>Ga0268266_10000028_pt1 | contig 425294 bp, 414 predicted proteins | sample KBSS13metaG_FD_190356 | JGI IMG/M metagenome (GOLD analysis project Ga0268266, IMG submission 190356) | Switchgrass rhizosphere microbial communities from Kellogg Biological Station, Michigan, USA - KBS S1-3 metaG (SPAdes) (version 2) | ecosystem: Host-associated > Plants > Roots >... | reverse complement strand
TCGCGCGCTCCTTGAGCGCGGCGGCGGTGAACGCAGAAATCGCGATCGGTACGTTCTGGACGTTCTCCGCACGCTTCTGCGCCGTCACCACAATCTCCGCTATGCCGCCCAAGTCAGACTGCGGCTGTACGTCCTGGGCCAGCGCTACATTCGGCGCCAAAGCCAGCGCAGAGACTCCCCCCAACAGGGCTACAGACAAAAATCGAGTGCAAGCAAAATTGGCCATCTTAAGCCCCTCCCCTTCGGCGCGCTTGGCCCGGGGCTTCACCCCCATTGATTGGCCTTGCGCAGGATAACTGGGTCAGATTGGGCCGTTCGAAGAAAATAATCTCGGCAGATACGGTCCATTCGATTGGCAAAAACGGAACAATGGCTTCATGTTGACGTGAACCCCTGATTTTCCTCCAAGCGTCATCAGAGTCCCGCAGATTGAAAGGACGGATAGATGAAGCGGACAAGGTTTATGCAAGAGCAGATCATCGGCGTGCTCAAGGAAGCGGAGGTGGGGCGCGAAGACCGCTGACTTGGCTTGCGGCACGGGGTGTGGAAGTAACGATCTACAACTCGAAGGCCAAGTATGGCGGCCTATCCCTTCGCTCCTTCGCAACAACGCTGCTCTGCTCTCATCCCAGCTGGTGGAAAGCTGGGAGTCATGTCACCCGAGACAAGCCGGCTGCCTGAGCCTTTTGACTCTTGAACCCGCGCACGGGTCTGTCCTCCCGGTTGGAATGCTGGCGCTCAGCATCGCCGCGAGGCGCCCGTTGCAAGAAGGCCTGGCGGGATCGGCCGGCGGAGTCGACCGCAGCGCGCGGGGCGCAACGCGCCCTGCTCATAATATGTTTGCAGTTCCTTTTTCGCAAAGAAGAAGGCCCTGAAGCGGCGAGACAGGGCGCAGCTCGAACGCTCATAACGGCATCAGAAGTCGGTCGATCGGGGCACGGGCGTCAGCCAGTGCCGCACCCGAAGCTCTATCTGTAGGACCCTGTGAATGGTCGCCTCTCTGGCGCAGTGCTCGGCGGAAGGCAACGGGATCCCGAACAAGTCCGGGTTGACGAAGGAAGCAGCATGAAAACCCTCGACCAGTTCGACATCCGCGGCCGCTCGGCGCTCGTCACCGGGGCGGCGAGCGGGATCGGGCTTGCTTACGCCGAATGCATGGCCGAGGCCGGCGCTAGGGTAACGCTGACCGACATCGACGGCGCGGGCGCCGCGCGCGAGGCGCTGCGGCTGGTCGACGCAGGCTACGAAGCGCGCTGGGGCGTGTGCGACGTCGCCCAGCTCGACCAGGTGGCGCAGGCCTTCGACGAACACGTCGCGGCGTACGGCGGCTGCGACATCGCTTTCGCCAACGCCGGGCTCGATGTCGGCAACGGCTTCTGGACGCCTGAGGGCAAGCGCAATCCACAAGGCCAGATCGACGTTTACGATCCCGAGCGGTGGTACAAGTCGATCGGCATCAACCTGACCGGCGTGTTCCACACCGTGCGCGAGGCGGCGCGGGTGATGAAGGCCAACACCCATCACCGCGGCGGCAGCATCGTCATCACCAGCTCGAACGCCGCCGAGGTCAACGAAGCGATCGTCGGGGTGCCCTACATGGCCGCGAAGGCGGGCGTGAAGCACTTCATGCGCCACGCCGCCTATGAGCTCGCCGCCTACGGCATCCGCGTTAACGCCATCGCACCGGGGCCGTTCGTGACCAACATCGGCGATGGCTGGGTCAAGAAGAACCCTGCCGCCAAGGCCACTTTTGACGAGCTGGTCCCGGTGGGCCGCATGGCCGAGACGTGCCAGATCAAGCCGCTCGCGCTGCTCCTCGCGAGCGACGCCGGCAGCTACATGACCGGCAGCCACGTGATGATCGACGGCGGCATGCAACTCGGGGCGGTCAAGCCGCTGGCCTGACTCCATCAGACTTCAGCGGGTTCGGCGAGTTCGAGAGCGTCTTCGATGTCCACGCCAATATCCGGACGCCTTCAAGTGAAAGAGCGCGAAAGGGCTGCCGGGCGTCATCTCGACGGGCGCGAAGTCCCTCATCACCCAAGCTGGCACGCTGAACCCGATGCGGTCATATGGGTCGACCCCGTGAAATTCGATCGCGCTTGGCGGCGCAGCGATCATTGGATCAGCGCGCTCGGGAAGCAGGGCGCACGGGATGTCGGAGTTCTACAAGAGCCTTGATCCTAGAAGCGTCTTGAACTCGGGCACGGGTCATTCCTCCCGGTCGGAATGCTGGCGCTCAGCATCGCCGCGAGGCGCCCGTTGCAAGAAGGCCTGGCGGGATCGGCCGGCGGAGTCGACCGCAGCGCGCGGGGCGCAACGCGCCCTGCTCATAATACGTTTGCAGTTCCTTTTTCGCAAAGAAGAAGGCCCCGAAGCGGCGAGACAGGGCGCAGCTCGAACGCTCATAACGGCATCAGAAGTCGGTCGATCGGGGCACGGGCGTCAGCCAGTGCCGCACCGTTAGCCGGCGTCTGCCTTTAGGAGGAGGATAGCCGTGGCACTTTCGCAAGACATCTCGCCGATCAACTCAGAGGTCATGGACGACGTTTTGGTCCACAGTGACAAGCTCGAGTGGATTCCGAACCGCTTCGATCCTGAGCGGCAGTTCATGAAGGTACTTTGGGTCGGCCCGGAAACCGGGCGTACAGCGGTGCTCATACGTACGCTGAAGGGTTCGGCTACGCCGCCGCACAAGCACCTGGGTGATGCCCACGTCCTGATGCTCAAGGGCCGCCTTCAGGTGCGTGACTCCGAGTTGGTCGCCGGCGACTATCTCTACGAGGCGAACGGCATGATTCATGGCGAGACCAAGGCGCTCGAGGATACCGAGTACCTCATGATCTTGGGCGGACCGATCCTGTTCTTCGATGAGGATAACTTCCTCGGCTATCAGGGATGGGAGGAATTCCGCCGGGATCAGCAGGAACATTCCGCTTAGCCGTTGCACTGAACCATTGGGCGGCCCGCGCCGGGCCCTTTCGATCTTCTTCGCCCGTCTGTGCCGTGGGCAAAAAAATCGAGATTGGGCTGATGTGGGAAGGCTTGGCTCTCAAGCGTAGCCCGCATTCAGACAAGCCTTCAGCACCGGCCATTGCTCGACCAGCGAGGCGTGGCCGCACCACCGCCACAACCTCTCCTTGGCCTTAGCGCCAGCCTCTGGCGTCGCGTTCTCAGCCGCAGCATGGCCGGAGAGGACATGGGCTGCGCCGACGATGTTCGTCAACGTCCCGATGAGCTCTTGCCGCGACTCCTGTCCTGCGGTGGCTTGTGGAGACCGCGAGGCTCTGCACTTCTTCCGGCCCGTCGATTACTCGCCTACGATCATCTGCGCGAGTGCAGGTGCGGATAGGATCTCGATCCAGTAACCGTCCGGGTCCTTGATGAAGGCGAGGCCCTTCATCTTGCCGTCGTCGGGCCGCTTCACGAATTCTACGCCATGCGCATCAAAATGCTCGGCAGCGGCATAGACGTCCGGCACGGTGATGCCGATATGGCCAAAACCGCGCGGTTCGGAATTGCCGTGGTGATATCCGGCAAAGTCGTCGTCGGTTTCGGTGCCCCAGTTATGGGTCAACTCGAGCGTGGCTTTCTGACGAAACACGAACTCGGCGCGCTGCGCGGGATCGCTTGGAACCTGCTCATCATCGGGCCGCACGAAGGCCATGAAATACAGCGAAAACTGCATGTCCGGAAAATCGAACCGGTCCAGCAGCGTCATCCCGAGGACGTCGCGGTAGAAGGCTATCGAGCGCTCAGGATCCTTGATGCGCAGCATCGTCTGGTTGAAAATGAAGTCGCGGGTAGCCTCCGCATTATCATGCCTAGACATGTCTCATCCCTCTTATGGCGCCATCCTCGCGGGCTCGTTCAACCGCAGTCATGGCGCAAGGTTCACACTTGCTTTGCGCTTCAGTTGCAAAGCGTCATCCCGCCATCGACTATGAGCTGCGTCCCCGTGATGAAGCGGCTCTCATCGGACAAGAGAAACAGCGCCGCGTTGGCGATATCCTCCGGCTCCTGCGGACACCCAAGCGGCACCTGCGCTTCAAACACCGCGCCTGCCTGGTCGGCGCCCAGGTTCCTTTCTCGCCCGACCCGATCGATAATGCCGTTCATCATGTCCGTGCGCACAATGCCTGGGTGCAAGGAATTGCAGCGGATCCCATAGCCTCGTTCCGCGCAGTGCATGGCGACAGAGCGCGTGATATGGGCGACCGTTGCCTTGCTGGCGCCATAGGCCACCAGGAACGAGGCCGGTATCAACGCTGCGATCGACGAGAGATTGACGATCGACCCCCGGACCCCGTCCGATGCATCCCCAACCATGAGGGGGATGCAATACTTGCACCCAAGTACGGTTCCGTCGACATTGACCGCGAAGATGCGATGCAAGTCCTCCAGAGCCATACTTTCGACATCTTCCCCGGCCTTGCTGCTCGCAATACCGGCATTGTTCACGAGGCCATCAAGGCCTCCAAAATCCCGCTTGAGGCCAACCGAGAGTGCGGACCATTCCTCTTCCGACGAGACGTCCAGACGGCGATAATGGGCGCCAATTTCCTGCGCCAGCTGTTCTCCAGCATGGTTGAGAAGGTCGGCAATAATAACGAGAGCACCTTCATCCGACAGGCGGCGAGCGCACGCCGCACCTAGGCCGCCCGCGCCGCCGGTTACAAGAATCCTCTTGCCGGCCACTCGACCCGCGCGTGCCCGATTCATCTGCAACGATCCACTCCCTCTGTCTTGCACTGTATTCTCACGCCTTGAATTCCGCCGTGAGCCCCCCATCCAGAAGATGAACGCTGCCGGTCATTCCACCGCTGCGAGGACTGAGCAGGAAGATTGCCACGTCCGCGACTTCCTCTGCCGTTACGAGCCGGCCAATCGGATGTTGTTGTGCCATCTGCTGAAAAACCGCCTCGTCCAGAGTTTCCGTCATTGGTGTCCGCACGTAGCTCGGACAGACCGCGTTGCAGCGGACGCCGCGCCGGCCGAAGTCAACGGCTGTCGACTTGGTGAGCCCTACCACGCCGTGTTTGGCGGCTATGTACGCGACCGCCTGAGGTTGCGCCAAAAGACCTGCGACGGATGCCATGTTGACAATGCTTCCTCCACCCGCATCGAGGATGTGCGGTAGTTCGGCCTTCAGGCTGTTGAACACACCGGTCAAATTGACCCCGATGACGCGGTCCCAGTTTTCGCTGCTACATTCGACAACAGTTGCCCAGTCGCCCGGGATACCGGCATTGTTGACGGCGCCGTTCAAGCCGCCGAAGTCTTCCGCGACCTTCCGGCAGGTGCGCTCCATCTCTTCGAACGAGCCGACTTCGGCACCATAGCCGCGCGCGCCGTCAAGCCGACGGCTGAGCGCTTCGGCCGCCTCAGCATTGCGGTCGACGATGGCTATCCGGACACCCTGCGCGGCAGCTTTAATCGCGATCGCCTCGCCCAGCCCGGATGCACCGCCGGTGATGAGGATCACTTTGTCTTTCAGTTCGTAGTCCAAATCCGCTCTCCCGTGGCATGCTGGGTCACACGACGAGCGTGCCCGCCGGCTCCATCTCATCTGCCTACATCTGTTCCGTGTCGTTTGGAGATTTTATCGAGTTGGCGAGAGCCGTCTCGGCGCCTGCGACCCAAATCTTGTGCAATTCCGGAACTCCGGGCGGCTTCGCCGCTTCGGGCGAGTCAAGCTTGCTTCGGCCAAGCTGGCGCAATAGGACTATGCAATAACGTGCAGCATGGCAGGAGAGGACAGGTGAAGCATCGGTCCGACCGTTCGGCGAACTCCGGAATCATGCAGAAGGATGGTCCCGCTTCCATCGAGGGAGATGCCAGCGCGTGGCGAGATCGGCTGTCGGAAGTCTTTGTCGAGGTGGACTTCGTTCAAGCCAGTACAAAAGAGCGGCTGTCGGCCCTGGTTTATGAATATGCGTTCGGCGATCTGACCTTCATCCGAACCGTCGTGGAAGGCGGCAAACACCGCGTCAGGCGTTCGCAAGCATTGATCAGGAAGTCCCCGCACAACGTCTTCTTCATCGCTTGCCTTCTGAGGGGCGAGGCGACGTTTACCCAGAACGACAGAACGGCCGTCCTTAGAAAAGGCGACATTGCCATTCTCGACAGTGCGCAGGAGTATCTGTCCGATGCGGAGCAAAGCTTCGACGCCCTATGGGTGCGAGTCCCTCGGCATCGCATCGAAGGCCGTCTCGGTCATCACAGCCGCTTGATGGCGGAGCGGATCGACGGCTCAAAGGGTGTCGGACGACTTGCTTCGGTCATGCTTCGCACCTCGTTTCAGGAAGCGCCGCGAGTGGTTGCAACAGACGCCAACCGAGCGACCAATGCAATTCTTGACCTTATCGGCATGAGCCTTTCTTCTCGAATTGCCAATCGCGCGACTTCCTCGCGATCCAGCCAATCCACCCTTCAAAGAATCCAACGGTATATCGAGGACCACCTCGATGATCAGGACTTGACGCTCAGTTCGGTGGCGAAGCTTCATTTGGTCAGCGCGCGCTATGTCAATAAGCTGTTCATGCAAGAGGGCGTTTCGGCCGCGCGGTGGATACGCATGCGCCGCCTCGAACGATGCCGCGCCGATCTCGAAGATCCGGCAAGACGGCATCTCTCGATCAGCGAAATTGCATTCGACCACGGTTTTGGAAACATCAGCAGTTTCAATCGTGCCTTCAAGTCACGTTTCCACACCACGCCGAAAGCACTTCGTGATATCCGGTAGAATTACTGGCGATATCAGTCTAATGACTAACACGTCTCCTCGATGAGACAAGCCATACAACCCATTTCCTTTAAGCGCCACCGGTTACCACCCGAGACAATCCGGCTGGCGGTGTGGCTCTACTTTCGTCTCACGATGAGCTTGCGCGATGTCGAAGAGATGCTCGCCGAGTACAGGATCAGCAATGTGCCGATCACCAGTGACGGAGAGAACGCCATGTGAACGCTGGAAGCCGAATACGCCGGAAAGACGGCATTCGATGGACTCTCAGCGATTAGGCTGGGCCATTGGCCGATCGTTGCATCGGCGTCGCGGCATCATCGCCTGCCACGACCGCCAAAGTTCTGGCTCGATCTGTTAAGGACCGCCGCAGCTTACCTGCCGTTGTGACATCTGCGCCTGCTGGCGAGGAGTGAAAGGCGCTGCGTGTCCGCCAATGCAAAGCGATTTCCAAGGTGAAGAACAAAATCTACCGCGTTTAGCATCTCCGAAGCGATTATTCCGGATCCTCTGAGGGGGCAGTCCTTCCTGCAGCAAGCGGCCGCCCGAGGTTTGAAGGGCAGTTTGAGTCAATCCGAGGCAGGAAAGCGTCTTTGCTCAGATTTCCCGCGCCCACAAAGCGATGACATTGCCCGCATTCCGGCGATCCGGTCGAGCCCTATTGGTCAAACTGCGAGCTCGAACTCGGCGCGCCCGTGCGCCTTGGGAAAGGTCAGTTAATTCAATCTGCACTCCTGAAACCGGCCTTTCCGGATCGACACAATCTCCGTCGTTGCCGGCCAAATGAATAGACGGCCGCTTTCGGGAAAGCGCCGGTGCAAATTATGTGACGGAGATTGGGTCGGGAGCTGCCCAGCAGCTACGCGCTTAATCTCAGTCGTTCAGGCCGTCCCGCCGATCGCCTAAAAGCGGACGCTGGATGAGCCTCCTTTGAAGGCTGCAATTGAGGACCGATGTGACTGTCGAACCTGGATAGACGCCGCGGTAAGCTGCCGATCGCTTAGCGCTGCGGCTCGACCGGCTTATTACCGTGTCTACGGAGTCATTCATGGTGCCGCGTTGCGATTGGACGATCGCCCATCGGCATCGCAATACATATTACGGCGGAGTCGCGCGGACATTACCGATTTACGGCGCCGAACTTTGCGAAGATCTCCTGCGAACTCGCGCCACGGAACTCGGCGACCGTGTTCTTCAAGCCTTCGCTGCCGAGACGCTTGCGGATCCGGACGACTTCAGGTTCGAGGTGAAGGATCGCGTCGCTTTCGGCTATGGCGGAGAGCGATGCTGAAAAGCCAGCTGCTTCCATCGCCCGGTTGATCGAGCGCTTCTTGACCGTGAGGACGCCCGCGGGGATCTTAGCCATTCGTTCCGCAAGGCTTTCGGCGCATGCGACAAGGTTTTCCGCCGGCATTGCCGCATTCGCCCAACCCCAGTCTACCGCCGTCGCTCCATCGATCCAGTTGCCCGGCAGAAAGGCCAGTTCCTTTGCGCGGCGAGCACCGGTCTGGCTGACCCAGGTGGGCGCGATGAAGCCGCCGCCGATGGGTAGGGTCGGCTCGGAAATCATGGCATCTTCCGCAACGAGGAGGATATCCGCGAATGTTGCCATCTGCGCGGCTACCCCGATGCAATAGCCATGGACGGCAATGATGACGGGCTTGGGATGCCGCCAGATCGCCATCCACCGATCGACATAGGACGATAGGCGCAACACGTCGTCCACGGGGGTCGCATCGGCATTATATTCTCCAAGGTCCATACCCGATCCGAAACCCTTGCCGTCCGAGCGGATGCCCACGACCGGAGCACCCCGGGTCTCAAGACCGGTAAGCACGGTGGAGAATTGCTCAAGCATTCCCGATGAAAATGCGTTTGCAGCGGCTGGGCGATCGAGAACGATCCAATCGATGTGCGTGCCCATTTCCAGACGGATGCCAGTGTTCACCTTCTCATCCATAATGTATCCTTTTCGTCGCGGAGCGTGAGATTTCAACAAACCGGCAAGGCACGCCCGGCGCCTATGAGCAATCAGCGGCGATCGTCATTTCTCCGCCAGAAATCCATTGAGGAACAGGTCCGCAGCTTGCTGGGCAACCTTTTCCGCTGAAAGCTTTCCGGAACGGAACCAGCTCGGCGTGGCGCCCAGCATCGCGATCAGGAGCTTGCGCGCGACAGTCGGATCAAGGCGGGAATTATCGGGGAGCGCGGCGAGAATCAGATCCCGCCAATAGTTTTCGAACGACTGGTAGACCGCAAGCACGCGAACCTTCATATTTTCGGGCAATTCGTCGAAGACCCTGGCCACAGCTGAGGAGAAATCCTCCTCGGAGATCAGGAACTCCACATGGGCAATGATGGCCGCGCGGAGCCTCTCTTCCGGAGCATGATCTGGCCCAAGCACCTCCACCTTCGCCATCACGTGGCGGGTGTTGATGTAGATGCCGTCCAGCATCACTTGCTCAACAAGCTCATCCTTCGATTTGAAGTGATGGTAGATGCTGGGGGCGAGCATGCCCGCGCCCTCTGCAATATCGCTCAGCTTGGTGGCGTTCAGACCCTTAGTCCGAAGAATTCGAGCCGCCGAGTCAAGAATGCGTTGCTTGCCGGTGATCTTCTTCGCCATGACATTCCCTTAGCGGTTAGTGGAGGGAATGGAAGTCAAGCGGGATTGCCTACCCGGCATAGGCGACCGTCGGCAGTCCTGGTACCGCCACGTCGAGTATCTCGAATAGACCACCGGCGAGGGGCTCCTCGGCAAGTCGCTCCTTGCTGTAGCCTTGCGATCCCGTGATAAGGAAGAGCCTGGAAAAGTCGGCGCCGCCGAAGGCAGGACGCAGTCCCCGGCGAACGGGCAGTTGGCGCTCTTCGGCCAGGGTGCCATCGGGGGCGAAGCGCCGCAGCTTCCAGCTTTCGTAAAAGGCGATCCAGATGTGGCCCTCGAGGTCGACGGCCATGCCGTCGGGATAGCCGTCCTCCGGCTTGAATGTTAGGAAATCGCGCCGATTGCTCAGGTTGCCCTTCTCGTCGACATCATATGCCCAGCTGACCAGGGGCATCGAGTCGTTGACATAAGCGGTCTTGCCGTCGGGGCTGAATGCCGGGCCGTTTTGGGTTACAATGTTGCGTTCCTGGGTTGAGAACGAACCATCCGGATCGATCCGATAGAGTTCGCCGGTGTTGCGCACATCGAGCTTGCCCAGCGTCCCTTCCTTGTCGTCAGCCGTCGTGGTCTCATCCCATTGCGCGGAATCACAGGATCCCGTCCAGTAGCGGCCCTCACGGTCAACCACCCCGTCGTTGAGCCGGGCCTTGGCAGGATCGGGGATTGGATGGAACAGCGGCTGGTAGACGCCACGGTGCGGATCGACACGGGCGATGCCGTCGGCGCAGGAGGCAATGAAGCCACCCGACTCCCTGGGTGCGATTGCGCTTATCCACTTGGGGGCGGCCCAGCCGCCCGTCCGCCCGCTTGCGAGTTCGTACCAACGGACACCCGGGTCCTCGACATCGACCCAGTAGATGCAGCCATCGCGCGCATCCCACACGGTGCTCTCACCAAGGATCGCCTTCGCATCCCAGAGGCAGCGCCAGCCCGGCCCTTCGCTCATTGTCCATCCTCTTTCAATTGCCCGACAGCACCGGTTCGTTCTGTCGTGTCGTCTTTGTGCCGGTCAGCCGGCAACACGCGCATCAGCTAGCACTGGCGACGCGCTAACCGTCACTTCAAGGTCTTTCAGTGCCGGCAGGACCTTCTTAGCGATCAACTCATAGTTGTCGCGGCCGACATCGAACGGCATGTCACCAAACTGGGTATAGATGATGAACTGCCCGACGTCGAAGCGGTCCTTCATAATCGTCAGCCTTTCGATCACCTCTTCCGGGCGTCCCCATATCTGAAGGTCCGCAAGGAAATCGTTGAACTTTTCGATACCGTGCTTTTCAACACTCTTGGCGAGTGCGGCATAATATTCATAACCTTCTATCTTGGCGAATTCCTTGTTGCCGAACTTGTAGAACTCAGAAGTGGACCGGGCATATTCGACGAGATAGCGGTCGCGCATTTCCCGCGCCCTGGTCTTGTCCTCGCTGCAGGCGACGAAAGCGACGACGACCGGCTTGGGTGCCATGGTGTTGTTCACCGCTGCGAACCGAGCGCGATAGTCCCGTAGGTCCTCCTCAACCCGCTCCCATGGTTTCTGTGCGATGATCATCAGCCCGACGTCGAGCGAGGCCATCAGCCTGACCGATTCGGGCGAGACCGCAGAAGCGTAGACTCGTCCACGGTAGCTCGCATAGGGTTCCGGGCGCAGTTCCACGCGCGGCTGGTGGAGATATGCACCCTCATATTCCATCACCCCGGTCTCGAGCCCTTGCAGCAGCGCTTCGGCATATTCCTTGAACCTGCGGCGAGCCTCACCCATCGGCACGTTGAACCCGTCAAATTCTTCCTTACCGAGCCCGCGTCCGATGCCGAGGATCGCCCGCCCTTCGGAGAATTGGTCGAGCAGGATGAAGCTTTCCGCGACCCGTACCGGGTTATGCCAGGGCAGGACCGTGACGGTCGTGCCGAGTTTGATGCGTTTCGTCTTGCCGGCAACCCAGGACAGGAACTGTGGCACATTGGGCGTCATCATATAGCCGGTAAAGTGGTGTTCCGGCGTCCAGATCGAATCAAATCCCTGATCTTCCGCGCGTGCCGCAAGGGAGAGTTCGTGCCGATAGACATCCGCATCGCTCACGCGACCGTGGAGGTTTTGAAATGTCAGTCCCAAACCAACGTCCATGCTTATCGGCTCCAATCCAAGACATATTAGACTAATACGAATTAGGTTTATGATGCAAGAGCTGATGTGCGCGGTGGCGGGGTGGTCTACCCGAAAAGCTATCTCGCGAGAGGGGGTGTTGGCTAAATGTTGAGCAAAATCATGATTATATATGCGAATTAGGCGGTACAGCGCGACACCGATGCCCGAGTTGGAAAATCCGTGCCCAATGAAAATATTTGACCAGTTTAGGAGTCGCGATCTATATAATGGACGTTAGGCAGAGGTAAAATGATGCTGACGAAGAGAGACGCTGACCTGCGGCGGGACGCGATTGAGAAGCGGCATGGCCAGTGGCGTCGGCAGACTCTTCCCGAATATCTCGACTGGAGTCTGACCGATTATGGCGGGCGTCCGCTTGTGATAACGGATGCGGCAACCCTGACCTACGGAGACGTCGCCGGAAGATCGCGTCTCCTTGCCGAGGGCCTGAGGGTGCGCGGCGTGCAGCCAGGCGACCGGGTCGGCCTGGTGATGGCAAATGATCCGATGACTGTGCCGTTGCTGTTCTCAGTGTGGCGCGCGGGGGCAATCGCGGTTCCGATCAACACGCTTTACCGCGCTGAAGAACTGATTTTCGCTTTGAAGGAAGCGGGCTGCGGTCTGCTCATCACGATGCGCAGCTTTGGCAGCAAGGACTTCGTGGCCATGTTGGACAGCGCCGCACCCGGCTGGCGCGAAGGCTCCTGCAGCGCGCTTCCCGAATTGCGTGGCGGTATCGTCTTCGACCGGGAGAATCCCGGCAGCTTCGTGGCCGAGTTGACCTCGGCCAACCAGGCAGCAAACGCGTCTGCCGGATCGGGCGCCAATATCGACTGCGACGATGCGGCGGTCGTCATGTTCACGTCTGGAACCACCGGCAACCCGAAGGGGGTTGCCATCAGTCACGACAATTTCCTGCGCGCCGCCTATGCCGGTGCCTATCATCAGGCCTTCGAAGAAGGCCGGCGCGCGGTTTTTTCCCTGCCTCTCTACCACGGTTTCGGGCTAGTCGTCGGGCTGCTGTCGGGAATGGTCGTGGGCGGCGCGATCATTCCGCTGCTCAAGTTCGATCCGGATGCGATTCTGACGGCGATCGGCCGGCACCGGGCGACCTACCTCATGGGCGTGCCGACGATGACCATCGCGCTGATGGAGCAGGCGTCCCGCGGATCATATGACTTCTCGTCGCTCACGGCCATCCATAGCGCCGCCGCGCCGACGCCGGCCTGGGTCTGGCGCAAGATCCAGGACATTTTCGGCTGCGATGACATCATCACCAGCTACGGGCAGACCGAGGTGACGGCGACGGTCGTATGCACACGGCCGGGCGACAGCCTCGACATCGTCGCGGAAACCCAGGGCACCATCGTCGAGGGTGGCATTGCCGGCATGGCTGACCAGGGCGGACGAATTGCCGAATTCAAGACGATAGACCCCGAGACCGGAGAGGACCTTCCCTGGGGCCGTCCTGGAGAACTTTGCTGTCGCAGCCCGATGAATAGCAAGGGCTACTACAACAACCCGGAAGCGACCGCGGAACTGTTCCTTCCCGGCGGCTGGATCAGGATGGGGGACCTCGGCCAGTTCCGTCCGGATGGCAATCTCTTCCTCACCGGCCGATCAAAGGAACTTTACAAGAGCAAGGGAGAGCTGGTCTCACCGAAGGAGCTCGAGCAGATACTGACAAAACACCCAGATATATCGCAGGCATTTTTCATAGGGATGCCCGACGACCATTATGGCGAATGCGGGGCCGCGTGGATAGTCCTCGCCGAGGACAGCAGCATTACCGCCGACGAGATCCGGGATTATCTGGGACAGCGCGTCGCCCCCTACAAATTACCACGCGACATCTGGTTCACCACCGATGCAGAGCTTCCCAAGACCGGCACCGGCAAGGTTCAGAAGGCGAAGCTGAAAGAGATTGCACTCGACATGCTCGCACGGACCAGGAGCGATGCCGAGCAAGGCGCGTAAGGAGCATCGAAATGGCTACCCGTTCCGTATCGCCGATTGACGAAATCATCCAAGAAGCCATCGAAGGGCGGCCGTATATCCTGGTCGACGCGGACGATCGCGAAAATGAGGGGGATGTAATCATCCCGGCCCAATTCGCGACGCCCGCGCAGATCAACTTCATGGCGATGCATGCGCGGGGCCTCATCTGTCTCGCCATCACCAAGGAACGCGCCGACCAGCTGGAGCTGGCCCCGATGACCCGGCAGAACCAGTCGGGCCATGGAACGGCGTTCACGGTCTCGATCGAAGCACGCGAGGGCGTAACCACCGGCATTTCCGCCGGCGACCGGGCCCACACCATCGCCGTTGCCATCGATCCAACGAAGAGTGCGGCGGACCTCGTCTCTCCCGGGCATGTTTTCCCGCTCACCGCCCGCGACGGCGGCGTGCTGGTCCGCGCGGGGCACACGGAGGCTGCGGTCGACGTGTCACGGCTCGCGGGGCTGACGCCGGCCGGCGTCATCTGCGAGGTGATGAACGAAGACGGCACCATGGCGCGCCTTCCGCAACTGCTCGAATTCGCTGAAAAGCACGGTCTCAAGGTGGGGACGATCGCGGACCTCATTGCCTTTCGCCGAAAGTCGGAAAAGCTGGTCGAGCGCGCGGCGACCGCGCCGTTCGAGAGCTATTATTGCGCAGCGCCGCTCACCCTCCACGTCTATCGCAACCTAGTGGATGGAGGAGAGCATATCGCAATCGTGAAAGGCACCGTCAGGCCGGACGAAGAAACCCTCGTCCGGGTGCACCAAGTCGATCTGACCGCGGACCTGCTCGGCTGGACCGATGCGCACCGCGACTATGTGCCGCTGGCGCTCAGGGCGATGTCTGACTTCCACGGCCCCGCGGTTGCCGTCTTCGTGCGCGATCCCGATCCAGTGTCGATATCGCGGCGCATTACCGGCGGGCGGAAAACCTACCACGACACGCACGCCACGCGCGACTATGGCATTGGCGCCCAGATACTGCTCGATCTCGGCGTGAGCAAGATGACCCTGCTCACGTCCAGCAAGTCGAAGCTTGCGGCGCTGGAAGGGTTCGGCCTGCAAGTTACTGGGCGGCTGGCCTTCCGCGAGGTCGCGTCGGCACGTTCCCTGCGGATTGCAAAGCTCGACATCTAGGGCGCGCACCGCCGGACTGGTGCAGTTCAGATCGGAATGATGCTGCTGTATCCGCCCTTGTGAAAGATCATCGGACTGCCTTCGTGATGAAGGTCAAGGCCCTTGACCCGCCCCAGGACGATGAAATGATCACCGGCCTCATGTACCGCATCGAGTACGCAATCGATCCACGCCAGCGCGCCATCGATGATTGGCGAGCCCGTCATGGACAGGCCGAAGCCGACGCCCGCGAACTTGTCGTCACCTTTGGCCGCAAGGCTCTTGCATACGTACTGCTGGCCGTCTCCGAGCACGTTGACGCAGAAGCGACCCGCCGCCTCTATCTGCGGCCATGACGACGAGGACTTGTCGGGAAAGAAACCGACCAGGGGCGGATCAAGCGACACCGAGGTGAACGATCCGACGATCAATCCAACCGGTTTTCCCCCGCCCCCCATGGCAGTGATGGCGCAAACCCCGGTCGGATAATGACCGAGGATGCGCCGGAACTCCCGGCCGTCTCCGATCACGTAACGTCCCATTCGAGTTGCACGTTCTTCACGGTGCCGATGATCCCGGCGAGGAAGACCGGCTTGGAGCCGGGCACGACCCAGAATTCGGGAATGCGCTTGAGCCATTCCTCCAGTGTCACGATTACCTCGAGCCGCGCTAGGTGCATGCCGGCGCAGCGGTGTGGCCCCTGCCCAAACGTGGAATGATGCGGGCTACCGCGGGAGAAATCCAAGTCCCAGGGATTGTGGTTTACCCTCTCATCAAGGCCGTGGAGCACAGTAGGGAGCAGGATCAGTTCGCCCCGCTTAAGCTGTACGCCGTGAAATTCCATGTCGTAGGCGACCGTCCGGGCATCCGACACGACCGGAAAGCGGCGGAAGATTTCCTCCGCGCCGCGCTTCAGCTTGAGGGGGTCCTCGCGCAGCTCCGCAACTTTTTTCGGATGCTGCGCCAGGTGCAGCATCATGAAGCCCAGCAGGTTGACGACGGTGTCGAGACCGCCGAGCAAGAGCAGCGACACGAGCCCGAGCAGCTTGTCCGGCGCCATCTCGCCGCCGTCGATCTCGCCATTGACGACGAGGGAGATGAGGTCCGTCCGGTCGGTACCGCGCCGTTCGGCGATGATCGGCTCGACATAGCGGAAGAAGCCCTGGTTCGCGTCATCGAGGGCAGCAGCCTGCTCGGCCGGGGTGTTGCCAGGTGGGCGCAGCATGGCGTTCGCCAGCTTGGCGAGATGTGGCACGTCATCGAGCGGAAGATCGCACAGTTCCATGAATACGCGCACGGGAAACACCGTGGAATATTGCCCGGTGAAATCACAGTGGCCGTCCTTCACGAACGCGTCGATCAAACCGCACGCCGCCTTTCGCACTGATCCCTCGACGTCGCGAATTTTTGACGGGTTGAGGCCTGTATTGAGCAGCCTGCGATAGGGCGTGTGCTCGGGCGGGTCCATCTTGGTTGGGACCATCGCATATTTCTCGCCCGCTTCCTTGGGAACCCAGATATTCTCGCTCGAGAAGCGTTCGGGGTCTCGATAGGCCTCGTCGATGATCGAACCCTTCGTTGCAATCCAGTGGCCGCCCGTCAGCGGCGTATAGATCAGGTCAGGGATTCCCGGCTTTTGCAGTGCCTTCCACGCTTCGTGGAACCCGTTCTCGATGCCATCGAGGTTGTACATGTCGACGTCGTAGACGTGGTCCGCTGGGACGTGAGGCGGGACATCGCTGCGGTGCTTTTCCATAATTTCAGTTGCCATTTCGATGGTTCCTTCAGGACAGGAATGTATCGATGAGCATCGTACCGGAATTCGCCGGGCTAGAGCGAAACCAACGGGCCATGGCCGGCCAGTTCGGCGCCATCGATAAGAATGTCGGCTCCGGAGATGAACGGCGATTCGTCGCTGGCGAGGAACACGACGAGCTTCGCGACTTCCTTGGGATCGGCCTTGCGGTTCATCGGATTGAAGCCGCTCACGTCGAGCCCTTCGTTCATCGGCGTGGCAATCGTACCGGGGCAAATGGTGTTCGCCCGAACGCGTTTGCCGGCCAGCTCGATAGCGACGCAGCGAGTGAGGCCGCGAACCGCGAATTTCGACGCGGTATAGCCATGAAGCCCGGATATGCCTTCCATCCCCGCAGTGGAGGACACGTTGATGATTGCCGAAGGTGCTCCTTCAATCAGCGCCGCCGTCGCCGCGCGAATGCCCAGGAACTGACCGGTCAGGTTGATCGCGATGATCCGGTTCCAGTCGTCCAGCGTGAAACTTTGTATGGAACCGGCCGTGCAGATACCGGCATTGTTCACCAGTACGTTGAGCCGACCAAACTCGGCCACGGCCAGCGCGACAGCACTGACCCAATCGCTCTCGCTGGTCACGTCGAGATGGACGTAGCGCGCGCGTTCGCCGATGTCCTCGGCCAAGGCACGCCCTTCCTTGTCGAGAATGTCGCCAATGACGACGCTACCGCCTTCGGCAGCGATCTCTCTGGCATGGGCTGCACCCATGCCCCTGGCGCCTCCGCTGACGAGCGCCACCTTGCCTTCAAGCCTAGCTATGACGGCCTCCTCTACCTTCGCATAGCAAGCCTAATACCTATTAGCTGGATGTCAAGGTGCGTCTGTGGCCCGTTAATGGGGAGTGGCGGCCTGTTGGACTACCGATACACCATTGAATTAACGGGATTTATAGATTCACCTGGGTTCAGGCCTGCGGGATTGCAGTTCACATTGCCGAGCTTGACAGCTCATTTCACCAAATCAATAATAGGTGAAATCCGAAATCTCATGGAGAGTCGAAATGGGCCGTCTGGAAGGCAAGGTCGCGATCATTACCGGTGCGGCGCGCGGAATGGGCAGTTCGCACGCGCGTATGTTCGTGGCGGAAGGTGCCAAGGTCGTCATGACCGACGTGTCGGAAGATGCCGGCAGGGCGCTCGCCGCGGAAATCGGCAACCATACCCTGTTCCTCAAGCACGATGTGACCAAGTTGAACGAATGGTACGGCATCATCAGCGCTGCGAAGGATGCGTTTGGGGGCATCGACATTCTCGTCAATAACGCCGGAATCCTCGGTGCTATGGCAAACACCGAGGAACTGACCGAGCAGGACTATCTCGCGGTCTGTGCGGTAAACCAGCACTCGGTTTTCTATGGCATGAAGGCGGTCCTTCCTGCGATGCTGGAGCGCGGCGGAGGCTCGATCGTCAATATCTCGTCGATCGCCGGCATGGCGGCAAACTACGGCTTCCCGAGCCTGGCATATGTCGCCAGCAAGTTCGCCGTGCGCGGCATGACCAAGGCGACCGCGATCGAGTACGGAAAGCACAACATCCGCGTCAATTCAGTGCACCCCGGCTTCATCATGACGCCGATGATGGTGGAGGCGACCAACGAGGAGGGCGGCGATGCGCTAGCGCAGATTCCCTTGGGCCGCATCGCCGATCCAAAGGAGGTATCCAATCTCGTGCTGTTCCTCGCGTCCGACGAATCCTCCTATATCACGGGATCGGAGCACTTGGTCGACGCCGGCATGCTCGCGCACTGACCGGCGCAGGAAAAGACGTCGTGCCGCATGTCCAGTTCTCCATCGAGGCGCATGTCGCTCGCGTGCACTTGAACCGCCCGGAGGCGCTCAACGCGATCACCCCGGAGATGGACGATGCGCTCGCTGAGGCGTGGCAGTGCATCAACGACGATCACGACATCCGGGCGGCATTGCTGACCGCCGAAGGGGACAGGGCGTTCTGCGCCGGTGCCGACATCTTATCGAGCCTGTCGGCAGCGACTCCTCGCGCGTTCGGCGGCGGGCTGACGGGTATCGGCGGGCCGCTTGTCAAGCTGAACAAGCCTCTCGTCGCCGCCGTCCAGGGGCATGCGGTCGGTGGCGGCTTCGAGCTCGCCATGTGCGCCGACATCCTCATCGTGGGCGAAAACGCACAGTTCCGGCTCCCCGAAGTGCAGCGGGGATTGATCGATCACAGCGGCGTATTGCACCGGGCCGCGCGCAAGCTTCCGCTTAACATCGCGATGGACCTGATTCTGACGGGGCGACCGCTGCGTGCGGAGGATGCATTGCGCTTCGGGTTGGCCAGCCGCCTGGTCGGTTCGGATGAACTCGTTCCGGCCGCCCTCGAGATATGCGCGACGATCGCCAAGGCGCCGCCGCTGGCCGCGCAAGCGGCAAAGCTGGCCGTTGGGGAGGGGCTGGAGCACACGCTGGAGCAGGCGCTTGGCCGGGACTATGCTGTGATCCAGCGCTTCACCTCATCCGAGGATGCGATCGAGGCTGTTGCGGCCTTGCAGGAAAGGCGCGAGCCGGTCTGGAAAGGTCGATAGTTCGGGCAGACGCTGGGCGGCCGTCTGCAGGTTGACCTAGCCTGCAGCCTGGTCGCCGGAGATGGGCAGGAATAAGGCGGCCACGATCTGCCGCATCGTATCCTCCAAGGCGTCGGAAAACGCCTCGTTCGCGCGGCCGCTTTCAAGGTCGCGGGTATAGACGGCCAGCAGGTTGAGGAACATGAAGCAGGCCGTGATCAGTCGGCGCTGGGCCGCGCCGTCGCTCAGGAAATCGAGCTTGGACCGCAGCAGCCCCAGAACCCGCGTCAGTCCTTTGGGAAGATTGCCACCGAATCGCCCGAATTCAGCGTCGGAATTTCGCAGCAGATATTGGCAGAGGAAATTGGCGTAGCTGAAATCGCCCAGTTCGCTGATCACCCCGAGCTGCGGCACGAAAATAATGTCGGCGATCGTTCGCGGGTTTTCGAGTAGCCCCTCCTTGTCCGCGGCTTGGAGCATGTCGAGGCGGTGCCGATCCATCTGCTCCATCCGGTAGTCGAAAATCGCCTGGACCAGACCTTCACGGGAGTTGAAATGATATTGGACGGCATGATGGTTCTTCTGACCAGCTTTTGCGGCGACCTGCCGCAACGACACACCGTCGATCCCTTCCTGTGCGAATAAGGCCTCGCCGACAAGAATCATCTTGGTGCGGCTATCCAGCTCCTGTTCGGCACGTTCCGCGCGATTTGGCAAATTTGATCCCCTGGTTCCTTCGGGGCCGGGCCCGATATCAACCTCTCATAGAGCATCAATCAGCCTAATCGCTATTAGATTCTTATTGACTCGATGAACTCTCCGGAATACCTAAGCCACGTGGCTTAACGCACCAAGAGAATTTTAGGAGAGCCTGAATGGTGATGGATACCGGAATCATCTTCCACCCCTACATGCGCCCGGGCCGGACGGCGAAGCAGACCTTCGAATGGGGCGTCCAGAGCGCCAAGCAGGCCGATCAGGTCGGCATCACCACGATGATGATTTCCGAACATGCATCGCAGATCTGGGAAAATATTCCAGCGCCCGAACTGATCATGGCCGCCGCCGCGCTTGAGACGAACAGCATCTCGTTCGCGCCGATGGCGCACATCCTCCCACACCACAACCCGACCAAGCTGGCCATGACGGTCGGCTGGCTCTCGCAGATTCTCGAAGGTCGCTATTTCATGGGGATTGGCGCCGGTGCCTATCCGCTCGCCACATATATGCATGGCATCAAGACCAGCGACGCGAACCGGTCAGACGAACTGAACGACATGGTGCGTGAATCGCTCGAGATTATGGAGAAGATCTGGAAGCGTGAGCCGTTCTGGTACGAGGGAAAATACTGGAATGCAGGTTTTCCGGAAGAAGAGGTGGCGCTGACGGAGGAAGACGAACAGCACAAGCTCGCTAACTACTCCCCCTATGGTGGTAAATTCCCTGAATTCGCTGTCACAGGTTTCAGTTACAACTCGCCATCGATGAAGCTCGCAGGCGAACGTAACTTCAAGCCAGTTTCGATCTACTCCGGCCTCGACGCCCTGAAGAAGCACTGGGAGGTCTATTCCGAGGCCAATATCAAGGCCGGCTTCACGCCGGACCGTTCCCGCCATGCCGTCTCGCAGACGGTGTTCGTCGCCGATACCGATGCTGAAGCAAAGAGGGAAGTGATGGAGGGGCCGATTGGCTACTGCTTCAATCGCTACCTAATACCTATTTGGCACCGTTTCGGCATGATGGACGGCTTCGCCAAAGATGCGGGTATCGATCCCGACAAGGCCGATCTCGAATTCCTCGTCGACAACGTGTTCATCGTCGGCTCCCCCGACACCGTCGTCGAAAAGATCAATTCGCTGTTCGAAAAATGCGGCGGTTGGGGCACGCTGCAGATCGAAACCCACGATTATTATGACGATCCGGCGCCGTGGTTTTATTCGCTGGAACTGGCCGCCAAGGAAGTGGCGCCGCGCATCAAGCTCCCCGCATATGCCTGAGGCCGGATTGATGACTGGGTCCGGAAGGATCGAGTCATCAGTCGTGGAGGAATTGCGCCATGACGCATGCCGACACCAAGCCTGACTATGATGCCCTCGTGATTGGCGGGGGCATTACCGGAATCTACCAGGTCTATCTGCTCGACATGGCGGGGATGTCGGTCCTGGGCGTGGAGGCCGCCGAAGACGTGGGCGGCACCTGGTACTGGAATCGCTATCCGGGTTGCCGCCTCGATACCGAAAGCTACGCTTACGGCTATTTTGCGCTCAACGGCATCATTCCGGACTGGAAGTGGAGCGAGACTTTCGCCGGCCAGCCTGAAATGCTGCGCTATGTGAACGCCGCCGCCGACGCGATGGACGTGCGAAAGCATTACCGCTTCAACTCCAAAGTCAGTGCAGCGCATTTCCAGGACGTCGGTGGCCTCTGGAAGGTCACGCTGAACAATTCGGAAATCGTAACTTGCCGCTTCCTGATTTCCGCGACCGGACCCCTGTCCGCGACCCTTATGCCGGACATTCCAGGCATCGAGACATTCGAGGGTGAATCTTTCCATTCGTCCCGCTGGCCGACCGATGAAGACGGCAGGCCCATTAAGACGGACTTTACCGGCAGGCGCGTTGGCGTGATCGGCACCGGAGCCACCGGTGTGCAGATCATTCCGATCGCTGCGGAGACGGCCGACAAACTCTACGTTTTTCAGCGGAATCCAAACTGGTGCACCCCGCTCGGCAATTTGCCGCTGAGCGAAGAGGAGATGGAACTCATCCGTGTCCGCTTCCCGGCCATTCTCGACTATGTCAAAACGACCGATACGGCCTTCCCCTATCATCGCGATCGGCGGAAGGCCAGTGAGGTCCCGGCCGAAGAGCGGCAGGCCTTCTTCGAAGGTCTCTACAACCAACCAGGTTACGGTATCTGGCTGAGCGGGTTCAGGGACCTGCTACTGAACAAGGAGTCCAACAAATATCTCGCGGACTTCGTGGCGGACAAGATTCGTCAGCGGGTGAACGACCCGGAAGTCGCGCAAAGGCTCATTCCGACGAACCATGCGTTCGGCGCCAAGCGCGTTCCGATGGAGACCGAATATTACGAGGCCTATAACAGGCCCAACGTGCATCTTGTCGACCTGAAGGCGGCGCCGATCATGCGCATCACGCCGAGCGGGATCACGACTGCGGACGAGTCCTACGATCTTGACGTGATCGTCTATGCGACGGGATTCGACGGCGTGACGGGTTCGCTCGACCGGATCGATATTCGCGGCTGGAACGGGGTGTTGCTGAAAGAGGCGTGGGCCGACGGCCCCTCGACTTACCTCGGCCTTCAGGCGCGCGGCTTTCCCAACTTCTTCACTCTCGTGGGGCCGCACAATGGCTCGGCGTTCTGCAATGTCGGCTTATGCGGGGCACTGCAAGCGGAGTGGGTGACGAATATGATCGCCTACATGGGCCGGCGCGGGCTGGTGCTTTCCCAGCCCGAAAAGGCAGCCGAGAACGCCTGGACCGATGCGGTCTACGCGGAATTCGCGCGGACGCTGATGGCCGAGACGAATGCCTGGTGGATCAAGACGAGCGTCAAGCCCGACGGAGCAGTTGTGCGCCGCACCCTCGTCTATGTTGGCGGCGCCCCGGAATATCGCAAGCGCTGCGCACAGGTCGCATACGCCGGCTACGAAGGTTTCGAATTTACATGATCAGGCGTGGGCACGTCACCGCGGTTGTCCGCTAACTTTGCCAAGTAGTTGCGTGAACGATCAAAGAAGAAGGGAATGGGAGATGATGAACGTGCAAATCAAGCAACAGGGTATTTGTCGCAAGGAGAGCAGCGCGTACCGCCTCACGGCAAGCGCGATCGCGATTGTTCTTGCGACGTCGGCGGTCCCGGCGATGGCGCAAGCAGGTGCTGGCGCCACAACGGCAAACGCCGCCAATACCAGCGATGATGCAACCATCGGGGAAATTGTCGTCACCGCGCAAAGGCGTGAGGAGAAGCTCTCGCGAGTTCCCGTCGCGGTCGCCGCATTCAGCGCGGACGCGCTCCAGAGCCGCAATATCACCAGCGAGCAGGACATCGGAACACTCGTTCCGGGGCTGCAGGTCAAGAACGGCCAGAACTCTAACCAGCTCAGCTACAGTATGCGCGGTCAATCGCTCGACCCATTCTCGGGGACCAGCCCGGCGGTGCTGCCCTACCTCAACGAAGCTCCCTACAATCCCGGCAACACCTCAACGGAGTTCTTCGACCTAGCGTCGATCCAGGTTTTGAAGGGCCCCCAAGGCACCCTGTTCGGTCGGAATGCGACCGGCGGCGCCGTGCTCTACACGACGCCGATGCCGGGCGACACATTTTCGGGCTACCTGATCGCCCGCGGCGGTTCGCGCGATTATGTCCAGGTGCAAGGGGCAGTCGACCTTCCGTTGGTCTCCGATAAGCTCGCCGTTCGCTTTGCCTTCAACATGACGCGCGGCAACGGATATGTGACCAACATCAACACGGGCAACACGCTGGGCGACAAGAACAGCCAGTCGGGCCGTGTGACACTTCTCTTCAAGCCGACGGATGGGATCAGGAACACCACCATTGTCCAGTATGACCGGGTCCGTGGCACCGAAGGCGTAGGCGGCATCTACAACTATTATTCAGCCACGACGCCGCAATTCGTCAGCGACGGCACCACACATACTCCCGCGAGCGGGCTGTCAAACACGCTTGCGGCAATCTACGGGAACAATGACGGTCCTGCCGCACCGGGTTTCTGGCCGGGCGCCGTGGAGGGCTACACACGGTTCACCCGGGCGCATCCCTATGAGGTCTGGCTACAATATGATCTGCCGCACCGCGCCAGGAATATATTTGTCTCGAACACGACCGAGGTGGAGGTCGGCGCCGATGCGAAGATCAAGAACATCCTGAGCTATATGGATGGTAAGGCGCACACGCCGGGCAATCTTGCAGGTGGGCCATTTGGTTCGCTGTGGCTGTTCAAGCTTGCCGGCATCAACGCCACCGGCGTACCAGGCGGCCAGACATTCCTTGCGAAGACCTTCACCGAAGAACTGCAGCTTCAGGGAACGGCCCTGGATGATAAGCTCAACTATACCGCCGGCGCATTCTACTCGCATCAGAAGCGGTTCGAGATCATTCCGATCAACATCGGCGCAGATGTCGTTCCGGGCGGCATAGCCGACATTTCATATGCCTATCGCAACCGCGAAACGTCGAAGGCCATTTACGCCCAGCTCAGCTACAAGCTCACCGATAAGCTCACAGCCACGCTCGGCGGACGTTACACGTGGGAAAAGGTGGGCATCCGTCAGGCCGCCGGCAATGTTTTCGGCGTCGATCCAAATTCCGCTGCGGCCCACCAGAGCCAAAATCTTTCGGCCCCGTCCTGGACCGCGAGCGTGCAATATCAGATCGATCCCTCCAACATGATCTACTTCAATCAGCGGGGCAGCTTCCGTTCCGGCAATCTGAACGGAACCGTCGCGCCGTTCACCGACCCGTTAACCGGGCGCCCGGCCAACGAGTTCAAGAATGAGAAAGTCCACGATTTCGAGGTCGGCTACAAGTTCAATGGCCGTATCTCGGGCGTGCCGGTGCAATTCAACGTGGCAGCCTACAAGGTGATCGTGAAGGATGCGCAACGCGCGTTATATGCCATTGTTGGCGGCGCCCCGGCCGGTTTCACCGTTAACGTGCCTGAGGCGCAAACCAAGGGCGTCGAAGTCGACGGCGTGTTCAGCCTGACCAGCTGGCTGGATACCGGCTTCAACCTTGCCTATACCGACGCCAAGTACACGAAGAACAGCGTTCCCATCCCGTTCGTCGGGAATCTCCTGGTGAACTCCTATCCCGACGCACCCAAATGGGCCGGATCGGCCTTCGTCGACCTGAAGCTGCCGGTACCGGACACTATCGGGAAGATGAGCTTGCGTGCCGACTATTACGGTCAGACAAGCTTCTTCTTCTCGAACACCGACGGAACGTCCACGCCCGGAACGAAGCTTAGTGGCTACGACACCATCGGCCTTAGCCTGCACTGGAAGGATATCATGCAGAGCAGGGTCTCCGGCGCGTTCTACGTGCGCAACCTGACCGACAACAAATATTATGTTTCGGGCTACGCGCTCGGCGCATCGAACGGCGTCAACACCGCCTATCCGGGTGAACCGAGGACGTTCGGCGCCGAGTTGAAGATCGATTTCTAATGCCTCGGCCCCGCGTCGGCGAAAAGGCCTGGCGCGGGGCTCGCGGGACGGACATGATGTGAATTGAGGGTCGATGCGAGCATCCGCTTAATCCGGATAAGTAGCAGGTCTTCACATACCCTATTGGGTCGGTTTTCTATGGTTAAACTCCGCTATTCAAGCGGATGCGCAGAATGCGCGCTAATCTCGGCCAATTAAACCCTGGCGGCCCGGGCGTGAAGGGGGTCACGAAGTGGGTTCGTACGACGTGGCTACCATGCCGGACAGTCGAGAATGCCTCCTCACAGGAGCACGTTTTGGACAGCGGACGTTCTCCACGAAAATCCCAGTGACTTCCCTGACGACTAAACCCACGTGGCGCATATAACGGTTTCGGGCTGAGGCTTCTTTGTGCGGCCCGGCAGATCAAACGCAATGACGCCCTTGCTTCGCATGGCGACGAGGAGGTCTATTTGCAAGGTGCCGGGCGCGATACGCGCAGCTCGTCGAGCAGGGACATGACATTCGACATGGCTGCACTGACTGGTTAAAAACAATTATGCGCAGGACCTCTCTTCGTCGCCTAGAGGTTTTCGTTACTGCGGTGGAGGCAGGTAGCTTCCAGGCCGCGGCGGAGCGGCTTGGCATCTCCCAAGCATCGGTTAGTAAGCAAATTCGTGCCCTCGAGGAGCAGATGGGCAAGCAGCTGTTTACCCGCAAGCGCGGCTCCACGGGCAATCCAACCAGCGACGGCGGCATTACGTTCGAACTCGCCAAGGAACTGATCGAGAAGGCTGAGCGGCTGGCCGGAGGCGCACTTGGCGACATTCCGATCAAGGGGCGCCGACGGATCGTGCTTGCGAGCCATCCCTTCCTCGGATGGGCCATCGCACGACCACTTGCCAGTTACGCCGCAGACAATCCTGACACTTACTTGAGCGTTCGGGCGCTGGATTATGAGCAGCTCGTGACTGCTTACACGGAGAGGCGGGTCGATGTAGGCATCTTTCTTGCACCCTCGCATACGCCTGAGTTGCCGTCATCACATCTCTGGACCGAGCCGGTCGGCCTATATGCTTCCGCGGCCCACCCGCTGTCGGCATTAGACCAGGTGCGGTCCACCGACTTGCTTAAATTCGGATTTATCCCTGCCCATTCCGACAGGCTTTTCCAGGAATTGGTTGATAGATCGCTCGCGAAGATTGGCATTCAAGATTACCCGGTTGCACTGGAGTCCGAGCATCCCGCACTAACCATCGAAGCACTGCGACTGGGGCTGGGTTACACAGGCAGCTTTCCTCGCGTCGTGGCTGGTGAAGGCATTCAAGAGAGCGACGTGAAGCGTTTGCCAATTGAAGTGACCGGCTTTGAAGTCCGACTGTGCGTTCAGGACTCTTCGCGCCACGATCCCAAAATCCAGCGGCTAATCGATTTCATAACGCGCCATTGTGTTCCAGCAGACGATTTCACGACGACGTGATCTGCTGCATCGACCACGTCTGGTTAGCCAAACGGTTATAACCTCGGGGCTGGTTGGGGCCTTGCTTACGCTGCCAGTTTCGCAGTTGGATAGCTCAATGCCGCGCGTTCGAGCGAGTTGGCCAACACGTCGAGAGGATGAGGGATGTTCTTGAAGAGCGCCTGGTACGTAGCCGGATGGACCAATGAATTCGAAGCGGGGCAACTATACGCTCGTCGGATCATCGACGAGCCGCTTGTGATGATGCGACGGCAGGATGGCACACTCGTCGCGCTAGAGGATCGCTGCCCGCATCGCTGGGCGCCGTTGTCGCTCGGACGAATTGAAGACGACACGATCCGCTGCATGTACCATGGCGTGCGCCTGGCGACGAATGGCCGCTGTGTTGAGGTGCCAGGTCAGACAAGCGCGCCCGGGTCACTCAAGGCTCGCACCTACCCGGTGGTTGAGCGCCACCAATGGGCCTGGATATGGATGGGCGAATCGGAAAAGGCGGATGAGTCACTTATTCCCGATTGTAGCCTGCTCGATCGCGAGGACGTCTACATGCATCGCGGCGAGCTAAACTATGCGGCGAATTACAATCTCATCAATGATAATCTGCTCGATCTGTCGCACGTCGCCTTCGTGCATGAGAAGACGATCGGGCGCAAGGTTCAAGGGGACGACGAACCCAATGTGGTGACCGGCGCCGGCGCTCAACCCTTGCCGCGCGGGGTGAGCAACAACAACTGGTCGATCGGACGCACCGCCATGCAGGCGCCGGACGCGCCCGTCACCGACCAGTGGATGTGGTTCTCGTACCTGGTGCCTGGTATCTTCATCAATCATTTCAGGACCTATCCTGCAGGGACTGCGGAGCGACTGAACTTTGCCGAGCCGTCGAAAGATCTGGAATGTATCAGCGACACGTTTAGCTGCCAGGCGGTCACACCTCTGTCAGAGCGATCGACACGGTATATTTACTCGGGTGGGCACCGGAAAACCGACATGAGCCCGGAGGCAGCCGCGTTCATATTCGGGATGGTCGACGAGGCGTTTCGAGAGGATACGGCTATGATCGAAGCGCAACAGCGTATGATCGACTCCGGTCCGCCGGGCACGATGGGCTGGATACAGGCGGATCGAGGCCTGTCGCTGTTTCGCCAGGTTCTTGATCGGCTAAGCGCAGAGGAAAGAGAGGCGTTTGCTCTCAAGCAGGCTGTGCCAGCCTGACCGCAGGTTCGACATGAGGCGATTACGTCATGTTCAAGGTCACCTTTCTATATCCTCGACCGGACGATCCTGAGTCGTTCAGGAAGCACTATATCGAGCGGCATGTGCCGCTGTGCCGGGCTATCCCGGACGGCGGTCGTGCCTCTTATGCGTTCGAGCCTCAAACTCCCGTCGGCCCAAGCGAGTGGTTCTGCATCTTCGAGATCGAGTTTGATTCTCGTCAGCAGTGGGAGGCTTCGATGAGGTCGCCTGAGGCGATCGCAGCGCGGGCAGATGCGAGTACTCTACCCGTGCAGCCCACCATCATATTCTACGAACCAGAGCGGGTATAGGAGGGTTGTTTTTGGCCTGCGGCCGGTTTGATGGACGCCGAGAAGGGATGTTTCCACTTATCGGAGGTCCCTAGCCCAGCGCGCCCCGGCGATGCCGGCGATGCCATAAGCTCACTTCAGTGGGATGGGAAGGGGCGGACTCGCTGATTCAGGGGTTGAGGCTAGCCGGGGTGCTTCAGTCCACCCTCGGCTGGCGCTCTTGCCAGTTCTATTTCTACTCTAACTGCGCCCGCTAGAGTTACGGCCGCGTGAAGGTTTGCTCCGCCATTCGAAGAGCATCACGCACGTCTTGAAAGCGGAGCGCCGTTCGCCGGGTCATTCGACGAATTTCCAATGGCGGCATCGGAGCTTCGCAGCGTACGATCGACAGGCCCGTCGCTTGCTTTTCCTCCCCCTGAATACTTTCGAACATGCAAGTAAAGCCCAGGTTGCGATGAAGGCTGCTGAGAATCAGCCCGAACTCCGATGTCTCGACGACATGATTTGAATGGGTAACGCCGTGCCGACGCAGCGCTTCGTCGACCATGTTTCGCAGCGGCTTTCCGGGCGCCAAGCCGACGATCGGCGTCGCGTTCAATTGCGCTGCCGTGACTCTGTTCTCGGCCGCTAAAGGGTGCCCCTGGCCGACATAGATCGCCAGTGGCTCGTAACCGACGATCTGGCCGAGGCTGTATGCGCCTTCGACCGCGAAGAAGTAGGCCGCGTCCAGCTCGCCTGCAATCACACGGCGGTGCAGTTCCTCCGGCGCGCCGTCGTCGCTAATGAAACTCAGTTGACGGTCGTGAACAGCGTCGAACGCAGCCACCGCGCCGGCCAGGTTGCGCATCATGAAGCCGTGCATCGCAATGCGGATCGGCCCTTGGCGTGCGCTGTCGCCGACAACAAAGCTGGTAAAGTCGTGAACGTGGGCCAACAACTCGTGAACTGAATCGAACGCCCGCGCGCCCGCCGCCGTCGGCGTGACCGCGCCGCCCGGGGAGCGGACGAACAGATCAACGCCCAGCTGGGTTTCGAGCGCCCGCATGTGCTCGCTGACCGACACTGGGGAGATGTTCAGCTTCTGCCCACATCGGCGGAAGCTGCCATGCTCGATGACGGCCGCAAGGATCTCGAGCTGGCGCACGGTGATCATCTTTTCCAAAGCCTAGCGTTCGGAATCCCCGTACACCCATTAGCCCCTAGCCGTATTCCCGACAAGGGCGGCGTACGACTATCCCCATGGTACTGAAGAGACGGGCCAGCCGTCCCGCAGCATACAGGAGAGGCTGAGGTGCATCGTTCGCCCGTTTACTTGACCGCACGCAACTAACGCGATGAGTCGTCCCGACGTCATCGTGATCGGCGCGGGCAGCGCGGGCTGCGCGCTGGCGGGTCGATTGGCGGTGTCGGGTGAGCGTCGCGTGATGCTGCTCGAAGCAGGCGGCGGCAACCGCCACCCGCTGATAACGGCGCCCGTCGCCTGGCCGAAGGCATCGATCGATCGCCGTTTCGGTTGGAGCTATCAGGGGGAAGCAGAGGCGCAACTGGCCGGGCGCCGCCTGGATCTGCCGCGCGGGCGCCTGATGGGAGGCACCGCTTCGATCAACGGCATGATGTATTCTCGTGGCCAACGCGAGGATTATGACGACTGGAACGCGCAGGGGCTCGATGGCTGGAGCTACGCCGATGTCCTGCCCTATTTTCGGCGCAGCGAGGTGAACTGGCGCGGCCCGTCGATATGGCATGGTGGCGACGGCCCGGTCTCGGTCGCGGCCAACAACCGTGTTCCTGAACTCTATGACGCGCTGCTCGCCGCCGCGCGCGAACTTGGCTTTGACGAGAATGAGGATTTCAACGGCGCGCGCCAAACCGGGTTTGGTATCCCGGATTTCACCGTGCGCGGCGCGCGCCGCGAGAGTTCGGCGACGGCCTATCTCAACCAGCCGGAGATCGCGCGCCAGCTGGTAATTCGCAGGCGAGTCCACGTCTTGCGCATCATCGTCGAACATGGCCGAGCGACCGGCGTCGAACTGCTGCGAGCCGGAAAACACGAATTCGTGCAGGCGGACGAGATCGTGCTTGCAGCCGGAACCTTCAATTCGCCGCATTTGCTCATGCTTTCTGGGATTGGTGCGGCCGATGCCCTGCGCTGCCACGGCATCGACGTGGTGGCCGATCTGCCGGCGGTCGGGCGCAATCTGCAGGATCATCCAATGCTGTTGATGGCCTATGCCGCTTCCGTGCGGCTGGGTTTTGAGGACCGGCTGCGGCTTGATCGGCTCGCAGGATCGGCCCTGGCCTGGCTGCTGCGCATCGGCGGACTTTTGGATGAGGCGCCGCTCGGCATTCAGGGCTTCGTCAATCGCTCCGAACCCGGCGCGCGGCCCGACACGCAATTTCAAGTGGCGTGTGCATCGCCGATGAGCCGACCGTGGCTTCCGGGCTGGCGCAAGCGTTCACCCGACATATTAGGCGTCAGTATCCTGCAGCTCGACCCGCGCAGTCGCGGCGCGGTCGAGCTCAAATCCGGCGATCCGCTCCAACTGCCGGCCGTACAGACAAACTTCCTGTCGGATCCGCACGACCGCCAGGCGGCGCGCGAGATGTTTGCGTTCGTCCGGCGCTTCTTTGCCACGGCTGCTATGCGCAAGCTGGTTGGCCCTGAATTGATGCCCGGTGCGACGATTGAGGACGAAGCGGGGATCGACCACTTCATTGCAAACTCGCTGGTGTCGGGCGCCCATCCGGTGGGCACCTGTGCGATGGGCAACGACCCAGCCGCCAGCGTGGTCGATGGCGCGCTACGTGTGCATGGCATTGAGGGCCTTCGCGTTGCCGACGCCTCGATTATGCCGACCATCATCCGTGGAAACACCAGCGCACCCGCGATGATGATCGGGGAGAAGGCCGCCGATCTGATGCTCGGGCGAAAACTGCCGCGCGCCGACCTGCCGCCGGCTCAGCATGCCAGGGAATCGCAATTGCATCTGGAGAGGTCCTTGTGAGCATCCGCATCGACATCGCCCACCCCGACCGATTGTTTATCGGAGGCGAATGGGTGCGAGGCACCGGCGGCACGATTGATGTCGTGTCCGCGCATAGCGAAGCGGTTATTGCGCGCATAGCGGAAGCCAGCGACACCGATGTGGATCTGGCGGCGGCCGCCGCACGTCGGGCGTTCGACGAAGGCCCGTGGCCGCGCTTGAGCCCGCAGGAACGTAGCGGCTATCTCCGGCGCCTTTCGCAAGCGCTCGAGCCGCGCATGCCGGAGATAGCACGCGCGTGGGTCGATCAGATCGGCGCCCTGGCATCGGCGGCTCCTTTCGTCACGGGCGGCGGCAAATTCTGGTTCGACTATTATGCCGATCTTGGCGCGCAGTTCGACTGGATCCGCGAAACGACCCGGATCGACGGTAGCGGCAGGGCCATGGTGGTGCGCGAGCCGGCTGGCGTGGTCGCGGCAATTGCGCCCTGGAATAATCCCTTCGGTATTCTTGCCGGTAAAGTTGCCCCCGCGCTGATGGCCGGCTGCACGGTCGTGATGAAGCCGGCGCCTGAGACGCCGCTCGAAGCCTATATCCTTGCCGAGGCGGCGGAAGCGGCAGGGCTGCCACCGGGCGTGGTTAACCTCGTTTGTGCCGAGCGCGCGGCGTCTGACCGGCTGGTGCGGCATCCGGCGATCGACAAGGTGAGCTTCACAGGGAGCGTTGCGGCCGGCCGCACGATCGGCATGGCTTGTGCCGAGCGCTTCGCGCGCTGCACGCTGGAGCTGGGTGGCAAATCGGCTGCCATTGTGCTCGAAGATGCAGACATCGATCTCACCGCGGCCACACTGGCGCAGGTGATCACGCTGTCGGCTGGGCAAGTCTGCGCCACGCTGAGCCGCGTCGTCGCGGTGCGCAGCGTTCACGAACGACTGGTCGAAGCGCTGGCCGCCGAGCTCGGCAAGGTGACGGTGGGCCACCCCGACGATCCGGCGGCGCGCATGGGGCCGCTGGCGATGCGGCGCCAACGCGACCGCGTCGAGCAGTTCGTGAGCGATGCTCAAACCGAGGGAGCCACGCTGGCGCTGGGTGGCAATCGCACCAGGGGCATGGACGCTGGCTGGTACTTCGATCCAACACTGTTCGTGCGAGTCGATCCAACGATGCGGATCGCGCGCGAGGAAGTATTCGGTCCGGTGTTGACCGTGCTGGAGGCGGAGGACGAGGCGGCAGCCATCGCCATCGCCAACGACAGTGACTTTGGCCTGTATGGCGCGGTGTTCTGCGCCGATCCGGATCGCGCCTATCGCGTCGCCCGCGCTGTCCGCACAGGTACCGTCGCGCATAATGGCTTCCTGTTCGATCCGTCGCTGCCGTTTGGCGGGTTCAAGATGTCCGGGATCGGACGCGAAGGGGGCCGCGAAGGCCTGGCCGCATTTACGGAGCTGAAATCACTGATCTTCTGACCAAGCGATGATGACACAATAACAAGGGAGAGGGCAATGTTAGCGAAGACGATAAAGGCCGCGCTTGCGGTAGGTACGATGCTGGTCCCGGCTGCGGCATTCGCGCAAGCCGCGCCCGCCGACTCCCCGCCGGTGGCGCAGCAACGCGAAGATCAACTCGCCGAAATCATCGTCACGGCCCAACGTCGCCAACAGACTTTGCAGGACGTGCCGGTCGCAGTCGCGGTGCTCGGCGGCGAGGAGCTCGCGGCGCAGAAAATCAGCAGTGTCGAGACGCTGGGGACCGCCGTGCCGAACCTGGTCGTGCAGCGCTCTCCGTTCCAGCCGTTCGTGGCCATCCGCGGCCTTGGCTCGGGCGCCGGCGGTCGCGCGTTTGAACAATCGGTCGCGACCTATGTCGATGGCATCTATGCCGGCCGTGCCAATCAGTTCCTCAACCCGTTCTTCGATGTTGAGCGGGTCGAAGTGGTACGTGGCCCACAATCAGTGTTGTTTGGCGTGAACGCCAATGCTGGCGCGATCAACATTGTCAACAGGCGGCCGGGTCGCGAGTTGGAGGGCTATGTCACCGCCGGCTATGAAGCGGCGTACGAGGGGTATAATTTCGAAGGCGGCGCCAGCATTCCGCTCGGAGACACGTTCGCCGTGCGCTTCGCCGGCAAGCTGAGCCGCGATGGCGGGTTCGTGTACAACACCATCACGAAAAAGGACGATGGCCGCGCCGACAGCGGGCTGGGCCGGATAACCGCCAGCTGGACGCCGACAAGCGACCTGCGTTTCGACTTGTCCTATGAACACGGCCGCAAGCGGGTCCACGGAACTACCTTCCAAATTTCCTCACTCGGCGCCGTGGTGTTTCCACCGGCGATCGAAAACGGCGTCTTCGATTTCCGCAAATCCACGCCTGACGATCGCGCCTTCACGCGCATTACTTCCGACAATACTGCGCTCAACATCAGCTATGACCTAGGCGGAGTGACGCTGGCATCATCGACCGGTTACTCGACGTTCGATTTCTCTCAATATGTGCAAGGCGCGAACCATCCAGTGCAGATTGGTGGCGCGCTGGCGGAAGAGGATTTCAAACAGTTCTACCAGGAAGTGCGGCTGGTCTCGAACGGGTCCAACTTCATCGACTATATCCTGGGTGTAACCTATTATCATCAGAAGGATAAGATTAACCAAGGTACCGACATCGACTTCAGCGGCTTCGGCGTGCCCGGCTTGAGCGCGGCAGTGCGTAATGGGCTCGACCAGACCACCGACGGTTATTCCGGCTTTGCGCAGGGCACGGTCAACTTCACCAGCAACTTCAACGTCGTTCTCGGCGGCCGCTATTCATCGATCCGCAAGCAGGGCAATTATGTCATCGCGCCGACCTCGTTCGGGCAGCCGCTGAGCGGATATAGCTTCGACCCGGCCAGCCTGTTCATCCTTGCCGGACCGCCGTTCGGCTTCTTCCAGTGGTTCAACCCGGCTGACCCCGCAACCTATCGCCCCACAAGCATCTCGCGTTCGCGCACGTTCAATTCCTTCAACCCTTCGGCCAGTCTCAACTATAAGTTCGGGCGCGGACTGTCGGTATATGGATCGTACACTACCGGGACCAAGGCTGGCGGCTTCAACGATCAGGACAAGTCGGGCGTCGTGCGCGAGAACGGCTTTGCGAACGACATCTTCGAATATTCCGCCGAACGCGCGTACAATTTCGAAGTCGGCTTGAAATATTCCAGCCCGACGCTGCGGCTCAACCTTGCCGCATTCCGTACCAAGTACAAAAATCTGCAGGTGTCCATCTCATTACCCAGTGGGGCACTGCAGACGACGAACGCGGCCGAAGCGACATCGAAGGGGGTTGAGGGCGACCTGACCTGGATCATCACTCCAGGCCTGACGCTGAGCGCGAACGCGGCTTACCTGCGTGCGCGCTATGACGACTATCCGGGCGCCTGCCCAATCGGCAGCACCTTCTGCTCGGATCCGGCGACGGGCAACGCGCGCGGCGGGCGGCTCGATGGCACGCCCGACTTCTCGGGCAGCGCGATGCTCGCCTATAACCTGCCGTTGAGCGAGGACTGGCATCTGCGTTTCAGCGGCCGCGTCTATCATCAGAGCAGTGCGCAATATCAATCGGCGCAGAATCCACTCGACCGCACGCCGGGTTATGAACTTTTCGATGCATCGGTCGCATTGGCTCAAAGCAAGGGGCTTACGTTGTCGGTCTCGGGCAAGAACCTTGCGAACAAGGCGGTACGCGGCTTCAGCGCGCCTTCCGTTGGTGACGCCTTCTACGGCCATTATTCGGCGACGCTGCCTGGTCGGCAGGTCTTCCTCGATGTCCGCTACGACTTCTGAAACTCGATAAAAGGAACGGTTTGTGAGTGATCTCTTCGAAAAGGGCATGCAGGTGCGCCGCGATATGTTCGGCCCCGAACTGGCTGAACTGGCCGTCGCGAATGCGAGCGATTTCGCCAAGCCGTTCCATGACATCATGACTCGTTATTGCTTCGGCGAAACCTGGAACCGCGAGGGACTGGGCCGGCGCGACCGCAGCCTGGCGACACTGTCCATGCTGATCGCGCAGGGCAAGGAAGTCGAGATCAAGATGCATGTCAAAGGCGGCCTCGCCAATGGCTTGACCGTCGATGAAATCAGAGAACTCGTCCTCCATGCGATGATCTACTGCGGCGTCCCCGCATCGTTCACGGCGTTGCGAGCAGCAGAAGCCGCACTGGCCGAACTCGACGCGGCACAGCCGGCGTGAGGATCGCCTTCATCGGGCTGGGGGCAATGGGTCGCCCGATGGCGACCCATCTGTTGGCCCAGGGGTTCGACCTTCGGGTGAACGACGCCAATGCGGACCTTGCCGGCACGTTCGGAGACGCCTGGGCGCCCAGCCCGGCGGAGGCCGCGCGCGGCGCATCGGTGGTCGTCACGATGCTGCCGAACGGGCATATCGTGCGCGACGTGATCCTGGGGGCGGGCGGCGTCGCTGAGGCGCTTGGGTCAGGTGGCGTCGTCGTCGACACCAGCTCCTCCGACGCCGGGGGCACCGTAATGCTGGGTGAGGAGCTCAAGGCACGGGGGATCGCGCTGATCGATGCGCCCGTATCGGGAGGTGTGCCGCTCGCGGCCGAAGGCAAGCTGACCTTGATGATCGGCGGGACCGACGAGGCGGCGTTCACGACCGTGCAACCGCTGCTGACTGCCCTCAGCGCAAAGCTGATGCGTGTCGGCGGATTGGGTGCCGGTCACGCGGCAAAGGCGATCAACAATGCGATCGCCGCAGCGATCTTCGCCGTCACCTCCGAGGGCGTCGACATGGGCACCCGCTTTGGGCTCGATCCGGCGGCGTTGCTGGAGGTGATCAACGCATCGAGCGGCCGCAGCGGCATTTCCGAAGGTCTGTTCCCCAGCCAAGTGCTGCCGCGGAAATTCGCGCTCGGTTTCGGTCTACCGCTGATGGCGAAGGACGTTGCGCTGGCGGAGAAGCTGCGCGGCGAGCTCGGCCTGCATCTGCCCATGATCGAGGCTACGCATCGACAGATGCAGGCTGCGCTCGCAACGCTGGGCGACCGCGCCGACTTCACCGATTATTTTCGCTTCAACGAACAGACCGCCAGCGCCGGCTGATGGAGAGCATCGTGAACGTCCGGCCCAAATATCCAGATACGGTGCATTATACCGGGTTGAACCGCCCGACGCATCTCGAGGCGACCGCGCACGACCTGTATGTCGAGGGCGAGATTCCAGCGGAGATCGACGGCGCTTTCTTCCGCGCGCTGCACGATCCTGCACATGTTCCCATGCGTGAGGACGACGTCGTGCTGTCGCGCGATGGCGTGATCGGCAAGATCGAGTTCAAGAACGGTCGCGTGAGCTGCGGCGTACGCTATGTCCAGACCGAGCGGTTCCTCGCCGAGCGCAAGGCTGGACGCAGCCTGTTCGGCTTGTATCGCAACCCATTCACGGACGATCCCAGTGTCGCGGGTGTTGATCGCACGGTTGCCAACACGACGCCCTATTATCACGCCGGCCGCCTGTTCATGTCGAAGGAAGACGGCCTTCCGTACCGCGTCGATCCCGTGACATTGGAAACGATCGGGCGCTGGGACTACCACGGCCGGCTACGCTCGCAGACGCTCACCGCCCACCCTAAGATCGATCCCGACACAGGCGAGCTGTTCCTGTTCGGCTACGAGGCAGCCGGGCTGGCGACACCGACGATCGCCTATTGCATCGTCTCGCCCGAGGGCGAGCTGGTGTCCGAGCAATGGTTCGACGCTCCCTACTGCTCGATGATGCACGACTTCGCGATCACCGAGCAGCATGCAATTTTCGTGGTCTATCCGACGAAGGCCGATCTTGGGCGGCTGCGCGCCGGCGGACCGCACTGGATCCACGATCAGGAAGGCGAAAGCTTCATCGCCGTCATGCCGCGCTACGGTCGCGTCGAGGACATCCAGTGGTTCAGCGGCCCGCCGGGGGTCCACAGCTATCATGTGATGAACGCCCATTGCGAGGGGACGAAGATCCATCTCGATCAGGCGTTGGCGGTCACCAACCTCATCCCATTCATCGCCGAACACTCGGGCATTGATCTACCGGTCGACGGCGGACTGACGCGGTGGACACTCGATCTGGCCGACCCGGCTGCCGGCATTGTCGAGAAGAAGATCGGTCCTTTCGGCGAGATGCCGATCGTCACGCAGCGCGATCTTGGTCGCCCCTATGCGCGCGGCTGGTATCTGTCGGTCGACCCCGCGAAGCTCACCCCAGTCGCCAACGGACCGGTCGGTGTCCTCTTCAATTCGCTAATCACGGTGGATTGGCGCGATGGCTCACTCACGCGCTTCTCCGACGGCCCCGGCCTCGGTTTCAACGAGCCGGCGCATGTCCCGGCGCGCGATCCGGCGCACGGCGGCTGGCTGCTGATGATGGTCGATCGGGTCATCGCGGAAGACCATTTCGCGCAGGAGCTTTGGGTGATCGAGGCCGACCGCGTCGAATCCGGGCCGATCGCGAAAGTGTTCATGCCCTTCGTCACCTGCGAGCAGGTGCACGGCAACTGGGTCCCGCGGGCGCAGCTCGACGCGGCACGCAAGGATGCATGACGTGAAGATTGCGATTACGGGCGCGTCAGGCCAGTTCGGGCGCGAGGCGACACGGCTGCTGATCGAAGGCGGTGTTTCACCCCGTCAGCTCATCCTCGTCACTCGCAGCCCGGAAAAGCTGCGATCTCGTGCAGCCGAGGGCGCAGATGTGCGGCAGGGCGATTTCGACGACGAGGCTGGGCTTGCAGAGGCGCTGCGCGGCGCCGACCGGATGCTGATGATCAGCGGCACGCGCGTCGGCTTTCGCGAGCCGCAGCATCGTGCCGCGATCGAGGCGGCGAAACGGGCCGGTGTGCGGCACATCGTCTACACCTCGTTCATCGGTGCGGTGGAGAGTAATCCTTCGCTGGCTGTCAAGGATCACGTCACGACCGAGCGGATGCTCCGCGAGTCCGGCCTTGAGTGGACGGTGCTGCGCGACGCGCAATATGCCGATGCGGTGGTCGAGGCGATGGCGCCGCTGATGGTCGCCAGCGGGGAGATGACGAGCGTCGCCGGCGATGGCCGCATGGCCTTCGTCTGCCGCGACGATTGCGTGGCTGCGGCAGTGGCTGTGCTGCTAGGCGATGGTCACGCAAACAAGGTCTACCAGCTGACCGGGCCCGAGCTCGTGAGCTATCGCGAGGTGGCGGCACTGGTGTCCGAGCTCTCCGCCTCGCCGATCAAGTTCACGCTGACGGACGAGGCCGGGCTTTACGCGATGTTTGACGCGCTTGGCGTGCCGCGACAGCCGATCGACGACCTCTCGGTCAACAATTTTCCTTGGAATTCTGACGACATGGTCAGTTTCGAGGTTGCCGTTCGCGATGGGCATTTCGCCATTATCAGCGAAGATTTCGAGCGGTTGACCGGCCGTCGACCAAAGTCGCTTCGCGCGCTGCTTGAGCAACATTTGGAGACCATTCGCACGGCGGCGGCACGGATCAGTCTGCCGCTGGCTGAAGTCATCAAGGATGTTTGAGATGCTTGAGAACGTGAACGAGGGCGTATCTACGTTCCTCAACGCGGGTGGTCTGTATGTCGCGCCGCTGGAATATCAGGGTTATCGCGACGAGATTCTTGCGTCGAAGACGAGCGCCTGGATCGGGACGCCGCTCAACGAATCCCCGATCTACGACGTGCAGGGTCCGGACGCCGCCCGCTTCCTGACATCGCTGTGCATCAACAACTTCATGAAGATGAAGGTCGGCTCGATCCGCCATGCCGTCATGTGCAACGACAAGGGCCAGATGCTGACCGACGGCGTGGTCATGAAGATCGGCGAGGATCATTTCCGGACCTATTGGCTGATGCCGATCATCGACTTCCATGTGTCGCGGACGGATATGGTCGTCTCGGGTGCGAACCTTTCCGGCACCGAATTCTTCGTCCAGATCGCCGGTCCCAAATCCCTGGAGATTCTGGAGCGGGCGTCAGGCAGCGACATGCACGACATCAAATTCGCCGCGCACAGAGTGGTGGATTTCGCGGGTGTCGAAGTGCGCGTCCTGCGCCTCGGCATGGCCGGGTCGCTCGCCTATGAACTGCACGGCCCGATGGATCAGCTGGACGCGGTGTTCAAGTCGCTCTGGGACGTGGGCGCGCCGCTCGGCGCGAGCAAGCTCGGGCGGATGGCTTATCTGCTGAACCACACAGAAGCCGGCTTCGCCAACATCTTCATTCATTTCCCGATGCCGTGGTTCGAGGAGCCGGAACTCGCGGACTATTGCATGACCCAGCCAATGGCGATGTTCTTCAACTATAATCGACAGCTCGTCGGCAGCATGGGTGACGAACTTGAGGCGCGGTTCAAGACGCCTTACGATGTTGACTGGGGATCGCTCGTACGGTTCGACCATGACTTTCCCGGCCGTGCCGCGCTCGAGCGAATCGCCGACAATCCGCCGAACGCGATGGTGACCCTGGAATGGAATGCCGAGGATGTCGCCGATATCGTCGCCTCGCAATATCGCGGGCGCGACGCGGTGGCGTACGAGCCGATCGACGACCGTCCGTCGGACAATTATTTCGTGAACCCCAATGGCTTCCACTATCACGCCGACAAGGTCCTGTTGGATGGGACACCAATCGGCTCGTCGGCCGGACGGATCCGCAGCGTCTATTACAAGCGGATGATCTCGCTGGGGTTCATCCAGCGCGAACACGCCGTCGAGGGCAAGCAGCTGACCCTGTTGTGGGGCGCGCCGGGTGGGCCGCAAAAGGAGGTCCGCGTGACCGTTGCGCGAACCCCGTATATGGACCTCGCCAACAACAAGGACATCGATGTCAACGCGATTCCGCGCCTGTCCGTCCATGCGTGAGGAAGCGCCGTTCGTCCGTTCGCGCGCCAGCGGGCGGGAATGCCGTCCCGACACGATGTCGGATGGCAGACGCGCGTCGGTGGAGCGAGCGGCGTGAAAGACTATACGCCGATCGAACGGGCCAACCTTGCCCTTGTCCGAACCGTCTATGACGAGGTTCTCGAGCCGCTCGATCCTGCGCAGGTCGATCGCTATTTCCGCCCCGATTATATTCAGCACAGCCCAATGGCGGAAACCGGCGCTGCGGGGCTGAAGGCATTTCTGGTTTGGGCCAAGTCTGTTTCGCCCGACGCCCATCATGACGTGAAGCGGATGTTTGCCGATGGCGATCACGTCATCGCGCACGTCCACGTGGTCATCACGCCCGGCACGCCCGGCGTCGCCGTGATCGACATCTTCCGAGTTCAGAACGGCCTCATCGCCGAACACTGGGATGCGTCGCAGGAACTGACCGGCCGCTCTGCAAACAACAACGGAGTGTTCTGACATGGAGACCGTTTTGACCAGCTGTAAACGGTTCACCGGGCGCACGGTCGTTGTTCTGGGCGGCAATAGCGGCATCGGCCGCGCCAGCGCGCTCGCTTTCGCGCAGGAAGGCGCATTCGTGATCGTAACCGGCCGCGATCCCGATACACTGGCGCAGGTCCAGTCCGACCTTGGCGAGAATGGCCGGGTCTTTCGTTCGGACATATCGGACATCGCCGCAACGCAGGCTCTGATGCAGCAGATCAAGGCCGAACATGGGCGCATCGACGTGCTGTTCGTCAACGCCGGCATCGGCGCGTTCCGCACGATCGAAGCTGTCGATGAGGCCTTCTACGACCAGATGTTCGCCGTCAATCTGAAGGGCCCCTACTTCGCGGTCAAACACGCCGTCGAACTGATGGGAGCTGGCGGGTCGATCGTGCTCACGTCCTCGATGGGGCATTGCACGGGGATCCCCGGCAACAGCGTCTACGGCGCCAGCAAAGCCGGGCTGCGCGCGCTCGCACGGACGTTCGGTGCGGAGCTCGTCAAGCGCGGCATCCGCGTCAACTGCTTCAGCCCGGGTCCGATCGATACACCGCTGATCACGCGGGGCGAGATGAGCGACGCGGAAATCGCGGCCTTTCGCCAGATGATCTGCGAGCAGGTGCCGATGGGCCGTTTCGGCACGGCCGACGAGGCGGCGCGAAGCGTGCTTTATCTCGCCTCCGATGACGCTGCCTACGTCACCGGCATCGACCTGCTCGTCGATGGCGGTGCGGTGAGCTTTTGATTGCACGGCTTGGAGAATCCGCTTGTCCTATTTTGCTGAAACCTCGCGGCCGGACGCGCCGCGCTTTGAATTCATCTTCGAAATCGCGCTGACCTGGCGCGACGTCCAGACGATTCAGGATACGCCTGCCGGCTTCGGGCGCGGTGCGACCTACCTCGACACCGGCACGGTGCGCGGCCCGCACCTCAATGGTCGCGTGGTGCCGCAAAGCGGCGCGGACTGGGCGCAGTTCCGCCCGGACAAGGTCCTCGGCCTCGACGCGCGCTACATGCTGGAAGCCGATGACGGGACGCTGATCCTGATGCGCAACGTGGGCTATCTTGCCGGCCGCGCGCCCGACGTGCTGCCGCGCATCCAGAAATGGATGTTCGAAGATGGGCCGGAAGTTCCGTTCGAGGACTATTACCTGCGCACGGCGCCGACGTTCGAGGTCAGCGCCGGCCCTTATGACTGGCTGACCCGGACGGTCGTATTCGGCATCGGCTCGCGCCAGAAGACCGGCAATACGATCCGCTATTTCGCCCTTCTTTGATCGACTGGAAGCTCCCAATGACCCGCGACTTCATCCTTTCGCTTTCGTGCATCGACCGGCCGGGCATCGTGGCGGCCGTGGCGGTGGCGCTGCGCAATTCGGGTGGCAACATCCGCAGCGCTCAGCAGTTTGACGACCCGGAGACGGGCAATTTCTTCATGCGCGTCGAATTCCGCATCGATGCCCGTCAGGAGGAGGAATGCCGCGCGCTCATTGCTGCGGTCGGGACCGATTTCGGACTGCAATGGATGATGCGGCCGACCGACGCGCGCAAGAAGGTGCTGCTGCTGGTGAGCAAGTTCGATCACTGCCTTGGCGATCTGTTGTATCGCCAGCGCATCGGCGAACTGCCGATGGATGTGGTGGGCATCATCTGCAATCACCCGCGCGAAGCGCTGAGCCTATCGATCATCGAAGGCATCCCGTTCCATCACCTCCCCGTGACGCCCGACACCAAGTCGAAGCAAGAAGCGCAAATAAAGCAGATCGTCGAAGACACGGGCGCCGATCTGATCGTGCTGGCGCGCTACATGCAGATCCTTTCCAACGATCTGTCCGCCTTTCTCTCGGGCCGCTGCATCAACATCCATCATAGCTTCCTGCCCGGTTTCAAGGGCGCCAAGCCCTATCACCAGGCTCATGCGCGCGGGGTCAAGATGATCGGCGCGACCGCGCACTTCGTCACCTCCGATCTGGATGAAGGGCCGATCATCCATCAGGATGTCGAGCCGATCAGCCATGTCGACAGCCCGGAAGAGCTGGTGCGCAAAGGCCGCGACATCGAGCGGCGGGTGCTCGCGCGGGCGGTCCGCGCCTATCTCGAGGATCGTGTCCTGATCAACGGCCACAAGACCGTCGTGTTCGAGCAATAGCATTGTGGAACTGATCGACGGCAAGGCGATCGCTGCGCAACTCGTCGCCGAGGTCGGCGCGGGCGTGGCAACGTTGCGCGCGCGCAGCGGGATCGTGCCAGGGCTAGCCGTCGTGCTGGTCGGTGACGACCCAGCCAGCACTATCTATGTGCGGCGCAAGCTCGCCACCACGGCGGCGGCCGGCATGCGCTCGTTCGAACACCGGCTTGCGGTCGATACGCCGCAGCCCGCGCTGCTCGACCTGATCGACAAGCTCAACGCCAATCCCGACGTGCACGGCATCCTCGTTCAGCTGCCGTTGCCGCCGCAGATCGAACCGCTGCTGGTCCTGGATCGCATCGCGCCCGACAAGGATGTCGACGGGTTCCACCCCGTCAATGTTGGTCGATTGTCGGCCGGCGGCGGCGGATTGGTGCCCTGCACCCCGCTTGGCTGCATGAAGCTGCTGGACCGGGTGATCGAAGAGTATCACGGACTGAACGCCGTCGTGATCGGCAAGTCCAACATCGTCGGCAAGCCGGTGGCGCTGCTATTGCTTGAGCGCGAGGCGACGGTGACGGTGACGCACATCTACACGCGCGGCCTACCCGACATCGTTCGCACGGCGGACATCCTGGTGGTGGCCGCCGGCAGCCCGGGGCTGGTCCGCGGCGACTGGGTCAAGCCGGGCGCGGTAGTGATCGATGTCGGCATCAATCGCATTATCGGACCCGACGGTCGCCCGATCATCATCGGCGACGCGGTGACTGACGAGCTTGGCCATGCCCGCGCGGTCACACCCGTGCCGGGCGGCGTTGGGCCGATGACGATTGCCTGTCTTCTGGAAAACACACTGCGCGCAGCGCGCAAGATCGTCGGAGAGGAATGACCATGGCATTCAAGCTGCTGATCGATGGTGATCTGGTTGACGGTGCCGATCGCCTGGCGGTGACCAACCCGGCGACGGGCGAGCCCTTCGCGACCTGCGCGCGCGCCGATGCGGCGCAGCTGGAACGCGCGGTCGCGGCCGCGAAGCGCGCCTTTCCGGCATGGCGCGGTGGCGGCCAGCCGCAACGCCAGGCGTTGCTGCACAAAGTGGCCGACGCGATGGAAGCGCGCTTCGAAGACTTCGCTCGTCTGCTTACCCAGGAACAGGGCAAGCCCCTCGCGGAAGCGCGGTTCGAGCTTGGCGGCAGCATCGCGGCGTTCCGGCATTTCGGCGCGCAGATATTGCAGCCCGAAACACTGGTCGACGAACCCGACTCGCTGGTCGTCGAGCATTATTCGCCGCTCGGCGTGGTCGGCTGCATTGTGCCGTGGAATTTTCCGATGATCCTGCTGGCGATCAAGGTGTCGGCCGCGCTCAGCACGGGCAACACCGTCGTGGTCAAGCCCGCGCCGACGACGCCGCTGACGGCGGCGCTGCTCGGCGAGGTGGCCGCCGGCATCCTGCCTCCAGGGGTGTTCAATGTCATCATCGACGCCAACGATCTGGGCGCCGCGCTGTCGGCGCATCCCGACGTCGCCAAGATCAGTTTCACCGGCTCGACCGCGACCGGGCGCAAGGTGATGGCGAGCGCCGCGGCGACGCTAAAGCGGCTGACGCTGGAACTGGGCGGAAACGATGTCGCCATCGTGCTCGACGACGCCGACCCGGCCGAGGTTGCCGCCAAGCTCTATGCTGCCGCCACGTTCAACGCTGGGCAGACCTGTATGGCGGCGAAGCGGCTCTACGTGCCGAACGCCATGCTCGATGAGATCGGCGAGCGACTGACCACGCTGGCGTCGGCCACCGTGCTTGGCGATGGCCTCGATGCCGGCACGCAGATGGGGCCGATCCAGAACCGCATGCAGTTTGACAAGCTGCAGGAATTGATGGCGGCGACGCAAAGCGAGGGCACGGTGCTGACCGGCGGTGCGCGCCTCAACCGACCGGGCTACTTCATCCAGCCGGCGATCGTGCGCGATCTGGCCGACGATGCGCGGCTGGTGACCGAGGAGCAGTTCGGCCCGCTCGTTCCGCTGCTCAGCTACGACACGATCGAGGACGTGCTCGCGCGCGCCAACGCCAGCGACTATGGGCTGGGCGGCACGGTCTGGGGCAAGGATCTCGATAAGGCCGCAGCCGTCGCGCGTGCGATCGACACCGGCACGGTCTGGATCAACAAGCATCTCGACTTGCGCTTCGACGTACCGTTCGGCGGGGTCAAGCAATCGGGGCTGGGTCGTGAACAGGGCCAGGCTGGGCTCAAGGAATTCGTCGACGCCCGTATCGTCAGCATGGCGCGCTGAGCCAGGCGATGCGCGCCGACCTGCCCCGTTTCGACCTGTCGCAGAGCACAGAGCAGCTGCGCGCCTCGTTCCGCTTTGACGAGGTCGTGAACTTGCGGGAGAGCTACGCCGCGCTCGACGAGGCGACGATCATCGCCATCCTCGAGCAGGCGGTGGCTTTCGCCATCGACACGCTCGAGCCGCTCAATCGCACGATGGATGCTCATGGCGTGGAGCTTCGCGGCGGGCGGGTTCACACCGCGCCGGGGCATCGCGAGGCGTGGGCGGCGTTCGTCGCCAATGGCTGGCCCTCGATGGATCATGAAGCGGACTATGGCGGCCAGCAGCTGCCGCTGCCGCTCTGCCTTGCGGTTCAGGAGATCTTCGATCGTGCCTGCCCTGCGTTCGGCATGTTGCCCGTGCCGCAGCGTTCGGCCGCTCGGCTGATCGCGGCCTTCGCCGCCCAGGACGTCAAAGAGGCATTGCTCCCTCCTCTGGCCGCGGGCGAGCTGGGTGCGACGATCTGCACTTCGGAAGCCGGAGCCGGCAGCGATGTCATGCAGATGCGCACCCGCGCGCGCGCGACGCCGGCTGGGTGGCGCATCTCGGGCGAAAAGTGCTGGATCAGCTTTGGCGATCACGACCTGACCGACGGCATCGTGCATTGCGTGCTGGCGCGCAGCGACGACGGCTCGGCCGAGCGGCGTGAAATCAGCTTGTTTCTGGTTGACACACGCGAGGTCGGAGAGGGTCACGTCCAAGTGCTGCGCATCGAGGACAAGCTGGGCCTGCATGGCTCCCCGACCTGCACGCTGGCGTTCGACGAGGCGCCGGCCACGTTGATCGGCGAGCGTGGGCGCGGGCTGGCGCAGATGTTCGTAATGATCACGCAGATGCGCCTGGCGGTCGGCGCAATGGGCCTGGGCATCGCATGTGCCGCGTCGGACGTGGCGCTCGCCTATGCGCGCGAGCGGCGTCAGGGCGGCAAACCCGGCGACCCGCAGCCGATCGTTGCGCATGCCGATGTGCGTCGCCAGTTGCTCGAACTGACCGCGCGCACCGAACTGCTTCGCGGCCTGATGCTGAACATCGCCAATCTTGCCGAGCTGGCGGCGCATGGCGAGGATTCGGCCGATCGAGAGCGTTGCGCCATGCTGGTTCAATGGTTCCTGCCCATCGCTAAGACGTTCGGTGCGGACTGCGCGTTCGCCAATGCGAGCGGCGCGATCCAGGTGCTGGGCGGAGCGGGTTACACCGGCGAATGGCCGGTCGAGCAGGCGCTGCGCGACGCCCGCGTGCTGTCCGTGTTCGAGGGAACCTCTGGCATCCAGGCGATCGACCTGCTGCAGCGCCGCGTGATCCGCGATGACGCCGGTCTGCGGGCGTTTCTTGCGCTGGCACGCGCCGACGCCGGCGACATGCCGCTGGCACGCTGCCTCGACTTGCTGGAGGCCGCGGCATCGACGTTGAAGGCGGCAAGCCCCGCCGACCAGGACGCCGGCGCCGCCGCGTTTCTCGAACTGGCCATGCTCGCCAGCGCAGGCTGGGTCGCGGCGCGCTTCGTAACGACGGCGGCAGACGACGAGGCCTCAGCCCGGATGCGTGCCGCCGGGTGCTATTGGCTCGACCGGATCGAGGGACGAGCGGCGCTGCATCATGCCGAGGCGGTGCAAGGCGCGGCACCCATCGCCCATTTTGCGGCCTTCGCATGAGCGGCCAGGCTCCCCAGGCCGCGCAGGATCCGATCGAAATTCTCAAGCGCTCGCCCATGTCCGGCATGCAATGGGCGGTGGTGGCGGTGATGTTCGGCCTGAACGCGCTCGATGGATTCGATGCGCTGGCGATCAGTTTTGCCGCACCGGGCATCCTCGCCCAATGGGGCCTCACACGGGCGGCGCTCGGGGTGGTCATGTCGCTGGAGCTTGTCGGCATGACGCTCGGCTCGCTGCTGCTCGGCGGGCTGGCGGATGCGCGTGGCCGCCGCTGGACGATTCTGCTTTGCCTCGCCTGCATGAGCACCGGGATGTTCGGATCGGCGTTCGCGCCAAACGTCGCCCTGCTTTCGATCGGACGCGTGCTGACCGGCTTCGGCATCGGCGGCATGCTCGCCGCGACGAATGCCGGCGTCGCCGAAGCGGCAAATGAGCGGCGACGACCGCTTGTCGTCGTCCTGATGGCGGTTGGCTTTCCGATCGGAAGCGTGCTGGGCGGCGTGGTCGCGGTCCAGCTGCTGCGCGTCTATGGCTGGCACGAGGTGTTTCTGTTCGGCGCGATCTGCACGACGTTGATGGTGCCGTTCGTGCTTTGGCTGGCGCCCGATTCGATCGAGTTCGAGGTTCACAAGCGCGGCCATGAGGCCTTGCCGCGCATCAATCGATTGCTCGTCCGTATGGGGCATGCGCCGCTTGCCGCATTGCACATCCCCGAACGTCCGGCCGGCGCGCGCAAGGCGGGGCTTGCCGAGATCTTCGCACCCGCGTTTCGCTGGACCACGATATTGCTGACGATCGCCTATCTCGCGAATATCACCACCTTCATCTTCCTGTTCAAATGGACGGCGCCGGCCATTGTCGACATGGGATTCAGCGCTTCACAGGCAGCCTCAGTGCTCGTCTGGGCGAGCAGCGGAGGCATTGTAGGTTGCCTGCTTTTCGGCCTGTTGACGGAACGTGTATCGGTGCTTGGCCTGACGATCGCCATTGCCGCACTCGCATCGACCGCGACCGCAGGATTCGGTTCCCTGCCGGCTGACCTTACGATTCTCTCGACAGCGGCATTTGTCGCGGGTCTCTGCGCAAACGCGGCAGTCGTCGGGCACTATAGCCTGGCCGCGACGCTGTTCCCGACTCACCTGCGTGCCGGGGCGACGGGGGCCGTGATCGGCGTGGGCCGGGGCATCTCGGCCGCCGCGCCGGCTCTTGCCGGTCTGTTGTTCACCGCTGGATACGGCTTCTCGATCGTCGCGATCGTGATGGGTTCGGGCTCGGCGATCTGCGCCGTGACGCTCGCCTTGCTGCGGGTGCGACTAAACGAGCGACGCCAGTGACCTGCGCGCCCAATGGAGAGGGGATCGAAGTCAGGGTCCACGACCTGCGACTGGCGGCACGCATCGGTGCCCACGCGCATGAATTGCACCGCCGACAGATGTTGCGCGTGATGGTCTCGCTTCGGCTGAAGCGCGCGCCGCTGGACGAACTCAACGAGACGATCGACTATGACCGCGTGGTCACCTTGGCCGAAGCCCTGTCGAACGAACATATCGTGCTCATCGAAACCTTTTGCGCGCGACTTGCGCGCGACTGCCTTGCGGCTGGGCCGATCGATCGTGTCGAGGTCGTGGTCGAAAAACCCGGCGCGCTGGTGAACGGCGTCGCTAGCGCGCGTGCGGTGTGCAGTGCCGGCTGACGCGCTGATCAGGGCTCGGACGCGAAACCCCGCACCAGCGCGTTAAGCCCTGCGGCGAAGCCCGCGTCGAAGTCGAACAATTGCGAAAACGAGCGATCCAGATGCCCGTTCTGTTCATAGATAACCCAGCCGACCACCAGCGACATCAGCGAAGACAGCAGCAGCAACCGCCTGAAATGTCGAGCGGACGGTGCTGAGCCTTCGTCACGCCTCGCTGTTCCGTTTCTCGTCAAGATACGGGAACCGGTCGACTGTCACACGCACTTCCTTGATGCGCTTGCCGTAGTCGCCCCATTGCACGATCAGTTCCGTACCCGGCTCGGTGTAATTCACATCGACACAACCCATCGAAAGGTTCTCTCGAAAATAATAGCTGTAGATCGAGCCGGACGAGATACCGACCAGCTTGTTCCCGGCAAGCAGGCGATCGGCATGTTCGAGCATGCCATGCCCCCAGGTCGGCGTGGTCGGCAGATCCATCGTGCGGTACTCCTCACCGGGACGGTAGAGCGAGGCATAGATGTCGATCACGTCATCCGCATTCCAGCGCAGCGTCACCGTGCGCCGCTGGTCGGGCGATGCCGCTGCCCGCTCCAGGGCCGCGCGCCCGATGAATTCGTGATCAAACCGGACGGCCTTGTCCCAGTTGACCTCGAACGGATTGCGCTGACGCGCGCGAAGGTCTGCAGGATCATAGCTACCCGTCCGCTGCGAGTGGAGCGAGAAATGGTCGGCGCCGACCCAGTCGCGAAACCCCTGATCGTTGACCATCGCCATGCCGAAGGTCCAGGCAGCCTGCGGAAAGCCGCCTTCGACATGATTGACGAGATAGGTGCGCCAGCCGAGCCGCTCCATGCCGATGTCCTTGTTAGCTTGATAGATGGCGTCGAACACCGTCGGGCCGTCCGCGATCGGCCCGCGCACTTCATAGGCGAGATTACCGGACATGCCGATGCGGCCCACTTCGACCGTCTTGCCGGCGATCCGAGTCTTGCGATAGCGCAGGAACTTGAGGTCGCTGAGGTCCTCTCCGCTGGCCCGTTGCAGTGCCTCGAGCGACCGCGGACCGGCGATCTGGGTCAGGTAGATGTCCTCCATCCATACCCGCACGTCAAACTGGCCCTGAAGCCCCTGGTAGAGTGCCCACGGCCCGGCCGCGAAATGGCGGTAATGGCCGTCGTCATAGCGCTGCAGGATGCCGTGCGCGGCGATCAGCCCCTCGTCCGTGCACATCACCGCGTGCCGCATTGTGCCTTCCGGGAAGGTCGTCAGATTGTTGGTGCAAAGTTGTGCGACAAAGGCGTCGGCGTCCGGGCCGTCCACACAGACGACGGGTCCCGAGAGCCCGGTGTGGATGTAGCAGCTCTGCTTCCAGGACAGGCTTTCGGGCTTCCACCCGTTATATTCCCATGGCCGCAGCCTATCGCCGACGGCCACGTACAGCCTTGGTTCGGCATAGTAAGGGAATGCGAATGTCTGGTTGAAGGGTGTGGTCATGCTTCTCTCCTGAAATTTCCTGGCGGACCGCATCTAAAAACCTGTGAGGTTGGACCCCGCTTCGGTGATCGAGCGCTTGTGATCCGTCCCCACCGCTTCGATGCCGATACGATATCGTGTCAGGAAAATGGGCCGCTTGTTTCCTTTCATCTGAGCAAGGCCTGCAGGGCCGGGACCAGATGCGGCCTGTGATCTGGGGGAATGCGAGCGAGCAGATCATTCTCGAACTGCCGCGTGATGGCGTCGACCCGAGCGCGGCAGGTGCGGCCTTCATCGGTCAGCAGGATTGCCATGGACTTCCGATCGAGCGGTTCGCGCCGTATCAATCCCGCGCCTTCAAGACGTGCGAGCAGCGGCGCCATGTTGGCGCGCTGGATGTCGAGTATCTTCCCTATATCCGCAGAGGTCAGGTCCGTTCGGGCATCCAGCAGCAGCAGCACGGTGGCCTCTGAAATCCGCAGTTCCAGAGCAGCAAGCCGGGCGGCAAGTTCCGCCATCATCGCATTTGCAGCGCGACGCAGCAAATAGCCGGGTAGGGCCGACAGTGGATCGACCAGCGACGCGGGAGGCGCGCCCTTCAACAACTCACTCACCGCATCCTTATTGCCCATGGCCTTGCCTATCCCGGAATATCGCTATTGACTATAGCAAAATTAAAGTTATGCAACATAGCAATTCAAATTTGCATGGGAGAGTGTGATGACCGAGCGCGCTGAAGAGGATACCGTCTCTGTTCACGTCGACGCGCGCATCGCGTGGGTCTCATACAATCGGCCGGAAAAGCGCAATTGCATGAGCCCAAAGCTCAATCGACAGATGCTTCGTGTGCTAGAGAGCCTTGAGTTTCGCGAAGATGTGGGCGTGCTGGTGCTGACCGGCGAAGGCGATGCCTTCTCGGCCGGCATGGACCTACAGGAATATTTTCGCGAGAACGAAGCGCTGGGTATCGGCGCAATCCGCAAGAGCCAACGTGAGGCCTATTCCTGGTGGGACCGGCTGCGCTGGTATGAAAAGCCGACCATCGGGATGGTCAATGGCTGGGCCTTTGGTGGCGCCTACGGCCCGCTCCACGCACTCGACATCGTGGTTGCCGCCGACACTGCGACTTTCGGACTGTCCGAGATCAATTGGGGCATCTTGCCGGGGGGTGGCGCCAGCAAGGTGGCGCAGGAACTGATGCCGTTTCGCAAAGCGATCTACCACGCCATGATGGGGGAGAACCTAACCGGCAAACAAGCGGCCGAGCAGGGCCTGGTGACTGAAAGTGTGCCCACCGATCAACTGCGCGCGCGGGTGGAGGAGATCGCCGGCGTCCTGCTCAAAAAAGATCCCAACGCGCTGCGCGCCACCAAGTGGGCTATGCGCCGCATGGCCGAGATGACCTTCGATAATGCGATGGACTACCTGATCCGCGCGCAAGAGGCGCTGAACGGGATGGGCGGGCTCGAGGCGCGGAAGGAGGCGACCCGTCAGTTCCTCGACGACAAGACCTTCAAGCCCGGGCTCGGCGCATTCGATGCATCAAAGTTGGCCAAATAAGCCAGCGCGGGGAAAAGGGCACATGAGGGAAACGCTTCACGCTGCGATGATCACGCGCCTGCTGCGACCGCGATCGATCGCGGTGGTCGGCGCCAGTGACAAACCGGGGGCGCTCGGCGCGTCCTTGTTGGGAAACCTCGACCGTCATGGCTTTGACGGTCCCATCTATCCGATCAATCCAAATCGGGAGACGATCGGTGCCCGCACGTGCCTTAGTTCGATCGACGACCTGCCCGAAGGGGTAGACGTGGCCGTGCTTGCCATCCCGCGTGTTGCTGTACTCGACGCAATCCGCGGACTTGCTGCCCGAAGATGTGGCGCAGCGATCGTCTTTTCCGCCGGTTTCGCCGAAGGCGGCGAAGCCGGACTGATCGAGCAGGCTGAAATCGCCCGGATTGCGTCAGAGGCAGGCATGGTGCTGGAAGGGCCGAATTGCCTGGGCATGGTAAACCATGTCGACGGCGTCCCGCTGACGTTCGTCGAAACAGGGTGCATCGCTCCGGCCGGACGCAAGGCGATCGGGATCGTGTCGCAATCTGGCGCGATGGCGGCTGTGCTTGGCACTACGTTGCAGGCACGTGCCCTCGCCCTGAGCTATTCAGTATCGACCGGCAATGAGGCGGCCTCTACGGTCGAGGATTATGTCGACTGGCTGGCCGACGAACCCAACACCGCCGTGGTGGCGATGATCGTCGAGCAATTCCGCGATCCTCGCCGTTTCCTTGCGGCGGCGGAACGGATCCGCGCGGCAGGCAAGCAGATCGTGCTGCTCCATCCGGGCAAGTCGAGCGCGGCGCGCGAAAGCGCCGCGACCCACACCGGCGCCATGGCTGGCGACTACCAGCTGATGCGGGCCAAGGTGCGGCGGGCCGGCGTGATCTTCGCCGAGACGATCGAGGAGCTGGGCGATATCGCCGAGCTGCTGGTGCGTTGCCCCGCGATGACCCGCCCCGAGCTCGCCGTACTCGGCGAATCCGGTGCCTTCAAGGCGCTGACGCTCGACCTCGCCGAAGAGCTTGGCTTGCCGCTCGCCACGCTGGGCGACGACGACAGCCCCGCGCTGCGCGCCGCGCTACCGCCCTTCGTTCCGGTCAGCAATCCGCTCGACATCACCGCGCAGGGGCTTAGCGAACCCGCGATCTACACCCGAGCACTGTCGGCGTTGTTCGATGATCCGCGCGTCGGCGCGATCATATGCGGGATCATCCAGGGCGATCCGGTGACCAGCGGGATCAAGGTTCCGGCAATCCTGGCATCGCTCGACGGGGACGGGTTGAGCAAACCCTTGGTCTTTGCCGGCCTGGACGAGGGCGCGGCTATTCCCCCTGATTTCGTCGCCGACCTGCGCGCGCGGGGCATTCCGTGGTTTCCGTCGAATGAACGCGCTTTCCGCGCGCTCGCCAGGCTGGGGCGGCAGGTCGGGCGGATCGAGGTCGATCACAGTCCGACGCCCACACCCTTACCAGGGCTCGATGCTTATCACGGCGTCATTGCCGAGTATCGCGCCAAGTCCCTGCTAGCCCCGGTTGGCGTGCCTTTCCCTCACGGACAGTTCGCCGCCGACGAGGACGCAGCGGTAAGCGCGGCCCAGGCGCTGGGCTTTCCGGTTGCGATGAAGGCGCAGGCGGCCGCGCTTAGCCACAAGAGTGATGCCGGGGGCGTGGCCCTCAACTTGGCCGACGCCGCTGCTGTGCGCGCAGCCTGGGCTCAGATGCACGATGCCGTGGCAGCCTACGACAGTTCCATCGAGCTGGACGGCGTCCTCATTGAGGCCATGGGTCGGCGCGGGATCGAGATGATCGTGGGCGGTCGCAACGATGTCGACTGGGGACCGGTGGTTTTGGCCGGGTTCGGCGGGGTCACCGCCGAAATCCTGCATGACGTGCGGCTGATCACTCCTGAATTGTCGCAAGCAGAGATCGAGGGTGAGCTTATGCAGCTCAAAAGTGCAGCGTTGCTCAGCGGCTATCGCGGCGGTCCTGCGCTTGACGTCCCGGCGCTGGCCCGGCTCATCCGCACGGTTAGCGCGGTCCTGCTCGCTGAGCCCGATTTGCGTGAGCTCGATCTCAATCCCGTCATACTCGGCCCCGTCGGCCAGGGTGTGACCGCGCTGGACGCTCTGATTGTGCGGGGATGATCAGAGATAGTAGCCTACGTAACGATAGGACCGCCTAACTCAGTCGTTCACTTCTGCCCCGTCCACTGCTGATCATGGAAACAGTCATGGAATTCAACCGCATCAATCCGATCACCGGCGAATTAGCCTCCTCCGCCCCCGCGCTGAAGGCTGTCGACGTGCCAGCGATCGCCGCGCGCGCGGCCGCAGCGTTCCCCGCCTGGGCTGCCCAGGGTCCCAACGCGAGGCGGGCAGTGCTAATGAAGGCAGCCGAGGCGCTGGCGGCGCGCAAGGACGATTTCGTCGCGGCGATGATGGCGGAAACCGGGTCGACGGCAGGCTGGGCCATGTTCAACCTGATGCTCGCGACCGGCATGGTGCGCGAGGCCGCCGCCATCACCACGCAGATCGCCGGCGAGGTGATCCCCAGCGACAAGCCGGGCTGTCTCGCCATGGCGCTGAAGGAGCCGGTCGGCGTGATCCTGGGTATCGCGCCTTGGAATGCCCCGATCATCCTCGGCGTGCGGGCGATTGCCGTCCCGCTCGCCTGCGGCAACAGTGTGATCCTCAAGGCCAGCGAACTTTGCCCGCGCACCCATGCGCTCATCATCGAGGCGTTTGCCGAAGCCGGCTTCCCGGAGGGCGTCGTCAACGTGGTGACAAATGCGCCCGAGGATGCGGCGGAGGTGGTCGGCGCTCTGATCGATGCGCCGGAGGTGAAGCGGATCAACTTCACCGGATCGACCAATGTCGGCCGGATCATCGCGAAGCGCGCGGCGGAGCATCTGAAGCCCTGTCTGCTCGAACTGGGCGGCAAGGCACCTCTGTTGGTGCTTGAGGATGCCGATCTTGACGAGGCGGTGAAAGCCGCAGCCTTCGGCGCCTTCATGAACCAGGGTCAGATCTGCATGAGCACGGAGCGGATCATCGTCGTTGAGGCGGTGGCCGACGCGTTCATCGAGATGTTCGCGGCCAAGGCCGGCAGCATGCCCGCCGGCGATCCGCGTGAGGGCACGACGCCGCTGGGCGCAGTGATCGACCGTAGGACCGTGGACCACGTGAATGCCCTGATCGACGATGCCGTGGCCAAGGGTGCGACCGTCGTGGCCGGAGGCAAGGCTGACGGCGTACTGATGGCCGCTACCGTGCTGTCCGGCGTCACCGCCGATATGAAGCTGTACGGTGAAGAGAGCTTCGGCCCGATTGTGGCGGTGATCCGCGCGCGGGACCAGGCCCATGCTATCGAACTTGCCAACGACAGCGAATACGGCCTTTCGGCCGCCGTGTTCACCCGCGACACCGCGCGCGGGCTGAGCGTGGCCCGCCGCATCCGCTCGGGCATCTGCCATGTCAATGGGCCGACCGTGCATGACGAGGCGCAGATGCCCTTCGGCGGTGTCGGCGCCTCGGGCTATGGCCGTTTCGGCGGCCGCCAAGGCATCGACAGCTTTACTGAAACGCGCTGGATCACGGTCGAGACCCAGCCTGGGCACTTCCCGATCTGACTTAAATAAAAGGCATGGCGATATACAGCCCGTCTGGAAATCAACGGCGCGGCGCAGGCGAGGCCGGCTCGGATGGCGTCGTCGGCAAGTCAGCTCGTGCAGGCGGGATGAGCTGATCGGCTGGCGGCTTGGGCAGGTCATTAGTGATTTACCTTCGAAGCCCGATCACCCAAGCACCTCGTGCTGGGAACGAGCATCGCCATCCCCTTCCAAGTTCGCGGAGAGCGCGGAGTTGTTTGCAAAGGAAGTGATTCCCGCGTTCAGTTGAGTCTGCGCCCTATCTGGAGAGGCTAGGTAACAAGACACGGCGTCGGATGCCGGGCCTGTGTTGCCGGTCTGACAGGGCCGGTTGACCAGAGGGCAATATCAGCCGACGGCAGGTTTTAAAGTGGCCTATCGAAGCATTGAGCGACTGAAATGAGGCGCGCAGCTGACATAGTATCGTCAGGGGCCCGCTGAAGCCTACGCAGCGTGTGGGACCAGATGTGGGTCCGGTCTTCGTGGGATCGCTGGACAGCGCGGAATGCTCACGATTTTGGCTTGACGCGCCGAGGCCTTCGGGCCGGACCGTATCCTCTATGGCAGTGATTATCCCGCCCAGCATCCGATCGGCAGCTTCGCATCCTGGACCAATGCGATCATCGAGATCATGGGCCAGCGATCTTCCGACGAGGTCGATCGATTTTTCTACACCAACGTTCTGCGCACTTATCGTATCGCTGAAAAAGTCGAGGGCCTATGACTGACACGAGCACCCGCCGCTGGCTGATCACCGGCGCATCGACGGGTTTCGGCCGCACACTTGCGGAGGAGCTTCCGGCGCGGGGCGAGAAAGTCTGCGGCACGGTGCGGCGCGCAGAGGACGCCGCCGTACTCGAGGCCAGGGGTATCGCGGCGGTGCGGCTGGACGTCGATCACACGGAGGCGGCTGAACCCGCCGTGGCGGAGGCGATCGCCCGCCTGAGCGGCATCGACGTGCTCGTCAACAATGCCGGATACGGGCTGATGGGCGCCATAGGTCAAGCGGTGTAGGTCCACATGCAAGCGCAGCCTCTTTCACAACGGCGAGCGCGAGGAAGATCAGACGTTCCGGCTCCTTGTCCTCCCGCGCGAGCGGGCGATCGCCCGTGCGCTATTTCATCGAACATGACCCGGTGCGGTCGATCCTTCGCATATCCTTGCCGGCGACGTTCTGAACGCATCTGCGGCGCGCCTATCGCCCGAGGGGATGGCGCCCCGTGCGCTTGCCCTATTCTGGTTGGATTGGGCGCCGCGGAGGCGAGAGGGTCATGGTAGATATGGAACGCGACAAGCAGATCGTGCGCAAGCATTTCGAGCTAATTGGCCAGGGCCGGTAGATGGAGTGCCTGAAGGACTTCGCCCCTGATGCCGATTGGTTGGTGATCGGTACCCGGGTGCATGGTGGGTCGCGTCCAATGCAGGACCTGCCGCCGCCTATCGCGGCCCGATGCCAACCTATTTTCCCGACAGCAAACCGGTGAAGACACCGGTCCGTCACCGCGAGATCGTGGTGCAGCTCGGCGAGGCAGCATGGCTGTCGCACTTCTCGACCTCAATTGATGGGATCGATATCATGAGCCAATTTGTGACGACGGTTCGCACGCTTGCGAACAAGGGCGCGCTGGCGGCGCGCGACGCCGCAGAGCAGGCGGCTATCGGTATCGACCGGCGACTGACGATCGCGGGGTCGATCGCGCCAGCGACCTCCTCGTCCTACGCCGGATGGACGGGGCGGTGTCGGTGAGCATCATTCGGCGATTCTCAAGGCGCGGACGGTGATCCGTACCAGCATCGCCAGCAAGGTGCTGCAGGACATGCTCGAAGCTGGCGATTTCAGCGTCACGATGATGCCGGAAACCGGTGCGATGGGCGGTGGCGTGCCAATCGTCCACGACGGCGAGATCGTCGGCGCGATCGCGGCGAGCGGCGATGCCGTGGGGACCGACGTCATTGCAGCCGAAGAGGTGGCGCGGGCTGCGCTCGCCTGAGACGGGTGATCAGCGGAGGGAGAGGCGATATGGGAGACTACCTGAAGGGCAAGAGAGCATTGGTGACCGGTGGCAGCGCCGGCATCGGCCTCGCCGTCGCCAAGCGGCTCATCGCCGCCGGCGCGGAGGTCGTGATCTCGGGCCGCAATGTTGAGGCCGGGGCAGTCGCGGAGGTGGAACTGAGACGCGGCGGGCGCGAGGCCCGCTTCATCGCGTTCGACGCGGGGCAAGAGGAGAGCGTGCGCGCGTTGATCGACGGCACGACCGACACACTCGGTGGGCTCGATATCCTCGTCAACAATGCCGGGCCCAACGGCCGCGCCTTTGGGCTGGGGCTGGTCCACGAGCTGCCCAGCGACGATTTTGACGCCTGCATCAAGGTCGGCCTCTACGGCCCCTTCTGGTGCTGCAAATATGCGCTGCCCGTGCTGACGAAGGCCGCCGAGAGCTGGGTCGTCAACATCTCAGCTATCGTGGCGCTACGCGCGGCTCCGAAGATGACCGGCTATGCCATCGCCAAGAGCGGGCTCGAGGCGCTCACCAGGCAGGTCGCCAACGATTATGGCGGACAGGGCGTTCGCGCCAATGCAGTCGTTCTCGGAACGATGCGGGCCGGGGAGGGGGACATCTCCACCCTGCCGGAGGGTTTCGACGCCGCCACGCTCGACCGGGTGACCGCCCGCACCACGATGGTCGGCCATGTCGGCTCCTATGCTGACGCTGCGGACGCTGTGCTGTTCCTGTTGTCGCCGGGCGCGCGCTTCATCACCGGGGTAAGCCTGCCTGTCGACGGCGGCGGGCTCGCGAAGCTCGCTTATCCGGACTATACCGACGTGCACGGCTGACGGGCCATTCCAAGAGGCAGGTTCGTATGGCGATCGCAAAGAGCGGCTTGCACAATTGTCAGCCGTTTCGCGATACTGCCGCGCAGAAATTCGGCAACCGGGAAGCGACGGCATCAACGTCGCGAACATCTCCCGCGCGGCAGACCGCGGGGCTACGGACGCCCGTATTTGGTTCCGCTTCGCTCCGTCAGGGGGCAATATTAGAATAGGAGACAAACCCTAGTCCTTGGAGCGGGTAGGGGCGTAATATATTTCCAGAATTAAGCTGCGGAACTGCATTTCCTGGCGGTCACGATACTCGTTCGAGAAACGATCACCTCGAATGGAGAGGAGAGGTTATGCTGCACGAGTCCATTCTCGATCCGAGCGCGTCGATCCTGCGGGGACTGCCGCTTCCGGCTGATCGAGTGGCGCAGAGCGGAGAGGGCTTCAAACTTCCCGAAGGCACCGTTGTCGTTTCGTCCGACGGGCATTGGTCAACGAACCACGATATTTTCCAGGAGCGCGCCCCGGCGCATATGCGTGATCGCATGCCGAAGATGATTATCGACGAGGAAGGCTTCCACGATTGGCACATAAATGGCAAGTCCATCGCTCCGCCTACCGCGAAGAGGCCGATCGTGGCATTCGAGACCACGCCGGGCTGCATGCATTTGGAGCCTCGTCTGGCGGATTTGGACGCCGAGGGTATCACGCACGAGATTGTCTTCGGCAATCTGGTTCCCAACCTGTTCCTCAGCTGGCCGGACCAGGAGGTTCGCGAGTGGATCTTCCGTATTTACAACCAGTATATAGCGGAAACCGGCGCACAGTCGGGCGGTCGGTTCCACGGCGTCGGCTTAATCAACTATTGGGACATGGGTAAGGTCCACGCGTCGATCGATGAACTTAATGCGCTAGGGCTCAAGACCCTCCTGCTACCAATCGCGCCACGTGGGGCGAATGGCGCGGAGTTCGAATATGCGGCCCCCACGCACGCGCCGCTGTGGAGCGCCATCGAGGATAGCGGCCTGCCGGTCTGCTTCCATGTCGGCGAGGTTTTCAAAGAAGGCGTCGGGGGCCAGGGCATCGGGAATATGTTGATCTTCGGACCGTTCCGGAAAACTCTGGGCGAGCTGATATTCGGTGGCATCTTGGACCGGCACCCGAAGCTGCAGGTCGTGTTCACTGAGGCCGACATTAACTGGATCCCCGGCGCGCTGCAGACTGCCGATATGATTGTGGCGACACAGTACGATATGCTGGACATCAAGATCAAACATTCCCCGCGCTATTATTGGCAGAACAACTGCTATGCGACGTTCATGTGGGATCCCGCTGGCCTCAAGCTGATCGACGACATCGGTGCAGATCGCGTGATGTGGTGTTCTGACTATCCCCATGTCGAAAGCGTTCTCGGCAAGGGTTGGTCATCGATGCAAGCGGTGTGCGACGCGGTGTCGGAAGACGATGCCCGTGCTATTCTAGGCGGGACCGCGATGAAGCTTTTTAAGTTGAGGTGAGTTCTAATCATAGAGGCCCTCACCACGGTTAGTCAGTAGATTGGCACAGCGAGATTATCAGCGTATTCGAACATGAGTAGGGTAGTATTTCACGAGATTTATATAATGTCTCGATCTACAACCTTTCATTTTTTTAACTGAGCACTCGATTAAATATGAATTTGATTTTCTGTCGACTGGTTATCAGGCCTAATTTTCTTGCGCCGCCCGCAAACGGCGGTCTTTCGAGCGGGGGGATGATGGCGATTTTTGAGGTGTCCATGGTGGCTGCGGTTTCCTTAACTGCGGTCCAACTTGGCTTGGCCCGTGGTGACCCAGCGGTCGCCGACCTCGCCAGAGGCAAGCGCGATCTATGTGGGCGATATCGTCGTTACAGCTCGTCGCCCCAAGGAAAGTATTCCGGCAGTCCCCTGTCAGTGGAAGCATTCAACGGGAATACCCCGATCAAGCGGAGGCCTTACTGAAGGGAAATTGTGGTCTGACCGTTCATTGAGAGAAGGAGGACGAGATGTTCGACGATAAGGCGCTGGCGGACATGCTGGCGAAAGAGCAGATCCGAAACATAACCGCGCAATACTGCCGCGCGGTGGATCGCAACGATCTTGATCTGCTGCGCTCGCTTTATTGGGATGATGCTCTGGATGAGCACGGGTATAACCATAGCAATACCGCGAAAGAATTTATCGATCGAATTCCTGAGTTTTCGGGCATAAACGTCATCCAGCATAATATCACGAGCCAGATGATTTCGGTGAACGGCGACGAGGCGGAAGCCGAGACCTATGTATTAGCCTATCATAATTACGTGGGCCCTAACGGACCGACCGTGTTGATGATAGGCGGGCGCTATTGCGACCGCTATCTTCGCAAGAACGGTGAGTGGCGGATCCAGCACCGCAAGTGCACCTCGGACTGGGGCCACGAGTTCAGCGTGCCCACGCTTGATCCACCGTCCACCTTTACAGAGGGCCGAGTCCCCGCCGGTAAGATGAGCCCGGACGATGTATCGTACGGCTTCTTCAAGCTATTCCCGCGGGGCAAGCGCGCCTTTTAGTCAAGGCATTCGGGCGGTTGGCAAAAACTGGCCGCCCTATTTTGCACACGGGCGGCGGGCCGGATCAGCGTTTTCGATAAATCGCGGCGAGAAGCGAACTGATGATGAAGTCCTTCAGCTTTGCCTCGTTGGGCGACATCAACGGATCCGCCGCCGAAGCGGTAGCGCGCGATCTCGGTGCCGATGCCGTGGCGCTCATCAGCGATGCATCGAGCGAAGACGGGTGGGCCGCAGTGGTAAAGGAGGCGGTTCGCTGGTTCGGCGGCCTCGATATTCTCGTTAACAATGCAGCCGTAGCCGGCGATGCGTCCGCGCGCACGCTCGCCGATACCGACTCCGCTTTCCTCGGCAAAAGTGCGTCCGCGATATTCCAGAATCAGGTCAACGACGATTGCAAGATTACCCTGACCGATCGTGGCTTCGTGCTACAGGCGGTGATGCGAGCCGTCCTGTCCGGACAGGAGATATCTGCTCCATATTGCCTCATTGCGGAGGTGAAGGATGGCAAGGTGATCCGTGGCTACGAATATTTCGATACGGCGCAGCTTCCCAAACGGGCCGAAGCGCCTGGTGAAGGGATGATCTCTTTCTGACAAGCGCGGTTTGCGCGTGGACATCGATTGGAAATAGCGATGAACCCCAGATTTGCCGAAGGTGTGTCTTCTCCCGAGGGTCCAGTCATCCTGGCCGATGGCAGCGTGGCCATCGTCGAAATGGGAGACCATCGAAAATCCGTGACGGTTGTGGATGCATCCGGCGACCGTCGCGAGATCTGCCGGGCCGGGGGCAATCCCAACGGGCTCGCAATAGACGGCTACGGCAGGTTCTGGGTGGCAGGAGGTCCATATCGCTCGCTCATCTGCGTGTCGGCCGAAGGTAAAACCCTCATGCAGGTCGACGGCGACGGAACGAACCGTTTCCTGTTCCCCAATGACCTAGCCTTCGGCCCTGACGGCTATCTTTACATGACCGATTCCGGGGTGACGCGCGAACGGATTTGGCGTGAAGCGAGCGGAGGAAACTTTCTCGATATCGATTATGACGGCCGCGTCTATCAGATCGATCCGCAGGCGGGCCGCGTAGTCGATTGCCTCGCTTCGGGACTGCGCTTCACCAACGGGATCGCCTTCGGAACAGAGGGCGCACTCTATTATAACGAGACGCTCACCGGGTTTGTATACCGACTCTCCGGTGGGAAAGCCGAGCGCTACGCAAACGTGCTCGCGTCTCCCGTAACCGACAGCTTCAAGGGGCCGGACGGCATGGCCTTCGCCGCCGACGGTGCCCTCTATTGCGCCGTTCTGGGCGAGGCGCATGTTTGCGTGCTGGACCCGTCTGGCGCGGTCGAGCGGCGGTTGCCCACGAATGGCAATCTCCCAACCAACGTCGCATTCTCGCTCACCGACACGCGCCTGTTCGTGACTGAAGGCGAGCATGGTACGATCGAGATAATGGAAACCGGACGGCGGGGGCTGACGCTGCATGCTCCGAGTTGGTGATGTCACGTCCCGCCGGGACACGCGCCCACACTATAGTTCGATCAGGAAGGGCAGTTTCATGGATTTCAATATCACGGGCCGAGCCGCCTTCGTGTCCGGCGGCAGCAAGGGTGTCGGGCGCGCCGTTGCGCGCTTCCTCGCCGAGGAGGGCTGCCGCGTGGTGGTCGACGCACGTGGGCAGGAGGGGATCGACGAGGCCGTCGCGGAGATTCGTGATCTGGGTGGCACCGCCACCGGCGTGTCGGTCGATCTCGCTGACGCAGCGCAGGTGAAGCGCGCGGTCGCGGTCGCGCGTGAGGCCTTTGGCATTCCATCAATCGTGATCACTCAAACCAACGACTTCACCTCCGAGACCTTCCTCAACACGCAGTGAGGTGATCGGGAAAAATTGGTCCACACGGCAAGTTAGTTTTTCGGGCGCATTTCCTTTTTGGAGGGAGGTACGTCGATGAAGAGCCGGCGGTTTTCGGTGGAGCAGATTGTCTCGGTTTTGAAGCAGGCAGAGATGGGTCTGCCAGTGGCGGAATTGATCCGCCGGGTTGGGATCCACTCCCGCCCCCGCTGGCGCCAGGCGCGCTGCAAACGAACGACCGGCAGCAGATAGCAGGTTTCGGCGGGAGCATAGGCGTAGGCGATAAAATCGCACGCGAGCGGCTTTTGTATCCAGCCGGGAATACGGCGCTCTTCGTCCGACCATTGTTCCAGAAGGATGTCGGGCCAATTCTCCGTCCGGACCTTCTCATCGACCGTGTAGGTGCGACCGCATTGAAGGGTTAGGACGCGATCGATGCCGCCTCGCTGTGCCCAGCCATCTTCACGGGTCGATACTGCCGTCATGAGGCGTGGAAAGGCTTGGCGGTAGATCGGTATCCACCATTCCGCATCGGCATACGCCTTCGAAAGCGCAAGGCTCTCGGAGAAGCTGTCAACGCGACTGACAGAAAAACCCCGGTGCGGCGGCCGTAGTGCAGGTCGTTCATCGTTCGGTCGACACTCTCGCCTGGCGGGACATGGTATGATGCTGCGCGGCAATATGGAGGTCGTCAATGGCCTAGAACGCGCCGCCGTCACCGCCGGGTCCCGCGCCGATCCGGTGGAAATGGCCGGAGAGATCGCCTATCCCCCCGAATGACGCGCGCGGCCGACAGGCGCGGCGAACGCGGAAAGGATAGAAACAATGACGATCGAAACCCGAAAATCCCGTTCCGGCGACTCGGCGCGTAGCCCGCACCTGGCGGCCGGCCGATGAGCGCGGGTGTCAACCGCCTCGGGCTGGAGGCGCTCACGCTGTTCGGCATGAACCCGGTCGACCATGTGCGCCTCGCCGCCGAACTCGGGTGCTCGGGCGTGTCGCTGACGACGGCGTCGATGGACCTGTCCGCGTTCGGTGTCGCGCCGCTCCGCTTGTACCAGCCCTGGTCGCTGTCCAGCGACGCGGCGCTGCGCGCCGAACTCAGGGCGGCACTGGCCGACACCGGCCTGAGCATCGCACTTGCCGAGGGCTTCATGGTGTTACCCGACCGCGACGTGGGCGAGCGGGCCGCCGACCTCGACATGATGGCCGGGCTCGGCGCGGTGCGGGTCAACGCGATCAGCCGCGAGCCGGACCTTGCCCGCGCACACGACCAGTTCGCCATCCTCGCGGGGATGGTGGTGGAGCGCGGCATGCGCTTCATGGTCGAGTTCGCACCGACCAATATGATCAGCAGCCTGCCGATGGCACAGGCCGTGGCAGACCATGTCGGCGATCATTGCGGCCTGATGTTCGACGTCATGCACCTGATCCGCTCCGGCGGCTCGTTCGACGACATCCGTGCCCTGCCGCGCGGCCGCCTCGCCTATGCGCAGCTGTGCGACGCGCCGCTGACCGCCCCGGGCATGCCCTATATGGAGGAGGCTATCTTTCACCGGCTCGTGCCCGGCGAAGGCGAGCTGCCGCTGGCCGAGATGCTGGAGGTGCTGCCGCCCGACTTCCACGTGGGGGTTGAGGTGCCGGACCTGACCGCCCTGCAGAAGGGAGTCACGCCCCGCGCCCATGCCGCGCGCGTGGTGAACGCGGCGCGGGCGCTCGGCTTCTGAGGGGCAGCTCCTTCGGCACGAGGCGCGCTGGCTGGCAGACGGCTTCCTACATCGCGAGGGCGCCAGCGGACGCACCGCGGGGCGAAGCGCGCTTGGATGTTCAGTCCGAGTTGCGACGGCGGAGCTACCGCCGCCAGAATAGCGGCCGGTTTGATGTGGAGGCGATATGGCAACAAAAGACCCCGCCAGCAACGCCAGCGGGGCAAGGGTTGCCACCGAGCGCTCTCTTTGACGTGCATCAAATTCAGGCAAGCTCGGCGCTGCTAGGCTCGTTGCTCATTATATGGAGGATGACATGACCGCGAGCGCATCGCCGCGTGTTCTGGAGGCGCAGGAGCGTCTGACACATATTCGTCGGCTGATCGATTCCACGACCTGCGAGGCAAGGCATGGCGACACTATTTGGATCGAACTTCGTTTAATAAGAATACCAGCACGGCAAGACAGGCGCGCGGAGGGGAGAGACGCATGTCGACTTTGCGTAACCTGATCGTCGAGATGGTCGAAGTCCATCGGGTATTGGGAGCAATGGCGTGGAAGCTCGGACCAATGCGGCCCTCCGCCCCGATGTCCTGAGACTGCGTAAGCGCTCCGCACGAGCGGTCCAGCTTATACTCGCGGCCATCAACGAAGACAGCCAACTTTCTGCAGATCCGGAACTGGCGGCAGTTTCGGCGGAAATTCTCCGACATGGGGCGAGGATAGCACTATTTCAGGCGAAGTGGCCGGCTGCCCTGCTCAGTGACGATGACGACCAATTCATTGCTGATCGAAAGAGGCTGCGCGAGGAAGACGCACCGGTTACCGAATGGGCATTGCGAATGCTCAAGTAACTCCGCCCGCGCGATGCTCAGTCTCTACCATGAACAAATGGTAGGTTTCGGCCGTCGAAACCACTGAACGCAACGTCCGGCATCGGCGATCGAGATAGCACCCCACCTCTAATTCGGCTGACCTAAGTGCCCACGCCTTCGAGCGCCCATCGGCGCGCGAGATCCATATCGGTGAAATAGCCCTGTTTGCTGCGGTCAACACCGCTCGCCGCGAGCTCTTGAGCGCGCCTGTCCGCTTGCATCTTGGCGAGGTGGCTACCGAAAACGACCGCGACGCGGCCGGAATGCAGTTCCGCCGCCTCGCGCGATCCTTCGATGAACGCTTGGCTCGCTTCCCTGGAAAGGACCGCCAGTTCGCGAGAATCGCTCAAGGTTGGAAAAGAAGGATAAGAAAGCCGGTACCGGGAGATCATCTCCAAATAGTCCCTGTGAAACGAGCGCACCGTCTCGACAGTCCAAAATCCAGAAAGCGTGATCTCGAGGAGGCCTGCCCCTTCGTCAAAGTTCAACTGATACATTTGAAATGATCCGAACTGTTGTCCAACAGGTTGTCGCGTCGCTTTAAACGGCACTCAACGATGCGATCGATCGAGTGCGGCAGAACGAGCATAGCACATGCCGGGCCGTGAAACACGTGAACGGACGACCGCTTTCCGGTGGCGCGTAACACCTTCAAGATGGCCGACATTCGAAGGGTTTCGGGCGAGACATGCCGAAACAAGCGAACCGCCACGGATTAAAGTGCCGCCGCCTCTCGTTACCAGTCTGAACAATCAGGGCGGGAGTGAATCTATGCGCGTATCGATCGTCACCATCGCGATCGCGGCAAGTGCGCCGGCAATGGCCGTAAACCCAATTGGAGATCAGCCTTCAGCGGCTCGTCCGGTGTTGTCAAAACCGGCGGTCGAAATCTCCACTGGCTTCGAATATCAGAAAGGCAAATATGGCACTGGCCAGAAGGTCGAGACAATCTCGATACCTACCAGCGTCCACGTCACAACCGGCCGGTTCCAGTTCAGCGCCACATTACCCTACGTGCGGATCGATGCGCCGGGGAATGTCGTCGGGGGAGGAGGAGGTGTCTTCGGCCTGCCGATCCTCATCGATCCCAATCAGCCCGCAACACGCACCCGTCGTGAAGGCTTGGGTGATTTGAAGCTGGGTGCGGCCTACACGGTGCCGAGCACCATCGTCGATCTAAGCCTGCTTGGCCAGGTCAAGCTGCCAACCGCCTCGAAGGCCGACAATCTCGGCACGGGTGAGACCGATTATTCCCTCGGGGCCGAACTTTCCAAGCGCCTCGGCGGCGTAATCCCCTTTATCGGCGTCAGCTACACCATTCCGGGCAATCCGAAGGGCTATGACCTGCGCAACAGCCTCTCGCTGCGAGGTGGCATCGCGACCATGTTGTCCCCGCGGGTGCGCGGCTATATTTCCTACGGCCAATCCCGAAGCACGAGCCGTCTCCTCACCAACGAAAAGCAGGTATCGACCGGTATCAACGCGGGGCTTTCGAACCGGCTGTCGCTTGGTGTTTTCGGCACTGCAGGGCTGTCCCAAGGATCGCCGGACATCGGCGCGGGCGTTCAACTCGGCATGAGGATCTTTTGAAGCAGGAGATTGTTATCGGTCGTAGTTCCTGGCACAAAGCTGCGGTGGGGCGTGCCTCTCGGCTAGCGTGATTATGAGGGTCGGCTGCGCCCCAGATCAGCCTAAGACCGAAGCCTGCTATTCGGGGGCGCTTCCAAAGTTCGAACCGTCGCCCAACCACTCTATCGCGGCGGTTCGAGACCGGTCTGAACGACTGCTAACAGGTAGGGCGCGAGGCTGCTCGAATGGCAGCAATGTTGGCGGGGCCGGCCTGTCGGTTCTTAGCGTCCGCTTCGCATACGGACTTGTCCGCTTCTGGTCTCTGAAGAGGCGTGCTGCCATCCACCGGGCTATTTCAGCGGCAGAAAAAGTTCGGCCACAACATCGTGCGCCGCCGCATCGGGCCGGAAACTGATGTAGCGCTGACAATAGATCGGGAAGTCGCGCGCCTCCTCGCCGCTTGCCGGCAGCCAGTCGCGATAGAGATACAGCGCGGCGGGCTCGAGATTGTGCCTCCAGCTTGAAAAGTTCGCTGAATGCGAACTGGTCCAGATAGATTACCTTCTTGTCGACATCTGGCAGCGGCTCACAATGCTGAAGCCACATGACCGGCATCGAAAGTGAACGGTCATTCCTCCCGCGCTCAAAAAGCCCAAGCCAATCCGGTCTGAGCATTTTATGCAACGGCGGAAAGGCGGGCGCTCGAACACCGCTGCCATATATCGGAGAGAGCGGGCTGCCTGTAGCCCTCCCGTGCCGTTAACGGCTCGCTCAGCGCGTCGGCGGCCGGTCCAGCCACCAAGGGCCAATGACAACCGGCACGCTCTCTGCATGCCCTGGCGCCGTTCACCTGACGTCGAACTGAACCTCGAGCTCGAGGTGACGCTGCAGCCGCTCTCACCAAAATGCGAAAACGGCGGAAATCCATTGAGTGGCACGTGAACACTGCTCAAATTGCCGGCCGAAATCGCGTCGAATTCTATCGTGCTTTCGCACATCAGCGAGCGCCTGAGACCTGTGGGCGGTCTGGCGAGACATGCCCGTCGATTGGAGGGTCGCGGCGTAGGGACTTGGCTGTGTCGCAGCGTTGGACTTAGCCACATGTTGATTGCCGCGATCGTGATCAGCGCGCGCCAGTTCTTTCAGCAGCTCCCCTGCCCGACGTTTCGCCCGCAGCCGGACGTTCGCGGCCTCGCGCTCGGCATCAAGTTTCTGGTTTACCCACTCGACGCCGGCCCATCTCGCTGTTCGATTGCTCGCCGTGCCGCCTCTGGCAATGAGGCGTAAACCTCATCGACGTGTTTTGGCTCGCTTATCATTTTTTCTACAACCAGGTTGATGAGGCGAAATAGGCTCTCCGCGGTGGCTCGATCATCCCTGAGATCTATTTGGCCTGGGTGCACCGCGTTGTTTCCAATGACTCTCACAGCATCGAGAGCCTTTTGAACACGCGGGTCCAGTCCGTCGGCTACAAGCGCTTTGATGTCATCGTTTATGTTTCTGCCTGGCTTTCCCAGTTCCTTGCAGAGTTTCTGAATAGCCAGCCGGATCAGCGCGGCCGAACCTCGAGGAGAAACATCAAGGATCGAACTCGCCTCATCGTAATCGTGGCGGATGTCAGCGGGCATATCAGGGTTCGGCGGAGGAGCTTCGCCAGTTCGCGGATACGTTAGATGATCGTAAATCCAGATGGCGATGTCGTTGCAGTTGAAACAGCGCGAAATGTGCACATTATGCACGGTTTCAAAACCGTAATTGCCGTCCTTGCCATGTTCGAAAAAGGGCCGCCCGGATTTCATCTTGTGGGCCCAATCCAGCATTGTTTGACGAAGCTCAGGATCCTCTACCTGGCTGAAATCCCAATCACCCTCATGACCTTCGTAGAAGATGGTTAGCTTCGGATGCTTGTCAGCCTGTTGGTCGGCTCGCAGAGAGTACCAAAACTGATTTGCGAGTGCGCCGCAATGGGGGCAGTTGAATGCAGTCTCTCTGACGGAAGGTGGTACGTATTTCATCCCGGTGGATCCTATGCATTAGCAGCCGCCGCCGTGGCGCCGTCCAACCCGGTCCACGGACGTATATAACCGATCCATTACCGAAATTCGGCTATTGCGCCTGTTTGCGAGATGGAAACCCGCAGAAAAGCTGGTGACCCCTACGGGACTCGAACCCGTGTTTTCGCCGTGAGAGGGCGACGTCCTGGACCGCTAGACGAAGGGGCCGTGTTGGCGTGACGCGCATATGGGCGCGCGCCGGGAACGTCAAGCAAAGTGGTTTGCGTGAACGGGCATGAATGCGTTAGCGGTTGGGCGGGGGTCGCGCCAATCCGTGGGCAGGCGGGGCGCACCCATGCAGCTGGCGTGCCAAGGAAAGGTGAGCTCCCATCAAGCAGGTTGCCGCGCTCCCCTATCGAATCGAGGCCGACGGATCGGCTGAAATCCTGCTGATCACCTCCCGCGAGACGCGCCGTTGGGTGGTGCCCAAGGGCAATCCGATCCGCGGGCTCGCCCCACATCAGGCGGCCGCGCACGAGGCGTTCGAGGAGGCGGGCATTTCGGGCATCGCCTGCCCGGCGCCACTCGGCTTCTATCATTATGACAAGCGCCGCGCGAACGGATCGTCGCGCCGCGCGAGGGTCCAGCTGTTCCCGCTGTCGGTGATTTCCGAACTGGACGACTGGCCCGAAATGCATCAGCGGCACAAGCAGTGGTTTTCGGTGAAGGACGCGGCGCGCGCGGTTGACGAGCCGGAGCTGAGCGCGCTGATCGCTTCGTTCCGGGAGCCGCCGAGAACCGCTGGGCTTGCGGAGAGCGCGCTGCTATGGGCGCGTCAAACAGGGGGCGAAAGGGTACCGGGCGTGCGATGGTTTCAGCGGCTGATGCCCAGCCAGGGGCGGTTTTTCGAACAGTTTGAGGAGCATGCGCAGACGCTGGTGGCGGGCGCGGACGCGCTGGCGCGGCTCTTCGAGGGTGGCGACGCGGTGGCGGCCTGCTGCAAGGCGATCCACGACGAGGAGCATAAGGCGGACAATATCATCCGCGACGTGTTGCAGGACGTACGGCGGACGCTGATCACCCCATTCGACCGCAGTGCCATTACCAGCCTGATCGGATCGATGGACGATGCGATCGATCAGATGAACGCGACCGCCAAGACGGTCACTCTCTACGAGGTCACGCAGTTCGAGCGCGCGATGCGCGACATGAGCGGGATCATCGTCGAGGCGGCGCGGATCACCGCCGAGGCGGTGCCGCTGCTCCGATCGATCGGCACCAACGCCAACCGGCTGCACGCGCTGACCGAGCGGCTGGTGCGGATCGAAGGCCATGCCGACGATATTCACGACGCCGGGGTGAAGGCGCTGTTCAAGGCGCACGGCGAGAAACAGCCGATGGCGTTCGTGATCGGGCGCGAAGTCTACAATCATCTCGAGAAGGTGGTGGACAAGTTCGAGGATGTCGCCAACGAGATCCAGGGTCTCGTGATCGATCACGCTTGAGGACGCGGGCGCAGCAATGACCGCGACCTTGTCCTTCCCCATGCTCGCGGCGCTGATCGGCGTGGCGCTGCTGTTCGATCTGCTCAACGGGCTCCACGATGCCGCCAATTCGATCGCGACGATCGTTTCGACGCGCGTTCTGCGGCCGCAATATGCCGTGCTCTGGGCGGCCTTTTTCAATTTCATCGCCTTCCTGTTCTTCGGGCTCCATGTCGCCGAGACGGTCGGCAAGGGCATCGTCAATGCCGATATCGTCGATGCGCAGGTGATCTTCGGCGCGCTGATGGGCGCGATCAGTTGGAACGTCATCACCTGGGTACTCGGCATTCCGTCGAGCAGCAGCCATGCGCTGATCGGGGGGCTGCTGGGCGCGGCGATCACCAAGGCGGGATTGAAAACGGTGGTGTGGGAGGGTGTGGTCAAGACGGCCCTGGCGATCATCGGCTCGCCTGCGCTTGGCCTCGTGCTCGCGATGCTTCTGGTGCTCGCGACGGCCTGGACCTTTCGCCGCTACACGCCGCTAGCCGCCGACAGTGCGTTCCGGCGATTCCAGTTCATCTCCGCCTCGTTCTACTCGCTGGGGCATGGCGCTAACGATGCGCAGAAGACGATGGGAATCATCGCGGTGCTGCTCTATTCGCAAGGCAAGCTGGGCGGCGCATTTCACGTTCCGCTATGGGTGGTGCTCGCTTGCCAGGCCGCGATGGGGATCGGCACGCTGCTGGGCGGCTGGCGGATCGTCCACACCATGGGATCGCGGATCACACGGCTGACGCCGCAGCAGGGATTCTGCGCGGAGACTGGCGGCGCGCTGACTCTGTTCGGCGCGACCTGGCTCGGCATCCCGGTTTCGACAACGCATACCATCACCGGCGCGATCGTGGGGGTGGGCGCCGCGCGGAGGATGTCCGCCGTGCGCTGGAACATAGCCTCGAGCATCGTCGTCGCCTGGGTGGTCACGCTGCCGGCGGCGGGGCTGATTGCTGCCGGGTTCTACGCGCTCGCCAAGCTTTTCGCGGGTTGAGAACCGAGCGCTGGGCGGCGGCTTTCTTTCGTAAGCAATGACCGAATGCGCGCAACTCGCTGCCGCTTCTGAGCCTAAATCGGGCATCGTCATCGTAGCGTGGCCGTAGGCTTGGTGCTGGTCGCGCGCCGCTAGCCGCGCTCGATCTACGCGGCTACTGCCTCCAGATCGGCCGGTGGCGGCAGCGGCGCGCCCGCCAGAGCCGCCGCCAACCGATCGCGATCAAGCCCACTCTCCCAGGCTGAAATCACGATCGTCGCAACCGCGTTGCCGATAAAGTTGGTGAGGCTGCGGCACTCGCTCATGAAGCGGTCGACGCCCAGGATCAGCGCCATGCCGGCCACCGGCACTGACGGCACCACCGCCAGCGTCGCGGCCAGCGTGATGAAGCCCGATCCGGTGACTCCGGCGGCGCCTTTCGAGCTCAGCATCGCCACGCCGAGCAGGAGCAGTTGCTGTTCCAGCGAGAGGTGGACCCCCGTTGCCTGGGCGATGAACAGGGCAGCAAGCGTCATATAGATGTTGGTGCCATCGAGATTGAAGGAATAGCCGGTCGGCACCACCAGCCCGACCACCGATTTGCGGCAGCCAGCGCGCTCCATTTTCTCGATCAGGCTCGGGAGCGCGGCTTCCGATGAGGAGGTGCCTAGCACCAGCAGCAGCTCTGCCTTCAGATAGCGGATCAGCCGCAGGATCGAAAAGCCCGCCAGCCAGGCGACCGCGCCAAGCACCAGCAGCACAAACAGCAGCGACGTGAAATAGAAGGTGAGCACTAGCCCGGCGAGGCCCGCCAGCGCGCCGATGCCATATTGGCCGATGGTGAAGGCCATTGCCCCGAACGCGCCGATCGGCGCTGCCTTCATCAATATCGCCACGAGCCGGAACACGGCATGGGTGGCGGATTCCAGCACGCGCAGCAGCGGCTGTCCCCGATCGCCAATCAGCACGAGCGCGATGCCGAACAGCACCGCGACCAGCAGCACCTGCAAGATCTCACCCTCCGCCAGCGCCGAGACCAGCGTGGTCGGGATGATGTTCATCAGGAAGCCGACGATCGTCTGATCATGCGCCTTTGTCGAATAATCTGCGATCTTCCCGCTATCGAGCGTGGCGGGATCGATGTGCATGCCCGCGCCCGGCTGGACGACATTGGCCACCGTGAGCCCCACGATTAATGCAAGCGTGGAGAAAAGCAGGAAATAAGCGAAGGTCTTGGCGGCGACGCGGCCCACCGCCCCGAGATCGCGCAGGCCGGCAATGCCGGTGACGATGGTGAGAAAAATGACCGGCGCGATGATCATCTTCACGAGCTTGATGAAGGCATCCCCCAGCGGTTTCAGCGCGACGGCTGCCTGCGGCCAGAGCGAGCCCACCAGCACGCCTAGCGCGATCGCGGCCAGCACCTGCACATAGAGATGGCGGTGAAGGGGGACGGGCATGGCGGTCTCGGCCGTAATTTCCATTATATCCCCCAACCGCCAGATGCTCGGCGCAGACCGCTTTGTTTCATATTCGCTGCTGGCGAGCGACTTGCAAGCGGAAGTCAGGGCTGGGGTATGTCGCAGGCCAGGACGGCAAGCTTCGCCTTGATGTCGAGCCGGAGTTGATCCTTGCGGATCTTGCCCGATGCAGTGCGTGGCAGCTCGTTGACGATCTCGAACCGCTCTGGGATCTTCTGTCGGGCCAGCCCGCTCGCGGCGACATGTGCCGCGAGCGCCGCAGCGTCCGCAACCGCATTGGGGCGCAGGATGACATAAGCACAAACGCCTTCGCCGAGCCTCTCATGGGGCATCGCGACCACGCTGGCTTCCTCGATCGCCGGGTGCGTGTGCAGTACGTCCTCGATCTCCTTGGCGCTGATATTCTCGCCGCCACGGATGATCAGATCCTTCTTGCGACCAGTAATCAATAGCGCGCCTTCGGGCGTCATGCAGCCGATGTCGCCAGTGCGGAAATAGCCGTCTGGGGTGATCGCTTCCTCGGTCTGCGTGCAGTCGCTATAGCCGAGGAACATGGTCGGGCCGCGCGCCAGGATCTCGCCGTCCGCGCCGGGGGGGACATCGTTGCCGGCGTCGTCGACGATGCGTACCCTATAATCGATGACCGCGCCGTCGGTGGTGGCAGCGAGCGTCTCGTCGGCGGCAGCGGGATAACCGAGCGTCACCAGCGGCACCTCGGAACTGCCGAACACGCGGAAGGCTTGGCATTGTTCGAAAGCGCTGTTGGCGGCGGGGATCACGTCGGGTGGCACCGCAGCACCGCCGCAGGCGAAAAAGCGGAAGGACGGCAGCCGCTTGCCGGCCTCGCTCGCCGCCCGGGCTAGCTCGACCAGGAAAGGGGTGGCGGCGACGGTGCCCGTCACCTGATGCCGCTCGATCAGATCGACCGCATCCGCGGCGTTCCAGCTTTCCATCAGCACGGTCTGCGTTCCCGCCACGAACGGCAGTTCCAGGCCGTTGCCATAGCCGCTGACATGGGTGACAGGGGAGGGCATTAGGATCGCATCGCCCGGCCTGATTCCCCAATGCTGAGCCGATTGCTGGAGCACCCGCCACAGCGTGTTGTGACTATGCAGCACGCCCTTGGGTCGTCCGGTGGTGCCGGAGGTGAACAGCAGCATCTTGACGCCGCCGGGATCGACCGAAGGCCGCTCGAAGCTGTGGCCGCGTCCCAGCGCAATCAGATCGTCGAAGGTCATCACGCTTTCGCTACGAACGGTGACGATGTGGCGTAGCGCCGGCAGCAACGGGCGCAGCCGCTCGGCCATCGCGGCATAATCATAATTGCGGAAGCTGCCCGCGGTGAACAGCGCCTTAGCTCCCGAATCGGCCAGCATCATGCCGACCTCGGCGTCGCGATAGATAGGCACGATGGGATTGATCACCAGCCCCGAAAGCGCCGCAGCGAGATTGATCACGGCCGTCTCGCTCCAATTTGGCATCTGGAAGCTCACCACGTCACCCGGCGTTAGCCCCAGGCTGCGCAGCGCTGTGGCGAGCGCGCGTGCATCGGCCAGCAGCTCTGCCCAGCTCATTCGCGCCTCGCCTGCGATGATAGCGACGCCGTCGGGATCGGCGTCGGCCCGCAGCTCGGCCATATCGGCGATCGTGAGATCAGCCCAGGCGCCGCTTTGCGCAAATTCGCGATGATGCGGCGCCGGAAGCTCGATCCAGTCCCACGGGGCGGTCATGTCGCGTCCATCCTCTCCTGTCGCAGCGTCCTGTCTGCGGTTGCAGCGGGGACTCGCCAATTGTGACAAAGAGCAGGGCAACCTGTCACCTCTCGCAGCTTGTCCGCCCTTCGCGACAATGCTCCAACGAATGCGTTATTGTTTGGGAGAGACAAAGATGGGCCATGCCTCGATCGGCGATGCCGCCGAAAAGATGCTGGAATATGTGGAGAGGGACAGCACGTTCATGACCGACAAGGTCATGGAGATCCCGTCGGCCTCCTATACCGATCCCGATCAATGGGGTGCGGAGATAGAGCTGATCTTCAAGCGCGTGCCGCTGATGCTGGCGCTGAGCTGCGAGATGCCCAACCCCGGCGACTATAAGGCGATGGAGGCCGTGGGCCTGCCGATCCTGATCACGCGCGATCGGGCGGGCGAGGTGCGCGCCTTCCTCAACGTCTGTTCGCATCGCGGCGCTCCGGTCGCGGCCGAGGGGCATGGCAGCTGCGCGCGCTTCACCTGCAAATATCACGGCTGGACGTACGGCACGGACGGCACGCTCATCGGCATTGCCGATCGCGCCAAGTTCGGCGAGATCGACAAGAGCGCGCGCGGGCTGCGGCCGCTTCCCTGCATCGAGAAGAACGGCATGATCTTCGTCTGCTTGACGCCGGGCGCGCCACTCGACCTCGACACCTATTATGGAGCGCTGCTTGACGATTACGCCAAGGTCGGGCTCAAGGACTGGACCTTTCTAGGCAGCCGCGTGATCGAAGGTGCCAACTGGAAGATCGCGTTCGACGGCTATCTCGAAGGCTATCATTTCGCGATGCTTCATCCCGAGACGATCTTCCCGCGCACGCCCTCCAACGTCATGCATTATGAGGGGTTCGGCCCCAATATCCGTATCGGCTTTCCACAGCGGTCGATCGGGAAGCTACGCGAGATCCCGCGCGAGCAGTGGGACGAGCAGGAGAATAACGGCTTCGATTTCGTGCGGATCTTCTTCCCAAACGTCTCTGCCTTCCTTGCACCTGAAATCGCGCAGATCGCGCAGCTCTTCCCGGGGCCGACACCAGACAAGAACCGGACCGTGCTGCTCTATGCCCGCAAGAACCCGCCGAAGGACGAGGAGGACAAGGCTAAGATCGAGGAGATGATCAACTTCCTGCGCGATGTGACCTATAACGAGGATTATGTAATCGGCATGGAGATCCAGAGGGGGCTCGAATCCGGCGCGCACGAAACGCTGATGTTCGGCCGCAACGAGCGCGGCAACCAATATTTCCACGAATGGCTCAACTGGTATCTGCAGGATGATCCCACTTTGCCCAAGCCGGTGATGTGATGCGGCCGATCGCGCTCGCCTCCGGCGTGCTGCCGGAGTTCGGGCCGGTCGCGACGATCGAGGCGGCGGCGGCCGGCGGATTTGACGCGGTGGGCCTATGGATCGAGCCTGACAGCTGGACAAGCACGCTCACGCAGCGATGCCGCGCGGCGCTGGCGGCGACGGGGCTTGATCTGCTCGATGTCGAAGTGGTCTGGATCAAACCCGCGAGCGATCTCGATCTGCATCGGCGCAGCATCGACATCGGCGCCGAACTGGGAGCACGCAACATATTGTGCGTCTCCTCTGATCCGGACATGGGCGCGACCGCTGCCAAGCTCGCGGCGCTGTGCACGCATGCCGAGGCTTCGGGCATACGCGTGGCGCTGGAGTTCGGCATCTTCACCGAGGTGAAATCGCTGGCGGCTGCGCTGGCGCTGCTGGATGCGGTCGCGCATCCGCTGCGCGCCTTGCTGATCGATCCGATCCATGTCGATCGCTCCGGCACGAGGATCGGAGAGCTCGCCGCCATTCCCGCCGAGCTGTTGCCTTATGCGCAATTCTGCGATGCGCCGGCCACGCGGCCCGACCCGGCCGATTTCGATGCGGTTATCACCGATGCGATCGATCTGCGCAGGCAATGCGGCGAAGGCGATCTGCCGATCGGGGCGATGCTGGCGGCGCTGCCGCCGGGCATTCCGCTCAGCATCGAGCTGCGCTCGCGCACATTGCGAGAGGGCTGGCCCGATCCATTCGATCGCGCGCGTGTAACGGCGGAGATCACGCGGGCATGGCTCGCGGTGCATGAACCATGATCGAGCTCGCGGCCCTGCTGATGCGGTGGCCCGGCTTCTCCCATGCCAACTCCTTCGCTGCTCATGAGTCGTATCGCGATCCAGCTTGAGCTGGCGGGGCAATCCGCTCTACCGGCGCATCTCCTCCGATCCTGACGGCAGTCTTGCTTTCCAGGCGGCACGCGTCTTGATATTCCAAGGTGTGGAGCAACCTAGCGGCTACATAAAACCTCTGTTGCACAAGTTTCGCCAGCGCCTAAAAGCCGCTGGCTGAGGCTTGGCCGAAGAGCGAGGAGTAAACATGTCGATTGCCATGCCCGTCCCGGATGTGGCAACGCTTGCCAAGCGTGATCGCATCATAGCCGCGATGCGCGCGATCGTCCCCGGCGAGGGGGTGATTGACGATGCCGACGGCTTGCGACCGTGGGAATCCGATGGCCTGACCGCCTACCGCCAGCCCCCAATGCTGGTGGTTCTGCCTGAGACGGTAGAGCAGGTTTCGGCGATATTGCGATGGTGCCATGCGGAGGGGGTGAAGGTGGTCCCCCGCGGATCCGGCACTTCGCTTTCGGGCGGAGCGCTGCCCCTGGCGGATGCGGTGCTGCTTGGTATGGGCAAGTTCAAGCGGATCCTCGAGGTGGATTATGACGATCGCATTGTGGTGGTGCAGCCTGGCGTAACCAACCTGGCGATCACGGAGGCCGTAGAGGGCAATGGCTTCTATTACGCGCCGGACCCATCGAGTCAGATCGCTTGCTCGATCGGCGGTAACGTGGCCGAGAACTCGGGCGGTGTGCACTGCCTGAAATATGGCCTGACGACCAATAATGTCCTGGGCGTCGAACTGGTGCTGATGGATGGAGAAATCGTGCGGCTTGGCGGCCGGCATCTCGATTCCGGTGGGCTGGACTTGCTGGGCGTGATCGTGGGCTCGGAAGGGCTGCTCGGCGTTGTTACCGAAGTAACTGTCCGTATTTTGCCCAAGCCTGAAACCGCCCGCGCGGTGCTGGTCGGCTTTCCGGATGCGGAAAGCGCGGGTGCCTGCGTGGCGCAGGTTATAGCAGAAGGGATCATCCCAGCGGGCATGGAAATGATGGATCGCCCCGCGATTCACGCGGCCGAAGCCTTCGTGAAGGTGGGCTATCCGCTTGATGTCGGCGCGCTCCTGATCGTCGAAGTGGATGGGCCGGTGGCCGAATGCGAACATCTCATCGAGGAGATTGCGCGGATCGCCGGACAGAACCGCGCGGTCACGACGCGCGTTTCTCGAGACGAGGGCGAACGTCTGGCATTTTGGGCTGGGCGCAAGGCTGCGTTTCCAGCAGTGGGGCGTATCTCTCCTGATTATTATTGCATGGACGGAACGATTCCACGCCGACGGCTTCCGGAAGTGTTGCGGCGGATGGAAGCGCTGTCTCAAAAATACGGTCTCGGCGTAGCCAATGTGTTTCATGCGGGCGACGGCAACCTGCATCCTTTGATCCTCTATGACGCCAACGTGCCCGGCGAACTCGATCGTGCCGAAGAGTTCGGCAACGATATTCTGCGTTTGTGCGTCGAGGTCGGCGGTGTTCTGACGGGGGAGCATGGCGTTGGGATCGAGAAAAGGGACCTGATGCCTGAGATGTTTGGCGAGGAGGATTTAAAGCAGCAACAGCGCGTGAAGTGCGCATTCGATTCTCAGTTGCTGCTCAACCCGGGCAAAGTATTCCCTACGCTCCATCGGTGCGCAGAGCTGGGGCGGATGCATGTCCACCATGGGGCCGTGCCTTTTCCCGAACTGCCGAGGTTCTGATGCTGGCACCTCGGGACGGGCAAGACTTATGTCAGATCATAGCGGATGCCGCCGCGAAGGGCGAACGGCTTGAACTGCGCGGCGGCGGCACCAAGGCGCATTTTGGAGCGCCACGTGAAGCTGCGATCGTCTCGCTTCAGCAGCTCTCCGGCGTGGTCGACTATGATCCCGCCGAGCTCGTGCTTACGGTACGGCCCGGCACCAAGCTGGCGGATGTGGAGGCGCTGGTCGCGGCCGAGGGGCAGACGCTGGCGTTCGAGCCATGGGGCGATGAAGGGGCCACGATCGGTGGCATCGTCGCGGCGGGCGTGGCCGGATCGCGACGGATAACTGCGGGCAGCGCGCGCGATCACCTGCTTGGTTTTACCGCTGTTTCGGGCAGAGGCGAGACTTTCCTGGCTGGAGCCAAGGTGGTGAAGAACGTAACAGGCTATGACCTGCCGAAGCTGATGGCGGGTTCCTGGGGCCGCCTCGGCGCGATCACGGAGCTGACGCTCAAGGTGCTGCCGCGCCCGCGCGTGACCGTGACGATGGTGGCGAAGGGCCTGTCCCCGCGCGCGGCCCACGCTGCGATGGCCTGCGCCCTTGGGAGCAATGCGGAGGTTTCCGCTGCCGCGCACCTGGAATCCGGGGAGACGCTGCTGCGCGTCGCCGGTTTCGCGCCTTCCGTGGAAGCGCGCTGCGCCGCGCTGCCCGCACTGATGGAACAACATTGTCCTTTGCAGCGCCTTCCCGAAGACGAAGCCGCACCACTATGGCGCATCGCGATGACCGGTAACCGACTGCCGGGTGCGGTGCGCTGGCGTGTTCACCTGCCGCCGCGCCATGGTCCTGAGCTGGTTGAACGACTGAAACCCTCGGGCGAGCATTGGGCGATGGACTGGGGCGGGGGGCTCATATGGATCGCGACCGATGATCCCGGCGTTGGCGTGCGGGAACAAGCTGCCTTGCTCGGCGGCGAAGCCACGCTCATATTTGCCGATGCAGGAATACGGGCACGAGTGCCCGTGCTGCACCCGCGTGCCGCAGGCCTTGCTGCCCTGGAACAGCGGGTACGCCGTGCCTTTGATCCCAAGGGCGTTTTTGCCACTGGCCGCTTCATGGAGGATGCGGATGCAGACCAGCTTCCCGCCTGAGGCGCTCGCCGATCCGGCGATGCGTACCTCCGAAGAGGTCATCCGCAAGTGCGTGCATTGCGGGTTCTGCACCGCCACATGCCCAACTTATGTTTTGCTCGGTGACGAGCTCGATAGCCCGCGGGGCCGCATCTACCTGATGAAGGATATGCTGGAAAACCAGCGGGCACCGAGCGCTGAAGTGGTCAAGCATGTCGACCGCTGCCTTTCCTGCTTGTCGTGCATGACCACTTGCCCTTCGGGCGTGAATTACATGCATCTTGTGGACCATGCGCGCGCCTACATAGAAGAAAACTATCAAAGGCCGCTGAGCCAGCGCTTCTTCCGCAGCCTGCTGGCCTTCGTGCTTCCTTATCCCAAGCGTTTTCGTGCGGCCTTGATGCTGGCTCCGCTCGGCAAAGCGTTTCGCCCGGTGTTGCGCAGCATCGCCATACTGAAACCGCTTGCGGCAATGCTCGATCTTGCGCCGCGCGGCATTCCGGCAGCGGCGGGCGCCCGGTCTACCCGCGTGCCGAATGCCAAGGGGCGCGTAGCTCTGCTGCAAGGGTGCGCGGAACCGGTGCTAAGGCCGGAATTCCGGAACGCGACCGTTCGCCTGCTCAATCGCTTCGGTCATGACGTCGTCTTTGCTGCAGGTGAAGTTTGCTGCGGCGCGCTTGTCCATCACATGGGTCGGGAAGAAGATGCGCTCATCGCCGCCCGCCGCAATGTCGATGCATGGATGGCGGAGATCGAGGGCAATGGCTTGAATGCGATCATCATAACGGCCTCGGGTTGTGGCACCACGATCAAGGACTATGGCTTCATGCTGCGGTCCGATCCCGCATATGCGGAGAAAGCGGCACGGGTGAGCGCGCTCGCCATGGACGTGTCGGAATATCTGGTGAAACTGGACCTGCCGCCGGTGAGCGCAAATGGCTTCACCGTTGCCTATCATCCTGCCTGTTCGCTGCAGCATGGTCAGAAGGTCACGGACGCGCCCAAGCGGCTTCTGACGCAGGCGGGCTATGTCGTACGCACGCCGGCGGAAGCGCATCTGTGCTGCGGTTCTGCGGGGACATATAATATCTTGCAGCCCGAAATTGCGGACGAGCTAGGTAAGCGGAAGGCAGCGAATATCGACAAGCTCGAGGCGGACGTCATCGCAACCGGTAACATTGGTTGTGCAACTCAGATTGCTCGGTTTAGCGGCATCCCCACGGTCCACACTGTCGAGTTGATCGACTGGGCAACCGGTGGCCCACGGCCCGCGGCGCTTGCGCATCTCTCAGGAAGTGAAGGCTCGAGATCGCAGAATCTCGGCCGCTGATCGCCGACGGCTTTGTTATCAGGCACATAGCGATTGCTACCGCAGTTCCTAGAATTGAACGCGCTTGGTGTAACCTCCGTCAACGATCACGTTCGTTCCAGTCGTGGCAGATGATGCAGGGCTTGCCAGAAATACAATAGTTCGAGCCACCTCCATAGGTTCCGGGAAACGCCCAAGTGCAATTTCCCCTAGGGTCTTGTCATATAACTCTGGCATAGCCGATTTGATGGCCTCCCAATTTCCGCCCGGAAAAGAGACCGGGCCCGGAGAAACGGCGTTCACGCGGATTTTTTTGACGGCAAGCGCTTGGGAAAGCTGCTTGCCATAAGTGATGAGCGCAGCCTTCATGGCGTTGAAAGCCTGGGGAACAATGAAGGTTTCAACGGCGGCAGTGCTCGACATGATGATGATCGATCCGCGCCCGGAAGCCTCAAGATGCGGCTCCAAGGCTTCGCAGCCGCGCACGGTTGCCATCACATCGAAGTTGAAGGAAATATTCCAGTCGGCTGTCGCTTGCGATCCGGAAGCGCTGGCGCCGGGTACGAAGATGTCGCATCCGCCGAGGGCGTCGGCGGCTCTTTGGAGCCATTCGGTATAGCCCTCATCATTCAGGTCGAAGGTCTCACCGAACACCTTTCCGCCATGCTTGGAGAGCGCGGCAATCGTCTCGTCGACCTGATCCTTGTTTCGCGAAAAGAACGCGATATCAGCGCCTTCCTGGGCAAAAATCTCAAGCGCCGCGCGCCCGATACCGCGGCTTCCTCCAGTCAGAATAACCTTGCAACCTTTAAGCCCCAGATCCACGGCATCCTCCTCGTTCTTACCAAACCTGTGCAATTAATCGGGCGGTTTGCACAGCTATGCATCTGGCTAGGGCAGGGGTCGAAGATGCCCTGCTGAGAGCTTGTGCGAGGCGTCTCCCCGTCAGAAGTAGAGCGTCCGATAACAGCTGAAAAAATTGCGCCTACATGATCGCCAGCACACTGGTCAGGATGATCCTCACCAGCCCCGCCTGATTGCGTGCCCCTGTCTTGGCATAGATCTTCTTTGAGTAGGTGCGTGCCGTCTCGATCGAGATGTTCATTTCGCGCGCGGCTTCCGCGATCGATCTGCCGCTCGCGATTGCCCAGGCCATCTTGGCCTCACTCGGTAGCAACCCGAACAGCTCGCAAAGCTGCTCGTAGCGTTCGGTTTGAGACCTGTCGTCGCCGCTGACATAGGCAATGGCAACAGGCGTCGATGAAGCGATTGGACGCTTGGGAGTGGGTGCGACCAGCATGTCCATCCACGGATCGCGGCTCAGCGTCCATGCGCCAGGCGCGCTGCTACGCCCCTCGGCGAACGACTTAACGACCGCCGTGAGCTCACGATCGATTGCCGGCGAAGACGGCGTCAGGCGGTCATAACGCCCCCGCCGCAAGATCGCGGTCCGCTGGAATAGTCGCTCGATATAGGGCGTAGTGTCGATGATGCGGCAACGCGCATCGAGCGTCATCCAGCCGAAGCTGAGCCGACCGAATGCTTCGGAAGTGACGGAGGATCGAAATTTTTCCCGTTCCAGCGTGACGAAATTATGCATCGCAATACGAACATGCGGTACCAGAGCAATCAGCAGCGAGCTGGTCGACGAGCCGATGTTCGCGCCTCCTCCGCAGACGAGCCAGGCTTCGACGCCACTGGGCTCGGTCACGCGCACCGAGCGCAAGCTGGTGATAGCCTGTGGCAGCAGCAACTCGTCGAAAAAGGCGAGATGGGCTGGATCATCCCGATCGAGCAATTCCTCCAGCGCATAGACCCGCCCTTCGCGCATGTGGCGATAGGCGAGCGGATCTACCTCGTATTTTTCGACGAACAAATGATGGAGGTGGGCTGGCGAAGGATCTCCCGCATGAAGCCGGATCACCGTGTTCCGCTCCAGCGTGCGAAAGGTCAGCGAGGTGAAGACCGCGCCCGTTTGCGCGCGAAGCTTTTCGAGGAATTTGTGCCACAGCGGCTGCTGAAACATGCCCTCGTGAAGATCTTCCAGCAGCCCGCCATCTTTCAAAATCATCGATAGTTTCTACATGATCCCATTTGGGGGGTTCAAGACCCCATCGATATTGGCACAGGCGGTCCGGCGAGAGGTTGAAAGAATATGGCAACGAAGGTTCTGACGCATCTTGAACGCCTGGAGGCTGAGAGCATCCACATTCTGCGCGAGGTGGTTGCGGAATGTGAGAGGCCAGTGATGTTGTATTCGGTCGGCAAGGATTCGGCCGTGATGCTGCATCTTGCGCGCAAGGCCTTCTATCCTTCGCCGCCGCCTTTTCCGCTGCTGCATGTCGATACGACCTGGAAATTCAAGGCGATGTACGAGCTGCGCGATCGCATGGCGCGCGAGAGCGGCATGGAGCTGCTCGTCTACCAGAACCCGGAGGCCAAGGAGCGCGGGATCAATCCATTCGACCACGGCGCGCTTCATACCGACATGTGGAAGACCGAGGGGCTGAAACAGGCGCTCGATCTTTACGGCTTTGATGCAGCGTTCGGTGGCGCGCGGCGCGACGAGGAGAAGTCACGCGCCAAGGAGCGGATTTTCTCGTTCCGGACGGCCAGCCATGGCTGGGATCCCAAGAACCAGCGGCCCGAGCTGTGGAACCTCTATAACGCACGCAAAAACAAGGGCGAGTCGATCCGCATATTCCCGATCTCGAACTGGACCGAGCTCGACATCTGGCAATATATCCAGCTCAATGACGTGCCGATCGTGCCGCTCTACTTCGCAGCACCTCGGCCAACCGTCGAGCGCGATGGCATGCTGCTGATGGTCGATGATGAGCGCTTCCCGTTGAAGGACGGCGAGGAGCCTGTGATGCGCTCGATCCGTTTTAGAACGCTCGGATGCTATCCGCTGACGGGCGCGGTTGAAAGCGAGGCTTCGACGCTGTCGGAAGTCATCCAGGAGACGCTGCTCACCACTACCTCCGAGCGGCAGGGCCGCGCCATCGACAAGGACGCCGGCGGTGCCGGCATGGAGAAGAAGAAGCAGGAGGGTTATTTCTGATGAGCGAGCCGATCTACAAGACCGACGCGCTGATCGCCGAGGATATCGACGCCTATCTGGACCAGCATCAGCACAAGACGTTGCTGCGCTTCATCACCTGCGGCTCGGTGGACGACGGCAAGTCGACCCTGATCGGGCGGCTGCTCTATGACAGCAAGATGATCTTCGAGGATCAGCTTGCGGCGCTGGAGGCGGACAGCAAGCGGGTCGGCACCCAGGGCCAGGAGATCGACTTCGCGCTCTTGGTCGATGGGCTTGCCGCAGAGCGCGAGCAGGGCATCACGATCGACGTCGCCTACCGCTTCTTCGCGACCGAAAAGCGCAAGTTCATCGTCGCCGATACACCGGGGCACGAGCAATATACCCGCAATATGGTGACGGGCGCCTCGACCGCCGATCTCGCCGTGATCCTGATCGACGCCAGGAAGGGGGTGCTGACCCAGACGCGGCGCCACAGCTACCTCGCGCACCTGATCGGCATCCGTCACATCGTGCTGGCGGTCAACAAGATGGATCTGGTGGGCTACAGCCAGCAGGTTTTCGACGACATCGTCACCGACTATCGCGCCTTCGCGGAATCGATCGGCATCGAAAGTTTCGTCCCGATGCCCATCTCCGGCTTCAAGGGGGACAACATCACCGGTCTCAGTGCCAACACCCCCTGGTACACCGGCAAGCCACTCATCGAACATCTCGAGACGGTCGAGCTCGATCAGACGGTTGAGCAGGACAAGCCCTTCCGTTTGCCGGTGCAATGGGTCAATCGCCCCAATCTCGATTTCCGAGGTTTCTCGGGCCTGATCGCCACCGGGCGCGTTCGCCCCGGCGATGCCATCCGCGTGCTGCCCTCGGGCAAGACCTCGACCGTCGGGCGCATCGTGACCCTCGAAGGCGATCTCGACGAGGCGGCTGCTGGACAGTCGGTTACCCTGACTTTCGCCGACGAGATCGATTGCTCGCGCGGGGATGTTATCGCCGCAGCCGACAGCCCACCGCAGGTGGCCGATCAGTTCGAGGCGACGATCGTCTGGATGTCGGATGACGAGATGCTACCGGGCCGCCCTTATTGGCTCAAGCTCGGCACGCAGATGGTTTCGGCCAGCATCCAGGCCCCGAAATATCAGGTCAACGTCAATACGATGGAGCATTTGGCCGCCAAGACGCTCGACCTCAACGCAATCGGCGTCGCCAATCTATCCACCGACAAGCCAATCGTGTTCGAGCCTTATGCCGACAGCCGCTCGCTGGGCGGCTTCATCCTGATCGACAAGATCACCAATGCCACCGTCGCGGCCGGCATGATCCACTTCTCGCTGCGGCGGGCGCAGAACGTCCATTGGCAGGCGACCGACGTCACGCGTGAGTTTCATGCGAACCTCAAAAACCAGAAGCCGGCGGTGCTGTGGTTCACCGGCCTTTCCGGTGCCGGCAAGTCGACGATCGCGAACCTCGTCGAAAAGAAGCTGGCGCGGATGAACCGGCACACCTTCCTGCTGGATGGCGACAATGTCCGCCATGGCCTCAACAAGGATCTGGGCTTCACCGAGGCGGATCGCGTCGAGAATATCCGCCGCGTGGGTGAGGTCGCCAAGCTGATGACCGATGCGGGCCTGATCGTGATCACCGCCTTCATCTCGCCATTCCGCTCGGAACGCAGGATGGTGCGCGAGATGATGGCGTCCGGTGAATTCATCGAGATCCACATCGACACGCCGCTCGCTGAAGCCGAGGCGCGCGACGTCAAGGGGCTCTACAAGAAGGCACGATCTGGCCAACTCAAGAATTTCACGGGCATCGACAGCCCTTATGAACCGCCGGAGAACGCGGAAATCCGGATCGACACCACGGCGATGAGCGCCGAGGAGGCGGCCGACATTATCGTGGCCAAGATCATCCCATGAGCATGACGGATGCTGAACTGGCGGCGCATCTCGCCGAGCACGCAGGGCGTATCCTGCTGGCGGTGCGCAATTCGGGGCTGATCACGGCAAAGGCACTGGGCAAGGCAGGCGACCAGACCGCCAACCAGTTCCTCGTGCACGCGCTCCGCGAGCAGCGTCCGGATGACGGCCTGCTGTCTGAAGAAAGCAAGGACACGCCGGAACGTCTCGACAAATCCCGTGTGTGGATCATCGATCCCGTCGACGGCACCCGCGAATATGGCGAAGAACGCACCGACTGGGCGGTCCACGTCGCGCTGGCCATCGATGGCGTGGCGGCAGTCGGCGCGGTCGCGCTACCCGGCATGGAGCTGGTGCTCCGCAGCGACCGGCCGCAGCCCTTGCCGCCGGCCAACGTGCCGCCGCGCATGCTGGTCAGCCGCACCCGGCCCGCCGCCGAGGCGGTCGCGGTCGCGGAAAAGCTCGGTGCGGAGCTTCTTGCCATGGGTTCGGCCGGCGCCAAAGCGATGGCCGTCGTCCGCGGCGAAGCCGAGATCTATCTTCACACCGGCGGCCAATATGAGTGGGATTCTGCCGCGCCGGTCGCAGTGGCAGTGGCGCATGGCCTTCACGCCAGCCGCGTGGATGGTTCGCCGCTGATCTATAATCAGCGCGAAGTCTATATGCCCGATCTCCTGATCTGCCGGCAAGAATATGCAGAGGCGGCGCTCGATTTGGTTGCACAGGTGAGCGGCGCCGTCGACGCAGGCTGATGCGGCCGGTGCGAGGTTGTGTTTGCCGCAGCTAGGCTTGCTGCTGCTGACCCAGCGGGCCATCGGCCCGTCCCGAAGCCGGGCGGTCCCTGTCAGGCTCGGGGCGGCGCGCATATCGGCGGGCCAGCACGGCACATACGATGAGCTGAAGCTGATGGAATAGCATCAGCGGCAGCACGATCATCCCGAGCTGCGCGCCGGAAAACAGGATCGTGGCCATCGGCAATCCGCTCGCCAGCGATTTCTTGGAACCGCAGAACTGGAGAACGATCTCGTCTTCCACGCTGAGCCGCATGATCCGCCGGGCGATCATCGCGGTAAGCGTGAGCGCGAGCGCAAGGAGAAGCGCCAGCAGCGCGGACAGGATCGCCAAATCGGCAAGATCGATCTGACTCCAAATATTGTCCACCATCCCCTTCGAGAAGGCGACATAGATGATCAACAGGATCGAGCCGCGATCAGCATAGCCCAGCACGGTCCTGTGCCGCTGCACCCATTGCCCGATCCACGGCCGCATGACCTGCCCCGCCGCGAAGGGGGCCAGCAATTGCAGGACGATGTCGCGAAAGACGCCGAAGGAAAGCGCTGCTCCTTGAGTATGGAGGAGCCAGCTTGCAAGCACCGGGCTGATAAAAACGCCCAGCATGTTTGACGCCGATGCCGCACAGATCGCAGCGGGCACGTTGCCGCGTGCGATCGAGGTGAATGCGATCGAGGATTGAACGGTCGACGGCAAGGCGCACAGGAACAGGATCCCGGCCATGAGCGCGGATGGCAACGCCGCAGGCAAGATCCATTGCAGCCCCAGCCCGAGCAGCGGGAACAGCATGAAGGTGCTGAACAGCACCGCGAGATGAAGTTGCCATTGCTTCAGGCCGCTGAGCGCTGCCTGCGGAGACAGGCGCACGCCATAGAGAAAGAACAGGAAGACGATCCCGGCATCGGCTGCGGCTCCCGCGATGGTGGCGCCCTGGCCGCGCGCCGGAAGCAACGCCGCGACCGCGATGACCGCGAACATCAGCAGGATATAGGGATCCAGAAACCGGCGCAGCTTGCCTGCCATCAGTATCTCCTGACGGGCTCGTGCTGCGAGCCGCTCATTCCGCGCGAGCAGGCTGGCGCTTCAGCCATTGCGAAAAGCGATCTAGCGCCTCGCGGGTCTCCGTCTCGCTGACAGCAAAGGAGAAACGGACGAAATGCCGTCCATGCACCGGATCGAAATCCACCCCCGGCGCGATCGTGACGCCCGTGTCGGTGAGCAGGCGCCGGCAGAAATCCATGCTGTCATCGCTGAAGCTGCTGATGTCCGCCCAGACGTAGAAAGCCCCGTCCGGCGGAGCGATCCGGCCAAGGCCGAGCTTCGGCAAAGTTTCAAGAAGCAGCGCACGGTTCCGGCGATAGGTCTCGATATGGCCTTCGAGCACCGCTTGCTCGTCCATCGCCGCCAACGCCGCATGTTGCGACAGGGTTGGGGCCGTGAGGAACATGTTGCCGATGTAGGCGCGCAGCCGATCCGCGACTTGCTGGGAGGCGACGATCCAGCCGAGCCGCCAGCCCACCATCGAAAAATATTTCGAAAAGCTGTTGATGACGACCGCATCGGGATCGAATTCCAGCATCGAATGGGCGGGCTCGACATAGCTCAAGCCATGATAGATCTCGTCCGAAATGATCCGGATCCCCCGCGCACGGGCGGTGGCGGCAATATCGGCAAGCCCCTGCGCATCGATCATCGTTCCCGTCGGGTTTGCAGGGCTGGCGACGATCATGCCCGCAGGCGCCTCGGGCAAATCCGCAATATGGCTGGCTGCGATCTGGAAGCGGGTATCCGGCCCCGCCTCGATTTCCACGGGCGTGCGGCCCAGCGCTGATATGGTGTTGCGATAGGCCACGTAGCCGGGCCGTGCGAACGCGATTGCGTCGCCGGACGCAAACAACGCCGTCAGCGTGAGCACCAGTGCTGGGCTCGCTCCGCAGGTCAGCACGATTCGATCGGGCGCGATCGAGAGGCCGTGGCGCTCCTCATACAGCTTCGCGATGCGCGCGCGCAGCTCGGGGCTTTCCCAATAGGCGCCCGGTTCGGAATCGAGGCGATGGTGTGCAGCTGCGATGGCGGCCGGTGGGGCGCCGGTGGACGGCTGGCCGAATTCCATGTGAATGATGGAACGGCCTTCGCACGCAAGCTGGTACGCCAGTCTTGAGATCGTAATCGCGTGGAACGGGGCAACGACTGCGGGATTCATCGCCCGCAGTTAGCGGATCAGGCCGGCGGAGGCGAGGGCAGTTCGAAGCATAAGCTACTGGGGTTTGTCTTCATGCAACGCGAGGCGGACGGCGCGGACGATGCCGCCATCGCTGTTGCGCAGCGCTTGCGCCTGCTCGGCATAATGCAGCTCGATCTGGCGCGTGAGCGCAAAGCCGGCCAGCCGGACCGGGACCACGCCTTCCCCCAATAGGCTGTCGGGGACCATGGTGACGCCGATGCCCGCTCGAACCGCCGCCAACGCCCGCTCGTCGCTCATCGTGCGCAAGGCGAAATGCGGGCGGACCGAGCGATCGACAAAGAAGCGGCTGGTCTCGCCGAGCGCTTCGCAGTGACGCCGCACGATCATGGTCTCGCCCGCAAACTCTCCGGCATCGGCGATGGTTTGGCTGGCAAGCCGGTGCCGTGTCGGCACGATCATGACATAGCCTTCGTTCAGCAGCGGTTCCGGCAAGAAGCGTTCGGTCCCGGCGCGATGGAGGGTGAGGGCCAGGTCAAGCCGCCCGCGGTCGAGCCGCGCCGCCAGATCGGCGGCGTTGCCGTCGATGATTTCGATCATCTGGCCGCTGCCCAGCATCTGATAATGTTCCAGGATGCGCGCGACGGTGCCGGTCGCCAGCGTATGGATGATGCCGAGCCGGACGGGTTTCGCATCATCGCTGCCGGTGAGGCCGGTTTCGGCAAGGTTGAAGGACTGCTCGATCGCACGGGCGTGGACCAGCAGCCGGCGGCCGGCGTCGGTCAGCATCACCCGTTTGTTGTTCCGGTCGAACAGCCGGGCGCCGAGCGCATGTTCAAGCTTGGCGATCCCTGCTGAAAGCGTGGGCTGCGAGACGTTGACTTGCATCGCCGCACGCGAGAAGTTTCCCTGGTCCACGACGGCCAGGAAATAGCGGATGAGGTAGCGATCTATCATAGATCCCATCTATGCTATTGCGCGAGATCTTTCAATTTTCCTGAAGAACGATAATCCGCTAAGCGCAGGGATAGGGGATGAACTGGAGTGCGTCATGAGCGATCTCAACCTTGATTTTGGCCTTGGTGAAACCGTGGACGCCATCCGCGACACCACCGCGCGTTTCGCCAGCGAAAAGATCGCCCCGCTCGCGGCCAGGATCGATGCGGAGGATTGGTTCCCGCGCGAGCTCTGGGTTCCAATGGGCGAGCTTGGCCTGCACGGCATCACCGTCGAGGAGGAGTGGGGCGGGCTCGGGCTCGGCTATCTGGAGCATGTCGTCGCCCAGGAAGAGGTCGCGCGCGCGTCTGCTTCAATCGGCTTGAGCTATGGCGCGCATTCCAACCTTTGCGTGAACCAGCTCCGCCGCTGGGGCTCGGACGAGCAGAAGGCAAAATATCTGCCGAAGCTGATCTCGGGCGAGCATATCGGCAGCCTTGCCATGTCCGAGGCGGGGGCGGGGTCCGACGTCGTCTCGATGAAGCTGCGCGCGGAGAAGAAGGGCGATCGCTACATCCTCAACGGCACGAAATTCTGGATCACCAACGCCGCCTACGCCGATACGCTGGTCGTTTACGCCAAGACAGGGGAGGGCGCGCGCGGGATAACGACTTTCATTATCGAAAAGGCGATGAAGGGTTTTTCGATCGGTCAGAAGATCGACAAGGTGGGCATGCGCGGCAGCCCCACTGCCGAGCTCGTCTTCGACGAGTGCGAAGTTCCCGAAGAGAATGTGATGGGGCCGTTCAATGGCGGCGTCGGCGTGCTAATGTCCGGCCTCGATTATGAGCGCACCGTGCTTGCCGGCATCCAGCTCGGCATCATGCAGGCCTGCCTCGATGTGGTGCTGCCCTATGTGCGCGAGCGCAAGCAGTTCGGCCAGCCGATCGGCGCCTTCCAGCTCATGCAGGCCAAGGTGGCGGACATGTATGTCGCGCTCAATTCGGCGCGCGCCTATGTCTATGCCGTCGCGAAAAGCTGCGATGCGGGCCGCACGACGCGCTTCGACGCAGCGGGCGCGATCCTGCTGGCGAGCGAGAATGCCGTGAAGGTTGCGCTGGAAGCGGTGCAGGCGCTGGGGGGCGCAGGCTATACCAAGGATTGGCCGGTCGAGCGCTATATGCGCGACGCCAAGCTGCTCGACATCGGTGCCGGCACCAACGAGATCAGGCGGATGCTGATCGGCCGCGAGCTGATCGGCGCATGAGACGGACATTCTAGATGCCGATTCTCCCAAGCCTCGTTGATCCCGCCAGCGAAAGCTATCGCGCCAACGCCGCGCATAACGGGGGGCTGGTGGAGGAACTGCGCTCCCGCGTTGCCAAATCGGCGCGTGGCGGTTCCGATGCTTCGCGCGATCGGCATACGGCACGCGGCAAGCTGCTTCCGCGCGACCGTGTCGAGCGGTTGCTCGATCCGGGCGCGCCGTTCCTCGAGATTGGCCAGCTCGCCGCTTGTGACATGTATGGCGGCGAGGCGCCTGGCGCCGGCATGATCTGCGGGATCGGCCGCGTATCCAACCGGCTCGTCATGATCGTCGCCAATGATCCCACCGTGAAGGGCGGCGCCTATTTCCCGATGACGGTGAAGAAGCATCTCCGCGCGCAGGAGATCGCACGCGAGAACCGGCTGCCGTGCATCTATCTGGTCGATAGCGGCGGCGCGAACCTGCCGCATCAGGCGGAGGTTTTCCCCGATCGGGAACATTTCGGGCGGATCTTTTTCAACCAGGCCCAGATGTCGGCCGAGAGCATTCCGCAGATCGCCTGCGTGATGGGAAGCTGCACCGCCGGCGGCGCCTATGTTCCTGCAATGTCAGATGAAACGGTGATCGTGCGCAACCAGGGCACGATCTTCCTGGCCGGTCCTCCGCTCGTCAAAGCCGCGACCGGCGAAATCATCTCGGCCGAAGAATTGGGCGGCGCGGAGACGCATGGGCGCAAGTCCGGCGTCGTCGATCATGTTGCGGAAAATGACGAGCATGCGCTTTTGATCGTGCGGGATATCGTCGCGACGCTGCCCGAAAACCGCAAGGCCGACATCGCGCTGGTCGACCCCCGCCCTCCAAAATTCGATGCAACAGAGCTCGCCGGCATCGTGCCGACCGACGTTCGCGCGCCCTATGACGTGCGCGAGGTGATCGCACGCATCGTGGATGGCTCGGAGCTTCACGAGTTCAAGCATCTCTACGGCACTACATTGATCTGCGGTTTCGCGCATATCTGGGGCATGCCGGTCGCAATCCTCGCCAATAACGGCGTGCTGTTCTCCGAAAGTGCGCAGAAAGGCGCGCATTTCATTGAGCTTGCCTGCCAGCGCCGCGTACCGCTGTTGTTCCTTCAGAACATTTCGGGCTTCATGGTCGGCGGCAAATATGAGGCCGAGGGCATCGCCAAGCATGGCGCCAAGCTTGTCACTGCCGTTGCCACCGCGCAGGTGCCCAAGATCACCGTCCTGATCGGCGGCAGCTTTGGCGCGGGCAATTATGGCATGTGCGGGCGGGCCTATAGTCCGCGCTTCCTGTTCACCTGGCCCAACAGCCGGATCAGCGTGATGGGCGGAGAGCAGGCGGCGTCGGTTCTCGCCACCGTGCACCGCGATGCCGGTAAGTGGACGCCTGAGGAAGCCGAAGCCTTCAAGGCTCCGATCCGGCAGAAATATGAGGATGAGGGCAATCCCTATCACGCGACCGCGCGTTTGTGGGATGACGGCATCATCGATCCCGCGCAGACCCGCGATGTGCTCGGTCTCGCCTTCGCCGCCACGCTGAATGCGCCGATCGCCGAGAGGGCGCAGTTCGGCCTCTTCCGGATGTAATGGCCATGATCGACTCCCTTCTCATCGCCAATCGCGGCGAGATTGCCCGCAGGATCATCCGCACCGCGCGGCGATTGGGCATCCGGACCATTGCGGTCCATTCGGATGTCGATGCCGGTCTGCCGTTCGTGCGCGAGGCCGATCAGGCGATCTGCATCGGGCCGGCCGCGGCCCGCGAAAGCTATCTCGATCAACGCAAGATATTGGCGGCCGCGAAGCAAGCCGGTGCCGCAGCCATCCATCCCGGCTACGGCTTCCTTTCCGAAAATGCCGAGTTCGCCGAAGCCGTCGTCAAGGCCGGGCTGATCTGGGTGGGCGCACCGCCTGCCGCCATTCGCGCGATGGGCCTCAAGGATGCCGCCAAGGCGCTCATGCTGCAAGCCGGCGTGCCGGTCACGCCGGGCTATATGGGAGATGACCAGTCGCCGGAGCGGCTGCGCGCCGAAGCTGAAGCGATCGGCTATCCGGTGCTGATCAAGGCGGTTGCTGGGGGCGGTGGGAAGGGCATGCGCAAGGTTGATGCTGCGCAGCAATTTCTGGATTCGCTTGAGTCCTGCCGCCGTGAAGCGGCTTCGTCGTTCGGCGATGATCGGGTGTTGATCGAAAAATATGTCGAGCGGCCGCGCCATATCGAGGTGCAGGTGTTCGGCGATACCCATGGCAATGTCGTGCATCTGTTCGAGCGCGACTGCTCGCTCCAGCGCCGCCACCAGAAAGTGATTGAGGAAGCTCCCGCGCCGGGCATGGATGAAGCCACCCGCGCGGCGATCTGCGCGGCCGCGGTCAAGGCCGCCAAGGCAGTCGACTATGTCGGAGCGGGCACGATCGAGTTTATCGCCGACGCCTCCGGCGGCCTGCGCGCTGATCGGATCTGGTTCATGGAAATGAACACCCGGCTGCAGGTCGAGCATACCGTTACCGAGGCGATCACCGGGCAGGATCTGGTCGAATGGCAGCTTCGCGTCGCATCGGGCGAGCCGCTGCCGCTCGGCCAGGATGAACTTTCGATCAACGGCTGGGCGATGGAAGCCCGGCTCTACGCCGAAAACCCGGCCACCGGCTTTCTCCCCTCCATTGGCAAGCTCGAGCTGCATTCGCTTCCGATCGATGCGGTGCGAGTTGATAGCGGCGTCGAGCAGGGCGATGCGGTCACCCCGCATTATGATCCGATGATCGCCAAGCTGATCGCCCATGCGCCGGTGCGCGAGCAGGCAGCAGTAAAGCTCGCCGAGGCGACGGATACGGTACTGACCTGGCCGGTGCACAACAATGCCGGTTTCCTGTCAGCGCTGCTGCGGCATCCCCGCTTTGTCGCAGGCGATGTCGATACCGGTTTCATTGGGGTTGAAGGCGACACTTTGCTCGCGGCGAGCACGCCTGGCGAAGCAGTTGTAGCCGCCGCAGCGGTTCGACTCTCGCAAAGCTTCAAGGGACCGACTGCCTGGCATAGGCTGGCCGGCTTCCGCCTGAACACTGCTTCGTCGAGCAGGCTCTGGCTCAGCGACGGCAGGCAGACCTTCGAAGCCAGCATCGGTCCTGTTTCAGACATTCCGGTGCGTGCAGTCGATGGCGGGGTCATCGTGCTCGATCGCGGCTGGCCGCATTATTTTGAACTTCCGGCGGCTGGACACGGCGCAGGTGGTGGTGCCAGCGCCGGCGATGGCGCCATTCTTGCGCCGATGCCGGGCAAGGTGATCGCCGTGGAGGTTGCCGAGGGCGAGCGCGTCGTGCGCGGCCAGAAGCTCGTCGTGCTTGAGGCAATGAAGATGGAACAGGCGATGGTCGCGCCGTTCGATGGCAAGGTCGTCGAGGCGAAGGCGCAGGCCGGCGGGCAGGTGAGCGAAGGGGCGTTGCTCGTCCGCCTCGAAGCAGAGGCGGGTGCATAACGCCGTTCAGAAACGCATTGCGAAGCTGATCCCTCCGCCATGGGTGTCGCCCCACGGGCTCAGCATGGCCGTTCGTTCGGGGCGGCGGTGGGTGATCAGGAAACCTGAAGCCATGCCGATTCCGGCACCTGCCACGCAATCATACCAATGATGTTTGTCTGCCTTCACGCGTGCGACGCCGACGAAACTTGCGACAGCCATGGCGGGAATGCCCATCTCCGGACCCTCTCGGTTGAAGATCGTGGCGGCGGCCGCGAACGCGATTGAGGTGTGGCCCGAAGGGAAGCTCTTGCGGTTGCTATGATCGGGCCGCCATTCCGGGATTGCCTCCTTCAAACCGGTCGCGACAAGCTCCGCGGCCGCGGCGCTGCCGCCGGCCTGCAACGCGCCGGCTGTGTCGCCATTGATCAGAGGCACGCCGATCGCGGCCGCGGTCAGCCCATAGGCGCCGACGCTGCTGGCCGTTTCCCAACCCTTGTTCGCCTTTGCGTGGGACGGCGCAGAGCATGCCATCGCCATCGCAGATATTGCTACGCAAACTTGGCGCGATTTGGGCTTGCGCGTCACGAATTTGACAACGTGGGAGCGCGGCCGAAAGGCCCATGCGCCCGAAGCTGGTAAAGTGCCGCCAGCAGCACCAGCATCGCGAAAAACAGATAGGATTGGATGAAGTTGAGCTTGCTTCTGGCAAACTCCCCGGTGAAGGGAAGAAAATGGCTGGCCACCACATAGCTCGCAGCAAGCAGCGCCACCGTGACCCACCGTCCCCAGGCGCTGACCAGCGCGACCGCGAAGATCGGGAAGACGATTCCATAATGATGGTTCCACGCGATCGGCGAAGCCATCGTCGCGCTCAGCGCCATCGTGCAAAGGTCGAGCGTGCGCTGGATCAGATCGCCTTCGGATCGCCATAGCAGCGCGGGCAACAGGATCAGGATGCTGGAAATCATCGTGCCCCAATAAATGAGCGGATGATAGGGCGGCAGGCTCTCACGCCATTTGAGATTGTTGAAGCTCTCGGGATCGTGGAGCGACATCAGGCGGCCCAGCAATCCGTTTACGGACTGATTGGGGTAGACCGACTCGCCGTGCTGCGAGAGCACGGAGAGGACCTTCAAATAGCTTAGATGGTTTTGCAGCCCGAAATAGATCAGCGAGATCCCAAACGTGACGGCGCAGAAGGCAGCGATGGCGCCCGCGAACGACCATTGCTTGCGAATGAGGCCCCAGATCAGCAGCAAGCTAAGCTGCGGTTTCAGCAAGCAGATGCCGCCGACGAGAATGCCTGACAACGCTGGGCGCTGGGCCAACCACGCCGCGAGGGCCGCGGCGAACAACGCGTCGATCCAGAGTTGCGCCTGGCCGAGCTCGAAAGCGCGCACCACCGGATAAAAGGTCATGGTAAGGACAGCGACACATATCCAGCGCAGCGCGCGCTGCCATAACGGGCCGGGCTCAAAGCCGCGCAGCGCCATCATGCGCTCGAACACATAAGACGTCGAAAGCGCGACGATCGCCAACGCAGCAAACAGCGTGAACGTCTCGAGCGGAGTGGGAACAGGCGCCGGCTTGGCGTTCAGCATCATTGCGAAAAACAGGGCCGCCGGCGGATATTGATAGGCGTCGCCCGGCGCGAAAAATACCTTGGCATAAATGTCGTGCCCTGCCGGGCTTCGCCAGACCTCCAGCGCCCTGCCCATCGGCAGCCAGGAATCGATCATCGATTGGCCGCCCAGCACGGCACGCGAAGTGTCTAGAACTGAGCCGTTATGGCCGTGCGGTTGGACCATGCCGAGTAGCGCGCCCAGAAGCAGCGAGCCGACAAGCAGCGCTGCGCCTAATGCCAGCGTCAATTGTACCGAGGCTTTGGACGTAATTATGCCGCTTTTCAACCGGATGTCCGCTCGGTTTCGTGAAGAGGTTCAGGCTGCTTGTGCAATGCCGGCTTCCGTCCTCTGAGATGGTGCCAGATATAGAAGCCCACGGCAGCCAGGACTGCAAGAATAATCACCGCATCGAGCCCGTGCAGCGCATGTTTCAACCGGGGATCGGAATTCCAGGCGTTGCCGAGCTTCATGCCGATCCAGGCCAGCGCCAGGCACCAGGGCCATGAGCCCAGGAAAGTATAGACGTGGAACCGCAGCATGTTCATGCGCACCACGCCTGCAGGAAATGCAATGAAGGTCCGGATGACCGGGAGCAGGCGGCCGAAGAAGACGGCGCCGCTCCCATAGCGCGCGAAAAAGACATCTGCGCGCTCCAGGTCATGCTCGCTGATCAGCAGCCACTTCCCCCAGCGCTGGACCAGCGGCCTTCCGCCATATCGCCCCGCCGCATAGGCGACAACGGAGCCGAGATTGCAACCGATGGCACCGGCGATCGATACGCCCAGCAGGTTCAGCCGGCCGATCGAGACGAGATAGCCCGCGAACGGCATGATGATTTCGGAGGGCAGCGGAATGCAGGCGCTTTCGATCGCCATCAAGAGCGTTATGCCGGCATAGCCTGCCTTGCTGATTACGTCGACGATCCATCCCGCGAGCCGGGCGACGATCCCATTTTCGGCGGCAGCGCCCTCCGGCACAGCGGCTGCGGGCGGTGGCGCCGCAGTCGCCCGAGGAGGCGAGGCGAGACTTAGCCGGTCGTTCGCATCATAGATCCAGACAGAGCGGTCGGGGAACGCTGCGGCCAGCGCGGCTGGCGTCGTCATATCGCACCGCGCTTCCAATATGCTGCCCGAAGCGTCGATGTCATTGCGTGCAAGGCTTTCGCTCGGCCGCGATCGTTTGATATTCGAGTCGCCACGAATGCAGACCACTGCATGGCTGAGGCCCTTCGCCTTGATTTGCTCCTCCATCGCCAGGTTCTGGTGGGAGAAGCGCTGATATTCGCGGCCGACGAAAGGCCATAGCAGCACCCCATAGGCGCACGAAATCAGCAGCAATGCGCGTGCATATGCCTGCCATGGCGCGGTCGCCAGGGCGAAGCCGCTTACGATCGTCACCAGCGCGAGCGGCCAGAATTCAAACAGATAGCGCGGCCCATATTGGTAGACCGGGCTCATCGGATAGAAGATGTAGGCAATCACCGCCGCCGGGAAGATGAAGTCGATGAAATTGAGCTTTCGGGCCCTGGCCTTGATCAGCAATGCGCCGGCCAGCAGCAGCAGGAGGACCGGCGACGTCCAGAAGCTGAGTTCCATCAGCCGTTCCACCGAGAGCCGCAGGCCCTTCAGGACCGACGGCGGATCGAAATAGAGATGGTCCACAGTCCGGCCCGCAAGCCAGTAGGGCGATTTGAAGGGGCTGCCGGTCAGCGTTTTTTGATACCATAAAAGTGCCACGCCGAAGGGAGCGCAGCCCAGGGCGAAACCCGCAATCAGCCTGATCCGATGCGGCGACAGCAAAACCGCGATGCCGATCGGCACGCCGACTGCGATGGCGGAGAGGTTCCGGCTTAGGCCGATCATGCCCAGTGCCGCGCCACCGGCCAGCGCCCATAGCAAGGACCCCGAGGCAAGCGCGCGCTCGGTCGCCAATGCTGCGAGCAAAATAAACACGGCGCATGCGAAATGCGAGTAGAGTGCAGCCCCGTTGAAAATGGTGAAAGGCGCGGTCGCGAATGCGGCGACGGCAAGGATAGAGAGCGCGGCGTCTCCTCTTCCCCGCACGAGCGCGGCCAGCAGCGCCACGGCCGCTACGATGAGGGCGAGGATAGCCGCTTCCGGCGGCAGACCCAGTGCTTCGAAGAAGGCCAGCACCATCGGCCAGCCCGGTGGATACATGCCAAACCATTTGCCGTCGGCAAGACCCACGAAATGCGCTGTCAATGCGTCGCCCAGAGGAGGAGCGGGGTTCCAGACGCGGCCGGCGAGATAGGTTTGCGCCTGGAATGTGTAGACGAATTCATCGTCCGTCATGAAGGAATGGAGGATCAGGAACCGGGTCAGCAGCGATGCACTGACGAGCGCCGCCGCCGCCAGTGCCACCAGCGTCGTCCAGCGTGCTCTTGCCAGCGCTTGCAGCGCCAGTGGCCTGGTCGCCAGCATGAGCAGTGCCAGCACAAGCAGCAGCACGGCCGAGCTTTTGAACGGCTGCACATTGTGCGTGTAAGCAGTGGTGAAACGCTCGATCGAAAAAGCCGCGGCAATCATAATCGCGAGCAGCGCGATCACGGCGCCGGCGACGAGCGGATTGATCCGGGACATCCGCAGGTGAAGCTGCTCTACCATGCCCGTCGGCGACATGCTCATTCGCTCCCTATCCGCGAACTGGGTCGGCGGCCTGGAGGCTAGCCAATTCGATCACCCTATGCGGATGAAGGTTTGCGACGTCAGCTTGTCGAGCCAGGGCATGTCGATCACGGTCATGACTACGAACATCAGCGCGATGATGATCGACATCATGATAAGCTCCTTCTCGCGATAAAGCTTTTCCGGCTTCTGCGCGGACGAGTCGCTTTTCATTGAAAGTGCAAGATATTGGCCGAATAGCATGACGATGAACGGCATGACATTGATGTATTCTATGCGATATTTGATAAGAAATACCGCCAAGGCGAAGCTCGACAGCAGAGCATAGATGAAGCAGCTGACCGTAAGCGAGACTTCATCATATCCCCCGAAGCTCTTCCGGTACCGCACCAACTGCTCGCGCCCGTGGCTGGCGGCGATCTGGCGATATTCCGAAAGCCGCTTCGCCCCCATCAGGAAGGCACCGCCCAACCAATAGGCGAAGACGATCGATCCCGGCGGCAATGTGGTCGGATCAATCATGGCCCAGCCGATCAGCAAGCGCAGCGGGTTGTTGATCGATTCGGAGATCACGTCGAAATAGGGGATATCTTTTGAGCGCAGGGGCTGGACATTGTAAACAATGCCCTGCAACCCGAAGATCGCCGCAATGACGAGCATGGTTGTGCTGGCAAATGCAGCCGCGGTGAGTCCGCCGACCAGGAACATGGTCCATTCGAGGAAGACATAAGATCCCTTCAGCTCGCGCTGGACCGATGCGCGCGATGCTTTGGTGGGGTGGTGCCGGTCGAAATCGCGGTCGAGCCATTCGTTGATGACGTAGTTCGCGGAGGCGATGCAGAAGGCAGCGAGGAGACCCAATATAACCGGCTTGACCAGCGGGGTGGTACCGACCCCGCGCAAAAGGCAGGCGAGCACGACGCCCGGAAGGATGAAGACATGTTTGGTGCTGTGGTCGAGGCGGGCAATCGCCAGATAATCACGCAGAGTTCCCTGCCGGGGAGGAACCACGTCTCGTCTTTCCGATACCGATGCCATCGCCCTACTCCAGCAACTAACTACCAAACCTACGCGATCCTATGTCGACTGTTCCCGTCCTTTGTGCCAGGCAAACAGACCAGCCCGCGGGTCGGGGAGGCATGAGAACATGTTCAGCCGTGCAAGGACGCCGCCGAAGCGGCGCAACCGCAATTGGGCCAAAAAATTTCTGTCACCGGTCGAAAAGCTGCCGCCGCGAGCATGGAGAGTGGTGGCGGCCCTTGGACCGGCTTCCCGCACAGGCTGTGTGGCACCGCCGATACGCATCGATTGATCCTTGTCGATTCGGGCATTGGGAGTCCGCTCGTCGATACCGCAAACTCGGGGGAAGATAAAAGGTTCCCCGAACAAAATACGAAGTTTTTCTCGCGAAAATATATCCCAGGATAGACGATAGGGGAGGTCTTGTCCCATATTAACTCGTATATTGAGAAACATTATCATTTCGCGCCAAAGAAGTTGGTTGCGAATAGGGATCGTTGATTCCAATCATAAAAAAATATATGAACTACATAAGAATAATGACTCACTTAATTGTCTTTTTAACAGGAGGATTGGTTGGCGGTCTCGCAAGTCTGATCGACGAAACCAACCAAGCCGACGATGCGGACACGCTGCTTCACGTTGCGGTGGGCGCGTTAAGCGGCTTATATTGCCTGGCGTTCCTCTGAGGCGGACCACAGGGCTTCACTCATCGCGATCGCCCGCGTTGACGCGAAAGAGGCACAGTCGCGAGAAAATGGCACGCTTGCCCTCGCGCATCTTTCAAAAGCGCCGCACGCATATTACATGAGCGCCGTTCAACAGCTACAGGAGAAGCAACTATACGTCCCCCAACGATGACCCGGCGCCCGCTCGGGCAGCCGCCGATGCCGCTCAATGGCCCCCGCTTTAATGAGTTCATCGTCTCGCCGAAGGTTCGCGTGATCGATGAGAATGGCGAAAATCTGGGTGTGATGTATACGCGCGAGGCGATCGAGCAGGCGGCCGAGGCGGGCCTCGATCTGGTCGAAGTCTCTCCCAACGCCGATCCGCCGGTCGCCAAGTTTTTGGATGTCGGCAAATTCAAATATGAGGCCCAGAAGAAGGCCAACGCAGCGCGCAAGAGCCAGAAGACGCAGGAGATCAAGGAGATCAAGATGCGTCCAAACATCGATGATCATGATTATGAGACCAAGATGAAGAAGGTCCATGAGTTCATCGACGAAGGCGACAAGGTGAAGGTCACGCTTCGTTTCCGCGGCCGTGAGTTGGCCCATGGCCAGCTCGGCATGCAAGTGCTCCAGCGCGTGCAGCAGGATATGCTGGAGACCGCTAAGGTGGAGCAATTCCCGCGCATGGAGGGCCGCCAGATGCTCATGGTACTCGCGCCGAAATAAGTCTGTGGGAGGATTTGCCTGCCATGAGTGCTGCGCCGATCCTTCTCACCATCTCCTGCCGGATCGATGCCGTGCCCGAGCGGGTGTTTGACGCATGGCTTGATCCGGCCTCGGCAGGCCAATGGCTATTCGCGACACCCCAAGGCCAGATGAAGCGCGTGACGATCGATCCGCGCGTGGGCGGCAAATTCCACATCGACGAGCAGCGTGCCGAGGGGCTGGTCGAGCATGTCGGGGAATATCTCGAACTCCAGCGGCCGCATCGGCTGGTGTTCGCATTTTCGGCGATGGAGGGCAGCGACCCGACAAAAGTCGTGGTCGATATCGTCGCCGAAAATCGGGGCTCGCTGGTGACGCTAACGCATGAGCTGGACCCAAAATGGGCCAGCTATGAGGATCGCACGCGCCAGGGATGGACCATCATCCTATCCGGTCTGGCGAAAGCCGTCGAATGATCAGAGCGGTAGCGCTGGCTGCCGGTCCAGCGCTTCTGCCCCGTCCGGCACAATCGCCGACAAGGTGAGGCCGAGGAGCCGCACGCCCATCGGAAGCGGGAACAGCGCCTGCAGCAGCTCCCGGCCTGCATCGCCGAATGCCTGCCGATCATCGAAAAATCCAGGGATCGAGCGCGCGCGGGTGATCGTGCGGAAATCGGCGTAGCGCAGCTTGAGCGTCACCGTGCGTCCACGCACATCATGCCGGGCGATCCTTTCCCAGGCGGCATCGGCTACCCGCTCCAACGCGGCGAAGATCTCGTTGCCGTCAGTCACGTCCCGCCCGAAGGTGCGCTCGGCGCCCACGGACTTGGCGACGCGATTGGAGCGAACGGGGCGATGATCTTCGCCGCGCGAAGCGCCGTACAGATAGGCCGCATATTTTCCGAAGTGCGCCTGGAGGAAATCCAGCGGACGATCCCGCAAGTCCGCCCCCGTAAGAATGCCGAGCCGTTCCATCTTTGCTGTCGTCACTGGCCCTACGCCGTGAAAACGGCTGACTGGCAGGCTCGCGACGAAAGCCGGCCCCTTCGCTGGTGGAATGACGCAGAGGCCATCAGGCTTGTTCTGGTCCGAGGCAAGCTTGGCAATGAACTTGTTGTAGGAGACACCGGCCGATGCGGTGAGGCCGGTCTCGCTGCGGATGCGCCGGCGGATCGCTTCGGCGATGGCTCGTGCCGAACCGAGGCCAAGCCTGTCTTCGCTGACGTCGAGATAAGCCTCGTCCAGCGAGAGCGGCTCGATCAGATCGGTATAATCCGCGAAGATCGCGCGGATCTGGCGCGAGATCGCGCTGTAGACCTCGAAGCGCGGCTTGACGAATATGAGCTCGGGGCATCGCCTGATCGCGGTTATCGAAGGCATTGCCGAGCGCACGCCAAACTTACGCGCTTCGTAGCTGGCGGCCGCGACCACGCCCCGCGCCGAAGAACCGCCGACCGCCACTGGCCTGTTGCGCAGCGCCGGATCGTCGCGCTGCTCGACGGAGGCGTAAAAGGCATCCATATCGACATGGATGATTTTGCGGGGCTGCTCCTGCATCATCGGCTCGTAGGCTCGCCGGATATTGGCAGATGGGGCAGACCTGCGCCAGTGCCGCCTTGATTGGCTTCGCGAATGCAGCATAAGGACCAGTTGATCTTAAGGAGAAAGCGATGATCAGTTTCATCCTCGCTGGCGCTGCAGGAGATCTTGCGCGGCGGATGCTATGGCCATCGCTCTACGCGCTTTTCGTTGAAGGGTTGCTGCCGGAAGGAATCCGGATCGTTGGCGTCGGCCGATCCGATCTCGATGAGGAGGGGCTGCGCCGGCTGATCACCAATTCGCTCGATCAATCGGCAAGCTTGCCGAGCGGGGGCGATCGCGATGCGTTCATGGCGATCACGAAATATGTCCGCATCGCCAACAATGAGCCTGCGACATTCGCGACGCTGCGCGGGGTGGCGCGGCCCGATGCCGAGCTGGTTTTCTTCATGTCGACCCCACCCGATCAGTTCGGTCCTTTCTGTCTTGCTCTTAAGGATGCGCAGCTGGTGGATAAGCGCTCGCGCATCGTGCTTGAAAAACCGATCGGAATGGATCTCGCCTCAAGCCGGCTGGTGAACAGCGCCGTCGCCCAAGCCTTCGATGAAGAGCAGATTTTCCGCATCGACCATTATCTGGGGAAAGAGACGGTCCAGAACCTGCTCGCGCTCCGTTTCGGCAACAGCCTTTTCGAGCCGCTATGGAACGCGTCGGCGATCGACCATGTCCAGATCACGGTTGCGGAGACGGTCGGCATCGAGGGGCGGTGGGGCTATTTCGACAAGGCCGGCTCGCTGCGCGATATGGTTCAGAACCATATGCTTCAATTGCTCGCGCTGCTTGCGATGGAGGCGCCGTACAGCCTCGATCCCGCCGCCGTGCGCAATGAGAAGGTGAAGGTACTTGAAAGCCTGCGTCCGATCGGCGCAGCCGAGGTCGCGGCCAATGTCGTGACCGGCCAATATGCAGCAGGTGCTTCCGGCGGCCATGCGGTGCCCGGCTATCGCGAGGAAGAGGGCGCAGCGACCGCGAGCGATACCGAGACCTTCGTCGCGATCCGGGCGCATATCGACAATTGGCGCTGGGCAGGCGTGCCTTTTTACCTGCGAACGGGGAAGCGGCTGGCCACGCGCCAGACCGAAATCGTGTTCCAGTTGAAGCCCGTGCCGCACAATATCTTTGCCGGCGTGGGCTCGTTCCTCCAGCCCAACCGGCTCCAGATCCAGCTTCAACCGCAGGAAACAGTTACGCTGCATGTGATGAACAAGCAGCCTGGCCTGGATGGCATGCGGCTGCATCCGCTTGCCCTCAACCTTTCGCTTACTGACGCGTTTGGAAGCTACCGGAGGCGCATCGCTTATGAACGTCTGATTCTCGACGTGCTCAAGGGCAATTCGACCTTGTTCGTGCGGCGGGACGAGATCGAAGCGGCGTGGAAGTGGATCGACGGAATTCATGCGGGCATTCAGCAGACGGGCATGAAACCGCGTCCCTATCCCGCCGGAAGCTGGGGGCCTGCTGCCGCAATCGCGTTGACCGAACGGCACGGTCATAGCTGGTTCGAACAGGCCGGATGAGCCGGAAAGGCAATGGCATGACCGATCTGAACCCTATCGTCGCGGCCGTGACCGATCGCATCGTCGCGCGTTCGAAAGAGACGCGGGCTCGCTATCTCGATCTGATCGCGCGCGAGCGCGATGGCGGCGTCGACCGGCCGCGCCTTTCCTGCGGCAATCTCGCGCATGGATTTGCGGCGGCGGGCGAGGACAAAGCTGTGATCCGCATGGGCAAGACGATGAACATCGGCATCGTCACCGCCTATAACGACATGCTCTCTGCGCATCAGCCCTATGGTCGCTATCCCGAACAGATGAAGTTGTTCGCGCGCGAAGCTGGCGTGACCGCGCAGGTGGCCGGTGGCGTGCCCGCGATGTGCGACGGGGTGACGCAGGGGCAGCTTGGCATGGAGCTATCGTTGTTCAGCCGCGATACGATCGCGCTTTCAACCGCGGTCGCGCTTTCGCACGGCATGTTCGAAGCGGCGGCCCTGCTGGGGATCTGCGACAAGATCGTGCCGGGGCTGTTGATCGGCGCGCTTCGTTTCGGCCATTTGCCGACGGTTCTCATTCCGGCGGGCCCCATGCCCTCGGGCCTCGCCAACAAGGAAAAGCAGCGCGTGCGGCAGCTCTACGCCGAAGGCAAGGTAGGCCGCGACGAGCTGCTGGAGGCCGAGGCGGCAAGCTATCATGGTGCCGGAACCTGCACCTTCTATGGCACCGCCAACTCGAACCAGATGATGATGGAGGTGATGGGCCTGCATGTGCCTGGCGCAGCCTTCGTCAATCCGGGCACGAGGCTGCGGCAGGAACTGACGCGCGCGGCCGTGCACCGGCTGGCGGAGATCGGCTGGGACGGCAATGACTATCGGCCGCTCGGCCGCTGTGTCGATGAAAAGGCTATCGTGAACGCGGCCGTGGGTCTGCTGGCGACTGGCGGCTCGACCAACCACGCCATTCATCTGCCGGCGATTGCGCGCGCGGCTGGTATTATCATCGATTGGGAGGATCTGGATCGGCTGTCTTCCGCCGTGCCGCTGATCGCGCGCGTCTATCCCAACGGCTCCGGCGACGTGAACCATTTTCATGCGGCCGGCGGCATGGCCTATGTCATTGGGGAGTTATTGCATGGCGGCCTGCTTCATCGCGATATCCTCACCGTCGCCGGAACGGATCTTGGCGATTATGCGCGCGAACCAGCCCTTGAGAGCGAAACGCTCGTCTGGCGGGAAGGGCCGGCGGCGAGTCGGGACGAGGCGATGCTGCGTTCGATCGACGCACCGTTCAGCCCCGACGGCGGCATGCGCCTGGTGAGCGGCAATCTCGGTCGCGCCATCTTCAAGACCAGCGCCGTCGATTCCGCGCGTTGGACGATCGAGGCGCCCGCCCGCATCTTTTCCGATCAGGACGAGGTGCTGAAGGCTTTCAAAAATGGCGAGCTCGATCGCGACGTGATCGTAGTGGTGCGGTTTCAGGGGCCGCGCGCCAATGGCATGCCGGAGCTGCATAAGCTGACGCCCTCGCTTGGGGTGCTGCAGGACAAGGGCGTCAAGGTCGCGCTGGTGACGGACGGGCGCATGTCAGGCGCATCCGGCAAGGTTCCGGCGGCCATCCACGTCTCGCCGGAAGCGTTGGGCGGCGGGCCCATCGCGAAGCTGAGGGACGGCGATGTCGTTCGTCTTTCGGCCCAAAGCGGCGAACTGGTCGCGCTGGTCGACCCTGCCGAGTGGAACGCGCGCGCGGACGCCAAGCCCCCGCCTATGGCGATGGGTACCGGACGCGAACTGTTTGCCTTCATGCGCCAAGGCGCGGACGAGGCCGAGCGCGGGGCATCCGCAATGCTCGCTGCCATGGATAAGGAGCATGCTCGCTAATGGAAGTTGAGGCAGTGATGCGGCTGGCCCCGGTGATCCCGGTGCTGGTGATCGATGATGCGGCCCAGGCGCGGCCTATCGCGGAGGCTCTGGTCGCTGGCGGGTTGCGCGCACTCGAAGTGACGCTCAGGACTCCCGCTGCGTTGGACGCGATCGCAGAGATGGCGAAGGTCGAAGGCGCCGTGGTTGGCGCCGGCACCGTGCTCAATGAAGCGCAGCTCGATGCCAGCCTAGCAGCGGGCGCGCGCTTCATCGTAAGCCCTGGGCTGACCGAAGGGCTCCCCCGCGCAGCCATCGAACGCAGCATTCCGCTGCTGCCGGGCATTTCCACCGCCAGCGACATCATGCGCGGGCTGGATCTGGGGCTCAGCCATTTCAAATTTTTCCCGGCGCAGGCTTCAGGCGGGATTGCGGCGCTGAAGGCGCTCGCCGCTCCGTTCCATCAATGCCGCTTCTGCCCCACCGGCGGCATCACGCAAAAAACCGCTCCCGATTGGCTGGCGCTGGACGCCGTCTTGTGCGTGGGCGGATCCTGGCTCGTGCAGCGCGGAGCCCTCGATCCGGCAGCAATCGAGGCGGCCGCTGCCGAAGCGGCCAAGCTGACGCAAAAGCGCTAGGCGTTTCTGGCGTGGCTGTATCAGCAGGAAGTCCCGCCACAAAATCGCCAAACCCGCGTTCTAATGCGGCAACCATGGCAAATGGGCGCGTAAGATTGGTGACATCACCAGAGCAGGACATTGCAATCGCATCCACGAGCGCTGCCGAATGAGGGCCGTGCTTTTGTGTGCCGGCCGGGGCAGTCGGCTCGATCCGCTTACGAGCGATCGGCCGAAATGCCTTGTGACCGTCGCGGGGAAATCGATCCTGGAGCATCAGATCGGGGCCTTGGCTGCGGCTGGCATTGCGCAGATCGTGATTGTCGGCGGATACCGGATCGGCCAGGTCGAGGCGCATCTTCAGGCGATGGATAGCGAATGTTCGCTGACTCTTGTCGACAACCCTGATTGGGCTACGACCAGCAGCATCGGCAGCGTTTGGGCCGCCCGGGCTTATTTGGACCAACCATTTTGCCTGCTTAACGGGGACACGCTGTTCGATACCGCAGTCATCGCGGAATCCCTCAAAATGATGCAGCCAGGCATCAATCTCGTTGTCGAATATGCGCCGCCGGAGCATGACGATATGCGAGTAGCTGTCGCTGGCGAACGGGTCGTCGGGGTGAGCAAACAGCTGTCAGGCGAGGTAGCCTCGGCGAGATCGCTGGGAATCGTGCTGTCGCCGAATGAAGATGGCGGCAGCTATCGCGCGGCGCTCGAAGCGGTGATGGACGCTCCTAATGGCGAGCAGAGCTTCCATCACGCCATCGTTGACCACATCGCACGGAGCGAGTGGGTCCATCCTATCATCATGGAAGGTCATAACTGGCAGGAGATCGATCGGCCCGATGATATCGTCGCCTGGGAGCAGCGTTCGATGCGCCGTGCCGCCTGAATCGGCAAAGACCCGGTCCGTCGCCTTTATGTTTCTTGGCGAAAGCCTGCTGATCCCGCACCTGTTGCCGATCGTCGACGCGCTTGCCGAGCTGGCGCCTGCTCTGCCGATCGATCTGTGGGTTCGCGACGAGGCAACCGAGGCAGTGCTGGCCGCTAGCGGCACCCATGGCAAGGCGATGGTGCGCATCCGGCGAGCGCCCGGTTTCGATCGGCGGTTACGGAAGCTGCCTCTGCTTTTGCGGATGGTGCCGCGCTTGTGGTCTGCGCCGGTGGTGGTCTGTGCCGAACAGACGAGTCTCTGGATCCCGCGCCTGTTCCCTTTTCATTGGCGCTTCATCAAGACCGCGCATGGCGTCGGCTCGATGAGCGCGCGCGATGATCCGCGCCGTCGCGCCGCATGGCGGCTTCTCGTGCCAAGCGAATTAGAACGCGAGACCTATCTCAGGCGCGGTATCTGGCCGGAAAGGGTGTTGGTCACGGGCTATGTGAAAGCCTCCTTCACAGGCGGTGCGTTTCGGCCGAGCTTTCCAACACCAAGACCGATCGTGCTTTATACGCCGCATTGGCAGCGCCACCGCTCGTCATGGTGGGACTGGGGACGGCAAATCGTCGCGATGCTCATCCGCCAACAGCGGTTCAACGTGATATTGGCGCCGCACCAGCGACTGGTGGAACGTGATCCCACGGTCCGGGACGTGCTAGCGGAGGCTGCCGCCGCGCCGCACGTTCATGCCGATCTGGACAGCTTCGCGATGGTGGACGGTAGCTATACCGCAGCGGCGGATATCTATCTGGGCGACACGTCGAGCCAGGTGGTCGAGTTTCTCGCGCGGCCGCGCCCCTGCGTGTTTCTCAACAGCCAGCAGCTCGACTGGCGCGCGACGGACGATCACGGTTTCTGGGAGTGCGGCGAGGTCGTCGACGATCTTGCGCGCGTCGAGGGCGCCCTCGATGAAGCTGCGCATGCTCACGAGCGCTATATACAGGTGCAGCGGGCATTCGCCGCCAAGGCGCTGGGAGACACCAGTTCGGAAGCGCCGCGCCGTGCAGCCCGGATCATTTTGGACGCGCTGCGCTAACCTGCCAGCCAGGATTCCACCTGTCGTCCGCCCAGGGCGGCCACGGAAGCTTGAACCAGACGCACCACATGGAAAAGGCAGGAAGCCAAGGTCCAGGCGGCAAGCGCGATGAAGCCCCAGTCCGGGCGGCCGATGCACAGGAAGACGAACAGCAGCAGCATGTTCGGGTTGCGGCGCGCGGTGATCAGCCGAAACTGGGAATCGATCGGACGCCACACATGGATATGCATGTTAAACTTGGCGATGAACGCGCCTTCGATCAGCCGCTGCAGCACGTAAATTCCAACGATCAGGATCAAGCCGGTGTCGATGATTTCGTCGGACAGGGGGGTGCCATAGTCGTCGAGCCCGCTCGCCCAAGCCCACCACCAGATCGGCGGGTGGACGAGGTCGATACCGTGATCGAAGATGTTGCCTAGCTTCGATGAAGTGATGGTGCAGCGGGCGAGCTTGCCATCGACAGTGTCGAGCACCATCGAGATCAGCCCGGTCGCCATCCCGGCCCAATATTGCCCGGTCCAGAAGCACAAAGTCGCCGTTACGCAGAACAGAAACCCGATGCCCGTCACCATATTGGGTGTAAGGCCCACGCTGGCCGCCATTTTCGTGAGGAAAAACGCCCATTTGGGCCAGAGATATTTCGTAAGCAGGTCCGTCACGCCCTTGTACGCGCCATTATAGCTCGCTTGCTCGATAGCTCTTGCCGTGTCCTCGCGGAGCGGAAGAACGAAAGGTGTTTCCCGCTTGCGCAATTCGTCGTTGGCAATCGAGATCCGGTCTTCCGCACGAAGGATTTTCATGTCCGGCGGCAGATTTCCATCGCGGAGCGCAGTCGCCTGCGATCCATTGCGCACATGCGCCAGCACCGGCCGGTTCTGATAGGTCAGCACCGTTCCAGGGTTGGCAGCAATTTGCTTGAACCAAGCCGGATCGAAGGCAAAACCGTCGTCGGCGAATATGTTGGCCTTGCTCCAATCGTTGATCAGCGTTGCGCCATTCTGACGGCCAATGCGGGCGATACGCTCGTGCGACGTCATTCCCCAGATCCGCACGGGGTTACTGCCAAAGATGAATAGCCTTGGTTGCTGAACTTCCGGAGCCGCCGTTTCCATCTTCGCTGCGGGGCTACCCTAGCTTTGATCGATCATCAACCGAATAACACGGTTCTGATCCGGCTGTTCCATGTCATGCAGGCGTTCGGCTACGGCGGATGAACGCCCGAAGAAGCCCTAATTGCTCCACGCTATATCCGTGACGGATCAAGTTCAGCAGCAACTCATCATCCAATCCTGCATGGCCCCGCCACAAACGGCTCGCCGCCACGCGCAGCAGCTCGAGCCGCTCGTCTGCTAGCGGGTTTGCCACCGGGATGCCGAAAACACTCCGGATGAGGCGCTGCCAGCGGGAAGCCGGTCTCGTGGCAGGGGCGCGATCCTTCCGCGCGAGCGTGACGACCGTCCACTCGCGCGGCGAAAAGCCACCTGCCGCAGGTGCGGCAATCATCGCTGTGTGATCGGCCGCATGATCAGCAGCCGCGAAATTCGTGCAGAGATAGGCCATCAGGAAAGCTGCCTTGTTTGCCGCGCGCCAGCGGTAATCCATTGCGAGAGGCCGCCGCGCAGCAATGCGGTGCGAAGGTCTGCGACATTGGCGGCCTGCCTGCCGTCGCGGCGGCGGCGATAGTCATTGGCCAGGGCAAGCGCGGCCGTTTGCGCGAGGATGCTCAGCTGTCGGGGATGGGTGCTGCCCCAGATCGCCAGCGATTGTTCAAGCTCGGATCGGAGCGCGGCCAGCCCATAATGTTCGGGATCGAAGCCGTCCTTTCGCGATTGCTCGATGGCAATGATGAGTTCCCGTACCTGAGCGTGATCCCAGCTTTGGACATTTGCCATGATCGGCGCAGTACCGCTTACGGCAGCGGCAGGGCTGCGCGAGGCAAGGGTACCGCTTGCGGCTGCCACGATCATGATCAGCAGCGTGATCAGGGTAATCGCTCCTGAGGCGCTGGCATTTGATGCTTTGGTATATGATCGGGGCATGATCACCTCCCGCTCGAAAAGTCTGAAGATGCAGCCGATTTAGGATCCGGAGCGTTAATTGCGCGGACGTTTCGGCGCAGCCCGCATCCGAGGCGACGATCATGCGCCATCGCATTTTCGTCGTGCGAGAAAGCATATTCGTCCCGGTAGGCTTGGTCCGACTGGATTTTCCAAGCTTACTTTCATCATAGTAAGTTACGGGAAGGCCAATTTGAACGGATTTGACAGATGAAGATGGTGCTGCGCCGCGATTTGCGCAAAGCTATGCTTCATGCGGGCCTTCACGTCGATCTTGCTCCTCCAGAATGCAGCCGTCCGGTGACGATCACCAAGCCTGATGCGCGCTGGCTCGAGGCTGCCGGCGTCACCATCGCGCTGTGGTTTTTCGTGCTGTTGATCTACTTGCCGATGATTTTGGATCGGCATGCGGGCGATAGCTGGAAGAGCGTGGTTCTTGACGCGTCGACCCTGCTCGTTTCGGCTGCGCTGGCCATCTCAATATTTCCGCTTTTTCGCGTGGTCGTGCGCTGGCCTCAGCTGGAGCGGCTGGCCGTGCTCGGCGCCGCGGTGATCCTCGCATCGATCGCGCAGACTGCTTTCGATCTGATGTACACCGGCTGGGTTGCCCAACATCTGGAGCGATCCTGGTATTCGATCCCGCGCGATCTCAGCCGCGGCTATCGCACGGTGTTCAACTATGCCTGCATCTTCAGCGTCAATGTCGCGCTGTTTCAGCTCATGTACACGCGCCGCCGCGATGTGCGGCGCGAGCGGCAGCTGGCGGAAGCACGCTGGTCGGCCCAGCAGGCGCAGCTCACGGCGCTGCGCTTCCAGCTCAACCCGCATTTTTTGTTCAACACGCTCAACGCGATCTCCTCAATGATCGTCACCGGCCGCAACGAGGAAGCGGAGCAGATGACGGACAAGCTTTCCAGCTTTCTGCGCGCATCGCTCTCGTCGGACCCGACCGAGCTGGTACCGCTGGAATCCGAACTCGCATTGCTGGAGGAATATCTCGAAATCGAGACGATCCGCTTCGGCGAACGACTCAACGTAGAAATTCCCTGCACCAGCGAGGCGGCCGAAGTACTGATCCCAAGTTTCCTACTGCAGCCTCTGGTGGAGAATGCGATCAAATATGGCGTCGGCCCGTCGCCGCATCCGGTTACGATCACCTTGTCGGCAAAGGTCGATGTTGATTTTCTCGTGCTCGAGGTGACGGATAATGGCGGCGGCGCGGCCGAGCATGTGCAGCCCGCGGGCACGGGGGTGGGCCTTGAAAATGTGCGGCGGCGGCTCGAGGCCGTTTACGGCGCGCGCGCAAGCCTGAACGCGCACCGCCTGCCCCAGGGCTTTCAGGTGACGATCTGCGTCCCGCTCGATGCGCCGCCGCTGCGCCTTCAGCAGCCGAATTAAGCCGCAATCTCACGGTAGATGATTGGTGATCTGCGCTATCGGGCGAGCTATATTTTCATAAGCGACGCCGCCGACGAGGCTTGCGGCCACGACGCCGTAGATCGCAATGAGCGCAAATTCGAATGCGCGCGACAGGCGGCGGCTCCGCTCATGCTGCTCCGCAATGTCGGACGCGTGTCGCCGCGGCGATTCCCGCAATAGGGGTTGTGGCCTTTGGCCGTCCCGATCGAAGGCACGGCGCTGTGAGACCGTGCCGTTGATGAGCGCGTTGACATCTACAACATCGCTCGTGCGGACCCCAAAGCGCTTGTCCTTGCACCAAACCACCCGCGCGACGATCGTATGTGCAGGTTGAAATATTTCGACATATGTGCCGGCGGCGGGCGGATGCGCCGTCTGAAGCATCAGACCGCGCGAGGAGACATTGCGAATACAAACATCGGTCTTGGCGCCGCCTGCTCGCATTTGCGTGGGAATTACCACCTTATGTCGGGTTTCCCTCGGTCTTTGTCCGCCATTCATCGATCACGACATTTTGAAAACTCGCTACCAAGAATTCCAATATAATCGCTATTCGTTGAAATAAGCTTAGTTTACATTGTATCGGTTGCGAAATGTTCCAGGTTCATTGGAGGATACTTGGAATGTATTTTGATCTGGATCAAAAAATCTGCATCGAACACCAATTCGTCCACCTAGATTTTCTGGCTCTGATAGGCTGCAGCTGCTCCCAGCAGCCCCGGCTGCTCATGTAGCGCCAGCCGGATTGGAAACTGCGCCATCCGCGCAGCATAGCGCCCCTTGGCGCAGAAGCGCGCATGAAAGGAGGGGCGTTGCAGCCATTCGCGGATGCGTCCGGACAGGCCGCCGACGATGACCACCTGTTTGGCCCCATGCGCCAATGCAAGATCGCCGGCCGCTGATCCGAAGGTCAACACGAAACGGTCGAGCGCAGAGCGGGCAAGCGGATCGGACCCTTCGATCGCTGCCCGCCAAAGGCTCGCATCATCCCGTGGCTGGACCGGCAGCTGCTCGATCGCACCCAGCATCTCGTACAAATTTCGGAGGCCGGGGCCGCTGACCAGTCGTTCCACCGAAACCCGCAGGAACCGCTCCCGCAAATGCCGAAGCATCTGTTCTTCCACGGAGTCGAGCGGGGCGAAATCGAAGTGCCCGCCCTCGGTTTCTATGACCTCATAACGCCCGTTGCGGTGCAGAAGGATCGCAACGCCGAGGCCGGTGCCCGGGCCGATAATTGTGGTCACGCCCTCATCTGGAATGGTCTGGGGGCCAGCAATATGCAAAAATTCGTCTGGAGCCAGCCATGCGATGGCATGCCCGATCGCGCCGAAGTCATTGAGGAGGAGCACCTGGTCTACGCCCAGTGCCTGCGAGAGCTTGCTCGCCTCGATCATCCATGGGCTGTTGGTGAAGCGGAGAAGATCGCCATCGATGGGCGCCGCGACGGCGAGCGAGGCGGCTGCGGGCGCAATGCCCTCCTCGGCGACGAACCGGCGCCATGCCGAAGGGAGGTCCGGGAAATCCGCGCTATTGTAGGTTCGCGGGCTGCCCAGGCGCGGCCGGCGTCCAGCCCGCAGTTCGGCCCGCGCAAAGCGCGCATGCGTCCCGCCGATGTCGCCTGCAACGATTTCGAGCATCAGCGCCGATTATCAGTATGAGGCGGCCGCTGGCAATGCGGCGCGGCATCTATTCAAATTCGAGAATCACGGAGTCGACCGCAAGGCTGTCGCCAGGCGTGGCGACAACGGCGGAGACCGTTGCAGGCTTTTCGGCTCTCAGGATATTTTCCATCTTCATAGCCTCGACGACCGCGAGCGCCTGGCCTGCTTCCACCTTGTCGCCAGCCGTGACGTGGATCGCCTTCACCAGCCCCGGCATCGGGCAGAGCAGGAACCGCGACAGGTCCGGCGGCAGCTTCTCGATCATGTGATGCGAAAGTTCCGCAATGTGTGGCGGCAGTACGGTCAGGCTGTGCGACGCGCCCCGGGTGGTGAACCGCCAGCCGGCACGCTTGCGCTCTACCCTGATCGCCAGCGAGGTGCCGCCGATCTTGGCCTTGACGAGCTTCTGGCCGGGAACATAGGACGTATCGACAGCCAGCGTCACGCCATCGACCGTGATGTCTTCCGCGCCGATCGACACGGCATGCTCCGCACCATCCATCTTGACGACCCAATCGCGTGAGGCGGGTTGCGCGCCATTCATCTGCCCATCGATCAGCGCAGCGCGGCCCATCTCGACGCTGCTCAATATTGCCGCGATCGCGGCGAGCTGCGCGGTCAGCCCGGTCGAGGTCGGCGCGCCGGTGAAGCCCTCGGGATATTCCTCGGCAATGAAGCCGGTGGTGATGTTGCCCGAACGGAAGCGCTCATGCTGCATCAGCGCCGAGAGGAAATCGATATTGTGGCCGATGCCGTCGATCTCGAAGCGATCGAGCGCCGTGATCTGCTTGTCGATCGCCTCCAGGCGCGTGGGCGCCCAGGTGATCAGCTTGGCGATCATCGGATCGTAGAATATCGAGATTTCGGAGCCTTCATAGACGCCGTCGTCGACGCGCACATTGTCCACTTCGGCCGGCGGGCGGTAACGCACGAGCCGGCCGGTCGAAGGCAGGAAGCCGCGATAGGGATCCTCGGCATAGACGCGGTTTTCGAGCGCCCAGCCGTTGATCTTCACATCATCCTGCGTGAAGCCGAGCTTCTCGCCATAAGCGACGCGAATCATCTGTTCGACGAGATCGAGCCCGGTGATGCACTCCGTGACCGGATGCTCCACCTGCAGGCGGGTATTCATTTCGAGGAAGTAGAAGCCTTGGCCGGTCTTGTCCGCGCCGGAGACGATCAGCTCGACCGTGCCGGCCGAATAATAGCCGACCGCACGCGCAAGCGCGACTGCCTGCTCGCCCATCGCCTTGCGCATCTCGGGCGTAACGAAGGGGGAGGGGGCTTCCTCGACGACCTTCTGGTGGCGGCGCTGCACCGAGCATTCGCGCTCGTTGAGGTAGAGGATGTTGCCATGTTTGTCGCCGAGGATCTGGATCTCGATATGGCGCGGGCTTTCGATAAACTTCTCGATGAAGACGCGGTCGTCGCCGAAGGACGCAAGCCCTTCGCGCTTGGTCGCCTCGAAGCCTTCGCGGACGTCCTTCTCGCTATAGGCCAGCCGCATGCCCTTGCCGCCGCCGCCCGCCGAAGCCTTCATCATCACGGGGTAGCCGATATCGTTGGCGATGCGAACGGCGTGCTCGGTGCCCTCGATCTCGCCGACATAGCCGGGCACGACATTGACGCCGGCCTCTTTGGCGAGCTTCTTGGATTCGATCTTGTCGCCCATCGCGGCGATCGCGCCCGGCGGCGGCCCGATGAAGGCGATGCCTGCCGCATCGAGCGCCTCGGCGAAGCTCGTGCGCTCGGAGAGGAAGCCATAGCCGGGGTGAACGGCCTCAGCCCCGGTCGCCTTGCACGCGGCAATGATGGCGTCGGCAATCAAATAGCTTTCGGAGGCCGGCGGCGGCCCGATGCGGACGGCCTCATCCGCCATCTCGACATGCGGCGAACGCGCGTCGGCATCCGAATAGACCGCGACCGTCTTGATCCCCATCTTCCGGGCCGTCTTGATGACGCGGCAGGCGATTTCGCCGCGATTGGCGATCAGGATTTTTTTGAACATGACGGCTCCCCCAAGCCGTCACCCTGAACTTGTTTCAGGGCCCACGATGCAAAATGCACGGACGGCGCGTGTTGATGAGTAGATGCTGAAACGAGTTCAGCATGACGAAACATTGTCATTCAGCAGCCTCGCGTCGACGCTCTGATTCAGCCGCCATCGCATGCACGCCCAGCTTCGCGAACAAAGCCGCGTCAGCATTGTCGCCGGCATTGGGGGTGGTCAGCAGCCGGTCGCCGGTGAAGATGCTGTTGGCGCCCGCCATGAAGCAGAGCGCTTGCGCTGCCTCGCTCATGCTCTCGCGCCCGGCCGAGAGCCGGACCATGCTCTGCGGCATCAGGATGCGTGCGACCGCGACGGTGCGCACGAATTCGATCTCGTCGATCTTCGCCATCGGTGTGTCCGCCAGCATGTCGCCGAGCGGCGTGCCTTTCACCGGCACCAGCGCGTTGATCGGCACGCTTTCAGGATGCGCCATCGTGGCCAGTGCATGAAGGAAGCCGATACGGTCTTCTCGCGTCTCGCCCATGCCGACGATGCCGCCACTGCAGACGTTGATCCCGGCGGCGCGGACGCGGTCGAGCGTGTCGATCCGGTCCTCGAAGCTGCGGGTGGAAATGACGTTGGCGTAATTTTCCGGCGAGGTGTCGATATTGTGATTGTAATAATCGAGCCCTGCTTCGGCGAGCATCGCCGCCTGCTTCTCGCTCAGCATGCCAAGCGTCATGCAGGTTTCTAGCCCCATCTGGCGCACGCCTTTCACCATCTCGATGATGGCGGGCATGTCCTTGTCCTTGGGGCTGCGCCACGCCGCGCCCATGCAGAAACGGCCCGAGCCATTATCCTTGGCTTGCGCCGCCGCCTGCAGCACGGCGCGCACGTCCATCAGCTTGGTCGCCTTGAGCCCGGTGTCATGGCTCGCCGACTGGCTGCAATAGCCGCAATCCTCGACGCAGCCGCCGGTCTTGATCGAGAGCAGGGTTGAAAGCTGCACCGCATTCGGATCGAAATTCTGGCGGTGGACCGTCTGCGCCTGGAACAGCAGATCGTTGAACGGCAGATCGAACAGCGCGGCGATCTCGTCACGGGTCCAGTCGGTGCGAACTCTGGTCATTGCGGCTTCCTCGCGAGACAGACGCCAAGCGCCATGGCACAGAGACCGTCTACCCGGCGAGGGATAATTATGGTCTTGAGTGCGCCAAGGATACCGAAATGGTCGATCGCGGCGGCAGCGAGGCCCGAAACGAACATCAGCGGCGCGATCGTCGAAAAGTTGGAGGGAAGCGCCGGCATCTATTCGGCGGCATCCTTGATGCCTTCGGGCGGGAGGTTGTGGCCCAGGAGCCGCAGCACTTCTCCTGCGGCGTTGACGAGGTTCGTACCCGGGCCGAAGATGCCCTGAACGCCGGCATCGCGCAGGAACTGATAATCTTGCGCCGGGATCACGCCGCCCGCCACCACCTTGATGTCGCTACGCCCGGCTTCACGCAGATGCCCGATCAGTTCCGGGATCAGCGTCTTATGACCCGCCGCCAGACTCGAGGCGCCAACCACATCGACATCGGCTTTGATCGCAAGGTCGGCGGCCTCCTTGGGCGTCTGGAACAGCGGGCCGGCAACCACCTCGAAGCCGAGATCGCCGAATGCTGATGAGACAAGGTTGGCGCCGCGATCATGGCCGTCCTGGCCCATCTTCGCGACGAGCATTTTCGGGGGACGGCCCTTGCGCAGGCTGAGCGAGTTGACGCCGTCGATCAGATTGGCCCAGCGCGCATCATCCGCATAGGCGCCGCCATAGATGCCCTTCACCGGCGTCGGCACCGTGTCGTAGCGGCCGAACACATCCTCCATCGCCTGGCTGATCTCGCCGAGCGTGGCCCGCCTGCGTGCGCATTCCACGGCAAGCCCCAGAAGATTTCCAGAACCCTTCGCACCTTCACGCAAGGCATCGAGTGCCGCTTGGCAGGCGGCCTCGTCGCGGCCCGCTTTCACCCGGTTGATGCGGGCAATCTGGGCGTCGCGGACGGCATGATTGTCGACATCGAGGATATCGATCTCTTCCTCATTGTCCTTGCGGTACTTGTTGACGCCGACGATCACCTGTTCGCCGCGATCGATCCGTGCGGCTGTGGCGGCTGCGGCCTCCTCGATCATTGCCTTGGGCCAGCCGGCTGCCACGGCCTTGGCCATTCCGCCCTCGGCTTCGACCTTCTCGATGATCTCCCAGGCGCGGTCGACCAGCTCCTTGGTCAGGCTCTCGACATAGTAGCTGCCGCCCAGCGGATCGACGACATTGCACATGCCGGTCTCTTCCTGGATCACGAGCTGGGTGTTGCGCGCGATGCGGGCTGAAAAGTCGGTCGGCAGGGCAATCGCTTCGTCAAGCGCGTTGGTGTGAAGCGATTGGGTTCCGCCCAGCATCGCCGCCATCGCCTCAATGGTCGTGCGCATGACGTTGTTGTACGGGTCCTGTTCGGTGAGCGAGACGCCCGAGGTCTGGCAGTGGGTGCGCAGCATCTTCGAGCGCTCGTCCCTGGCGCCGAGCTTGGTCATCACCCGATGCCAGAGCACGCGCGCCGCGCGCAGCTTAGCGATCTCCATGAAGAAGTTCATGCCGATCGCGAAGAAGAAGCTCAGACGGCCTGCGAACTTATCGATGTCAAGGCCTGACGCGACGCCATATTTTACATATTCCATGCCGTCGGCGATGGTGAAGGCAAGTTCCTGCACCTGCGTCGCCCCGGCTTCCTGCATATGGTAGCCTGATATCGAAATGCTGTTGAATTTCGGCATGTTGGCGGAGGTAAATGCGAAAATGTCCGAAATGATCCGCATGCTCGGTTCGGGCGGGTAGATATAGGTGTTGCGGACCATGAACTCCTTGAGGATGTCGTTCTGGATGGTCCCATCGAGCTGCGCCATCGGCACGCCCTGCTCCTCGCCGGCGACGACGAAGAAGGCGAGCACCGGGATCACCGCGCCGTTCATCGTCATCGAGACCGACATCTGATCGAGCGGGATGCCGTCAAACAGAATCTTCATGTCGTCGATCGTGTCGATCGCCACGCCCGCCTTGCCGACATCGCCCACCACGCGCGGATGATCGCTGTCATAGCCACGATGGGTGGCGAGATCGAACGCGACCGAAAGGCCTTTCTGCCCGGCGGCAAGATTGCGGCGGTAGAAGGCATTGGATTCTTCGGCGGTCGAGAAGCCCGCATATTGCCGGATCGTCCAAGGGCGCCCTGCGTACATCGACGCGCGCACGCCGCGCGTGAAGGGCGCAAAGCCGGGCAGGCCGGGCTCGATCTCCGCGATATCTTCCGCCGTGTAGAGCGGCTTGACGGCTATGCCTTCCGGCGTGTGCCAGCTGAGGTCCTTGCCCTTGACTTCCTTGCTGGCGGCGGCCTGCCAATCGGATAGGGTCGGCTTGTCGGTCATCTCACTTGCCTCTGAACTGCGGTGGGCGCTTCTCACCAAATGCGGCAACGGCTTCGGCAAAATCGGCAGTCGCGCCAGCCACACCCTGATTTTCGGCTTCCGCTGCGAAGGTTTCTTCAAGCGTGCCGGTGAGGCCAGTGCGGAACTGCTGCCGGATAAGCCCGAGCGCAACCGTCGGCCGCTCGGCAAGCTTGCGCGCCAAGCTTCTCGCTTCGTCCATCAATGCCTCGTCGTCCACGGCGCGCGTGATCAGGCCGATCTGCTCGGCTTTTTGCGCCGGGACCTTGTCGCCGGTCAGTGCCATTTCGAGCGCTTTCATCCGTCCGACCGCTTTGGCCACGAACCAAGTCGCACCGGCATCGGGCACCAGTCCAATATTGGCAAAAGCAAGCATCAAATAGCTCGACTGAGCCGCGAGCACGATATCGGCTGACAGGGCGAAGGAGAGGCCGGCCCCCGCGGCTAGGCCATTGATTGCGGTGACGATAGGAATGTTCAGCTCCGCCAATGCCTGGATCGGCGGCAAATAATAGGTGTTGAGCAGATGTTTGAGATCCATTGGCAATTGAGCTTGGATCTCGAGCAGATCGGCGCCCGCGCAGAAGGCCCGGCCTTCGCCGGTCAGCAGCAACGCGCGGGCGTCGCTGCGCGCCACCGCCTCCAATGCGGCCGCCAGTTCGCGCAGCGTTTCGATGCTGAGCGCATTCAACCGATCGGGGCGGTTGAAGCTGATCGTCGCGACATTGTCGCTTAGATCGAACAAGAGGGTCTTGTAGCTCAATGCCCGGCCCCTTTGGGCGTTTCCATGATCTCGGTCAGCACCCCATTCATATCTTTCGGATGCACGAAGAAGATCAGGGTGCCGTGCGCGCCGATGCGCGGCTCGCCGAGCACCTTTGCGCCCTTAGCCTCGAACCAGGATTTGGCCTCGTGAATGTCCGGCACTTCATAGCACATATGATGCTGTCCGCCCGCGGGGTTTTTGGCCAGGAAGCCGTGAATGGGAGAGGCTTCGCCCAGCGGCTCGATCAGCTCGATCTGCGTGCCGTTGGTGCCATTTTCCCCTGGCGTATCGACGAAGCAGACCTTCACGCCTTGCGCGGGGAGATCGAACGGTTGGTGGATCTTCGTCGCGCCCATGACGTCGCGATAATAAGCGATCGATTTTTCGATCGACGGCGTCGCAACGCCGATGTGATTGAGCCGTCCCAGTTTCATTGCGCGGCCTCCTTCGGTTCGACCATCACCGGAAAGTTCACCGAATTGGCGATATAACAAAGTTCGTGAGCGCGATGATGGGCCTCTGCGACCTTCGCGGAGTCAGCTTCGCCTGCAAACACCACCTCGGGACGCAAGACTGTCTTAATCATCGCCGTCTTGCCGCCGGCGACAGTTCCCATCTCGCCTTGCGCTTGGTCCCGATAGGATTTGATCACCAGTCCCGCGCGCGACGCCAGATCGAGGAAGAACAGCATATGGCAGCTCGCCAGCGAAGCGACGAGCGCTTCTTCGGGATCGACACCCGCGGGATCGGAGAAGGGTGGCCTTACCACGAGAGGCGAAGAGGAGGCCGGCACGACTGTGCCGCCATCGAAGCGCCAGCGATGCGCGCGGCTATAGCGCTTCGCCGCGAAGGCTTCGAGATCCTCGGCCTCCCATTCGACGGTCGCCTCGTAGAGATGGGCCATCAGTTCATGAGCTCCACAGCCATTGCGGTGGCTTCTCCGCCACCCAGGCAGATCGACGCAAGGCCCCGCTTCTGGCCGTTGACCTGCAGCGCGTTGATCAGCGCGCCGAGGATGCGTGCGCCGCTCGCGCCGACCGGATGGCCGAGCGCGCAGGCGCCGCCATGGATGTTGAGCACGTCATGCGGCAGGCCGAGATCGTGCATCGCGATCATCGCGACCGTGGCGAAGGCCTCGTTGACTTCGAACAGATCGACATCCTTGGTCGTCCAGCCGGCCTTGTCGAGTGCGCGCTTGGAAGCACCGACCGGAGCGGTCGTGAAATAATTCGGTGCATGCGCGAAGGCGGCGTGGCTGACGATGCGGGCGATCGGCCTCGCGCCTAGCTTCTCCGCGACGCTAGCCCGCGCGATCACCAGCGCGGCCGCGCCGTCCGAGATCGAGGAGGCGTTGGCAGCGGTAATCGTGCCATCTTTGGCGAAAGCGGGCTTCAGCGTCGGGATCTTCTCGATGTTGGCGTTGCGCGGTTGCTCGTCGCTATCGATCACCACTTCGCCCTTGCGGGTCTTGACGGTGACGGGGACGATCTCGTTCGCGAGCTCCTTCGCATGGGTTTGCGCGCGCGTGAGCGACGCAATCGCAAACTCGTCCTGCTTTTCGCGCGTGAACTGATATTCCTGGGCGACGTCCTCCGCGAAATTGCCCATGAGCTTGCCTTGCTCATAGACGTCTTCGAGCCCGTCGAAATACATGTGATCGTAAAGCTTGTCATGGCCGATGCGGGCGCCCGTCCGGTGCTTGAGATTGAGATAGGGCGCGTTGGACATGCTCTCGAGCCCGCCCGCGACGATCACGTCGGCCGAGCCGGCGGCAATGGCGTCGGATGCCATGATGGCGGCTTGCATCGCTGATCCGCACATCTTGTTGATGGTGGTTGCCTCAACCGTATTGGGAAGCCCGCCATAGATCGCCGCCTGCCGGGCGGGGGCCTGTCCCAGCCCGGCCGGAAGGACGCAGCCCATATAGCATCGTTCGATCTGTTCGGGCGTGAGCCCCGAACGCTCAACCGCTCCCTTGACCGCGATGGCGCCAAGCTGGGTGGCGGTGAGCGGTGAAAGTTCGCCCAGGAAACTGCCCATCGGCGTGCGGGCGTAAGAGAGGATGACGATGGGATCGGTAGCCATGATGCTGTTTTCCTTCATTGCATGTCATGCCAGCGCGGGCTGGCCGTCATGTCCCGGCGATCGGGCGCCGTCGCCTTGTGCGAGAGGCCGGATATTCAGCTTTCGCAAGGCTGGCAGACCGCGCGGTTACAAGGGTATATTATCGTGCTTCTTCCACGGATTTTCGAGGTTCTTGTTCCTGAGCTTGCGCAAGCCCGTGGCAATGCGTTTGCGGGTCGAATGCGGCATGATCACCTCGTCGATGAAGCCTTTCGAGGCGGCGACGAAGGGATTGGCGAACCGCGCCTCATATTCGGCCGTGCGCGCGGCGATCTTTTCCGGATCGCCAATATCCTTGCGGAAGATGATTTCGACGGCGCCCTTCGCCCCCATCACTGCGATTTCCGCCGTCGGCCAGGCATAGTTGAAATCGCCGCGCAAATGTTTTGAGCTCATGACGTCATAGGCCCCGCCATAAGCCTTGCGGGTGATGACGGTGATTTTCGGCACGGTGGCTTCGGCATAGGCGAACAGCAGCTTCGCACCATGCTTGATGATGCCGTTATGCTCCTGGGCCGTGCCGGGCAGGAAGCCGGGCACGTCGACGAACGTCACGATCGGGATGTCGAATGCATCGCAGAAGCGGACGAAGCGGCCCGCTTTCTTGGATGAGTTGATATCGAGGCAGCCGGCCAAAACCATCGGCTGGTTGGCGACGATGCCGATCGTGCGGCCCTCGATCCGGCCGAAGCCGATGATGATGTTGGCGGCGTGGTTCGGTTGCAGCTCGAAGAAGTCGCCCTCGTCGACGACCTTGTTGATCAGCTCCTTCATGTCATAGGGCTTGTTGGCGCTGTCGGGGATCAGCGTATCGAGGCTGTGGTCGAGCCGGTCATAGAGATCCTCGGTCGGGCGGACCGGTACATGTTCCCGGTTGGACAGCGGCAGAAAATCAAAGAAGTCGCGGGTGGCGAGCAGCGCCTCGATATCGTTCTCCAGCGCCAGATCCGCGACCGAAGACTTGGTCGTATGCGTGATCGCGCCGCCCAACTCCTCCTGCGTCACGACTTCGTTGGTCACGGTTTTCACGACGTCGGGACCCGTGACGAACATGTATGAGCTGTCCTTCACCATGAAGATGAAGTCGGTCATTGCTGGCGAATAGACCGCGCCGCCGGCGCAGGGCCCCATGATCACGCTGATCTGCGGCACCACGCCGGATGCCAGCACATTGCGCTGGAACACTTCGGCATAGCCGCCGAGCGACGCGACGCCTTCCTGGATGCGCGCGCCGCCGCTGTCGTTAAGGCCGATGACGGGCGCGCCGACCTTGAGTGCCATATCCATGATCTTGCAGATTTTCTGTGCATGGCGCTCGGAAAGCGCGCCTCCGAACACGGTGAAATCCTGGCTGAATACGAAGACGAGGCGGCCATTGATCGTGCCGGAGCCGGTGACGACGCCATCGCCGGGAATATGCTGCTCGTCCATGCCAAAGTCGATGCAGTTATGCTCGACGTACATGTCAACTTCCTCGAACGACCCTTCGTCGAGCAGCACTTCGATCCGTTCGCGCGCGGTCAGCTTGCCTTTGGAATGTTGCGCCTCGATCCGGTTCTGCCCGCCGCCGAGCCTTGCTGCGGCGCGCTTTTCCTCGAGCTTCTGCAAAATTGCCAACATTTCTCAGGTTCCCCATCAGGCGCGGAACTTTTCCCTTTCCAAGCTTCGCTGCAAAGCGCAAATGCAAAGTTGCAGAATTGCGAAGAGGGATTTTGCAAACAATGGCAATTGGACGGCCAATTCGGCGGCGCTTCGCAGGCGCTGCGCTGCGGGCGTTGCGGCAAAGGCTGGGGCTGGGGCAGGCCGCGATGGCGACGCGCCTAGGGCTTTCGGTCAGCTATCTTTCCCAGCTCGAAAATGATGACCGTCCGATCACCCCGGCAGTGGCAGAGTCGCTCGCCCGCAATTTTCCCTATGACTGGAGCTTGCCGGAGGCCGATGAATCGGGCGCTCGGCTCGAGAGCTTCCGCACGGCGATCGAGGAGCCGATGTTCGCCGATCTCGCCGTGCCTGACCAACTCCATCGCATTGCCGAGCAGCAGCCTGCGCTTGCCGACCGCTTCATTCGCCTTCACGCGGCCTATCGCCAGAGCGAAGAGCGCCGGCAGATTGCTGATGAGATGCTCATGTCGGATGCACCATCGGGCGGGCGTCTGCCCTGGGAAGAGGTGCGCGACTGGTTTCACGAAGCCGGCAACTATGTGGACCCGATCGATCGCGCGGCCGAAGCCATGGCGCAGGCGCTCGATGCGGAGCCGATGCCTGAAGCATTGCTCGTTCACCTCCTCAAGCAGGAACATGGCGTCGATGTCGTCTCGGCCGACAGCGATCATGTCGACCGGCCGATGCGCAAGTTCGACGCTCATCGCGGGCTGTTGACCGTCGATCGTGCGCTACCCGCCGAAACACGCCGCTTCTTTCTTGCGCAGCAGCTCGGCACGCTGAGCTTTGCCAAGGAAATTGAAAACGTAACCCACACCGCCGCGATTTCCGAACCGGCGCGACGCCTGCTTGCGCTCGGTTTGGCGAATTATGCCGCGGGCGCATTGCTCATGCCCTATAGCCGTTACCGCTTGGCGGCGCGTCAGGTGCGGCACGATATCGATCGGCTTTGCCGCCGGTTCGGCGTCAGCTTCGAGCAGGCCTGCCATCGCCTATCGACATTGCAGCGCCCAGCCGCGCGCGGCGTCCCGCTTTTCTTCTGCAGGGTCGATATGGCTGGCAATATCACCAAGCGGCATTCCGCCACGCGTTTGCAGTTCGCCCGGTTCGGAGGCGCGTGCCCGCTGTGGATCGTGCACGAAGCCGTGGCCATCCCCGATCGCATTCTCGTGCAGCTTGCGGAAACGCCGGACGGCGTCCGCTACGTCTCGATGGCCAAGGGTCTCGTGAAACCGTCAGGCAGCTACACCCGCAGCCCGCGCCGCTACGCTGTGGCATTGGGCTGCGAGGTGGAGCATGCCGATGCCTTCATCTATGCAGATGGCCTCGACATCGCTAACGCCAACGCGGCTACGCCGATCGGCATCAGTTGCCGACTTTGCCCGCGTCGGGATTGTGACCAGCGCGCCTTTCCGCCTGCTGATCGCCCCATCCTGATCGATCCCGACGTGCGTGACGTTGTACCCTATCGGGTGCTTTGACCCCGCGCTATCCGGTATGCTGCAATTGCGCATGCTTTGATCGTTTCACTCGATTTGTGAGACCAACATATCCAATTTCAGCTTTGCTGCATCGCACCCTACATCGCCGGCTCCACTAACCAAGGAGTCCTGAATGTCGATTATCGGAAGCTCGCTCAAACCTTTCACGGCCACCGCCTACAAGGAAGGCAAGTTCGTCGACATCAGCGATGCCGACGTGAGGGGCAAGTGGGCGGTTTTCTTCTTCTATCCGGCCGATTTCACGTTCGTCTGCCCGACCGAACTCGAAGATCTCGCTGATATCTACCCGACGCTGCAGGCGGCGGGTGTAGAGGTTTATTCGGTGTCCACCGACACTCATTTCAGCCACAAGGCGTGGCACGATACCTCGCCGGCGATTGGGAAGATCAACTACTATATGGTCGGCGACAACAGCCACACGCTCACCACCAATTTCGACGTGATGCGCGAAGGCGTCGGCCTGGCCGATCGGGGGACCTTCGTCGTGGATCCCGAAGGCAAGATCCAGCTCGTCGAAATCACGCCCGAGGGCGTTGGCCGCAACGCCGCTGAGCTGCTGCGCAAGGTCAAGGCGCTGCAATATTGGGTCAGTCATCCCGGCGAGGTCTGCCCCGCGAAGTGGGAAGAGGGCGAAGAGACGCTCGCCCCCTCGCTCGATCTCGTCGGCAAGATCTAAGCCGGTCAGGAAGCCTGGGGCGGCCACAGCGCCGCTCCAGGCTCCGCCCAAATCCTTCGGAGTCAGCCATGTTGGACGCAAACCTCAAGCAGCAGCTCAAGGGCTATCTGGTCAACGTCACCCAGCCGGTTGAGCTGGTGATGTCGCTTGATGATGGCGCCAAGTCCGCCGAGCTCAAGCAGTTGCTTGAGGAGATCGCATCGCTCTCCGACAAGCTCACGGCGGTCCGCAAAGATGATGACAAGCGCAAGCCGAGCTTCATGATCCGCCGCGCGGGTACCGACATCGGTGTGCGTTTCGCCGGCATTCCGATGGGACATGAATTTACGAGCCTGGTGCTCGCGCTGCTTCAGGTCGGAGGGCATCCGTCCAAGGCCGCGCAGGATGTGATCGAGCACATCAAGAGCCTCGATGGCGATTTTTCGTTCGAAACCTATTTCTCGCTGTCCTGCCAGAATTGCCCGGATGTCGTGCAAGCGCTGAACCTGATGAGCGTGCTCAATCCGCGCATCAAACATGTCGCGATTGACGGCGCTCTGTTCCAGGATGAGGTCGATCAGCGCAAGGTGATGGCGGTTCCCACCGTCTTCCTCAACGGCGAGCCGTTTGCATCCGGGCGCATGGAGCTGGAGCAGATCGTCGCCCGGATCGATACGGCTGCCTCCGCTCGGGCGGCCGAAAAGATCAAGGCCAAGGAGCCCTTCGACGTGCTGATCGTTGGCGGCGGGCCCGCCGGCGCCGCGTCCGCGATCTATGCCGCGCGCAAGGGCATTCGCGTCGGCATCGCGGCCGAGCGTTTCGGTGGCCAGGTGCTCGATACGCTGGGTATCGAGAACTTCATCTCCGTGCCTTACACCGAGGGACCAAAGCTCGGCGCCCAGCTTGAGCAGCACGTCAGGGATAATGGCGTCGACATCATGAACCTCCAGAAAGCCGAGAAGCTGATCCCGGCCGCACAGGCAGGTGGGTTGCATGAGGTGAAGCTGGAAAATGGCGCGTCGCTGAAGGCACGCACGGTGATCCTCTCGACTGGCGCGCGCTGGCGACAGATGGGCGTTCCCGGCGAGGAGGACTATCGCAACAGGGGCGTCGCCTATTGCCCGCATTGCGACGGCCCGCTGTTCAAGGGCAAGCGCGTGGCTGTGATCGGCGGCGGCAATTCGGGTGTCGAGGCGGCGATCGATCTCGCAGGCATCGTAGCCCACGTCACGCTGATCGAGTTCGACAGCCAGCTTCGCGCCGACGCGGTGCTTCAGCGCAAGCTCGCCAGCCTCCCCAATGTGAAGATCATCACGTCCGCGCTGACGACCGAAGTTCATGGCGATGGCGAGAAGGTGACGGGCCTCTCCTACCAGGACCGCAATCATGAGTCGGTGCACGAGATCGAACTGGAAGGCATCTTCGTTCAGATCGGGCTCGTCCCCAACACTGAGTGGCTCAAGGACATCATCGCGGTCAGTCCGCGTGGCGAGATCGAGATCGATCATCGCGGCGAAACGTCGCAGCCCGGCATTTTCGCGGCGGGCGATGCGACGACCGTGCCTTACAAGCAGATTGTGATCGCAATGGGGGCAGGATCGACCGCGGCCTTGTCAGCCTTCGATTACCTCATCCGCCTGCCGTCCGAAGAGGACATTGCCGTCGCCGCTTAGGCTGTCTGCCAAAAGCCTAGAAGCTTTTACTTACGCTCAACACCAATGCGCGGCGGCTATGCGCTTCCTTGTCGTAAAAATCCTTTCCAGGCCCCCCTCCCGACCAGGCAAGCCGAAGCCGTAGGGACCCGACATCCACTGACGAGCCCAACCGCCAATCGCGGGATGTTCGCCGCCCCGGCGCGAGGCTTGAGCCACCGATCTGCCGAAGTGCGCCGATATGCGCGTCCAGCCACCATCTCGGCGCGGCGCGAAAGCTTGCGTCCAGCTCGCCATAAAGGGTGGACATGTTCGATCGGAAATAATTGGGTGAATAATAGAGCCTTGCCGAGAACGGCTTGGTGATCGCGCCCACATAAAGCTCGGTATAGCCGGACGAGCGGTCTTTGCTTGAATAATGGGTGTAGCGCGCATCGATAATGCCGGCGTCCAGAATAAATCCGGTGTCCAGCTTCCTTGCAAAGCCGAGATTTTCCTTGAAGCCCAACAGTTCCGGTCGGCCGGGCGCGAAGACGGTACTTGCTGACACGGCAGCATAGAAGCCGTTCGGATGATCGTAGGAAAGATCGATGGCGGCAACGGGATAGCCGCGGCTGAGCGAATAGGAGCGGAACCGCTCCTGGCTGGACGCCGACACCGAAACTCCGATCTCGGCAGCCGCTGATGCGGACCAGCCTGCAAGCGCGGCCGCGAGCAGCATTGCCCGCATCAGCGCATGCTCCATCGCCTAGCGTGTTTCAGCGGTGGCGATATTTGGCACGGTAGCGCAGGATGCCGCGTATCCGGAGCTGCCGAGCGATAATGTCGCGCACGGGTCGATAGCCCCACCGCCGGTTCTTGCCGAGACGAGCTGCAGCTTGCCGCCGGAAAAGTGCTGGCGTTCGCGTACGAGGGCGACCAGCCCGCTAACATGCGCAGCGGCATAGGAACTGCCATTGACGAGGTTCCACCGCCCGCCCGGCACTGTAGTCGGGATGTCATGGCCTGGAGCGGTATAGACTGGACGGGTGCTCCCGGCCATCAGTTCATCGGCGACTGCAAAGACGCCCGGGTGCGAAGCGGGGAAGCCGCCATCCGCGGTCGACTCGTCGAATGCGGTAACGATGACCTCGCCTTGGACGATGCCGAGATCCAGCAGGCGGCCAAGCAGCTCGTCTTTGGGCCCCGCAAGGCTGAGGTTGATCACCGGAACCTTGCGATCGATCGCGGCGTGGAGCGCTTTGGCAAGGCTGAGGCTATCGCAGAGCGTGGAACTGGACGAGCCTTGCTGCTGCCAGCAGGCACGCAAGCCGAGGATACGCGCACCCGGCGCCACGCCTGCGATGCCCACGCCATTGGCTTCGCGTGCGGCGATGATGCCCGCAACCGCAGTGCCATGCTGCTCGGGAACGAGAGGGCGCCCGGAAACGAAATTCTGGTTTCCTACGATCTGCCCGCGCAGGTCGGGATGGGCAGAATCAATCCCGCTGTCGATCACCGCCACTGTCACGCCCCGGCCAGTCGCAAGCTGATGAAGGCTCGCCAGTTTCCACAGCTTGGCTGCCGGTTGCGCGGGAAAGAGCGGATCGTTCGGCGCGGCGGCGCCTTGCGTGCGATAGAGATGCATCGGCTGCGACCAGGCGACCGCAGGATCGTGCGAAACCTCCGCCGCGGCGGCCTCGGGCGAGCGGCCGCGCACCTCCATCACGAAGCAATCGACATCGAGCAGTGGCATCGGCCAGCCGTCGACAAGCGCAAGATCGTGGTGGCGTGCGATACGCTTGGCCAGCCGCTTGCGCGCGCTTTCCGCCTGCGGCCCGCCATAATCGCCGTCATATGCTGTGCCGGGGCGGAAATGCGCCGGCGCCATGCGAATCATGACGAGGATCTGCGGGCGAGCGACCGCCGCGCCGGGTGGATCGCCGTTTGCGATCGGTACAGCCGCCGCACCGGCGCTCATCGCCACCAGCAGGCCGAGCAGAGATGGCTTGAGCCAGCGCATGCTCAAGGTTGGGTTGCTGGGTCGAGCGGCTCGGCCATCACCACATTGGAATGCTTGCGCAGCTTTGCCAGCACAATGTTCCGCTGGGCGCCCGGCGCCGCCAGTACATAAGCTCCCGCCGCTGTGGGACCGTCCGCGATCCGGGCGCCGCTCTCCTCGAGGCTTTGCCGTAATGCCTGTTCGGTCGTTTCCGGACGGAAAACCGCGAGCATATTTGCCGAACGGGCGGTCTGCGCTGCGCCAAGCGTATGATAGGCGGGTTGCGTGTTGAAAGAGAACATCAGCGTGCCCGCAGCGATCAGCAGCACGACCTGCGCTGCGAGCGCAAATGCAATCCTTCGGCCACTGAACATGGTTCGCGCTATCGGCGTGGGTTTGGCGATACGCGCAAGTGCAGCCGGATGGCGCAGCTGGTCGCGCATGCCCGCCCAGCCCAGTTCGATATCGAACTCGGGCCTGGCCAATTCTTCGTGGAGCCGCCGTTCGATCGCGAGCTCGGCACGGCATTGCTCACAATTCGCCAGATGCTCTTCGACATCGGCACGATCCGCCGTGTCGAGCCGCCCGGTCACATACCAGGGCAATAGAAGCTGAACCTGCTCATGCCGGTTGCCGCGAAATCCAATGATACGTCCCATTAGCCTATAACCAATCCACCAGTCCGCCTGCCAATTCGCGCTTCAGGATACGGCGCGCATGAAACATCCGGGTTTTCACCGTATCCACCGGGCATCCGACGATTTCCGCGATCTCGCGATATCCGAGTTCATGAAAATAGGTGAGATCGACGACCGCGCGATGTTCCGGCGAAAGCTTGCCCATCGCCTGAATGAGCGCCGAATGCCGCAGCACATTGTGCGCATCGCGTTCGGGATTGTCGTCCGAGCTGGCATCGGCGTCGCGGTGCCGGTCTTCCGCAGGCTCGTCGAGGCGGCGCAACGCTTTCATCGCCTTGCGATAGGCTATTCCGAACATCCAGGTGGAAAGCTTGCTGTCGCCGCGAAAACTCTCCGGTCGGTGCCACAGCACGAGCATCGTATCGTTCAGCACCTCTTCGGTGACCTGCGGGCGTCGCGTCAGCCTCTGCAAGAAGCGCGTGAGTGGGCCATAGTAATTGCGATAAACCGATTCGAACGCGCGAACATCTCCTTCGCGGATGAGCGCAAGCAGATGCTCATCCCCGTCCGGCGCTGATCGCTGCCTCTCCCTTGCACCGCGTTTGAACAAGGCACCTCCTGATTGATCATGCATATGTATCTTGCGAGCCACGCAAAGTTCAAATTCCCAGGCAAATTTTTGCGGCGAGCCGCTGGGCGCTGCGATTGCACGCCTGAACCAAGGCTTTGAACCTCGCCCTTGGTGCGCAGGCACCCAGCCTGCACAAGACAGGAGGATCGGATGCGGCGTTTTATCACGATGGGCTTTGCGATCGTTTCAGTTGCCATTGCCGGTCCAGCGGCAGCGGTCACGATCAGTGACCCCGCCGGAGATTTTCTGAGCAGCTTCTCAGGCACGCCGGCCGGCGATTTGGATGTCACGCGCTTCAGCGCCAATTATGACAACGGCCTATCTACCTTCAAACTTGATTGGACGCTGGCGGGAAATGTCGACCCAACCGTCGCCGGTCTCTATGCCGTTGGTGTGAACACGGGCGCCGGCGCGGTTGCGCCCTTTGCCGATGTCGGTGCTCCTAACGTGATCTTCGATCAGGTGATTGCAATCCAGAAAAATGGAAGCGGGTTCGTGACCGGACCGGCGGGCGGGCTGCTTGCTGCTGATGCCGTCAAGATCGCGGGCAATATGATCAGCGTGAGCGTGCCGCTGTCGCTGCTGCCGTCTACCGGTTTCAAGGCTTTGAACTACAGGTTCAATCTATGGCCGCGCACCGGATTGGGCGGAAATGATCTGATCAGCGACTTTGCGCCCGACAATGCCACCATCAAAGCCAGCGCTGTTCCCGAGCCCGGCAACTGGACGCTGATGCTGGGCGGCTTCGCTGCGATCGGTATGATAATGCGACGCAGCCGCAAGCAAGCAAGACCGGTCCTACTCAATTAATCCTGCCTCGATGCGGATCGGCTGCCGCGTCATCGTCTATCGCCTGTGACAGGGGCGTATGAGGACGGCGTATGAAGAAGCTCATGATCGCGTTATGTGTGATGGCAGTGGCGGCGCCGGCGCCGGCGCTGGCGAAAGGCGGTCATGTTCACCGCGCCAGCGCAAGCTCGCGAGGTGGCGGGAAAAGACGCTCCTTCTCAAAGGGTATTGCCGTCGCCGACAATGGCAAGGGCCGCTCCCACGGCAAGAGCGTCGACAGCTGGTCGACCATGGGCGACTTCGGCCTGGGCTCGGGCCGCCACGGAAAGGGCGACATTTTTTCGATGGGAGACAGCAAGCGCACCACGCGCTCCCGCGGCGGCTTTCATCACCATCGTTTTGGCTGAGCCCATCTTCCGCGCCTGAAGCAGGCCGGGCAACAGTGCTGGCGGTGCCGTCGGATGCCAGCACCGCCGCGCCAGATTTATTGCGCCTTGGGAGCTGCCGCACTTGGATTGGTTGGCAGGCCGCCCATCTGGGTCACCATTTTGGAGTAGGCGTCGAGATAGGCGAGCACGATCACCTGGCCGATATCGGTATCCTGGTAGCCGCCACCGCCGACCGCGCCAAAGCCGCCCCACCAGCCGGCGCCGCCGCCCGCGCCGAAGGACAGATCGGATTTACGCGCATAGCCTTCGGTCAGAAGTTCCTGCTCGGTCGTGCGGGCGTTGACCAGCGTCAGCGTGACATTGGCTTCCTTCTTCTTGATGTTGATGCCGCCCGCGATCGCACCGAAGGTTCCGCCCATCAGGCCGCCAAGCATGCCGCCGATGGCATTGCCCCCGGAATGCGCATTCTTCGTGACGAGATCCGGCACCACGAAGTAGTCGGCGGCCTTCACCTGGCGCTTGCCGATGTTGGAATTGGCCTGCAGTTCACCGCTGTCGGCCAGTGCGCGCTCGATATTGCGGCTGGCCAGGCCCTTGCCGCGATCGACGAGGCCGAAGCAGCCGGACTTCATGACGAAAACCTTGATGATGGCTTCGGGAGAACCCAGGCCGAGCGACTGCCACCAATTATTATCGGGCTCCACGACAGCGATCGTGCCGAGCCGTTTCGTGCAAACGGGAATTTGCGCCTCACCCTTTTCCTGGGCTTTGCGGCCGGACGAGGCATCGGCGAACGCTGCGGTGGACACGAAGGCAGCCAGCAACGGCGCCCCTAGCAAAGTACGCAATTTCATAGAAATTTCCCTCTCACCCCTCACGCTGTCGCGATCGGGCAACGCTATAACGCAACTCTTTGCATGCGCCAACCACGTCAGTGCAAGACCCGCGCTGCGCAGTTTTTCCACAACATATATGCCCGAGGACATAAAGTAAGTTGACGGCCTTTACGATTTATTAACCATTATCAGCGCGTAATGCGTTCAAATGAAGTAAATCGCTCGAAAAACAAGCCCAGGTCGCAGGGGGAGCACCATGTCACGAAGCAAGTGGTTGTCCGCAGCCGCTCTTATTTTAACAAGCGCATCGGGCGCGGTTTTCGCTCAAACGCCGTCCGCCGTTCCGGCGGATGCTACGGCGCAAGCGTCTGATCAGGGCGAAATCATCGTGACGGCCACGCGTCGGAGCGTTTCGCTCGCGAACGTGCCGATCGCGGTTTCGGCGATCAGCGGCGATGCCATGCGCAACAGCGGCGTTTCGGATATCCGGCAGCTCAACCAATTGTCGCCGTCGCTCAACGTGACGTCCTCGCAATCCGAGGCGGTCAGCGGTGTTGCGCGTATCCGCGGCATCGGAACGATCGGTGACAATCCGGGGCTCGAAAGCTCGGTCGCGACCTTCATTGACGGCGTGTATCGTAGCCGGTCCGGCGTCGCTCTCACTGAGCTTGGTCCGGTTGAGCGCATTGAGGTGCTACGCGGGCCGCAGGGCACGCTCTTTGGCCGCAACGCCTCGGCAGGCTTGATCAACATCATCACCGAAGGCCCCAGCTCCACGGAGGCGGGGACAGCCTCGCTGACCTATGGCAATTACAACTATTGGCGGGCCGAGCTCGGTCTGACCGGGCCGATCGGAGACAAGGTCGCCTACCGGCTCGATGGCGTCTATGCCAAGCGGAATGGCTTCCTCAAGGAATCGGATGATTATCCCGGTGCAAGCGGGCGCAGGTTCAACAATCGCGATCGTTATCTGATCAGGGGCCAGCTCAAGCTGGATCCGACCGAAACCCTGAATGTTCGCCTGATCGCCGACTATGCGAAGCGCAATGAAGACTGTTGCGCGGCGACATTTCTGCCAGCCACGCAAACAGCGCGGGTCGGCGGCCAGATCGTAACTCAACCGAACGCCTTCGCTGCGCTTGAGCGTTCTCTGGGAGCGGTCATCAACGACGACCCGTTTGCGCGGCGCGTGGCGGTCACGCCGGGGCGTTCCTATCGGTCCGACGTGAGGGATTGGGGCTTGTCGGCCGAAGCGAACTGGGAGCTTGGCGGGGCCAAGCTGACCTCGATCACCGCCTATCGCGATTGGCGCCTGGATCGCAGGCAGGATGCCGATTTCACCAATCTCGATCTGCTGTATCGCGGCGGTTATGGCCAGAAATTCAAGACCTTCACGCAGGAACTTCGTTTCCAGGGCAAAGCCCTCAACGACAAGCTGGATTGGCTGATCGGCGGTTATTTCGCGGACGAGAAGCTCAACGTGTCAGACGATCTCCGGTTCGGCCGGGATTATGGCCTGCTCGAGGGCTGCCGTGTCGCCGCAGCCATATTGACTGCGCCCGGTGCGCCGGGCGCCGGGTTCCTCTCGCCGGGGTCGGCCACCTGCATCAATCCCGCAATCGCGCCGGCCATTTTTGGATCGATGGGGCCATTGGGCCCTGCCTTCCAGGCCGGGCTCACCAATCTGAAGAGCATTGGCGACAGCGGCGCCACCGATGATCGCTTCCATCAGAAGGATCGCACCTGGGCGCTGTTCACGCATAATGTGTTCGACGTCACCGACCGGATTTCGCTGACCCTGGGCGCGCGCTACACGCATGATCGCAAGTCGCTCGACATGTCGCTGGCATCCGACAGCAACATGTGCGCCAGGCAGAGGGCGCTGCTGGGAGCGATCGCGGGCAACCCCGGCCTGCCCGCCAACGCGCGGACGCTCGCGACCAACATCGTTGCGCTATCCTGCGCCAACAATATCGCCGGCACGGGCATCGTCGACGGGCGCTATTCCGATCGCGTCTCCGACAATCAGTGGACGGGCACGGCCGTGATCAGCTTCAAGCCCACCGATCGCCTGCTGACCTATGCAAGCTATTCGAAGGGGTACAAGGCTGGCGGCTTCAATCTCGATCGCGCCGGCATGACGACGGGGGCGGTCAGCGTTACCCAGCTTCGTTTCGCTCCCGAGAAAGTGGATTCGTTCGAGCTTGGCGCGAAATATCGCGGCCACGGCTTCTATGTTGCCGCGTCGGCCTTTTATGAGTTGTTCGACGATTTCCAGCTCAATACCTTCAACGGCCTGAGCTTCGTCGTTGAGAATATCGCAGGCTGCAGTTCGCTTGCCGGCGGCAGCGGTGCCGATAGCGATTTGAGCGCGGCGACCGGCGCATGCGCCGGCAAGAAGAAGGCTGGCGTGATCAGCAAGGGCGTCGAGATCGAGGGATCGCTCACCCCAATCCCCGATCTGACGCTGGACGGCGGTTTTACCCTCGCGGACGCTTATTTCCGTCACGATATCTCGGGCCTGAATGGTCGGCCGCTGCCGACCTCGCTTTTCGTGATTCCGGGAGGACACCCGTCCAATGCGCCCAAATATGTGCTGATGGGCGCTTCGACCTGGACGCCGCCGCTTGGGTTTGGTGGCCTTTCGGCGTTGATCCATGCGGATGTGCGCTGGCAGTCGGCGGTCAATACCGGTTCCGATCTGTTCCCGGAAAAGTTGCAGAAGGCGTTTGCGGTGGTGAATGCCCGGCTTGGCGTGACTGGCGCGAAAAATGTCTGGAGCCTGGAGGTCTGGTCGCAGAATCTGTTCGACAAGGACTATCGCCAGGTCGTCGCCAATGCGCCGGTCCAGGGTTCCAACTCAATTGCTACCCTTCAGGCCGTCGGTGGGCCGTCGGTGGCGGATTCGCTTTTCATCACCTTTCCTGCCGAGCCGCGCACCTTCGGCGTGACTGTCCGCACTCGGTTCTGAGGCTTCAGGCGGCTGCCTTTTCGGCCGGCGCTCCGGCGGCGGCTTCAAGCAACCGCCGCTCGATGGCTTTAAGACGTGGTGCTGCAGTGACCTTATCGCCGATCAGGTCAGTCAGATAGAACACGTCCACCGCACGCTCGCCATAGGTCGCGATATGAGCGGAATGGATGGTCAGCTTCGATTGAAACATCGCATGCGCCAGCGCATTGATTAGCGCCGGCCGATCCCGCGCATGCACTTCCACCACCGTGTAGCGGTTCGACGCGCGATTATCGATCAGCACATTGGGTTCGATGTCGAATGCATCGGCCCGGGTGCGGGGCAGGGGCCGCGCGGCGAGCCGGTCCGCAAGGCGCGTGCGGTTCGCCAGCGCATCCTCGATCGTTTGGCAGAGGCGCTGAAGCCGATCCGGCTCGTCGAACGGCCGGCCGAACGGATCCTGCACCAGGATGTTGTCGATTGCCATGCCGTCTCGGGTGGTATGGATGCGCGCGTCGATAATGCTGGCGCCGGCGACATGGATCGCGCCGGCGACGCGATAGAAAAGCCCCGGATGATCAGCCGCATAGAGCGTCACAAGGGTTGCGCCGCGTTCGCCATCCACCGCCGGCTCGATCGCAAGCGTGCGCCCTTCCGCATCGGCGTTGGCGATCAGGCGCGCATTGTTTTCCAACACGTCGAGCGGTTCGGCGACCCAGTAGGAATCGGGCAACCGCTTCACGTAGCGGCTCATGCCCGTCTTTGACCAATCGAGTCGCTTGGCCAGTTCAGCCTGCTTGGCTTCGATCCGCTCGCGCCTGCCTTTCTGCTTGTGGCCGGGGCGAAGCACTTCCTCCGCCTGTTCGTAAAGGTCTCCGAGCAACTGGCGCTTCCAGCTGTTCCAGATACCGGGGCCCACCGCACGGATATCCACGACCGTGAGCACCAGGAGCAGTTTGAGCCGTTCGGGGCTCTGCACCTTTTCCGCGAAGTCGATGATGGTCTTGAAATCGGAGAGATCCCGCTTGAACGCGGTCTCGGACATCATCAGATGCCACCGCACGAGCCACGCCACCATTTCGGTCTCGGCGGCTGTCATGCCGAAGCGGGGGCAAAGCTTCTCGGCGACCTCCGCGCCCAGCACGCTATGGTCGCCGCCGCGCCCCTTGGCGATGTCGTGCAGCAGCACCGCCACATAAAGCACGCGCCTCGACACGATCTTGCCGATGATGTCAGATGATAGAGGGTGATCCTGCTTGAGTTCGCCCTTTTCGATGCGGGCCAGCAAGCCGATCGCACGGATCGAATGCTCGTCAACCGTATAATGATGATACATGTCGAACTGCATCTGCGCCACGACGCGGCCGAAATCGGGAACGAACCGGCCGAACACGCCTGCCTCGTTCATCAGGCGCAGCACCCGCTCCGGATCGCGCGGGCTGGTCAACACATCCAGAAACATGGCGTTGGCACGCGGATCGCGCCGCACCTTGTTGTCGATCAGCTTAGCGTCGCGCGATGCCGATCGCATCGCCTGCGGATGGATATCGACGCCATGTGCGTCGGCAAGCGCAAATATTTCGATCAGCCGCGCCGGACTTTGCACGAAAAAATTCTCGTTCGGCAATGCCAGCCGCCCGCGATCGAGCACGAAGCCCTTCAAATTCTTGGGCGTGCGCCGAAGCTTGGGTAGGCCGAAGCGTCGGCCGCGCGAGGCGAACATCTCATCCAGGTGCGCAAGGAAGACGCCGGTGAGATCGCCCACTTGCTTCGCGGTCAGGAAATAATGCTGCATGAAGCGCTCGACCGCGGTCTTGCCGGGCCGGTCGGCATAGCGCATCCGCATCGCGACTTCGCGCTGCACGTCGAAGGTCAGCCGTTCCTCGGGGCGGTCCGTGATGAGATGGAGATGGCAGCGCACCGCCCACAGGAAATTCTCGGCGCGCTGGAAGCGGCGCAGCTCCTCCGCCGAGAGCAGCCCCTTGTCGACCAGTTCGGGCACCGATCGCACCTGATAGACATATTTGCCGATCCAGAAGAGCGTGTGCAGATCGCGCAATCCGCCCTTGCCCTCCTTGAGATTGGGTTCGACGACATAGCGGCTGTCGCCCATGCGCTTGTGCCGTTCGTTGCGCTCCGCCAGCTTTTCGGCGACGAACGCGCGCGCCGTGTTCGCCACCACCTCGCGGTGAAACCGCTGCGAGGCGAGATCGTAGAGCTTTTCGTCACCCCACACATAGCGGCCTTCGAGCATCGCCGTGCGGATCGTAAGATCGCTCTTGGCCATACGCACCATATCGTCGAGCGAACGGCTGGAATGGCCCACCTTCAGCCCCAGGTCCCAAAGCTGATAGAGCATCGCCTCGATCACCTGCTCGCACCAGCTCGTCTGCCGCCAAGGCGTGACGAATGCGATATCGACGTCGGAGTGAGGGGCCATTTCGCCGCGCCCATAGCCCCCCACGGCAATCAGCGAGATTCGCTCGGCGGCTGATGGGTTATTGTTCGGATAGAGGCGCTCGGTAGTAAAATCGAAGATCAGGCGGAGAAGCTGATCGGTTAGAAAGGCATAGGAGGCTGCGATTTCATTGCCCCGGCTCGGCGCCGCGAGCAGCCGCCGCGCTATTTCCTGTCGCCCTCGCGACAGCGCGTCGCGAAATAGCGGCGAGGCCGCGTTGCGCAGCCGCGCGCTGTCCTTGCCATCAGCTTCGATCTCAAGCAGCTGCTCGGCAATCAGGCGGCGATCGATGATCGCCCGGCGGTTCGGCAGATTTTCGAAGCGGGTGGACATGATCGGGAGATAAGGGGGAATCGGTTAAAGAGCTAGTGCGGCCCGGATTGGCATCCACAAAAGCCGGCATCAACAGAAGGAGGTTTGCAGCTTCGTGGTCCCCAAGCTCATCAGCCAGATGCCCTATTTGCGATCGGCGGCGATGCGCTTGAGTTCGTAGAGCAGATCGAGTGCATCGCGGGGGCTCAGCGTATCGGGCTGGGCGCGCTCGATCGCTTCTCGCAACGGATCTGACTTGGGCGTCTCGATCGTAGCGGCGGCAGCAAAGAGAGGCAGATCATCCAGCCCGGCGGCAAGCCCGCCGGTGGCGGCACGGCCGGCCTCGAGCTTTTTGAGCACCGCCGAAGCACGGGAGACGACCGCCGGCGGCAGGCCGGCGAGCTTGGCAACCGCCAGTCCGTAACTGCGATCGGCTGGGCCGTCGGCGACCTCGTGGAGAAGGACGAGATCGCCCTTCCACTCGCGGGCGCGGACATGATGGAGCGAAAGCGCCTCGAGGCGTTCGGCGAGGCGGGTGAGCTCGTGATAATGGGTGGCGAACAGGCAGCGGCAACGATTGATATCGTGCACCGCTTCGACCACAGCCCAGGCGATCGCGAGCCCGTCATAGGTCGAGGTGCCGCGGCCGACCTCGTCGAGGATGACGAAGCTGCGTTCGGTAGCCTGCGCGAGGATGGCAGCGGTCTCGACCATCTCAACCATGAAGGTCGAGCGCCCGCGCGCAAGATTGTCCGACGCGCCGACCCGGCTGAACAGACGATCGACCAGCCCGATGCGGGCGCTGCTGGCAGGGACATAGCTGCCCGCCTGCGCGAGCACGGCGATCAGCGCGTTCTGACGGAGGAAGGTCGATTTACCGCCCATGTTCGGGCCAGTGACGAGCCAGAGCCGGCGGTCCGGATCGAGCTTAAGGTCGTTGGCCACGAACCGTTCGCCGGTAGCCGCGACCGCGGCCTCGACCACCGGATGACGCCCGCCTTCAATTTCGAAGCAGGCATGGTCCTCAATGGCGGGGCGGCACCAGCCCCCCTCGATCGCGCGTTCGGCGAGCCCGGTGGCGGCGTCGAGCCGCGCCAGCGCGTCCGCAGTGGCAGCGATCTGGGCGGTGCGATTGAGCGCGGCGTGGGTGAGCTCCTCGAAATGCGCCGCTTCGGCGGCAATGGCATGCGCGCCGGCCTGGGTGACGCGCATCGCCTGCTCATGCAGATCGGCGGCATTGAAGCGCACGACCCCTGCGAGCGTCTGGCGATGGGTGAAGCCCGAGTCCGCCGCCATCAGCGGGTCGGCGTGGCGGGCGGCGACCTCGACATGATAGCCGAGGACGTTGTTGTGCCGGATCTTGAGCGAGGCGATGCCGGTGCGCTCGCGATAGCGCGCCTCAAGCAGCGCGATGGCGCGGCGGCCGTCGCTGCCGGTATTGCGCAGATCGTCCAGCGCGGCGTCATAGCCTTCGGCGATATAGCCGCCGTCGCTTGCGTCGAGCGGCGGGGAGGGGACCAGCGCCCGCACCAGCAGCTCGATAAGGGCGCCGTGGCCGGCTAGCTGCGGCAGCAGATCGGTCAGCAGCCGGGGCGGCTGCGGAAGCGCGGCAAGCAGGTCGCGCAGCGCCGCACCTTCGCTGAGCCCGTCGCGAAGCAGCGCCAGATCGCGCGGGCCGCCGCGCCCGGCGACGAGCCGCCCGAGCGCGCGGCCGATGTCGGGGATCTGGCGCAGGCGGGCGCGCAAGCGCTCGCGCAGGCCACCATCCTCGACAAATAGGGTGACCAGATCCAGCCGCGCTTCGATTGCCGGCTTTTCCGAAAGTGGCGCTGAAATATCTGCCGCCAGCAGGCGCGCGCCTGCCCCGGTAACGGTGCGGTCGATCGCATCGAGCAGGCTGCCCCTGCGCGCGCCGCTGGCGGTGAGCGTGAGCTCGAGGCTCTCGCGCGTGGCGGCATCGATGAGCATATGATCGGAGGTGGCCCGACGATGCGGCGGCTGGAGGAAGGGCAGAGCGCCCTGACCGGCGCGATCAAGATAAGCGAGCAGCCCGCCGGCGGCTGCCAGCTCGGCGCGGCCGAAGCTGCCATAGCCATCGAGCGTTGCGACGCCGAAAAGTTTCTTGAGCCTTTCTTCGGCGTTGACGCTGTTGAAGCCTTCCGGTGGAGCGCTCCATGCCTTGGGCGGCGCTGCGCTCCAGCCTTCGGGAACGATAATCTCGGCTGGGGAGAGGCGCGCAAGCTCGGCGTCCAGAGCGTGCGGCGCGATTACCGAGATTTCAAAGCGTCCGGTGGAGATGTCTGCCGCGGCAAGGCCGATCTGGCCGCCGATTTCGGCGAGCGCCACCAGCCAGTTCGCCGCGCGCGCATCGAGCAACGTCTCTTCGGTGAGCGTGCCGGCGGTGACGACGCGAACGATCCCGCGCGCGACCAGCGATTTGGATCCCCGCTTCTTGGCCTCGGCAGGTGTTTCGGTCTGTTCGGCGATGGCGACCCGGTGGCCGGCCTTGATCAGTCGGGCCAGATAGATTTCAGCCGAATGCACCGGCACGCCGCACATCGGCACCGCATTGCCGCCATGCTCGCCACGGGCAGTGAGGGCAATGTCGAGGCAGGCCGACGCGGCCTTGGCATCGTCGAAGAACAGTTCGAAGAAATCGCCCATCCGATAAAATAGCAGGCAATCAGGCGCTTGCGCTTTCAGCGCGAAATATTGCGCCATCATTGGCGTCGCCGCAGCGGAATCGGCCTGCAATTTCCCCGTCATGAAATGCTGATAGCGGCTTGTGATGGATGCAGCCATGCCCCAATAGGCGCTCGATCCAGCAAATCATCCGATCCGCCGAGGGGAGCTATGAGCGAGAGCAACGTCCAATTTTCCGAACGCGAGGCGCTGCTGTTCCATTCCGCAGGCCGGCCAGGTAAGATCGAAATCATCGCCTCCAAGCCGATGGCGACGCAGCGGGATCTTTCGCTGGCCTATTCGCCGGGCGTGGCCGTGCCGGTGCGGGCGATCGCTGCCGATCCCGCGACCGCCTATGACTATACCGCCAAGGGCAATCTCGTCGCGGTGATCTCCAACGGTACGGCGATATTGGGGCTGGGCAATCTCGGCGCGCTGGCGTCCAAGCCGGTGATGGAGGGCAAGGCGGTGCTGTTCAAGCGCTTTGCCGATGTCGACTCGATCGATATTGAGCTTGCGACCGAAGATGTCGACCGCTTCATCGCTGCGGTCGAGCTGATGGAACCCAGCTTCGGTGGCATCAATCTTGAAGACATCAAGGCGCCCGAATGCTTCGTGATCGAACAGACGCTGCGCGAGCGGATGAACATCCCTGTCTTTCATGACGACCAGCATGGCACCGCGATTATTTCCGCTGCAGGCCTGATCAATGCCGCCCATCTTACGGGCCGTGATCTCAAGGACATCAAGCTGGTTGTGAACGGGGCGGGGGCTGCCTCAATCAGCTGCACCGAGCTCGCAAAGGCGCTCGGCGTGCGGGATGTCGTGATGTGCGACTCCAAAGGCGTCATCTACCAGGGGCGCACCGAAGGCATGAACCAATGGAAATCGGCGCATGCAGCGAATACCAGCGCACGGACGCTCGCCGAAGCCATTGAAGGCGCGGATGTCTTTTTCGGGCTTTCCGTGGCAGGTGCAGTGACGCAGGACATGGTACGCTCGATGGCGCCCAAGCCCATCATCTTCGCCATGGCCAATCCCGATCCCGAGATCACGCCTGAAGACGCCTTGTCGGCGGCACCGGATGCGATCATCGCCACCGGCCGTTCGGATTATCCGAACCAAGTCAATAACGTGCTGGGCTTCCCGTTCATCTTCCGCGGTGCGCTTGACGTGCGCGCGACGACGATCAACGAGGAGATGAAGGTGGCGGCGGCACGCGCCTTGGCTGAGCTTGCGCGCGAACGCGTGCCGGAGGAAGTCGCCGCCGCTTATGGTGCGACGCAGAATTTCGGGCCGAACTATATCATTCCGGCGCCGTTCGATCCGCGACTGATGGAGATGGTGCCGGCTGCGGTCGCGCAGGCCGCGATGGATTCCGGGGTCGCACGCCAGCCGATCCTCGACATGGGCGAATATCGCAGTACGCTCCGCTCGCGGCTCAATCCCACCACGTCGGTGCTGACGCTGGCTTATGAAGGCGCCCGCGCACACCCGAAGCGGGTGGTCTTTGCCGAGGCCGAAGAGGAAGTGGTGCTGCGTGCGGCGATCGCGTTTCGCGACGGAGGCTATGGCATTCCCGTCCTGGTCGGCCGTGACGAGGTTCCGGACAGGCTGCGCGCGCTCGGCGTATCCAATCCTGAAGAGTTCGAGCTGCACAACAGCCGCATCTCCACACTGGTGCCGCGCATGGTGGACTATCTTTATGTGCGGCTGCAGCGCCGGGGATATTTGCGGCGCGAAGTCGAAGCACTGGTCAATCAGGACCGCAACATCTTTGGCGCGTTGCTGCTCGCCTTGGGCGAGGCCGACGTGATGATCACCGGCGTCACCCGCGCTTATGCACAGACCATGCGCCAGGTCCGCCGGGTGATCGATCCGGTCCCCGGCCACAAGCCGTTCGGCATTCATCTGCTGGTCGGGCAGAGCCATACGGTTTTCATGGCGGATACAACCGTGAACGAGCGGCCGTCGGCAACCGATCTTGCCGATATCGCCGAGCATACCGCGGCGGTGGCGCGGCGCATGGGCCACGAACCGCGTGTTGCCTTCCTTTCCTATTCCACGTTCGGCAATCCCGAAGGTAGCTTCCTCGAGAATATTCGCGAAGCGGTTGCCATATTGGAGCAGCGCGGCCCGAGCTTCGAGTTCGAGGGTGAGATGGCGCCGGATGTTGCCCTTAATCCACGGGTGGCGCGCGCCTATCCGTTCAGCCGGCTTTCGGGGCCAGCCAATGTTCTGATCATGCCCGGCCTGCAATCCGCCAATGTTTCCGCAAAATTGCTGCGCGAGCTGGGCGGCGATTCCGTGATCGGCCCGATGCTGGTTGGGCTGCAACATCCCGTGCAGATCGCCACCATGTCTTCCACTGCCTCCGAACTGGTAACGCTGGCCGTGCTGGCAGCGGGTGGTATCGCACGATAATCCTTATACAGGTGGTTGACGGCGCTTGTTGCCAAGCGTCGCTCACCGCACTACATCGGGTTCATTCGCAGGCCGCTCCGTGACGGGGCGGCCCTTTTATTTTCAGGAGTAGGATCGTGGCTCAGCCGCTTATGCCTCATGCGACCGCGTCGTGGCTGGTCGACAATACCGCGCTCAGCTTCCAGCAGATTGCCGATTTTTGCGGTCTTCATATTCTCGAAATCCAGGCGATTGCTGACGATACGGCAGCGACCAAGCTGACCGGCCGCGATCCGGTTCGCGCCGGCGAGCTGACCATGGCCGAGATCGAGAAAGGTCAGGCCGATCCCAATTACCGGCTCGTGATGCAGAAGGGGCCGGAGCAGGTCCGCCGCACCAAGGGTCCGCGCTACACGCCCGTGTCGAAGCGGCAGGATAAGCCCGACGGCATTGCCTGGATCATCCGCAACCATCCCGAGATTTCCGATGGGCAGATCTCCAAGCTGATTGGCACCACGCGTACGACCATTGCTGCGATCCGCGATCGCACCCACTGGAACATTGCGAACATCACGCCCAAGGACCCGGTCACGCTCGGCCTGTGTTCGCAGCGCGAGCTTGATGGGCTGGTGGCGAAGGCGGCCAAGGCCGCCGGGGTGGAGGCGCCGGTGGACAGCCGCCTCGACGGCGATCGCCAGGCGCTGATCGAAGAATTGCGTGCCCAGCGCGATGCTGCAGTACGCGAAGCCGACGGCACGCACGCCGAAGCAGGCAGCGATTTCCCGCAAGACCCGTTCCGGAGCTGAGCTCCGCTCCAGAAACCTTCATCCATGTCAATTGATTGGCAAGGATGAGCGGCTTAGGGTGAGGCGTGGCTGATCCCACCCAAATCTGGCGTCACGCTTATCGCCACCCCAGCGCCTGGGACGCAGCCTATGAGCCGATGACGGTGCCGGCGATGTTCGATGCCAGCACGGCGCGGTTCAAGCATGCGCCGCTGCTCGATTTCTACGGGCGCAAATATAGTTTCGCCCAAGTCGCTTCGGGCGCTGACCGCGTCGCCAGCGGGCTGCTGCATCTCGGGATCGGCAAGGGGGACCGGATCGGTCTCTATCTTCCTAACGTGCCCCATTATGTCGCGGCATTTTACGGGGCGCTGAAGATCGGTGCCACCATCGTCAACTTCTCGCCGCTTTACTCGATCGATGAGCTGTCGGAGCAGGTCGAGGATTCGGGAACGCGGCTGCTGTTCACCTTGTCGGCAAAGGCGCTTCTGCCCAATGCCCTGGCGGTGATGGAGCGTTGCCGGCTCGCGCATCTCGTCGTCGGATCGGTGGAAGGCGCGCTGCCGAGGGCGAAGTCGCTGCTCTATCACTGGTTCCAATCCAGCCAGAATGTGCCCCGTCCGGACGATCCGCGCGTCATCGCTTTCTCGAAGCTTGTCGACAATGATGGGACCTATAGCCCCGCTGCGATCGATGCCGAGGCAGACATCGCGATGCTGCAATATACCGGTGGCACAACGGGGACGCCGAAAGGTGCGATGCTCTCGCACAACAACATCACCGCCAATGCCCGCCAGATCGCCGCGATCGATCCCTGGGCTGGACAAGAGGACCGCATCCTCGGCGTGATCCCGTTTTTCCACATCTTCGCCAATATGACGGTGCTGCAGCGGACGGTGCTCAAGGGCGGCGAGCTGGTGATGCTGCCGCGCTTCGATGCCAATCAGGTATTTGCTGCGATTGCACGCACGCGCCCGACATCCTTGCCCGGCGTGCCGACGATGTTCCGGGCTCTGCTGGATCATCCCAAGCTGCGCGACACAGATATGTCCTCGCTGCGCGTCTGCGTATCGGGCGGCGCGCCGCTTCCCGAAGAACTCAAGACCCGCTTTGAAGAGGCAACCGGCGCGGTGCTTGCCGAAGGTTATGGCCTTACCGAATGCTGTATCACATCGACCAACCCTTATCTCGGGCCGCGCAAAACTGGCACAATCGGTCAACCGCTTCCCGCCACGACCTTCACGCTTGTCGATCGCGACGATCCCGCCAAACCCGCTCCGCCGGGTGAGCCCGGGGAGATCGTGATTTCCGGGCCGCAGGTGATGAAAGGTTATTGGAACCGGCCCCAGGAATCGGAGCACTGCTTCGTCCTGGACGGGTTCCGGACCGGCGACGTCGGCGAGATCGATGAAGACGGCTATATCCGGATCGTTGATCGCCTCAAGGACATGATCACGGTTGGCGGGTTCAAGGTCTATCCTAGCCAGGTCGAAGCCGTGCTTTATCACCATCCGGCGGTTCGCGAAGCGCTGGTCATCGCCGTTCCCGATGCCTATCGCGGCGAGTCGCCGAAGGCCTTCGTCAGCCTTTATCCGGGCATCGATGTCGATGGGGAGGCGCTCAAGGAATGGCTCAACCCACAGCTTGGCAAGCATGAGCGCGTCGTCGCCGTCGAGGTGCGCAAGGATCTTCCGAAGACGCTGGTCGGCAAGCTCAGCCGCAAGGAACTGGTGGCCGAGGAACGCGCCAAGGCCGCCGCACAACATTGATCGCGCTGAACCGGCGCTGGCACAGCCCGAAACGAAAGGCTAAATGCGCGGCATGACTCGCACCTATTTCGGTACCGACGGAATTCGCGGCCGCACTAACGAGGCGCCGATGACGCCTGAAATCGCCATGAAGGTGGGGCAGGCGGCAGGCGCGCGCTTCTTGCGCGGAACCCATCGCCACCGGGTCGTGATCGGCAAGGATACCCGGCTCTCCGGTTATATGATGGAATCGGCGCTGGTTGCGGGCTTCACCAGCGTTGGCATGGACGTGGTGCTCGTCGGCCCGATGCCGACGCCGGCGATTGCGATGCTCACGCGATCGATGCGCGCCGATCTCGGCGTGATGATCTCGGCAAGCCATAATCCGTTCGCGGATAACGGCATCAAGCTGTTCGGGCCGGACGGCTACAAGCTTTCCGATGCGGACGAGATGGCGATCGAGGCGTTGATGGCCAAGCCGCCGAAGCTCGCCCGTTCGGCCGATATCGGCCGCGCACGCCGGATCGAGGATGCGCGCGGGCGCTATATCCATGCAGTGAAATCGGCCTTTCCCGAACATCTGCGCCTCGATGGCATGCGGATCGTGATCGATTGCGCGAACGGCGCAGCCTATCAGGTTGCGCCCGCGGCTTTGTGGGAGCTGGGCGCCGAGATCATCAGCCTCGGCGTTTCACCGAACGGCACCAATATTAACGAGCAGTGCGGCTCGACCGATCCCGCCGCGGTGCAAGCTAAGGTGATCGAAACGCGCGCGGATATCGGGCTTGCGCTCGACGGCGACGCCGATCGCCTGATCGTGGTCGATGAAACGGGCCGCATCATCGACGGTGATCAATTGATGGCGCTGATCGCCACCGCATCGTCACGGCGCGGGACGCTGAAAGGGGGTGCGCTGGTGGCGACCGTGATGTCCAATCTCGGGCTGGAACGCTTCCTGGCCAGCCAAAATATCGGGCTGGTCCGAACACAGGTAGGCGATCGCTATGTGGTCGAGGAGATGCGCACAAACGGCTGTAATGTCGGTGGCGAGCAATCCGGCCACATCATCCTGTCGGATCATGGCACGACGGGGGACGGCTTGGTCGCGGCCTTGCAGATCCTCGCCGAGCTCGTCGAAAGCGGCCAGAAGGCGAGCAAGCTTCTGCGCCTGTTCGAGCCTTTGCCCCAGCTTCTCAAAAATGTGCGGTTCGCGGGTGGCCGGCCGCTTGAGGCTGAGACGGTAAAGAGCGCGATCGCGGACGCGGAAACAAAGCTCGATGGCAAGGGCCGGTTGTTGATCCGCAAGTCCGGCACCGAGCCGCTGATCCGGGTCATGGCCGAGGGCGAGGATCCGGCGCTTGTCGAAAGTCTGGTCGATCAGATCTGCGAGGCCGTGCGCAAAGCTGCATGATGCCGTCCCTTCGAACCCACCAGGCGGGGGCGTGATTCCGCGCATTCTCGTCATCGCCGGCTCGGATTCCGGCGGCGGCGCGGGTATTCAGGCCGATCTCAAGACCATCGCGATGCTGGGCGGCCATGGCATGACCGCGATCACGGCGATCACCGCGCAAAATACATTGGGTGTGAACGCGGTGGAGCTTGTGCGTCCGGCAATGGTCATCGCGCAGATGGAGGCCGTGATCGGCGACATCGGCATCGACGCGATCAAGATCGGGATGATCGGCTCAGCCGAGACCGCGCATGCCGTGGCCGACCGTCTTTCCTCGGTCAAAGGCATGCCGATCGTCTTCGATCCAGTGATGGTCGCGACCAGCGGCTCCGTGCTGGCAGCGCCCGATACGATCGCAGCCTTCTGCAGGCTGACGGCGCTCGCGACGCTTGTCACACCCAATCTTCCCGAGCTGGCGGCGCTCGGAGGCGATGCGCAGGTGCTGGCGGAGCGAAGCGGCGCGGCGGTGCTCATCAAGGGCGGCCATGGCGAGGACGACCGGATCGTCGATCGCTTGATCGAGCCTGACGGTTCGGAGACGATCTGGGAGGATCAGCGCATCGACACCCGCCACACCCACGGCACGGGGTGCACTTTGGCGAGCGCGATCGCGACTGGGCTCGGCGCAGGAATGGCTCTCCCGGACGCGATCAGCCGCGCGCGGACATATGTGCGCCGGGCGCTGCTGGCAGCGCCCGGGCTTGGTGCAGGGCACGGGCCGATGGGCTTTTTGCCCGACCCGTTATAGCCGGTCCGAAGCTCAGCCCGCCTGCGGCAGCAAGCGCTTGTCGCCGGCGAGCCGCATCATCGCTTTCTGCAACTTGTCGAAGGCACGCACTTCGATCTGGCGGACACGCTCGCGGCTGACGCCATAGACCTGGCTGAGCTCCTCAAGCGTCTTCGGTTCTTCCGCCAACCGCCTTTCGACGAGAATATGCTTCTCGCGATCGTTGAGCGCGTTCATCGCCTCGAGCAGCATGCCGTGACGAACATTCTGTTCCTCGGATTCAGCCAGGCGCTGGTCCTGCAACGGTTCTTCGTCGACCAGGAAATCCTGCCACTGACCCTCGGCATCCTCGCGCATCGGCACGTTGAGCGAGGTATCGCCACCCATCGCCATCCGGCGATTCATGCTGACGACCTCGTCCTCAGTGACGCCAAGATCGGTTGCGATCTTCGTCACGTCCTCCGGCTTAAGATCACCGTCCTCGAACGCGTCGATCTGGCTCTTCATCCGGCGCAGGTTGAAGAACAGCTTCTTCTGGGCCGCGGTGGTGCCCATTTTCACCAGGCTCCACGAGCGCAGGATGAATTCCTGGATCGAAGCCCGGATCCACCACATCGCATATGTGGCCAAGCGGAACCCCCGATCGGGCTCGAACTTCTTCACGCCCTGCATGAGGCCGATATTGCCTTCCGAGATCAGCTCGCTGACCGGCAGGCCATAGCCGCGATAGCCCATCGCGATCTTGGCCACGAGGCGAAGGTGAGACGTCACAAGGCGTGCGGCCGCGTCGGGATCGCCATGCTCCTGAAAGCGCTTGGCAAGCATATATTCTTCCTCTGGCGCGAGGATCGGAAACTTCTTGATCTCGGCCAGATAGCGGTTGAGGCTCTGCTCACCGCCGAGTGCGGGTATCGTCGCCGGGACGTTCTTGCCGCTTGCCATGATCTTATCACTCCCTTCTCGGAACGACTCATTTTCAGTTCCGATTTGAAACCTTTATATCATAAGATTCGTGAATAAGCGCTGCATATCTTCAGGAATCTTACTATCGAACGCTAAAGCCTGGCTTGTGATCGGGTGGATGAAGCCCAGATGGGCCGCATGCAGTGCCTGCCGCCGAAAACCCAATGTGTCCAGTAACGCACGGTGGCTTTTACGGGTCCGTCCATAAGCCGGATCGCCGATAAGCGGAGCACCGATAGAGGCCATGTGAACGCGAACCTGATGGGTGCGGCCCGTTTCCAGCCTGCATTCTACCATTGCCGCCTCTCTCAATGGGGAGATGAGGCGATAATGGGTCACTGCGCGCTTGCCCTTGCCCTCCGGCTGGACGGCGATCTTGTGCCGGTTGTTCGAGCGGCCCAGAGGGGCATCCACCGTACCAGCAGGCGGGTTCGGAATACCCGACACGATTGCTAGATAGCGCCGGTCGATGCTGTGCCTGGCGAACTGGGCAGCAAGTCCCGCATGCGCCGGATCGGTTTTGGCCGCAACCAACAGGCCGGACGTGTCTTTATCGATCCGGTGGACGATGCCCGGACGTTCGACCCCGCCGATCCCCGAGAGGCTGCCCTTGCAATGATGCAGCAGCGCGTTGACCAGCGTACCGTCCAGATTGCCCGCCGCCGGATGCACGACCAGGCCAGCCGGCTTGTCGATAACGATCAGATGATCGTCCTCGTAAACGATTTCGAGTGGGATCTCCTGCGCCTCATTATGCGCCGGTGCCGGCTCCGGAATGGCCACGGAGTAAACGCTACCAGACGTAACCTTGACCGCCGGATCGCGGACGAGGACGCCGCCAGGCTCGGTCGCGACCTTGCCCGACGCGATCAACGCCTTGAGCCGTTCTCTCGAAATTGTGGGCAACGCCGCTGCAAGAGCCCGGTCCAGCCGCCAGCCAGCGGCCTCTTCCGGCACAATCGCGCGCGCTATCGACATCCCCCCGTCCATCAGCGTAGCTGAAATGGTGACGGACGTCGAAATTTCAAGATCGCTGCTGGGCCAGATCGTCGCTCATGCGATGGCTGAGCCGATGGAAGAGGTTTGCGGCCTGCTGCTGGGACCTCAAGGAAGGATAGAGGCGGTCGTTCCCGCCGCGAATGTCGCCGCTGATCGGCGCAACACCTTCGAGCTTGATCCGGCTGTCTTGCTTGCCGCGCATCGCGGCGCGCGCGCCGGCGGCCCGGCCGTGCTGGGGCATTATCATTCGCATCCGGGGGGCCAGGCATTACCATCGCGGCGCGATGCCGCACACGCCGCCAGCGATGGGCTGTGGCTGATCGTGGCCGGAGAACATACGGCATTGTTCGAAGCGCGGCAGCATGGCCCGATTCATGATCGTTTCCACGCGGTTGTACTGCAAGTGCTTTAAGAGCGGTTGCACTATCGCGTTGCCATCGCCACAAGGGCGGCCCGGCAAAGAGTTTCAGGGACGGTATCATGGCCAACCACAGCGTGGAATTTGCAAGCCTGTTGTGCTCGCGCTTGTGCCATGATTTGCTGAGCCCGGTCGGCGCGCTCAACAATGGGATTGAGCTGCTTGCCGATGAGACTGATCCGGAGATGCGGGCCCGCTGTATCGAGCTGCTCGCAGAAAGCGCGCGCGCCTCGGCCAACAAGCTTAAATTCTTCCGGCTGGCCTTCGGCGCGGCCGGCGGCTTTGCTGACAATGTCGACACGCGCGAAGCCAAGGGTGCCATCGAGGGGTTGTTCGGCTCCGAGGGCCGCATCCAGCTTGGTTGGATGGTGTCGGAACCGGCCATGTCCAAGGGCGCCATCAAGATCTTGCTCAACCTTGCACTGATTGCGGGCGACGCGCTCGTGCGCGGGGGAAGGCTGGACGTCGGCGCCGAAGGTGGCGAGATCGTGGTGCGTGCGGAGGGCCCAAGGCTGGTGCTCGATCCCGAGCTGCGGGACGCGCTGCTCGGGAAGCTGGGCGATGATGGCGTGACGCCGCGTGCCGCCGCCGCCTGGCTGGTGCACAGCCTGGCGACGGACATGCGCGGCCGTATTCAGATCTCGGAGCCCGAGGAGGGCGTTCTGGTATTCGGCGCCGCCATCCCGCAATCCTGACCCCAAAAGTAGCCAGGATCTTTGCCCGAGATTTTTGGGGATAAGAGTTCCTTTACCACGACTGTGTCAGAGCAGGTCCGGTTCGCGAATGCGGAAAGGGCCCATGGACGATCTTCTCGTCGATTTTATAGCGGAAACGCGCGAGACGCTTGAGACGCTAACGAGCGAAATCGTGGCTTGGGAGGCTACTCCCAGCGATCGGACGCGCCTCGACGCCATCTTTCGCTTCGTTCATACCGTCAAGGGAAGCTGCGGTTTTCTGAATCTACCCCGGCTCGAGAAGTTGAGCCACGCCGCGGAGGACGTGCTCGCGGATTGCCGCGCGGAACGTCGCCAGCCGGATGAGGCGCTGGTGACCGCCGTGCTCGCAATTATCGACAGGATTGCCGAGCTCGCCAACGCGCTCGAAAGTGGCGATAGCGTCCCCGATCATGACGATGCCGCCCTCATCGCGGCGCTCGCGCCCGGTGCGGGAGAGAAGGACGAGGCTCAGGCCGAAAGCGCTACGGTCGCTGCCGCGGTTCCGGTGGCTGCTCCCCGTGGCGTCTCGCGAAGCATCCGCCTGCCGGTCGATCTGCTCGATCGCATGATGGCCGGGGTGTCGGACATGGTGCTCGCGCGCAACGATTTGTCGCGGCGATTACGCGAGAACGGGGCTGAGCCCGCCGTGGAAGCCGCGTTCGAGCGTCTTTCGCTGTGCATTGCGGAAATGCGGGATTCGATCACTCGCACCCGCATGGCCCGCATCGAAAATCTTTTCTCGGCGCTCCCGCGCATGGTGCGCGATCTGTCATCGGAGCTGGGCAAGCAGGTCACGCTCGAACTCGACGGCGGAGACGTCGAGCTGGATCGCGAGATGATCGAAATGATCCGCGATCCGCTAACGCACATTGTTCGCAACGCGATTGATCATGGAATAGAAATGCCTGCCGATCGCATCGCGGCGGGCAAGCCGCCCCACGGGCGGCTGCGGGTATCCGCGCGTCAGGCCGGCAACCAGATTGCGATCGAAGTGGTCGACGATGGACGCGGCATCGATGCCGAGCGGCTTGTCGAAAAGGCGATCGCCAACGGCGTCGTGACGCGCGAAAAGGCGGCTGCGATGAGCGTGCATGCCAAGCTCCACCTCATCTTCGCGGCAGGCTTGTCAACCGCCCGTGAAGTGACCGCCATATCCGGTCGTGGCGTCGGCATGGATGTGGTGCGGGCCAATGTCGAGCGCATCGGCGGGCTCGTCGATTTGGACAGCAAGCCCGGGCTGGGTCTTAGGCTCAGCATGAAAGTTCCCCTCACGCTCACGATCATTCCGGCGCTTACCGTGAGCGCGGGTGGACATCAGTTCGCCATACCGCGTTCCGCGATCGAAGAGCTGATCCGCGTGAGCAGCGCGTCGGCTCGCTTGGGCGAGCTCGGCGGCGCGAAAATGGTCAACATCCGCGGGCGCAGGCTGCCGGTCGTGATGCTTGCGCCATTTCTGAAGATCGAGCCGCACTGCGAAGAGCATGAGCTGACCATGGTGGTGCTTAAGCCTGCCGGCGGTGATCAATATGCGCTCGCGGTCGAAGCCGTTCATGACCATGAGGAGCTGGTCGTACGGCCCGCCGCGCCGGCGCTAATGGCTACCGGCATTTATGCCGGCACGACCTTGCCCGACAATAGCCATCCGATGCTGCTGCTGGACCCGGCTGGCATTGCGCATGCAACCGGGATCGCAGCCCAACCGACTTCGAACGATGAAGCGCAGGCTGAGGAAGTACACGAGACGGACGAGCGAGCGACCACGCTGCTCTTTCGTGATCTGGACGGCGTCGAACGCGCGATCCGGCTGGCGCTGGTCGAGCGCATCGAGGAAGTTCCTGCTTCGGCGACCAGCTTCAGCGCAGGCCGCATGCGATTGTCGCAGGAAGGCCGGATCGTTCCGCTGATGAGCTGCTGCAGCTTGCCGACGGCCGAGAAATATCGGGTGCTGAGAATGAGCGATGGCCGCGCGCAGATCGCCTATGCCATTTCCGAGGTGATCGACATCGTCGGAATGGATTTCACCTGCGAGCGCGCGATCGAGCCTGGGTTGATTTCGGGTGTTGCGCTTGTCGACGGCCGGCCGATCGAGATCATCGACAGCTTCTGGCTGTTCGCGGAAGCCGAGCAGGAGGGAACTGCGCCCGATCGGCCCGCGCTTTGTCTATTGGCTGGCGGCGACGATCCCTGGGCGCGCCAGGTCCTGCTGCCGCTCTTGCGGGCGGGCGGTTATCAGGTCGTACTGCCCGGTTCCGAACGGGCTGGCGAGGCTGATGTAATGATCCTGTGCGCCGATGATGTGCCTGGAGAGGTGAAGGAGATTGCAGAGGCAATCCCGCTTGTCCGATTGACGGCGCATTCCGATGCGGTCGACGACCGTGTCTATCGCTATGATCGTGCGCGGTTGCTCGAAGCAGTGCGGGTCGGAGTCGAGCGGCGCAGGAGCCGGAGATGAACAAGCTATATCTCATCGTCACGATCGCCGGCCAGCGCGTCGCGCTTCCAGCTGTCACGGTTGAATCGGTCGTAGAGATCGACAGCATCGAGCGCGTGCCGCTGGTTGCACCTCATGTGGCAGGCCTGTTCGCGCTGAGAAGCCGGGTCATGACCGTGATCGATAGCTGCGCCGCGGTTGAGCTTGGGGCATTCGCCTGGAAGGGCCATGCCGAAGCCGTCATCGCGAATTGCGACGGCCATGGCTATGCCATCCTCGTTGAAAATGTCGACGATGTCGTGGAGCCGGCTGCATCAGTCGTGCCGTCCCGTGCCGCGTTGGCGCCGGGCTGGGCTCGAGTCGCGCGGGGGACGATCGAAATCGACGGCGAAGCATTGCTGGTGGTTGAGCCCGAGGCGCTGGTCATCGGCCCGGGCGTCGCCGCCGCAGCTTGACGAAGAAGCGCGCTGTTAACTCGACGCTTACGCCTTTGCGATAAGCTTCCGGGATATTCGCAAGTGTAAGGTGCTTCATGAAAACCTGCCTCATCGTAGACGACTCCAAGGTGATCCGTAAGGTCGCCCGCCACATCCTCGAAACGCTCGATTTCGCTGTGGAGGAAGCTGGAGACGGCGCGGAGGCGCTCGATCATTGCCAACGTTCAGTGCCGGACGTCGTCCTGCTCGATTGGAACATGCCGGTGATGAGCGGCATGGACTTCCTGAAGGCGCTCGGCAAGAGCAGCATCTCGCCGCGCCCCAAGGTGGTGTTCTGCACCACCGAAAACGGCATCGCCCATATTCGCGCTGCGATCGAGGCGGGCGCTGACGAATATGTCATGAAGCCATTTGATCGCGAAACGCTTGAAAGCAAACTTCAGACTGTCGGCGCGTGCTGAGAGATCCCAGGTGCCAAGTGCGCGCGGAGCCGCAGTTCTAAACGAACACCCAAAATGTATTGAGCCGATCAAGGTCCTGATCGTCGACGATTCCATCGTCGCGCGGACCGTGCTCAACCGGATTTTAGAGCCACGACCGGAATTCGTCGTCGTCGGGGCGGTAGCGAGCGCCGAACAGGCGCTTGATCTGGTCAAAAGCAAGCCGGTGGATATCGTTTTGCTCGATCTTGAAATGCCGGGTGTCAGCGGGCTTGAACTTTTGCCCCAGCTTATCGAGCAAAGTAACGGTGCCAGGGTCCTGGTGGTGTCCTCCGCGGCGGCCGACGGTGCGGCGGCAACGATCCAGGCGCTTGCGCTCGGTGCTGCCGATACGCTGCAAAAGCCCGGCGTTACGAACTTCGACGGGCGTTTCGGCGATACGCTTGCCGATCGGCTGATCCGGATTGGTGGAAGCCGCCGCTCCAGCGTCAACAGCTCCCGGGTGGTGACAAGACGTCCAACGGCTGCCGCACAGGAACCCGTCGAATGCCTTGCGATTGGCGCATCCACCGGCGGCCTTCATGCATTGACCGAGCTGCTGCGGGACTTTCCTGCCGAGTTCAGCGCCCCCATCCTCATCACTCAGCATCTGCCCGCAGCGTTCATGCCTTTCTTTGCTGACCAGATGCAGTCGATCGCAGGCAGGCCTGCGACGGTGGCGCGAGATGGCGAGAAGTTGGAACGTGGCCGCATTTTGATTGCGCCCGGCGAAGGGCATATCCGGCTGCGCAAGGTCGGCAACGACGTGCGTGTCACGCTCGATACCACGCCGGCGGTAACGCTCTGCATGCCATCGGTCGATCCGATGTTCGAATCCATGGCCCAAATTTACGGCCCGCGCGGCCTCGCAATCGTGCTCAGCGGCATGGGCCGGGATGGAACGATCGGCGCTCGCGCTCTGGCGGACGCGGGCGGAGAAATTTACGTGCAGGACGCCGCCACCTCCGTCGTGTGGGGTATGCCGGGTTCGGTCGCGGAAGCCGGCATAGCATCAGTGGTGCTTCCGCCAGAACGAATTGCCGATCGCATATTGGCGCGAGTGGGGGACAGCAGATGGAACTGAGCCCGTTGGCGATCCGCGTCTTCGGCGAGCTGCTTGAGTCTCGAACCGGGCAGCAGCTTGCGGACAATCGCCTGTGGCGGGTGGAAACCGCGCTGCAGCCCATCCTGCGCGTGCAAGGAGTCGACTCGCTCGAAGCGCTGGCCACCATGGTCGCGGGCGGGCGCAATGCTACGCTGGGCACGATGGTGGCTGAGGCGCTGCTCAATCACGAAAGCTTCTTCTTTCGCGATCCGCCGGCCTTCGCACTGCTGTTTGAGGCGATCAACGGCGCGCTGCGTGATGCCCGCATGGCTGATCGTCGGCTGCGGATCTGGAGCGCGGGCTGCTCCACCGGCCAGGAGGTCTATTCTCTGGCGATCAATTTCGCCGAGCATCCTGAACTGTGGGATGGCTGGACAGTCGAGATCGTCGGCACCGACGTATCGAGCGCCGCCATTGAACGTGCCAAGCACGGCATCTATAGTCAGTTCGAAATCCAGCGCGGGCTGCCGGTGCGTCAGATGTTGCGCTGGTTCGATTCCCGCAACGAGGACTGGCACGCAGCGCCGGAACTCCGGCGCCGTGTACATTTTCTAGTGCACAGCCTTCTGAGCCCCGCGCCGGGACATGCGCCCTTCGATGTTATCCTCTGTCGAAACGTTCTGCTTTATTTTTCGCAGCAGGTTCGCGCCGGCGTGTTCGAGCGGCTTCGCAACGCGATTGTGCCCGATGGCGTGCTGATGCTCGGGGCGGGCGAGACCGTGCTTGGCCAAACGCGTACGTTCGAATCGAACCCGCAGATCCGTGGGCTCTATCGGCCTGCGCAGGCGGTGATGCCGCGCGCCGCCTGATGGGGGCTTGACCATGCCCGCCCCAACGGCGGATTGAGGCGGAATGATCGATTGTCCGTCGCCGAACTGGGATGAACGCAGCCTGCCGATCTCGATGATCGTGCTTCATTATACGGGGATGGCCGACGCTGCTGCTGCGATCGCACGGCTGACGGATCCAGAGGTCAAGGTTTCCTGCCATTATCTGATCGCCGAGGACGGCCAGGTCGTCAGGATGGTGCCGGAGGAGAAGCGCGCATGGCACGCGGGCAAGGCCTATTGGCGAGGCATCGAGGACGTCAATTCGGCAAGCATCGGCATTGAGCTGGTCAATCCCGGCCATGAGTTGGGCTACCGGCCGTTTCCAGAAGCGCAGATGGCGGCACTGATGCCACTGATGGTTGAGATTGTCGGCCGCTACGGGATCACACGCGGCAACATCGTTGGCCATTCGGACGTAGCACCTGCACGAAAGCTCGATCCCGGCGAGCTGTTCGATTGGGATAGGCTTGCCGCGGTGCGCCTGGCCCTCCCGAAGCCATTCAAATATCTGACTGACCCGCTCTGGGTCGACAGCGGCTTCCTGCTCGCGCTGGAACGGTTCGGCTACGATATCACCGATACCGGGGCAGCGGTGCGCGCATTTCAACGCCGCTATCGGCCCGACTTGATCGACGGGGTCATCGATGGGCATTGCCGCGCGATCCTGTTGTCGCTGCTGACCGGCGGCGACAAGGCCGCGGCGCTGCGTGAAGGCGACGGCGGCTAGGCGGAAAGTAAAGCCTGAGCCGCGGTCAGTGCGCTCGAATAGTCAGGCGTGAAGCTGAGCGAACTATCCGAAGGCTTGATATTTTCGTGCATCAGCACATCCTGAATGTGTAGCGACGCGCCCGACAAGATCACCATGCTTCCACCTGCATGCGAGCGTTTCAAGAAACCGCGCAATGCGGCGGTGCCGCTGCTGTCGAGCCATGGAACCAGTTCCAGCCTTAAGATAATGACCCGCGGCATCTTGCCGATCCGCTTGAGAGCCTCGAGCAATTCGCCCGTCACTCCGAAAAAGAGCGGACCATTGATGCGGAACACCTCGACATCTTCGGGAAGCGTATCCCGCTGATCGGGATCTTCGACAATTTCATCTGCGCCGCTCTCGATCCTCACGGTTTCGCTCATGCGCGCCATGAAACTCAACGATGCTAGTGTGACGCCCACCCCGACGGCGACCGTCAGATCTACCAACACGGTCAAGCCGAACGTGATGAGCAGAATCCATCGATCGCTCGAAGATATGCGTAGCAGGGCGACGAAGCGTCCCGCTTCGCTCATGCCCCACGCGACCATCAGCAGGATCGCAGCCAGCACCGCCATGGGCACGGCTCGCATGAGATCGCTTGCGGCCAATACGAAGAGCAGCAGGAACAGCGCATGGAATATTCCGGCAAACGGCGTGCTGCCGCCTGCACGGATGTTCGTGGCGGTGCGGGCGATCGCTCCGGTCGCCGGCAGCCCTCCGAACAGCGCTGACGCCAGATTGGCGACGCCCTGGCCAACCAGTTCCTGGTTCGGGCGATGCTGAAAGCCGGTCATGCCGTCGGCAACCACGGCGGAAAGCAACGCTTCGATCCCGGCAAGGAAAGCGATCGTGAACGCTGAAGGGAGCATCTCCTGAATCTTCGCCAACGACAGGGCGGGCAGGGCAGGGCTGGGAAATCCCACCACCATTTCGGGAAAGCGCGTTCCGATCGTATCGACCGGCAGCCGCAACACGGCGACGGCCGCTGAAAGCAGGGCTATGACAATCAAATAAGCGGGAAGCCGTGGCGCAAACCTGCGCAGGATGATGAGCAGGATCAGGGCGCTGACGCCGACGGCAGCGGTGAGCGGATCCAAGATTCCGAGCAGATGGACTGCCGCTGTTACGCGTTCCCACGGGTTGCCCGAAACTGCTCCTTTCAACCCCAGGAAATCGCGGATCTGGCTCAAGGCGATGATCACAGCGATACCAGCGGTAAACCCGGTGACGACGGGATGGGGCACGAAACGGATCAACCGTCCCAGTCCTGAATAGCCCGCAATGATCAGGATCAGCCCGGCCAGCAGCGTGGCAAGGATCAGCCCGTCATAGCCATGCTTCGCGATGACGCCGTAAACGACCACGACGAACGCGCCGGTGGGACCACCGATCTGAACACGCGATCCCCCAAGTGCCGAGATCAGAAGACCAGCGACGATGGCGGTGATCAACCCCTTGTCCGGCGAGGCGCCCGATGCGATGCCAAGCGCCATCGCCAGCGGCAAGGCGACAATGGCGACGGTCAGCCCTGCAACTGCATCGCGGCGCAGGCGATCATGGCCGTAGCCTTCGCGCATGACAGTGACCAATTTGGGTAATAGCGCATTGCTTTGCGGGTGCTTCGCGGCTCCCGTCGGGGCTGGATCGAAAAGGCGATCAGCGATCGTTTGATGACCATCCACGCTTATTCTTCCCGCGTTTGATCCGAGGCGACACTCCCCTCGCGCAAGCGGACGCCCCGCCCGCCGCTGGCGCTGCTCGCCCCTTCACCAATCAAGATGATCCCGGCCTGTTCAAGGGCATCCACGAGTTTGGTGAGGCTTTCGATATTGCCTCGAACGGTGCCCTCCGAGGCCTCCATGCGTTGGATCGTGGGCACCGACAATCCGGACTTTTCCGCGAGCATTCGTTGATCGATCCCGAGCAGCGCACGCGCCGCGCGAACTTGGCCTGATGTTATCATTACATCTATATAGATATTTAAAACATCATATTCAATGCTAAGAGTCTTTATTCTAATGTTTCTTCAGACATTGTACAGCGCCGCTTGTCGAACATTGGAATTGGGCTATGTAGGGCACGCCAGAGGGCCGGGCGGCCGCCGGCTTCGTGCTTGCACGGGCGGGAGGAAAGTCCGGGCTCCGCAGAGCAACGGTGCCGGGTAACGCCCGGCGGGGGCAACCCCAGGGACAGTGCCACAGAAAGCAGACCGCCACGGCTTCGGCTAGGCAAGGGCGAAAGGGTGCGGCAAGAGCGCACCGCGTCTCCGGCAACGGAGGCGGCACGGTAAACCCCACCGGGAGCAAGACCGAATAGGGGCGGCGCATGGACTTGCTCGGTCCAGTCGCCCGGGTTGGTTGCTTGAGGCCCGCGGCGACGCGGGTCCTAGAGGAATGGTCGCCCAATCCCGCAAGGGATGGACAGAACCCGGCTTACAGGCCCTCTGGCTATGCTTCGCGCCGGATGACGATCTCCGCGATCTCATAGCTTATCGTGACCCCCTGTTCTTCGAACAGGCGAACCGCGCGCTTCAAGAGTGCCGCCGATGAAGGCGCCGGCTCCCAGCGCGCATCGGCCCCGATTGCCCGCAGGCTGCGGAGAAAGGCGAGTCCGTCGGCGAAGCTTTGCTTGAGGCTGTATCTTCGAACATCTGCCGAGCAGTTGCCAGGTGCCGCCTCCGCGAGCGAGGACGCGTCCGGATAGTCGCGCGTAAGCGCGGCGAGCCCGGCCTGCATCTGGGCTCGCCTCCATTCACGGAAGCTTCCCGCGTCCAGCGTGGAAAAGGCAAGCGAGCCGCCCGGCCTCAGCATTACGCTTAGGCGGCTGATGGCAGTTGCGGGATGCTCGAACCATTGGAAAGCTAGACTCGATGCGATGAGGCCATAGCTTCCCGGCTCCGCTTCAAGGCATTCGCCATCACCCGTGTGGTAGGTGACATTGGGTAATGCACCGATCGATGCACGGGTGCGATCGAGCATTGCCGGCGCTATGTCGTTGACGGTCAGGGAAAGCGCCGGCCAGCTGTCAAGCAGCGCCCTGGTCAGGAATCCGGTGCCGCAGCCGATTTCGAGCGCGGGTGCCAGCGGATCGATGCTGAGGCTCGTGATCCGCTCGGCAAGCCCCGCCGCGACGGCCTGCTGGATCTTGGCTTCGCTCTCATATTGGCGCGCACGATCGAAAGCGCGGGCGATACGGGCCTTGCGGGACGGCTGCATGGCGCGGCGCTTAGACGAGCAAGGCCAATGAAGCAAAATTCTTGCCGGATCCGCTCGCGGTCATAGCCCGTTCAAGCGTTGAGCGTTAAGGAGGTCGGATGGCTCGAACCACGCGATCGAACGACTGGGGCTTTCCGCGCTGGCGCGGCTATGGCAGCGAGCGTGGTACCACGCGCGTGCGGCTGTGCGATCGCGAAGGCTGCACCGAGCCGGGCGATCGTCCCGCGCCGAAGTCCCCCAACAGCCCGGAGCGCTGGTACTTCTGCGAAACGCATGCGGCTGAATATAACCGCTCATGGAATTATTTTGAGGGCCTGAGCGCCGAGGAGGCCGCCGCGCGCGAGGCGGAAGAGCGGCGCACCGCATCAGGCTATGCGGATGCGCGCCATTATGCCTGGGGCGGGCCGGGCGATGGCACGCGATCGCGCGACGAGATGCGGGCGCTCGAGGTGCTTGATCTGGAAACGGATGCGACCTTCACGGACATCAAGGCAGCCTGGCGCCGGCTCGCCAAGGCGAACCATCCGGACGTCAAGCCCAATGACGCCGAAGCGGCGAAGCGCTTCCAGGCGATCCAGACTGCTTATGAGGTGCTGCGCGCAGCCGAGGAACGGCGCGCGGCGTGATCAGTTCGAATATCGCGCCGCGGTCGCTTGGATCAGCGCGATCATGTTGGGAATGCCCTGGGTCCGGTTGGAGCTGAGCTGATTGCGAAGATCGAATGGCGCGAGTTCGGCGGCAATGTCGGTTGCGGCAATCTCCTCGGGCTGTTTGTCCTGCACTGCCGTCAGGATCAACGCGATGATACCCTTGGTAATTGCGGCATTGCTGTCAGCGAGGAAATGCAGCCGGCCATCCTCGCGGCGCGTGGGATAAACCCAAACGCTTGCTGAACAGCCCCGCACGAGGGTCGCGTCGGTCTTGAGCACGTCCGGCATGGGTTCGAGCGCCTTGCCGAGATCGATCAGCAGCCGGTAGCGATCGTCGGCATCGAGCAGCTCGTAATCTTCGTATATGGCGGCCATATCGGTCATTGTCGTCCGCTACCAGCGGTCAGGGCAACAGGTCCACCCCTGATGCGATTGCCTCAAGCTTCCGAACGCGTTCCTTGAGCGCCGCAAGCTCGATCCGCGCAGCCGGGGAAGCCGAGCCGGTGTCCTGCTCCGCCTTCAACGTCATTGTCTTGAGCGCGAGCCAATCGCGCCAGGCGATCAGCAACGTCCGCGCCACGATCGAGACCGCGAGCAACGAGGCGGTGCTGAGGATGAGCACTGGCATATGGGCGTCGATCATGTTCAACTCCTGTCACGCAGGGCTTCGATCTCTTGGCCGAGCATGGTCGAATTATCGGTCGCGATGCGTTCGAGCACGGCCACGCGCTCCTTGAGCGCGCGGAGCTCTGCCAGCAGTTTTTCCTTATCGGGGGCATTGGCCGCTTCGGTTTCTGCGACCTTGGTGCCATGGATCACCGAGGCCTTGAGGAAGCTGGCGCACGCCACGATGGCCACGATCAGCACAACCATCCATTGTCCGCCGGACATAGTCTTCTCCCTGGAATTCAGACAATCACTTCAATTCGTCGATCTCGCGCGCCAACCGGCTAGAGGACGAGGTGTAGAGCGTCTCGATATCAGCAAGGCGGCGGTCGATGTCACGGAAGCTGCTCCGCACGTCGCGAACCGAAGCGCGCGGCTTGGCGCGCACGCCCTGCCAGAACCTCTCCTCCTGCGGATCCATGTCATAGAATTCCCGTGGTTTGTTGTCGGCAACCCATGCCGTGATGAAATAGGCGAGCAGCGTCCATGGAAAGCCGCCGATGATCGTCAGCAGCACGACGCCGACTCGAACCCAGGTGACTTCGATGCCGGTATAATCGGCGATGCCGGAGCAGACGCCCAGGAACCGGGCGTTGCGCTTGTCGAGATAGAATTTGGTGCGGCGGGCAGTCATTGCTTTATCCCCTGATGTGATGCGGTGAGCCTCAGCGGCTTGGCCTGAAGTCCGGATTGTCGGCGGCGATGATGCGCTCGACTGTTTCGAGCCGTGCTTCCAGCCGCCGGGCGGTTTCATAAAGTTCGTCGAGCAGGTTCTCGTCCTCGACACTGATGCTCCCGGCCTTCTTCCACTGGGTGATGTAGTGCAGGACCACCCAGGGCAGCCCGATGAAGAGCATCCCGACGATCATAATGGGCAAGAACACGTCTTCCACGGTCTAGTCTTCCTTCTTCCCCAGGCGTTCCTTGAGCGCGGCCAGCTCGGCATCGACCTTGTCGGCAGCGCGAAGCTCGGCGATTTCCTCTTCGAGGCTTTTGGGTGCGGCGCCCATCGCCGCTGCCTCGGCGCGGCCTTCCGCAAGGTCCACGCGCCGTTCGAGCAGCTCGAAACGGGCGAAGGCCTCGTCAGCGCGTGCGCCCGCATACATTTCCCGCATGCGCGCGCGCTGATGCGCCGATTCGAGCCGCGTCACGATCGAATTCTGCCGGGCGCGGGCTTCGCGGAGCTTGGCCTGGAGCTTGTGGATATCCTCTTCCGAAGCCTTGAGCGCGTCGTCCAGCTCGCCAATCTCGCGATGGAGCTGGTCGGCAACTTCGGAGGCCTTCTGTTTTTCGTGCAGCGCCGCCTTGGCGAGATCCTCGCGCCCCTTGGAAAGCGCGAGTTCGGCCTTTTCAGTCCACCCTTCCTGGACCTTTTCGAGCCGTGCGATCTGGCGGCGCATCTCCTTCTGGTCGGCGATGGTGCGCGCGGCCGAGGCGCGAACCTCGACCAGCGTTTCCTCCATCTCCATGATGATGAGGCGGATCATCTTCGCCGGGTCTTCCGCCTTGTCGAGCAGGTCGGAGACGTTGGCGGCGATGATGTCGCGGGTGCGGGAGAAGATTCCCATCTTGAACTCACTCCTGTGTCAATAAGCATAATGAGAGGGTGCCGGGGCGGGCAAGGGATTCCCGCCCCGGCCGCCATTCAGCCAGTGGGCTGAGCGGCGATCTGGGCCCGTTCGCGGGCAGTGTCCTCCTTGGCGGCGAGCGCGGTCGCGGCCTGGCGGGCCTTTACCCGCGCTTCGCCGACGCCCGCGTCCTTGTTGCCGAAGAAGATCTGCATGGCGACATTTTGCGGCTTGCCTTGCAGATAGGCGGGCAGCGCGGGGTAACGCAGCGCGTTGGCGGTGCGGACGGCTTCCTGATCGACGGCCTCGATGCCGCTCGATTTCAGCAGCGTGGCGGAGCGGAAGGCGCCGCGCTCGTCGAACTTCATCGCCACTTCGGCCATCACCACCTTGGGGCTTTGAGCGGTCGGCGATTGCAACGCATTATCGATGCGCTTCTCGACTTCGGTCTGCCAGCCAGCGGCAGTCGAAAAGGTCGCTTCCGCCGCCTTGGCGGGAAATATTGCGGCGCCGATGCAGGCGGTGGAAACGAGCAGCGCGCCGAAAGCTGAAACCGCGACGCGTTGAATGTCGCTGCGTGTGATCGTGGTCATTGCATTTCTCCCTAGTTCCGAATTTCGTTCGCCCCGTTGGCGATGCTCCATGCTCAGCACGAGCCGTGCCAATTTCGGAAAATCGCGGAAAAGCTAGGAATTTGGATCTGCACTCATCCCGGATCGAAAAAAACATTGCTAAAAACTGGGAATTTGCACCAATATTAGGTGGTGGACCGCGCTACCCAATTCGTCGGCCAGTCGACGGCCTTTCTCGATGCGCTCGATCGCGCCAGCGCTGCCGCACCGCTCAATCGGCCGCTGCTGGTGATTGGTGAGCGCGGGACCGGCAAGGAACTCATCGCTGAGCGGCTTCACCGGTTAAGCCCGCGCTGGGGCGCGCCGCTCATCACGATGAATTGCGCGGCGCTGCCCGAGACGTTGATTGAAGCCGAGCTGTTCGGCCATGACGCAGGCGCGTTCACCGGCGCCACCAAGGCACGGATGGGGCGCTTCGAGGAGGCGGATGGCGGCACCTTGTTTCTTGACGAACTCGCCACCCTCTCAGCCGCCGCGCAGGAGCGGCTGCTACGCGCGGTGGAGTATGGCGAGGTCACCCGAATAGGATCGAACCAGGTCATCACCATCGATGTCCGCATCGTCGCCGCTACCAACGAACATCTGCCCGCGCTGGTGGAGGCAGGACGTTTCCGGGCAGACCTGCTCGATCGCCTGTCATTCGAGGTCATCACCCTGCCGCCGCTGCGCGCGCGCGAAGGGGATGTGGCCGTGCTTGCGGATTATTTCGGGCGGCGCATGGCGGCGGAGCTAGAGTGGCGCGAATGGCCGGGGTTCAACGCGGAGGCTCTGGGAGTGCTGGAGAGCCACGACTGGCCCGGCAATGTCCGCGAGTTGCGCAACGTGGTCGAGCGAGCAGTCTATCGTTGGGGCGATCCGCAGCGGGCCGTGGCGGCCATCGATTTCGACCCATTCGCTTCGCCGTGGCGGCCGGTTGCGCCGGCAAAGGGGGCACAGCATCTTCCCCGTGGGGAAGGTCTACAAGCGCCTGCACTGGATGCTGTCGAGACGCAGGAACTTGCGTTGGATTTGGGCTTCCGCGCGGCCTGCCTGGCTTATGAAAAGCGTCTGCTGGAAAATGCGCTTGATCGCTGCCGTCACAATCAGCGGCGCACCGCCGCGTTGCTCAAGCTGAGCTACGATCAGCTGCGCCATGCGCTGCGCCGCCACGATCTGCTTGAACGGGCGGCGCAGTTATAATCGCCTAGCGATAGGCGACCATGCAGAGCAGCATGGGGATCGAAAGCAGCGTGTTCGTGCGCGAAAAGATCATCGCGCGCTTGGCCGCTGCAGCCTTCGTCGCATCGTCGGCTTCCACCAGCCCAAGCACACGTTTTTGCGCCGGCCAGATGATGAACCAGACATTGAACGCCATGATCAGCGCCAGCCACATGCCAATACCGATCAGCCGGGCTTCCGGAGCGAGGGTCAAAGCCTGGGTCAGCTCGCCATAAAGATAGGCGAGGATAAGTCCCGTCAACACAGTCAGGGCTGCGCCCCAGCGGAAAAAGAAGAGGGCCTGCGGTGCGATATATTTAGAGACGCCGGGTTTCAGTTCCGCTGGGATTTTCGGCATGGTCGGTATTTGGACGAAGTTGAAATAATAGAGATGCCCTATCCAGACGATTCCAAAGAAAACGTGGAGCCACTGGAACACGCCAAGCGCCGCACTCGCCGGTGTGTAGTAAGGCGCGAACATGAGGCCGACCGCGAGCACAAGGCCCACAACCAGCACCAGATGAAGATTTCCGAAGAACTTATCCATTCGATGTTTCTCCCCCGACTATCCGCCCCGAAGGGCATTGTGTCCAAAGAAGCTTAGCCCGCCCTTTTCCCTTTGTCACACAATAAGAACGTGTTGCCGCAATGCAGCAAATTTGGTCTCCGGCTTGGCGAGATGGCGGACCTACATCGCCGCCGGGCCGTTTCATGCCCATTCGATCCCCTTAGCTTCAGGAGCTTATGATGGCTTTTGCTTTACCCGAACTTCCCTTCGCCAAGGACGCGCTGCAGCCGCACATGTCGGCTGAAACCCTCGAGTTTCACCATGGCAAGCATCACAAGGCCTATGTCGACAAGGTCAATGGCTGGATCGATGAGAAGGGCCTTTCCGGCAGATCGCTGGTCGAGGTGATCAGGCTTGCGAAGGAGAAGGGTGACAAGGGCCTGTTCAACAACGCCGCCCAGGTGTGGAATCACAGCTTCTTCTGGAATTGCCTTGCCGCGCCAGGCCAGGAGCCATCTGGGCAGCTCGCTTCGAAGATCGATGAGGCGTTTGGATCAACCGAAGCGCTGCTCAAGAAGCTGGGCGAAGAAGCCGTCGGACATTTTGCGAGCGGCTGGACCTGGCTGGTGCTGGAAGGGGGCCAGCTGAAGATCACGTCCTATCATGATGCCGATACGCCGGTCGTCCATGACGGCGTCAAGCCGCTGCTGACCCTCGATGTGTGGGAGCACGCTTATTATATCGACTATCGCAACGCGCGGCCCAAATTTGCCGAGACCGTGCTCGGCAACATCGTAAACTGGGATTTCGTCGCCCAGAACCTCGACGGCGCCGGCGTTTCGCGCGCGGACCAGCAGCAAGAGCTGGTGCCGGCCTAGCGATTGATCGTCAGCCGCAAAAATGGTTATGGCTCCCGGCCGTCGGCCGGGAGCAGCAGCAATGACAGAAAAACATTCGATCGCGGGAACGCCGGTCAAGCCGATCGGCCTTGGCTGCATGTCGCTTTCCTGGGCTTATGGACCGCCTTCGTCCGACGCCGAGGCGGAACGGATGCTCCACCGCGCGCTTGATCTCGGCTATGACCATCTCGATACCGCACGCATCTATGGCGCCGGCCATAATGAGGAAACCATCGGCAGGCATTTGTCGGGACGGCGCAACGCCTTCTTCCTGGCATCCAAGACCGGGATCATCGTTGACGGCGATCAGCGGCGGACGGATTGCCGCCCGAAGACGATCCGCGCCGCACTTGAGACCAGTCTCAGCCTGCTGCGGACTGACGTCATCGATCTCTATTACCTTCATCGTCCCGATCCCAACACACCGATCGAGGACTCGGCAGGCGAGCTCGCAAGGCTGATCCAGGAAGGCAAGATCCGGGGTTATGGCCTTTCCGAAATGTCAGCCGAAACGCTGCGGCGCGCGGCTGCGGTTCATCCCGTGGCGGCGATGCAAACCGAATATTCGCCCTGGACGCGCAATCCCGAGATTGCGGTTCTGGAGGCTTGCCGCGAACTCGGGACCTGCTTTGTGGCCTTTTCCCCGCTGGGGCGTGGTGCGCTGGCGGGCGGCGTCCGTGATCCGGGGCAATTGGCGCCGGGCGATATCAGGGCGACGATGCCGCGCTTTCAGCCGGACAACTGGCAAGTCAATGCCGCGTTGATCGCCGAGTTCGAGGCCATCGCCCGCGACAATGGCGTGACGCCCGCCCAGCTGTCGCTTGCCTGGACGGTGGCGCGCGGGCCGCACGTCGTGGCGATCCCCGGGACGGCCAATATCGCGCATCTCGAAGAGAATATCGCGCGCTGGGACTGGCGCGTTCCTGACGAGGCTGCATCGCGCATCGATGTGCTGTTCACGCCCGATGCCGTCGCCGGGAATCGCTATGGCGAGCAGATGCGGCACACGGTCACCACCGAGGAATTTGCCTGAAGGGCGCACTCAGCCCTGTGGCGGCATGTCCACTTCGGCCTTGTCGAGATTGAGCCCGTGCCGGTTCAGCATCGGCAGGTTGGCAAGCGCGAACAGGATCGTGGCGGGCAGAGCACCCCACAGCTTGTAACCAAGCCAGAACTCGGTCGACATCGTCCGCCAGACGAGTTCATTGCTCGCGGCCAGCACGAGGAAGAAGATGGCCCAATTGCGCGACAGCAGTGTCCAGCCGCGCTCGCTCAAGCCCGGATAGGCATGCCCCAGCACCAGCTTGAGCGTCGGCTTGCGCGTCCACAGCCCGAACAGAAGAATGCCGGCGACCATCAGATAATAAAGCGTGGGCTTCACCTTGATGAAGCTTTCGTCGTGCAGCCAGATGGTCAGCCCGCCGAAGCCGAGCACCATCACGCCGGAGAACAGCAGCATCGCTGAAACCTTGCCGGTCTTCATCACCGACACGATCATCGCAGCGGCGGTTGCCGCCATGAAAATCCCCGTCGCCAGGAACACATTCTTGCCGGTGAAATAAAAGGCAGCGAAGAAGATGAGCAGCGGCCCGAGATCGAGCGCGAGCCGCAAGCCGGGGCTGATTTCGCCCTTGATCGTCTCGTTCATCAATATCGTTCCTTGATCGCTGCCACACCGGCGATGGCACGCGCGACTTCGCGCGGATCGAACGGACGAAGGTCGTCGAGCGTTTCGCCCACGCCAATGGCGTGGATCGGCAGGCCGAATTTTTCCGCAGCCGCCACCAGCACGCCCCCGCGCGCGGTGCCGTCGAGCTTGGTCATGACCAGCCCTGTCACGCCTGCGCTCTCCTTGAAAACTTCGATCTGATTGAGCGCGTTCTGGCCGGTCGTGGCGTCAAGCACGAGCACCACGTCATGCGGCGCGGCCGGGTTGAGGCGACCCAGCACGCGCCGGATCTTGGCAAGCTCGTCCATCAATCCGGCTTTGTTCTGAAGCCGGCCGGCGGTGTCCACGATCAGCGCGTCGATGCCTTTGGCAGTCCCTTGCTTGACACCTTCGAACACCAGGCTCGCCGCATCGCCGCCTTCGCTTCCGGCGATGATGGGCACGCCGATCCGCTCGGCCCAGACCTTGAGCTGGCCGATCGCGGCGGCGCGAAACGTATCGCCCGCCACCAGCATCACGCTATAATCCTGCTCCTGAAGCAGGTGCGCGAGCTTGGCGATGGTGGTGGTCTTCCCCGATCCGTTGACGCCGATCACGAGGATCACTTGCGGGCGTGGAAAAGCTTCAATTTCCAGAGCCTTGGCGGCGGGTACTAAGATTTTTGCGATCTCATCGGCAACGATTTCGCGCACCGCCTCTTCGCTTAGTCCGCGCTCGTAGCGTTCGCCTGCCAGCCGCTGCCGGATGCGGGCGGCGGTCGATGGGCCGAGATCGGACGCAATCAGCGCCTCCTCGATCTCGTCCAGCGTCTCCCGATCGAGCGTCGCCTTGGTGAAAAGGCCGGAGAGGTTTTCCCCGAGCCGGTCGGAGGTCTTACGGAAGCCGCCGAACAGCTTCTCCTGCCAGCTTGGCTCGCTCACGCCGCCTCTCCGATCAGCATGTCGCCATCGACGGCCGTGATGCGTGTGTTCATGATCGCGCGTGTGTTGCGAATATCCTCGTCACCTCGTTTGCTCGTCGATGCCGCAGCGGTCCGGTCCTGGAGCTGCACCATCGCGAAATTGCCGGCATGGCCTTGCCCACTACGTTCGATGAGAACCTGCTGGACTGTCCCCACCAGCCCGTTCAACCAATGCTTTCTGCGCCGGGCGGTGGCCTCGCGGAGCCGGCCAGCGCGTTCTTTCACGATCTTGGGATCGACTTGCGGCATGCGCGCAGCCGGGGTGCCGGCGCGCGGGCTGTAAGGAAAGATATGGCCATGCACGATGTCGCAATCGTCAATTAGGGCGAGCGTATTCGCGAACATCGCCTCATCCTCGGTCGGAAAGCCTGCGATGATGTCCGCGCCGATCGCAAGCTCCGGCCGCGCTCGCTTCAGCCTCTCGACGATGCGAACGGCGTCCACGCGCTGATGGCGACGCTTCATACGCTTGAGCACCATGTCGTCGCCTGCCTGCAGCGACAGATGCAGATGCGGCATGATCCGCGGCTCGCCGGTGACAAGCTCGAACAGCCGATCGTCAATCTCGATCGAATCGAGCGATGACAGGCGCAATCTCCTAAGCTCAGGCACGTGGCGCATGATCCGCTCAATCAGCATTCCAAGCGAGGGTGCGCCAGGCAGATCAGGGCCATAGCTCGTAAGGTCCACCCCTGTCAGCACGACCTCTTGAAAGCCTCGGCCGACAATTTCCCTGATCGTCTCGATCACCTGGCCTGCGGGCACCGAGCGGCTGTTTCCCCGGCCATAGGGGATGATGCAGAAGGTGCACCGATGGTCGCACCCGTTCTGGACCTCGACAAAGGCGCGGGCATGTTCGGCAAAGGCCGTGGCGAGATGCGGCGCGGTGTCGCGCACCGCCATGATATCCGAAACCCGAAGCTTGGACGCGTCGGGTTCGATAAGCCTGGCCGGATCGAATTTGTCGCGATTGCCGACTACGGCGGAAACTTCCGGCATCGCTGCAAAGGCGTGGGGGTCGATCTGGGCCGCGCACCCGGTAACGATCACGCGCGCATCCGGGCGGCGGCGATGGGCCTTGCGGATTGCCTGCCGCGTCTGGCGCACGGCTTCATTGGTGACGGCGCAGCTGTTGATGATCACCAAGTTGTCACGGCCTTGCGCCAAGGCGCGCATCGCTTCGCTTTCGGCGATGTTGAGCCGGCAGCCCAGCGTGATGATTTCCGTACCCTGCATCAGCCGAAACGCGCCAGATCGATCTCGCCGGCGAAAACATAGGTGGCCGGGCCGCTCATCAGCAGATGGCCGTGCGCGTCCTCTGTCAGCAACAGCGTGCCACCCGGCAGATCGATGCGCACATCATTGCTAAGCTTGCCGAGTCTACGGCCCGCGGCGAAGGTCGCGCAGGCCCCAGTGCCGCAGGCCAGCGTCAGGCCGGCGCCGCGTTCCCAGGTGCGCATCCGGACATGGCCGGCATCGAGCACGGTCGCGACATTGACGTTGATCCGCTCCGGAAACAGCGGGTCATGCTCGATCGTCGGCCCGAGGTCCGCGAGGGGCACGGCATCAATGTCCGGCACGAAGAACACCAGGTGGGGGTTGCCCATGTTTACGGCGGCGGGATGTTCCAAAATGCCCCAACCGAGCGGCATCGCGCTCGTATCCATCGCATAGCCAAGCGGGATATCCTCCCAGCCGAAGCGCGGCCTCCCCATGTCCACAGTCGCGCCTTCGCCTGCCAGATTGGCCGTCAGAATGCCTGCGGCGGTCTCGACCGAGCAATTCCTGCCCACCAGCACCGGCACGCACCGCGTGGCGTTGCCGCAGGCTTCGACCTCCGACCCATCGGCGTTCCAGATCCGCATGCTGACGTCAGCCTTGTCGCTGGCGCCGATGACGATCAGCTGGTCGCAGCCTACGCCCGTCCGGCGATCGGCCAAAGCTTGTGCGCGCGCAGGGCTGATGCCGATGGGTTCCGCGCGTGCGTCAAGCACGACAAAATCATTGCCCAGCCCCTGCATCTTGTGAAACCGCGTCAGCATCGCGCGCGCTCTAGGCATTGGCTGCTGTGAAGTCCACTGTAACCCGCGCGTTTCCGGCGCTAATGGAGTTCGGGCGGTCAGGCCTGGTTCAGTTGGAACGTGGCATATCGTCGACAATCGGAACAAGAAGGATGCTGATATGCGTTCAACCGTTATTTCGCTGGCTGCCGCGGCGCTGATCGCGAGCGGCGCGCAGGCCGCCCCCCGGCTTACTCCTGAACAACAGCTTTCCAAGGCGCTCGAAGGCCGCGTCGCAGGCAAGCCGGTGGATTGCATCTATCTGCACGAAATCCGCTCCAGCCGGATCTTCGATCGCACGGCCATTCTCTACGAACTCAGCAACGGCACCTATTATGTCAATCGGCCGGAAGGCGGTGTATCGTCGCTCACATGGGATAAGGTGCTGGTTACGGACACGCACTCGCCGCAGCTTTGCAGCATCGATATCGTGCGGCTTTATCACAATAGTCCGTGGATGCAGGCCGGGTTCGTCAATCTCGGCAAGTTCGTGCCCTACAAGAAGGTGACGGCATCACGCGATTGATGGGCGGAGGCTGAAAGCTTCTTTACTGATGACCGCGGATGATAGGGGGGATGAATCGGCGCGCGCGCTGAATTGGTAATCCGAAGGCTTCGCGTTTGGAGCGATCGACCTATATTGCTTGCGATTGCGCCTTCTATCGGTTAGGCGCGGCAGCGATCGTTCCGACACGAACGTGATTTGGCAAGCGCTACGGCGCACGCCGGCCGACGAGGTTTCGTCCGCCGGCGTGTTTTGCGTTGGTGTCGGTGCGAGCTTTGGAGTGAGTCTATGTTCGAATCCTTGAGCGAACGGCTTGGCGGCGTCTTTGACAAGCTGCGCGGCCGTGGCGCGCTGTCCGAAAGCGATGTCCGCGCCGCGATGCGCGAGGTGCGCGTGGCGTTGCTCGAGGCGGACGTGGCGCTGCCGGTCGTTCGCAAATTCGTCGACGACATCACCGAGCAGGCGGTCGGATCCCAGGTTCTGAAGTCGGTCACGCCCGGACAGCAGGTCGTCAAGATCGTCCACGACGGTCTGGTCGCGATGCTCGGCTCCGACGCCTCGGAGCTGGAGCTTGATGCCGTTCCTCCGGCGATCGTGATGATGGTCGGCCTCCAAGGCTCGGGTAAGACGACCACCACCGCAAAAATCGCCAAGCGGCTTAGCGATAAGGGCCGCAAGAAGGTGATGATGGCGTCGCTCGACGTCAATCGCCCGGCCGCGCAGGAGCAGCTTGCCGTGCTCGGCACGCAGGCTTCGGTTGCCACCCTGCCGATCGTCGCGGGCCAACAGCCGGTCGATATCGCCAAGCGCGCGCTTCAGGCGGCAAAGCTGCAGGGCTTCGATGTGCTGATGCTCGACACGGCGGGTCGTCTTCATGTCGATCAGGCGCTGATGGACGAGATGAAGGCTGTCGCTTCGGTGGCGACGCCCAACGAGATCCTGCTCGTCGTCGACTCGCTCACCGGTCAGGACGCGGTCAACGTCGCGAAAAGCTTTTCTGATCAGGTCGCTCTCACCGGCGTCGTGCTCACCCGCATGGATGGCGATGCGCGCGGCGGTGCGGCGCTTTCGATGCGCGCCGTCACCGGCAAGCCGATCAAGTTCGTCGGCACCGGCGAGAAGCTCGATGGTCTTGAGCAGTTCCAGCCCCAGCGCGTCGCGGGCCGCATTCTCGGGATGGGCGATGTCGTCAGCCTTGTCGAGCGCGCCGCCGAGACCATCCAGATGGAGGAGGCCGAGGCCTTCGCCCGCAAGATGGCGAAGGGCCAGTTCGATCTCAACGATCTACGCGCCCAGATGAACCAGATGCGCCGCATGGGCGGCCTGGGAGCGCTCGCCTCCATGCTGCCCGGCGTGAAGCAGGTGAAGCAGGCAATGGCGAGCGGCGCTGCCGACGACAAAATTCTCATCCGGATGGATGCGATCATCGGCTCGATGACCCCCAAGGAGCGCACGAGACCCGAACTGCTCAATGCCAAGCGCAAGATCCGCGTCGCCAAGGGTTCGGGCACGACCGTGCAGGACGTGAACAAGGTGCTCAAGATGCACCAGGACATGTCCACCGCGATGAAGCGGCTCAAGAAGATGGGTGGCCTCAAAAGCCTGGCCGGACTGCTCGGCGGCAAGGGCGGGCTCGGCGCCATGATGGGGGGCGGGGCAGGGGAAATGCCTGGCCTACCGGGTGGCGGTGCAGGCGGCGGAATGGGCTTGCCTGGCCTACCCGGTGGAGGCGGCAACATGCCGTTCAACCTTCCGCCGGGCTTCGACAAATTTATCAAGAAGTGAGGAACCTAACCAACCCGTCATGCTGAACTTGTTTCAGCATCCATCAAGCCACTTGCCGCGGCGTTTGTAAGGCGGTGGATCCTGAAACAAGTTCAGGATGACGATCTGAAGATTGAGTATGAAAGGAAACGTATAAATGTCTCTCTCCATTCGTCTTTCACGCGGTGGCGCCAAGAAGCGGCCTTATTACCGCATCGTGGTCGCCAATTCGCGCAGCCCGCGCGATGGCCGCTTCATCGAGCGCATCGGCAGCTACAATCCGCTGCTCGGCAAGGACGACGCCAACCGCGTGGTGCTGGACGTCGAGCGTGCGAAGCACTGGGTCTCGGTTGGTGCGCAGCCGACCGATCGCGTCGCCCGCTTCCTCGATGCTGTTGGCGTGAAGGAGCGCGAAGCCCGCAACAATCCGAAGAAGGCCGAACCGGGCGAGAAGGCTAAGGAGCGCGCCGAGGAGCGCGCGGCTAAGCTGGCCGCCGCCGAGGAAGCGGCCGCTGAGGCTGCCGCGACGCCGGCCGAAGAAGCGGCCGCCGAGGCTGCTGCTACCCCGGCCGATGAGGCCAGCAATGAGGGTGTCTCGACCCAAGAGCCGGCCGAGGGCGCGAACGACACGCCCGAGCCCGTCGAAGGCTCGCCGGAAGCCTGATCTTGTCCGATCGTCCCGTTACGCTGGCCGTCATCATTGGCGCGCATGGCGTGACGGGCGAGGTCCGGCTCAAGCTGTTTACGGAGGATCTCAGCTCCTATCGGGAGCTGAACGCCGGCGGCCATGCGCTGACGCTGAGGTCTGTGCGCCCAGGGCCCAATGGCGCCGTCGCCCGTTTTGCAGAGATCCCCGATCGCAATACGGCCGAGGCGTTGCGTGGTACCGAATTGACGGTGCCGCGCGCCTCGCTTCCGCCTTTGGACGAAGGCGAATATTACCATGCCGACCTGATTGACTTGCCCTGCATCTCAACCTCTGGCGAAGCACTCGGCAAAGTTGTTCTCATAGAGAATTTTGGCGCAGGCGACGTGATCGAAATCGAACGGCCCGACGGCACGCGCTTCATGGTCCCCATGCGCCCCGAGGCCGTGCCCGAATGGGACGCCGGACGCCTGCTGATTGACGATGCCTTTGTGAGCTAGTATATACCTGATGTATATACGGAGGCGGCCATGGCCGAATATCGAGCAAAGGTGTTCAAGTCAGGCAATTCGGTCGCGCTGCGGCTCCCCAAGGCGCTTGGCATCAAGGAAGGCACCGAAATGCTCCTCCGTGAGGAGCAGAGCAAATTCACGGTCGAGCCGGTCGAGCCGCCCAAGAAGAAGCTGGACATTAGCGGATTCGCGGGGAAAGCACCTTGGCTGAAACCGGCGCTTCGTGAAGATTTCGAAGAGCGGCCCAGCACAATTGCCCGTCGTCGCGCCGCTGAGGGCAATAAGGAGGCGTGATCCGCTATCTCATTGACGCGGATTGCGCTGTCTATGCAATGGCCGAACGCTATTCGGCGCTTACCGCGCGCATGGAGGAGTGCGCGCCGGGTGACATAGGGATTTCGGCGATCAGTTTCGCTGAGATTGCGCTTGGGACTGGCATCGGAAAGCCGCCTCCGGCCGATATTCTTGATGCTTTCCTGTCTGCGATCCCGCTGGTTCCATTCGACGAAGCTGCGGCGCGCGCTTATGCCAAACTTCCCTTCAAGCGCGCCCGCTTCGATCGCCTGCTTGCGGCGCATGCGTTGAGCCTCGACGTAGCCATCATAACCAATAACGAAGCAGATTTTGTTGATGTGGCCCAGCTCAAGGTCGAGAATTGGACCGTTTGATGGTGCCGGTCATTAGCTTTCAGCTTATTTCGTAAGAGATGACGTTCGCCGCGCAGATTCTAACTCTTTATCCCGAGATGTTCCCGGGACCTCTCGGCATCTCCCTTGCGGGGCGCGCGCTGCTTGACGGCAAATGGTCCTGCACGCCCATTCAAATCCGCGATTTCGCGAACGACAAGCATCGTTCCGTCGATGACACGCCGGCCGGCGGCGGGGCAGGAATGGTGATGCGTGCCGATGTGCTTGCGTCCGCCCTCGATCAGGCCCTGGGGCAACTACCCGATGCGCCAGTGATCGCCATGACCCCGCGCGGCACACCGCTCACCCAGGCGCGCGTGCGTCGGCTCGCGGCTGGCTCGGGCGTCACCATAATTTGCGGCCGGTTCGAGGGGATCGATCAGCGGCTGTTCGAAGCGCGCGAGATCGAGGAAATCTCGATCGGCGACTATGTGCTTTCGGGTGGCGAAATTGCCGCGCTGGTGCTGCTCGATGCTTGCATTCGGCTGCTTCCTGGCGTAATGGGCGCGCCTTCCAGCGGGGACGAGGAAAGCTTCGAAGCGGGCCTTCTCGAATATCCGCATTATACCCGACCACAAATGTGGGAAGGACGCACGATTCCCGAAGTGCTGCGATCGGGGGATCATGCGGCAGTCGCGGCATGGCGCAAATCCATGGCCGAGGCTGATACACGGCTAAGGAGGCCGGATCTTTGGGAGCGTCATGAGGGCGCTCGGGTCCAGTCTCCCTCTGGCGCGCAGGCGAAAACGAAGAAGGATTGATGAGCATGAACCTCATCCAGACACTTGAGGCCGAGGCGATTGAAGCGCTCACCGCCAACAAGAAGATCCCTGAATTCCGCGCGGGCGATACGCTCAAGGTTGGCGTGAAGGTGGTCGAGGGCGACCGCACCCGCATCCAGAATTATGAAGGCGTTTGCATCGCCCGCTCGAACAAGGGCATGGGCTCGTCCTTCACCGTCCGCAAGATCTCGTTCGGGGAAGGCGTCGAGCGCGTCTTCCCGCTCTATTCCCCCAATGTGGATTCAATCGAGGTCGTGCGCAAGGGCATCGTACGGCGCGCGAAGCTCTATTATCTGCGTGGCCGCCGCGGCAAGTCGGCGCGTATCGCAGAGCGCCGCGATCAGCGCGAAGCCGCCGAAGCCTGATTTCAGACGCATTGATGAGCGGGAAGGCGCCGGCAAGCTACGGCCGGCTCCTTCTCGCTCACGTCGTTATAGGTCAATTCGCCCGGCCCTGATCGGTCGGAGGCGAGGCCCGCTTACTGCAAGAATTCCCGCACGAAATCGCTCGCCGGTGCGGCGGTGATTTCGTCGGGCGCGCCATATTGCTCGATGCGGCCGTCGTTCAGGATCGCGATACGATCAGCCAGACCAAACGCCTCTTCGCGATCATGCGTGACGAAGATCGAGGTGAGGCCAAGCTGGTCGTGGATCGTTCGCAACGCACCCCGCAATTCGTGGCGCACCTTGGCGTCGAGCGCTCCGAAGGGTTCGTCGAGCAGCAGGAAGCGCGGCTTGCGGGCCAGTGCGCGGGCAAGTGCGACGCGCTGGCGCTGGCCGCCGGATAATTGCGTGGGATAGCGCGCGCCAAGTCCATCGAGCCGGACAAGGCCCAGTAGTTCTTCGACCCGTGCCGCCCGATCGGCCTTCTTCGGCCGGTGGCGGCGCTTCATCACGTCGAGCCCGAAGGCGATGTTTTCGGCAATGCTCATATGGCGAAACAGCGCGTAATTCTGGAAGACGAAGCCGATGTTGCGCTGCTGCACCGGCACATCGGTCACGTCATCGCCGTCGAACAGAATATGGCCGCTATCGGCAAAGGCGAGCCCTGCGATGATACGCAGCAGCGTTGTCTTGCCCGATCCGGAAGGCCCAAGCAGGGCCACGAACGTGCCGTCGGGAACATTCAGGCTCAATCCCTTGAGTGCGGAGTGGCCATCGAATTCCTTGGAAACAGTATCCACCGTGATCGTCATCGTCTCAATGCCCCCGCGCGACCAGCCCGTCGCCATGCCGCCATTCCAGGATTGTTTTCAGTACCAGCGTGACGAGCGCCAGCCCCGCCAATAGCGAAGCCACGGCGAACGCCGCCGAGAGATTATAGTCGTTATAGAGCAGCTCGATATGTAGTGGCATGGTGTTGGTCTCGCCACGAATATGGCCAGAGACGACCGAGACCGCGCCGAATTCACCCATCGCGCGCGCGTTGGTCAGCAGCACGCCGTAGAGCAGCCCCCAGCGGATATTGGGCAGCGTCACCTTGCGGAAGGTCTGCCAGCCCGTCGCACCCAGGCTCAGCGCAGCCTCCTCTTCATCACGACCCTGCGACTGCATCACCGGAATCAATTCGCGCGCGACGAAGGGGAAGGTCACAAATATCGTCGCCAGCACGATGCCAGGCAGAGCGAAAATGATGTGGATATCATGCTCTTCCAACCACGGCCCGAGCCAGCCGCCAGCACCAAACAGCAGCACATAGACGAGGCCCGATACCACCGGCGAAACCGAAAAGGGCAGGTCGATCAGTGAGATGAGGAGCGCTTTGCCCGAAAAATCATGTTTGGCGATGGCCCAGGAAGCTACGATGCCGAACACGGTGTTGAGCGGCACCGCGATCGCGGCGACCAGCAGCGTGAGCTTGATCGCCGCTTGCGCGTCAGGCTCGGTAACGGCCGCAAGCCAGGTCGAAAGGCCCGAGGCGAAAGCTTCGGTGAACACCGCGCCCAGGGGCAGCAGGATCACGACAGCGATGTAGGCGACGACCAACGCGATCAACGACAGCTTGATCCAGGGCGGCGCGTCGAGCGGGCTGCGACGTGTCATAATCCGCGCCTCACTCGTTCGCGATGCTGGATCGCGTTGATCAGAAGCAAAACGGCCAGCGACGCCAGCAGCATCACGATCGCAATTCCGGTCGCGCCGGCATAATCATATTCCTCGAGACTCGTGATAATCAACAAAGGCGCGATCTCCGAGTGGAACGGCATGTTTCCGGCGATGAAGATCACCGATCCATATTCCCCGACGCCGCGAGCAAAGGCGAGCGCGAAACCGGTCACCAGGGCAGGCATGATCTCAGGCAACACCACTGAGCGGAATGTGCGCCAGCGGCCTGCGCCCAAGGTTGCTGCGGCTTCTTCGGCATCGGCTCCAAGATCAGCCAACACCGGCTCGACCGTGCGGACGATGAAGGGCAGGCCAATGAAGATGAGTGCGATCACGATGCCTTGCGGTTGATAGGCGAGCTTGATGCCATAAGGCGCAACCAGACTGCCGACCCAGCCAGTATCGGCATAGATCGCCGTTAGCGCGATACCGGCGACGGCGGTCGGCAGCGCGAAGGGCAGATCGACCAATGCCGAGAGAAGCTGTCGCCCCGGAAAGCGGTAACGCACCAGCACGAAGGCCACGACCACGCCGAAGATGGCGTTGATGAGTGCCGCAATGAACGCCGTGCCGAAGCTCACCTTATAAGCCGCGACCGCACGCTCCGAAAAAGCTGCCTCGATAAAATGCTCCCATCCGCCCGTCGCGGCACGCAGGACGAGCGCGGTCATCGGGATCAGGACGATCAGGCTCAGATAGAAAAGCGTGAGGCCGATCGTCAGCCCAAAACCGGGGATTGCGGAGCGGCGTTTTAACGTCATCTTCGTCCCCGTGCGTGCGCGAACCGGTTTTTTCGGATTCGTAACGCGGGGGTATTGGACAGATCGCGCAGGGCGATCAATCGATTTCTCCGGCCGCGTGGGGTCTAGGGCGAGTTCCACGTTCATATATCAGCAAGGGGGCGCCGGTTGCATCGGCGCCCCTCTTTCCTCATCATTGTTAAAGTCAGAAGTCGAATTGAAGACGGGTCTGATAAGCATCACCCTTGGCCGTGCGGGATCCGGTTCCCGCCACCGGCGTCGGGAGTACGTAAAGTGGCGAATTTTCCCCGCTGAACCGGATATAATTGAAGATCAGGCGGGTATTCGGGTTGAGATACCAGTTGACGCCGCCCGTCCAGCTCTTCGCCTTGCGCGCCAGGGGCGAAAGCTTCTTATCCGTCAGATCGAGCTGGTCGTAGCGGACAGCAAGCTCGATGGCGCCGATCCCGCCCGAACCGGGTTCAAAGTCCTTGAAGGGCTTGAGCCGGTCGACCACGCCATTCTTGAACGTACGGGATTCGCCGGTGATGAACCAGCTGCCGAACACGTAGAAGCCGTCGAAATCAAGGTTTGGCGAACCGACGCGGTCAAGCGACAGATGGCCATATTCGCCCTGAAGCGAAAAGGGGCCCTTCACCAGAGCTGCTTCGGCGCCGAGGAAGGTCGCGTTGTCCACATTCGCGATGTTGCCCGTATCGACAATCACGCCGCCATCGACGCGACTGTTTGGCCGTTCGCTAAGCCGCACGACATTCGGCGTTACGACATTGGTCGTCACGAGACGACCCGTGGGCGGCGTGCCGCTGATCGTCACGGACTGAGTCGTGGTGGTGACTGCCTGGAAATTCGTGGCGCGGTAGCCGGAGACACCGAGGTGGACAAGCTTGTCCGTATCATTGATCGGTTCCCAAACGAACCGGCCGTTGATGCCATAGCCTTCATCCGGCGAACTGGCGTTGCGGATGATCGCTTCGCCGGAGCCGAACAGCCCAACCGAAGCGTTAATGTGATCCGTGGCGTAGGTCAGGCTGGCGCCGACGCGCCGCTCGGCGCCCACCGCACCGAACGCGTTGCTGGCCATACCGCGCTCGAGGAAGGTGTTGAGCGCGTCAGTCGTATTGGCTTCAAGGCCATAGGGCGCCTTATGCTGGCCCACGGTCAGCGTCAGCTTATTGGTGAGTGGATATTGAATATAAGCGTCGAGCAGATTGACACTGTTCTTCACATATTCGGCGTCGAGCCGCCATTTGAAATTCTTGAACGCCGTACCTTCGAAACCGAAGCGGGCGCGGCGGATGTCGGTGCCGTTGTTGAAGTCGTAATTGCCGCGGCGGCTACTATAGCCCGCATAGTCGAGCTGCAGCGTGCCGCGCGGCTTGAAGGTGAAATTGCCGTTGACGTCGGCAAATGTCGGCGCCGGCCCGGGCTGCACGGCCGTGGCTGCGCGGACCTCCACATTCTGAACGCGGGTTTCGACTTCGCTGCTATGTGCCTCCAGCTCGGCATTGCGCGCTTCCAACTCCTTCACCCGCGCTTCGAGCTGGTTGAGCCGGTCGAGAACCGGATCGCCGGTCGGAGCGGCGGCTTCTGCCTGATTGGCGGGTTTGTCGTCGACCGGCGTGTCGAGGCCGGAACTTTCGGGGTAAGCTTGCGGCGTGTCATTCTGCGCCGTCGCAGGTGTCGCCAGCGCGAGCAGAGCCACTCCGCTCAAAAGCAGATAGTTTTTCATCTGATTATCCCTGTTGGTTAGAAAAAAATGGTCCGGCCCTCGAAGGGCTCAGGCCGGACCAGTTTGAGCGCAGGAGCTACTCAGCGCTTTGCAGCTTCGAAAATCTGATCGAACAGGCCGCCATTGTTGAAATGCACTTTCTGCGCATTGGCCCAGCCGCCGAAATTCTTGTCGATCGAGAACAAGGGCAGCTTGGGGAAATTCGCAGCATATTTGGCGGCGACATCCGGATTGCGCGGGCGATAATAATTGCGCGCGATAATGTCCTGAGCTTCCGGCGTGTAGAGGAAGTTGAGATAGGCCTGCGCGATCTTGCGCGTGCCCTTCTTGTCGACATTCTTATCGACCAGCGCGACTGGCGGCTCAGCCAGGACCGACACGGACGGAGTGACGATTTCGAACTGGCCTTTGCCAAGCTGTTCGACGGCCAGATGCGCCTCATTCTCCCACGCGATCAGAACGTCACCCTGGCCGCGCTGCACGAATGTGGTGGTCGCGCCGCGTGCGCCGCTATCGAGTATCGGAACGTTGCGGAAAAGCTTCGTCAGAAAATCTCGCGCCGCTTGGTCGCTGCCATATTTCCGCTTTGCGAAGCCATAAGCCGCAAGATAATTCCAGCGGGCGCCACCGGACGTCTTCGGATTTGGGGTGATCACTTTCACGCCTGGCTTTACGAGGTCGTCCCAATCCTTGATGCCCTTGGGATTGCCTTTGCGAACCAGCAAGACAATCGTCGAATAATAGGGCGTGCTGTTGTTCGGCAGCCTGCTCTGCCAATTGGCGGGAAGCAGCTTCGCCCTTTGGGCAATCGCGTCGATGTCATAAGCCAGCGCCAATGTGACGACATCGGCGGGAAGGCCATCGATCACCGAGCGTGACTGCTTGCCCGATCCGCCGTGGCTCTGGCGAACCGTGACGGCGCCATTTCCGCCCTGGGCCCATTTTTTGGCGAAAGCAGTATTGACCTGCTCGTAAAGCTCCCGCGTAGGATCATAGGAAACGTTCAAAATCTGCTGAGCGGGCGCCGCCTGCGCGACGCTCAGCGGCCCTGCCAACGAGAGCATAATTCCGGCAGCAGTAGCCCAAAATCGGGTTCTCATAGTTCCTCCCTTGATTCGCCCGAAAATTGAACTCTACTCATTCGGTTGAGAAGAAACTTTATCTATGAACGCCGCGAGTCAATCTTCAGCTCTTGGTTAAGCGGCTCCGAACTCTCTCAATCACATTGGTTTTTGCGCAGCGATAGTCGAGGGCGATCGCGAAAATTGGAGGCGAACGGACCACCATGCGCGGCAGGCGGTTTATCGAGCGGGGACCTGAGAGGCGGCCTTCAATCCTTGCGCATTACGCCATGATAGCAGCCCCTAAGACAGATTAGCTGGCAGGCGCCGCCGGAACGCCGTAGCTCAGCAGCAAGTCGCGGATCGTTGGCGTTTCACGATCGAGGATGTCTTGCACCTGCGCCTTGAGTTCGGGTTCTTGCCTGCGCACGCCCACGGACACGTCATAGACCATCGGCCATTGCCCGCGATCGAGCGAAGGCGTGACCGCCTCGAGCCGCAGCGGGACTGTGGAGCGGCGCGCGAAATATCCGGCCAGCGGGCCCCATACCATCGCGACATCAACTTCGCCGGACGAAACCGCATCGACGATCGCGGCGGGCGGATTGGGTCGCGTGTAATCACCGTACAGCATGTAGCCGCGAACATTGTCGATCAGCCCGCGCTCCGCCAGCGCATGGGCGGGCGGGGTATTCATATGATCGTTGCCCACCATCTGCACGCCGATGATCGACTTGGCGAGACGCGGGTCATCAAGCGTCAGTCCGCCCAAGCCACTGCTGGAGCGCGAGACGAACATATAGGTCGAGCGATAATAGGGTCGGGTGGTCGAGACCATGTCGACGCCGGTCGCGACGCCGGGCCAGATATCGCACTTCGCTTCATTGAGCGTGTTGCGCACATAGCCGCGCCGCTGCGCCCACCAAACATATTCCAGCTTCGCCCCCAGATCCTTGGCGATCAGTTCGGCCAGCTTGTTTTCGAAGCCTTCGCCGGCTTGATTGGAAAAGGGAAGGTTGTTCGGATCGGCGCAAACGGTGAGCACCTTCGGTTCGGCGGCGGCTGGACTGGCCATAGCCGCCGCCAAAGCGATCAGCAGCGCAGTCATGACCCAGGCCCGGTCACGGTCGTGCCGAACGGGTTGGTCGTGTCCTTGGGCGGGGTCCAGCCCGGATCATTTTGTACTTCGATTGGCACGGGGGCGGGCGACTGCGAGGGCGTGTCCTCGCCGTTGCGGGCGATCGTTTCCGGCAAGGACATCGAGCGGACATAGGCCGAGATCTGCCAGAGCTGCTCGTCCGGAATCTTGCCGCCCCAGGCAGGCATGCCGTTGGGCCGCCCTTCGACCAGCGTCTGGTGAATCTGTTCAAGCCGCCCGCCATAGATCCACTGATCGTCCATCAGCGCCGGACCCATGCCGCCGCCGCCATTCGAATGACAGCCGGAGCAGTTGTAAGCGCGGTAGAGGCGTTTGCCTTCGGTCACGGCCTGGGAATTATTATAATAGGCCGCGGCGCGAGCATCGGTGGTGACACGGCTCTGGCCCAACCCCGGCGTCAGCGCGCTGGTCACAACCGCGCCGCCACGCGGCTGTTCGGTGCTGAAATTCTGCGCCTGTTCCTGCTTGTGGCAGGCAGCAAGCGGGGTGGCGGCCAGCAGCGACAGGCTAATGAGGAAGCGCGAAGACATAAAGCGTCCCTCCGGGGGTCGTATATTTGGGAAGATCCCGCATCACATTGACGAAGCCGAGCGCGGCCGAGCCGTCGCGGGGATCGACGGGACCTGAAACGATTGCGCCCGACCAGCCGCCGACGCCTGAGAGCACGGCGATATATTGATGGCCGTCAGGCCCACGATAGCTGACCGGTTGGCTGATGATGCCGCTGTCGACCTTGAATTTCCACAGGAGCTTCCCGGTGCGCGCATCCACCGCCTTGAACCAGCCGTCCATGGTTCCGTAGAAAACCAGATCGCCGGCCGTGACGACGGTGCCGGACCAGAGGGGAAAATTTTCGGTTACGGTCCAGCGCGGTTTGCGCATCACCGGGTCCCACGCATCGAGCTCGCCGCGATACCCGCCCGGCCCCGGCTTCATATGCACTTCGGCGCCGACATAGGGCGTGCCGGAAATATAGCTCACCTCCATGTTCATCCAGTCCATGCAGATATTCTCATGCGGGATGTAAAGAAGGCCCGTGCGCGGGCTGAAGCTGGACGGGTTCCAGTCCTTCGAGCCCGAGGCGGTGGGGCAGATATTGCGCGTGACCGTCCCGAGCTTCGGTGACTTTTCCTTGTTGACGATCAGCCGGCCCGTCCTGAGATCGACCCCCTTGCTCGAATTGGTCGGGCCGAAGGGGTCGGCGGAAAGCACCCGGCCATTGGTGCGGTCGATCACATAGACATAGCCGTTGCGCTCGGGCCGGACGAGTACCTTCCGCATCTTTCCCGCGAACGGCATGTCGAGCAGGATCTGCTCGTTGATGCCGTCATAATCATCCTCGTCGTGCGGGGTAAACTGATAATACCATTTGGCCTGGCCAGTATCCGGATCGCGGGCGAAGATGCCCGTCGTCCACTTATTGTCGCCGGGCCGCTGCTCCGAGTTCCAGGGGCCAGGATTGCCAGTGCCGTGCAAAATCTGGTTGAGCTCGGGATCATAGGTGATCCAGCCCCACATGCTGCCGCCACCGATTTTCCAGGCGTCGCGCGGCCAGGTTTTCACGCCGAGATCCTTGCCGCGATCGCTGGGGTAGAAAGGATGGAAAGCAGGGCCGATTAGCACATCCTTGTCGGGGCCGCTATTATAGGCTTTCCACACCAGTTTGCCGGATCTTTCATCGAGCGCCGCCACCCAGCCTCGCACCCCCATCTCGCCACCGGAATCGCCTACGAACACTTTGCCGTCGGCCACCAGCGGTGCCATGGTGATGGTCTCGCCCTTGTTGATATTGCCGAGCTGGGTTTTCCACACCGGCTGGCCGGTCTTCACGTCGAGCGCGATCGTCTGGCCGTCGAGCGTGTTGAAAATATATTTGCCGTTGCTCACCGTGCCGCCGCGATTGACCAGGTCACAACAGGCCACGCCCTGCGCGGCCGGCGCGGGCTTGGGGCTATATTTCCATTTGAGCGGCGCGCCCGGCTTGGTGAGATCGAGCGCGTAGACATAGTTGGGAAAGGCCGTGACGATATACATGGTGTTGCCGGCCACAATGGGCGCAGCCTCCTGGCCCTTGTTGACGCCGAGGGAGAAGGTAACGATCGGCTGCAGGTTGCGAACATTGCCGCTGTTGATCTCGGCCATCGCCGAGAAGCGGGTGGAGGCATAGTTCTTGGACGGCATCGTCCATTGCCCGTCATCTTTCGGAGCGCCGACCGGATTGGCGCTGGTGCGGCCGGCCTGAGGCGTCGGCGGGGCAAGCGCGCGGCCGATCTGCTCGCGCGTAAACACTTCGCTGGCAGGGACCGGATCGGGCACTTTCTGCGCGGCCAGCGATACCGGAACAAGGCTGCTTGCGACAAGCGCGTAAATTACTCTTTTCATTGCTTTTCCAGTGCAAGATGGAGGCTCAATTCGCGCATCGCGGCACCCGCAACGGATCGAGATTGAATCGCTCCAGAAGCTGACCGGAAAGTGGAGGGGAACCACAATAAGCTTGTGCTGGTTGCACAACCCTCTCCCGTTTATGTCAGCCCTGTAATGGCTATTGCATCAATTGGTTCCGGAATGTGGTTAACAGCACAATGGCAAGAGATCGGCGCTTCGACGAGACCGGAATGCTTCGGCGCGCAGGAGGAGGATTCAGCTTGCGCTGCGATCATGGCCGCAGCGTTCAGCTGGAGCTGCACCGCGTGCCTGTCGATCATGTTGAAAAGCGCGTCCGCGTGGTCGGCTTACTGACCGAGGAGGGCGTGGTCGATGTCGAGGGCGTGTCCTCCGCTTAGCGAAGGCTCATGGCGTGCGATCGCCGCTGCTTTCCACCGCCGCAGCGCGCATGAAAAAAAGGCGCCCCCGCTTCCGCAGGGGCGACCTGTCATCGAGAGGCGCCGCCAGCGGCGGCACCGGCGCGATCGTTCTGGATCAGCCTACCGGCTTGAGATGGGCCGAGATGTGCTTGTTCATCTCGAACATCGAGGCCTTCTTCTTCCCGAAAATCTTGGCGAGCTTGTCGTCGGCCAGGATTTCCCGCTTGTCCTTGGGGTTCTGCAAGTCGTTCTTTTTGATGTGATCCCATACCTTGCTGACCACTTCGCTGCGCTTCAGCGGCTTGTCGCCGACGATGGCGCTGAGTTCCGGAGAGGGCTGTACCGGCCGGTTGAGGCCATCAGTCTTCCCCTGTTTCGTCGTCTCTTTGCCTGATTTGGCAGCCATGTTCGAATCTCCTCGTCCGGTGGCGGGGGAAACTGCCAGAAATCACTGCTACCCCCAAGTGTTTTTCGATCCAAGCAAAGCAGTTTGCGAAGGGCATTTTCAAGATGATGTTAGCCGCAGCAGGGTAAGCTTGGCCTTGCCGTGAACGCGCTGCGCCGCAATCTCATAACCTTCGAGCTCAACTGGCTCGTCCACGGCCGTCTCAATACTGGCCCAGCCGAGGGGCGCCAGCTTCAGCCGGGCTATCGCAACCTGGCCGAGGCCGCTTCGATAGGGCGGATCGCAGAAGGCCAAATCGAACGGGCCGCCCACGAAATGCTGGGCTGGCACGGCTTTGACGGTGGCATCCGCGCCAAGGAGCGCGACATTGGCGCGCAGCGCCTCGAGGGCGGCGCGGTCCTGCTCCACGAAGGTGCAATGGGCGGCACCGCGAGACAGGGCTTCGAGGCCAAGCGCGCCGGTGCCGGCAAACAGATCGACCACCTGCAACCCTTCGAAGCTACCGATCCGGCTGGTCAGCATCGAAAAAAGCGCCTCGCGTGCGCGGTCACTGGTCGGTCGCGTATCGCGTCCCGGTGGCGCCTTCAGCGGGCGCCCCCGCCATTGGCCCGCAATGATGCGCATCTCAGGGCTTTTCTCTTCTGCCCGGCGACCCCGATGATTTTGGGTGGCGCTTTGGGACGGTCGCTGCGGGCGGGCGAGGCCTCGCGCCTTGGGCGGGCATTTTTTTGGAAACCGGCCCGTTCGGGCGTGCGCCGCGATCAACCGTCAGCGCGGACAAGCTCTTTCGGAACGCCACCAGATCGTGCTGACGTATTTCCTCGACGGCACCTGCGGGGAGATCGCCCAGCGCGAAGGGGCCATAGGCGATCCGGATGAGCCGCGAAACCCTGAGTCCGAGATGTTCGAGCACGCGGCGCACTTCGCGATTCTTGCCCTCGGTCAGCTTGAGTTCGATCCAGACATTGGCGCCCGTGCGGCGCTCTAGATTGGCGTCGATCGAACCATAGCGAACGCCGTCGATCTCGACGCCCTCGATCAGCTCTTCAAGCTGCGCCTGCGTGACATTGCCATAAGCGCGCGCTCGGTAGCTGCGGGTGACGCCGGTTGCGGGCAATTCGAGCTGGCGCTTGAGGCCGCCGTCGGTGGTCAGCAGCAACAGCCCCTCGGTATTGAGATCGAGCCGACCGACCGGCATTACGCGCGGCAAATCCCTGGGCAGCTTGTCGTAGATGGTCGGCCGCCCCTTCGGATCGCGCTCCGTCGTAAGCAGGCCCGCCGGTTTGTGGAACCGGAAGAGGCGCGCCGGAGCGGGGGCGCTCACGGGCTTGCCATCGACCGTGATGCCGTGAAGCGACGTGAGCAGCGTCGCGGGTGTATCCAGGGCCACGCCGTCTTTCGCGATCCTGCCGTCGGCGATCATGCGCTCGATCTCGCGCCGGGAAGCAATGCCGGCGCGCGCGAGCAGCTTGGCGATGCGCTGGGGTTCGCGCGCGGGCTTGGTAGATGTGGCCATAGGCTAGCCCTTGGGATCAATCTCCAATCCGTGCAAGCCATGTTCGGGAGTATGGGCCGGCGCGTGGGGCGGTTCGATCTCGGGCGGCTCCAGCGCCTCGATCGCGCCTTCCCAACGCGCGACCGCGATGCTGGCCACCGCGTTGCCGACCACATTGGTCGCCGAGCGGCCCATGTCGAGGAAATGATCGACCGCGAGAATGAGAACGAGGCCGGCTTCGGGGATATGGAAAAAGCTGAGCGTTGCGGAAATGACGACGAGGCTCGCCCGCGGTACGCCGGCCATGCCCTTCGATGTGACCATCAGCAGCAGAAGCATCGTCACTTCTTGGCCAAGGCTCAGATCGATGCCATAGGCCTGCGCGATGAAGATCGTCGCGAAGGTGCAGTACATCATCGAGCCATCGAGGTTGAACGAATAGCCGAGCGGAAGCACGAAGCTGGCTATGCGTCGCGGAACGCCGAAGCGATCGAGCGCTTCCAGCGTGCGCGGAAAGGCAGCTTCTGAAGACGCGGTCGAAAAGGCGAGCAGGACGGGCTCGCGAATGTAGCGGATCAACAGGCGGGCGCGGCGCCCGACGATCAGAAAGCTCGCGGCAAACAGAAGGCACCAGAGCACCAGCATCGCGAAATAGAAGCCGCCCAGGAATTTGCCGAAGGTGGCAAGGATGGCGAGGCCCTGCTCGGCGACCGCGACCGTGACCGCCGCGAACACCGCCAGCGGCGCGACCCGCATCACATAATCGGTGATCTGAAGCATGATCTGGCTCAGCGCTTCGACGCCGCGAAGGACCGGCGCCGCCTTCTCACCAATGGCAGTCATCGCCACGCCGAAGAAAAGGGCGAAGACCACGATCTGGAGAATCTCATTGTTCGCCATCGCCTCCACCACGGATTTGGGGACGAGATGGGTCACGAAATCCTTGAGGGTGAGGCTGGCGGATTCCACAGCATGCGGTGCCGAGGCGGCCCTAGCCAGCGCATCGCCCGTAAAGGCACCCGCGCCAGGCTGAAGGAGATTGACGAGAATCAGCCCGAGGGTCAGCGAAACCAGGCTCGCGCACAGAAACCAGCCGATCGACCGGACGCCGATCCTGCCCAGGGCGGCGCTATCCCCCATATGCGCAATGCCGCTCACCAGCGTTGCGAACACCAGTGGGGCAATGATCATCTTGATCAGCCGGAGGAAGAGATCGGTGACGATGCCGAGATGGCTGGTGATGCCCTCAAGCGTTTCAGGATCAGTGACGAGGTGATTGAGGAGAAATCCGAGGACGGTGCCTGCCACCATTGCCAAAAGAATGAAGAAGGTCAGCTTTTTGGCCATGCGGCGATCCCCTTGAGCATGCCGTTGTCGCGATGGCGGCACGCATGGTCAAGCGCCAGTGCTGGGGCGTGGAACAAAGGGGCATTGCGGCGATTGACCGGTCAGGATGGGAGATAAAGAAAAATGCTGTTCGACTCGCGTGCGCGGACGATCAATCGCCTGCTGATCGTGGAGGACGAGCCGCTGGTCGCATTCGATACTGAGCATGGCCTTTCCGAGGCCGGCTACGAGATTGTCGCCACCGTCGATCGTGTCGAGGATGCTCTTCGCGTGATCGAGCAGGAAGAGCTGGATCTCGTGCTGGCTGACGTCGCCTTGTCCGAAGACGGCAATGGCATCGAAGTGGCCAAGGAAGCCAGCCGGAAAGGCGTGGCCGTCTTGTTCGTCACCGCCTTATGCCCGATCGAGGCGCAGCAGTTCGCCGTGGGCTGCCTCGCGAAACCCTATCGCCCGCGCGACTTGCTGGTCGCACTGGAAGCGATCGAAGCGCAGCGCCAGGGCAAGCGGATGCGGCGCCTGCCGGAGGGGCTGAGCCTGTACGGAAGCTGCGACGAGGGTCAAAATTAAGCTTGCGGATGCGGCAAATCGTCCACATCTGATTGTGGCCGAAAGGCAACAATCTTCGTGGGCGAATAGGGCTGATGGCGGATCTATATTCTACGCTGGGAGTAGCGCGCGGCGCGGACGACGCGGCGATCAAGAAAGCGTATCGAAAGCTCGCCAAGGAGCTCCATCCCGATCGGAACCAGGAGAACCCAAAAGCGGCCGAGCGCTTCGCCGAGGTAACCTCGGCTTATGATCTGCTGTCCGACAAGGATAAGCGCGCCCAATATGATCGCGGCGAGATTGACGAGAACGGCAACCCCAAGATGCCGTTCGGCTTTGGCGGGGCAGGCGGACCGCAGGGCGGATTCCGCCACGGACAGGGTAACGCGCATTTCGAGTTCGGCGACGCCGATCTCGGCGATATCTTCAGCGGAATTTTCGGCGGCGGCGGCGCGCGGGCGCGCGGTCCGGGCGGCAACTTTGGCGGCTTCGGGGGACGTGCCCGCAAAGGCGCGGACATCGGCTATCGATTGCAAGTGCCGTTCGAGGACGCCGCGGCGCTGAAGCCGCAGCGCGTAACCCTGTCGAGCGGGAAAACGATCGATCTCAAGCTTCCGGCTGGCGTCGAAACCGGCACGCAGATGCGGCTGTCGAACCAGGGCGAGGAAGGCCCCGGCGGCACCGGCGATGCGATCGTCACGATCGAGGTGCGGCCGCACCGTTTCTTCGAGCGCGAGGGCGACGATGTCCGGCTCGACCTTCCGATTACGCTCTCCGAGGCCGTGAAGGGCGGGGCGGTCAAGGTTCCCACGGTGGAAGGCGCGGTCATGCTGACGGTTCCGGCCGGATCGACCAGCGGCAAAACGCTCCGTCTCAAGGGCCGCGGCTTTCACAAGAAGGGCGGGGGGCGTGGCGATCAGCTCGTCACGCTGATGATCGACATTCCCCCCGACGATCCGGCGCTCAAGAACTTTGTGGAAACATGGCACGGCGGAGGCAACCCGCGCGCTTCGCTCGGTGTTTAGCCGAGTGTGAAGGACGTTTCCCCCGTATCTCCCGAAGAAAGGGCAAGGACGGAGGCGCGCGGCGGCTTCGTCCGCCATCTCGACAAGATCGGCCCGGGTACGCGAACCTATGAAGTCGCCAAACGGGTGGTGATCGGCGTCTATTCGGACGGTTTCATTCATGCCGGAAACCTCGCCTATCTAGCATTGCTCACGCTTTTTCCCTTTTTCATCATCATGGCGGCGGTGGCGCAGATCTTCGGCCATGGCCCCGAAACGATGGTCGCGGTGCGCTCCTTTCTCAGGACGGTGCCGCCAAGCGTCGCCGAACTCCTGACCAAGCCGATATCGGACGTGCTGGCGGCGCGAACAGGTTCCTTGCTCTGGCTGGGCGCGCTGGTCGGGCTTTGGTCGGTCGGGAGCTTCATTGAGACCATTCGCGACATCTTGCGGCGCGCTTATGGCACGCCCTTCTCGCGCAGCTTCTGGCATTACCGGCTGAGTTCGATCGCGTTCATTGTCTTGTCCGTCATTCTCGCCCTGACGGCCTTCAGTTTGCAGGTGACGATCGTGGCGATCGAGCAGTTTGTTTATCGCATCCTCCCCTTTGCGAGGGACATCACGGATCTGATCAGGCTCTCGAAGCTGTTGCCGCTCGCGATGATGATCGGCGCGCTTTACGTGATCTTCTATTCGCTTACGCCGTCCAAATATCGTTACAGCGCCTGCCCAAAATGGCCCGGCGCGCTGTTCACGGCATTGTGGTGGATGGCGGTGACGCTTGTGCTTCCCGTCGTTCTGGGTTGGCTTGGAAGCTATGATCGCACTTACGGGAGCCTCGCCGGAGTGATCATTGCGTTGATATTCTTCTGGTTCGTGGGGCTGGGGCTGGTTTTTGGCGCACATCTCAACGCGGCACTGGCGGAATCCCCTGAACCAACGCTAAAGGACGGCCAACCGACAAGCTGAGGGAGAAAAAATGGCCGGCTTGATGCAGGGAAAGCGGGGTCTGATCATGGGCCTTGCCAATGATCGATCGCTTGCCTGGGGCATTGCGAAGGCCGTGCACGCGCAGGGCGCCGAAATGGCGTTCAGCTACCAGGGCGAAGCGCTCGAGCGGCGCGTGCGGCCGTTGGCGGCTGAAGTGGGTTCCGATTTTCTGATCGATTGCGACGTGTCCGATATGGGGGCGCTCGATGCCGCCTTCGAGGTCCTGGGCGCCAAATGGCCGACGATCGATTTCATCGTCCATGCGATCGGCTTTTCGGACAAGAACGAGCTGCGCGGCCTCTATGTGGATACCAGCCTCGACAATTTCCTGATGACGATGAACATCTCTGCCTACAGTTTCGTAGCCGTGACGAAGCGGGCGCGAGCGATGATGCCGAACGGCGGCTCGGTTTTGACCTTGACCTATTATGGCGCGGAAAAGGTCGTGCCGCATTACAACGTCATGGGCGTCGCCAAAGCCGCGCTGGAAACGTCGGTCAAATATCTCGCGATGGATCTCGGCCCCGAGAATATCCGGGTCAACGCGATTTCCGCGGGCCCGATCAAGACGCTGGCCGCAAGCGGCATCGGCGATTTCCGTTACATCCTCAAATGGAACGAGCTGAATTCGCCGTTGCGCCGAAATGTGACGATCGAGGATGTCGGAGGCGCCGGCGTTTACTTTCTTTCGGACTTGTCTAGCGGCGTGACAGGAGAGATTCATCATGTCGACGCAGGCTATAATGTCATTGGCATGAAGGCCGAGGATGCGCCAGATATAACCTTGGCTTAGCTTATTGGAGGAGGGGGCGATGAAGTTACGGTTTTACGGTGCCAGCATGATCCTGATATCCGCCATTGCGGGCTCTGCGAGCGTGCCGGCCAGCGCCGAGCCGACATTCGTTTCCGGCCTTGAACTCATGCAGCAATGCTCGACCAGACGCGCCAATGCCTTCGACGCCTGCAACAATTATATTCGCGGGGTGGCGGACAGCTATTCGGAAACCAGCCTCGACGGCTCGACCTTTGCGTACAAGCTCTGCTTCCCGGTTGGGGTGGATGATTCGGTTCTGGTAAATACGGTGCTGGATTATATGAAGCTCAAAAGCACCAATTTGCAGACCAAGGCGAGCAGGGTGGTTGGCGCGGCGCTGGCCGCGCGCTTCTCCTGTAAATGATATGAGCTTCAACAGCTTCGGACGCGTATTTCGTTTCTCGACCTGGGGCGAAAGTCATGGCCCTGCGCTTGGCGCGGTCGTGGACGGCTGCCCGCCGGGGTTGCCCTTGAGCGAAGACGATATTCAGCCCTGGCTCGACAAGCGCCGGCCGGGCACGTCGCGTTTCACCACCCAGCGCCAAGAGCCTGATCGGGTCCGCATTCTTTCCGGCATCTTCGAAGGACGAACAACAGGGACACCGATCTCGCTGATGATCGAGAATGTCGATCAGCGCTCGAAGGATTATTCCGACGTCGCCAAAGCCTATCGTCCGGGGCACGCCGATTACGCTTATGATCTGAAATATGGCTTTCGCGATTATCGTGGCGGCGGCCGCTCCTCCGCGCGGGAGACCGCAGCGCGCGTCGCTGCCGGGGCGGTGGCGCGGCAGGTGATCGCTGGTGTCAGGATCAGGGCCTATCTCGTCGAGCTTGGGGGCGATCCGATCGACCGTTCATTGTTCGACGATACCCAGATCGACAATAATCCCTTCTTCTGCCCGGATGCCCATGCTGCTGCACGCTGGGAGAATTTGGTGGACGATGCCCGCAAGCGCGGCTCCTCGCTCGGCGCGGTGATCGAGTGCACCGCTGAGGGCGTGCCGCCAGGGTGGGGTGCACCGCTTTATGCGAAGCTCGACAGCGAGCTTGCCGCCGCGATGATGAGCATCAATGCCGTCAAAGGCGTCGAGATCGGCGAGGGCTTCCAGGCCGCACGGCTGACCGGCGAGACCAATGCCGATGCGATGCGGCCGGGCAATGACGGGCGACCGGTCTTTTTGTCGAATCATGCAGGCGGCGTGGCTGGCGGTATATCGACCGGGCAGCCTGTCGTCGTGCGGGTGGCGCTCAAACCCACATCCTCGATTCTCGCGCCGGTTGAAACCATAGACCGCGAAGGCGCAGCGACCGAGATCATGACAAAAGGGCGGCATGATCCGTGCGTCGGCATCCGCGCCGCGCCCGTCGTCGAAGCGATGATGGCGTTGGTGCTTGCCGATCAGAAGCTGCTTCACCGCGCGCAAACGGGAAAATGAGCGGAGAGCGGGTTGCCCGCCGGCTCCGCATCCATGGCCGTGTGCAGGGCGTCTACTATCGTGGCTGGATGGTTGAGCTGGCCGAAAGGCTCGGACTGGACGGCTGGGTCCGCAACAGGATCGACGGGACAGTCGAGGCCCTCGCGGTTGGATCGACCGAAGCAGTCGAAACGCTGATCGCGGCATGCCATGACGGCCCTCCTGCTGCGCGCGTGGATCTTGTGGAGGTCGAGACGGCGCAGGGTATCGTGGCGGCAGGCTTTTCCCAGAAGCCGACCGTATGATCAGCTGTCGCTCAGGAAATCCTGCTTTACCGCGATATCGATGCCATTGCCGATAGGAAGCAGCGTCGACAACATGCCAGGAGTGGCGCGCACGGCGGCCCGGTACGCCTCCGCATCCTTTCGCGCCTGGGGTGGAAATGTCATGTTGTCTGCCAGGATGGTACCGCTCGGACCGAGCAGCGGCGCAACCCGATGGAGGCACGGGACGTAAAGATCCTTCCACAAATCCATCAGCACGAAATCGACAGGTCCCGGCTGACCTTCGAGCAGCTCGACGGCATCACCCAATCTGAACTCGACATAATCGCTCAAGCCTGCGCGCTGCAGTCGCTCGCGAGCATAGGCCTGTTTGTTGGCCGCAACGTCGTAGCTATAGACTTTGCCGCCCGTCGCCTTCGCCGCGTCCGCGAGGAACAAGGTCGAGTAACCGTAAGACGTGCCAAGCTCGACAATGATGTGCGCGCCGAGCCCGACGACAAGCGCATGCATGAGCCTTCCGACGTCCTCGCCGACCGGAATCAGGAGATCATTCACGTCTGCTGCCTGGAGGGCTTGGGGATCGTGCACGATCGGATCCTCGCGCGCCAGCCGCTCGTTATATTCGGCGAGTACGGCTACGAAACCAGGGTCTTCGAGCGCCATGGTTGCTCCTCAATCAGCGAAAGGGTCCCGCACAAGGATCGTATCCTCCCGCTCGGGGCTGGTCGATACCAGCGCGACCGGGCATCCGATTAATTCCTCGATCCGGCGCACATATTTGATGGCTTGCGCAGGCAGTTGCGCCCAGCTGCGGGCGCCGGCGGTCGATTGGCTCCAGCCCTCGATCGTTTCGTAAACGGGCTCGGCGCGCGCCTGATCCTGCGGATGGGGCGGCAGATAATCATAGTGGTGGCCGTTGACCGTATAGCCCGTGCAGATGTTGAGCTCAGCGAAACCATCAAGCACGTCCAGCTTAGTGAGCGCTACGCCGGTCACACCCGACACCGCCACTGACTGGCGCACCAGCACCGCATCGAACCAGCCGCAGCGGCGCTTGCGCCCGGTCACCGTGCCGAACTCATGGCCGCGCTCGCCGAGCCGCTGCCCGGTTTCGTCGGTAAGTTCCGTCGGAAAAGGCCCGGAACCGACGCGGGTCGTATATGCCTTCACAATGCCCAGCACGAAGCCCGCCGCGCTCGGGCCGAGGCCGGAGCCGCCGGCAGCCGTGCCTGCGATGGTGTTGGAAGAGGTGACGAACGGATAGGTGCCGTGATCGACGTCCAGAAGAACACCCTGGGCGCCTTCGAACAATATGCGGTCGCCGCGCGCCTTGGCCTGGTTAAGCGTGAGCCAGACCGGCTTGGCGAAGGGCAGGATGAAATCGGCGATGTCCCGCAGGTCGGCCATCAGCCGCTCGCGATCGATCGGTCCTTCGCCGAACCCGGCACGCAGGGCATCGTGATGCGCACAGATGCGATCGAGCTGAAGCTCGAGATCATCGAGATGGGCAAGGTCGCAAACCCGAATCGCACGGCGGCCGACCTTATCCTCATAGGCCGGGCCGATGCCCCGCCGGGTGGTGCCAATTTTGCCGGCGCCCGAGGCATCCTCCCGGAGCCCGTCGAGATCGCGATGGAAGGGAAGAATCAGCGGGCAGGTTTCGGCCACCTGCAGGTTGTCGGGTGTCATCGTAACGCCCTGATTCTTGAGCTTGCCGACCTCATCGCGGAAATGCCAAGGATCGAGCACGACACCGTTGCCGATCACGGAGAGCGTGCCGCGCACGATGCCCGAGGGCAGCAGGCTCAGCTTGTAGGTCTGATTGCCGACGACGAGCGTATGGCCAGCATTATGCCCGCCCTGGAAGCGCACCACGACGTCGGCGCGCTCCGCCAGCCAGTCTACGATCTTACCCTTGCCTTCATCGCCCCATTGGGCACCGATGACGGTTACATTGGCCACGTGGCTCCCCTTTGCTTGCAAGCGGGCGCTGCCTATTGGATGCGGGCCTTCGCGTCCATGCCTATATGCCGAATCATGCGCGGGAGAACCGATCTGCGTGTCCTAATCGCCTCGATGGCGCTGCTAGCCACCGCCTGCCAGGCTGGGCCGCCCGAAATGAAGAGCGGCGCCGAAGCCTATGGCAGCGCGGAAAAGCAGGTGCTCGATATATATTGGACGCGCGAGGGGCCGCCCGCGCCGCTTATCCTGTTCATCCATGGCGGCGGCTGGTCGATGGGATCAAAAAAGGACGGTGAGAGCGGGCAGCCGGGCTATTTCGTAACGCAGGGCTATGCCTATGCCTCGCTCGACTATCGCCTCGTGCCCGATGTCAAGGTTGAGGATCAGCTCTCCGACGTTGCGCGTGCCTTGCGCTGGCTCGTGAAACATGGCCGGGCGTTCAATATCGATACGCGCCGGATCATTCTCGTCGGGCATAGTTCGGGGGTCCATCTCGCGGCGCTTATCGCGACCGATCCTGATTGGTTGAAACGCGCTAGCGTGCCGTTTGATTCGATCAGAGGTGTGATCTCGCTCGATGGGGCAGGGATCGACGTGCCGGGGATCATGGCGGCCGGGGCGATCACGTCGCATTTTTATGCAGACGCGTTCGGCGCGGAAGTCGCGCGACAGACCCGGCTCTCGCCGCAAGCGCATGTCGGATTGCCCGACGCGCCGCGCTGGCTGTTCCTCTACGATCAGGCGCATAATCCGGCGGCCGGCTTTTTTGCGGAGCGCTTCGCGCAGTCGGTGCGGCAGGAAGGGGCGGCGGCGCGGGTCGTAGCAATCCCCGATACCACACACATGCGCATGCTCAGCACGCTCGGCAAAGAGGAAAACCCGGCGACGATCGCGGTCGACGCCTTTTTGAAAGAAGCGATCGGATCGCGCAACGCGCGGCCTCAATAAGGCTTAGCGATGCCATCCTGAAGAAGATGGGTGCAACCAAGCGCTTGTCCATCGTCCTCTGCCGACAGTGCTGCAATCGTTATCCAGCCCTCTTTGCGTAAGGCAGCCGCCGCCGCTTGATGGCTACCAAGGGGGATGAATATGCGGTGCCGCGGCTCCTGGCCGAGGCCCGCATCGACGAGCGGGTCAAGGAAGAGCGAAAAGCCTACCGCCTCCTCCTCGCCGCCCTCGGCGTCCACGATGGTATAGGCACCCCCGCGGCCAATTTCCCCAGAAAGACCGTTTCCGAACAGAGAAAAGCCGATCCAGCTTTGATATTCGAAGCCATGCTGTTCGGTCGGATCGAGCGTGAGCGTGGCCCGCTCACCGATGGCGGCAGCGATCGTATCGATCGCCTCGAGTCGGGACTTGAGCATGGCGGCACCATCAAGGTCAGCTAAGCGCGCGCGTGCCGATGCCACTGGTCCTGCAGCCTGCAGCAACGGCAGGTAAGCGCTGGCACCCAGCTCCGCCAGCGCCCCGGCATCCTTGGCGTCGAGTCGGTCGCGCACCGCGTCGATGCGGTCGGCGGGTAAGGGGAGCGGACCGGCGGCCAGCGTCTCGATGAGATTGGGCATGGTCAAATCCACGGTGATGCCGGAGACGCCGGCAACCTCGAGCGCCTCGATTGCAACCAGCAGCACTTCGATCACCGCGTTGGGCGTGGATGGCCCGATCAGCTCGGCCCCTGCCTGCGTCAGCTCCCGCACCGGCCGCAGTTGCGTGGCGCGCAACCGCAGCACCGGTCCGCCATAAGCGAGGCGGAGTGGACGTGGCCGATGCGCCATGCGCGTCACTGCGATGCGGCCGACCTGCGCTGTAATGTCCGGGCGAAGCGCCAGCGTCTGTTGCGAAATGGGGTCGACGAAGCGCAACAGATCGCGCGATCGGGCAGATTTCAGGCGCCCGACCAGGGTTTCCTCGAACTCCGCCAGCGGGGGCGCAACCCGTTCATAGCCGTGGCGGCTAATTGCCACGATAGCCCTGTGCAGCAGGCGCGAAGCTGCCTCCGCCTGCGGTGGCAGCCGGTCATGAAAGCCTTCCGGCAAAAGCCCGGGAGCAATGGTCATGCTGGCTCTTTAACGATTATTCTGGTGGACGCTACCAGGCCGAGTTCATTGAGACGGTATGACGCTGCGGCTGGGGAATTCCCGGGGTCACCGGCGGCCCCTCTCCTGCGCTTATATATTTATGTCCCAGCCGCAGCACATGAATTCCTACCGGAATTTCGCGCCAGCTAGGAGATCGGCACACAGCGAATCAAAACCATTCGGCGCTGAAACAGCACGTTAGAGCGCAAAACAAAGAAAGGGCCAGCTCCGAAGAGCCGACCCTGAAAAGTTTTTAGGAGAGGATGCCTGAAAGGCAGTTCCCTTGTGCAGCGCGTCAAATAATTTTGCAACTGCAAAAAGTCTCATCGTAATTGCAAAGATTGCATCGATCGTTTCAGAAGTGAAGCGATCGTGCGCGCTTGACGCCCGGGAGCGCATTCACCTTCGCCAGCAACCCTTCTTCGGCCGGCGTATCGAGCGATAGCAGGAGCACCGCCTCACCGCCCGCCCGACGGCGACCGAGGTGAAACGTCCCGATATTCACATTTTCCTGGCCAAGCGTGGTGCCGAGCCGGCCGATGAATCCCGGCGCATCCTCATTGACGATATAAAGCATCGAACCTGCCAGATCCGCCTCGACCTTGATGCCGAACAACTCCACCAAACGCGGTTCCGCATTTGCGAACAAAGTTCCCGCGACCGAGCGCTCGCCTTCCTTCGTCTGAACCGAGACTCGGACCAGCGTGTGATAATCGCCCTCCCGATCGTGGCGAATCTCACGCACGTCGAGCCCCCGTTCCTTCGCGAGGAAAGGCGCATTCACCATGTTCACGGTGTCGGAATAAACCCGCATCAGGCCAGCGAGCACCGCGCTGGTGATCGGCTTCATGTTGAGTTCAGCAGCGGCGCCTTCGACCTCAACGTCGATCGAATTGAGCGCGCCGTGCGCAAGCTGGCCAACCAGCGAACCAAGCTTTTCCGCCAATGCCATATAAGGCTTCAGCTTCGGAGCCTCTTCGGCCGAAAGGCTCGGCACGTTAAGCGCGTTGGTGACGCCGCCGGTGATCAGGAAGTCCGCCATCTGTTCGGCGACCTGGATCGCCACATTGACCTGCGCTTCCGTCGTCGAGGCGCCGAGATGGGGCGTCGAAATGAACCCGGGCGTCCCGAACAGCGGCGAATCGCTGGCGGGCTCGGTGACGAACACGTCCAGGGCCGCGCCTGCAACATGACCCGAATCGAGCGCGTCCTTGAGCGCTGCCTCGTCGATCAATCCGCCGCGCGCGCAATTGATGATGCGCACACCCTTCTTGGTTTTCGTGAGATTCTCGCGGCTCAGGATGTTGCGGGTGCTGTCGGTGAGCGGCGTGTGCAGGGTGATGAAGTCGGCGCGCGCGAGCAGTTCGTCCAGCGTGACTTTTTCGACGCCCAATTCCAGCGCCCGCTCGGGCGTCAGGAACGGATCATAGGCGACCACCTTCATCCTCAGCCCGAGCGCGCGATCCGCGACGATCGAGCCGATATTGCCGGCGCCGATCAGGCCGAGCGTTTTGGACGTCACCTCGACGCCCATGAAGCGATTCTTTTCCCACTTGCCCGCCTGGGTCGATCTGTCGGCTTCGGGCAGGTCGCGAGCGAGCGCGAACATCAGCGCGATCGCATGCTCCGCCGTCGTGATCGAATTGCCGAATGGCGTGTTCATCACGACGATGCCGGCGGCGGAGGCGGCCGGAATGTCGACATTGTCGACACCGATCCCGGCGCGGCCGATCACCTTCAGGTTCTTGGCGGCCGCGATTACGTCCTTGGTTACTTTGGTCGAGGAACGAATGGCGAGGCCGTCATAGTCACCAATCATGGCGATCAGCTCGTCCTTGGTCTTGCCGGTGATCTCGTCGACCTCGACGCCGCGCTCGCGGAAGATCTGGGCGGCGCGGGGATCCATCTTGTCGGAAATAAGGACTTTGGGCATTGTTTCTGCCTTTCTGTTTCTACCTTGCCCCAGGCGATAGCCGGGGGTTCATGTCGGCGGTGCGTATGCGTGGATTGAAGCTGGCCCGGCATTCGCCAGGCAAATGACGAAGCTGAGGTTTAGCCGCGAGCCTTAGCCCAGGCCCAATCGAGCCAGGGGCCCAGCGCTTCGATATCGCTGGTCTCGACCGTCGCGCCGCACCAGACCCGCAGGCCCGGAGGGGCGTCGCGATAACCGGCAACGTCGTAAGCGGCATCTTCGGCTTCGAGCAGCGAAGCCATCTTCTTGACAAGTGCGAGCTGCGCCTCGTCATCCAGACCGATTACGGCTTCGTCAGCGAATTTGAGGCATACGGACGTGTTGGAGCGGCTCGCCGGATCCTTGGCGAGATGATCGATCCACGCCGTTTTCTGCACCCATGCGTCAAGCGTGGCGAGATTATCGTCGGCCCGCTTGATCAGCGCACGCAGGCCGCCGACCGATTTCGCCCATTCTAGCGCGAAGATATAGTCTTCGATCGCCAGCAGCGACGGTGTGTTGATCGTGTCGCCCTTGAAGATGCTCGCATTGAACTTGCCGCCTTTGGTCATGCGGAAAATCTTGGGCAACGGCCACGCCGGCGTATAGCTTTCGAGACGCTCGACCGCGCGGGGCCCGAGGATCAGCACGCCATGCGCGCCTTCGCCGCCAAGCGCTTTCTGCCAGCTATAGGTCACGACATCGAGCTTTTCCCAAGGGATATGCTGAGCGAAGCAGGCTGAGGTGGCGTCGGCAATCATCAAGCCTTCGCGGTCGTCGCGGATCCAATCGCCGTTCGGCACGCGCACGCCCGAGGTGGTGCCGTTCCAAGTGAAGACGACGTCGGTGGATTGATCGATCTGGCTGAGATCGGGCAGCTCGCCATAGGGCGCCTTGGCGATCTTGGCATCGAGCTTCAGTTGCTTGACGACATCGGTGACCCAACCTTCACCGAAGCTCTCCCAGGCAACCATCGTCGCCGGACGCGCGCCCAGCAGGCTCCACAGCGCCATTTCGACCGCGCCGGTATCGGAGCCGGGAACGATGCCGATATGATGGGTCGCGGGCACCCCGAGAATATCGCGGCTAAGCTCCATCGCATGGACGATGCGGCTCTTGCCGAGTTTCGAACGGTGCGAGCGGCCGAGCGAACCGGTGGCGAGTTTCTCAGCCGACCAGCCTGGAGGTTTGGCGCAGGGCCCGGATGAAAAATGGGGACGGGCCGGCTTCGCCGCCGGCTTGGGGAAGTCAGTCATGTCAGTCTCTCCTTGCAGAGAGCACGCGCCGCGTTGGGACGGCGTGGCCCGCCGGCGCTTCTAGTCGCGTCCGCCGCGATGTCAACTAATGTGGCATTAACTATGAGATGATCGAAAAACTGGTTCGGTCCAGCTCGTATGGCGAACATTCCGACTCGCAATTTCACAGCCGGCAATTGCTTTCGGCGAAGAGCCGCCGCACTTGCGTTTGATGCGCAAGCGGGGGATCGCACTTCTGCTCATGGTTGCGGCCTGCGTCGGCCCGTCCGAACAGCGTCATGGCCGCTTGCCCGCCTCGCGACAGCCGGCCGAGCCCGATCTCAGAATGTGCCTTGCTGATCTCCAGGCCGCCGGTGCGCGTTTCCAGTTGTTGCCGGATCGTACCTTCTCGCCCGGCTGTTCGGCGACCAGTTCGGTTAAGCTGCTTGCGGTGGGTATACCGGTGACCAATCTCGGGGCAGTCAGATGCGGGCTGGCGGTTCCGTTCACGCGCTGGGTGCAGACTGCGGTTCAGCAGGCGGCGCGGGCGTGGCTGGATAGCCCCGTCGTCAAGATCGAGAGCTTTGGCAGCTATGCCTGCCGCCCGGTCAACGGCATCGCCGGCGGCAAGCTTTCCGAGCATGCGCAGGCAAATGCCGTGGATATCGCCGCCTTCAATCTGGCGAATGGCCGCCGTATCACCGTGGAGCGGGATTGGAACGGCCCCGACGCCAATGCGCGATCCTTCCTGCGCGCGCTGCATCAATCGGCGTGCCGGCGGTTCAGCGTGGTGTTGGGCCCCGACGCCAACGCATTCCATTATAATCACTTCCATTTCGATATGGGGCCGGGGCCTTATTGCCGCTAAGACCGCCCGCTTGCAAAATCGTAACCATGATCGCCATAGGCTCGCCACCATGACAGACCAGAAGCTCCCAAAACGAATTTTTCCGCGGGCCAAGGAAGATGCGGCTTCGGCCAGCCGCGTCACCTCCACCCGGCAGACCGAGCATTCCGCCTATCGGCTGGCGTTCCAGGATAAGGACTTCCTGCTTCGCGAAGATTTGCGGCCGGTTCGTTTCCAGCTCGAGCTGCTCAAGCCGGAGCTATTGCTCGACGAGGCCGGCATTGCCTCCACCTTCGTATTCTATGGCTCGGCGCGGATTCCCGATCCCGACGCCGCCGATCGGCTGGTGGAAGCAGCCAAGACCGAAACGCAGCAGATCATCGCGCAGAAGCTCAAGGACAAGGCGAAATATTATGACCAGGCACGCAGACTGGCCCGATTAGCCAGTGCGACGCCGACGGACGCCGATGGCAAGCGTCATCTGGTGGTTTGTTCCGGCGGCGGCCCCTCGATCATGGAAGCGGCCAATCGCGGCGCGCATGACGTCGGGGCCGATTCGATCGGGCTGAACATCGTGCTGGCGCATGAGCAATTGCCCAATGATTTCGTCACGCCGTCGCTCTCTTTCCAGTTTCACTATTTCGCGCTGAGGAAGATGCATTTCCTGTTGCGCGCGCGCGCCGTCGCGGTGTTCCCCGGCGGGTTCGGCACGTTCGATGAGACCTTCGAGCTGCTCACGCTGATGCAGACCGGCAAGATCGCGGTCATGCCTGTGATGCTGTTCGGGGCCGATTTCTGGAATCGCGTGGTCAATTTCCACGCGCTGGTCGAGGAGGGCGTGATCTCCCCCACCGATCTAGATCTGATTCACTTCGTGGAAACCGCCGAAGAGGCGTGGAAGATCGTGCAGGATTTCTACGCGAAGGATTGAAGCTCCGGCGAAGCTTGCCGCCTACTTCTTGCCTTCGGCAGCGCCTTCGCCCTTGCCCTCGCCGACGGTCGCCGTCGGGACGGCAGGAGCGCGGCCCTGTGCGTTCGGCTGCTGGGTCGCCTCGGCAGCCTTCGGGTTGGCTTCGGCGCCCGGACCAGCAGGATTGGCCTGCGCGCCGCCCTTGTCGGCATTGGCGGGCGGTGCTGACGGCAGCGGCTTCGGCGCATCGCTTTGCTTGTTGAGGTAAGCGATCACATTGGCGCGATCTTCAGGCTTTGACAGGCCAGCGAAGGTCATCTTCGTTCCTGGCGCGAAAGCCTTGGGGCTCTTCAACCAGGCGAACAGGCTGTCCCAATCCCAGTTGCCGCCCTTGCTTGACAGCGCGTCGGAGAAGGCAAAGCCGTTGGCACCCTTGCCGATCGGCTCGCCGACGACGCCATAAAGATTCGGCCCGAGCGCGTTGGGGCCGCCCTTGTCCGCATTGTGGCAGGCCGCGCATTTCTTGAAGACGTCAGCGCCCTTGGCCGGATCGGCCGAAGCCAGATAAAAGGCGGCCGGCTGCTCGGCGGCGGCACCGCCGCCTTCGTTTTCGGCCTCGACGCCTTCGACGACATAGCCCATCTTCTCGGGACGCTCGGCGCGAAAATATTCCCCGGTTACGATCGAAAGGCCGAGGGCGACGATGCCGCCCGCAAGCACCCACCCGGCAATCGTATTCGCGCGATCGTTCATGCCCCGTCCCGTTGCTCAAGGTTCCGCACGTCGGCCGCGCGAAAATCGCGCTCCCTTTAGAGTCGGTTCTCGGGCTTCGCAAGCCGCCCTTGCGATTGGCCGGTGCTGCCCGTAAGCGCTGCCCCGCATATGGAAAACTATCCCGCTCCCGCGCGCGCATTGGTGGCGCAGATGGTTGCCGCCGCTACTGCGGAGCCCGCGCGCGGCGTCACCTTTCAGGGGGCGCCCGGCGCCAATTCTCACATCGCGATCATGCAGGCGATGCCCGATGCGCTGCCGATGCCCTGTTTCAGCTTCGAGGATGCGATCGATGCGGTACGCGACGGCATCGTCGATCGCGCGCTGATTCCGATCGAAAACTCGCTACATGGTCGCGTTGCGGACATTCACTTCCTGCTCCCGGAATCGGGGCTGGCGATCGTGGGCGAGCGCTTCCTTACCATTCGCCACTGCCTGCTGGGCCGGAAAGGCGCAACGATCGTCGAAGCGATGAGTCACCCGCAGGCATTGGGGCAATGCCGCCATTGGCTGCGAAGCCAGGGGATCAAGCCGATCGCCTATCCGGATACCGCCGCCGCCGCCGCCGCCGTGGCTGAGATGAACAATGAGGGTGTTGCCGCAATCGCACCGGCGCTGGCTGGCGAGCTTTACGGGCTTGATCTGCTGGCCGAAGGCATCTCTGATTCTGACGATAACACCACCCGCTTCGTGTTGCTCGCGCGGGATCCGCTTACCGACGTTCCCGAAGGGCCGGTGATGACGACCTTCATCTTCGAGGTGAAGAATATCCCTGCGGCGCTGTACAAGGCGCTCGGCGGCTTCGCGACCAATGGCGTCAACATGACGAAACTCGAAAGCTATCAGCGCGGAGCGAGCTTTGCCGCCACCGAATTCTACGCGGATATCGAGGGCAAGCCCGATGATCCGGCCGTCGCTCGCGCACTGGAGGAGCTTGCCTTCCACACCAAGTGGGTGCGCCTGCTCGGAACCTATCCGCAGGCGCGGCCGCGGACGATCCCCGCAAGTTAGGCGCCGTCGAGCCAGCGCCTCAATAGCGTGTGGGCAATCGCGTAATGCGGTGGCGGCAGGAAGGGAGCGGCGGCACCTCCGGCAAGCGCTGCCGAGACCGCGTTCCTGTCACACCATTTGGTATCTTCAAGCTCGTTAGTATCGAGCGTGATCGCATCGCTTTCAGCCTCGCCGATGCAGGCGATCATCAATGAGGAGGGAAAAGGCCAGGGCTGGCTCGCGACATAACGGATATTTCTCGCGATGACGCCAGCTTCTTCATTGAGCTCGCGCGCGACCGCCTCCTCGATCGATTCGCCGACTTCGATGAAACCAGCCAGCGCCGAATAAAAGCCTGCAGGGAATTGCGGCTGACGGCCCAGCAGCACGCGGCCTTCATATTCGGCGAGCATGATGACGACCGGATCGGTGCGGGGGAAATGCTGGGCTCCGCAATTCGAGCAGTGCCGCGCCCATCCGGCCCGGAAGATCTCGGTCGGCGTGCCGCAGTTCGCGCAGAACTTGTGTCGGTTGTGCCAGTCGACGAGGCTACGTGCGGCCGCGAAGGTCGAGGCTTCGCCGGGCGGCAGCATGCCCAGCGCCTGCATCAGCCGCGCGGATCGGGAGAAGCCGGAAGGCGCCGCCGCCAACGCAACGAAGCGCGGTTTGCTATCGATGAAGCCCAGCAAGGCGAGCTCGGTCTCGGCGGGAGCGTCGGCAAGCGATCCCCAGGCGAGCCCGCCGTCTTCGGCGAGGCTGGGCTCCAGCCCGTCCAGCAGCAATAGCCGCGCTGAAAGGCTTGACCGCAATTCGGCAATCGCTTCCGGGTTTTCGCGAAGATGATCTGCCCGATCGAGGGGGCTGCCCGTGAAGCCGGGAGGGTCGCGATCAGCCATTGTTGCTCCTTGTTGCCAGCGCCGCCGCCTTGGCGAAAAGCGTGGGCAGGCCGGCCTCGTCAATGCGTGCGATCGGCCACCAGATGCCATCCTTATGATCAGCCCTAGCCTCGCTCCGGTAAACTGCGGCATCAAGTGCGAAATGGGTGAAGACGTGCCGGATCGTTCCGACCGAATGCCAGCTATCCGCTGCAGGCGCTTGGAAAAGACCAGGATCATCTTCGGTCCACGGACCCGTGGGAAGCGCGATCATGCCGCCGAGTAAGCCCTTTTCCGGGCGGCGGCACAGCAGAACCTCGCCATTGCGTTCCGCCCAGAAGATGCTTCCGCGCTTCTGCGGTCGCGGCAGCTTGCGAGCCTTGAGCGGATAGCGCTCGGGCTCCGATCTTCCCGTACAGTGCTGCGCGATCGGGCAAAGCAGGCACCGCGGCGCGCGAGGGGTGCAAATGGTGGCGCCAAGATCCATCATGGCCTGCGCGAAATCGCCGCAGCGTTCGGACGGCGTCATGCGATCGGTCAGCGCGTGGAGTTCGGCTTTGGCCGCGGGGAGCGGCGAATCGCATGCGTACAGCCGTGCGATCACGCGCTCGACATTAGCGTCCATCACGACTGCACGCCGATCGAAGGCGATCGCTGCAATGGCGGCCGATGTATAGCCACCAATGCCAGGCAGCGTTCGCAATAATTCTTCAGTGTCAGGGAATTGGCCGCCATATTTGTCGGCGACTATTCGCGCGCAGGCGATCAGATTCCGCGCCCTGGCGTAATAGCCGAGGCCGGCCCAGGCCGTCATCAGTTCGGCTTCATCGGCCGCGGCGAGATCGAATATGGTCGGCCAGCGCTTCGAAAATTTCTCGAAATAGGACTTCACCGCCGCGACGGTCGTTTGTTGAAGCATGATCTCGGAAAGCCAGACCCGATAGGCTTCAGGCGCTGGCGTGCCCGGCGGCGAGCGCCAGGGCAATGCACGTGCATTGGAATCGTACCAGTCCAGCAGCTTGCACGCTATCTGTGGATAATTGGTCTCGTGACTGTCGACGGCCATGCCGGGCCTATGGCATGGAGAGCGCGATGAAGGAACGTCCGAAAAAGAATGGGAAGGCGGGAGAGGAGCGCGTCGGCGGTCTGCGCGCTGTTGGTGACATGTTGCCGAGCGTGGGGGGCACCGCGTTCCGCCGTTTTGGGTTCGTGCAATCATCGGTGGTCAGTCGTTGGCGCGAAATTGTCGGTCCTCGCTATGCCGACGTATCCGCGCCCGAATCGATCCGCTTTCCCGCCGGCAAGCATAAGGATGGCGTGCTGACGCTGATGGTCGATAGCGCGCACGCGCCGATGATGCAGCATGTCGCGCCCACCATCATGGAGCGCGTCAATCGTTTCTTCGGCTATGGCGCGGTGGCGCGGCTGACGATTCGGCAGGGGCAGGTGGCCCCTCCTGCGCCGCGCGTTGCGCCGCCCAGCCTGAGGCCGGTCCCAGCTGGGCTGGGCGATTCCCTGCGCGCGATTGGCGATCCGGAGCTTCGCGCCTGTCTCGAAGCCTTAGCGGGCGCGGTCGCGGCCTCAACTGGTGCTCCGAACTTCGAGGAAGATAATCGATGCGCCTGAGCGCTCTTCTTGCTGCATTGCTGATGATGTTCTCGGTGGCTCCCGCGCAGGCCGTCACCAAGGACTGGAATCATGTCGTCGCGGCCACGCCGGCGGGTGGGTATCTAATCGGCAATCCGGCGGCTCCCGTTAAGGTTGTGGAATATTTTTCGCTGACTTGCCCGCACTGCCGCCATTTCGCCGAAACCGGGGTTGCCCCGCTGCGGGCCAACTATATCGCGAAAGGCAAGGTAAGCCTGGAACTCAGAAATTTCGTGCTCAACGGAGCCGATTTTTCGGCATCGATCCTGATGACCTGCGGGACGCCTGCACTGGCCGTTCATCTCTATGATGCGGTCTATGCCGATCAGGAGAAACTGTTCGCGGGAGCTTTTTCGCTCAAGCAGGACGCGTTGGATCGCATCGATGCCGCGCCGATCGACGCCAAGGCGGGCGCATTCGCGCGTGAAGCGGGCATCGATGTCTGGTTCGCGGCGCATGGCCTTCCCCTCAAGCAGGCAACTACATGTCTTGCGGATCCGAAGCGGCAGCAGAGGCTGGTCGATCTGCGGACGCAGGCGATCGAAAAACAGAATGTTCAGGGAACGCCGACCTTTGTGGTCAACGGCACGACCGTGAGCGGCACGGGATGGGATGATCTGGAGCCTGAAATCAAGACGGCGCTGGGCGGCTGAAAAGGAGTGAGGCAATGCATATCCGGTTCATAGCGGTGGCAGCGGCAATGCTGGTCAGCCTCGCCGCCTGCAACAAGAAAGCCGAAGACAAAGCTTCCCCCGCGCCGGCAACTTCGACAGCCGCCATTCCTGCTCCGGCCGGTAGCAAGTGGAGCGATCAGGTGACCGTCACGCCCGCGGGCGGCTATCTGATGGGCAACCCCAACGCGCCGGTGAAGCTGGTCGAATATGCCTCGCTCACCTGCCCGCATTGCCGCGACTTCTCGCGCGAGGCGATGACGCCGCTGCGCGAAAACTATGTCGACAGCGGCAAGCTGAGCTGGGAGTTCCGGAGCTTCCCGTTGAATCCCATCGATGTGTCTGCGACGCTTCTCGCGACCTGCCAGGGGCCGGGGCCGTTCTTCAAGCTGGTCGAGCAGAGTTATCAGGAGCAGGACAAGTGGGTGCTGCCATTCCAGCAACTCACCAAGCCGCAGCAAGATCAGCTCGCCAGGGTTCCGCAGGCGGAGCAATTCGCCGCGCTCGCCAAAGCAGGCGGGTTAGACAATTTTTATCGCGTGCGTGGGCTACCGGAGGCCAAGGCGCAGGCCTGCCTGACTGACAAGGCCAAAATCGACGCAATCGTCGCGATGCGCGATCGCGGGATCAAGGACGATAAGGTCGAAGGTACCCCGACGTTCCTTATCAACGGCAACAAGGTCGATCAGCCCCCAACCTGGACCGCGCTCGAACCCGAGCTCAAGAAAGCCGGCGCTTAGCGCGTCGAACGTGGTGGGGGCCGCGTCTTGAAGATCACCAAGCTCAGGCTGACCGGCTTCAAGAGCTTCGTCGAACCCGCCGAGCTGCGCATCGAGCCGGGGCTGACCGGAGTGGTTGGCCCCAATGGCTGCGGCAAGTCCAACCTGCTTGAGGCGATCCGCTGGGTGATGGGCGAGAGTTCGCCCAAATCAATGCGCGGCGGGGGGATGGAAGACGTCATCTTCGCCGGCACCACCGCCCGGCCGCAGCGCGATTTCGCAGAGGTTGCGATCCACATCGATCGCAGGGAACCCGACAGCGACGGCGATACTCAGGCGGAAATCATCCGCCGGATCGAGCGCGGGGCGGGCTCCGCCTATCGGCTGAACGGGCGCGATGTGCGGGCAAAGGATGTCGCGCTGCTGTTCGCGGACGCTGCCACCGGCTCGCATTCTCCGGCGCTGGTCAGCCAGGGGCGGATCAGCGCCATCATCTCCGCCAAGCCGGCCGAACGGCGGCAGATGTTGGAGGAAGCCGCCGGTATTTCCGGCCTTCATGTTCGTCGCAAGGATGCCGAGCAGAAGCTGCGTGCCGCCGAGACCAACTTGACCAGGCTCGACGACGTCATCGCGGAGATGGAGATACGTGTGGCGTCGCTGCGGCGGCAGGCGCGGGCAGCCGAGCGCTACCGCCAGCTCAGCGAAGAAATCCGCAGCGCCGAGGCGCGGCTGATCTTTGCGCGCTGGCGCGATGCTGCCGCCGCTGCCGATCAGGCCAAGAAGGAAGTGGCGGCCGCCGAGGAGGCCGTGAACGCGACAGCCGAGGCGCAGCGTGCCGCCGCCGTGCACCAAGCGGATGCGACGCGATCGGTCGGCGACGCGCGCGCCGAAGCGCAGAGCGCCCGCGAGGCGGAGCACAAGCTGTCGCATAGGCTCGCCATGCTGAGCAGCGAGCGCACCGCGCTCGAACGGCGCATCGCCGAGCTTGGCGCGCGCGCTGAAACCATGGCGCAGGACCGCGTCCGCGAGGATCGCCTGGCGATCGACGCCGCCGAGGCGATCGCGCGTCTCGAGCAGGACGAAAAGGATCTTGTCGCCCGCATCGCCGACGCCGAAGGCCGGCGGGGATCGATCGAAGCCCGTGCCGTTGAGGCGAACGAAACGGTTCGCGCTGGCGAGGTCTCGCTTGCGCAGGCGCTGGCGGCCGAGGCGGCGCAGCAGGCCGATGTGCGCGTCGCCGAAGCGGGGCTCGCCGCCGCGCGCCAGCGTCTCTATCGGGCGGCGGCCGAATTGCAGCGCATCGGTACCGAGGTCGCGGCGCTGGGCGATGCCGCCGAACATGAAGCAAGGCGGGATCAGGCTCGCAATGTGCGCGAAGCTGCGGAGGCCGCAATCGCGCAGACGACGGCGTTGCTGGCGGAGGCGGAAGCGCGCCGCGACCAGGCTGCAACAGCGCGCGAGCAGGCCGAAGCGCGCGGCTCTTCGGCGCGTGCGGCGCTGGCAGCGCTGGTTGCCGAGGCCAAGGCGCTCGAACGGGCCAATGCAGCCGATGCAGGTGGCGGGGAACGCGTGCTTACACAGATCAGCGCCGACCCCGGCTATGAGCATGCGCTGGCGGCTGCGTTGGGCGACGATCTCGAAGCCGGGCTGGGGCAGGGTGCGCGGCGCTGGTTGGGGGCGGAGCGCCTGGACCATGATCCGGCGCTTCCGGCCGGTGCGGAGCCGCTGGCAAGCCGCGTCCGCGCGCCTGCAGCGTTGGCGCGGCGTCTTGCTCAGATAGGCGTGGTAGACGTCGACGACGGCACTTTGCCGCTCGCGGTGGGGCAGCGGCTCGTCACCCGGGATGGGAAGCTGCGGCGCTGGGATGGCTTTGTCGCAGAAGCGGGCGGCGTGGCGGCGGCCGAGCGCCTGATCCGGCTGAACCGTCTCGCAGAGTTGCGGCGCGTGACGCCCGCCACGCAGAAGGAGGTCGAAAGCGCTGAAACCGCCCTGGCTGCAGCCAATGCCGAAGCCACAACAGCGCGCGCAGGGATCGACAAAGCGCGCGCGACGCTAGCCGAGATGGAACAGGCGCTCCGCCGCGCTACCCGCGAAGAGGATAGCGCCATGGCGGCGATCGAACGGCATGCATCGGCACGCGCCGCGCTCGATCAGCGCCATCTGCGCGTCGCCGCCGAGCAAGCCGAAGCCGAAGCGGACGAGAAGCAGGCTTCAGCGACATTGGCAGCGCTGCCGCCTGGCGAAGCGATCAAGGCCGAAGTTGCGCGGTTAAAGAATGCTGGCGATCTCGCGCGTTCCGCGCTGGCGGATGCGCACGCCGCCGCCGCCGCGCTCGTCCACCAGATTGAGAGTGACCGCAATCGCCGTGAGGCGGCGCGCAACGAAATCAAGAGCTGGCGCAGCCGCGCAGGCGATGCTGCCAAGCGCATTGAGGAGATGAACCGCAGGCTTGCGGAAGCCGAGGCAGAGCGTGCGACGCTGGCAGGCGCACCTGAGCGGCTGGATGCGCAGATCGCCGCGCTTTCCGGCGAAGCCGAGGAAGCCAAGGCGCGGGCCGCTGTGGCAGTTGAGGCAGAGCGCGCGGCCGAAGAGCGCCTGCGCGGCGCCGAAGCCGCCGCTGCAGCCGCAGGCGAAACCCTTGCGGCTGCACGTGAGGCGCGCGCCGGCGCAGTTGCCCGGCATGAAAATCAGGAGCTGCGGCGCGTGGAGATGGGCCGAATCTCAGGCGAGCGTTTCGAATGCCCGGCGCCGGTGCTCCCGGCCAAAATCGGCTTCGATGCTGCGACGGTGCAGGAGGCGTCGGCCGAATCGGCGCGCTTCGAAAAGCTCACCGCCGATCGGGAGCGCCTCGGGCCGGTCAATCTTGTTGCCGAGACGGAGCTGCGCGAGCTTGAAGAGGCAAGCACCGTCAACCGCGCCGAGCGCGACGAGCTGGGCCAGGCGATCAACCGCTTGCGCGGCTCCATCGGCAGCCTCAACCGTGAAGGGCGCGCGCGGCTGCTGGCGGCGTTTGAAGCGGTCGACCAGCATTTCCGGCGTCTCTTCACCACATTGTTCGCGGGCGGCGAGGCGCATCTGGCCCTGATCGATTCGGACGATCCGCTGGAGGCAGGGCTTGAGATCATGGCCCAGCCCCCAGGCAAGAAACTGGCGGCGCTGACGCTGCTTTCAGGCGGCGAACAGGCGCTGACGGCGGTTGCGCTGATCTTCGCGCTGTTCCTCACCAACCCGGCGCCGATCTGCGTGCTGGACGAAGTCGATGCACCGCTCGACGACGCCAATATCGAACGCTTCTGCGACCTGCTCGATCGCATGACGCAGGAGACGGAGACACGCTACCTGATCGTCACGCACAACGCCGTGACGATGAGCCGGATGCACCGGCTGTTCGGCGTCACCATGGTTGAGCGCGGCGTCAGCCGGCTCGTGTCGGTCGATCTCGGTGGCGCGGAGACTCTGCTCGCAGCAGAGTAGCGCCTTAGAAAACCTATGCTGCTCCGCACGCCATAGCCGTGCACAGCCGGCGGCGACCGAAGCCTTGCGGAGCAGATCGTCCGATCAGCGCACGCGCGGCCCGCCATAAGGCAGCGGCGGGGGCGGGCGGCGATCGCGACGAGGAAGCTGCGCCTGATAGGCGACCGAGCAATGATCGAGGCAATAGGGAAAGCCCGGATTGATCGGTGCCCCGCAGAAATGGAAATCCGGCTCGCCAGGATGACCAAGGGGCCATTTGCAAATCTTGTCGGTCAGATCGAGCAAGCTCGTCTTGTCGGCCATTTCGGCTGATGGCTTCGCCGGCACCAGCCGACGCGGCGGCGCGGGTGCTGACGGCGCCTGCTGCTCGCCCGGCATGGCGCGCTGGAAGCCGCCGGGGCCGATCGACCGGATCACCGGCTGCGGCGGCTGCGGCGCTGCCGCTGGCGCACTTGCCTCCGGGGTCGGGGCCGGCGGCGCGGCGCGCGCGACCGGCCGGGGCGCTGCTGGTGCAGCGGCTATGGCGGGCTTCGGAGCATCGGCACTCACGCCTTCGCCATGTTCGCCGGGTTTTACGGGCGAGGGGCGCGACTGCAGGCCGAGCCTATGCGCCTTGCCGATTACGGCGTTCCTGCTGACCCCGCCGAGCTCGTCGGCGATCTGGCTGGCGGTCATGCCGCCTTCCCACATTTTCCTGAGCTGTTCGATTCGCTCGTCTGTCCAGGACATTCAAACTCCTATGCGCCCCTCGGCCTATCCGCTTGCGGAGGCCGCCGCGGGCTCCTAATCGACCGGGCCATGACGGACCAGCCTAAAATGCAGCTTCCCACACCCGGCGTTCCGGTGATCCCTTTGGTCAACTGGGGGGGATTGTACGGCCTCTATATCAAGGAGGTGCGCCGTTTCTTCAAGGTCCAGCTGCAAACCATCTGGGCGCCAGCCATCACCACCTTGCTGTTCCTGGTGATTTTCACGGTCGCGCTGGGCCGGCAGGGGCGGATGGTGATGGGCGTTCCGTTCGCCAGTTTCATCGCGCCTGGGCTGATCGTGATGGGGATGATGCAGAACAGCTTCGCCAATGGCAGCTTCTGTTTGCTCAGCGGCAAGATGAACGGCACCATCATCGATTATCTGATGCCACCGCTTGCGACGGTTGAGCTGCTCGCTGGCTTCGTCGCGGCCGCCGTAACGCGGGCCGTGCTGGTGGGGCTGGCCGTCTGGGGCGCGATGCTACTTTGGCCGGGGGTTCATGTCGCGCCGACGCATATCTGGGCGATCGTCTGGTTTGGGCTGATGGGCTCGGTGCTGCTCGCGCTGCTCGGCGTGCTCACCTCGATCTGGGCGGATAAGTTCGATCATGCAGCGGCGGTTACGAATTTCGTGGTTCAGCCGCTGTCGCTGCTCTCGGGCACCTTTTATTCGGTCGATCGGTTGACGCCGGCATTCCATGCGATCAGCCATGCCAATCCCTTCTTCTACGTGATCTCGGGTTTCCGCTATGGCTTCCTCGGTGTCAGCGATTCGCCGCTCGCATGGGGGGCGCTCGGATTATTGGCGGTGAATGTGGCGCTGGGATCGATCTGTTATTACGCCCTCGCAAGCGGGTGGAAGCTCAAGGCGTGACGACCGGCGGAGGCGAAGGAGGCTTCCGCGAGGTCCTGCTCACATTCTTGAAGCTGGGCTGCACCTCGTTCGGTGGCCCGATTGCCCATATCGGCTATTTTCGCGCTGCGTTCGTCGATCGGCTGCAATGGCTCAGTGCCGAACGCTTTGCCTCGCTGCTGTCGCTCTGCCAGCTGCTGCCGGGCCCGGCGAGCAGCCAGCTTGGCATGGCGATCGGCCATGTACGCTGCGGCTGGCGCGGCGCGATCGCGGCCTGGATCGGCTTCACCGCACCGTCCGCCCTGCTGATGCTTGCTCTCGCATGGGGAACAAACCTGCTGTCAGCGGCGGCGCCCGTCACGCATGGTCTCAAGCTCGCTGCCGTCGCCGTAGTCGCCCAGGCGGTCCTGTTGATGGCTCGTCAATTCGCCGCCGACGTCCCCCGGGCTTTGATAGCGCTTGCCGCCGGTGGCGCGTGCCTGCTGATGCCAAGCGCGTGGATACAGGCAGGCGTGATTGCAGGCGGCGCGATCGCTGGCCCCGCCCTGCTGCGCGCCATGCAGCCTTCGCCCGCCGCCGATCCGGTTCGGATAGGGCCGCGGCCAGCTATCATGCTTCTGCTGTTCTTTGGCGTCGTGGCGATCGGCTTTCCTTTGCTTGCTGGCCTGATGCATGTGCCTGCGCTCGATCAGGCTGCCGTCTATGTGCGTTCGGGAGCGCTCGTGTTCGGCGGCGGCCATGTCGTGCTGCCGCTCCTCGAACATGGCGTGGTTGCAACCGGGGCGGTCGGCCGCGACCAATTCCTTGCTGCCTATGGCGCCGCCCAGGCACTCCCTGGACCGCTCTTCTCGATCGCAGCCTATCCGGGCTTTCTCGGCAGCCCTGGCGGCATCATGGGAGCATTGATCGCTCTGGTGGCGATCTTCTTGCCCGGCGCGCTCATTCTCTTCGGTGTTTCACCCTTTTGGTCGACGCTCGCCTCCAGAAGCGGCACAGCGTCCGCCCTGGCGGGGGCTAACGCTGCGGTGGTCGGTCTGCTTGCAGCCGCTTTCTGGGATCCGCTGTGGATCAGCACGGTCCATGACTTCGCGGATTTCGGTGTCGCTCTCTGCGCCTTTGCTGGGCTTGCGGTGCTGCGCTTACCTTCCCTGGCCATCGTGCTCGCGTGTGTCGTCGCTGGAGCAGGCAAGGCTGTGCTGGCCTGACCAGATTGACGAGCCCCGGTCCAATCTTCTATATGCCCGCTCCGTCAGGCGGCCGGGTGGCCGCCTTTTTGCGTTTCCGGTCCAGCGAAGAAAGGCGAAGCCGATGACCATCACGCCGCTCATGCCCGTCTACCCAAGATGCGGTGTGCGCCCGGTGCGAGGTGAAGGGGCCTATCTGATCGGGGAACAAGGCGAACGCTATCTGGATTTTGCGAGCGGCATTGCGGTCAACTGTCTGGGCCACGGGCATCCCGCGCTCGTGAAGGCGATCAGCGAGCAGGCCGCGACGCTGATGCATGTGTCCAATCTTTACGGTAGCCCACAGGGAGAGCATTTTGCGCAGCGTCTGGTAGACAGCAGCTTCGCCGACACCGTGTTCTTCACCAATTCGGGTGCCGAGGCGGTCGAATGCGCGCTCAAGACCTCGCGCCGCTACCATTATGCCAATGGCGCGCCGGAGCGGCACAAGATCATCAGCTTCGGCAACGCATTCCATGGCCGCACGCTCGGCACCATCTCCGCCACCAACCAGCCGAAGATGCGCGACGGGTTCGAGCCGCTGCTGCCCGGCTTCGAGGTAGTTCCGTTCAACGATCTCGCTGCTGCCCAGGCTGCGGTCGACGACAGCACCGCAGGCTTTCTCGTCGAACCGATCCAGGGCGAGGGTGGAGTCCTGCCGGCAACCGCCGAGTTCCTTGGCGGGCTGCGCCAGCTTTGTGATGAGCATGGCCTTCTGCTGATCCTCGACGAGGTTCAATGCGGCTATGCCCGCACCGGCAAGATATGGGCGTATGAGCATTATGGCATCGAGCCCGATATCATGGCGATCGCCAAGGGTATCGGCGGGGGTTTTCCGCTCGGCGCCTGCCTCGCAACCGAAGAGGCAGCCAAGGGCATGGTGATCGGCACGCACGGCTCGACCTATGGCGGCAACCCGCTCGCGATGGCGGCGGGTGAAGCCGTGCTCAACGTGATCCAGGAGCCCGGCTTCCTCGAGAATGTTCAGGCGATGGGCGAGCGTATCCGTGCCGGGCTCGAACAGATGATCCCCAACCATGACCATTTGTTCGACAGTGTCCGCGGCGCCGGGCTGATGATCGGCCTCCGGCTCAAATCGGACAGCCGCGCATTCGTCGCGCATCTGCGTGACAATCATGGCCTGCTGACAGTCAGCGCGGGCGACAATGTGGTGCGCGTGCTTCCGCCGCTGGTGATCGACGAAGGCCATGTCGGCGAGTTTTTCCAGCGTCTCTCGGCTGGCGCGCGAAGCTATCAGGTTGCGGATTCATGACGCGGCATTTTCTCGATCTGGCTGATGCCGGCGGCAATGCGCTCGCGGCCATGCTCGATGAAGCGATGACCCGCAAGCAAGCGCGCGCGGGCTGGCCGAAAGGCAAGGCCGATGGCGATGCGCCGCTTGCGGGCCGCACGCTGGCGATGATTTTCGAGAAGAATTCGACGCGTACCCGCGTCTCGTTCGACATGGCCATGCGCCAACTTGGCGGCACCACCATCGTGATGGACGCAGGTTCCATGCAGCTTGGCCGTGGCGAGACGGTAGCGGATACGGCGCGCGTGCTCTCGCGCTTCGCGGACGCGATCATGATCCGCACCGACGATCATGCCAAGCTCACCGAAATGGCCAAATATGCCACCGTGCCGGTAATCAACGGGCTGACCGATCATAGCCATCCCTGCCAGATCATGGCGGACCTGCAAACCGTGATCGAACATCGCGCGCGGCTGGCGGGCACGCAATGGGCCTGGTTGGGCGACGGCAATAATGTGCTCCATTCGATCATCGAAGCAGGCAGCCTGCTGGGTTTCGGCGTGCGGGTCGCTTGCCCGGACGGTTATGATCCCTCGCCGGAGGTGGTGGCGTCGGCCCACCAGCGCGGAGCCGATGTGCGCTTCGAACGCGATCCCCTCGCCGCCGTCGCGGGCGCGGATGTCGTCGTCACCGATACCTGGATATCGATGGGGCAAGCGCATGCTGAGGAAAAGCTCCGCGCGATGATGCCATACCAGGTCGATCCGAAGATCATGGCGGCCGCGCGTCCTGATGCCTTGTTCCTGCATTGCCTGCCCGCCCATCGCGGCGAGGAAGTGGTGGATGAGGTGATCGACGGGCCGCAATCGGTCGTCTGGGACGAGGCCGAAAATCGGCTCCATGCCCAGAAGGCGATTCTGCTCTGGTGTTTCGAAATGATCGGAGAGGCTTGAAATAGCTGCGCGTGATGCTGAACTTATTCGGCATCCGCTCCTCCATATGTCGCAGCGTTCGTGGCTTGGTGGACCCTGAAGCGAGTTTGGGGTGGCTAAGGAATTTGATTTGAGTTCTTCTCCCAGCACCAACGGTAACGGCCATGGCCTTCCCTTCGCGGTAGATGAGGCGCTTGGCTTCACCATACCGCAGCGTCATGCGCGTGGCCGGCTCGTCCGGCTGGGCCCGGTTCTCGACGAGATCCTCTCGAATCACGGTTATCCGCCGTTGATCGAACGCGTGCTTGCCGAGGCACTGTTGCTGACCGCGCTCCTCGGCACCACGCTCAAAAACGCTGAGGGCCAACTCACCATCCAGGCGCAGACTGAAGGCGGCGTGATCGATCTCATGGTGTGCGATTATCGCAACGGAGAGCTGCGCGGCTATCTGCGCCACGATCCCGAGCGCCTGGCCGAGGCGCCGACCGATCCCTCGCTCTTTGCCTTGTTCGGCAAGGGCTATCTCGCAATCACTTTCGATCAGGCGCTGACGGGTGAGCGCTATCAGGGCATCGTTCCGCTCGAGGGCGCGTCGCTGGCGGAAGCGGCGCAAAATTATTTCTCGCAATCCGAGCAGATCCCGAGCCTTGTTCGCCTGGCCGTGCATCCAGCCGATCATAGCGGGCATAGGGCAGCCGGGCTGCTGCTGCAGCATCTTCCCGAAGGTGAGGAAGGGAGGGATCGAATCCACACGCGACTCGATCATCCGGAATGGGAGCATGTCGAGGCGCTTGCTGCGACGCTGAAGCCCGAAGAGCTGCTGGATGCCGAGCTTCCGTTTGAAAATCTGTTGTGGCGGCTCTTCAACGAGGAAGAAATCCGCACTGTCCCTGCCTTGAGCTTCATGCGTGGCTGCCGCTGCAATCTCGATCACATCCGCTCGGTGATCGCGCGTTTCCCACCGGACGAGCGTGAGAAGATGGTAGGAGAGGATGGCCTCATTCGGGTCGATTGCGCCTATTGTGCGAAAAGCTTTGGTCTCGAGCCCACATTGATTTGAAGCCATTGCCGGATGTACTAAAGCGGCGCATCGTTTCGGGGGCAGGACGAAGTGCGGCGGTTTCTTTCCATCACGGCCGCAGCCGCATTGGCGGCTACCGCAGCGCCGGCCGCGCCGCTGGCCGGGAAGCCTGGCGCGCTGATCTCGTCGAAGGCCATCACACGGGGTAGCTGGAACGTCATTTTCGATGACGGCTCGTCACGCCGAATGTGCCTTTCGGATATCGAGCCGCTGATCCAGCTTTCGCACGCCGGCCCGAGTTGCGGCCGATTCGTCATTCAGGACGAAAAGGATCGCGCGACGGTGCATTATACCTGCCCCGGCAACGGCTGGGGCCGCACCTCCGTCGTGATCGAAACCCCTCGGCTGGTGCGGATCAGTAGCCAGGGCATTGTCGGACGCACACCTTTCGCCTTCGATGCGGAGGCGCGCAGGGTTGGCGAATGCCAGGGAAGCCGGCCGGGTCAACGGAACTGAACCACGTTCATCCTTCGTTTACCCTGTTCGTTTATAAGGGATGACAGGTGCCGTGTTCGGCAGCTTTCTCCCTAGCAGGCTGAAAAGCCCACTGGGCCGTTCTCCGGAGCGGCCCAATTTTTTTGAGTCCGGCAGCGGCCTTGCACGTGACTGGCAGCGAGACTAGCCCCCGTGCATGACCGAAATTCCATCCCGATCCGCCGTGGTGCTGCTCTCCGGAGGGCTCGATTCGATGGTGGCAGCCGGCATTGCGCGGAGCGAGGGCTTCGCGCTTCATGCCTTGACCATTGACTATAATCAGCGCCACGCCGTCGAGCTGCAGGCAGCGGCCCAAATTGCAACTGCGCTCGGCGCGGTCCGCCATGTGGTGCTGCCCCTGGACCTCAGGCGATTCGGCGGCTCCGCGCTGACCGATGACATAGCCGTTCCGAAACAGGGCGTAGGGGAAGGCATTCCTGTCACTTATGTGCCCGCGCGCAACACCATCTTTCTGTCCGTCGCGCTTGGATGGGCCGAAGCATTGGGCGCGCGCGACATTTTCATCGGGATCAATGCGCTCGATTATTCGGGCTATCCGGATTGCCGGCCGGATTTCCTGCACGCGTTCGAGGCGATGGCTAACCTTGCCACGAAAGCAGGCGTGGAAGGTGATCGTTTCACGATCCACGCGCCGCTTCTGCAGATGAGCAAGGCGGATATCGCGCGCGAAGCCGATCGTCTGGATCTTGACGCTGGTCAAAGTTGGTCTTGTTACGATCCTACCCCGGACGGCCGGCATTGCGGCCTATGCGACAGCTGCCGTTTGCGGTCCAAGGGATTTCAGGAGGCAGGGCTTTCTGATCCAACCCGCTATGCCGCGGCGCCGGGATCGTGAGCTACGCCGTCAAGGAGATGTTCCTGACCTTGCAGGGGGAGGGGGTGCAGGCCGGGCGCCGCGCCGTGTTTATCCGCCTCGCAGGCTGCAATTTGTGGACGGGCCGAGAGGAGGACCGCTCCACCGCGATTTGCCGATTCTGCGACACAGATTTCGTTGGCATGGATGGCGATCATGGCGGCCGCTACCAGGCCTCCGGACTTGCGGATCAGGCGATGAACCTCTGGGCGGGCGAGGGGAAGCCGTTCGCTGTCATCACCGGCGGCGAACCCATGCTCCAGCTCGATGCGGAATTGCTGGACGCACTGCATGATCGCGGGTTCACTATCGCCGTCGAAAGCAACGGCACGATCGCAGCCCCGAAGGGAATCGACTGGCTCTGCATCAGCCCGAAGGCGGGCAGTCAGGTGATCCAGCGATCAGGTCAGGAAGTGAAGGTCGTCTGGCCCCAAGCCGAATTGGACATGCGCGAGATCGCGCGCTGGGACTTCGAGCATTTCCTGGTTCAGCCGATGGACGGCCCCGAGCTTGCTGCCAATCAGCAGGCAGCGATCGATTTCGTGCTGGCCAACCCCGCCTGGCGCCTCTCGTTGCAAACCCATAAGCTGACAGGCTTGCGCTAGGGGCTGTGGGGATTCAGCTGATGCCGGGCTGCGAACGGCCGCTTTTCACGCTTCCGGTGCTCACGTACTGAAAGTACGCTGCGCTCCGGGTCGCTCAAATCAGCCATTCTCGCTCCGGCCTGAGCTGAATCCCCACAGCCCCTAGTGCGTTTATTCGTAACCGTTCGTTTCGAGCGAAGGTTCGAGCTTGCCGAGAACAGAAGTCGAAAACCCGTCAGCGGGACACGTTCTCGATACGCTTTCTCGACATGCTCGAAAGCTACTCGCACCAAACGGCCATGACTCTGATTAAATGCTCGTTGCGCTAGCCCGCAGCCGGCCAGCACTTCTTTTTGATGAAGCCTTTTTTGTCCCAGCATTTGTCTTCGAGCGGCGGCGACGGCGCCGGGGCGAGCGGCGTGCGCGTGGCGACGCCCGCGAAGAAGCTGTCGCCCACCGGTACAAGGCTGTTGCGCAATTCGCTCATGTAAGTTGTCGCGACGCTGTGCAGGTCGCCGCGCCGGGCAGCGAGCGCGGCGCGCCCGACCTTGCCTGCCGTCTCGCAGAAGCCAAGCTGCGCGTGCATGGTCGAGAAGCCGTTGTAGATCCTCGTGCTGTGGGCGTCCGCTGCCTGCTGCCAGCCCTTTTTCATGGTACGTTTGAAATAGGCGCTGATCGTTTTGTATGCCTTGCTCAGCTCCGCGCCATGTTGGCTCAGGATCGTATTGTAATTTCGGACGGTCATCAGCGGCGGGGCGAACTGGCATTGCAGCGCTGCAATGTTCAGCGCTGCGCGGAGCGTCCAAACCAGATTGGCGTCAACCTCAGCAGGCTTCGCGCCTTCCAGCGGTATGACGATGCCCGGTTCGTCGCCGCGCACAGGGGATCCGGTGAAATTCGGGGACGTCCAGTAAAGATAGGCTGAAGCCGGAGAGGAGGCCGCTCCGATGAGCGCGAGTGCTGCTGGAATGGCACCTGATTTTACCCAGCCGATGAATCCCATCCCACTCCTCGTCCTACCGTGATTTGTTCGCCTCTTATGCTTGGTCCGCGCCGCCCGCGCCATCCCCAATCGCCTCAATGCTATGGAAAAAGCCGAGTGGCGCGGACCGACAAGTCCCACATGGCGATGCCGATTACATCGTGGAGTTGCTTGCGTTGTCGCCCGCGGTCGCATTATCGGCGGGGGCCATGGCGGAATTGTCCGCGGACATGTTGGTATCGTTCGCCGTGTCCATCGCGGACATGTCGTTGGTGGTGCCTTCCATGGTGCCCACCGAGTTCATCTCTGTGACCTCGGAATTGTCAGTGGTCTGTTCGGTTTTTTTGCCGCAGGCGGTGACGGCCAGCCCAGCCGCGACCAGGAGAATCGCTGTTTTCGTGCGCATGATCGGTACTCCTTCCAGTGATTCAAAGGCTCAACGCAATTGGTACTGGTTGGCTACAACGCTCATCTTTTACATTGGAGTCGCCCGGATCCAGAAATTTGTTCGAGAAATGAGGCGAAGTTGGCTTTTAGCGCGGCATCTGCCTGTTCCATGCCTGCCGAAATGCCAAGTCGTTTCAAGCTCGTGACGCCATAGTCGGAAATGCCGCAGGGTACGATTCCGCCAAAGTGGGAAAGATCCGGATCCACGTTGATCGAAAAGCCGTGGAAGGTCACCCACCGGCGGACACGTACGCCGATCGCGGCGATCTTGGCCTCGCTGGATCCGTGGCCAGTCCATATGCCGATGCGTCCCGGCTCCTGCCGCGCTTCTACACCGAGCGCGTCGAGGCCGGCGATGAGCCATCGCTCGAGAGCGGAAACAAAGCAGCGTATGTCACGCCCGCGCCTTTCGAGATCGATCAAGACATAGCCGATGCGCTGGCCGGGCCCATGATAGGTGTAGCGGCCGCCGCGCCCCGTCTTGTAAACCGGAAAGCGGTCCGGCGTGAGCAGCTCGATCGGATCGGCGCTAGTGCCGGCAGTGTAGAGCGGCGGATGTTCGAGCAGCCACACAAGCTCGGGCGCCTCGCCGGCCCGGATCGCTGCGGCGCGATCCTCCATCGTCGCCAGCGCCTCCTCATAAGGGACGGGCGCGGGTGAAGTTTGCCATTCCACGCCATCGATGAAAGCATCGGCCATTACATCGATGTGTCCTGCCGATGCGGAGCAATCAAGTCCCTCCATTGCGCCGCGCCCTGCGCACCGATAGAGGCGCCACATGGCCGGTGTTTCCATTGACGAGGTTTGGGACGACGCGCGCGGTTTCTTCGTGCGCGAGCGCGCGCTCGTGCTGCCGATCGGGTTCGCCACGTTCGGCCTGGCCGCGCTGTTGGGTGGTCTTGTCGTTCCAGCACCGGAGCCCCCCGCAAAAGAAATCCCGCCGGGGCCATGGGTCTTCGCGCTCATCCCCATATTGCTTCTGATTTTGACCGGCTATCTCAGCCTCAGCCGGATTGCGCTGCGGCCGCAGATCAGCGTCGCCGAAGGCCTCAGGGATGCGCTCAGGCTTTTGCCGCGCGGCATCGGCCTTTTGTTTGCGATGGGCGCAGTTATGGTCGGCCTCAGCCTGGTCGCCGGCATCTTCGTCGGCCTCTTGTCGGTCGTTGCCGGAATCGCGCAGCAGGCGATGCTGCTGCTGGCGCTCGCGGTGTTCGCCCCGCCAGCCGTGGTGGTCAGCATTCGCTTTGCTCTTCTGTGGCCAACCTTGGCCGATCAGGAAGGCACCATCCGCGAAACCTTCATTCGCGGTGTCGCCATTACGCGCGGCCACGCGGTGAAGATTCTCGGCGTGCTCGTCGCCTATCTCATGCTCTATCTGCTGCTGGTGGCAGTGCTGGAGTCCGCTTTGGGCCTTGTGTTGATCGTTATATCCAGAATGGCTGGCTTACCGGCATTGGGGCCGCTGCTTGTGACGGTTCTGCTGGCCGCCTTCAACGCGATCTATATGAGCTTCTGGACGATTTTTCTGGCCCGTCTCTACGCGCGGCTCGCCTGGCCGCAGGGGCGCGGGTAAAGAAGCATTCGGCGATGGGGACCGAGCCCTAGCGCCTCTCACCTACTCCCAAGCCGCAAGCGGCGGCAGGCTCATCAAGATCGCATCAATATTACCGCCTGTCTTCAGGCCGAACAGCGTCCCGCGATCATAGACCAGGTTGAACTCGGCGTAGCGCCCGCGATAGGCGAGCAGCCGCGCCTGGTCCTCTTCCGTGGCCGGCATGTTCATTCGCCGGCGTACGATCCTGGGAAAGATTTCGAGAAACGCATCGCCCACCGCGCGGGTGAAGGCGAAATTTGCCTCGAATTCGCCTTCGAGATGATCGTAGAAGATCCCGCCGACGCCGCGATGCACCTTGCGATGCGGGATCCAGAAATATTCGTCGGCCCATGCCTTGAAGCGGCCATAATAGTCGGGGTCATGCGCATCGCATGCAGCCTTAAGGGCCGCATGGAAGTCTTGGCTGTCTTCCGGATAGGGAATGGAGGGATTGAGATCGGCGCCGCCGCCGAACCAGCGCTTTGTTGTGGTAAGGAAGCGCGTGTTCATGTGCACGGCCGGAACGTGCGGATTGGCCATGTGGGCCACCAGGCTGATGCCGGTGGCGAAGAAATGCGGGTCGTCTCCGGCGCCATGGATGGTTTTCGCGAATTCCGGCGCGAACTCGCCGCCGACGGTGGAGACATTGACGCCGACCTTTTGAAAGACCTTGCCTTTCATCAAGCCTTGCACGCCGCCACCGCCTTTGGCCTCGGGATCGTCATCGCGATACCAGGGATGATAGCTGAAGCAGGCGTCGCTTCCAGCTTCGCGCTCGATGGCTTCGAAGCTGGCGCAGATCCGATCCCGCAAAGCTTCGAACCAGACGCGCGCAGCCTGCTGTTCCCGATCAAGTTCAATCATATCGGCAAGCTTCCTGTCTGACGCATCGCTTCATGCAAGGCGATGCCTGCCGCGATTGCAACATTCAACGAGCGAAAGCCACGCTGCATCGGAATCCGTGCAACCATATCGACGGCGCGATGGACGAAGTCCGGGGCTCCGGCCGATTCCGAGCCCAGCAGCAGGATGTCGTCGCTGCGAAATCCTACGTTGGCCACCGTTCTCTCTCCCTTCGTCGACAGCAGAACCATGCGGCCGCGCACTGAGGCAAGAAACCGATCCCAGTCAGCATGGCGCGAAACGCTGGCCTGCGCCGCATAATCCATCGCTGCCCGCTTGAGCGCGCGCTCGCCGAAGGCGAAGCCGCACGGCTCGATGATGTCGACGGGCGTTCCGAAGCAGGCGGCCAGGCGCAGGATGGTGCCCACATTGCCTGCCATATCAGGCTGAAACAGCGCAATTCGCATCCTCATCGCCTATGAATTTTGCTGCTGCGCGACAAGCGATGAAAATCGATGTTGGCAAAAGGCGATTAGCGGGGCTATCAGCGCGCCAGCCGCCGGGTCAGACAGGCGGTTAACGTGCCGGGGGGCAAGACCGTCAAGAAGGTCCCGCATCCCGTCCGTTTGTCTATGGCGATAGCAAGGGCTTGGGAATGGCGACAGGCGAACAGGCAGTTCCGCACGAGGGCATTGCGGAAGATGGAGTCAGGCGCCGCGATTTCATCAATATCGCCGCTGTCAGTTTCGCGGGTGTCGGCGCGGTTGCCGTGCTGGTGCCGCTCATCAATCAAATGAATCCATCGGCCGATGTGTTGGCGTTGGCCTCGATCGATGTCGATCTGTCCGCCATCAAGGAAGGGCAGGCGATCAAGACGATCTATCGCAAGCAGCCGCTGTTTGTTCGCCATCTCACCGCCAAGGAAATCGGCGAGGCTGAGGTGGTACCGCTGAGCGAGCTTCGCGACCCGCAGACATTGGGTGAGCGCACCAAGGAAGGCCACAAGCAGTGGCTGATCACCATGGGGGTCTGCACTCATCTCGGTTGCGTGCCGCTGGGGGCGGGCGAGGGCGAAACGCGTGGGATCTATGGCGGCTATTTCTGCCCATGCCATGGCTCGACCTACGATACCGCGGCCCGCATCCGCAAAGGGCCGGCTCCCAAAAATCTCGAAGTGCCGGACTATGTTTTCAAATCGGATACCGTCGTGACGGTCGGAGGTAAGGCATAATGAGCTTCCCCTGGGCCAACCATTACGAGCCTAAGCACCCATTGATGAAGTGGGTGGACGACCGCCTGCCGCTCCCGCGCCTGGTCTATAATGCGGTGGGCGGCGGCTATCCGGTACCCCGCAACCTCAATTATTTCTGGAACTTTGGCGTCCTCGCTGGCGTCGCGCTCACGGTGCAGATCGTCACCGGCATCGTTCTGGCGATGCATTATGCCGCAAATGCCGGCGTTGCCTTCGACTCAGTCGAGCACATCATGCGCGACGTAAATTCCGGCTGGCTGTTGCGCTACGCGCACTCCAACGGCGCGAGCATGTTCTTCATCGTCGTCTACCTCCATATTTTCCGTGGCCTCTATTACGGCTCCTATAAGGCGCCACGCGAGATGGTGTGGCTACTCGGCCTCGTCATCTTCCTGCTGATGATGGCGACGGCATTCATGGGCTATGTGCTGCCATGGGGGCAGATGAGCTTCTGGGGCGCCAAGGTGATCACCGGGCTGTTCTCAGCGATTCCACTGGTCGGGCCGACGATCCAAACCTGGCTGCTCGGTGGCTTCGCGCCGGATGATGCCGCGCTCAACCGTTTCTTCTCGCTTCATTATCTGTTGCCGTTCGTGATCGCGGCGGTGATCATCCTCCACATCTGGGCGCTGCACATCCCGGGTTCTTCGAACCCGACCGGTGTCGATGTGAAAGGCGAGCAGGACACCGTTCCGTTCCATCCCTATTATACAGCCAAGGATGGTTTCGGCACGGGCGTGTTCCTGATCATCTTCTCGCTGATGCTGTTCTTCGCGCCCAACTATCTGGGCCACCCGGACAATTATATTCCCGCCAACCCGCTTTCGACGCCTGCGCACATCGTGCCGGAATGGTATTTCTGGCCGTTCTACGCGATCTTGCGCGCCTTCACGGTCGATATCTTCGGGATCCCGGCCAAGCTGCTCGGCGTGATCGCGATGTTCGGCTCGATCGTTCTGCTCTTCTTCCTGCCCTGGCTGGACAATTCGCCAGTCCGTTCAGGCAATTACCGTCCGCGCTTCAAGCAGTTCTTCTGGCTGCTCTGTGTCGACGTGCTGATCCTCGGCTATTGCGGTGGTTCGCCCGCGGAAGAGCCCTTTGTCATGATCAGCCAGGTCGCCGCGGCATACTACTTTGCGCACTTCCTGATCATATTGCCGCTGCTCGCGAAGTTCGAGCGCACCTTGCCGCTGCCGAACTCGATCACTGACGCAGTGCTCTCGGGGCAGAGCGGCGCGACCATTTCAACCAATACCGCAACCGCTCCGTCGGCGCCTGCACACTAAAGGGAAGAACAGGCTCATGGTCCGTCCTATCGGCTTTCTCGCTGGGCTGGCGTTTGCTGCCATCCTGCTCTTCTCGGCGATCGTCGGCGCTTATAATTATATCTCGGAGCCGCCGGCGCCGACCGCTGAGCACGAGTTCCATCTGCATCCGAAGGAACTGCATCTGGCCAGCGATGGCCCGCTTGGTCGTTTCGATCGCCAGCAGCTCCAGCGCGGTTTCCAAGTCTACAAGGAAGTCTGCTCGGCCTGCCACTCGCTGCGCCTGGTCACCTTCCGCGACCTCACCGAAATCGGCTTTACTGATCCCGAGGTGAAGGCGATTGCGAACCAGTGGGCAGTCGAAGTGCCTTCGATCAATCCGGACACGGGCGAGCCTGCCACCCGCAAGGCACTGCCCGCCGATCATTTCCCGTCACCCTATGCGAACGAAGTTGCGGCGCGCGCGGCCAACAACAATGCGCTGCCGCCCGATCTTTCGCTGATCACCAAGGCGCGGCACGGCGGCGCTGCCTATGTCCACTCGCTGCTGACCGGCTTCCAGCCGCAGCCGGCGGCGCTCCTCAAGGAGTTCCCGGACGCCAAGACGCCGCCGTCGCTCCACTACAATCCTTATTTCGCCAACCTCAACATCGCGATGCCGCCGCCCCTCGTGTCCGACGGCCAGGTCACCTATTCGGACGGCACCAAGCCGACCGTGGATCAGATGGCGCAGGACGTTTCGGCCTTCCTGGTCTGGACGGCCGAGCCCAAGCTTGAGGCACGCCACCGCGCCGGCATCTCGGTGCTCATCTTCCTGCTGATTGCGACGGTGCTGGGCTATATGGCCTACCGGAACGTCTGGTCCGGCGTGAAGCATTGAAGGTTGTCGGAGACGGCGATTGTCGTCTCCACCCCTTTCAGAACAAGATCGCCTAGCGCGAGGCTGGCACGATGATGTTGGCGGTCATCGTCAACACCGGCTGATTATCTTGGTTATAGGTGGTTGTGCGCAGCTTGACGGTTCCGATTGTTGGCCGTGACTGCGATTGGCGTACTTCCAGCACCTCATTTTCAGCGCTGAGGATATCGCCCGGATAGACCGGGCGTAGCCAGCGCAGTTCGTCCAGCCCTGCTCCGCCGATCGAATGGCCGCCGTGCTTGGCGCCTTCATCGACCAGCATGCGCATGGTTGCCGAGGCGGTATGCCAGCCGCTCGCGGCCAGCTTGCCGAAGATGGGGTTCGCAGCAGCGGTTGCGTCGTCGAGATGAAAAGGTTGAGGATCGTAACGGCCGGCGAACTCGACAATTTCCTCGCGTGACATTTCATAATGCCCGAAACGTTCGGTCTTATGGCCAACGATATAGTCGTCCAACGTCATCACGGTTGGTCACCTCATACATTGAACCGAAACAGCATGATGTCGCCATCCTGCACCACATAGTCTTTGCCTTCCGCGCGTAGCCGTCCGGCTTCGCGCGCGCCGGCCTCGCCATGATAGGCAACATAATCTTCGTAGCTGATCGTTTCGGCACGGATGAAACCACGTTCGAAATCGCTATGGATCGCGCCTGCCGCCTGGGGCGCCTTGCTGCCTGCTTCGATCGTCCAGGCACGCGCCTCCTTCGGGCCGCATGTGAAAAAGGTGCGCAGGTGGAGAAGATCGTAGCCGGCCCGGATCACGCGCGCGAGCCCGGTTTCGCTTAGGCCGAGGTCGGTCAGGAATTCGGCCCGGTCGGTTGCTTCCATCGTGGCGATCTCGGCCTCGATGGCAGCCGATACCACAACGGCCTTGGCGTTCTCGGCGGCGGCTTTTTCGAACACGCGCGCGGAAAAGGCGTTGCCATTGGCCGCCGACGCTTCCTCGACGTTGCAGACGTAAAGAATCGGCTTGGCGGTGAGCAACTGCGCTTGCCCGAAGATACGCGCTTCATCGTCATCCTTGGGCGATGTCAGCCGCGCCGGCTTGCCGTCGCGCAGCAAATCAAGCGCCTGGCCCAGCACCGAGGCTGCGGCTTTGGCCTCCTTGTCACCCTGCTGGCCTTTCTTGACCAAGCCGGGAACGCGCTTTTCGAGACTTTCGAGATCGGCAAGCATGAGCTCCGTCTCGACTGTTTCAGCGTCTGCAATCGGATCGACCTTGTTGTCGACGTGTTGGATATCGTCATTCTCGAAGCAGCGCAGCACGTGGATGATCGCATCCACTTCGCGAATATTTCCGAGAAACTGATTGCCCAGGCCTTCCCCCTTGGAGGCGCCGCGCACGAGCCCGGCAATATCGACGAACCCAAGCTGCGTTTCGATCACCTTGGCCGAATGGGCGATCGCAGCGATCTCGTTCAGCCGCGGATCGGGCACCGCGACCTGCCCGACATTGGGTTCGATGGTGCAGAATGGGTAGTTGGCCGCTTGCGCCGCAGCCGTTTCAGTCAGCGCATTGAACAGCGTCGACTTGCCAACATTGGGCAGCCCTACGATCCCGCAACGAAAACCCATCTAAGCCATGTCCTGCAATTGAAGCCTGCTCGCCGATAGCAGCACGGGACGGAAACGCCAGCCGTCCGCAGATCATGGTGGCAGCGCCGGCAGCGTTCAGTCGGCCTGAAGCCTGAGCGCGACTTCGTTCATGAAGCGGGCGTCGTCGCCTTTGGCGAGCCATTCGGCTTCGGCGGCAATTGCGCCGAGCATCTCCGCGAGCTGGTCCATCTCGGCCTTGGCATAATTGCCAAGCACATGGGGCGTGACCTTATCCTTGTGTCCTGGATGGCCGATCCCGATGCGCACCCGCCGAAATGCATTGCCGATATGCGCTTCGGTCGATCGCAGCCCATTATGTCCCGCGGTGCCACCGCCGACTTTCACCTTCACCTTGAACGGCGCGAGATCGAGCTCGTCGTGGAAGACGAGTACGTCCTCCACTTCGAGCTTGTAGAAGCGCATCGCCTCACCGACGCTGCGCCCGCTGTCGTTCATGAAGGTGGCGGGCTTGAGCAGGAGGATCTTCTCGCCGCCGATGCGGCCTTCCTGCGCCCAGCCCTGGAAGGCCTTCTTCACGGCTCCGAAATCATGCACCTCGGCGATGGTGTCGAGCGCCATGAAGCCGACATTGTGCCGGTGCATCGCATATTGCGCGCCTGGATTGCCAAGGCCGACCCAAAGCTGCATGGCTCAGATCAAAGCCACCCGGTTCCAACGAAATCGAAATCCGAACTGGACGATTTCCCCTGCGTCCGCATTCGCATCTCGATTTCGCTCGAACCTGACCGAGTCAACGGCCGCGTTACTCGCCGCCTTCGGCCGCCGTTTCAGTCTCGTTTTCGCCCTCGCTCGACTTGAGCGCGGACGGGGCCACGATCGTGGCGATGGTGAAATCACGATCCTCGATCGCCGAAACCGCGCCGGAAGGCAGCGACACCGCCGAAATGTGAATCGAATCGCCGACCTCAAAGCCCTTCAGCGAAATTTCGATCTGATCGGGGATTTCAGCGGCATCGCACACCAGTTCCAGCTCGTGGCGAACGATATTGAGCACGCCGCCGCGCTTGATGCCGGGCGAAAGCTCTTCATCGCTGAAATGGACGGGCACGTTGACGTGCACCTTCGTATGCTCGCTGATGCGGAAGAAATCGACATGAAGCGGACGATCCGTCACCGGATGGAACTGAACGTCCTTCGGCAGCGTGCGGATCGGCGCGCCCTTGCCGGTCTCGATCATCACCACGGTGTTCATGAAATGGCCCGTAGACAGCATCTTGACGAGCGCCTTGGCCTCCACATGAATGGGAAGGGCATCTTGCTTCTGGCCGTAAATCACGGCGGGTACGCGGCCTTCGCGACGAATGGCGCGGGAGGCTCCCTTGCCTGCCCGTTCGCGCGTCTCGGCCGACAGGGTGAGCACGTCGCTCATATCATGTCTCCAGTTCGCTTGGTTGCAACAGCCCGAACCGCCTCCAGGGATGACCGGATCGGGAAGGCGCGCGCATAGGGGTCTTATGGGCGAAATGCAACCTTCTTGCCGTCTGCAGGCGCGCGGAGAATCCGGTTCACTGCATGCGTGTGACCCGGAACCCCTTCGCCGCCAACAGTTCGCGCACATTATGCGGGCCGCCGAAATGGCCGGCGCCAACCGCAACGAATATTTGGCCCGGCTGCGCCATGCGCTTCGCGATCCAATCGGCGAAATGCTCGTTGCGCCGGTCGAGCAGGACGGTGCGCAGCTCGGGCACATCATCGAGCCCGTCGTTCATCTCCTTGGCCAGCGCAGCCTCGTTGCCCGTGCGCCACGCCTTGAGCAGGTCGCCGATATGGCCGTTGTCGTGCTTGAGCTCGTCCAGCGTGCTTTCGAGCATCTTGAGCTGCACCGGCCGTGCGAAACCGCCGAGGAGCGAGATCTGCTCCTCCAGGCTCTCCAGCGGGATCACCCTCTTGTGCGTCCGCCGGGCTTCCTCGAACAGTTTCATCTCGACGCCGCTGTCCGGCGCATAGCCAAGCTTGCTGTAAGCGATCTGGGTCAGGCTCGTTGCCGCGAACCAGGGCTGGAACTGATCGAAGGCAGCCACCGGTAGGTCATAGCTAGCCAGCCGGCTATCATAGGCCCTGCGTTCCTCGGGCGTCAGCTCATCACGCAGCGGCACGCTGTCATGATCGATCGCGTGCGCCATCACGGCTTTCGCGTCGTTCGCTTTTCCGGCCGCATCACCGCCAAGCTCGGTCTCGACGACCAACGCCTCGGAAGCCGTGAACGCCTTGGCGACCTTGCCGGTGAACCAGACGAGGTCGGGCGGCAGCACATGCACGCTTCCGAACAGCCAGATGGTCGTGTCCTTATCGGCCAGCTTCCACAGCGCCGGCTTCGCCTCGATCGGCTTGGCGGCGGCAAGACTAGGGAAGAGCAGGGCAAACAGGGCAAGGATCAGGCGCATGCGGCTCCTTACCGCGCGACCCTCGGCTTGACCATCCACCGGCCATTCGCCAAACGGCGCATCAATGTGAAGGGGACCGCCGTGGCGCAAGACAAGCCGCTCAGCTTCCAAAAGCTGATCCTGACGCTCCATGATTATTGGAGCGATCGCGGCTGCGTGATCCTCCAGCCTTATGACATGCGGATGGGCGCGGGCACCTTCCATCCCGCCACGACGCTGCGCGCGCTCGGGCCCAATCCGTGGAAAGCGGCCTATGTGCAGCCTTCACGCCGCCCGACCGACGGGCGCTATGGCGAGAACCCCAACCGGCTCGGCCATTATTATCAGTATCAGGTGATCCTGAAGCCAAGCCCGGCCAACCTTCAGGAGCTTTATCTGGGCTCGCTCGAGCGGATCGGCATCGATTTCGCCAAGCACGACATCCGCTTCGTTGAGGATGATTGGGAAAGCCCGACGCTCGGCGCCTGGGGGCTTGGCTGGGAGGTATGGTGCGACGGGATGGAGGTGACTCAGTTCACTTATTTCCAGCAAGTCGGCGGCTTCGATTGCAAGCCGGTTTCCGGCGAGCTGACCTATGGCCTCGAGCGGCTGGCGATGTACATCCAGGGCGTCGACAACGTCTACGATCTCGCCTTCAACGACGAGGGCGTGACCTATGGCGATGTCTTCCTTGAAAATGAGCGCCAGTTCAGCGCCTATAATTTCGAGCATGCCAATACCGAGACATTGTTCAAGCAGTTCACCCAGGCCGCGGATGAGGCGCGCGCGCTGATCGAGGCGAAGCTGCCGCTTCCCGCCTATGATCAGGCGATCGAAGCCAGCCACATCTTCAACACGCTTCAGGCCCGTGGGGTCATCTCGGTCGCCGAGCGCCAGGCCTATATCGGCCGCGTCCGCGAGCTGGCGAAAGGCGCCTGCGCCGCCTGGATGGAAAAAAATGGGTGGGCGGCGTGAGCGATTTTCTACTCGAACTGCTTTCGGAAGAAATTCCGGCGCGGATGCAGGCCAAGGCCCGCGCCGATCTGGAGCGCCTCTTCATCGAGGAGATCGCCAGGTCCGGCCTGAGAGCAGACGCGATCGAGACCCATGCGACGCCGCGCCGCCTGGTTCTGATCGCACGCGGCTTGCCGAAAGAAACCGCTGCCGTTTCGGAAGAGCTGAAAGGCCCGCGCGCCTCGGCGCCGCCGCAGGCGCTCGAAGGCTTTTTGCGCAAGACCGGACTTGCTCGCGAACAGCTTATCGAGCGCGACGGCGTCCTGTTCGCGGTGATCGACAAGCCGGGCCGCGCCACGGCGGACGTGCTGGCCGAAGCCGTCCCGGCGATCATCCGCGCTTTTCCGTGGCCGAAGTCGATGCGCTGGGGCGACGCCTCATTATCGACGGCGAGCCTACGCTGGGTCCGTCCGCTCCAGGGCATCGTTGCACTATTCGACGATGATCTGGTCGAATTGGAAATCGACGGCACAAGCTCGGGCACCGCTACGGTCGGCCACCGCTTCCACCATCCCGGACCGATCACGATCGGCAGCGCGCATGATTATGTCGAGAAGCTGCGCGCCTGCCACGTCATCGTCAGCCATGAGGACCGCCAGCGGATCATCCGTGAGGGTGCGGCAAAGGCCGCTGCGGCGGCCGGCCTCAGCGTCATTCCCGACGAAGGGCTGGTTCAGGAAAATGCCGGGCTAACCGAATATCCGGTGCCGCTGCTCGGCAGCTTCGATCCCGCCTTCCTTGAAGTTCCGCGCGAGGTGATCCAGCTCACCATGCGCACCAACCAGAAATATTTTGCGCTTGTGGACGGGGAAGGGAGGCTCGCGCCCAACTTCATCTGCACCGCCAACATCGAGCCGACCGATGGCGGAACGGCGATTGCCGCGGGCAATGCCAAGGTCCTCGCCGCGCGCCTGTCCGACGCCAAATTCTTCTGGGAGCAGGACCTCAAGACTCCGCTCGAGGAGCAGGCGAAGAAGCTCGACCAGATAGTCTTCCACGAAAAGCTCGGCACCGTCGCCGACAAGGTCGAACGCGTGGCGAAGCTCGCGCGCTGGCTGGTGGAAGAGGGCATCGTCAAATCCTCCCCTGCAGGAGAGGATCTGGCTGGCCTCGCCGAACAGGCGGCGCGCCTCTGCAAGGCTGATCTCGTCACCGGCATGGTCGGCGAGTTCCCCGAGCTTCAGGGCATCATGGGCGGCTATTACGCCCGCGCTCAGGGCCTGCCCGATGAAGTCGCCGACGCGATCCGCGATCATTACAAGCCGGTGGGACAGGGCGATGATGTCCCGACCGCGCCGGTCACCGTGGCGGTGTCGCTGGCGGACAAGCTGGATACGGTTTTTGGTTTCTTCATGGCCAACGAAAGGCCCTCGGGGTCTCGCGATCCCTTTGCCTTAAGGCGAGCGGCACTCGCGGTCATATCGCTCATTTTGAAATCATCGATTAAATGTAACTTGTTGGATATCCTTCATAAAATCGGAAACATTTATGATGAGTTTTCAAATAAATTGGACTTGGAACTTGGAGAACTGGGAGCAAGATTGGTCGAGCTGAACAATCTCGGGCAAGACCATTCTCCTGAGTATGGTGCTGTTCAAGGTGGGTTCGTGTCACGTACCGCTTTATCTCAGTTTTGTAGGCAGTGTTTAGCTCCCAGCCATTTAGATTCGCCGCAGCCTCAAGCTGGCTACGAACAGATCTTGGATTTCTTCGCCGATCGCCTCAAGGTCCAGCAGCGCGAAGCCGGCGTCCGCCACGATCTGATCGATGCCGTCTTCGCGCTCGGCGGCGAGGATGATCTCGTCCGCTTGCTTGCCCGCGTGAAAGCGTTGCAATCCTTCGTCGCCTCCGAGGATGGCGCCAATCTCCTGACCGGCTACAAGCGCGCCGCCAATATCCTCAAGAAGGAAGGGTGGGACGACAATTCCGCCCGTCACCCTGAACTTGTTTCAGGGTCTACTGATCCACATGCGCCGGCCCGCGAGGCGGAGTGGATGCTGAAACAAGTTCAGCATGACGGATCAGGTAGAGCGCTGCCCTATACGCCCGAGCATGAAGAGGCCGCGTTGATTGCGGCGCTTGATGACGCGGAAGAGCGTGCGGTGCAGGCGGTCGCTGCGGAGGATTTCGAAGGCGCCATGGCGGCGCTTGCTGGTTTGCGCGCGCCGATCGACGCGTTCTTCGACAAGGTCACCGTCAACGATCCTGATCCGGCCAAGCGCGCCGCCCGGCTCGCGCTGCTCGCACGCATTCGCGACGCGGTTCACAAGGTCGCGGATTTTTCCCGGATCGAGGGCTGACGCCGCATCACAGCCACAACCACGCGAACCCTTGCCTTTCTGCGCCGCGCGGCGGTGGCGGCGCTTGCGGTTAACCAGCTGAACTTGATCCCGATCGTGTTGCGGTGCAAAAGACGCACGGGCTTCTCCTTGACAGGACAGCTGATTCGTCGCCGATCGACCAGGGTCCCTTAGGCCGGGCCTGAGGTCAGGCGGGATAGGGATAAGGTATGCACGGAATGACCCAGTATGTGTATCGTTTTGGCGGCGGCGTCTCGGACGGCGGCAAAGGCGACAAGGACCTGCTGGGCGGCAAAGGTGCAAATCTCGCGGAAATGGCGTCGATCGGCCTGCCGGTTCCACCGGGTTTCACGATCTCGACCGAGATGTGCACGCGCTATTATGACGAAGGCGGCAATTTCCCGGAAAGCCTGCGCAAGGAAGTCGCCAACGGCATTGCTCATATCGAGGCGGTGACCGGCAAGAGTTTTGGCTCGCCCGACAATCCGCTGCTCGTTTCGGTGCGCTCGGGCGCGCGCACGTCGATGCCCGGCATGATGGACACCGTGTTGAATCTGGGCCTTAACGACGAGACGGTGAAGGGCCTTGCCGCGACCTCCGGCGACGAACGCTTCGCCTGGGACAGCTATCGCCGCTTCATCCAGATGTATTCGGACGTTGTGCTCGAACTCGATCATGGTGCGTTCGAGGAAGCGCTCGAAATCGCAAAAGAAGATAAGGGTTACCACCTTGATACCGAGCTGAGCGCCGCCGACTGGCAAGCGCTTGTCGTCAAATACAAGGCGCTGGTCGAGGAATTGTGGAGCAAGCCATTCCCGCAGGATGTCCATGAGCAGCTTTGGGGCGCGGTCGGCGCGGTGTTCGGCTCCTGGCAGTCCGAGCGCGCCAAGGTCTATCGCCGCCTGCATGATATTCCCGGCGATTGGGGCACCGCGGTCAATGTCCAGGCGATGGTGTTCGGCAATATGGGCGACAGCTCGGCCACGGGCGTCGCCTTCACCCGCGACCCATCCAAGGGCGATGCGGCCTATTATGGCGAGTTCCTGATCAATGCGCAGGGCGAGGATGTCGTCGCGGGCATTCGGACCCCGCAATATCTGACCAAGGCCGCCCGCGAGGCCGCCGGCGCCAAGCCCCTCTCAATGGAAGAGGCAATGCCGGAGGTCTACACCCAGCTCGCTCAGGTGTTTGACCTGCTCGAACGGCATTACCGGGACATGCAGGACATCGAGTTCACCGTCGAACGCGGCAAGCTGTGGATGCTGCAGACCCGCTCGGGCAAGCGCACCGCCAAGGCGGCACTCAAGATTGCTGTCGACATGGCGAATGAAGGCCTGATCAGCCGTGAGGAAGCGATCGGCCGCGTCGACCCCGCTGCGCTCGATCAGCTTCTCCATCCGACGCTCGATCCCAAGGCGCACCGCGATATCGTGGCCAAGGGGCTTCCCGCCTCGCCGGGCGCGGCCAGCGGCATGGCGGTGTTCGACAGCGAAACTGCCGAGAAGCGTACCGAAATGGGCGACGCCGTGATCCTCGTCCGGATCGAGACCAGCCCCGAGGACATTCATGGCATGCACGCAGCGAAAGGCATTCTCACCGCGCGCGGCGGCATGACCAGCCATGCCGCGGTGGTGGCGCGCGGAATGGGCCGGCCCTGCGTTTCGGGCGTGGGCAGCCTGGCGATCGATGCGAAAGCCAAGCTGTTCCGCGTCGAAGGCCGCGAGGTAAAGGAGGGCGACATCATCACCATCGACGGCTCAACCGGCGAAGTGATGATCGGCGAAGTGGCAACCGTTGAGCCCGAGCTGGCCGGCGATTTTGGCACGCTGATGGTGTGGGCCGACGAAGTGCGCAAACTCAAGGTGCGCACCAACGCGGAAACGCCCAATGATTGCCGCGTGGCGCGGACTTTCGGTGCCGAGGGCGTCGGCCTTTGCCGCACCGAGCATATGTTCTTCGATGCCGGGCGGATCACCTGCGTCCGCCAGATGATCCTGGCCGAGGATGAGAAGGGCCGCCGCGCCGCGCTCGACAAGCTGCTGCCCGAACAGCGCAGCGACTTCACCGAGATCTTCGAGATCATGGCCGGCCTGCCGGTCACGATCCGTCTGCTCGATCCGCCGCTCCACGAATTCCTGCCACACGAAGAGGAGGAGTTCGCTGAGGTCGCCGAAGCCGCCGGCGTCGGCATCGAAGCGCTCAAGCGCCGCGCCGCCGAGCTGCACGAATTCAATCCCATGCTTGGCCATCGCGGTTGCCGTCTCGGCGTCACCTACCCTGAGATCTATGAGATGCAGGCCCGCGCCATATTTGAGGCTGCGGTCGATGTGGCGGAGAAAACCGGGGCAGCGCCCATTCCCGAGGTAATGGTCCCGCTCGTTGCCACCAGGCGCGAGCTTGAGCTGATGAAGGACGTCATCGACAAGGCCGCCGCCGCCGTCTTCGCCGAAAAGGGCCAAACCATCGATTATCTGGTCGGCACCATGATCGAGCTGCCGCGCGCTGCGCTCAAGGCCGGCGAGATTGCCGAGGTCGGCGCGTTCTTCTCCTTCGGCACCAACGATCTCACCCAGACCGCACTCGGCGTCAGCCGCGACGATGCCGGCCGCTTCCTCGGCACCTATGTCGACAAGGGGATTTACGCGAAGGATCCGTTCGTCAGCCTCGACGTCGAGGGCGTCGGCGAGTTGATCGAAATTGCGGCGCAGCGCGGGCGAAAAACCCGTGCCGATATCAAGCTTGGCATCTGTGGCGAGCATGGCGGCGACCCGGCCTCAATCGCTTTCTGCAATCGCGTTGGCCTCGATTACGTGTCCGCTTCCCCCTACAGGGTCCCAATTGCGCGACTAGCTGCGGCACAGGCTGCGATGAACCGTTAAAAAGTGCATTGGCGGAACGGTTAACTATTGTTAACTCTTGCTCCTAGTAACTTGGGGGCAGGGAGTAACGGGGATGCGTTGGGTCCACAACGCCGCGCTGGCGGCTGCAATGATGATGGTTTCCTTTTCGGCGCAGGCAACGACCTATATCGTCAGCTTGACGGGCACGGTCACCTCGCAGGTCGATCCGGGCACTGATCCCAATATTTCCGTCGGTGATACCGTCACAATGAGCGGTCATTTCGCGGCCGATCGCATTTTCGACAATGGCAGCTTCCGCGCCGCCGTGATGTACGGTCTGCCGCCGAGCGGGAACTATTTCTGGAACGTCCAGCTCAATGGCCTGACCTGGATGTCAAGCGACGACGAATTCGACGGCCTTCCGTTCGACTTCGATTCCAAGGATCATCCGCTCGCGTTCCCTTATTTCGAGCTTTTGCCGGGCGGCAAGATCGGGGTGCCGCAGGGTTTCCTGACCCGAGCGAACTCGGATACACCTCCGCGCTTTTATCTTGGCAGCGGCCAGATCCGGTCGGGTGATTTCCTGTACGGCAATACAAGCAAGACGCCCGGTTTCAATGTGACCTGGAACCTGAGCAGCGGGCGGATCACGGCCGTCCCGGAGGCTGCAACCTGGGCGATGATGATCGCCGGTTTCGGGCTGGTTGGCGCCGCCGCGCGCCGCCGCAAGGCAGTGCCTGCCTTCGCCTAGAGTGATTTCGAGGCAGGTGGAATCCCCTGCTGAAATCACCGGCCGGCTCGGAAATTACGGCAAACGAAGGAATAGCCGGAGGCGTTCAGGTTCAATCTGAAGCGGATCGCCTCTAGCCGAAAGCTCCGTGATGTTTCTCGACCCGGCCGCGCGCGAGCAGCGCGGCCTGATCGCGCCAATTTTCGCGTTCGATCCTGCCCGGCGCCAAACCCAATTTTCCTTCCAGCGCCGCTTCATCGCTCCGGTTGAGGCGGGCGAGATCACGGAAGCTGCTGAAGCCGCTTTCGTTTAGCCGAAGCTCGGTATCGCGATCGATCCCCCGGATCTGGGTAAGATCATCGCGCCGGCCGCGCGCTGCGGCACCAATTGCGCTCCCGGTCCCGACGCCGATCGCGGGCGCATGGCGCTCCAGTTCAGCGATGCGCTCATTGGCGGCGGCAATGCGGGCCTCCGTTTCAGCGCGATATACGCGATGGGCTTCATGTTCTTGCTGGTATGCGCGCCTCCAGCGCCTTCCGCCCGATCGGGACATGAGCCCCAGAAGCCATCCCAGCACGAGCACCAAGCCTAATATGGCCCACTGGTTCATCGTGAACGTCACCATGGTCATCTCCACAGCCTGCGCCCCACCATTCAACGACGGCTGATCGGGGCAGTTCCGTTCTTGGGAGGGCGCCCTTCGCGCCGGAAACCGGGGGCGTCGTCATGAGTTAAACCGCCGTTCACATGGTTTCGGCGATGGGAAGAACGCATCATCTTGTCTGACCCCCCTCGAACCATTAGGCAGACGCAACTTTGGCGGACCCGCCAATCGCCATAGGAGGCCTGAAAAACATGAAAATTCTGCATTCGACGAGCATTGCCCTCGCCTTAGCGCTAGGTGCAACAACCGCGTCGGTGGTCATCGCGCCCGCTGCAATCGCAGCGAAGTCAAAAGCGCCCAGCATCAAGATGAGCGACAGCGTCCGTAACGCTATCATCGCCGCGCAGACCGCGCAAAAGGCCAACGACCTCGCCACGGCTCAAGCAAAGACCGACGAAGCCAAGGCAGCGATCCAGACCGACGATGACCGCTATGTGGTCGGCTCGCAACAATATGATATCGGCAAAGCCACGAGCAATCAGAAGCTTCAAGCCGAAGGTGTCGGCAACATGCTGCAGAGCGGCAAGGTCCCCCCTGAAAGTCAGGGGCAGTTTTACACTGCCTATGGGCAGCTCTCCTACGCGAACAACGATTATGTGAATGCCGAGAACGCGCTCCAGCAGGCGATCCAGCGCAGCCCGGCCGATACGCAGCTCTACGCTTTGCTTGCCGAAACCAAATTCAAGCTCAACAAGCCAGCAGAAGCGGTTGGCTTGATTCAGCAGGCCGCCGAGAAGGGGGATGCCGCGGGCAAGCCTATCCCCAAGGATTGGTACGGACGCGGAATCGCGATCGGCATGCAGGGCAAGCAGGCTGCGCCGCTCGCGAAGCTCAGCATATCATGGCTCAAGGATTATCCGGAGCGGACGAACTGGCGCGATGCCCTGGTAATCTATCGCGATCTGCACCCCGCAGATCCGGATCTCAATCTTGATATCATGCGGCTCCAGCGCGCCGCCGGCGCGCTCAAGGGTGAGCGTGATTTTGCGGAATATGCCGAAGCAACTTATTTGAAGTTCCCCGGCGAGGCCAAGGGCGTGATTGACGAGGGGGTTACTGCGGGTGCGATCAATCTTGCCCAGAGCCGCTCGTTGAAGGAGCTTTCCGGTATCGCGAGCGGTAAGGTGGCCGCTGACAAGGCGTCGCTCAAGAAGTCCGCTCCCAACGGCCGCACCGCGCTGGGCATCGCTGACGCCTATGCGAGCTACGGCGATTATGCGTCGGCGATCGAAATGTACGACAAGGCGATATCTCTCGGTGGCGTGGACGCAAGCACGGTAAATCTTCGCAAAGGGGCGGCCTTGGCCAGGTCAGGCCAGAAGGACGCGGCGAAGCAGGTGCTTGCCCAGGTCACTGGTCCACGCGCGGATCTGGCGCAATTCTGGACCGTCTTTATCGATCATCCGCCGGCCGGCTGATATCTCTTACTCCACCACCGACGGGGTCTAGGCAGTGCTTAGACCCTGTCGACGGGGATGCCCGGCAAATCCTTCGATGTCCGGATCGTCAGCGAGGTTTTGACGCTGGCGACATTGGGCGCGGTCGTCAGGTGGGACGTGAGGAACATTTGAAAGCCCCGAAGATCGTGCGCCACGATTTTCAAAATGAAATCAATCTCTCCGTTCAGCATGTGGCATTCACGGACTTCCGCCAGCTTGGCCACATGATCTTCGAAGGCGCGGAGATCGGTCTCCGCCTGGCTTTTCAAGCTCACGAGCGCAAATACGGTGACGCCATAGCCGAGCGCGTCGGCGGCGAGATCGGCGTAATAACCTCTGATCAGCCTCTCCCGCTCCAGCGCGTGGACGCGCCGCAGGCATGGCGGCGCGGTGAGGCCTACGCGTTCGGCAAGATCGACATTCGTGATCCGGCCCTCGTCCTGAAGGATCGCGAGGATCTGTCGATCGATCTTGTCCAACATTGCTGTCTCAGATTGTTTCGTGAATCATGTGATCCGTATAATAAAATTTCGGTATATGACAATTGTCCCACTTTGTAACGTTCCGGAATCAACACTTTCCGCAACGCCGCATAAACGATACTTAGAAAGCAGGCGCATGGGGCGCCAGAGTCGGGACCGCCGACGGAGGCCACGTTGCGTTTCGACGACATGCTGACGACCTTATTGGCGCAGCGGGATGAGAGCGAAGACGCTCGCATCGCGCTATGGCGTCAGCTTGTCGATCTGCTTGCCCAGGATCGCTTCCATGCTGACGATGCGCTCGGTGATCGCGCTTTCGACACTATTGCCCATTGGCGCTCCAAAGTCCCTCCGGAAGTCCGCATCGAGACCGCCCGTGCCTTTGCTGGCCGCCGCGTCAGCGCTGCGACGCTGGCGCTCTTTGCCGATGAACCTGCGGCCGTTGTTGGACCGTTGATTGCCGAGGCGACGCTGGCCGACGAGCAGTGGCTGGCGCTGCTCCCGTCGCTCACGCCTACGGCCCGCAATCTTTTGCGACACCGCCGCGATCTTTCGCCACAGATCATGCGCGCTTTGGAAAGTTTTGGCCCCAGCGATTTTGCCATCCCCGGCTATCACCAGCCGGAGGAAAGCGTCGAACACATCGAGGTTTCCGAGCTGCCCGAAGCGGCCGCCGAGTTCTCGGCTTCCGACGAGGAGCATGAGGAGCTTCAATCGGCGTTCGAGGAGGTCGCGCGGGTCGCCGATGCGATCGAGGAGCCGTCCGCGGATATTCTCTCGGACATGGATGGCGGCGAACAGATCCGCGATCTGATGGCGCGCATCGAAGCCTATCGCGCGCATGATTTCGTGCGGCCCGCCGAGACGCCCGCCATTGATGACGCGCGGCTGGCAGACGTGATGAACGAACGGGGTTTTCGGTTCGAAACCGGCCCCGACGGCGTGATCCGCTGGGTGACTGGCGCGGCGCGGGCGCCGCTGATCGGCGAGACGATCGCGGTGGCCGCAGCAGAGAATGGTCATGGCGTGGATGGTTATGTCGCAGGTGCGTTCCGCCAGCGCGCGCCTTTTCGCGATGCTCGCTTCACCCTCAACGGCGATGGAGCGCTGTCGGGCGAGTGGCGAATCTCGGCGGTACCGCTGTTCGATGCGGTGGACGGGCGGTTCAGCGGCTATCGCGGCACTGCACGGCGGCCGCGCGTCGATGAGGTGGCGATGCCGCTTTCAGGCGCCAGCGCCTTCGGTGGGGCGGAGGCCGATTCCCTGCGCCAGCTGGTTCATGAACTTCGCACGCCGCTCAATGCGATCATTGGCTTTTCCGAAATGATCGAAGGCCAGTTCCTAGGGCCGGCATCCTCGACCTATCGCGCCAAGGCAGCGGACATCATCACGCAGGGGCGGCGGCTGCTGGAGGCGCTCGAGGATCTTGATCTTACCGCCAAAATCGACCCCAAGGCGGCGCCTGCTGGGGCGGTCGATCCTGCCGACCTGCTGGAACGGCTCTATGGCGAATATCAATCGATCGGCGTGGAGCGAGGCTTTCACCTGAAGCTTCGCATCACCACCGGGCTTGGACTGGTCGCTGCCGATCCAGTTGCGGTCGAGCGGATGTTCGGCAGGTTGCTGGCGGCGACATTGGCGATCGCCCAGCGCGGCGAAGTTGTAAATATTACGCTGTCCCCAGATCCGGACAGCCGGGACCGGATGGTGCTCGAAGTCGCGCGGCCACAGCTGCTTATCGGCCGCGATGAGCGGACCCTGCTCGATCCCGGCTATAATCCGGATGGCGACTGGCCGGAGGCGCCGGTGCTTGGGCTCGGCTTCGCGCTCCGGCTCGTCCGCAATATCGCCGCGGCAAGCGGCGGCGCGCTCGACATCCAGCCGGACAAGCTGATATTGCGGCTGCCGTTGCGCAAGATCTCGGCGCGCACGGGCGAGAGGTAAAATCTGCCACCCATCGAACGGCAGCAGGCTGGCGACGATCTCACAAGCGGGCGGCTCGATCGTCCGCCAGAGCCGGGTCAACGCGCGAGCCTGGCAAGCGATTTCGGACGGCGCTTCCTGATCTTCGTCGATACCGAAGAGGAGTTCGACTGGGCCGCCCCGCGACGTCGCGACGCGGTCGGCACCACCTCCCTGGCCGTGCTTCCGGAGGCGCATCGGCGCCTCTCGAGCCTGGGCGCGAAACCCACCTATCTCATCGATTATCCGGTTGCGAACAATCCGGCGGCGGCTGCGATTTTGCGCAGCTTCATCGCTGATGACGAAGCGCTGATCGGCGCGCAATTGCATCCCTGGGTCAATCCCCCTTTCGACGAGGCGATCTCCAACGCCAACAGCTTCGCGGGCAATCTCCCACCGGCGATGGAGCAGGCCAAGCTCGCGATCCTGACGAACAAGATCAGGGAAATGATCGGCATCCAGCCGGCCATTTATCGTGCGGGCCGCTACGGCGTGGGGCCGAGCACGGCCAAGCTGCTGATCGAACTTGGCTATGAGCTCGATGTCTCGACGCGCCCCTTGTTCGACTACTCGTCCGAAGGCGGCCCCGATTTTTCATCTTTCCCCGCCTGGCCCTGGTGGGTGGATGCAGATCGTCGCCTGTTGGAAATGCCGCTCAGCGCGATCTATGCGGGCTATTTGCGTCGGCGTGGCGGGCGCCTCTTTCCTGCGACAGCAGGTCTGCCGTTGCTACGCGGCGCGCTGGCGAAGAGCGGATTGCTTCAGCGTGTCGCCCTCACGCCGGAAGGAATGCCTCTCAAGGACGTGATCCAAGCCATTGATATCATGCTGGATCAACCGATCGGCGTCTTCAGCCTGTCATTCCATTCGCCGTCGTTGCGCCCTGGCAATACGCCCTATGTGCGCGATCAAGCTGAGCTCAGAAACTTCTGGACCTGGTGGCACAAGGTGCTCGATCGTTTCGCTCGCGCGGGCGTCAAGTCCGCATGCGTGCATCAGTTCGTCGATGCGGCAAGGTCTGCCGCGCAGACCCCCGCCTGAAGTCTTGCACTTGCCACGACTGCCGCCGCTCAGCTATCGGCGGGGCAAGATCCGATATGGGGCCTGTAGCTCAATGGTTAGAGCTGGCCGCTCATAACGGCTAGGTTGGGGGTTCGAGTCCCTCCGGGCCCACCACCGGAAGGTCGGATGGCCTCCACCCAGCGGATCAGCATCGCCATGCGCGTCCAGGCTTGCCACCTCTAGCGATAGCGCTCCGCCAGGAATTCAAGGCCAGGCCCATAGGTCATGTCGAGGTGAAGCGGCGTCACCGTGACATATCCGTCCTCACTCGCTTCGAGATCGGTCGAGTGCGCGGGGGTATGGACGATGTGCTCGAGCGCGAACCAGTAATAATCGAAGCCGCGTGGATCGGTGCGCTTGACGACCTTTGATCGGCCATAGTCCCGCAGCCCCTGGCTCACCACCTTTATGCCCTTCACCTCACCCGGCGGGACAGCAGGGAAGTTGATATTGACTAGCGTTCGCGGTGCCCAGGGGATGCCGATGAGCGGACGCAGTGCGGCTTCGCCCCAGCGCTCCGCGACTTCCCAGGGAGCGTAATCGCCCATGCCTTCCTTGCGGTAGATCTGGCTCAACGCGATCGACGGCACGCCGGCAAGGGCACCCTCCATGGCGGCCGAAACGGTGCCCGAATAGGTCACGTCTTCGCCCAGATTGGCGCCGCGGTTCACGCCTGAGAGGATGAGGTCCGGCCGCCCATCGGTGATGACTTCGTTGAGCGCCATCATGACGGAGTCCGTCGGGGTGCCGGTGACGGCAAAACGTTGCTCGCCCATACGCCTCAGTCGCACGGGCCGCGTGAGCGTCAGGCTATGGCCTGCTCCGGACTGTTCTTCGGAAGGGGCGACGATCAGGATGTCGTCGGAAAGCTTGCGGGCAATCGTCTCCAGCACCTTCAAGCCGGGAGCATGAATGCCGTCGTCATTGGTCAGCAGGATGCGCATATCAGCCTTCAATCCGTTCCGTCCCGCCCATATAGGGCTGGAGCGCCGCGGGGATGCGAACCGATCCATCGGCTTCCTGGTAATTTTCGAGCACCGCCACCAACGTCCGCCCCACTGCCAGCCCCGATCCGTTCAGGCTATGCACGAACCGGGTCCCCTTGGCCTCAGGATCGCCGGGCCGGAAGCGGGCGTTCATTCGCCGCGCCTGAAAGTCCCCGCAGTTGGAGCAGCTCGAAATCTCGCGATAGCGTTGCTGGCCCGGCAGCCACACTTCGAGATCGAAGGTCTTCGCCGCGCTGAAGCCCATGTCGCCGGCGCATAGAAGCATTCGGCGGTAAGCCAGGCCGAGCTTGTCGAGAATAGCTTCGGCGCAACTGGTCATCCGTTCATGTTCGTCGGCGGATTGCTCGGGGGTCGTGATCGAGACCAGCTCGACCTTGTCGAACTGATGCTGCCGGATCAGTCCGCGCGTATCGCGACCGGCAGCGCCGGCTTCGGAGCGGAAGCAAGGAGTCAGCGCCACGAAGCGAAGCGGCAGCTCGGCCTCATTCAAGATTCGCTCGCGCACGAGGTTGGTGAGGCTGACCTCGGCGGTTGGGATCAGCCAGCGCCCGTCGGTGGTGCGGAACAGATCCTCCGCGAATTTCGGAAGCTGCCCCGTGCCGAACAGGGCTTCGTCGCGTACCAGCAGGGGCGGCGCCACCTCGCTATAGCCGTGCTCCTGGGTCTGCACGTCGATCATGAACTGCCCGAGTGCGCGATGCAGCCGCGCAATCGAGCCCCGCAGGACCGCAAAGCGCGCCCCGGAAATCGCAGCGGCGGCCTCGAAGTCGAGGCCTAGCGGCGCGCCGATATCGAAATGCTCACGCGGCTCGAACCCGACGGGTGGTTTCCAGCCGCGCGCGTGAAGCTCGACATTGTCGCTTTCGTCCTTGCCCTCGGGTACGTCCGCCGACGGAGAATTGGGCAACGCCGCAAGTGCCTGTTCCAGTTCGGCATCTGCCTGCCGCTGCTCTTCTTCGAGGGCAGGCATCGCGCGTTTCAGCGAAGCCACTTCCTGCTTCTTGGCTTCCGCCTCTTCCTTCTGACCGCTGCCCATCAGCATGCCGATCGATTTGGCAATGCTGTTGGCTTCGGCTTGCGCGGTTTGAAGCTTCGTCGTCGCCTCCCGCCGTCGCTCATCCAAGGCGATGAGGTTCCGTGATTGAGGCGGCAATCCACGCTTCGCCAACGCCGCGTCGAAGATTTCCGGTTCATCGCGGATCAATCGGATATCGTGCATGGCGGCGGCTATGAAGGTGACGCGCCGTCGCTGCAACCGCTTTCGTCGGGCCAATTCGCCTGATGGTTGCCGCAGTTCGTCGCCTTTCCAGCGCACCTCAGCCGGAAGCATGGGATATCTGGCCCGCTGATGTGTTTCACCATCGAATGAGACCAGAAGGAGAGTCGAACGTGAAATTGAAGAAGGTTTTGATTGGAATTTCTGCTGCGGCGTTCATGACCGGGGCTGCCCTGGCAGCTGATGCCGGCGTCAAGGCGGGAGCGACCGTCAACGATACGTCCGGCAATCCTGTCGGAACCGTAGAGTCGGTAAGCGGAGACCTAGCCGTGGTCTCGACTGGCACCCACAAGGTTAGCCTCCCGCTTTCGGCCTTCGGCCAGGGAGACAAGGGTCCGATCATCGCCATGACTAAGGCGCAGCTCGATGCGGCTGCGAGCGGAGCGCAGGCCAACGCTAAGGCTGAGCTGAAGGCGCAGCTCACCAAGGGCGCCACGATTTACGGTCCGGATGGCGCACCGGTCGGGACGATTGATGAAACCGATGCACAGTTCGCGACGCTCAACGTGGGCGATCAGAAGGTCAAGCTACCGCTGGATTCCTTTGCGAAGGGGAGCCAGGGCGCGACCATCGGCATGACGGCCGCGCAACTGAAGGCGGCCGTAAGCGGCGCTGCGGCTCAGCAGTCAGGCGGAACGGCGAACGGCGGCTGATAGCAGCCTGGATTGTGCGAGGGCCCCGGTAGCACCGGGGCTCTTTTCATTGATCTTTGTTACGGCGGTTGCGCGCGCGGGCAACCAACGCCGCCGCGCCTGCGCCGAACAAAAGCACCATGGGCGGTGCCGGCACTTCGGTGCCGCTGCTGGTTGAGGAGCTACCGCCCGACGAGGTGCCGCTGCTCGTCGACGATGACGTGCTCGAGCTCGTCGAGGACGAGGTTGAGCTGCTTCCGCTCGAGCCGCCGGTCGAACCCGAGCTTCCCGTTGAAGATGAGCTGCCAGTTGAGCTTCCGGTAGAGGAGCTTGTCGCACCCGAAGAGCCGAAGCTCGACGATCCGCTCGAGCTGCTGCTTGATGACGACGAAGATGACGAGGCGCTTGAGGATGAACTGCTTGAGCTTGACGTCGAGCTTATCCCGCCTGTGGAGGTGCTGACGCCGCCCGTCGACGTGCTGACGCCTCCAGTTGAGCTGCTGACGCCTCCGGTCGAAGTGCTGACGCCTCCCGTCGAGCTACTGACTCCGCCTGTCGAGGTGCTAACGCCCCCAGTCGAGGTGCTGACACCTCCCGTCGAAGTGCTGACGCCACTTGATGTGCTCGAACTGCCGCCTGACGTGCTGGTGCTCGATCCGCCCGAACCTCCGCTCGACGTCGAGGTGGAGCCGGTTGAGGTCGACGAGATGACGATGCTGCCGCTGCTACCGCCGCTGCTCCAGAAGCCGCCGCCTCCGAAGAAGCCACCGCTCCAGCCGCCCGAGCCGCCAAGCATGATCGGTGTGCCGCCACCGCTGCTGGTGGAGGGGAGTTCGGGATAAGGCGCCCCATATTCAGCGGGCGCGGACGCAACTGTTACTGTAGCCGGTGCGCAGCTGGTCACGGTTCGCACCACCTTCCGGGTGGTCGGCTTGGCGCGAGCATGGACTTTTGGCGCCGCGTAGGCGCGGGGATGAACCTTGGAAGCATAAATGCGCGGCGTGACCTTCGTTCGAGGAGACTCCGCGATATGGACCGCGCTGGCGCCAACGACAGCTCCACCGCATGCGCAGGCGCAAAGTTTAGCGAGAGCCATTCGTACAGACATAAGCGCACTCTCAAGAGATCATTGCAACCGTGTGGTACTCGGATCTTCAGAGTAGTTTTCGGTTCATTGCCCATGAAATGCAGAACAAGATGTTAATCGCAAGGTGATTAACTCTTTTTTCTCCAACATACGATATAGTATTTACTATGTTCGGCGAATGAATTTGATTAATGATCTGTATTGGCACGAAAATTCGCAGCAATTTTACAAGTATAGGTAATTTGTTTGGTTAATATTTGGAACGCGCGCGGCACTCTTAGAGTGGTGCTGGCGATTCGCGCGTTCATCGAGTCTCAACCTGGGCCGGTCTACGGGCGGCACTGCAGGAGATGGCAAGGACCGTCCGCCCGCTTGTGCGCCCTTGGCGGGCTAGCTATAGGCGCGCCGAGAGGGCAGGCGGATCCGCTGCGTGGAGGCAAGGGTGATGGCGACGGCATTTAGCGGAAGATCGGGATCAATCGACGAGCCGCCGGTGATCCAGACTGCGGACGGTTATCGACCGTCGCTCGACGAGCCATTCATGAATCCGCGCCAGCTGGAATATTTCCGTGAGAAGCTCCTGGCCTGGAAGAGCAGCATTCTTCGCGAGGCCGAGGATACGCTGGCCCATCTCCAGAACGAATCGCTGCGCGAGCCGGACATTACCGATCGCGCGTCGAGCGAAACCGATTTCTCGATCGAGCTCCGCACCCGGGACCGGCAGCGCAAGCTCATCGCGAAGATCGATGCGGCGCTTCGGCGAATCGATCAGGGCGAATATGGCTATTGCGAGGTCACTGGCGATCCGATCTCGCTTGCGCGCCTTGAGGCCCGGCCGATCGCGACCATGACCGTGGAAGCCCAGGAGCGGCACGAGCGGCAGGAAAAAATCTCCCGCGACGAATAACTTCGCGATCGCGGTGACGGAAATTTAACCTCGTTTTGGTGGTTTATGCCTATCTCAGTAGCTTCCGGACGCATTTGCATGCCGGAATGGGGAGAAGGTGGCCCATGGTGGCTGACGAACAGGTCGACGAAAGCCAGCGTGAATCGCGCGACAGCGTTTTCCTCAGCGCCGTCGTGACAGCGACTGGCGGCGAGGCGTCGGCTACGTTCCGCATCCGCAATATTTCCAGCGGCGGCCTCATGGCGGAAGGCCCGATCACCTTCAACGCAGGCGACGAATTGGACGTCGACCTCCGCAATGTCGGTCAGGTTCATGGCCGCGTCGCCTGGGCTACGGAAGGGCGCTTCGGAATGATGTTCGATCGCGCCATCGATCCGAAACTGGCGCGCAAACCGGTAGGGAGCGGGGCCGCCGCGTCCACCCCGGTGCAATACAAGCCCATCGTCCCGCCATTTCCGGGCCGGCGCTTCTAATCGACTTAGGGGTGGCAGCGCGGGCAGGCCCGCGTTCCCGCTATTGAAGCTGGATCAGCTCTTCCTTCAGCCTCAGCTTCTGTTTCTTAAGCTCGGCAATCAGGATCGTGTCTGGGGAGGGCCGCCGATTCTCCATTTCGATTCGCTGTTCGAGGCCCGCATGTTTCGCCGTTAAAGCATGGATATGCCCGTTTTCCATGATCGACATCTCCTTTCGTTACCGAATGGATCACTGAGTAGAGCATGGATTGTATTGCTTGTCGTGCAAAAAAAGGTGCAATGCGACGGGTTGCTGCCGGCTTTACGATAGCCGGTTGAAGGAAGGCCGCAAAACGATGGATCGTGAAGAAATTTCCCGGCGAATACAGTTGCTTCGTCAGGAACATCGCGATCTTGACGCAGCTATTGACGCATTGCGCGCGGGACCGGGGCCGGATCAGTTGCAGATCGCCAGGCTGAAGAAGCGCAAGCTCCGGCTGAGGGACGAGATTTCCCTGCTGGAGGATCAGCTGATCCCGGATATCATCGCATAGAAAAGGGCCGGCCTTGGGGGCCGGCCCATCTTCTTCAGCCGCGAAGCTGAATCAGGCCGCTTCGGCGGTCTGCTCGATCACCTGCTGCCCGGAAACGCCGTCGATCGAGATCTTCCGGGGCTTCTTGTGCTCCGGGATCTCACGCACCAAGTCGATGTTGAGCAAGCCGTCCTCATAGCCGGCGTTCACCACCTTGATGGTATCGGCAAGCTGAAAGCGGCGCTCGAAGGCGCGCTTGGCGATGCCGCGATGGAGAAACTGGCGTTCGCCTCCGGCAGCTTCCTCGCCGGCGCGCCCGATCACGGTCAGCACATTGTCCTGCACGGTCAGATCAAGCTCATCGCGGTGAAACCCGGCGACGGCCATCGAGATACGATAGCCGTTTTCGCTGATCTTCTCGATATTATAGGGGGGATAGCTGTCGCCCTCGCCGCGGGTCGCGAAATCAGCAAGCCGATTGAGGTTTTCGAAGCCGATCGACGACCGGAGGAGGGGGCTGAAATCAAAAGCACGCATGTCCAAAATCCTTTCTCAAAGCGATTGCGAACCAAGCCTGCGGATTGCCGCCAGGCCTTATGCGACGCGCCCCGTTCACGGCGACGCGTCAAAAATCAGCTAGGAAGCCGCTTAAGATTTTCAAGAGTTTCTGGTCCAAATCGGGACATTGCAGTGCAGCATGGCCGTTCACCTTCTTTTGACATTCTCGGCCCGAAACGTTTGTGGCAAGCATCGCTGCATGGACGGTAGCTTGAACAATATCGGCGTCGCCGAAGGCGAGGTCACGCCCCGCCTCGTAAGTGCTTTATATATCGAGGCGATGCTGCTGGCGGATGAGGTCCGGACCTATTTCGACGAAAGCGGCCGCGAGGAACGCGATTCGCTGGCGCCCCTGCAACGGGTGAGTTTTTCCTGCGAATCGCTGAAGGTGACGACGCGCCTCATGCATATCATCGCCTGGCTGCTGACATGGCGCGCGGTCGAGGCGGGCGAGATCAGCGCCGAGCAGGCGCGCGAGCCTTCGCGGCGGCTTGGCGATGCGTCGGACAGCGAAGACCAGGTGGTGGCCATGCTACCGGAAAAAGCGCGCATCCTCATCAATACCAGCCGCGATCTCTATAGCCGTGTTGCCCGGCTCGATGCGGGGCTCGCGCCTGATAACAGCGCGATCAGCCCTGCGCGCAAGCTCATGGATCGTCTGGAATCCGCTTTCTGAGCGTTGAACCGCGTTGCTTGGACTTGTTTTGCAATAAGCGCCTGATATCGGAATTGTCCCAGTTCAGTACAGCCGGAGCTTCTATGACCCACAAGTTCGATCCGACCTCGCTTCGTGAATATGACATCCGCGGTGTTGTCGGAAAGACGCTGGGTACGGCCGATGCCTATGCGATCGGCCGTGGCTTTGCCACGCATGTGCGGCGGGCAGGCGGCACGCGCGTTGCGGTCGGCTATGACGGCCGCGTGTCCTCGCCCGAGCTCGAGGTCGCGCTGATCGACGGTCTTACCAAGGGGGGCGTCGACGTGGTCCGCATCGGGCTGGGCCCGACGCCGATGCTCTATTATGCCGAAGCGACGCTCGAGGTGGACGGCGGCATCCAAATCACCGGGAGCCACAACCCGGCCGAATATAATGGCTTCAAAATGGTCCTCCAGCATCGTCCTTTCTTCGGCGCCGACATCCAGTCGATCGGCAAGCTCGCCGCTGAGGGCGATTGGGAGGAGGGGCAAGGGACGGTCTCCAATGCCGAGATCATGGAGGATTATGTGGGCCGCCTGTTGGCCGGTTATGCAGGAGGGGAGTTCCGGATCGGCTGGGATGCCGGCAACGGCGCCGCCGGCCCCATCATCGAGCGGCTGGTGAAGCTGCTGCCGGGCGAGCATCATACGCTCTACACCGAAGTCGATGGCCGCTTCCCCAACCATCACCCCGATCCTACCGAAGAAAAGAACCTGGCCGATCTCAAGGCGCTCGTCCTTGAAAAAGGGCTCGATTTCGGAATCGCGTTCGATGGCGACGGCGATCGGATCGGTGCGGTCGACGGCCTGGGCCGGGTGATCTGGGGCGATCAGTTGCTCGCCATTCTGGCCGAGCCAGTGCTGCGCGAGGAGCCTGGTGCGACGATCATCGCCGACGTCAAGGCGAGCCAGGCGCTTTACGATCGTATAGCCGAGCTTGGCGGCAAGCCACTGATGTGGAAGACCGGTCATTCGCTGATCAAAACCAAGATGAAGGAAACCAACTCCCCCTTGGCCGGCGAGATGAGCGGTCACATCTTCTTCGCGCATGATTATTACGGCTTTGACGATGCGCAATATGCCGCGGTCCGGCTGATCCGCGCGGTGCGCCTGCTCGGCGGCTCGCTGACAGCGCTCAAGGACCAGATGCCGGCGATGGTCAACACGCCCGAAATGCGCTTCCAGGTAGACGAGAGCCGTAAATTCGCGGTGATCGACGAGGTGCTTGACCGGCTCGAAAAAGAGGGAGCGGACGTCAACCGGACCGACGGCGCGCGCGTCAATACGCCGGATGGCTGGTGGCTGCTGCGTGCATCCAATACGCAGGACGTGCTGGTGGCGCGCGCGGAGGCGAAGGACCAGCCTGGCCTGGATCGGCTCATCGCCCAGATCGACGCGCAGCTTGCCGCATCCGGATTGGAACGGGGGCCGCAGGCAGCGCATTGAACCAAGCGCCCAAATGCGTAGGATATTGCCTTGCAGGCAGGGCCGCAGTTCCCGGATGGAGCTGTCGCCGGTGCTACTCCGCCTCCCGCTTTGGCGGGATTGACCAACGAGGGGTGATAGCGTGACCGCCATTCAGCTCGAAACCAAGCGCGTCGAGAAACCCTGGGGCCGCAAGGAATTGTGGCCCGGCTTTGGCAATGTGTCCGAAGATGGAGATCCCATCGGCGAGATCTGGTTCGAGGATCCGCGCGGCGACGATCCTGAACTGCTGATCAAATATCTCTTCACCAGCGAGAAGCTCTCGGTGCAGGTTCATCCCAACGATGCTGCCGCGCATGCGGCCGGCTATCCGCGCGGAAAGGATGAGGCTTGGGTGATCCTCGCCGCCGAACCGCACGCGGTTATCGGCCTTGGCATGCGCGAGGTGATGACGCGTGAGCAGCTTCGCGAGTCTGCGCTCAATGGATCGATTGAGGACAAGCTGTTCTGGAAGGCGGTGAAAGCCGGCGATGTCTTCTATTCGCCGGCTGGCACGGTTCATGCGATTGGCCCCGGCCTGACGCTGATCGAGATCCAGCAGAATGTCGATCTCACCTATCGCCTTTACGATTATGGCCGCCCGCGCGAGTTGCATCTGGATGAAGGCGTCGCCGTCAGCGATCCCGTACCCTATGTGGCGCCGTTCGTGCCGCTGGAGGCAGAGAAGGGCCGTCTCATTCTCGCTGATGGACCGGCCTTCGTGCTGGAGCATTGGGCGCGTTCGGGCAACGGACGGCTCAAAGGCGACGGCCGCAAGCTCTGGCTCGTGCCGGTGAAAGGCGCTGGAACGGTCGACGGCAAGCCGCTGCAACCGGGTTCAGCCTGGCTCGTCGAAGACGGGGCGGATCTCCTGCTGGCAGAGGGCACGGAATTGCTCGTCGCCTATCCGGGCCGTGGGCTGATCCGCGAAATCTGGCGCTAATCTCTTCTTTAAATGCGACCATTGGGCCGCAACCGGTTTGCACCTTATGCTGCAATGCGGTAAGCGCCGAAACCACCACAAAAAGGGGTAAAAGTTCATGCGTCTCACGATGATCGGCACCGGCTATGTCGGCCTTGTTTCGGGCACCTGCTTTTCGGAGTTCGGCCATCACGTAACCTGTGTGGACATTAACCCCGAGCGGATCGAGACGCTGAATGCCGGTAAGGTCCCCATTTTCGAACCGGGACTCGACGATCTTGTGAGGCGCAATGTCGAAGCGCGCCGCCTCAAATTCACGACCGACATCAAGGAGGGCGTGGACGGGGCAGACGCGGTCTTTATCGCCGTCGGCACGCCATCGCGTCGTGGCGATGGCCATGCTGACCTGTCCTACGTCTACGAAGCTGCGCGCCAGATCGCTTTCAGCGTCACGGGGCCATGCGTGATCGTTAACAAGTCGACCGTGCCGGTCGGCACGGCCCGCGCAGTCGAAAAGATCGTTGCGGAGGTCAATCCGCCGCATCCGGTCGAGATCGCCTCCAACCCGGAATTCCTGCGGGAGGGCTCGGCGATCAACGATTTCACCCACCCGGATCGCGTGGTGGTGGGAGTCAATTCGCAGATGGCGCGTGAGGTGATGCGCGAAATCTATCGCCCCCTCTTCCTGCGTGAGACCCCGATCTTCTTCACCGGCTGGGAATCGGCCGAGCTCATCAAATATGCCGCGAACAGCTTCCTCGCGGTCAAGATCGGCTTCATCAACGAGATCGCGGATCTCTGCGAAAAGGTCGGCGGCGACGTGAAGGACGTCGCCAAAGGCATCGGCATGGACAAGCGCATCGGCGACAAATTCCTGAATCCTGGCCCTGGCTATGGCGGTTCGTGCTTCCCCAAGGATACGCTGGCGCTGCTCAAGACGGCGGAAGCTTATGAAGCGCCGGTGACGATCGTCACCGCCACCGTCGATGCCAACAACAAGCGCAAGCACGCCATGGTCGATCGCGTGGTGAAGGCGTGCGGCGGCGATGTCAGCGGCAAGACGATCGGCATCCTCGGGCTGACCTTCAAGCCCAACACCGACGATATGCGCGATGCCCCCTCGCTCGAGATCATTCCTGCGCTGCAGAAGCTCGGGGCCCGGATCCGCGCTTATGATCCCGAAGGCCGCCACCAGGCCGAGCCGATGCTTCCGGGCGTTGAATTCGCCGATGGCGTCGAAGGTGCTTATGACGCAGTCGAGGGTGCTTCGGCGGTTGTGCTGATCACCGAGTGGAATGAATTCCGTGCCCTCGATTTGCGCCGGATCAAAGCGAAGCTCGCCGCCCCCGTGTTCGTTGACCTTCGGAATGTTTACCGCCCCGATGAGATGCGCGAGCTCGGTTTCTCCTACAGCTCTATCGGCCGCGTCTGAGGGGGTTGCTGGCCGGGGCAGCCATGCCCATCTGAAGCAGTGAAGCATGCTTCGGTCATCAGGCGGGGACGGTACGTCTGTATGGCGCCGGTGGGTGCTCTCGGTATTGCTTGATGCGCACGTGGGAACGAAAGGGAGCTGCCATGTCCGAACAAGTTGCAACTTTCGCGGGCGGTTGCTTCTGGTGCACGGAAGCGGTGTTCAAGGATGTGATCGGCGTCAGCTCGGTCGAAAGCGGCTATATCGGCGGCACGGTGGCTAATCCCACTTACCGTCAGGTGTGTAGCGGCCATACCGGGCATGCCGAGGCGATTCGCATTCGTTTCGACCCCGCGAGCGTGAGCTATCCCGACCTACTCGACATCTTCTTCGCCACCCACGATCCGACGCAGCTTAATCGCCAGGGCAACGATATTGGTACGCAATATCGATCAGCGATATTTCCGCATTCCCCCGAGCAGGAAGCGGAGGCGAAAGCTGCCATTGAGCGTGCGTCGGCCGATTGGCCGGCACCGATTGTGACGACGATCGAGCCGCTGGGCGAATGGTATCCGGCGGAGGATTATCATCAGGATTATTGGGACGGCGAAGGCCAGCGCAATCCTTATTGCCTCGCCGTCATCCCGCCCAAGCTTCAGAAGCTGCGCAAAAGCTTCGCGCAGCGGGTGAAGGCTTAGGGGGCCGTCTCTCGAGGGGCTGCCGCACGGCGCAGCCGATCGTTGATGGCGATACCGAGCCCTTGTTCTGGGATGCGCGCGATCGCAATTTTGGGCAATGGCTGCGTATCAGCCTGGTGGAGAAGATCGAACAAGCGAGCCGCAGCCTGCGCCAAATCACCGGTAGGTGAGAGGTTCGCATCCCCCGCGACTGCACCGAAACCAATGAGCCACTCATCGGACTCGCCGGTCTCCGCTTCGAGCCGCAGCGGCTTGGACGGAGCGTAATGGCTGAGAAGCTGGCCAGGCGCGTTGATGCGATTTCCGGATCGCGCCAATTCGACCGGACCGGCAATCTCGTTCAACTGTTCAACGCTGATCGGGCCGGGGCGCAGCAGCCTGATCTCGTCGCCGAAGATGCCGACGATGCTGGATTCAAGCCCCAGCGAGGTGGGGCCGTCATCGACAATGAGCGGGATCCGGCCGCCGAGCGACCGCATGACATGCTCGGCACGGGTCGCGCTGATCGATCCGCTCGCATTCGCCGAAGGCGCCGCCAGCGGCAGGCCCGTTGCCTCCAGCAAGGCTCTCATCGCACGATGCGCAGGCACGCGGAGGGCGATCGTATCGAGCCCGGCGGTAGCCAGGCTGGCAATTCCGGAATCCGTCCGCAGCGGCAGCACCAGCGTCAACGGGCCCGGCCAGAAGCGGCGCGCGAGTTTCCGCGATATACTATCGAACAGAGCCAGTTTTTCCGCGTCTTCTAAGTTTTCGACATGAACGATCAGGGGGTTGAAGGACGGTCTGCCCTTAGCCGCATAGATGGCAGCGACCGCTTCGCCACGATCGGCCCGGCCGGCTAGGCCGTAGACGGTTTCGGTCGGAATGGCGACCGGCTGTCCTGCCCGCACCAACGAACTTGCCTGCCTGATCGCGGCGGCGCTGAATGGCAGGATTTCTGTCACGAAGAAACGAAAGGGTTCTCGCAGCCGTCAGGCCGCGACCGGGGCGTCACTAGGAGCCACTTTCGCCGGCTGCGCTGGGGACTCTGCAAGCAGTTCCGCGCGATCCAGCCCAAGCCGCTCGATCATCAAGCTGATCCTTGGCCAATAGCATGACAGAAATCGCTCGCGCTCGCTTACGAGCAGCCTTTCTGTCGCGCCCTCTGCCAGGAACAGGCCGATGCCCCGCTTCACGATCACCAGCCCATCTTCCTGAAAGCTCTGATATGCTTTGGCGACCGTAAGCGGGTTGGCGCCATGTTCCTGCGCGAAGCTGCGCAGGGAAGGCAGCATGTCCCCGTCCTTATAATTGCCTTGGAGGATCATCGCTGCGATCATCGCGCGCAGACGCAAATAGGGCGGCCCGGCCTCTGTATCCATAAGGCGTCATAGTAGCATAAGTCACCTGCCGATCAAGCGGCGGGCGGTGCCCACTTGCTGACGACGAATTCCAGTTCGGGGCGGGGCCGCTCTTCAAGGTCCCGGGACGCCGTGCCAATGAAGATGAAACCCGCGATCCGCGTATTGGGGCCACCGAAAAGATCCCGCACCCGATCCGAATAGGCGGCCCATCCGGTCAGCCAGTTCGCGACGAAGCCCATTGCGTGGGCAGCAGCGAGCAGGTTCATGCAGGCCGCTCCAGCTGAAAGCTCCTGTTCCCACAATGGAATGTGGCTCTCGGTTGCCGGCGCCGAGAGCACGACGACCAGACAGGGCGCTTCCCGCGCGAAACTCTCCGCAGCCTCAAGTTCGAGCCGGCCTGCCTCGGGTTTCTCGGCCAGATAAGCGCTGCGTAAACTGGCGGCGAGCTGGTCGCGTTGATCACCGGAGACGGTCACGAACCGCCACGGCGCGAGCTTGCCATGATCAGGCGTCCGTGCCGCAATTCGCAGGATTTCTCGAAGCTGGGTTTCGTCAGGGCCTGGGGGCACCATGTCGCGCGCTTTGCCTGAGCGGCGGGTGGATAGCAGGTCCAAGGGAGATTTAAGGCTATTGAACATCGCGCTGACCGCTATCACGCACCGGTGCGATCAACAATCTGCTTCACAGTGCGTGCCAAATCGCTACCCTGCTGACAATATTGCCAGCAAGCTGCCGGATGGTGGAGCCGCGTTCATGACAGCAATTGATAATGCCTTTGCGGCGGAGCGGAAGCGAACCATCCTGGGCCATCCCCGCGGATTGTTCGTGCTGTTCTTTGCCGAGATGTGGGAGCGCTTTTCCTACTATGGCATGCGGGCGCTGCTGATCTTCTACCTTACCAAGCACTGGCTTTTCGATGACGGCAAGGCCAATCTGATCTACGGTGCGTACACGTCGCTCGTGTATATCACGCCGGTGTTGGGCGGCTATCTCGCCGATCGCTATCTTGGCCAGCGCAAGGCGGTTGCGTTCGGCGCCCTTTTGCTGACGTTCGGCCACTGCCTGATGGCGGTCGAAGGGAGTGGCGGCCAGCATGATGCCGCCATCAACGTCTTTTGGCTGGCGCTTTCCTTCATCATCGTCGGCTCAGGATTTCTGAAGGCCAACATTTCGGTCATCGTCGGCCAGCTTTATGCGCTGACCGATCCCCGGCGGGATGGGGCCTATACGATTTTCTACATGGGTATCAATGTCGGCGCCACGCTCGGCACGCTCGTCGCAGGCTATCTGGGCGAGGTCTACGGCTGGAGCTATGGTTTCGGAGCGGCGGGGGTGGGCATGTTGCTCGGGCTGATTGCCTTTACCATTGGCCGCCCGCTGCTGCTGGGCCAGGGCGAGGCACCCGATCCGGAGCGGCTTCGCGCGCCGGTGGCGGGCGTCCGGCTCGAATGGCTGCTTTACCTCGTCGGGGCGCTGTCGGTGGTCGTCGTCTGGGCGCTCATCCAATATCAGGATGTGATTGGCGGGCTGCTGTTCGTTTCCGGCATTTTGCTGCTGGGCTATGTCCTGATTGCTGCCTTTAGGCTGGATCGCCATGCGCGCGACCGCATGTTCGTGGTGATTTTCCTCATCGCGCTTAATCCCGTGTTCTGGGGCTTGTTCGAACAGGCTGGCGGTTCGCTCAACCTTTACACCGACCGCTTTGTGGATCGCCAAGGGGTTCCCGCATCCATCTTTCAGTCCATCAATCCGATCTACATCGTATTGCTGGGGCCGGTTTTCGCGTGGCTCTGGCTGTTTCTCGGCAAGCGCGGGCTCGAGCCTTCGGCGCCCGCAAAGTTCGGCTGGGCGCTCCTCCAGGTCGGTTTCTCCTTCATCATATTTGTCTGGGGTGCTGCGATCGCTGGGCCCGCGGCAACGCCGGTGCTTTTCGTTTTTCTGATTTATCTTTTCCAAACCACCGGCGAGCTCTGCCTGTCACCTGTCGGCCTGAGCGCGATGAACCGCCTCGCGCCCAAGCATCTCGCGAGCCTGATCATGGGCGCCTGGTTTTACATGACGGCGGTCGGCGATTTCACTGCGGGCAAGATCGGTGAAATCATCGGCGGCGGCGAAGGCGGCGAGATGACCAAGCAAGGAACGCTCGACATTTATTCCAGCATAGGCTGGTGGACGATCGGCATCGGCGTGGTCGTGCTGGCGATATCGCCGTTGATCAAGCGGCTGATGCACCTCGACACGCTGCGCGATGAGGGGGAGCTCGCCGGCACCAGCGAGCTGGCGGAACCACAGGCTCCGGGCCTAAAGATTCCCGCCGAGCGGACCGCTTGACCGGGGGCGTCCCCACGTCCACAAGCCGACTATGGGGCAGGACGCGGATGCCATTTCAGAACTTTCCTTTGAAGAGGCGTTGAAGCGCCTCGAAACGATCGTGCATCGGCTCGAAAGCGGTGAGGCTACGCTCGACGAGGCCATTAACCTCTATGCCGAAGGCGACATATTACGCGCGCAATGCGAGAAGCGGCTTTCGGACGCGCAAGCTCGCATCGAACGGATCACGCTGGGCGCCAACGGATTGCCCAGTGGTGCAGAGCCCTTCGACGCTGAATGATCGGATTGCCAGGATGAATGTCCAACCCCTCGGGCTTCGCCAAGCGCTCAAGCAGATCGCGGAGGATGTCGAACATCAATTTGAGCGGTTGCTGCCGCTTCCCCCCGATCCACGACGCAGGCTTTATGAAGCGATGCGGCACGCCACCCAGGGCGGCAAGCGCTTGCGGCCGTTGCTCGTCTGTGCGGTGTCGGACCTCTTCCACGTCGACCGGTCATGCGCCCTGCGCGTCGGCATCGCGGTCGAAAGCATTCATGTCTACAGCCTGATCCACGACGATCTACCATGCATGGACGACGATGACGTGCGGCGCGGCCGGCCAACCGTCCACAAGGCGTTCGATGAGGCGACTGCTGTGTTGGCCGGCGACGCGCTCCATGATTTCGCATTCGAAATATTGGCGGATCCGGAAACGCACCCCGATCCGTTCGTGCGCATCCAGCTCGTTGCGGAGCTGGCGCGCGCAAGTGGTCCGATGGGCATGGCTGGCGGTCAGATGATGGATATCGCCGCTGAGGAGACCAGTTTCGATCTCGCGACGGTGACGCGCCTCCAGCAGCTCAAGACCGGCGCGTTAATCGGTTTTTCTGTCGAAGCCGGCGCGATCATGGGCCATGTTCCGGTCGAGGGACGCACCCGCCTCAAGGCTTATGCGCGTGATCTGGGTTTGGCTTTCCAGATTGCCGACGATCTGCTCGATGTGGAAGGCGATAGCGCGCTTGTCGGCAAAGCTTTGCAGAAGGATTCGGACTCCGGCAAGGCGACCTTCGTTTCGTTGCTGGGTGTTGAACGGGCGCGCCAGCAAGCGCGCATGCTGGTGGACCAGGCTGTCGGGCACCTCTCGGCATTCGGCGCTGAAGCCGATGTCCTGAGGGACTTGGCGCGCTATGCGATCGAAAGGGATCATTGATGAAGCGCGTGGGGGTGTACCCGGGCACATTTGATCCCATCACCTTCGGGCATCTGGATATCATCCGCCGGGGGGCGAAATTGGTCGACCGCTTGGTTGTGGGCGTCACCACCAACGCCTCCAAGTCCCCCATGTTCTCGCTCGACGAGCGGCTGGCGATGGTGCGGCGCGAGGTCACAGCGGTTGATAGCAACATCAGCGTAGTCGCGTTCGATTCGCTGCTCATGGACTTCGCCGAGCGTGAAGGGGCTTCGCTGATCGTTCGCGGCCTGCGCGCCGTCGCCGACTTCGAATATGAGTATCAGATGGCGGGAATGAACCAGCAGCTCAACAATCGGGTGGAAACCGTCTTTCTGATGGCGGACGTTGCACTGCAGCCAATTGCTTCGCGTCTTGTGAAGGAAATTGCACTGTACGGCGGAGCCATCGAAAGGTTCGTACCCACCGCAGTTGCGTCAGAAGTGGTGGCCCGGGTGGATGTGATCGGCCGCAAGGGAAGCTGATCGTTCAGAGAAGGGCAAGGGAATGCGCGCCAGAGCGGCTGCGCCATGGAGAGGATTTGGATGCGGTTGAAAGTCATTGCGGCGCTTGTCTTCGGGCTTTTCGTCTCCTCCGCTCTGCCGGCGCAGACGGCGAGTTCCGCAGTTCCACCTGCTGATCCCAGCAATATTCTGCTGCTCGATTTGACGAGTGGTGGCCAGGTTGCGGTTCAGTTGCGGCCTGACAAGGCGCCCAATTCTGTTGAACGGATCAAGGTGCTTGCCCGCCGTGGCTTCTATAATGGCCTGACATTTCACCGTGTGATCGAAGGATTCATGGCGCAGGGCGGCGATCCCAAGGGGGATGGCACGGGCGGCTCGGATCTTCCGGATCTCAAGGCAGAGTTCAACGATTTGCCGCATGTGCGCGGCGCTGTGGCCATGGCCCGCGCGGCCTCCGACGATAGCGCCAACAGCCAATTCTTCATCATGCTGATGCCCAATCTGTCGCTCGACGGGCATTATACCGTTGTGGGGCGGGTGATCAGCGGCATGCAATATGTCGATGCGATCGAGAAGGGCGAGCCGCCCGCCAATCCGACCAAGATCGTTCGCGCCGTAATCGCCAGCGATGTCGGCGCCGGCGTGCCGGCTTTGCCTGCGGGCGCGCAGGCCGCGGCACCGGTGCCGCCCGAAACCCCCCAGGAACGCGCCAGGCGCGAGCGCGATGCGAAGCGCGCCATGGAGCAGGCCATTCACCAGGCCGAGCAGGACGCATCGCAAGCAAAAAAATAAGCGAATGCGCGTCGACGAATTTGACTTCGATCTGCCCGCGGAACTGATCGCATTGCGGCCAGCGGAACCGAGGGATTCAGCGCGCCTGATGACGGTGAAGCCCAACGGGCTTGGCGATCATCATGTAGGCGAATTGCCCAAGCTTTTGCAGCCGGGCGATCTCCTGGTGTTCAACGATACCCGCGTCATTCCGGCACAGCTCGACGGTCGCAGGGGGAATGCCGGGATCGGCGCCACACTGCACAAGCGCGAGGGGCCGCGGCGGTGGCGCGCATTCATTCGCAACGCCAAACGCCTCAATGAGGGCGATGAGATCGATTTCGGCACCGGCGTCAGAGCGACCGCGACAGAGCGAGAGGAGGATGGAAGCTTTGCCTTGACCTTTGGGGGCACTGAGCCCGTCGAGCTGTTGCTCGCACGAGCAGGCCGGATGCCACTGCCACCTTATATTACGGGCAAGCGTCCGGTCGATGAACGCGATCAACAGGATTACCAGACGATGTTCGCGCGCGAAGAGGGAGCGGTCGCCGCCCCGACGGCCGCGCTGCACTTCACGCCCGGCTTGATCGAGGCGCTTGGCGCACATGGAGTAAACCACGTCACGCTCACCCTTCATGTCGGGGCGGGCACCTTCCTGCCGGTGAAAGTTGACGATACCGCCGATCACCGCATGCATCCCGAATGGGGGCGGATCGATCAGGCGACGGCAGATCGGATTAATGCAGTTCGTGCGTCCGGCGGCCGGGTGATCGCGGTCGGCACGACCAGCCTGCGTCTGCTCGAGACGGCAGCCGATGAGTCAGGCCAGCTGCTCCCTTTCGAGGGCGACACGTCGATCTTCATCACGCCGGGCTACCGCTTCCGCGCCATTGATGGGCTGATCACCAACTTCCATCTTCCGCGATCGACTCTGTTCATGCTGGTTTCCGCGCTGATGGGGCTGGAGCGGATGAAAACCGCCTATACGCATGCAATCCAGAAGCGATATCGTTTCTACAGCTATGGCGACGCGAGCCTGCTGCTGCCTCAACCCGAAAAATAGCTCCAAATCACTCTTCCCGTGAGGGCAAGCGAGATCGCGACAAGCAATGGCCGGATCACTTTGCTGCCGAAGCGCATGGCAACGTGGCTTCCGATCCAGCCGCCGAGCATCGAGCCCATCGCCATGCACAAGCCCAACAGCCAAAGCATGTGCCCGCCAATGGCGAACAGGATCACGCTGGCGAGATTGCTTGTGAGATTCAGCAACTTCGTGAGGGCAGTGGCCTTTGTCAGGCCATAGCCGCGCAGCGCGACTAATGATGTCGTGAAGAAAGTGCCCGTCCCAGGCCCAAAAAAGCCATCATAGAAACCGATGCCGCCAGCAATCGGAGCGTAAAGGTCCGGGCCGATGCGGTGATGCGCGTCCTCATCGCTCATCCGCGGAGACATCAGCACATAACCAGCCACCGTGATCAACAAGACGGGAATGATCAGCGCGAGGTCCCCCGTGTCGATCATCTGCACGACAAAGCAGCCCGCTGCCGCGCCGACAAAGGTGAGCAACACCGACAGGCGATTCCGGCGCCAGTCGATCAATCCCTTCCGCATGAAATTGCTGCAGGCGATGCAGGTGCCGCAGACCGACTGCAGCTTGTTCGTAGCGAGGACGTTGATGGGAGGAATGCCGGCGAACAGCATCGCCGGCACGGTGAGCAAGCCGCCACCGCCGGCAATCGCATCGACAAAGCCAGAGCAGACACACACCAGCGTTAGCAGCAGGTAGGTTTCCGGCGCGAGTGACATGCCGGGGCCATACAGGCCCATGGCGTCATCGCAAATCGCTGACTAAGGCAGGCGCGATGACGACACGTTTCGCCTTTTCAATCTCAGCCACTGACGGCGCCGCCCGCACCGGCGTCATCGCCATGGCGCGCGGGACGATTCGTACGCCTGCTTTCATGCCGGTGGGGACCGCCGCGACGGTGAAGGCGATGAAGCCTACCGACGTTCGCGCGACCGGCGCGGACATCATCCTTGGCAACACCTATCATCTGATGCTGCGGCCGGGCGCCGAACGGCTCGCGCGGCTTGGCGGACTGCATCGCTTCATGGCATGGGAAAGGCCGATACTTACCGACAGCGGCGGCTACCAGGTGATGAGCCTTTCGGCGCTGACCAAAGCGAGCGAAGCCGGCGTGGCATTCGCAAGCCATCTCGATGGCTCAAAGCATATGCTGACGCCGGAGCGATCGATGGAGATCCAGCGGCTGCTCGGCTCTGACATCGTGATGGCCTTTGACGAATGCACCAGGAACGGAGTCGATCGCGACGAGGCCGCGCGATCGATGGAGCGCTCGATGCGCTGGGCCAAGCGCTCCCGAGATGCCTTCGATGCGGGCGGCGATCACGCGGCCCGCGCGGCGTTGTTCGGCATTCAGCAGGGCTCGCTGAATGATGATCTTCGCCGGCAATCTGCCGAGGCGCTGATCGAGATCGGCTTCGATGGCTATGCCGTCGGCGGGCTGGCGGTGGGCGAGGGGCAGGAAGCGATGTTCGCCACGCTCGATTTCGCGACCGGCCAGTTGCCTGCCGACAAGCCGCGTTATCTCATGGGCGTCGGCAAACCCGATGATATCGTCGGTGCGGTGGAACGCGGCATCGATATGTTCGATTGCGTTCTCCCCACCCGGTCCGGCCGCAACGGCCAGGCATTTACCCGCGCAGGCCCGCTCAACATCCGCAATGCGAAATTTGCTGAGGATCAGGCGCCCCTCGACGCGGCTTGCAGCTGCCCGGTATGCGGTACCTGGAGCCGCGCCTATCTCCATCATCTCGTGCGGTCCGGAGAGATATTGGGCGCGATGCTGATGACCGAACATAATCTCTGCTTCTACCAGCAGCTCATGGCCGATCTCCGTGCGGCGATAACGGAGCGACGGCTTGCCGCATTTGCGCAGGATTTCCGCACCAATTATTGTTCGCCACGAGGCGCGGAGTGATCGTTACGCTTCACACCGGCATTGATCTTCGCCCGTAAGAAGCGCACTTTCGAGCCGGCTATATTCCTGCGGGAGAGGGCTATGGCTACGATTGTTCAAAATGCCGGAAGCACGGCGCGCGAAGAACGGTTCTTTTTTACGATCGCCTGCATAATGGCAGCGATCATCGTTGCCGGTTTCTCGTTCAACCTCGCGATGGGCCGTTCGAGCTTTTCGCTTCCACTGATCTATCACGTCCACGCATTCGTCTTTTTCAGCTGGGTCGCGCTCTATGTGGTGCAGAATGCGCTCGTCGCGCGCGATTTGGTCGCCGTTCATCGCAAGCTGGGGTGGCTTTCCCTCGGCTATGTTCCCGTCATGGTAGGGTTGGGGACAGCGGTCGTGTTGAATTCTCTTGCTCGCGGCGGGCCGCCCTTTTTCGCTCAGAACGAATTTCTGTTTGGGAATATCGCCGGTCTCATCACCTTTGCGGGTCTAATTGTCGCCGCTCTGATCCTGCGGCGGCGCACTGATTGGCACCGACGTCTGATGCTCTCCGGCATGGCAATTCTGACGGGTCCAGGCTTTGGCCGGCTCCTGCCCATGCCTCTGTTCATCCCGTGGGCCTGGCAGGTCGCAAATGCTGTCCCCATGCTTTTTGTGTTGGCCGGCATGGTGTTTGACATACGCCGGAACGGTCGTCCGCATTCAGCGTGGATTTGCGCGCTCGCAGCCGTGTTTGGGGTGCAAGCGCTCTCTTATGTGATTGCTTTCAGCTCGTTTGGAGTTTCGACAACCGAACATGTCATTGCAGGTACCCCTGGAGCGCAACGGGGCATGGCCGCATTCTTTCCCGGCTAAAGCGGGCCTCGCAGAGCGAACGGGAAGGGTCTGCGCGCTTCTACCGCCGCGAGGATTGCGCGCTTGCGATCGTCCGTGGCCTGCCCCCATTCCATGATCTCGTCGATCGTGCGGCCGCAGCCCAGGCAAACATCCTGCGCGTCGAGCGTGCAAAGGCGGGTGCAGGGGGACGGGACTGGATTGTCGGTCAGACTGACAGGCCCACATGGAGAAAATCCGGGACTGGGCCGTTCCAGCCCTCGTCGGGACCTTCATCCAAAACCGGTTCGCCGCGGCGCACATCCCGATCGCGTGCGATCTGCGGTTTGGGCTGCTGGCGCGGCGCGGCGGCAGTGTTAGCGGGCACTGCGCTTTGGGGCGCTTGTTCGCTTCTGCCCGCGCGTCGCCGTCCCCTCGATCTGGGTTCGGGAAGTTCGGCCAAAGTCGCACGAGACGCGGATGCCTCCTGGCGACTGCCGATCCGCGGGATCGTCATGCCGGTGAGCTTCTCGATCGCCTGCACGGCCTCGGCATCCTCCGGCGTGACCAGCGAGAATGACGAGCCGGTGGCGCCAGCCCGGCCTGTCCGCCCAATGCGGTGAATATAGTCGTCTGGATGCCACGGCACGTCGAAGTTGAACACGTGGCTCACGCCTTTGATATCGAGCCCACGCGCGGCCACATCCGACGCCACCAGGATGTTGATCTCGCCCGCCTTGAACCGATCGAGCTCACGCAGCCGCTCCGGCTGCTCCATATCGCCATGGATCTGGCTGGCGGCGAAGCCATGCCGCTGGAGGCTCGCGGCAAGCTCGCGCACCGTGGTCTTGCGATTGCAGAAGATAATCGCGGTGTTGACGTCTTCGGAGCGGATGAGCTCCCGCAACACGTCACGCTTGTTGCGCGCCGACGGCACGTCCACGAGCTTCTGGTCGATCGACGTATTCGCGGTAGCAGGGCGGGTGACCTGGATCTGCTTCGGGTTGCTCAGGAATTTGTCCGCGAGCTTCTTGATCGGCGCCGGCATGGTGGCCGAGAAGAGCAATGTCTGCCGATCGCGCGGCAGCTTCGTGCAAATCTCTTCGATATCCGGGATGAAGCCCATATCGAGCATGCGATCGGCTTCGTCGATCACCAGCAGGCTACATCCTGTGAGCAGGATCTTGCCCCGCTGGAACAGATCCATCAGCCGGCCCGGAGTGGCGATCAGCACGTCCACGCCCTTTTCAAGCGCCGCGACCTGATCGCCCATGTTCACGCCCCCGATGAGCAGCGCCATCGAAAGCTTGTGATATTTGCCATATTTCTCGAAATTCTCGGCGACTTGCGCCGCAAGTTCGCGGGTCGGCTCAAGGATCAGCGAGCGCGGCATCCGTGCGCGGCTGCGGCCCTGCGCGAGAATGTCGATCATCGGCAGTACGAAGCTGGCGGTTTTCCCCGTGCCCGTCTGAGCGATACCGATCAGATCCCGCATCATCAGCACGGAGGGGATCGCCTGCGCCTGAATCGGCGTGGGTTCGTTATAGCCCGCTTCGCTTACGGCGCGCAGCAATTCGTCGGATAGGCCGAGATCGGCGAAGGTCATGCGTGATCCGAAAAACGAGCGGCCCAGTTTTGGCGCCGCTTCAATGTTGCGCGCGTGCCGATTGAACATTCCTTTGTCAAGCGAAAGGCGCGTTTTCTGCAGAGTTGCGTAGACCCCGCCGGCCCGATGCAACCGTTGCATAAAGAATGTGCGTCAATGCATCTGGCAGGGATCGCGCAATCGGCGCAGAGCGGAGGTGTCGAATGAAGCAGGGGTTTGGCATGAGCAAGGCACCGGTACGGCGAGACAACCGCGCCTTGATAGGTGCAATGCTTTTTTCGCTCGTGATCATAGCGCGATTTTACGGTGCAATAGCCTAAGCCACCTGCGACATCGCCGACCGGTATGTGGGATCAACGCCGCGGGATCAGCTTCTTGAATCGGGTGATCTCGCATTCGCCGCCCGAACGGGCGTGGATGGCGTCCCGATCCGCGCAGATCATCCCGTCCTCGCCGGGCTTTAGGTAGAAGCCGTTGTAATAATCGAGGGCGGGGCAGGAGGATTCGAGCTGGGCGCGCAAACGCGGCCCGCCCGGAAGAATGAAATCCACGGTCTGCGGATCCATCAGCACCGCACCTGCAATGCCTTGCAGCGGCATGCATTTCGGGCCTGGCCGCTCCCGCCATCGCATCGGAGCGGGATCCGGCGCGACACGGCTTGGAATTCGGACGATCACGCGCTCATGGATGATCACCTGCGCGAACTGGACTGGCGGCTCGGTGCGAGGGGGATTTGCGGCGAAAGCGATCCCACCGGCTGCGAGCATCGCTAAAATCACGATGTTGCGTCCATGCTTCCGCCGGTGTCCCACGCTTACTCGATCCTCATTGGCCGCAGAAGCTGCCTTCGTCTATAGCCTAGCGGAATGAATCTGAACGACGCCAGTCCCGCACTGCTTCAGCAATTGAAGCAGAGGCTTGGCCCGAAAGGCTTTACCGACGACCTTCACGATATGTCGGCATGGCTCACGGACTGGCGCGGCCGGATAACAGGTGGCGCGGCGGCAATGCTTTCGCCGGCCAGCCGCGACGAAGTCGCCGACATCGTCCGTTTGGCCGCGGCGGAGCGCGTGCCGATTGTCCCCCAGGGCGGCAACACCTCCATGGTCGCAGGTGCCACGCCGCGATCCGGCTCGTTGCTCCTGTCGCTGCGCCGGATGAACAGGATCCGTGCGCTGCAGCCCGAGGAGAATGTGGCGATCGCCGAGGCAGGCGTGATCCTGAGCGATTTGCATCGTGCGGCCGGAAATGTCGGCAGGCGCTTTCCGCTTTCGCTTGCGGCGAAAGATTCCGCGACGGTCGGTGGCCTCATCTCGACAAATGCGGGCGGTACCCAGGTGCTGCGTTTCGGGCCGATGCGTGCGCTCGTGATGGGGATCGAGGTGGTCTTACCCGATGGCAGCCTGTTCGAGGGATTGTCCGCCTTGCAGAAAGACAATCGCGGCTATGATCTCCGCCAGTTGTTTGCCGGAGCAGAGGGGACGCTTGGCATCATCACCGCCGCGGCGCTGCGGCTGGAGCCGGCGATTGAGCAGCGGGTGGTCGTCTGGGCAGGATTGAGCAGCCCGGAGCTTGCGCTTCAGGCGTTGCGCGCGTTGGAGCGCCGGCTTGGCGACGCCGTCGAAGGGTTCGAGCTCGTGCCGGATCAAGCCCTGGCGCTGGTTCTCAAGCATATCGACCGGATGCGCGCGCCGCTGGGCGGCTCGCATGCTTGGCACGTGCTCGTCGAGGCGGTGTTCCCTCACGAGGCCAAAGCGAATGATCAGGTGGAACGCGCGCTTGCTGATCTGATCGAGCAGGGCATCGTCGAGGATGCCGCCATTGCTGCCAATGAGGCGCACGCAGAGGCTTTCTGGGCATTGCGCGAGAATATCTCCGAAGCCGAACGGCTCGATGGCATCTCGGTCAAACATGACATTTCCGTGCCGGTATCGGTCATGCCCGCTTTCATGCAATCGGCCGCGCACGCGGTGGAGGCGGCCTTCGCCGGCGCGCGCGTGCTAGCATTCGGTCATCTCGGCGACGGGAATGTCCATTTCAACGTGCGAAGTCCGGAGGGGCTGGCCCCTCAGGGCTGGTTCGATGCCAACAACGAGCCCGTGAGCCGCATGGTGCACGATCTGGTCACCGAAGCAGGCGGCTCCATTTCGGCCGAACATGGCATTGGCCAGCTCAAGCTTGCAGAATTTGCCCGGCTTGGGGGGGCCACGCGCCTCGCGGCGCTGCGGGCCATCAAGCATGCGCTCGATCCGATCGGGATTATGAATCCGGGCAAGCTTGTGCCGCTTGCTTCTGTCACATCTGCGCCATAGAGCCGGCGGCAACCATCAGACCCAGGCAAGGGCGTTCATCGTTTCAGGAGATTCATTATCATGGCGACCGCACCCAATTTCGGGCTGCCTCTCTTCTACAATCAGCTCGAGCCGCTTTCGAGCAGCGCCCATGGCGCCTGGAAGGCGCGTCGTATGGAGTCGGCTCCTTTTCTCGCGCAGACTCATGCGGTGCCGCTGACGGTTGAGGAGTTTGCCCTGGCGCAGCGCCACTTCCCGATCGTGTTCTCGGTCGGTGACAATCCGGTGCCGTTGGCGCTGATGGGCCTTAACGAAGGCGTGAATGTGTTCGTCGACGATGAGGGCAAGCTGACGAGTGAGGTCTATGTACCCGCCTATGTGCGGCGCTATCCGTTCATGCTGGCAAGGCTGCGCCCCGAGGTGGACGAGCTTTCGCTTTGCTTCGATCCGACTGCCGATGCGATCGGCGCGTTCGAGGAGGGTGAGGCTCTGTTCGAGGATAATCAACCGAGCGAGACCACCAAGCAGATCCTCGGCTTTTGCGAAAATTTCGAGCAAGCCGGCATGCAGACCGGTGCCTTCATGAAGGAACTGGCCGATAACAAGCTGCTGATCGATGGCGAGGTGTCAATCCAGCCCGAGGGATCTGCGCAGCCGTTCGTCTATCGCGGCTTTCAGATGATATCCGAAGATGCGCTCAAAAATTTGCGCGGTGACGTGGCGCGCAAGATGATCCAATCCGGATTGCTGCCGCTGGTTTACGCGCATCTCTTCTCGCTCTCGCTGATCCGGGACGTTTTTGCGCGCCAAATGCAGCTCGGCAAGGTGCCGACGCCAACGCTTCAGCCGGTCAGCTGAGTTTCTGAATATAGGTGACTTCGCATCGGTTTCACGCCGCAGACAAAGGGTCGGTCGCCTTCCATGACTCTTCGCACGCGATAGCCGTTGCGATCCGGGTCGACGGAGCGGATACCGCCGACCTTCTGATCGTCACCCCGGCGTGAGGGAGCGGCTCAGGCCGCTTCGAGTTCATCCTCGTCGGCGTTCTGGACTGGACCGCTGTCCTGACCCTTGGCAGACACGTCGCGGTCGACGAATTCGATGATCGCCATCGCTGCCGCGTCCGACGGGCGAATCCCGGCCTTGATCACGCGGGTGTAGCCGCCATTACGGCCGGCATAGCGCTCTGCCAGCACCTCGAACAGCTTCTTGAGCTGGGTCTCGTCGAGCAGGCGAGCGTGGGCGAGGCGACGGTTGGAAAGGCCGCCCTTCTTGGCCAGGGTCACCAGCTTCTCGACATAGGGGCGAAGCTCCTTCGCCTTGGCTAGCGTGGTCGTGATCTGCTCATGCTTGATGAGCGCTGCCGCCTGGTTGCGAAACAGGGCGGCGCGATGGCTTGCGGTGCGCTGAAGTTTACGACCGCCGACGCGATGACGCATGATAATCTTCCTTCGTTCGTCTGGGGGCCGTTTAGCGGGTTCCATCAAAGTACTACTTTGATGGGTGCCTGCTGGTACCCCTAGCCAGGCGGTGCATAGGGCCACCGCCCTTAGCCCTGACCCTCCCCCAAAGTGGAGAGGGAAATTGATTAGAACTCCTGTTCGAGCTTCTTGGCCATTTCCTCAATATTTTCAGGTGGCCAGCCCGGGATTTCCATGCCGAGTCTCAAACCCATCGAGGCCAGGACCTCCTTGATCTCGTTGAGCGACTTGCGGCCGAAATTCGGCGTGCGCAGCATCTCCGCTTCAGTCTTCTGCACGAGATCGCCGATATAAATGATGTTGTCGTTCTTGAGGCAGTTGGCCGAACGGACCGACAGCTCGAGCTCGTCCACCTTCTTGAGCAGGTAACGATTGATCTGGTTGGTATCCTGCGCAGGCTCGAGATGCCCGCCCATCGCCGGCGCGGCCATGCCGACCGTCGTGGAGGCAGCGACCAGACCATCGTCGAAGTGGACGAAGAGCTGAAGCTGGTCCTGCAGGATGCGCGCCGCATAAGCCAGCCCATCCTCCGGCGTCACCGTGCCGTCGGTTTCGACGGTCAGCGTGAGCTTGTCATAGTCGAGTTCCTGGCCGACGCGGGTGTTTTCAACCTTGTATGCGACCTGGCGGACCGGCGAGTAAAGCGCATCGACCGGGATCAGGCCAATCGGCGCGTCGGCCGGACGGTTCGAGGCAGCCGGGACATAGCCTTTGCCGACATCGGCGGTCAGTTCCATGTTGAGGGTCGCGCCCTCGTCAAGATGGCAGATCACCAGATCGGGATTCATCACCTCGATGTCGCCTGAGGTTGCGATGTCGCCGGCGGTCACTTCCGCCGGACCGGTCGCAGAGAGCTGGAGCCGCTTCGGCCCTTCGCCCTGCATCCGCAGCGCGATCTGCTTCACGTTGAGCACGATGTCGGTCACATCCTCGCGCACGCCAGCGAGCGAGGAAAATTCGTGAAGGACATTCTCGATCTTGATCGAGGTGACGGCCGCGCCCTGCAGCGACGACAGCAGCACCCGGCGTAGCGCATTGCCCAGCGTCAGGCCGAAGCCGCGCTCCAGCGGCTCGGCGACGAAGGTCGCCTTGCGCTTGCCATCGCCTCCGGCCTTCTTCTCAAGGCCGTTGGGCTTTTTCATTTCCTGCCAGTTCTTTGCATTGACAGTCACTAGTTGGTCCCCTTGGGGTTGGGCCGGACCGGTCCGGCCGTGGAAATTTTGGGACAACGGAGGCGCGTCCGCCTCCGCCAACTCACACGCGGCGGCGCTTGGACGGGCGGACGCCGTTGTGCGGGATCGGGGTCACGTCGCGAATCGAGGTGATGTGGAAGCCGACCGCCTGAAGCGCGCGCAGCGCGCTTTCGCGGCCCGAGCCGGGACCCTTCACCTCGACTTCGAGGGTGCGGACGCCATGCTCGGCCGCCTTCTTGCCCGCATCCTCAGCAGCAACCTGGGCTGCATAGGGCGTTGATTTGCGGCTGCCCTTGAAGCCCATCATGCCCGCCGACGACCAGGCGATCGCATTGCCCTGCGCGTCGGTGATGGTGATCATGGTGTTGTTGAAGCTGGCGTTCACATGCGCGACGCCGGCGGTGATGTTCTTGCGCTCGCGCCTACGAAGGCGCTGAGGTTCGCGTGCCATTTGTTTATCCTAACCCTAAACCTGCTCGGTTGCTGTTGCTGTACGGTAAGAGAAGTGTCTCGCGGCCATCCCCCGGATGGCCACTCACTTACTTCTTCTTGCCGGCGATCGGCTTAGCCTTGCCCTTGCGGGTGCGCGCATTGGTGTGCGTGCGCTGGCCGCGAACCGGCAGGCCCTTGCGATGACGAAGCCCGCGATAGCAGGCGAGGTCCATCAGCCGCTTGATGTTCATCGCGACTTGGCGACGAAGATCGCCTTCGACCGTATAGCCCGCATCAATCGTTTCACGGATCTGAAGGACTTCCTGATCGCTCAGGTCCTGAACGCGACGCTCCGGCGTGATGCCGAGCTTGGCGGTGATCTCCTTGGCTTTGGTGCGCCCAATGCCGTGGATATAGGTAAGCGCAATCTCCACGCGCTTGTTGGTCGGGATATTGACGCCCGCAATACGTGCCACTGTGCTGTTCTCCTCGCTCCACAGGACGGGTGGCATCCCGCCCCATCTCGACGCTTGCAATTCCCGCCACGGACGATAGCGGCGCGCGCTGCAAGCGCCGCCGGTGCCGGACGTGTGGGATCGGGCGCATCTAGGGATGTTGGAATTGGCTGTCAAGCGCCGCTCGACGCGTTAAGACGGGCCGTGGCGACGCGGGATATTGTTGCAGGCTTGTCAGTCGCAGGGCTGATGTTGCCAGAAGCGGTGGCTTATGCCGGCATCGCCGGCTTGCCGCCACAGCGGGCGCTCACCGCAGCGGTTGCCGGCTGTTTGGTCTATGTGCTGGTCGGCCGAAGCCGCTTCGCGATCGTATCGCCGACCTCCTCTTCGGCGGCGATTCTCGCTGCCGCACTTGCGTCCTTTCCGGGAGAGGCGGCGGCCAGGCTGGCGCTTGCAACGCTGGCCGTGTTCCTGACAGGACTGTTTTTCTGTGCGGCGGCGAGCGTCCGGCTGGGCGGGCTGACCGGCTTCATCTCGCGTCCGGTGCTGCGTGGCTTCGCCTTTGGCCTCGCGGTCACCATCATCATCCGGCAGCTTCCCTCAATCTTTGGTGTCCCTGTCGGGGGCGGCGCGGTTTTCGATATGGTCGGCGCACTCTTTGCCAGCGCCGGCCATTGGCATGGCGCAAGCATCGCAACCGGCACTGCGGCGCTTGCCATTCTCCTCTTGCTCAGGCGCCTGCCGTTGGTTCCAGGCGCGTTTGTGGTACTGGTGGGAGGCATCGGCGCCTCTGCGTTGCTCAATCTTCCGGGATATGGCGTGAATGTCGTCGGCCCGATCGATCTCAGCCTATCTTGGCCGGAACTTCCGCAGGTCGACTGGCGCATCTTTTCACGAATCGCACAGATCACGCTGCCGCTCGTGCTCATGCTGTTTGCCGAAAGCTGGGGCACGATGCGGGCGATGGCGCTGCGCCACGGCGATGTCGTCGAGCCTAATCGCGAGCTGATGGCGCTCGGCTTCGCCAATCTCGCAGCGGCCGCGGTGCAGGGCATGCCGGTCGGCGCTGGCTTTTCTGCGGGTTCCATGAACGAAGCTGCAGGCGCGCAGTCCCGCGCGGCAGCAGCGCTCGCGGGCGCAACACTGGCCCTGCTCGTGCTGGTGGCCGGAAACTTCATCGCGCTGCTGCCGCAGCCGGTGCTGGCAGCCGTGGTCATTGCCGCGCTCACCCACGCGCTCGATCCCAGTCCTCTGCTTCGCCTGTGGAAGCTGCGGCGCGATCAATATGTGGCGCTGGGCGCGGCGGCGGGCGTGTTCGTGCTCGGCGTGCTCAACGGCATGCTGTTCGCGATTGCGCTGTCGCTGATCGCATTGATTCGGCGGATCGCGTCGCCGCAGCTCATGCGGCTGGGGCGGCTTGATGACAGCCATGATTTCGTCGACATCGCCCGCCACCCGGATGCCGTCCAACCTTCCGGCATTGCGATCTGGCGGCCGGCGGAGCCGCTGTTCTTCGGTAACGCGGAACGCGTGTTGGGCTGCATCGCCGAGCAGCAGGCCAAGGAACCCGCGATCAAGGCAATCATCCTCAGCCTGGAGGAAAGTTTCGACCTCGACAGCACCGCGGCGGACAGCTTGGTAGAGTTCGACAAGCAGATGCAAATGCGCGGTACACGCGTCCAGCTCGCGCGCGTGCGCGATCATATTCGCGACCTGCTCGAGGCCGCCGGGGCGCACGGCTTGGTAAGGAGGTCGAGCTACAGCGTGGACGATGCCGTAGTAAGCCTCATGGAAAGCAAACGAGGATGATGCGCAACACGCCAGAGCCATTGCTCCACCCGGTCGCGGTCGACGAATTGCGCCCGACGCAGTTGACCGTCGGCTATCGTGAAGTCGAGCACAAGCGCGCGCAGTGGCGTGAACGTGCGGAGCGTGACGGCCCGGAATTTCTCGGGCGCCACATGATTCCTGTGGTGATCGGGCCGAAGAACAGGATGCATCTCATCGACCATCATCATCTCGCCCGTGCGCTTTACGACGAGGGCGTCAAACATGTGCTGGTCAGCATCGTCGCCGATCTTCATGCGCTCGACAAGCGCGCGTTCCGGACGTTCCTCGACAATCGCAACTGGCTGCATCCATTTGATTCCCATGGGCGGCGTCAGCGGTATAATGCCCTGCCAAAGCATGTGGCCAAGCTGGAGGACGATCCCTTCCGATCATTGGCCGGCGCCGTCCGGCGCGCGGGCGGATTCGCGAAAGTGGACACCCCTTATTCCGAATTTCTATGGGCAGATTTCTTTCGCCGCCGCATCGACCGTCATGAGGTCGAGGAACGATTCGACGACGCCGTGGTCCATGCTTGCGAAATAGCCAACTCGAAGGATGCAAGCTATTTGCCGGGCTGGGCGGGCATAGACGACTGACGATCTCAGGCCTTGATGATCCCGAGCACCACGACCGACGCGATCAGCAGCGCAAGCCCGATCAGGAACACGAGATCGGCCAAATGCTCCAGCCGCGTTTCCTCGCGTTGCGAACGCAGCGACATATAGGAAAGGAAACAGCTTATCGCGAAACAGATCGCCCCGCCCCAGGCGATCTCGTCCGTGAATGTCTGTGCGGAGCGGTTGGAGATATGCAGCCCCGCGATGATCAGCAGTGCAATGCCGAGCAGGTTGGAGGCGGCGCCGAGAATATGGTGCGATCTAGGCATTCTCGGCTGCACCGAGAATTAAGGCTGGATTGCAGGCCATCGCCACTTGCAGCTCCTCATCCCTTGATGATGTGGTTCGGCACGGGCTGGCTCGATTGCACGTCCTCCCTGAACGCCAACGGAACGTCTTTGCGGTAGGAATGCAGTCGATCTGATCAGGTCCCGGACGGATCAAGCCTTCCAGTGGCTGCAAGATGGTCGCAGAGCCGGTCGATCGCCACATGCTGGCTTGCGAGCATCTTTTGTCGTGCGGTCGCTACGTCGAACCATAAGGCGCGGTCGATTTCGGGAAAGCTTTGCATCCGCCCGCTCCTCGGAGGCCACTCCATCTCAAAGCGATTGCTGACCAGCGACGCCGGATCGAATTCAGCCTCCGCCGCAAAAAGATGGACCTGCTTCCCGCCGGCCTGACGGAAGGCTCCCAGGGCAAGGAGTGGCCGATCGATCGCCAGCCCGATCTCCTCCTCCACTTCCCGCAAGGCGGCTAACTCGGGCGCTTCGCTCTCGTCGATCGCGCCCTTCGGAATCTGCCACGCTCCGTCATCCTTGTTGCGCCAGAACGGGCCGCCGGGATGAACGAGCAGCAGACGGAGTTCGCGGCCTTCGTACCGGTAAAGCAGAATGCCGGCGCTCGGCTGGCGCGGCGATACGGTTCGCACCGTCAATCCAGCGCGGCCCGTGCAGCATCCCAGTTCTGGCCGTCATAAGCGCGGATAGTTGCGTCGAGGCCGTGACCTTCGTCGAGGCAGCGATAGTTGATGCTGATCCCATCGGGATGCGAGCGTGGCCGGTAGAAGCTCTTGATGCCGCATTGCTTGCAGAAGATGTGCCGCGCCGTCCCGGAGCCGAATCGATAGGTGCTGGTTTCGCCCTGTCCTTCGATCAGGCGAAAGCGCGTGTCGGGAACGATCAGATGTAGATAACCCGTCATCGAGCAGATCGAACAATTGCAATCGAGCAGCTCGACCGGCCCTTCGGGAATATCGGCCTCAAAGCGGATCAGGCCGCAATGGCAGCCGCCGCTGACCGTGATCATTCGACCGTTACCGATTTGGCGAGGTTGCGCGGCTGATCGACATCGGTGCCCTTGGCGACGGCGACGTGATAAGCCAGCAATTGCACCGGGATGGCGTAGACGATCGGCGCGATTAGCGGATGGACCTTGGGCATAGTGATGGTAGCGATGCAGCCTTCGCCCGCGGCCTCGATGCCGTCATAATCCGAAATCAGGACGACCTTGCCGCCGCGCGCGCGGACTTCCTGCATGTTTGACACCGTCTTTTCAAACAGCGGGCCGGAGGGCGCGATCACGATGACGGGAACATTCTCGTCAATGAGCGCGATCGGCCCGTGCTTCATCTCGCCCGCCGCATAGCCTTCGGCGTGGATGTAGCTGATTTCCTTGAGCTTGAGCGCGCCTTCGAGTGCGAGCGGATAATCTGTGCCGCGGCCGAGATAGAGCACGTCGCGCGCGCCGGCGATGGTATGCGCCATCGCCTCAATCGCCTCGTCATAAGCCAGCGCGCCGTTGATCGCTGCAGGCGCCTCGGCGAGGTGACGGACGACTTCCTTTTCCTCTCTCGGCTCAAGCCGCCCCTTCGCGCGGGCCAGGTTGGCGGCGAACGCAGCCAGAACCGCGAGCTGGCAGGTGAACGCCTTTGTGGAGGCGACGCCGATTTCGGGCCCGGCATGGGTGGGCAGCAGCAGATCCGCCTCGCGTGCCATCGTGCTGGTCGGCACGTTGACGACGGCGGCGATCTTCTGGCCCTCCGAGCGGGCGTGGCGGAGCGCGGCGAGCGTATCGGCCGTTTCGCCCGACTGGCTGATGACGATCATCAGACCGCCTGCCTCCATCACCGGCGCGCGGTACCGGAATTCCGAGGCGACATCGAGATCAACCGCCACCCGGGCGAACTGCTCGAACCAATATTTGGCGACCATGCCGGCGTAGAAGCTGGTGCCGCATGCAACGATCGTGACGCGACTGATCGTCGAAAGATCGAAATCGGGGATCGGCAGCGACACTTGGTCGTCGAGGCGGCGCAGATAGGATTTGAGCGTCTGCGCGACCACGATCGGCTGCTCGTAAATCTCCTTGAGCATGAAATGGCGGTGATTGCCCTTGTCTACCGACAGGCCGGTAACGCCAGACAGCACGATTGGGCGCTCGACCGGCCGGTCGTTGCGATCGTAGATCTGCGTGACTTCGCGCGTAATGACGACCCAGTCGCCCTCTTCGAGATAGGAGATCCTCTGGGTGAGCGGCGCGAGCGCGAGCGCGTCCGAGCCCAGATAGGTCTCATTCTCGCCATAGCCCACCACGAGCGGAGAGCCGAGACGCGCGCCGATCAGCAGGTCCGGATTCTGGCGGAACAGGATCGCCAGCGCGAAGGCGCCATGGAGCCGCTTGAGATTGGTCCGTACCGCCTCGACTGGATCGACACCTTTTTCGACGTCGGCGGAAATAAGGTGGGCGACGACTTCAGTGTCGGTCTGGCTTTCGAACCTGCGTCCTTGAGCGATCAGTTCCTCACGGAGCGGTTTGAAATTCTCGATGATGCCGTTGTGGACCAGCGCGACCTCGCCGGTTGCATGGGGATGCGCATTATCCTGCGTCGGCGCACCGTGGGTGGCCCAGCGGGTATGGGCAATGCCGATCAGGCCGGGAAGCGGCTCGGCGGCCAGCTTCTTCGCCAGATTGTCGAGCTTGCCCTCGGCGCGGCGGCGATCGAGCAGTCCATCATGGATCGTGCAGATGCCCGCCGAATCATAGCCGCGATATTCGAGCCGCCTCAGCCCGTCGAGCAGGCGCTGGCTGACCTCGTCGGAACCGACGATGCCGATGATGCCGCACATCTAGCCCTTCTTCCTTTCCGCCTTGCGGGGAGTCATGATCGCGCGGAACGAAGCGGCCCAACCGGGCTTGGCCTCCTGCACGCTGCGCGAAATCGCCAGCGAATCCGGCGCAACATCATGAGTCACGACCGAGCCCGCCGCGACGATCGCACCCTTGCCGACCGTCACCGGCGCAACCAGCGCGCTGTTCGACCCGATGAACGCGCCTTCGCCAATAACGGTGCGATATTTGAGGAATCCATCATAGTTACAGGTGATCGTCCCGGCGCCGACATTGGCGTTGGCGCCGACTTCCGCGTCGCCGATATAGGTGAGGTGATTGGCCTTGGCGCCCGGCCCCAAGGTCGCGCCTTTCACCTCGACGAAATTGCCGATCTTCGCGCCCTCGCCGATCTTCGCGCCGGGCCTTAGCCGGGCGAACGGACCAATCTCGGCTCCCTTCTCGATCGCGGCGCCCTCGATATGGCTGAAGGCGTGAATGATTGCGCCATCGCCGACGGTTACGCCCGGGCCGAAGAAGACGTTCGGTTCGATCACGACATCCCGCCCGATGACGGTATCGTGCGCGAACCAGACGGTTTCCGGCGCGATCAGGGTCGCGCCCTCGTCCATTGCCTGCTTGCGCCTGCGCTGCTGCCATTCGGCTTCGACTGCGGCCAGTTCGCTTCGGCTGTTCACGCCCGCCACCTCCCACGCTTGCGCCTCGATCACTGCCGAGCGTCGCCCTTCGGCGAGCCCCAGCATGACGATATCGGGCAGATAATATTCGCCGGCGGCATTTTCATTGCTCACCTTTTTGAGCAACCGCCACAGATCGGCTGAGCGCACCGCCATCAGCCCGCTATTGCAAAGCGTTATCGCGCGCTCTGCTTCGCTCGCATCCTTATATTCCACCATTTTCTCGATGGCGCCCTCGGCATTGGCGATGATGCGGCCATAGGCGAGCGGATCAACCGGACGGAAGCCGAGGACCACCGACAAGGGCTTGTCTCCGGCATTGAGTCGTTCAAGCATCGCCTGCACGGTTTCGAGCGAAGGCATCGGCACGTCGCCATAGAGGATGAGAATGTCGCCCTCGAAGCCGGACAGCGCCGCCTCCGCCTGCTGGACGGCATGGCCCGTGCCAAGCTGCGGCTCCTGCACCATCACTTGAATGCCATGCGCGCTCACCGCTGCTTCGACCTGTTCGCGCTGGCTGCCGACAACGACGATTTTGGCGGCAGGCCGAAGCTGGTCCACAGTTGCGATCAGATGCGCGAGCATCGGCCGCCCGGCCAACAGATGCAGCACTTTGTGCCGGTCCGACTTCATCCGTGTGCCCTTGCCGGCGGCGAGGATGATGACGGCGAGGGGAGGGAACGACATGCTGGCGCCTTGCCATGGAAAGCTTGCCATTTCCATATGCTGCGCGGCATGGCGGCGCGATGAACGGATTTCCCTTTTCTGTGGTCGTCTTCGATCTCGATGGAACGCTTGCCGATACCGCGCCCGATCTTACGGCCGCGCTCAATCACAGCTTGATCCAACTTGGCCGACCGACTGTCCCCGAGGAGACCGTGCGTCACATGGTTGGCCACGGCGCGCGAGCATTGCTGCAGAAGGGATTGGCAGCGACGGGCGAGGTCAGCGAGAGCCTGATCGACCAGGGTTTTCCGATTTTCCTCGATTATTATGCGGACCATATCTGTGATCGCAGCACGGCTTTTCCTGGCCTTGAGGCGGCACTGGATGAGCTGTCCGGCATCGGCGTGAAGCTGGCAGTATGTACGAACAAGCTGGAGCGGCTGAGCCGCCTATTCCTCGATGCGATCGGCTGGGGCAATCGGTTCGATGGGCTGGTGGGTGGGGACACGCTCGCCGTGCGCAAGCCCGATCCCGCGCCGCTGCTGGAAGCGATCGCGCGCTCGGGCGGCGGGCGTGCGGCCTTCGTGGGCGATTCGATTACCGATACGAGCACGGGCCGGAACGCAGGCATTCCGACGGTCGCGGTAAGTTTCGGCTTTTCTGACCAGCCAGTGGAGCAGTTGGGGGCAGACCGCGTGATCGATCATTTCGACGAGCTGATCGGTGCGTTGGGCAGCCTTGTATAGAGCGTGACGGTTGCGGATGGCCTGTTAGCAGGTTGTTGATAAAGTCGGCTCGGACTTCTCATATTGTATCCCCGCGAAGGCGGGGATCCATAAACTCCAGTGTTTGCGCGAAATACGCAGGGTTGGGAGCATCTGGATCCCCGCCTACGCGGGGATACGAAGAGTTTTTCAACAGCCTGTTAGCGCTCAAAAGAAACCGCCCCGCTTGCGCGGGACGGTTCCTGCCTTTCACGGTGACGTGATCGTTCAGCCCTCGGCGGGCGTGTCTTCTGTAGCAATTTCGCCGGGCTCGGCGTTGGGATCATAGGCTTCGGTGAAGCCAGCCTCCTCACGCTCGAACATCTGCGCCATGACGTCGACACCTTGTGCCTGCAGATCGGCTTCCTCAGGCGAGCGGGCGACATTCACCTTCACGGTGATTGCAACCTCCGCGTGAAGAACGACCTTAACCTCAGCAACGCCGATCGCCTTGATCGGGCGGTCGAGCACGATCGCGGACTTGGCAACCTTATGGCCTTCGGCTTCCAAAGCCTCGGCGAGGTCACGGGCCGAAACTGATCCGTAGAGCTGGCCAGTGTTGGAAGCCTGGCGGATCAGGGTCAGCGTGGTGCCGTCGATCTTCTTGGCTTCCTTCTCGGCATCCCCGCGGCGGGCCGCGTTATCGGCCTCGATCTTGGCGCGATTGCTTTCGAAGATCTTCTTGTTGGCGTCATTGGCGCGGAGCGCCTTGTTGCGCGGCAGCAGATAGTTGCGCGCGAATCCAGCCTTGACCGAAACGACGTCGCCAATCTTGCCTAGCTTCTCGACACGTTCGAGCAGGATCACATCCATGTGCGGTCCTTCCTTTATTTCACGATATAGGGGAGCAAGCCGAGATGCCGGGCGCGCTTGATCGCCTGGCCTAGCTCGCGCTGCTTCTTGGCGGAAACCGCAGTGATGCGGCTCGGGACGATTTTGCCGCGCTCCGACACGAAGCCCTGGAGCAGGCGGACGTCCTTATAATCGATCTTGGGCGCGTCCTTCGCGGAGAAGGGGCAGCTCTTGCGGCGGCGGAAAAACGGGCGTGCCATGTTTCTTATCCTTCCCTAGCCATCTCATAATCGTCGCGGTCGCGACGTCCGCGCTCTTCGCGGCGGCTACGGTCACGCTCCTGACGGCGCATCATCGCCGACGGGCCTTGCTCATGCGCATCGACGCGGATGGTCATGTAGCGGATCACGTCTTCGTTCAGCGAAGCCTGCCGTTCGATTTCCGCGATGATCGGCGCGGGCGAGTCGATCTCGAGCATCACATAGTGCGCCTTGCGGTTCTTCGCGATGCGATAGGCGAGGCCACGCAGACCCCAGGTCTCGGTCTTGACGACCTTGCCGTTCCCGTCCTCGACGATTTTGGCGGCAGCTTCCGCCAGCGCGTCAACCTGAGCCTGAGCCAGATCCTGACGCGCGAGAAACACATGCTCGTAAAGCGGCATGGTGCGCATTTCCTTCCATCTGTGCCGATCGCTGACGCCCTGCGAATAGGAACGCCCCTCCGGCTGTCCTCAAAACAACCAAGGGGCGGAAGGATGGCCCTCCGCCCCGGTTGCCGCGCCTATGGCGGAAAGCGCATGGAAAAGCAAGCGCCGCCTGTTCCGCCTCTCGCCGCTTTGATGTAGAGTTGCACATTCGCATGCTGGGAGACTGGCAATGGCTACCGCTGCTGCAATCGATCATACCAAGCTGGAAGCTTTCATGGGCAAGATGATCGGCGACATGTCGGCCGCGATGAGTGGCGCCCTTGTTATCGTCGGCGCGAAATCGGGGTTGTACAAAGCCCTCGCGCGAGGGCGCGCCACGTCAGCCGAACTTGCGGAGCGAAGCGGCTTATTCGAACGCTACGTCCGCGAATGGCTCGCCGCGCAGGCGGCATCGGGCTTCGTGGACTATGATGCCGACAGTGGGCGCTACTCAATGGGTCCGGAACAGACGGCAGCGCTCGCCGACTCGAATTCGCCGGTCTACGTCGCGGATGCGTTCGAAGTCATTTCCTCGGCCTATATCGACGAACCGAAAATCACGGCTGCGTTCAAGTCGGGCCGGGGCGTGGGTTGGCATGAGCATCATGAATGCCTGTTCCGGGGCACCGAGCGCTTTTTCAGGACCGGCTATCGTGCCAACCTGCTTTCAAGCTGGCTGCCAGCGCTCGATGGTGTCGTCGAGAAACTGGAGCGCGGTGCGCGCGTGGCCGATATCGGTTGCGGCCATGGCGCCTCCACCATCCTGATGGCGGGCGCTTTTCCGAACAGCCGGTTCACCGGCTACGACTATCATGACCCATCGATCGAGCGGGCGCGGCAGGCGGCGGAAGAAGCCGGGGTGCGCGGCAATATCAGCTTTGAGGTGGCGAGCGCCAAGGAGGCACCTCCAGGCGATTTTGATCTGGTCGCCTGTTTCGATTGCCTGCACGATATGGGCGATCCGGTTGGCGCGAGCCGGCATATCCGGGAGATGCTGAAACCCGACGGCACGTTCATGCTGGTGGAGCCGTTCGCGCATGACGAGTTGACGGATAATCTCAACCCGGTGGGACGCATGTTCTATTCGGCCTCGACGATGATCTGCACGCCTGCGTCGCTCTCACAGGAAGTGGGGCTCGGGCTTGGCGCCCAGGCCGGCGAGCGGCGGCTTACCGAGGTGCTCAAGGAGGCGGGGTTCACGCGAATTCGCCGCGCGGCCGAAACGCCGTTCAATCTGATTATCGAAGCACGCCCATAATCGCGACACGTCCGCGGACGTCCAGCCGGTTGACCTGAGTCTCCGCGGTGCCTAGTCGCGCGGGTCTTGCAATCAGGATGAGAGATCATGCGTGCATTCATTTTCCCGGGGCAGGGCAGTCAATCGGTCGGCATGGGCAAGGCGCTTGCCGATGCGAGCAGCGCCGCGCGGGAAGTGTTCCAGGAAGTTGACGACGCACTCGGCCAGAATCTGTTTCGGTTGATGAGCGAGGGGCCGGAGGCCGAATTGACGCTGACCGAAAACGCCCAGCCCGCCATCATGGCCAACGCCATCGCGACGTTGCGCGTGCTGGAGAGGGAAGGCGGCATCCGTGTCGCCGACAAGGCAGCCTTCGTGGCGGGCCATAGCCTTGGCGAATATACGGCGCTGTGCGCGGCCGACGCGCTTGATCTTTCGACCACGGCGAAGCTGCTCAAGCTGCGCGGGCAGGCGATGCAGGCTGCGGTGCCCGTCGGTCAGGGCGCGATGGCTGCGTTGCTTGGCGTCGAGCTCGATGACGCCGTTGCGATCGCAGAGGCAGGCGCGCAGGGCGGCGTCTGCACCGTCGCCAATGACAATGCCCCTGGGCAGGTCGTAATTTCGGGCAATAAGGCGGCGGTGGACCGCGCGATCGCTATCGCCAAGGAACGCGGCAAGAAGGCGATGGCGCTGCCAGTCTCCGCACCTTTCCACTGTCCGCTGATGCAGCCGGCCGCCGATGCGATGGAAAAAGCCATTGCGAATGTGAATCTGCGCGGGCCGCTGGTTCCGGTCTACGCCAATGTGACCGCCCAACCGGTGGATGAGCCCGAGGCAATCGGCCGGCTGCTCGTCGAGCAGGTGACTGGCCTCGTGCGCTGGCGCGAAAGCGTTCTGGCGATGGAGTTGGCTGGGGTGACGTTATTTGTCGAGTTCGGCGGCAAAGTGTTGAGCGGCATGGTCAAGCGCATCGCCAATGAGGCGCAGCCACTGAGCATCGTCACAATGGGGGACATTGAAGCGCTGGCCAAAACGATCTGACGGCGCGTCGGTCCGGTTGGTCATAGGCGCGGTCATAGGAGAATGATGAGAATGTTCGATCTGACGGGAATGACAGCGCTGGTGACCGGGGCGTCGGGCGGCATTGGCTCGGCAATCGCCAAGGCGCTGGCGGGGCAGGGGGCGCGGGTCGCCTTGTCCGGCACGCGCGAGGAGGCGTTGAAGGCAGTCGCCGCGGAGATCGGAGGCGACTGCCTGATCCTACCGTGCAACCTTTCCGATGCCGCGGCGGTGGATGCGCTGGTACCGCAGGCGGTGGAGGCGCTGAACGGAAGGCTCGATATCCTTGTCAACAATGCCGGCGTGACGCGGGACAATCTCGCGATGCGGATGAAGGACGAGGAATGGGATCAGGTGATCCGTGTCAATCTCGAAGCGGCATTTCGCCTGATCCGGGCAGCCGCCAAGCCGATGATGAAGCAGCGCTTCGGGCGCGTGATCTCGATCACCTCGGTCGTGGGGGCGACGGGCAATCCGGGGCAGGCGAACTATGCCGCCTCCAAGGCAGGGCTGGTCGGTATGTCCAAGGCGCTGGCGCAGGAACTCGCCAGCCGCAGCATCACCGTCAACTGCGTCGCGCCGGGCTTCATTGCCTCGGCGATGACCGATGTGCTGCCTGACGCGCAGAAGGAGGCGTTGCTCGGCAAGATACCGGCCGGCAAGCTCGGCGAAGGGACTGACGTGGCGGCCGCGGTAGCCTATCTCGCCAGCCGCGAAGCGGGCTATGTCACCGGACAGACGGTGCATGTCAATGGCGGCATGGCGATGATATAGGCGCGCGGCCACTTGCAAGGAGGCTGCTGCGCGGTTAGTGCCACGCCAAACAATGCCTAGGGAAGGTAAGACGGAATGAGCGAGACCGCTGAACGCGTGAAGAAGATCGTTGTCGAGCATCTCGGGGTCGAGGCCGACAAAGTGACCGAGGACGCGAGTTTCATTGACGATCTTGGTGCCGACAGCCTCGATATCGTCGAGTTGGTAATGGCGTTCGAGGAAGAGTTCGGCGTCGAAATCCCCGATGATGCCGCCGAGAAGATTTCGACCGTCAAGGACGCGATCAGCTATATCGACAGCCACAAGGGCTGATCCCCAGAGGATTGGTTGAACGAGGCTGACGGGCCTTTCGAGCGGCTTCCCGACTTGTGCGGGGGGCCGTTTCGCATTCTGCCGCAGCCCGCGAGGAAGGAGTAGATGGCCATGCGCCGCGTTGTCATAACCGGATTGGGGCTTGTGACCCCGCTGGGTGCCGATGTCGAGACGAGCTGGGCGAACATCATCGCGTCCAAATCGGGCGCGGGGACGATCACGCGCTTCGACGCCACTGACTTCCAGACCAACTATGCCTGCGAGGTAAAGCCGGCAGATCACGAATATGGCTTCGATCCCAACAAGCGGGTGGATCACAAGATTCAGCGCCAGGTGGATCCGTTCATCGTCTTCGGCATCGATGCGGCGGGTCAGGCGATCGAGGATGCGGGGCTGACCGAGATGAGCGAGCCGGAGCGGCTTCGCGCCGGCTGCTCGATTGGTTCGGGCATAGGCGGGTTGCCGGGCATCGAGAGCGAGTCGCTCGTACTGCACGAAAAAGGTCCGCGGCGCGTGTCGCCGCATTTCGTGCATGGGCGCTTGATCAACCTCATATCGGGGCAGGTCTCGATCAAATATGGGCTGATGGGCCCCAATCATGCAGTCGTCACCGCCTGCTCGACGGGTGCCCATTCGATCGGCGACGCCGCGCGCATGATCGCGATGGATGATGCCGACGTGATGCTTGCCGGGGGCGCGGAAAGTGCGATCTGTCCGATTGGCATTGCCGGCTTCGGCCAGGCGCGTGCGCTTTCCACCGGCTTCCGGGACGAGCCGTGGCGGGGCAGCCGCCCCTATGACAAGGATCGTGACGGCTTCGTGATGGGCGAAGGCGCTGGCGTCGTCGTGCTGGAGGAATATGAGCGCGCCAAGGCGCGCGGAGCCAAGCTCTATGCCGAGGTGGTGGGATATGGCCTGTCTGGCGACGCCTATCATGTCACCGCGCCGCATCCGGAAGGCTCAGGAGCCTATCGCTCGATGGAGATGGCGCTGAGGAAGTCCGGCCTGTCGCCTGCCGATATCGACTATATCAACGCGCATGGTACGTCGACGCCGCTCGGCGACGAGCTTGAGCTGGGGGCGGTACGCCGCTTGTTCGGCAATGCGATCTCGACGGTGTCGATGAGTTCTACCAAATCGGCCATCGGCCATTTGCTCGGTGGCGCCGGCGCCGTCGAAGCGATCTTCTGTATCCTGGCGCTGCGCGATCAGATCGTGCCGCCCACGCTCAACCTCGACAATCCCAGCGAGGGCGTGGAAGACGTCGATCTCGTGCCGCACGTCGCCAAGAAGCGTCAGGTGAAGGCGGTGCTCAACAACAGCTTCGGCTTTGGCGGCACCAATGCCAGCCTGGTGATGCGGGCGGTGAACTGATCGCATGGCCCGGCGGCGAGGCCTGGGCAAAGGCGGGCTGCTCGTTGGTCTGCTGCTGTTCTTCGTGATCGCTGCCGGAAGTTACATCTACAAGATCTGGTGGGGCAGCGGACCGTCGCAACGCCCGGCGATTGTCAAGATCGAAAGCGGCGCGACGGTACGGTCGGCGGCGCGGCAGCTTGAGAAGGCAGGGGTTATCTGCTGCTCGGGCCGCTTCTACCGGCTGGCCCGGCTGTTCGGATCGAAAGATCCGATCCAGGCCGGCGAATTCGAATTTCCGGCGGGCGTCAGCGCGGCGCGCGTTTTGGACCTCCTTCAGCACGGCAAGCCGGTTCAGCGGCTCGTCACCATTCCTGAAGGCATGCCATCGATACTCGTCTATGACCGGCTGATGGCGGAGCTGCTGTTGACCGGCACCATCGCCGTGCCAGCCGAAGGCTCGGTCCTTCCCGACAGCTATAACTTCGAGCGCGGCGAGACCCGCGCCGCGGTGTTGAAACGCATGCAGGATGCGATGGCGAAGGCGCTTGACGCAGCCTGGAAGGGACGCACGCCCGCCAGCGTCGTCAAGAACAAGCGCGAAGCGGTGATCCTCGCATCGATTGTCGAGAAGGAAACGGCGCTTCCGGCCGAACGGCCGCTCGTGGCAGCCGTCTACGGGAATCGGCTCAAGCTAGGCATGCGGCTTCAGGCTGACCCAACCACCATCTATCCCATCACCAAGGGAAAGCCGCTCGGCCGGCGCATCCGACGATCGGAGTTGGAGGCAGTGAACGGCTACAATACCTATGCGATGGCCGGGCTCCCTGAAGGACCGATCGCCAACCCCAGCCGTCAGGCGATTGCCGCCGTGCTGGCGCCGGCAGCATCGAAGGCGATTTACTTCGTGGCTGACGGCAAGGGAGGACATGTCTTTGCCGAAACGCTTGCTCAGCATCAGGCCAATGTGGCACGTTATTATGTGATCCGTCGCAGTCGCGGCGAAATGTGACACGGATTTCTAAAAATCGTCGCTTGCCCTAAGGGTTTGTAATGACAAATAGAGCTGGCCACTCAATCACATTTTTGATTGATTCCCATTTGCCTTGGAACGATGCGGTTGAGCTTGAAGTTCTGGAAATATAAGAGCAGCATGCAAGTGTGCTCGCTCGTATAATGTCGAGTCGAGCGCATCGTCACCATAGATACTTATAACGCGTGTAATTGGTTTTCATCGTTCCTTGATTCGAGAAGCGAGGTGTATACCATGACGCTGAAAGCGCTCATTCTTGCGGTGGTTTTGAGTGTCGCGTCTTCGGCGCCTGCCGCGAAGGTTTTGATCACCTATACCGGTACGGTCTCCGACGCCTTTGACACGAGCGGCGAATTCGGCGTCCCGAATAGCGATCTCTCCGGATTGCCCTATAAGGCGGTCTTTAAATTGAGCCCAAAGCCAGGAACTTTCATCTATAATGACGGAGTTTTTGGGATCACGAGCGGCTCCGGGGCGACAAACCCTCTTACGGCTACGCTCTACATAAACGGGCTGTCCCATTTTTTCACGCAGGAAGGAGTGGCGTCGCTAACCAACGGAAGTGGCCTCGGTTCTGAGGATCGGGTTCTGCACCTGGTGAGGCTCAGTATTGATCCCTTCAATGGTTTTATATTTCAGACGATCTTTTCCTCTGACCACGACTTCGTTGCATCAAGCGATTATGCACATTCATTGAACTACAGCGTTCAACCCGGCGACGGCGTCGATGGCATGTTTGGTATCAAGGGAAAGGATGGCCCCACTGGAGGATTTCTTAGCCCGGAAACGGTCACGATTACGTCCTTCGTGCCCGAACCAGGGGCATGGGCGATGATGATCGCCGGGTTCGGATTGGTTGGCGGCATGCTGCGATACAAAAAGAGCGCCTTGAAAGCCCGCGTGTAACGGTCGGCTTGTCCGGTCGCCTGTGGTTGATCCGGCCTTGATTGAATTATCCCCACGCGAAAGCAGGTCTCACTTTGTTGAAAAGAGGGAAATACCAGCTTTCGCTGGAATAACAGGGGTCTGGTCTAACGCGAATAAGTACTAGTTGCGATCACTGCAAAAGCGGTGGACAGCCGCAGGGCAAAGGAGCAGCGTGCGGACAATAAGGATGCCTCGCGGGGAACGGGCAGTGTTGAACTTGCGGGGATTTCCCGATTTGCCCGGGCGTTGGACAGCCGGTCCCAAGGCGCTGCTGATGCAGATTGCGGTTGCTTTTGCCGGTATCGTCGTGGCCGTTGGCGTCCGCTTGCTCCTCGATCGACTGGCGCCCGACCTAGTTCCGTTCGCGCTGACTTTTCCAGTGCTTGTTGTCGTCGGGCTCGTGGCCGGGGGATTGGCGGGTGTGATCACCTTGGTCGGCTGCCAGCTGCTGATCTGGTATGCGGTGCTGCCCCCTCAATACAGCTTTGCCATTCCCTCGCTAACGACACTGCTGAACCTGGTGCTGGTGACGTTAGCCCAGGCTGTCCTGCTCTGGGCCGTTGTCGCCTATCGTCGCGTGACGGAGCATGTTCAGCGTGAAAGCCAGCAGCGGATTGAGGATCTTTCGATGGCGCTGCGCGAGATTGATCATCGCACCCGGAACAATTTCGCGTTGGCGATCGGCATGCTGGAAATCGAAGCGCGTGATGCGAAAGAGCCAACGCTTCGCTCCGGGCTCAACCGGGCCGCGGCGCGGTTGCAGGCCATTGCTGGCGCCTACAAAAATCTTGCGCTCAGTAGCGTCGGCCTGGAGGCCGTTCGCCTCCACGATTATCTCGACGACATGTGCGGCAGATTGCGGGAAGGGATGCTGTTTCCGGCGATTACCCTGCAGCTGGAGACCGATGAGGTCACCGTCCCGCCTCAATTCGCCATCCGCGTCGGTCTGATCCTCAACGAAGTGGTGACCAATGCCGCCAAGCACGCCTTTCCTGAGGGCATCGGAAACATCACCATAAAGCTTGAGAACAGGGCGGATCTTCTTTCGCTCTATATCAGCGACGATGGCAAGGGTATGGACAGCGGTGGCCCTGCCTCGCCGGGCCTGGGGAGCAAGCTGATCGCAATGCTGGTTCGTCAGCTTGCCGCAAAGATGAAATGCGAAACGCGCGACGGCACGCATTATGAGTTTCTGATTCCGCATCACGCAGCCGTTTGACGCTGCAAAGCTTGATGCCCGTTGAAGTTGTCGCAACTTCCCTGCGGCGGGGGTGATCAATTCCCCGAGCGCAGGCTGTTGGTCGAACTTCTCTGATATGGAGGCGGCGGGGGCTGGTGGAGCTGAGGGGAATCGAACCCCTGACCTCTGCAGTGCGATTGCAGCGCTCTCCCATCTGAGCTACAGCCCCGCACCCGCCGGGCGCCCCCTTTAGCCGTGCCTTTCACGCCATGCAATGGCTGTTCGCCGCTGCCGTTCCAGATCGTTTCGACCGCGACCGACGGTTCGTCGTGCCGCCCTTCAGATCTGCCGTACGATAACGGAACGGCTCCGGAACCCAGGCATTTTGCTGTCATGCCCCCCGCAACGACAGGAGGATGTTATGGGCTATGAAGGCCGATATGGACGCAATGAACGCGGCCGCTCTTATGGAAGCCGGGATTGGGACGATCGCAGCCGCTATGGCGGCGGCCGGCCGCAAGGCTATGACTATGAAGATCGCGGTTTCTTCGATCGTGCCGGCGATGAGGTAAGGTCCTGGTTCGGCGACGAGGAGGCGGAACGCCGCCGCCGTCGTGATGAACAGGAATATGAGCGCCGCTATGGCAGCGAACGCAGCGATTATGATCAGGGTCGTTCCGACTGGGATCGATCGGATCGCAGCGAGCGCAGCAACCGCTACAGCAGCGGTCGCGGCTATGCAGGATACGATACGGGCTCGCGTGGCGGCTATGGCTATGCAAGCGGCCGCGGCTTCGGCGGCGCCGAATATAGCGGTTACGGTACCGGCGGATCGACGTCCTACGCGCCTTATCGCGGCGACACCTATCGCGAGAACAGCGCGGAGCGTTATGATCCGCATTATCATGAATGGCGGGCGCGTCAGATTGACGAGCTGGATCGCGACTATGACGATTATCGCCGTGAGAATCAGTCGCGGTTCAACCAGGAGTTCGGCAGCTGGCGTAGCAACCGCCAAAACCAGCGGGCGTCGCTCAACAATGTCCAGGAGCATCAGGAGGTCGTCGGGTCCGATGGCACCCATGTGGGCACGGTCGATCATGTCCGCGGCGACCGCATCATCCTGACCAAGAGTGACGATAATGCCGGTGGCCGTCATCATTCCATCCCGTGCAGCTGGATCAGCAGGGTATCGGACAAAGTGGAGCTGAGCCGCTCCGCAGCCGAAGCCCAGCAGGCGTGGAAGGATGAGGAACGCCGCACGGCGATCGGCGGCCGTGGCGATGACAATTCCGATGGGCCGCATATTCTCGATCGGAGCTTCTCAGGCACCTATTGAGTGTTGGCGACCTATGAGAATGAAGCAGGCCCGGGCGAAAGTCCGGGCCTCTTTGTTATGAGTGCGTGTCGGCGGAGAAGGTGTCGCAAGCAGCCGGATCGGCGGTGTCGAGGCCGCGCTTCAGCCAATACATGCGTTGCTCCGCCGTGCCGTGGGTAAAGCTCTCGGGCACTGGTCGTTGCCCCGCAGCCTTTTGCAGCGTGTCATCACCGATCGCCTGCGCTGCGCGCAAGCCTTCCTCGACATCACCGGGCTGGAGCAGATTTTGATCGTTGGCGGCCCAGACTCCGGCATAGCAATCAGCCTGGAGCTCCATTTTCACTTGCTCGGCGTTGCCGGCGGCGGTGTCGCCGCTTTGCTGGACTTGCCGCACCTTGTCCGAAATGCCGAGCAAAGTCTGAACATGATGCCCGACCTCATGCGCAATCACATAAGCTTCGGGAAAGTCGCCGGGGGCGCCGAAACGGCTCTGAAGCTCATCGAAGAAGGTCGTATCCAGATAGATGCGATTATCTTCCGGGCAATAAAATGGGCCCATCGCCGATTGCGCTGCGCCGCAGCCTGACATGCCCGACTGGTTGTAGAATACGAGCGTCGTCGGCTGATAAGTCTTACCCATCCGGGCGAAGAGATCGGTCCAGCGTCGCTCGGTCGAGCCCAGCACCTTGAGCGACATATGCTGGATCTCGGTAAGCTGCGAAGCGTCCGTGCTGGTCTGCGGATTGCCGCCGCCACTCACCAGCCCGAGCGGGTTTCCACCGAAAATCATCATCAGCACTACGACCACGACGATGCCGCCAATGCCGAAACGGCTGCCGATCAGGCCAAGTAGTGGAAGTCCCAGCCCACCGAAGCCGCCGCCGCCTCCGCCCCGCTGGATCTCGAAATTGGTGCTTTCATTTTCGTCGTCGAGGCGCATAGCGGTTTCCTCATCCCGGTACGCGGGACAATGCGCGGCGGTTCGAAAGGATGCAAGCCGAGCCTCAGCCCGGCTCTTGATGCACCGCAACATTGGGCGCAGAGAAAGGCGCATGGCCGACTCGGACCCGCCAAGGCGCCAAAGATCGATATTGTCCTTGCCTGATCAGGTCGCGCTGGTCCTGCAAGGCGGCGGCGCGCTAGGCTCCTACCAGGCCGGCGTCTATCAGGCGCTCGACGGCGCGGGGATCGAGATAGACTGGGTCGCCGGCATATCGATCGGCGCGATCAATGCTGCGATCATCGCCGGCAACCGGCCCGAAGATCGAGTGGCGAAGCTTCGCGAATTCTGGAACAGCGCGACCGCGCAGCTGCCCAGTTTCTCGATCTGGCCCGACGACAAAGTTCGAGAATTTCTGCACGAGTGGGCGGCGGGCTTCGTGGCGATGGCCGGCGTTCCCGGCTTCTTCAGGCCGCGACTGTGGCCGCCGATGCTCGCGGCGCCCGGCACGCCTGAAGCATTGAGCTTTTATGACAGCGCGCCACTGGCCGACACGCTCGACCGACTGATCGATTGGGAGCGGCTCAATGACGGTCCGATCCGGCTCTCGGTCGGCGCTGTCGATATCGAGAGCGGCAATTTCCGTTATTTCGATAACAGGCGCGACCGGATCGATGCACGCCATGTCATGGCGTCCGGCGCACTGCCGCCGGGATTGCCGCCGATCGAAATCGATGGACGCTGGTGGTGGGACGGCGGCCTTGTTTCCAATACGCCACTGCAGGAAGTGGTGGACCGGCAGAAGAGCGACCTGCTGGTATTCCAGGTCGACCTCTTTCCCGCTTCCGACGTGTTGCCGCGCACGATCCTTGATGTCGTCGCCCGCGAGAAGGAGATTCGTTACTCAAGCAGAACCCGCCTCACCACTAACAGGCTGTTGCAGCGGCGCCGTGAAAGGCAACTTATTCTCAAGGTGCTCGCCAAGCTCCCGGCTGAACTCAAGGACGATCCGGACGTCCTCAAACTCGTTGATCATGCCGAAGATCATGCGCTGAACGTCGTCCATCTCATCTATCGCGCCAATGCCTGGGAAGGTGGCGCCCGTGACTATGAATTTTCGAGGCGAACGATGGAGGAGCATTGGATCGCCGGTGAAACCGCAGTCGCCGCCACGATGCGCGAGTCGGCGCTGATCGCCCGCAATATTCTAGACGGCAAGACCGCCGCATTCGATCTCACCCCCAAACAGCCTAGGAGCATGCCTCGTGTTTCTGAAAGGTAAGACTGCGCTCATCACCGGTTCCACCTCGGGCATCGGCTTGGGCTATGCCAAAGTGCTGGCGGCCGAGGGCGCTGCCGTCATGATCAATGGTTTCGGCGATGCCGCTGCGATCGAAACCGAACGTGCGGCGCTTGCGGCCGCAAGTGGAGCAGGCGCGCTTTATTCGGCGGCCGACATGACGAAGCCGGACGAAATCGCCGCCATGGTGAAAGAATGCGCCGACAAGCTGGGCGGCCCCGATATCCTCATCAACAATGCCGGCATCCAGCATGTCGCGCCGATCGAAGAGTTTCCCGTCGCGTCATGGGACGCGATCATCGCGATCAATCTATCCTCGGCCTTCCACGTGATCCGGGCGGCGCTGCCGGGCATGAAAGCGAAGAAATGGGGGCGAATCATCAACACGGCTTCCGCCCATTCGCTGGTCGCCTCTCCCTTCAAATCGGCCTATGTCACCGCCAAACACGGGCTGGCGGGCCTTACGAAAACCGTGGCATTGGAGGCCGCGACCTTCGGCGTGACGGCCAATTGCATCAGCCCGGGTTATGTTTGGACGCCCCTTGTCGAAAAGCAGATCCCGGATACGATGCAGGCGCGCAACATGACGCGGGAGCAGGTGATGAACGACGTCCTGCTGGCAGGCCAGCCCACCAAGCAATTCGTCACGGTTGAGCAGGTGGCTGCACTGGCGCTCTATCTCTGTCGCGACGAGGCTGCCTCGATCACGGGAGCAAATCTCTCGGTCGATGGGGGTTGGACGGCTGGATGAGGCGCGGATGGCGCGGCCACGCAAGATGGGCGATCTTCGTCCTTTCAACGACACTGGCGATGTCGACCGCTGACGCCGATATGCTGGCGGAGTCGATCAGGGGTGATCTGCCGCGCTTACTCACGCTTTATCGCGATCTTCACAGCCATCCCGAATTGAGCCGTCAGGAAAAGCAGACAAGCGCGAAGCTGGCGAAGGAAATCGGCGGCCTTGGCTTCAAGGTGACTCCCGGCGTGGGGGGCGATGGCATCGTGGCCGTGTTGGAGAATGGGCTTGGTCCGGTGGTCATGCTGCGTACCGATATGGACGCCTTGCCTGTCACCGAGACTACGGGGCTGCCCTTTGCCAGCAAGGTGCGCGCCACGACCGCAAGCGGGGTCGAGACCGGGGTCATGCATGCCTGCGGGCACGACGTGCATATGACCAGCTGGATCGGCATCGCCCGGCGCATGGCGGCGATGAAGAAGCAATGGTCCGGCACGCTCGTGATGATAGCCCAGCCGGCGGAAGAAATCGGCGCCGGCGCGAAGGCGATGCTCGACGATGGCCTTTACACGCGCTTTCCCAAGCCGTCGGCCGTGCTGGCCTTCCATGATGGGCCATTGCCCGCTGGCGTGATCGGCTACACCTCCGGCTATACCCTCGCAAATGTCGACTCAGTGGACATGCTCGTGCGAGGGCTCGGCGGCCATGGCGCCTATCCGCACATTACCAAGGATCCCGTCGTGCTGGCGGCACGGATCGTGGTGGCGCTGCAGACGATCGTCTCGCGCGAGGTCGATCCGGAAGACGCGGCGGTTGTTACAGTCGGCAGCATCCATGGCGGCACCAAGCACAATATCATTCCGGACGAGGTGAAGCTTCAGCTCACGGTACGAAGCTTCTCGCCTGAAACGCGCACGCGCATCCTGGATGCGATCACGCGCATCGCACGAGGGGAAGCGATCGCGGCGGGCATGCCGGAGGACCGCATGCCCGTCGTCACCATACAGGACCAATATACCCCGGCCACATTCAACAGCGAGCCGTTGACGAGCGACATCATGGCAACATTCCGTGAGCGCTTCGGCGCGGAACAGGTGCGGGCGGTGCCGCCCAGCATGGCCGGCGAAGATTTTTCGCAATATCGGCTTGCGGATCCCGATCATGTGCAAAGCCTGCTCTTCTGGGTGGGAGCCATCCCCCAGGACCAATGGGATGCCGCAAAAGGGGACACGACGAAGCTTCCGGGACTGCACAGCCCGTTCTGGGCGCCTGATGCGGAGAAGACGATATCAACCGGAATCGAAGCGATGACCACGGCAGCGCTTCACCTTCTTGCCAAGCGCTAAGCTCTGGTTCAGCTACTCCTGCGTTCCCGCCACTGAAGCGATTGCCTGCGAGAGCGTGCGCATGGTGTAGGGTTTGGTCACCACGGTCGCATCGCTGAACTCGTTTTCCAGCCCGACGCCGCCATAGCCGGTGGTGAAAATGAACGGCTTCCCGGCTTCGCGAAGCGCCTTGGCAACCGGAAGGCTCATCACGCCATTGAGGTTGATATCAACGAGCGCGAGATCAAAATCTTCAGTCAGTGCGCACTGCATGGCGTCATCGAATGTCGCGGCCTGGGCGACGACCTGGCAGCCGATCTCCTCAAGCATATCCTCGGCCGTCATAGCGATCACCACCTCATCCTCGATCAGGAGAATGCGCAGCTTTTCGATCATTTGCAGGTCGCTCACTGCCCCTCCGGCAAAGTCGCTGAAATGTGACAGATAAGTCCTTCGGCAGGAAACTCAACGTGGACCTTGCCGTTGAGGTCGCTGGAAAGCGCGCGCTCGATCATGCGCAAGCCAAAGCCCTGGCGCTCGGGAGGGCGTACTGCCGGGCCACCCGACTCGCGCCAAGTGAAATAAAAGGCGCCATCCTGGTTCCGGCTCCAACTGATCTCGACCCTGCCCTGGGGAACCGAGAGCGCGCCATATTTGGCTGCGTTGGTGCCGAGCTCGTGCAGCGCCATGCCGAGCGAGATCGCCGCCTGCGGCGCCAAGAAAACATTGCTTCCCTCGGCAGTGATGCGGCCCGCTGGATCCGCGTACGGCGCCGTCGCATCGGCAACCAGCGCGGCGACGGTCGCGCCCTCCCATTTTTCGCGGGTCAGCAGGTCATGACCGGCCGCGAGCATGCCCAACCGCGCCTGGAATATTTCCTGCCCCTCAGCGACGGTCCGGTTCTGCTTGAAACTTTGAATGGCGAGCCCCTGCACAAGCGCAAGGGTATTTTTCACACGGTGGTTGAGCTCGTTGATCAGCAGCTTCTGCTGCTCTTCAAAAGCGCGCTGATCGGTAACGTCGCGGGCGACAGCGTGCAGACCGATCGGATTGCCGTCCGCATCGATCGTGAGCGCTGAATTCACGTCCCACTGCCGCACACGGCCATGGGTTGTGTTCACCGAAACTTCGTATCGCGTCATGCCGCCTTGCTGAAGCTTCTGCTGAAGCATGGCGGACGTCTTCTGAAACTCGTCGGGCTCGATGAATTCACTGATGAATCGCCCAACGATCTGTTCGGCCGGCAAGCCGATCGCTTCGGCCGCGGCGGGGTTGCAGGCGGTGAGGCGCTGATCGAGGTCGGCGGTGAAGATGATGTCACGCGCCTGTTCGAAGATCAGCCGGTGGCGACGCTCGCTTTCGCGGAGCGCGATCGCGTTGCGGGCGCGCGTAAGCTCCTGCCAGGTCCGTTCGGAAATGCTCCGCAGCATGCTGACCTCGCCGGGCTGCCAATGCCGGGCCTTATGCTCTAGCGCGACCATGACCGATGCGCAGAGGCCGTTGCGGATGTTCGGCGCTGCCAACAGCGCCTGGGTTTCCATATCAGCGAACTGTTCGCGCCCGCCGAGCTTGAACCGCGGATCGGCATTGACGTCACTCACTGCTGCGATTTCACCATGGCGAAGCGATTCATGGACATCCTCGCCCAGCGTCGCCAGCGTAATCGTCCCAGCGATCGGCGGCATTGTTCCGCCCGCCCAGCAGGCGTCGATCCGCAGCATTTGTTGCTCGCGATCGACTTCGCCATAAAGAATGCGATCTACATCGAGATAGGAGCCGGCGATCTCAAGCGCCGCGGACAGTACCTCGCCCGGCGTTTCCAGCTGACGGAGCTGGTCCGACAGCGCCAGCATCAGCCGACTTCGCCGCTCCATCAATACGCGCTGGGTCGTTTCCTGGCCTTGGTTGAACACGCCTGCGACGGCACCGTCTTCGCCTGCGATCGGTGTGAGGCTATAATCCCAATAGGTTTCCTCTGGCACGCCGAAGCGCTTCATGGGCAGCATCTGATCGCGTGTCACCAAGCCGCGGCCGGTTGCGAACACGGCAGAAAGCTGCGGCTCGATCACATGCCAGATGTCGGACCATACCTCACGCGCGCATCTGCCGAGCGCCCAAGGATGGCGCGGGCCCGGGACGCTGCTCCATGCGTCATTGTAAATAAGCCGCATGTCCTTCCCCCAGTAGATGGCGGTGGGGAAGGAGCTATTGAGGCAAATGCTCAGAGCCGAGCGTAGGGATTGCGGCCAGTGCGCGGGCGGCCCGAACGGCGTCGCCGCCCAATCGAATGATCGGATGCGTTGCGCCATTTCACTATCGTTGGAAAGAAGCGCCCTGAACTCAGGCATCGCTATAGCACGCCTATCCCCCAATTCGCCCAGCGACGCATGAGCGCGTTTATGCCCTGCCGTGCAAACACAGATATCAGGTTCCCTTGTATCTTCAAACTCTTGCCTCGTGCCAGTGCGAATTATGTATCGAGCATGCCAGTTTCCCAGAAGGCGCTTGATCACATAGGCGGCTTCGTTCACTGTCGATCTGTAAAGGTTTGACAACGATGAAACTGCTTGTCGGCGCTCCCATCAGAAAGCTTCGCCGTGCTCACGGGCTCACCCAGGCGGCCATGGCAGAGCGCCTTGAAATCTCGGCAAGCTATTTGAATCTGATAGAAAAAAACCAGCGTCCACTCACTGCTGCCGTGATGCTGCGGCTCGCTGAGCGCTTTGACTTCGACACACGCGTGCTCGCCGTTGCTGAACCGGGTGGCGGGGTGGACGCCCTGCGCCGGCGGTTGGCGGATCCGATGTTTGCTGATCTGGAGATCGATCGCGACGAACTGGCCGAATGGATGTCGGCCGCCCCAGGAGGCGCCGAGGCGTTTGCCCGCGCCTTTGATCGGCTGCATGAGGGCGGGGGCGCTGAACGCACCGAGGATACAGTCGACGTCGTCGTGGCCGCGCGGCGGGAGATTGAGCGCTGGCGCAATCATTTTGGCGACCTCGATGAGCAGGCCGAGGGGCTGGCCGATGAGCTGCGGCTCGGCGACGTCGATCTATATGGCGCGATCCTTGAGCGTTTGCGCGTGCGCTATCAGCTCACGGTCCGAATCCTCCCGGCGGACGTTCTGCCTGGAACTTTGCGGCGCCTGGACACGCACGCGCGGCAACTGCAGCTTTCCGAGATGCTCGATCCAGCGTCGCGTACCTTTCAGGCTGCGTTCCAGCTCGGCTTGCTGGAAGCCAAAAGCGAAATGGACGCGCTGGTTGCGGGTGCGAAATTGAGCGAGAGGCCCGCGCAGCGCTTGTTCCATCGCCACCTTGCCTCTTATTTCGCGGCGGCGCTGATGATGCCTTATGGGCGCTTCCTGCGGGCATGCAACCAGACCGGCTATGATTTCGAGCTGCTCCAGCGGCGATTCAACGCCGGCTTCGAGATGATCGCACACAGGCTTACCACGCTGCAGCGCGTGGGGGCACGCGGCCTCCCCTTTTTCATGCTGCGCACCGACAGGGCCGGGGTCATCTCCAAGCGCTACGCAGGAGCGTCCAATGCGCCGATGGTGGATGCGAGGGGTCGTTGCGCCTTATGGGGCCTGCATCATGCCTTCGATCGCCCAGGCGAGCTGGTTCGACAGCTGGCCGAGCTGGAAGATGGCAGCCGCTGGTTGACGCTGGCGCGCACGGTAAGGCCGCAACATCGATCCGTAGAAGGCATTACCGCGACCTTTTCAGTGGGGTTGGGGGTAGCCGCCGAGCATGCCTCCTCGCTGGCTGCAGCGCGGGGCATTGATCTCAAGGGAACAGCGGTTCCGATCGGCTTGGGTTGCCGGGAATGCCTGCGGCCGCAATGCCCCCAACGCGGCGCTCCGCCGAACGGCCGCCTGCTGCTCTTTAACGAGCGCGAGCGCGGGCTCAGCCCTTTTCTGTTCGCGGAGGATTGATGGCGCCGTTAATGAAGCGCCGGATGGCCCCGCTGCTTCAACTCGTCCACCAGCTTCTTCACATTCTGACTTGAGCCTTTCGGAAGGATCAGCACCGCGTCGCCCGTCGCGATCACGATCAGGTCATGTACGCCGACGGTCGCGATCGCCGGGCCGTCGCTGTGGATCAGGCAGCCACTGCTATCGATGGCGATAACATCGCCGCGATGGACATTCTCGCCGATTTCGTTGGCCGCCAAAGCGTAGAGCGCGTCCCAGCTTCCGACATCGGACCAGCCCATATCGATTGGAACGACGGCAACGCTCTGGGATTTTTCCATGATCGCATAGTCGATCGAGTTCGAAGGAGATTGAGCGAAGCTTTTGGGTTCCGGATGCAGACGCTTGCCGCGCTTGCCGGCCGCATCCATTGACTTGCGCACCGCAACCGCAATCTCGGGGGCGTTGTTGGCAAGGGCTGCCAGATAGGCGTCGGCTCGAAACAGGAAGATCCCGCCGTTCCAGGTATAATCGCCCGACGCGATGTAGCTTTCTGCGGTGGCGAGATCGGGCTTCTCGACAAACTGGCTGGCCTCGCGCACCCCGGGGGCAAGTTCCGCGCCCATCCGAATATAGCCATATCCCGTCTCCGGGCCTTCCGGTTTGATGCCGAAGGTGCAGAGCCAGCCGTCGTTCACGGTCGGAACGGCCGCGGCGACGCTCGAAAGAAATGCCTCAACGTCATTGATGACGTGATCGCTCGGCATCACGAGCAGAATGGCATCATCATCGATCTCAAGCGCCGTCAGCGCCGCGAGCGCGATCGCCGGCGCGGTGTTCCGTGCCGCAGGCTCAAGCACCAGCGTCGAATAGGCTATGTTGGCCTGCCGCAATTGTTCCTCGATCATTTCGGCGTGCGCGATATTGCCGACGATGATCGCTGGCTCGAAGCGTTCGGGATCGGCGCAGCGCAGCGCGGTCATCTGCAACATCGTGCGTTCGTCGGTGAGGCTCAGCAGCTGCTTGGGTTTGCTCGCACGCGACAGCGGCCACAGCCTGGTTCCCGACCCGCCCGACAAGATGACCGGAATGATACGACGCGGCATGAGTTTCTCCCCTTACCCTGGCGGGCTCTATCAGCTTCGAAGTTGCCGGAAAATGTCAACTATGCCGGCATTTGAATGAATTCAGAAAATATTCGTCAATTTGAGCGACAGTGAACGCCGGATTCCTTTACACTCGCAACGGAGCAGCGAGCGCACGTGATCAGGCTGTTCAAGCATTATATACCGCGCGCCGTTTTTTTGCTCGGTCTGCTCGATTTCGCGCTGCTGTTTATGGCAGCCGATCTGGGGTGGGTGATTCGTGTCTGGCAGCTGGGCAGCAAGGCAGGGCCAATCGATGACCGGGTGCCGCAGCTCCTGAGCTTTGCAATCGCGCTGCAATGCGCAATGATCGCGGTGGGCTGCTACAGCGGCGAGGCTCTGCAATCGATGCGGTTCGCGTTCGCCCGACTGCTGGTGGCAATCTCACTCGGCGTCATTTTCATCTCGATGATGTTCTTCTTGATTCCGGAGCTGACGCTGTGGCGCTCGAACACCGTCTACGGCATGGCGATTGCCATCACGCTCCTGTTTGCGGTCCGGCTGGTCTTTGGGCGATTGTTCGGCGGGGACGCATTCAAGCGGCGCGTATTGGTGCTGGGTGCCGGCCCGCGCGCCAATCGCATCTCCGTGCTCGCCCAGCGCCCCGGCGCGAGCTTCGTCGTCGTCGGACATGTGGCGATGGGGGATGTCGCACCAGTGGTGCAATCAGCGATCCCGCGCAGCGAGATCGCCAGCCTCGCCGATCATGTCGGCACATTGAAGGCCGATGAAGTCGTGCTCGCGCTGCAGGAACGCCGAAATGCGACGCCGGTGGCGGACCTGCTTCCCATTCGCACAATGGGCGTTCACGTCAACGAGATCTCGACCTTTCTCGAGCGCGAAACCGGGCGGGTCGACCTACGCAGCGTCAACCCATCCTGGCTGATCTTCTCGGACGGCTTCTCGTCCGGACGCCGACTTTCCACCTGGTCCAAGCGGCTGTTCGATATCCTGGCCAGTATCATCGTGCTGATCCCCGGATTGCCGATCATTGCGATCACAGCGCTGCTTGTAAAATTCGACAGCAGGGGCCCGGCCTTTTTTCGGCAGATCCGCGTCGGTCACTATGGCCAGCACTTCACCATCGTGAAGCTGCGCTCGATGAAGTTGGATGCCGAAGCGCCGGGCGAGGCGATCTGGGCAGAGAAAGACGATCCGCGCATCACTCGGCTGGGCCGGATCATCCGCAAGATCCGTGTCGATGAACTGCCGCAGGCCTGGATGGTGTTCAAGGGCGAGATGAGCTTTGTCGGCCCGCGCCCGGAACGGCCCGAGTTCGTTGCAGATCTGGCCACCAAGATGCCCTATTATGCGGAACGGCATGTGGTGAAGCCCGGCATCACCGGATGGGCGCAAATCAATTTTCCTTATGGCGCGAGCCTCGACGATGCCCGCCAGAAACTGGAATATGATCTCTATTACGCGAAAAATTACACGCCCTTCCTCGATATATTGATTCTGCTTCAGACGGTGCGCGTGCTGCTCTGGCCGGAAGGCGCGCGCTGATGCCGTCCTTCGCGCTGATCGGGAGCCTTGGCCATATCGTCAGTGCCTTTCTGTTCGCGGGCATTGCGACATGGGTGCTGTTCCGTGCTGCCGGCGGCATGCGGCGCCGCGGGCTGGCTGCGGCCTCGCTCGCGACGGTGCTTTGGTCAGCCAGTGTGCTGGGGCAGGGCGAGCCCAGCGTGCTCGCCTTCGTCTTCGAAAGCCTGCGTAATTTCACGTGGCTCTGCTTCATGCTGCTCCTCCTGGTGCATGAACGCAGGGCCGCCTGGCATCCGGCCATCATCGTGCTTTATGCCTTGCTGGGATCGATCATCCTGCTCGAAATTGCGGTCGATCTGATCACACCAGGCTTCGCCGGCAGCCCACGTATTCTCGAAGCCATCGCGTTCGTCTCGATCGTGCTCAGGATGACGGTCGCGATCGGCGCGCTGGTGCTGGTGCACAATCTCTACACGGCCGCAGCGCCCGAAGCACGCTGGGGCATTCGCCTGCCGATGGCTGCTCTCGCGGTCATGTGGGTTTTCGATCTCAATCTCTACACCATCGCCTATCTGACGCAGAATCCGGTGGACGTGCTGTTCTCGCTGCGCGGCATCCTGATGGTGCCGATCGCCGGCATGATGGTGCTGGGCAGCCGCCGCAATACGCAGTGGAAGATGCGGGTTTCGCGCGCTGTCACGTTCCAGTCGCTCTCGCTGCTCGCGATCGGCGGCTATCTGGTCGTGATGATGCTGGTCGTGCGGACGTTGAATCTCGCCGGCATTGCCAATGTCCAGCTTGCGCAGATCACCGTGATCATCGGCATGTCGGCGTTGGGCATCGGGCTGCTGCCATCGCAGCGGCTGCGCGCCTGGTTCAAGGTCAAGCTGGTCAAGCATTTCTTCCAGCATCGTTACGACTATCGCGTCGAATGGCTGCGCTTTACCGAAACGCTTGGCCGCCCTGACAAAAATGCCGCGCCACTCGACGAGCGCGTGATCAAGGCGATCGCGGACATCACTGAATCTCCGGGCGGCCTGCTGTTGTTGCCAGACGAAGCCGGCACGCTGACCGCGGCTGCGCGCTGGGGCTGGGCATCGCTGGACGTTCCGCCGCAGGCCGGCGATCGCACCTTTGCGGAACATTGCGAGCGCTCCGGACGCATCGTCGAGCTCGATGGCGTGCGGCAGGGAAAGGCGGAGCATGCCAGCGAGGCTGCGATCGTTCCCGGGTGGATGGTGGCAACGCCGCGCGTCTGGGCGGCGGTGCCGCTGATCCATTTCGAGCGGCTGGTCGGCATGGTGGTGCTGGAGCGCCCGCTGGTGGACCGGATGCTCGACTGGGAGGATTTTGATCTGCTGCGGCTCGCCGGCCGGCAGGTCGCAAGCTATCTTGCCGAAGCACGCGGGCAGGAGGAGTTGCTCGACGCGAAGCGGTTCGACGAGTTTAACCGCCGCTTCGCCTTCATCATGCACGATATCAAGAATCTGGTGAGCCAGCTGACGCTGGTCGCGCGCAACGCCGAGCGTCACGCCGACAATCCCCAATTCAGGGAGGACATGGTCGCCACGCTGAAGAATTCGGTGCTCAAGATGAACGATCTGCTGGCGCGGCTTTCCCAGCATAATCGCGGGCGCACCGACGAACCCCAGCCAGTGGCGGTGCGCGCGATTGCTGACGCGATAGCCGCGAACAAGCGGGGCGGGCATCCCATAGATGTCGAAGGCCGATCCGACGTTTTCGCACTTGCCGATCCGCTCCGGCTCGAACAGGCGATTGCGCATCTCGTCCAGAACGCGATCGACGCTAGCGCCGCCGATGTTCCGGTTGCGATCAGGATCGAACGGCGGGAGGGCGATGCTGTCCTCACGGTCAGTGATCGGGGCAAGGGCATGTCCGCCGAGTTCATCCGCAATCGCCTGTTCCGTCCCTTTGCTTCCACCAAGGAAAGCGGCTTCGGCATCGGCGCCTATGAGGCACGCACGCTGATCGCCGCGATGAATGGCCGGGTCGAGGTCGCCAGCCGCGAAGGGCAGGGAAGCCGCTTCAGCATCATATTGCCCGCCATCGCGGATGGGGCTGTGGCCGAAGGTTCGAGGAAGCTCGCGTCATGAGCAACACACGTCCGATCCTGCTGATCGTCGAGGACGACGAAGGGCTGCAACGCCAGCTCCGCTGGGCCTATGATGATTATGAGGTGGTTTCGGCCGCTGATCGCGCCAGCGCGATCGACGCGCTGCGGATGCATGAGCCGGCAGTCGTCACGCTGGATCTTGGCCTGCCGCCTGATGCCGACGGCACCAGTGAGGGGTTCGCGACGCTGGCAGACATCCTGGCGCTGAAACCCGACACCAAGGTTATCGTTGCCTCCGGCCATGGCGCCCGCGAAAGCGCACTGCGCGCGATCGCCGGCGGTGCTTACGACTTCTATCAGAAGCCAGTCGACATCGACGAGCTTGGCCTGATCGTCCAGCGGGCCTTTCACCTTCACGCGATCGAGAAGGAGAATGTGCATCTGGCCCAGAATGGCGGCGTGGCCCGCGATGCACTGGGTGGGATCATCACCAATGCTCCCGAGATGCTCAAGGTGGCGCGCACGATCGAGCGGGTCGCACCGGCCGACGTTTCGGTGATGCTGCTGGGCGCAAGCGGCACCGGCAAGGAATTGCTTGCCCGGGGGCTGCATCGATCGAGCCCGCGCCGCAACGGCGCCTTCGTCGCGATCAACTGCGCGGCGATTCCCGAAAATCTGCTCGAAGCCGAGTTGTTCGGTTATGAAAAGGGCGCGTTCACAGGCGCGATCAAAACGACCGAGGGCAAGATCGAGCAAGCCGCCGGCGGCACGCTCTTTCTCGACGAAGTCGGCGACATTCCACTGCCCTTGCAGGTCAAGCTGCTGCGTTTCCTGCAGGAGCGGGTGATCGAACGTATCGGCGGACGCAAGGCGATCCCGATCGATACACGGGTGGTCTGCGCGACCCATCAGAATTTGGAAGCCATGATCGCTGACGGCCGTTTTCGCGACGACCTTTACTATCGCCTGGCCGAAATCGTCATCCGAATTCCGGCGCTGGCTGAGCGTCATGGCGATATCACGCTGCTCGCGCATCATTTCGCGCAGCGCTTTGCCGCCTCGCTGAATCCGCAGGTGAAGGGACTTTCACCCGATGCGCTTGCCGCGCTGAACGATTGGAAATGGCCGGGCAATGTTCGCGAGCTTGAAAACCGTATCAAGCGCGCGGTGATCATGGCTGATGGCCGGCTGATCACGGCCGCTGACCTCGATCTGGGAGAGGTGCAGGACGATGGCAGCTTCCTCAATCTGAAGGCCGCGCGCGAGGCTGCCGACCGCAAGGCAATCCGCCAGGCGCTGGCACGCACCGAAAACAATATTTCAAACACCGCCAAGCTGCTCGGCATCAGCCGTCCTACGCTGTATGACCTGATGAAGCAGTACGGATTGCAGCCTTGATCCTGCGGGCATTGCTGGTGGTTGGCTTTGTGCTGGGCGGCGCCGCGCCCGCCTCGGCCGATCGCCTGGCATCGATGCAGGATGTGGCGCGCGCGGATGCTGCATTTGCACGGGGCCAGCCGCGAACCGCGCGCGTGGAATTGATGAACGCGACTGACGCCGATCCCAAGAATGTGATCGCATGGATGTATCAGGCGCGCGTGGCGCTTGCGCTCCGCGATGGAGAGGCCGCGGACGAAGCGCTGGATCGCGCCATCGGAGCTGGATATCCCGTCAGCCGCACGCTTCATTTTCGGGCGCATGCGCGGCTCCTCGAACATCGCCCGGCGGAAGCTCTGGCGATTGCCGCGGCAGATCGCGTGGCTCCGGAGCATCGCGGCTATGCTGCGCGCATGCGCGGGCGCGCCTGCGCCGAGCTCAGCAATTATGCATGCGCCGAAAGCGAATTTGCGGCTGCCCGCGCTATCGCTCCCGCCGATCCCGGCCTGTGGGTCGATATTGCGCGCTTCCGTCTGGCGGCCGGGGATCTGCAAGCGGCGATCGAAGCGGCGGACAAAGCCGTGATGTTGGCGCCTCGCAATGTCGAGGCATTGGTCTACCGCGGCATGCTGATACGCGATCAATATGGCCTGGCAGCCGCGCTTCCCTGGTTCGACCGTGCGCTCGAGATCGATCCCTTCGACATCGACGCCCAGATCGAACGCGCCGCGACGCTTGGCGACATGGGCCGCACGCTCGAGATGCTGGCCGCCACACGCGCCGTACAGGCGCTTGACCCCGGTAATCCCCGTGCTTTCTTTCTGCAGGCCGTGCTGGCGGCGCGCGCGCAACAATTCGCATTGGCCGAGAAGCTGTTGGACCAGACCGGCGGCGCGCTCGATAGTTTTCCGGCCACGATGCTGTTGAAGGGGATAACCGCTTTTCAGCGTGGCAATTTGAGCCAGGCGATCGGGCAATTGTCCAATTTGCTCGAAGCCCAACCGAATAATGTCGCGGCGCGGCGCCTGCTCGCAGCGGCGCAATGGCGGGCCGGCGATGCCCAAGGGGTACTCGCCACGGCACGCGCTGAGGATATCAATCTTGATCCCTATATGCTGACGCTTGCCGGCCGCGCCTTAGAGGTTCGAGGCGATCGAGAGGGCGCGTCGGCCTATCTCGACCGGGCGGCTAAAGGGAGTTTTTCCGGGCCGCCGCCAGCCGTGACCACCGATTCCGAACAGCCGGGGGGAGATGCGGCGACGCAGGCGGCGATCATCCACGATCTGATCGCCGCCGGAGACGCTTCGCAGGCGGTTGGGCTGGCGCTTGCTCTGGAACGTGCCAATCCCGGCGCGCCTGACGCTCATATGTTGGCGGGGGAAGCGTGGATTGCCGCCAATCAGCCGGCGCAGGCTCTCGCCGCGTTCGAGCGCGCGGCCAATCTGCGCTTCTCGCGCGATATTGCATTGAGGATGATTGCCGCGTTGAACCGCATTGGCCGGGCGGAAGAAGCATTTCGCGTACTTGATCTGTTTCTGGCGCAACATCCGATGGATGTGCCGGCAAGGCTTTTGCAGGCCGATCTGCTGATGGCTAAGCGACGGTTCAGCGACGCGGCCGATGTGCTGGAAGGGCTGCAGAACAGGCTTGGCCAGCGCGACGTTGCAATTGCCACCAATCTCGCTTGGTGCCGCTATCGGACTGGCCATGTCCAGGAAGCGTTGAAGCTTGCCGGCCTGGCTTACCGCATCGCACCCGCGAACCCGATCGTTTCCCACAGCTATGGCTGGATACTCTTCAAATCGGGCGGGGACCGGAGAAATGCGATCGCGCTGCTCCGCCAAGCTGCTACGCAGGCGCCGAATTGGGGCTTGGCCAAAGCTCATCTTACGCAAGCCGAAACTGTTCCCGGATCGCGGTCGATCGGCTAGAGTCTCTCCCGGCAAGAAAGGCTCCAGATTCAAGAGCTGGAGTACTTCCCGGCCGAAAAACCGGTTCCCACTTTTTCGGGAAGTGCTCTAGACCGCACGCATGACTGATGAGCAGGGCAGCCTCGCGCGCATCGCCGCCGCGCTTGAACGTATTTCACCGCCGCCACCCGCGCCGGCGGACCCGATGGCAGCACCAGCCTATCTCTGGCGTCACGGAAGCCTTATCGCCGCGCGCGATTTCGCACCGCTGCCGCTCGAATTGCTTACAGGCATCGACGCGCAGAAAGCGGCGGTGGTCGAGAACAATCGCAGGCTCGCCAATGGTTTGCCCGCGCATGATGTTCTGCTGTGGGGATCGCGCGGCGCGGGCAAGTCCGCGCTCGTCAAAAGCTCCGTCGGCGCATTGCAGGCGGAAAATGCTCCGATCGCGCTGATCGAAGTGGCCGGCGATCATATCGAGAGCCTTCCCGAACTGTTCGGGCGAATTGCTGAAGTCCCGCGCGCCTTCATCCTCTTCATCGATGATCTTGGCTTTGCCGAAGGAAGCGACGCGCCGCGATTGCTGCGTTCGATGCTGGAGGGCGGCGCGGAGGCGCGGCCGGCCAATGCCCGCCTTTACGTCACTGCCAACCGGCGCCACATTCTGCCGCGCGATCTTTCAGAACAGGACAGCCCCATCAATCCTCGCGATGTGGTTGATGACAAGCTAGCTTTGTCCGATCGCTTCGGCCTCTCGCTCGGCTTTCACGTTTGTGACCAGCCCACCTATGTCGCGATGGTCGAGGCTTATGCAGCTCGCTTCGGTCTTAGCGTCGACCCGCACGAAGCCATCAGTTGGGCTACCCAGCGCGGCAGCCGCTCGGGCCGGGTTGCCTGGCAATATGTCGTCGAGATCGCGGGCCAACAGGGCAGGAAGATTTAGCAAGACCCCATGCGGACAAGGATGATATTGGGTTGGTTTACGCATGCGCGGGCCGGATCATCACCGGCCTGCAGATGGGGTGCCGCACCTATTCGGGCAAGAAGTCCGGCACGGAGAGATAGCGCTCGCCCGTGTCATAGTTGAAGCCAAGCACGCGGCTTCCCTTCGGCAGCTCGGCGAGCTTCTGCGCGATCGCCTGGAGTGTCGCTCCGGATGAAATGCCGACAAGCATGCCTTCCTCACGGGCGGCCCGGCGGGCCATGTCCTTGGCCTGTGCGGGATCGACCTGAATGACGCCGTCGAGGAGCTGGGTGTGGAGATTGGCTGGCACGAAGCCGGCGCCGATGCCCTGGATTGGGTGCGGACCAGGCGCGCCGCCGGATATGACTGGCGACAGCGTCGGCTCGACAGCGAAAACTTTCAGATTAGGCCAGCGCTTCTTGAGCACCTCGGCGCAGCCGGTGATGTGACCGCCGGTGCCTACCCCAGTGATCAGCGCATCGATCGGACTATCCTTGAAGTCGGCGTAGATCTCCTCGGCAGTGGTCTTGACGTGAACGTCAACATTGGCGGGGTTTTCGAACTGTTGCGGCATCCAGGCGCCAGGTGTTTCCTCGACAAGCTGGAGTGCGCGTTCGATCGCGCCCTTCATGCCTTTCTCGCGCGGAGTGAGGTCGAAGGCCGCACCATAAGCCAGCATCAGGCGGCGGCGTTCAAGCGACATCGACTCGGGCATGACGAGGACCAGCCGGTATCCCTTCACCGCCGCGACCATGGCGAGGCCGATGCCGGTGTTGCCCGAGGTCGGCTCGACAATTGTGCCGCCCGGCTTGAGCTGTCCGGACTTCTCAGCCTCCTCCACCATTGAGAGCGCGATTCGGTCCTTGATGGACGCGCCGGGGTTGGCTCGCTCGGATTTGATCCAGACCTCGGCGTCAGGTCCAAACAAGCGCTGCACCCTGATATGCGGGGTATTGCCGATCGTTTCGAGAATATTGGCAACCTTCATGTGGCGATCTCCGCTTGCTGTTGCTCTGCCAAGCCCGGCGGTGGATCAAAGGTGCGCGCGCGGCGCAGCTCCGGAAACCACCGAGCCCATAATATCGTCACTGCGAGCGCACCGAAACCACCAACGATCACGGCGGCGACAGGCCCGATCAGCGAGGCGATGAGCCCCGATTCTGCCTCGCCAAGCTCGTTCGACCCGGAGATGAACAAGGTCGACACGGCACCGACGCGGCCACGCATCGCATCAGGGGTGTAAATCTGGACCAGCGATTGGCGCACAAACACTGACACCATGTCGCCAACGCCGAGCGCCGCCAGACAACATAAGGAAAGCGGCTCTGAGCGCGATAGCCCAAAAATGATGGTCGAAATGCCGAACAGCGCCACGCCGCCCAGCATGATCGGCCCCACATTATGTCGCAAGGGGCGTACGCTCAGCCACAACGCTGTAATGCTGGCTCCGACCGCAGGGGCGGCCCGCAAATGTCCAAGCCCTTCCGGACCGGTATGGAGAATGTCCCGCGCATATATGGGGAGCATGGCCGTCGCACCGCCAAGCAGAACTGCGAACAGATCCAGCGAGATCGCCCCCAGCACCAATCGGTTGTGCCGTACATAATGAAGGCCTTCCACCATCTGCCGCCAGGGCGGGCCCGTCCGATGGGCCCGCGGACGCCGCACCTTGCCGATCGTGAACAGGAGCAACATGGCCAGGGTGAATAGCGCTGCCGCCGCCAGATAAGGCAGGGAATGACCGGCCGCATAAAGATAACCGCTAAGCGCCGGACCGACGATTACGCCAACCTGCCAGGCCGTCGCGTTGAACGCGATTGCCCGAGGCAGGATTTCGGGTGGCACCAGATTGGGGCCAAGCGCGCTGAACGCGGGGCCGGCAAAGGCCCTCGCCACGCCAAGCAGAGCCGCCACGGAAAACAGCGCGGGCAGGCCGATCGCGCCCATATGGTTGAGGACGCCCAATACTGCCGCGCAGCCGATTTGAAGCGCCGTTACCACCCGCGCAATCTTGCGGCGATCGATGTGATCGACCACCCAGCCGACGACCAGCGTGAGCAGCAACAAGGGCAGGAATTGTACGACCCCGATCAGCCCAAGCCGAAACGCCGACTCCTTCAGGCCCATGGTTTGACGGGAAAGATCGTAAACCTGCCAGCCGATCGCGACCACCATCGCTTCCTGTGCCAGCACCATCGCCAGCCGCGCGAGAACGAAGGCGCGATAAGCGGGAATGCTGAAGGGATGGGGAGGCTGGCTCACACGCGCTCTCTAGGGTGGCATCAGGCATATTCGCAATCGTGCAAAAGCTTGGTAGGACAAAGCTGAGGTTTGCGGACGAAAATTTTGAACGCGGTGACGCTTTGCGGTTGCCCCGCCGCCATCTAATGGGCAAGGGGCCCAGCAAACAGTCATGTCAAGAAGGCGATGGACAAAAACCGGATTCTGTTGGAAGCGATTGCGACGCGGAGATGTGTAGACGCGTCGTACAATCGTATGATCGTGCAGCTTGCACCGCACATCCTCTACACGCGGCATGGGGACCTGTTCCTTGATGCCGTCACTGTGGAGCGGGAGGGCAAGGCGCCCCGTGAGATAAAGATCGGCACGTTCAAGCTGGCTGGGTTGGACGTACGGGCGCTGATCGATCGCTCGTTCGAGGTGAATGAAGCGTTCGATCCCGCTAACGACAAATATGACGGGGTAACGCTGTTCGTGGTCGAAGCGGCTTAGGCTGGCCGTCAGATGGTGAGGCGATCGCGCAAAAGATTCATCGTCACGCTCAACTCTCTTTTGTCTTGCGATATCAGCTGTCCTTTGCTGCTCCCGCGGCGATCTTCGCCAGAGGGTTTGGTTCCGCCTCTGTAACTTTGATCATTCTGTTCTTGTCGCGGTGGACAAAAGGCTCGGGCTGGCCATGGACCGCGAGCGTCACCTCGCTGACATAGCTCCACGATCCGTCAGGATTGAAGGTGATTTCCAGCCGGTACGCATCGGTCCGGAAAGCATGTTCGAGAAAGCCGGTCGAGCAGATGCCATATTCGGTGTCGCCACGCTTGGCCGAAACCGTAAGCATCGTCGCATCGGGCGCTGCATGGCCGCCGGCCAGCACCACTTGGCCGCGCGGAATGGTGACTGATTGCATGATCAGGCCGGTCGCAGGCTCATAGAGCCAGTAGCCGACTTGATCGTGAAAGGTGATGTCCTCCTCTTTCGTGTTGATGTGGACATGATAGCGCAGCCCATAGAGAAGCTGCGGACCGTTAGATTGCGGATCGATCGGCTCGAAGACAATCCGCTCTTGATAGATACGCTCTTCGGGCCCTTCGGCCTTGGGCGCGCGATCAAGCCCCGATTGCGCCGCCCAGGTTCCGGCGAGACGCCGCAACGGACCGAGATTGGCCAGTGCGTCAGGATCGACGTCCTCTTGCTCGGTGAAGATATCTTCGGGAAATTCACCCATGGCTGCCCCTGCTTTTCACGCAAAACGATGTCGGGCACATGGCCGCGATCGTCAAGCGTGGCGATGCTGAATGCAGGGTGGCTGTCGGACAGTGGAGAGGGAACCATACAGGATGTTCACCCGTACCGGTTTCAGAGCATTGTAATAAAGGTGTCACATAGATGGATGCTTCGCAAACCAGAGGCCGGAGCGCCTCATCCCCGCCGGGCAACCAGCGAACCCCACCCGGAACGAACGACCGGAAGGAGCAGAGTCGAAGGGCGTCGCCCGGGACGATCAAAACGCTCGGCTACGCGATCTCGACCCTCAGCGTCATTCTGCTCGGCATCGTGTCATGGAAGTCTGCAAGCGCCGACATGCTGTTGATGCTATGCCTCCTCGGCGGAATGGCGACCTCGATCACCGGCATGGCGCTGCGCTGGCTCTCCTATCGACTGGAGAAATGAGCAGGGCAGCACCGATGTCCAGATAGAAGGGCAGATTTCGCTGCGGCGGGATTTAGTGAGGCGCTTTCTTTTTCGTGAGGAATGCCCTCACCATCGCCACGGTCGCCTGAGGATTTTCTTCCATGATCCAGTGGCCGCTGTTGGGAATGATGCCCTCGCTTACATCATCCGCAGCGGCGCGCATCACCACTGCCATCTGCGGACCGAACGACTTCTCCCCGCCAATCGCCAGCACCGGCATCTTAAGCTTGCCGTAATTGGCTAGCATCGTCCGGTTGTCCGCCGCGTCCTCATCGAACGCAGCGAACTGCGCGAAACCGGAGTGCATGGCACCCGGCATCGCATATAGTGCGGCGTAGTGCTGACGCGATGCTTCGTCGAAATGGGCGGGATCGGCGGAGAATTCGTTCCAAAAGCGGTCGAGGTAAATGCGCTCGCGTCCTGCCACCAGCCGCTCCATGTCCGGTCCACCGAATCGAAAATGCCACAGCAGCGGGTTCTTAAGGATCTCTTCCCACGGCCCGACACCCGGCACCGGCGCATCAATCAGCACGAACCGGCCCACCCGGTCGGGGTTCAGCATGGCGAAAGCGAATCCCACCATGTTGCCGATGTCGTGGGTCACGAGATCGGCCTTCCTCATCTTCAGGGCATCAAGCACACCGGCAATATCGCCTGCCTGCGTTTTCTTGTCGAAACCTCCCGCGGGTTTTGAAGAGAGGCCGAGGCCGCGCAGATCGGGAACTATCACCGTATGATCGCGCATAAGATCAGCCGCCATCGGTGACCACATGTCGCCCGTTTCGCCATAGCCGTGCAGCAGCACCACCGCCGGCCCTCGTCCACCGACGCGGACGTGAATGGTGGCGCCATTGGTAGCGATCTCGCTGGTACGGAAACCGGGCGGGTAGGGCGGTACCTCGGCGAGCACGGGAGCGACAGCGAACAGCAAGGCAAGGATGGCGATCAATGCGCGCGGCATGCGGATATCCTTTCGGCAAAAGCACTCAGACCGAGTGGGCATTCGCTATGCCAATTCCTGCTGTCGTGCGGGGTCCGATCGGCCGCCGGCGGTATCGCCTTCAATGAACGCCAATAAGTCGGGATTGATGATGTCGGGATGGGTGGTGCACATGCCGTGGGGCAGGCCCGGATAGGTTTTGAGCGTGCCGTCCTTCAGCAGCTTGATCGCAAGCAGCGCCGAATCGGCAATCGGAACGATCTGATCGTCCTCGCCGTGCATCACCAGCACGGGAACCTCGATGGCCTTCAAATCCTCAGTGAAGTCGGTCTCGGAAAAAGCCTTGATACAGTCATAATGCGCCGTGGCCGCACCCATCATGCCCTGGCGCCACCAATTGCGGATGATCCCCTCGGAAACCTGCGCGCCCGGGCGATTGAAGCCGTAGAAAGGCCCGCTGGGGATATCGAGGAAGAATTGCGCGCGGTTCGCGTTCTGCGCAGTACGGAAGCCATCGAACACTTCGATCGGGAGGCCGCCAGGGTTTTTATCCGATTTGACCATGATTGGCGGCACCGCCCCGATCAGCACCGCCTTGGCGACCCGGCCGGGCTTGGCGCGAGCGACATAACGGGCGACTTCGCCGCCGCCGGTCGAATGGCCGATATGAATTGCGCCCTGGAGATCAAGATGATCAGTGAGCGCGGCGACATCGGAAGCATAGCTGTCCATCTCGTTGCCGGTCCAGCTCTGATCGGATCGGCCGTGGCCACGGCGGTCGTGCGCGATGACCCGAAAGCCCTTGCCGAGGAAGAACATCATCTGATTGTCCCAATCATCGGCCGAGAGCGGCCAGCCATGATGGAAGACGATCGGCCTGGCGTTCTTGGTGCCCCAATCCTTGTACCAGATGGCCGTACCGTCAGCTGCGGTAATGGTAGGCATGGCGAACCTCCTGTTCGCGGCCAATCCGCCCATCGGGCCGGATTGCGGCCGACTCGCATGGCGCCTCCCCAGCGAGCTATTTACCCTAGCGTAACGAAGCTATCCATCACCCGCTTCCGGCCAGCCTGTTCAAAATCGATTTCCAGCTTGTTGCCCTCGATCTCGGCGATCCTGCCATAGCCGAATTTCTGGTGGAAAACGCGCAGGCCTACGGACAGGTCGGCACGGGGCTTGGCGGCATAGCTGGCGGCAGGGGCCCGCGCTTCGACGACGCGCGGCTGTCGCTCCCACACGGGCGCCGTGACGGCAAGCGCGCTTGCGCGCTGCCAGCCGGGGCCGCGATGCTGGGCGCGGTCGGGACGGCTGGTCGCGACATGGGCGAACGGATCGCTATGCTCGCTCCATTGTGCGCGCCACAGGCTCTCGCCGCCTGACATGGTGCTTTCGCTCTCGATATGATCCTGCGGCAGCTCGGCGATGAACCGCGACGGAATTGAACTGGTCCACTGGCCGTAGATGCGGCGGTTGGCGGCATGATAGATGAAGCAGCGGATCCGGGCCCGCGTGATCGCGACATAGGCCAGCCGACGCTCCTCCTCCAGCGAGGCCAGGCCGCCTTCGTCGAGCGCGCGCTGTGAAGGGAAGACGCCTTCCTCCCAGCCCGCTAGAAACACGTCGTCAAATTCAAGGCCTTTGGCCGCATGGATGGTCATGATCGTGACCTTCTCCTCATCGGCGGCGGCGTCATTATCCATCACGAGGCTGACATGCTCGAGGAAGGCGCCGAGCGTCTCATATTCCTCCATCGCGCGTGCTAACTCGGCGAGATTTTCGAGACGACCGGCGCTTTCGGCCGAGCGCTCGTTCTGGAGCATGGCGGTATATCCGCTTTCGTCGAGGATCAGGCGGGCGAGCTCGGCATGATTCATGTTGTTGAGAAGATCGCGCCAGCGGGCGAAATCGCCGATGAGCGCTCCGAGCGAGCGGCGCGCCTGCGGCGTCAGCTCATTGGTGTTGGTGATCTGGGCCGCGGCATGGGTGAGGGGGCTGCCCTCGGCACGGGCAAGCTGGTGAAGGCGCGCCACTGCCTTGTCGCCAAGGCCGCGCTTCGGCACGTTGATGATGCGCTCGAAGGCGAGATCGTCAGCCGGCTGGGCGATCACGCGCAGATAAGCGAGCGCGTCGCGGATCTCGGCGCGTTCATAGAAGCGGAAGCCTCCGACGATGCGATAGGGCAGCCCGATCGAGATGAAGCGTTCTTCGAACTCGCGCGTCTGAAACTGGGCGCGCACGAGGATTGCGGTGTGATCGATGCGCTGCCCGCGCGCCTGCGTGGCCTCGATCTCGTCGCCGATGCGCCGTGCTTCCTCGGGGCCGTCCCACACCCCAACGACTTTGACCTTCTCGCCCGAGCCTTCTTCGGTCCACAGCGTCTTGCCGAGCCGGCCGCCATTGTTCGCGATGAGGCCGGAGGCAGCGGCTAGGATATGCGGGGTCGAGCGATAATTCTGTTCGAGGCGGATAATGACCGCGCCCGGAAAATCCTTTTCGAAGCGCAGGATGTTGGCGACTTCCGCACCCCGCCACGAATAGATCGATTGATCGTCATCGCCGACGCAGCAGATGTTCTTGCGCTCCTGCGCCAGCAGCCGCAACCAGAGATATTGGCTGGCATTGGTATCCTGATATTCGTCGACGAGGATATATTTGAAGCGCTCCTGATAGTCGGCGAGCACATCGCGGTGCTTCTTTAGGATCACCAGCATGTGCAGCAGCAGATCACCGAAATCGCAGGCGTTCACCGCGCGCAGCCGATCCTGGTACGCCGCGTAGAGATCGCGGCCGCGGCCGTTGGCGAACTGCTCGCTCTCGCCGGCATCGACCTCGGCCGGCGTCCAGCCGCGATTCTTCCAGCGATCGATCAGCCCGGCAAGCTGGCGGGCGGGCCAGCGCTTCTCGTCGAGATCGGCGGCCTGGATGAGTTGCTTAAGCAGGCGGAGCTGATCGTCCGTATCAAGAATGGTGAAATTGGATTGTAGGCCGACCAGCTCGGCATGCCGGCGAAGCATCTTGGCGGCGACGGCGTGGAAGGTGCCGAGCCACGGCATCCCTTCCATCACCCCGCCGAGCTGGCGCGCGACGCGTTCCTTCATCTCGCGCGCGGCCTTGTTGGTGAACGTGACGGCGAGGATTTCGGAGGGCCAGGCGCGGCGGGTGGCGACAAGGTGCGCGAGGCGCGCGGTGAGCGCCGCGGTCTTGCCCGTCCCCGCGCCGGCGAGGACCAGGACGGGCCCCTCGGTGGTGAGAACGGCCTCGCGCTGCGGCGGGTTGAGCCCGCGCAGCCAGGGATAGTCTTCGGTTTGCGGTACGGATGGCTGAGTCACGGGTGAACAGTTAGGGAACATGGAGCCTCACGGCAATGTTTTCCCTTGCTATTTTGACAATCGGCGCCGGCAAGAAAAAGAAAGGTTACCAGAATATGGATTAAAATTAATCCAGGTTAAATGGTCGAATTTGGAATAAAAGCGACATCATCTTTATCAAAAGTGGTAGCGAACTCGAAAGTCTCTGGAAAAAAAGATCAGGGAGTTTACGGATAGATGCTGCAACGGAATCCCGGCAATATAGGAAGGAAAGTATAAGATCGGAGTGACAATTGGAAATGCCCCTCTCAACCGATGCGGCCAAGGTTGTCAGGATGACCGCGCGAGCCTTCGGCGCATTCGGCCGGGAAATCGCGGAGGCGACCTATGCGCGCCTTGCCGCCGATTCTGAAGCCCGCGCCGAAATCAGCGAGGCGACCATGCGCCGGGCGCGGCACCCCGAGCAATTCGACGGAGAAATGATGGCCCTCGCGTTGCACATCGATCAGCTCGATCGGGTCTCGAATGTTCTGGACCAGATCGCGCGACGGCATGTTCAGGACGGGTTCAAGCCGGAACATTACCGCCATGTCGAGAAAGCCCTGCTGCCGGCGATCCGAGACGTGCTCGGCGAAGGGGCAAGTGATCAGGTGCTCGATGCGTGGCGGGAGGGCTTCATTTATCTCTCCGGCCTGCTGATTTCCAGGGCACAGGAATTGAACCGCAGCCGCCCCTCGGCCAAAGCGGCATAAAGAACTGTCGAGGGCCTTGCGCCTGCGATCAACGCGCTGCTATAGGCCCGCTCGCGTCTGGAGGCGCTGCTCCCCGGTAGCTCAGCGGTAGAGCAACCGGCTGTTAACCGGTTGGTCGCTGGTTCGAATCCGGCCCGGGGAGCCATATTTTCCAAGAGCTTAGTTGACCCAAAACTCCGGCAGCGCGAACCGGCGGAACGAATCTCTTCACCAAGTGCTTCTCGCAACGAATGGTGAGGAGAGCAAGATGCACACGGCCCTCGGCGGCGAGAACCTTTTGGTCGCCATCCTGATCTGGATCCTCATCGGCGCTTTCATCGGCTGGCTGGCTGGCCTGCTCGTCCAGGGCGGCGGCTTCGGGTTCGTGGTCGATGCACTGATCGGCATCTTGGGCTCGGTGCTCGCTGGCCTGCTGTTCCCCGCGCTGGGAATCTCACTCGGTGGCGGACTGATCGGATCAATCCTGGCCTCGGTAATCGGCGCCGTTATCGTCGCAATAGCGGTGAGATTGTTGCGAAGAATTTAAGGTTGCCCATCACTTGCCGCGGCGGCCAGATCTTGATCTCATGCAGTCTTAAAAAGCCCCCTGCGGCCAATGGCATCGCGGCGGAATGATCTTATAGTATCGATGGTCGGGCATGAGCGATGCAAGAGGTGTCGAGATGCCACCGGGTAGATCAAGCCAATCGCTCGAAGAGCAGCTTCCCTAAAACATTTAGCACCGAAAGGCGATTGGCAGACGAAAGACGCTTGACCGCCAGCCAGACCGCGCCTGTTCGATTTCGGGTCGACGTTCACCATAGTTGGCGGCCCCGACCGTGACATGTCCGGTATAAGATGGGGGCCGGAAGCTCGTCAAAACGGGTGGGGCGGCAATGTTCGATTTCGAAATTCATCTCCTAAAGACGTGGCAGGTCAACGCTCGCGGAGAGCTCTTGCACTTCCTCATCCCAGCGCTCATCCTGATCGCATTGTCCGCGCTCTATTATTTTTGTGTGAACAGGTCCGTCCGCGATAGATCCTGGCCAAACCTACGCGAATTTATATTTCCGCGCACAGTTTTCAGTCATGCAAGCTGCCGCATCGACATGATGATGATCTCGTTATCAGCCTTGCTTTGGCGCCCATTGATTTCGGTGGTCACTTCGACTCTCGTGGGCATGAATGTGCGGCGTGCGCTCAACGCCTATCTCGGTAGCGACGCCCCGATGTTGCACTCACCGCTGCTCATCCTGACGGTCCAAGCGATCACCTGGTTGCTCAGTATTCAATTTGCATTTTATGTCATGCATCGTTTGGCCCACACAACTGAATGGCTGTGGCGGTTCCATCGCGTCCATCATTCTTCTGAGGCGCTGAATTTCATGACAGCCGGGCGTATCCATCCGCTTGAGCCTCTATTCTTCGACATTCCGATTTCTCTCACCTCCGGCGTTGCGCTTGGCTTGTTGCTTCACTTTACGGGGGTGCCGCTGAGTTCGGCGCTGCCGGCCACGGAAGCCATTTTGCTGGTGGTCCGCGGTGTGGCCAATTCCATCCATCATTCCCATTTCGCGCAATCCTTCGGGAAGCTCGACTACGTCTTCGTGTCGGCGAGGATGCACCAAATCCACCACAGCGCCGAGTTGCGGCACCGAGACCGAAATTTCGGCGGTTTCCTGTCGATCTATGACTGGATGCTCGGAACCCTGTACCTGCCCGGCAAGGATGAGAAGTTCCGGGTCGGATTGAACGAGAATGAGCTTGGCGAGAGAAATCCCCACCAGCGGCTGCGCGACTGCTATCTGGAGCCTTTTGGTTTCCACGGGCAGCGTCTAAGCGCTCGCAAGCACCTAACGGACAACGCGATATGATCCCTCCGGATCCGAGTTTTACACCAGTCGGCGCCGAGATCGCGCCTTAACTTCAAAGAGATAGCCGATATGGCTATATCGCTTCCGCCAAGCCGCTTCGATGTTCCGAATTTGTCGCCGGATGACGTGCGTTCCTGACAATCGGTAGGATAGGACGGGGAAGCTCAACCCTCACGTGAAATCCCACAGGTCGTCATCAGTGACGGCCGCTCCAACACAATCCGATACGGCTATGTCTAGGCGGCGGCCCATCGATGGCGGCTACGGCGCACATCATCCGATCGGCAGGAGCGGCTTGTGGAACCGCCAGTCGCGATGGCTGTTGATCCTAGTGGAGCTCCACTGGCAGTGGATTGGGGCGCTGATAGGAAACGTGATGATGACAAGGATTATTTTGGCGCTGGCGCTTTCAAGTGGATTGCTCCTTTCGGCTTGCAACACGATTCACGGTGCGGGCAAAGACATCAAATCCGTGGGCGAATGCGCGGACGGAAAGCCGGGAAACTGCTAACAATTGCAAGCGGATCGAGGCGGGAGGCTCCGAAGCGACCTCCCGGCCCGAGCGCTGACGGCACATAACAGGCTAGCCCTCAGGCGGACTAGCAACGTCAGGGCGTATGCGCAGCGGCGGAAAAGCTGACCGCCTCATCAGGGTGTAGCATTTCGGTCGCGCTAGGTGGTATCATGGCCCGCGTGGCGAAGTGGCGATAAAACGAGCGAGATGGTGAATTGAGAGCTGATTCGCGTTTTGAGCATCTCGCCAACCCGTTCAGAAATTTCAGCATTAGGTGATGGTGTTAAAAGGCGTTAACCTGGCTGTACCGTCGCCTCGTTCCCGCAAGCCTTTGGGACGGCTGAGAGATAATCCGAACTCCCGCTTGCCTGTCACGACATGCACAGGAGAGCTTTATGGATGAGACCTATCATCGCGCCCGCGAAATGCGGGAGCGCGAGCTTGCTGCCGCCGCGTCTGACCCGGCAGCCCGTGTTTCTCACATGAGACTGGCGATCCTTCACGCCGCCAAAGCCGATCGCGAGCGACTGCTGAATGATCGTTATAAGCCTGGCGGTGCGACATTGGTCCGAAAAGTGGCTGCGGGGTAGCCGCGCGAGGAGCAAGCCGAGGCTGCTGTTCTTGTCGGTCCATCTCGTTACGTCACGGTCATTAAATGAGGGACGAGGGGAGCCATTGCCTCGACCAAGCGTTGACTCGTGCCGCGATCTGCGGCCAGCGCCAAACGGCCAGTCTGGAGAGGGTGCGTCAGGATATCCGACACATCTCCGCTGACGCGGTGGCCACGGCTAAGCCGGCTGCATCTGTCCCCCGCTCGGTAGCCGGTGAGGGAAGAGGTGGATACCCGTGGCCGTGGCCTTTCGCATGCTACCATAACGGACGTGCTTGGCATAGTAGCCAGGATGTTGCGACCATGGGAACGCGGCTTCGTTACAGCCGGTGGAGGCAAATGGCACGCCACCAGCGTGCGCAACCTGCTGAAAGATTGGATCGGATAGCGCCCAAATCCTGCTGCGTTTACCGCGCAATGCTGCCTAGCTCTGGCGCTGGTCGCTGCCGGCAACATCGACCTCAGCAGGCCGCAATCTCTTCAAGCTCTCCGCGTCATGGAGAAAGCAAAGCGTCAGCAAGGTGAATATGATGATCGATAGAGCCACCCTTAGACGGGCACCTGAAGTTGCAGAGCTCGGAAACCTGGTTGCCATTCAATGGGCTCCTCGTGTCGAACTAGGCCACTCTCCTGTTAAGAAAACATCAAAAAGGTCTATGCGATCAAAGGGGTGCGCAACGGGATGAAGGGAGTTCCGGGAAATATCCTCCGATGATTCAAGGCTGTAGCAGGTAAGCTTGGCGTAGCTACGGGGGCCTATCGGAAGTTATATGCAAGCAGTTCTTCGATCGTCGGCTGCCACGGCTCGTTTACACACATACCTCGCGATCGCCTTCGCCTTCGGCTCAATCATGGGCGCGTTGTTACTTCATGCGATAGCACCACCACGCTATGACCACACAGTTCTTGATAGCACCAGGTCCGTCTTTGCCCTGAGTTCGATGATTGATTCCTGGCTTCCAATGGGCAACGCGCTACGCGTTTGGCACAGCGTCAGCGGACACGACATCTACGCGAAGGTTTTTTTCGCCCCCGTAGACGCATATCAATATCCTCCGGCGGCGCTGTTCTTTGCGATGGCGCTGGGGACGGAGCCTTCGGCCGTACCCTCGATCGCCGAAACCGCTTCGTTGCTGGTCTCTCTTGTCGCTGTGGCGCTGGCCACGACGCTAATTCTCGAACGTATGATGATCCTTAAAGACATGGTTTTAGGGGGCTGGGTTCAGCGGTTATTTCGCGCCGGCTTGGTGACGGCGCTCATGTTGACCTTCTATCCCGTCGTGCGTGCCTTTGAACTTGGCCAAGCTCAACTTTGGATTGATGCCGCATTCACTCTCGCATTGGCAACTTGGCTCCATGGGAACCGTGCATTGAGCGGCATCCTGATTGGCATGGCCTGCCTGATCAAGCCGCAGCTCGGCTTATTATTGCTCTGGGCGTTCTTTCGCAAGGAATGGCGCTTCGCAGCCGGCTTGGCGGGCTTTTGCGCCGTCGCTTTCGGCATATCGCTCCTCTATTTCGGAGCGGAGAACCACCTCAGCTATCTGAACGTCCTCTCGCATTTATCGGAACACGGCGAGTCTTATAAAGCCAATCAATCAATCAACGGCCTGCTAGGACGCCTCATGTCGCTCCAGGATCCGGTAGGTTTCAACAATCTGCAATGGCGCGAAAGCCTGCCACCCTATGATCCGATGGTCTATATCGGTACCCTCATCTCCTCGCTCGTCATCTTGGTCCCGGCCTTGATCTGGCGATCGGATGATTCTCTGCTGCCCAGGACCGTTGATTTTTGCATCATGGCCATCAGCAGTACGATGGCGTCGCCGATCGCATGGGAGCATCACTACGGGATCATCTTCCCGATCTATGCCGTGGCGATGGTGGCAGCCTGGGATCACCCAAGAATGCTCGGAGCGCTTGCTGTAAGCTATGTCGTCGCAAGCCATTATCTGCCTATGACCGGCAGGTTCGCTCATACGGGCCTGAACGTCCTACAGTCCTATTTGTTTTTCGCTGCGTTGCTGCTGCTCGCCATCATGTACCGGCTGCGGCCAGGTTTTCAGTGGAGGGGCGTGGCGGGCGCTCGTTTAGGCGTGGCGTCGGCATAAGCATCGCAGCGCATCGGGCCGACGGCGAGCACAACCGGCGAGTGACCGGATCATCCAATGATCTAGCGGGGTGTCTTGGCACTCAGCGAATCTCAGGAGCAGAATTTGAGGCGCTTGCAGCCTTCCGCACCTCATGCGGAGGGATCGTGCGGATTGTGGCTGCATATTCGGCGAAAAGGATCAGCAGCCAGATTTCGACGCCTTCCCATTGCCCGGCTTTTATGCCGTGCAAGATGTCCAGCATCAGAAGCGCTAAAGCGAGCAGCCGGAACCATCGCATGCTGTACGCCGGCATGTCGGCCCGAAGCGACGCGGTCAGCATCATCACGACGCTGAAGAGCCCTGCTATGACTTGCTCAGCGAAGGTGTCGGCCAGGCGGAGCTGATCCAGCGCCACGATGAACCAGAACAGCCGAGAAATCGCGAACTGGCTCTGGCCGCTCACCTGGCAAAGCTTGATAATCGGCGGGATGAAAAGCGTCTGCCCCACCCATCTGTCGATTCCGGAAAAGCTCATTGCCCCTTCAATCCGGTTGCCAACGCTTATGTAAACCCGTTGCTGTCACGGGATGCGGGACGACGGTGGACGGCTGAGCGCCCGTTACGCCCACCAAGATGCGCCGAACAGCCTCAGGACGAGTAGGCTTTGGATCGGGCTGCTGGTCTATCCAATGATCTAGCGCAGCGAGCTGATCGGGTTGAAGCCGGACACCGATCATAGTGCCAATACCCGTAGGAGGTCGTCCCATCCTTTTTTTGTTATCAGAAAGTCTTGCTTGGGCCATGACTTCTTGATAACAAAAAGACGAGCCGAGGGGAAGCGCCCACGTCTCGCCCGATCCTCACCTTAACCATTCTACGGAACGATCATAGCTATAGCGGACATCGGCTCCCGTGGGATGAAGGCACCGGCGTCCAAGGATGTGAGCGGGCAGTCGCACAAGCCGTGGTCGCGCTCATTAGTGCGATGCACCGGTAAACTCTTCTTAACCAACCTGGCTTAATCCTCTTTGGTTGAATGGCCGGGGGTGCCAGATGATTGCGTTGATCAAAGCTTTGCTGCTGGGAACTTTGCTCACGCTGGCGGGTGCGGGCATTTTTGGGTCCGCTGGCACTTCGGCCGGTTTCCTCGACGTCCACCACATCATGATCGCGGATCATGGGGCCTATTGGTCATGGCCGCTCTTTATCGTCGGCACCGGCCTCGCCTGGGCAATCCTTTGGATGATGCGTTAGCCCCGCGGCAGGCCATCTGCCCCATGGACTAGGCAAACCGTCAATCCGTCGGCAGTAGGAGGCTTCCAATGCTGCGATCGCAGCACCCACGGCAAAGGACCTGTGTGCTCATGAGCTTCGACAAGTTCGAAGATCCAGCGAAAGCTTACGATTACGTTCGCTTCACGACCGGCGCGGTTTTGATTGCGGTTACAGCGCTAGCCCTGATGGTTCATTCGAATGCCGTCATTCCCGCCAATTTTGCCTGGATTGCCCGATATTTTTCCATCCAGCAGGATCTGCCGCTGCTTCCAGTGTTCCTGCTGGCGCTCATCGCGGGTCCCAAGTTGTCCAGATCGTCGATAGCGATCAGCCCGAATATACAAACAGTCGCGCTGATAACACTGCTGCTGTTGCTCATAACGTGGGCAGGGCGGTGGCTCGTGTTTGAAAATTACGACCTTGCCCGTGATGAACAGATGGCTAATTTCGACGCCGCCATATTTGCGCATGGCGTGCCGTTCTGGCCTATCGATCCACTATGGCGGCCCTTCGCCGGTGCGCTCAATCAGATTTTCATTCTTCCGATCGGTGATTATGAAGGATGGGTTTCAAGCTATCTGCCTGTCAACGCCGCGATGAGGGCGGCGGTGGGCATGGTCGCCTCGCCGACGCTTGCTTCGCCCCTCCTGGTAGTGGTTGGAGCGATTGCCCTGTGGCGCGTTGCGCGACGGCTGTGGCCGGACTCGGGTTCGACTCAATGGGCGGTGTTCGCCTGTTATTTCGGTTCATCCCAAGTGCTTGTGACCGGCATGACCGCCTACGCTATGAGCGCGCACCTCGCGCTCAACCTGCTGTGGCTGGCGCTATTCCTGCGGGGAGGACGGATTGGGCATGGCGGCGCGATTGCCACCGGCTTCCTGGCAACCGGCATTCACCAGCCAATATTCCACCCATTGCTCGTATTGCCCTTCCTGGAGATGTTGCGGGTCCAGCGGCGATGGAGGCTGCTGGCGACATATGTCGGCTGCTACGTAGTTATTGGGCTGTTCTGGCTTGCTTGGCCGGGCTGGGTGAGCGCTCATGGTGCGATGCCAGTGCCCGACAAAGTCAATGTCGAGGGCGTGAACTATGTGCAACGCTTCTTCCGGGGGGTGCAGTCACCCACGGACGTGTCGCTCTGGATCATGGCGGCTAATCTACTGCGTTTTGCGACATGGCAGCATCTGCTGCTGCTGCCGCTGCTCTTTCTGGGTATAAGGGTTTCGGGCACCCGCGATCCGATTGCCGCCGCCTTGACCGGTGGGCTCGTGTTGCTCGTCATGATGATGACGCTGATCCTGCCATGCCAGGGACATGGCTGGGGCTATCGCTATCTGCATGGGCTGATCGGTAGCGCCTGCCTGTTGGCGGGATATGGCTGGCACTGGCTGGAGAGCAAGGGCTACAGCCTGCGTAGACCAATGGCCGTTGCTACCGCAGCGAGTCTGGCGATTCTCTTTCCGGCTCATCTCGTGATGGCGCATGTACTGGTGGTGCCGTTCGCCGCGGTAAGTCGCGAGGTCAAATCATCAAGCGCGGACTTCGTGATCGTTGACAATGCCATGGCGCCTTTTGCAGCGGATGTCGTGCTGAATCGCGCAGACCTTAGCAATCGGCCAATCATATTAGCTGGAACAGCGATCGATCCCGTTCAGATGGCCGAGCTTTGTCGCCGAGGCACGATTGCTTTTGAAGATGCGCCCCGATTGAATGCGATCAATAGGCTTTTTGGGTTTCCGGAACATAGTGAGGCGAGTGATCATCAGCAAGAACTGAGAAAGGCGGCCGCTAGCGCACACTGTAGTAAGTAGTTATTTTCGTGTTCTGAGGCCGCAAATATAGAGACTATCGATAATATGTCTAAATCGTTCATGCTTAGAAGCGCTAAGTTTTTTGTGGTTGGTGTCGTCTGCACTTTTATCAGCTATGTTACTTTTATCACTGTTCTGTCAATATCAAATTACTTTATCGCGAACCTATGCTCTTGGATTTCTGGAACGCTGATTGGTTTTACAGCCAATAGATCATTTACGTATGAAATGAAAACCTTTCATAAGGTGTCTACTCAATTCGGCTTTTTTCTTATCGGTTCGCTATGTCAGTTTTTTTTAGCAACATTTTGCTACTGGGTGCTGATCGGCCGATGGCAATGGAATCCGACCGCAGCATTTATCGTCACATTGTGCATCACGGCCTCATTTATGCTTACTTACCTTGAGCTAGTGGCTTTTAGATCTAAGCACACCAGCAATACAAGGGATCCATCTGAACTATGAGATATACGAGAGTTTGCTTTTAAATAAAAATGCACGCAAACGAGGTACTACGCGATCGGCTAGGCGAGAATATGCCATATACTTTAAAAATTGATGCGGCCACATTTTCGAAACGTGACCTATAGCGTGCAGGAAGTAACCAGCCTTGCCATTTATACCCGCTGCCAGTGCAGTATTGATGGCTATCGATGCGCGCGCCAGTTTGAGAGTCAGCGGTGCTTGTCGAGATTGAAGTCTGCCACCATGACGGTCAAGAACTTTCATCATTTGTGACCCGAAATTGTTTGTATCTCGGCTTCCAATGATGGTCAGCGAACTCGCATGGATTCTAAAAGCAGTGGTGGGTTGCGCCTCGTAGACAAAGTCTCCCTGCGCCGAGAGTTTCAGGTACACGTCCCAATCAGCAGTGTACCAAAGATCTTCGTCCATCCCGCCAATCGCTGTCCAGCATTCCCTTCGGATCGCAGGTGCCGGAATTGCCACGAAGTTCTGGACCAAGAGGCGCTCTAAAAGATCCTGCTCCTGCCAAACCGCCATTTTTGAAAGCGGACACCGCCATAGGCCAAGCCGTTTGCTGGATTCGTTCACGATGTAAGCAGGAGAAAGGTGCACCGCCATGGCAGGGTATGACTTTATGGCATCGTGCAGGATTGCTGCACGTCCCGGCAACCAGAGGTCATCCTGATGCAGCATCGATATGAACTGCCCTCTTGCCATGCGGACGGCTTCATTTGTCTTCGCCGGCCAAGGCTTCAAATCAGGGCGATAGTAATAAGCAATATTCAAGCGATTCCGAAACCGGTTGATGATTTGTGTGCATGAATAATCGTCGCTCGAATCAATCGCAATAACCTCAACCCCTTCCATCTGGCCGGAAAGGAGGCTGGACAGCGTTTCCTCAAGGAAATGAGCGCCATTGTGCAGGGGCATGACCACGGTCAGCCAGGGCGTAAGCTCGTCAGCGGCCGAGTGAGGTTGGCTCATTCAGTGCCCTTGAGTATCCACTGCGCTAAGAAAACGAGAAACGTTACCGCCGAGGATTGCGAGGAGGAAGCCTCCCATGATTGTCTGGAATCCGAGCGTAACTGAAGTTGTTCCCAATATAGCTGGAAGCACGCTGTAGATAGGTCCGAAATGCCGTTCGGTCCATTTCCAAAATACTGCACTTAAGATCGCAAGCCCGAGCGAAATGAAGCCTCCGCCGCCGACAATCATGGCTTCGAGAGACAACACCGAGGCCACTTTGCGCGTTCGGGGACCGGCATTGCGATACCCTTGCTGGATGCCGTAAAGCTGTGCCGCTACGGCGAGTAGGACAGCAAGGTGACCAACATTTAGCATCGCAGCGCCGAGAATCGTCCAGTAATTGCCGATCATTGGGAAGCTGCCTGGTGAAAGAGCCTCAATGATAGCGAGGGCGAGGATGACAGTGGCCAGCGTGATCAATGACAGCCCCGGAATCCCAAACACCCAAGTTGGGCTCAGCATCAGGAGATACCGCAGGTGCCGCCAGCCATCTCGCCATGGGCGCAAGTGCGGCGCGCGGTCACGAAGATCCTTGGAAAGCGTCGCAGGGACTTCCGCAATGTGTAGCTTCTTGAGGCTGGCCTTAATCACCATCTCGCTGGCGAATTCCATGCCAGTGCCACTTAGCCGCAAATCCTTGAAGGCATCTCGCGTGATTGCTCGCAGGCCGCAATGTGCGTCGCTGACTCCAGAGCGAAAGAAGAGGTTGAGTATGCCAGTAAGGACGGGGTTACCAATATAGCGGTTTTTCCAGGGCATCGCCCCCGATTCGATGCCGCCTTTGAAGCGGGACCCCATGCACAGGTCCGCGCCCTCGATGAGGGCACCAATCATCGCGACGCCGTCAGTGAAATCATAGCTGCCGTCAGCGTCGCCCATCAGTAGAAACTCGCCCTTGGCTTCCTGGCTACCGCCAATGAGGGCTGCACCATAGCCTCGCGCGGTCACCGAGATAACGCGTGCGCCCGCCTGTTCGGCGAATTGCTGGCTGCCGTCGGTGGACCCATTGTCGGCGATCAGGATCTCTCCATCGAGGCCATAGCGTTTTTTGATCTCGACCAACGCTTCCTGCGCATTGGCAATACAGTGCGGCAGGCTGATAATCTCGTTCAGGCACGGCATGACAATGGTCACGCCGAGCGTGGTATAGTTTTTCGTGTTCGCGACCCGCCGGATAGACGCGTGCACTGACATCATGAACCCCCAACTTCCATCGCTTCATGCCACATTCGTGGAAGTTGGTTAATTTTTTCTTGTGTGAAGCGGTAAAACCGTGAGCCTTGCGCACGCTCGGGGCTAAAGTTGGTGGTGGCGATCAGGTAGGCCTTCTTCAGATCTGATCAGCTTTGTCAGCGCATCGAAAATCTGTTCGGGTACATATGGTTTTTGCACCAATAAGCTGTCTTCGACGCGTTCGGTCGCCCATTGGTAGGCAAGGCCGCCGGTCGTGTAGATGATCGGCAACGCTGGGATCCGCCGTGTTGCTTCGCGGGCGAGTTGCCAGCCAGAGAGATCCCCGCGCAGCCCCGCTTCCGTAACCATCGCGCTGATCTGGCTTCCGCGTTCCGCCAGCACCGACAGGGCCTGCTGGCTATTTACGGCAACGATGACGTCATAGCCGCGCTCTTCCAGTAGCGCTTGCGCGAGCGCCATGATGAGCGGCTCATCTTCCACAAAAAGAATCAAGGCTGGCGGCATCCAATCCAAATCCGCGCGGTCTTGCCATATCCGCCCGTCAGCGTTTCCGCAGGCGCCGCTTACCCGAAGAGCTTTGGATTTAAAGAAAGGCGGCAGCGTCCGGGATCAGTAATGATCCATAGCTGTATATGCTGCCATGCCGCGATCGATTCGCCACGCAACGATACGGCCCGCGGCATGTTTTAGCCGTGGAGGCCGATATGCCCAGACATGAAGAAACCGAAGCCGAACTGACCGGCGTAGCCCACCGACGAAGGCCGAAACCCGAGGTGCTGGCGGTCGGCGGGCGCAAATTGCAGCCGTCGACGCTGATGATGGGCCATGGCTATGATCCGGCGCTTTCGGAAGGTGCGCTCAAGCCGCCCATCTTCCTGACCTCCACTTTCGTGTTCGAAAGCGCGGCGGCCGGAAAGCGTTTCTTCGAGGGCGTGACTGGCGTGCGGCCGGGGGGCGCCGAGGGCTTGGTCTATTCGCGGTTCAACGGTCCCAATCAGGAAATCCTCGAAGATCGGCTTGGCATCTGGGAGGATGCCGAGGATGCACTGAGCTTTTCTTCGGGCATGTCGGCGATTGCCACCGTTCTGCTCGCCAATGTGCGGCCGGGCGATACGATCGTTCATTCTGCGCCGCTCTATGCCGCCACCGAGACTCTGATCGGTAAGATATTGGGCCGCTTCGGCGTGCATTGGCTCGATTTTCCCGCTGGCGCATCGCGCGGAGAGATCGAAGCGGTGCTGGCGCGTGCCAGCGTGACTCGCGTGCCGCTGATCTATCTCGAAAGCCCAGCCAATCCCACCAATGCGCTGGTTGATGTCGAGGCGGTTCGTTCCGCCAGCGAGGCGGTGTTCAAGAGTGATCGCCCGCTTATCGTGATCGATAACACCTTTTTGGGGCCGCTCTGGCAGAAGCCGCTGAAACACGGCGCCGATCTGGTGATCTATAGCCTTACCAAATATGCCGGCGGTCATTCGGATCTGGTGGCTGGGGGCGCTGTGGGATCGAAGCGCGCCATCGATCCGGTGCGGGCGATGCGCAATACGGTCGGCACGATCACCGATCCGCATTCCGCCTGGATGCTGCTGCGTAGCCTCGAGACACTTGAATTGCGCATGACGCGCGCGGGGGAGAATGCGGCGAAGGTCTGCGCCGCATTGCGCGAGCATCCAAAGGTACAGCATGTCGGCTATCTCGGCTTTCTCGACGAGGGGAGCTCGCAGGCCGATATCTATCGGCGGCATTGCACCGGAGCCGGATCCACCTTCTCGCTCTATCTGAACGGTGGGGAGGCGGAGGCCTTCGCATTTCTCGATAGCCTCAAGATCGCGAAACTGGCGGTCAGCCTCGGCGGCACTGAAACGCTGGCGAGCCATCCGGCGGCGATGACGCATCTTTCGGTCGCGCCCGCACGCAAGGAAGCGCTGGGGATCGGCGACAATCTAGTCCGCATCTCGATCGGCGTCGAAGATCCGGAAGACCTCATCGCCGATTTCATCCAGGCGCTGGATGCGGTGTAGCGCCAGATTGGGTGGGAAGCGCGGCAACTTCTCTATTGACCGCTGGAGCCGAAGCGCTTCCCCCTCGTTGCGCAGCGAAGCAAGGAGACTGGCATGGCCGGGCCGCAAGATAGGAAGCATGATGGGATCAGCTCAGGCACACTTGCCGTCGCTGCCGGCATCGCGGCGGCTACGGCCGCCAGCGCGCTGTTCAACGTCACCAAGGCGCGGCAGGCTGAGCAGGAGAATCCGCCACCGGGCAAGTTCCTCGAAATTGATGGCGTTCGGCTTCATTATCTCGAACATGGGGAGGGGCGTCCGCTCATCCTGCTGCATGGCAATGGCGTCTCGCTTGCTGATATGGAAGCGAGCGGCCTGCTAAGCCGTGCGGCGCAGCGCTATCGGGTCATCGCATTCGATCGGCCGGGCTATGGCCATAGCACGCGGCCTCGCGATCGGACCTGGTCGCCTGAAGAGCAAGCCGAGCTGTTCTGGACCGCGCTGCGGAGCCTTGGCGTCGCTGGCCCAATCATCCTCGGCCATAGCTGGGGTACGCTGGTCGCCCTCGCGATGGCGCTGGACCATCCTGGCGAAGCGGCTGCATTGGTTCTGGTTTCGGGCTATTATTATCCAACTCGGCGGATGGATGCGCTGCTGCTGTCGCCGCCCGCCTTGCCGGTCGTGGGCGATGCGATGCGCTACACGGTTTCACCGCTGCTGGCGCGGCTGGTCACGCCGGCTTTGGTGGAGCGGATGTTCGCGCCGGCAAGCGTCCCGGAAAGCTTCGCTGCTTATCCAATCGAACTCTCGTTGCGGCCCAGTCAGTTGCGGGCGGCATCTGCCGAAGCGGGAATGATGGTGGGCGCCGCTGCGCGGTTGAGCAAGCGATATAACGAGCTCGATCTGCCGATCATATTTGTCTCAGGCGATGGCGATCGGATCGTCGAGTTCGATCAGCAGTCAAAGGCGATGCACGAGGCGATTCCCGGCAGCGAATTGCGGATAGTGGAGGGGGGCGGGCACATGATCCACTATCTCGATCCCGATGCGATCGTGGCGGCAATTGACGCCGCCGCCGCGCGCAGCCCTTTCCAGGACGAGCCGCAGGACCTTCCTGCTACAGAAAGGCAGACCTCTCCAGCTGAGGATTCGGGCCATGCCCGATGAACCGCCGTTGAAACCCGGTGACGTTGGCCGGCCTGGCACGCCCGGCACCGGCGAAAACATCTGTCCGCAGTGCGCGGGCACGGGAAAGCTCAGTGATCGCATATGTCCCAATTGCGAAGGCACTGGCCGTATCGTGGAAGGCATTGGCGGCGCATAGCTGGTCGTTACGCCGCTTTACCGAAGCTAGCGACAAAGCTTACGGATCAAGCTAACAGGGGATCATGACCAAATCCGCAACCGACGTGATGCACGACATCGTTTATTCGGCAGTGATCGATGCATTTGTGACAATCAAGGCGGCCTCGAAGGGGTTGCCAAACACGTTGCTGCGCGATCTCAACGCGATACACGCAAACACCACCTTCGCCGATTTTCCTAAGGAACTGCAGGATAGCATCAATGGCAGCGTGCGCGCTGCCTTCAACCGGCTGCTGAAGGAAGGCTACTCAGTGTCGACCGGCCAGCCGCAGCGGCCCGACCGGCCCAACCCGCGCCGGCAGGGCGAAAGTGGCCCCCGCCAAGGGCCGCCGCCAACGCGTCACGATCCAAGCGGGAAGCGGCCGCCGCGCCGGGATCAGCCGGATAAGCCGCGCCCCCGGCCGCGCACCCGGTAGAGCCTTTCCGCGCCAAAGCTGCTTCCGGTGCCACAATGCGCGGAGTTGCACAGGGCAATGTCGACAAGTTCGGCGCGGATGTCCCACCAGCAGGATTTAATGGACGAAACGCGCGACGACCTCGCGATAGCTGCGGCTCACTTTTACCTGAGCGCCTGAATCGAGCACAAGGAAGCATTCGCCATTGGTATGGGGCTTGACCTGCCGCACAAGATCGAGATTGACGATGGTGGAGCGGTGGACCCGCTGAAAGCGTCGCGGATCGAGGCGGCGTTCCAGATCCTTCATCGTTTCGCGCAGGATCAGCGTGTTGTCCCCGGTATAGATGCACATATAGTCCCCGGCGGCATCGATCCGCTCAATCGTATCGACGTCGACCCGAAAGATCTGGCCACGATCCTTGACATTGATCAGCTTTTCGAAGCGATTGGACGCAGGCGCCTCAACGCCATCAGTCATATTTTCAGCAGCGTCCGGCGCAACTTCGGCGAGGACTTCCTTGAGGCGACCTGCTTCTTCGGACGCCTTCTTCTCCGAAAGCCGCTGGCGAACGCGGTCAAGCGTATCGGCGAGGCGGGTCTCGTCCACCGGCTTCATGAGATAGTCCGCGGCATCGGCCTCAAATGCGCGGATCGCGTGATCGCTGTACGCCGTAACGAAAACGAACAAGGGCGGTTCGACCTCCATCAACCCTTGGATTACGGAAAAACCGTCAAAGCCCGGCATCTGGATATCGAGAAAAACGAGATCGGGCTTGTTGGTCTTGATCGAACGAATCGCCTCGCGCCCATTGGTGCAGCGATCGATGATTTCGATGTCCTCATGCGGTTCGAGCCGTAGCTCAAGGCCCTGGATGGCGAGCGGTTCGTCGTCGACGAGGATGGTTCGGATGGTCATGCAGCTTCCTTGGTCCTGTCCGTCTGGTACGGGATTTCGATGGTAACGCTAAATCCCCCCTGCGGGTTCGACTGGATATCGAGGCGATGATCCGCGCCATAGGCTTGCGCCAGACGGTCCCGAATGTTCGCCAAGCCGACTCCCGTCGAGTATGTCGGTCTTGCTGCCCCCTCATTCCACGCCGGTCCGGTGTCCGACACGGATATCAATACATGGTCTCCTATCCGTTTGGCTTCAACAACGATGTCCGCGCCTTCTTCCTTGGGCGTGACGGCATACTTGATAGCATTTTCCACGAGCGGTTGAAGCAAAAGTGACGGCAGGCGCGCGCGTTCCACATTCGGGTCGATGGAAAAATCGGTGCGCAGCCGATCCTCGAAGCGCATTTTTTCAATTTCGAGATAGAGTTTCAGCGTCTCGATCTCCTGCAGCAGCGTCACTTGCGCGGTTGCCTCATTGATCAAGGTATAGCGAAGGAAGGAGGAGAGCCGCGACAGCATCGCATTGGCGCGCTCGGTCTGTTTGAGAAGCACCAATGTCGAGATCGAATTGAGCGTGTTGAAAAGAAAATGAGGATTGAGCTGGTAGCGCAGCATTGCCAGCTGGGCCGAACTCGCCTGCACCTCGAGCCGCTCCATCTGATGGATCTTTTCTTCGAGCATCAGGTAGAAGTTGATGCCGTAATACAGAGCGGACCAAGCCGCGAGCAGTGCGAAGTCGAGGAGGATGGCCCCAAGGAACTGCGGACCTTCCGGCACAGTCTCTTGACGATAGAAGGTGGCGTGCGCCCACACTTCGATGGTCGAGAAGGCAGCTGAAGCGAAAAGCAGTATCACGATCGAAACCGACCAGGTGACGGCCGGCTTGAGATTGATCAGACGACGAAAGGCCGCCGCCATGAGCAGGGTCAGCGAATAGCCGGTCGCAGTGGTCAGTCCGGTGGGAATGATGAACAGCATGCCCATCGCGTTGGCGATGCCGCCCAGAGAGCGGAGCATGAAATAGCCTGCCCAACCGGCCGATTGCAGAAACCAGAAAGCGCGGTTCTTATCATCGAAGAACGGCTGGGACCCGAGACCTAAGGGCATGGCAAGGCTCTAGCCGGGTTTGTCGCGCAGAGCAAAGGCTGAGGAGGCTTTGCCTCCTCAGCCTTTGATGTGCCTGCGGAAAATGTTATTCAGAAGCCGATGGCGTGCTCCCAGCGGCTTTCTTGCGCGGCTTGGCAGGTGCCTTTGTCGCTGCCTTAGGTGCGGGCGTCTTGGCCGCCTTCGCGGAGGCTGGAGCCTTAGCAGCCTTGGCAGCGGCCGGTGCCTTGGCAGGAGCGGGCGCCTTGGCCGCCTTTGCGGGTGCTGGGGCTTTTGCAGTGGGTTTCTTCGCGCCGTTGGCTGCGGCCTTCGGCTTGGCGGCGCGCTTGGCAGTGGCTGGCGCCGGCTGCGGAGCCGGGGCGGCGGGTTGCGCCTTGCGACCGAGCCCGATCTCATGGGCGAGCTTGCGACGCTGGGCTGCATAATTGGGGGCAACCATCGGGTAATCCGCCGGCAGCTTCCACTTGGCGCGGTAATCGGCGGGCGTCATCTGATATTGCGTCATCAGGTGGCGCTTGAGCATCTTCAGCTTCTTCCCGTCTTCAAGGCAGACAAGATAGTCGGGCTTGATCGACGCACGTATCGAAACGGCGGGTTCGGGCTCCGGTTGCTGAGCCGGAGCAGAATTGTTCAAGCCCTGCAGGGCCGAATACACGTTCGAGATCAACGAAGGCAGGTCATTCGTCGCTACATTATTGTTCGCAACATGCGAAGCTACGATATCTGCGGTCAGTCCGAGCAGCGTTTCCTTGTTCTGATCAGTCACCGGATCCTCCTGTTGACGAGATCGACGGCCCTTAACGACTTGCCTTGACCGTTCTTCCCAATTGCCCGCGTGCGGGTGGCGATTATTGCCGAAAAAAGCAACCCCTATATTCCGGCGGAGCATAAATCATGAGAGGTGAAAAGAAAAGCAGATTGCAAAAGGGTGTAAATCCCGGGCGGACTCATCGTCGAATACCAACCAGCGAGATGACGGAGTTTAGTAAGGTGTCGATATTTTCTCGATAGATTTTGAATAGAAACCATTAAATGGAGATGGTCAAAATAGGACCAGATGCCTTGACCGGTGAACAGAAAAAAGAAAGCGATGGGCACAACTCAACGGTTTATTCGCCGCTGAACTCGTCAGAGATTGCTTGGAACGTTAGAGTTGATTAAAGATCCAGCTGCTTGGATTAACAGCAGGCACGCTCGACGCTTCTTTACTGTTAAGCGCCGCGGTCGATGATCGTCGGTGGAACATCGGCTTCGGCAGCCGGGCGTGGGGCATATCGACCGCTTGCAGTGCCGTTGGATTGAAGAGCGACAATAAGGTTGGTCGCGTTCATTCCATCGATTCCACCATAATAGCGGATCGGTTCGACGTGCTTCACGGGATGCGCGATGACCCCCGAGGGCGCGTTACTCGGAGCGTTGGCCCGCTCGGCCTGCGGCCGAGCGAAAGCGGGCGTTACGCCGCTCACACTGGCAACTGGAACGATGGCACTCACGATAGAATACTCCTGATAATGCTCGCAGCATTTCACAGCTGAGTTTACACCAGATGTGGAGACGCGCTTAACCGCGCATTATGGACGTTTCGGCCATAAGCTGACTGGATGGTGGGTCCGCCGGGATTCGAACCCGGGACCTCTCGATTAAAAGTCGCTTGCTCTACCGACTGAGCTACGGACCCGCACCAAGCCGCTCCCCTAGAAGCAGCATTGGGGATGGTCAACCGGCTTGGGCCGCAACAATCGCGCGCGGATCTGCCTGATCGAGAGCCCATCGCGCGGATCCCGCCAATCCGCGGCAATGTGCAGTACAGGATCGAGCACGAACCGGCGCTGACGATAGGCGGGGTGCGGGATGGCAAGGCCAGGGCTAACCCATATGCCGCCGGACCAGAGGATGATATCAAGATCAAGCACCCGTGCGCCCCATCGCCGGCCGCGCCTCCGGCCGAAGCCGCGCTCCAGAATTTTGAGCTCGGCTAAAAGCTCGTCGGCATTCTTGCGAGACCGCAGCACCAGTGCGGTGTTGGCGAAGCTTCGTCCAGCGGGCCCAACCGCTGCCGTGGCGACAATTGGAGCGGTAGCTACGATCTTTACACCTTTGATCTTGCCGAGAACCGCCACTGCTCCGGCGAGGACCCGGCGGGGGGCTCCATAACGGTGGTGGCGACGATTGGAGCCCAAGGCGATGACATAGCTTGTCTTGCTCATGGGCAAGCGCCTATCGATCAGCGGTGAAGAGCGCCAGCCCCAGCCAGCCGACGCGGGATTGCCCCTTTTGCCCGCGGCTGGCGGATTTTCGTGAAGAGCAGCGGCGTCTTCATCCGCAATGGTTCAACGCTCCCGTTCCCAGCTTCGGCGACGATGATGCGTGGCTGGCAATTGTCGGCCTCGCGCCGGGGCTTCAAGGTGCGAATCGGACCGGCCGTCCTTTTACGGGCGATTATTCCGGTGCGCTGCTTTACGAAACGCTGGTCAAATTCGGCCTTGCCGATGGCCGATATGGGGCAATGCCCGATGACGGGTTGAAATTGAGAGGCACGATCATCGTCAACGCCGTACGCTGCGTTCCTCCACAGAATAAGCCGAGCCCGGCCGAGATCCGCACCTGCCGCCCATTTCTGGAGCGCTCGCTGGCCGAACTGCCGCATCTTCGGGTGGTGATTGCGCTGGGCCAGATCGCACATCAATCCGCTGTAAAGTCGCTCGGCGGCAAGCTGCCGAAATGCCGCTTTGCCCATCTTGCCGAGCACCGCATGCCGCCTGGCACATTGCTGATCGATAGCTATCACTGCTCGCGCTATAACCAGAATACCGGCCGGCTCGACCGCGCGATGTTCGAAGCGGTGTTCGATCGCGCCTGCGGGCTCAGGACAGACCCCCTCAGCTTTTGAGTGCCAATTTGCCCAAGAAATCGCGCTTGCCGATATTCAATCCCTGCATGCGCAAGATGTCATAAGCAGTCGTCGCGTGAAACATGAAGTTCGGAAGCGAGAAAGTCATCAGAAATACCTCGGCGCCTGCAAATTCCAGCCGATGCCCGTTGAACAAAAAGCACATTTCCCGGCCTACAAAACCATTCACCTCTTCGGGCCTCAGCTCGTCAAGGGCTTGCAGGGTTTGCAATACGCGCGTTTTCAGTCCGGCCAGCGTTTCCGGCCAAGGGGTCACGTCGGGTGAGAACTCGCCGCGACGGACGCCCGCTATCGCGCCAATGGAATGCACCGCGAGTGATTTGATCTGATAGCCAAAGGGAAGCATGTCCTGCGCAAGCCGGGCACCGATAAGATCCTGCTCGTTTGATTGCGCATCGGTGCACCATTGCTCGGCCTTATCCAGTAACTTTCCCATCGCGCGCAGAATTTGCCGGTACGTGGGGATTAACGCTTCGTAGAGTGAAAAACTCATTGCTTATCTCCCGCGCTCGCTGCTGGGTTAGCTTCCTTGACGGCGCGCCATGAACGCCAGCCGTTCGAACAGCATGACGTCCTGCTCATTCTTGAGCAACGCACCATGGAGGGGAGGGATCGCCTTGCGCGGATCGCGGGACTGCAGAACTTCGAGTGGCATGTCTTCGGCCAGCAGGAGCTTGAGCCAGTCGAGCAATTCGCTGGTGGAGGGCTTTTTCTTGAGGCCTGGAACGTCGCGAATGTCATAGAAGATATCGAGCGCACGCGAGACGAGTATTTTCTTGATGCCCGGAAAATGCACGTCGATGATTGCCTGCATCGTCTCGCGATCCGGAAAAGAGATGTAGTGGAAGAAACAGCGGCGCAGGAAAGCGTCCGGAAGCTCCTTTTCATTGTTTGAAGTGATGACGACCACCGGCCGTTCACGTGCGGCGACAGTCTCTCCGGTCTCATAGACATCGAACGACATGCGATCGAGTTCCTGCAGGAGGTCGTTGGGAAATTCGATGTCGGCTTTGTCGATCTCGTCAATCAACAATACCGGGAGCGTAGGGCTGGTGAATGCATCCCATAGCTTGCCGCGCTTGATATAGTTCTTGATGTCGTGAACGCGCGGATCGCCGAGCTGGCCATCGCGGAGCCGCGCAACGGCGTCATATTCATAAAGGCCCTGATGCGCCTTGGTGGTCGACTTGATGTGCCATTCCAGCAACGGCGCGTTCATCGCGCGCGCAATTTCGTGCGCGAGTACCGTCTTGCCGGTGCCAGGTTCACCTTTGACCAGCAGGGGGCGGCGGAGCGTCACCGCCGCGTTGACGGCCACCTTCAGATCATCGGTCGCCACATAGTCGCTCGTTCCTTCAAAGCGCATCGAATGTCCTTCTGCCAAGTCAATGGCAGTTAAAAGTGCCCCGGAATAAGCGCAAGCGCCGCGTTTGACGCAGATCAAGGCTTGGCATCGCGGAGGGACGGCTGCCGGGGCTGCATTCGCGCCGTTATTGAAGTGTGCGGCTGTCGCATCAGGAAAGACGCGCTCAGCGCTTCGCGAGATCCTCAACGATTATATCGGCCGGAAGGCACCGGCGTGTCCGCTCGGGATCAGCTTTCGCGGCGGGCGATCTCGCGGGCTTCCAGCAAGTCCCACAGCCCACGATGCTGGACCAGGATCTGCTGCGCTCCGAAACAGAGCGCCCTTTCTACCCCGATGCTTGTCGCGGCATCCGTCGCGGCTTGCAGTGTTTCCTCGATGCTGGGAACGAGAAGGGTGGGCGGCTCGATGCCAAAGCGCCGCGCGGCTGCATCGATCACGCTGCGAATGGCGCGCCAGTCCAGCGCGATGGCCATGCATGCACCCAGCGCACAACCGACTCGATCCGATTTTGCGAGCATTTCGACCGCGTGGCGTTGCGCCAGCGCCGCCGCTTCGCTTTCCGCTTGGCCTGGTGTGCTGGGCAGGGGGCCGGCGGCCACGACGACGCGGTTCAAATAATTCCGCTCGCGCGCAAAGCCGTCGACCGCAGCTGCGATCCAGTCGCGGATGCCTGGATGCTGATCACGCCCGTTTACGATGTCTGCGAGGCCAGGATGACGGCCATAAAGCCCGCTCAGATGATGCACGGCATCACACAGGCTGCGTCCCGATTCGGCGCCCATGCTACGGCTGTGCGTGGTCACGAAGCCATGCCGCGCGCTGCCATCGGCTTGCATCAGCGCAGACAGCAGATCAGCCATCCCGCTGGCCCTTGCCGATTCCGTTGCACTCGATGACATGCTCCCTCCGTAACAGAACTCAAATACGCCGAGCTCGGGTTGGCATGGAGACATATATCAAAGCGCGTAAAATTGCGGTTTATCGCGCGTTAGCAATGTATTGACCTATCCTAAGACCCATCAATGTAATCTGTCTCAAAACGGGACAAATGATCAACGGATGTTAAGGATATTATGGCTGATGTTCGTCATCGACAGACGAGCGTTCGCCCGTCCGGCAAGGATCGCATCGCCCTCATGTTGAGGAGGATGCGGCCCTTGCGATGAAAATATCAGCTATTGGTCGAGGAAGCTGCGCATCTTGCGGCTGCGGCTGGGATGCTTGAGCTTCCTCAATGCCTTGGCTTCGATCTGACGGATGCGTTCGCGCGTCACCGAGAATTGCTGGCCGACTTCCTCCAGCGTGTGATCGGTGTTCATGCCGATGCCGAAGCGCATACGCAGCACGCGCTCCTCGCGCGGCGTAAGCGATGCCAGCACGCGCGTTACCGTTTCCTTGAGGTTGGCCTGGATCGCGGCATCCACCGGAATAACCGCGTTCTTGTCCTCGATGAAATCGCCCAGATGCGAATCCTCCTCGTCGCCGATCGGCGTTTCGAGGCTGATGGGCTCCTTGGCGATCTTCATGACCTTGCGTACTTTTTCGAGCGGCATGCTCAGACGCTCGGCCAATTCCTCGGGTGTCGGCTCGCGGCCGATCTCGTGCAGGATCTGCCGGCTGGTGCGCACCAGTTTGTTGATCGTCTCGATCATATGGACCGGAATGCGGATCGTGCGCGCCTGATCAGCGATCGAGCGCGTGATCGCCTGCCTGATCCACCAAGTGGCATAAGTGCTGAATTTATAGCCTCGCCGATATTCGAATTTATCGACCGCCTTCATGAGACCGATATTGCCCTCCTGGATCAGGTCCAGGAATTGCAGGCCCCGATTGGTGTATTTCTTGGCGATCGAGATCACGAGGCGAAGATTGGCCTCGACCATCTCCTTCTTCGCGATGCGGGCCTCGCGCTCGCCCTTCTGCACCATGTTCACAATGCGGCGGAATTCGCCCAGCGACATGCCGGTGGCCTGCGCGATTTCAGAGATTTCGGCGCGAATGCGCTCGACCGCTTCGGCGCTCTGAGTCGCAAAGGCGTTCCAGCGCTTGTCGAGGCCGCCGACCTTTTCCAGCCAGCCCTCGTCAAGCTCGTGGCCGACATATTGATCGAGGAAATCCTTGCGCGGCACCTTATGGCGCTCGGCAAGGCGAAGCATCTGGCCGCCCAAGGCGGTCAAGCGGCGGTTGAACGAATAAAGCTGGTCGACCAGATATTCGATTTTCGCCTGGTGAAACTGCACGCTTTCGACTTCCGCCGTCAGCTCTTCGCGCAATTTCTGATATTTCTTCTCTTCGGCCGCGGCGAAATCGTCGCCGACGCCAAGCGCGTCGAGCCGCGCCGTCTGCACTTTGGAAAATTTCCGGTAGAGCGTCGTGATCGTCGCGAACTTTTCGAGTGCGGCGGGCTTCAGCGTCTCTTCCATCTGGGCGAGGCTAAGCGTGTTGTCCTCTTCGTCATCGTCGACCGGACGGCGCGCGCGGCGCTCGGTCATCGACTCTTCATCGTCCTCGTCGGCCGATTCTTCCTCGATATCTTCTTCTTCCTTGTAGGAAGGTCCGGCGGTCTTTTCAGAAATCTCGCCGTCGCCATCCTCATCCTCGTCGGTCAGGCTTTCCGGCGCGGGATCTTTCGAGAGCATCGCGTCGAGATCGAGAATCTCGCGAAGCTGCATCGTGCCTTCGTTGAGTGCAGTGGACCAGTTGATGATCGCGTTGAAGGTGATCGGGCTTTCGCACAGGCCGAGGATCATGGTGTCGCGACCGGCCTCGATGCGTTTGGCGATCGCGATCTCGCCTTCGCGGCTGAGCAGCTCGACCGCGCCCATCTCGCGCAGATACATGCGCACGGGATCATCGGTGCGGTCCACCGTTTCCTTCTTGGTGGGCGCAGCAATGAGCGTGCTGCCATCGCTGTCGCCATCGTCCAGATTCGCCTCTTCCTCCGGCGCCTCTTCCTGGACCTCGTCCTCGCCCGCCTCTTCATTCTCGACGATATTGACGCCCATTTCGGAAAGCGCGGACATCACGTCCTCGATCTGCTCCGAAGACATCTGGTCCTGCGGGAGCGCCTCGTTGAGCTCGTCATAAGTGATGTAGCCGCGCTTCTTGGCGCGGCTGATCAGCTTCTTGAGCGAGGCTTCGTTGAGATCGATCAGCGGGGCGTCGCCGCCCTCCGTCTTCTCCGCCGGTTCCGCCACGTTCGACTTCGCCATTCATATACCTTCAAAAGCTGCGCCACCGGCGCGTGCGTTCAACCTTCCGCGCCCTCAGCCAAGGCGGCGAGAGCACGATCCGCTTCTTCTCTGGCGGCGCGAAGCCGCCTCTGCTCAGCAAACATCGCCTCGTCAGGCGATGCCTTGAGCCGCTCAGTCACCTGGGCAAGAGCCGCGTCGAGCTCCGGCCGGCTCGCCAGAGCCGAGATCACCGCAGTCAGGTCGCGCTTCGCCCTTTCCGAGTCGGCATTGCCGCGCAAAAAGGAAAAGGCAAGTCCGTTCGTACCGACATTGCTGTCAAAACCGCCGATTGGACCCGTCTTGCCTAATATGGTTCTAACCCTTTCCTGTTCAAGCTTTGGCACCTCGAAGGCCGCCGCGATCAATGAAGAACGCAGGGCATCGAGCTTGCGATCCCTGATCGGGAGCGCACTCAACGCCTCGGCATTTGCAGCGATCAATTCGGGATAACGGATCAGGCCGGAAAATATTGCCTCCAAAATCGCATAATCCAGCCCCCAGCCTCCGATTTTTCGTGCCGTATCGCCTGGCGGGGGGGCTGGGGGCGCCCAGCGGCCAAAGCCCCGCGTCCGCGCCTGGCTGCGCGGAGGAGGCGCGGCGGGGCGTGCGAACAAATCGCTGAAGCGGCGTCGAAATTCCTGCTCATATTGCTCCCGGACATGGGCATCAGCAATGACCGCGGCATGACCGGCGAGCCGTCGTCTCAGACCGGCACGGGCCTCAGGCGTATCGAGCGGTTCGGCTGTAAGCTCATGCTGCCACAGCCGGTCCACCAGCGGCTGGGGCCTCTCAAGCAATGCTTCGATTGCCTGCCTCCCGCCCGAGCGTACCAAATCATCTGGATCCTGCCCCGACGGCAAGGTCACGAACCGAAGTGAACGGTCCGGCCCGATCATCGGCAGCGCACGCAGCGCAGCCCGGATTGCAGCCTTCTGTCCTGCCGCGTCGCCGTCGAAGCAGAGGATCGGCCGCTCTGTCATTCGCCAGAGCCGATCAAGCTGGGCCTCGGTCAGGGCCGTACCCAGCGGCGCAACCGCTTCACTTATGCCCACCCGATCGAGCGCGATCACGTCCATATAACCCTCGACCACGATGGCGCGGCCGGCCTTGCGGGTTGCTGCCGAGGCGCGATCCAGATTGAAGAGCGTGCGGCCCTTGTCGAACAGGGGCGTGTCGGGTGAGTTGAGATATTTCGGCTCTCCCTCGCCGAGGATGCGGCCGCCGAACGCGATCACGCGACCGCGCGCATCGCGGATGGGGATCATTAAGCGGCCGCGAAAGCGGTCATAGGGCTCCTTCTCATCAACGGCGATGAGCAGCCCCGCCTCGATCAGCGTGTCCATCCCGAAATCCCGCAACGCGGTTTTGAGCTTTGCCTTCGAATCCGGCGCATAGCCAATCCGGAAGGCTTGTCGTTGAGCGTCGGTAACCCCGCGCCGTTCGAGATAGGCGCGCGCGGCGGCGCCTTCGAGGCCGCCAAGCTGTGCTTCGAAGAAAGCACTCGCTGCCTCCATCGCGTCGATCAGGCCCAGGCTGCGCTCTTGCCGCTCCTGCGCACGCGGATCCGGGGCGGGCACGTCAATCCCGGCGGCGGCCGCCAGCTCCTTCACCGCGTCCATGAAAGGCAGCCCCTGCTGATCGGTCATCCAGCGGATCGCATCGCCATGCGCGCCGCAACCGAAGCAATGATAGAAACCCTTCTCGTCATTGACGTAGAAGCTGGGCGTCTTCTCATTATGGAACGGGCAGCACCCCTTATATTCGCGCCCGGCCTTCTGCAGCTTCAGCGAACGGCCGACCAGCGTTGAAAGCAGCGTTCGTGCGCGCAGCTCGTCAAGGAACTGAGGCGAGAGCGACACTAAAGCCCCCTCCCTTCCGAGGGAGGGGGTTGGGGGCGGGTAAGTCTGTCCGCGAGTTGCGCCTTTGTCGGTCGATGAGCAGCGGCCTCCATAATTGCTGCCAGCACCCCATCTAGATTTTGCCCGATCTCCGCGTTGGTGAATCGCAATACCCGGTATCCTGCACGACCAAGCACATAGTCGCGATCTACGTCCTTTGCGCGATCATGGGTCTCGCCATCTACCTCGATCACAAGGCGCAGATTGCGACAGACGAAGTCGCGGATAAAGCCCAGCAAAACGATCTGCCGCGAAAATTTCAAACCGTTGAGGCAGGAATTGCGGAGTTGCTGCCAGAGCTTGTTCTCAAACGAAGTCGGCTCTGTTCGCATGGAGCGGGCGAAGGCGGCTAACCTTGGATCAATTCTTCGCGGCATCACCCACCCCCAACCCCTCCCTCGGAAGGGAGGGGCTCATTGCTTCAAGCCAGCGCACCCTTCACGAGGCCCGATGCCTTGCTCATGTCGATCTGGCCGGCATGGCGCTCTTTCAGCGCCGCCATGACCCGTCCCATATCCTTGACCGAACTCGCGCCCAGCTCGGCGACGATGGCCTGGATTGCGGCCCGGGCTTCCTCCTCGCTCATCTGCTGGGGCAGGAAGCGTTCGATCACCGCCACTTCGCCTCGCTCGGCATCGGCGAGTTCCGGCCGCCCGCCCTTGTCATAAAGCTCGATCGATTCGCGCCGCTGCTTGATCATTTTCTGCAGAACCTCGGTCACGATCACGTCGTCGTCCGGGGTTTGGCTCGCCGTGCGCAACTCGATATCGCGATTCTTGATCGCCGCCTGGATCAGGCGGATGGCAGCTGTTCCCTGTTTATCGCCGCTTTTCATGGCGTTCACCAGCGCGGCCTTGATATCGTCGCGGATCATGCAGACATTCTCTTGGAGGATTTGAGGAAAGCGAATCCCTTAGCGCGCTTTGCCGCGATTTAATAGATTGACGCTGCGGGATGCCCTCTCTAGCGGGGGTGCCTTAGCGACATCGTTAGATCCACCGAACCCGAAGGAGTGACTGCCTTATGGCCGCCGCCAATCAAACGCCTGCGCCAAACGGAGCGACGGGCGTATTGGTATTGGCATCGGGCGCGCTCGTGTGGGGCAGGGGCTTCGGCGCCGAGGGCGAGGCGGTGGGCGAGCTGTGCTTCAACACGGCGATGACCGGGTACCAGGAGGTGATGACCGACCCCTCCTATGCCGGGCAGATCATCACCTTCACTTTCCCGCATATCGGCAATGTGGGAACCAATCCCGAGGATATCGAGGCGGTCAACCCGCATGCGCTCGGCCTCGTGGTGCGGCAGGACGTAACCGACCCGTCCAATTTCCGCGCCACCGCACATCTCGATCAGTGGCTCAAGGTCAACGGGCGGATCGGCCTGGCTGGCGTGGATACGCGCGCGCTCACGCGGTTGATCCGGCTCGAAGGCGCTCCCAATGCCGTGATCGCATATCGTGCGAACGGCCAATTCGATCTCGATGCACTGCTCGCAAAGGCGAAGGGCTGGCCGGGACTGGAGGGCATGGACCTCGCCAAGGATGTGTCGGCGACGCAGACTTATGGCTGGAGCGAGGGGCTATGGTCGCTTGGCGAAGGTTATGCGAAACCGGAGACCGGCGCGCCCGCAAAGCCCAAGGTTGTGGCGATCGATTATGGCATCAAGCGCAATATCTTGCGGAACCTTGTCGATGCCGGATGCGAAGTAACCGTCGTGCCGGCGCAGGCGAGCTTCGAGGATATCATGGCACATCAGCCGGACGGACTTTTTCTCTCCAACGGCCCGGGCGATCCTGCGGCAACAGGCGAATATGCGGTGCCCGTGATTAAACAATGGCTGGAAACGAAAAAGCCGCTGTTCGGCATTTGCCTCGGCCATCAAATGCTCGGTCTCGCGGTCGGCGCCAAGACCGAAAAGATGCATCAGGGACATCGCGGCGCCAATCACCCCGTCAAGCGTCTCGATGACGGGCGGGTCGAGATCACCAGCATGAACCATGGCTTTGCGGTCGACACCGGCACCTTGCCGGATAATGTGCGGCCGACTCATGTCAGCCTGTTCGACGGCTCCAATTGCGGCATCGAACTCACCGACCGTCCCGCATTCAGCGTGCAATATCATCCCGAAGCGAGCCCTGGCCCGCAGGACAGCCATTATCTGTTCGAGAAGTTCGTGGGGATGCTGGAGAAGGAGGCGTGAAGGCAGCTCTGCTGTCCATATTTGGTTTTGCCGTCCTCCCTGCTCCCGTCCTCGCTGACGATCGCACAGAACAGGTAGCTGGCTGGACGCTGAGCGATGTCGGAGGCAAGCTTGGCAATGACTTTGATCGTGAGGTTGCCATGATCCGCAAGGCGCCGGGCGTAGAGATTGCCTTCAGGCCCGGGCCAGGGCGGAGCGGCAGCGTTTCGGCCAAATTCGAGGGATGCGACAAATCGTCCGAATATACCGCTGGCCTTCAGTTCAAGAGCAGTGCCGATGCTGTTCGCAGCATTCGAGACGAGATCGGCTATGATTTTGCTGAGTTCCGCAAAGAGTGTCCGGCAACGGCGGATAGTGAAAAAGCGGTGATGCAAGGCTTCGATAAGGCGTTCGAAACGATCACGCGCTGGGTGAAGGACAAGCCGTTCGTCTATCCGTCTGACGCGCCGGCTAAGCCACAGCCAGCGGTCAGGATGGATCCGAAGGACATGACATGATCAGGATCATGATCGCTGAAGCTCCCTCTCCCCGGTGGGGAGAGGGTTGGGGTGAGGGGGCTGCCACCGCTTGCTTTGGCGGAATCCCTCATCCAACTTCGCCTAGGCGGCGGAGCCACCATGGCTTCATATCCTTCTCCCGGCCGGGAGAAGGATCAGCGGGCGCGGGCGTTGAGGATTTCTCTTCTTATCGCTTCGAGGACTCCTTCGAGGTTCTCGATCACTTCGCTGTTCCAGAAACGGATAACGGTGTAGCCATTGGTTTCGAGCCGTGCTGTGTGTACGGCATCGGTCGCGCTTTCGACATGTTGGCCGCCATCGAGTTCGATGATGAGCTTGAGTTCGATGCAGGCAAAGTCGGCGATGTAAGGGCCGATCGGGAACTGTCTTCTGAATTTTGCGCCTTCGATTTGGCGGGAGCGGAGGTGTCGCCAGAGTTTGCTTTCCACTGCCGTGGCGTCGCGTCGCAATTTGCGGGCGATGGGCGTCAGTCTCTTTTCCATCGTTGCCACCCCCTCACCCAACCCTCTCCCCGGCGGGGAGAGGGCTTCAATGGGGAGAGGGCTATAAGGTTATCTCGCGCTAATGCCCAAACGCACTGACATTTCCTCGATCCTCATCATCGGTGCCGGACCGATTATTATCGGCCAGGCGTGCGAATTCGATTATTCGGGCACGCAGGCGGTGAAGGCGCTCAAGGAGGAGGGCTACCGGATCATCCTGGTCAACTCCAATCCGGCGACGATCATGACCGATCCGGAGATGGCGGACGCGACCTATGTCGAGCCGATCACACCCGAGATCGTCGCCAAGATCATCGCCAAGGAACGGCCCGACGCCGTATTGCCGACGATGGGTGGGCAGACTGCGCTCAACACCGCGCTCGCGCTGGCCAAGGACGGCACGCTGGAAAAATATGGCGTGCAGATGATCGGAGCCGATGCCGAGGCGATCGACAAGGCCGAGGACAGACTCAAGTTCCGCGAGGCGATGGATAAGATCGGGCTCGAAAGCGCGCGCTCGGCGATCGCGCATAGCCTTGAAGAAGCGCTGGAAGGGCTGGAAAAAGTCGGCCTGCCTGCGATCATCCGGCCTTCGTTCACGCTCGGTGGAACTGGCGGCGGCGTCGCCTACAACAAGGACGAGTTCGTCCAGATCGTGACGGGCGGGCTCGCAGCTTCGCCGACGACCGAGGTTTTGATCGAAGAGTCGCTGCTGGGCTGGAAGGAATATGAGATGGAGGTCGTCCGCGACAAGGCGGACAATGCCATCATCATCTGCTCAATCGAAAATGTCGATCCGATGGGCATTCACACTGGTGACTCGATCACGGTGGCGCCGGCGCTGACGCTGACGGACAAGGAATATCAGATCATGCGGAACGCAAGCATCGCCTGCTTGCGTGAAATTGGTGTGGAAACAGGAGGTTCGAACGTTCAGTTCGCAGTCAATCCTAAGGACGGGCGGCTTGTCGTCATTGAGATGAACCCGCGCGTATCGCGCTCGTCGGCATTGGCGTCGAAGGCGACCGGCTTTCCCATAGCCAAGGTCGCGGCCAAGCTGGCGGTCGGCTACACGCTCGACGAGATCGACAACGACATCACCGGCGCGACACCCGCTTCGTTCGAGCCGACGATCGATTATGTCGTTACCAAGATTCCGCGCTTCGCTTTCGAGAAGTTTCGCGGCGCCGAGCCCATTCTCTCGACAGCCATGAAGTCCGTGGGCGAGGTGATGGCCATTGGCCGCTCCATTCACGAGAGCATTCAGAAGGCGTTGCGCGGGCTGGAAACCGGCCTGTCCGGGTTCAACTTCGTCGATGCGCTCAAAGGCGCACCGCGCGCGGAGATCGAGGCGGAACTGGCGCGACCGACGCCCGATCGCCTGCTGGTCGCGGCGCAAGCCTTGCGCGAGGGCTTCACGGTCGACGAGGTTCATCGCATCGCCAAATATGATCCGTGGTTCCTCGAGCGGATCAAGGAGATCGTCGAGGCGGAGGAGGCGCTGTGCCGAAACGGCCTGCCGCGCGATGCCGAGGGGCTCCGGCGGCTGAAGGCAATGGGGTTCTCGGACAAGAGGCTTGCCTATCTGGCGCTGCAGTCCGCCAACCTGCCCGCTATGGATACCGCAGTCGCGCACGGCACCGGACTTGTACATGATGCGGTATCGGCAATGACCGGTGGCGTGACTGAAAAACAGGTTCGCGCGCTTCGCCATCGGCTGGGCGTGCGGCCGGTCTTCAAGCGAATCGATACCTGCGCGGCCGAGTTCGAAGCCAAGACGCCTTATATGTACTCGACCTATGAGGCGCCCGTATTTGGTGCTCCCGAGTGCGAGAGCCAGCCTTCGGAGCGCAAGAAGATTGTGATCCTCGGCGGCGGCCCCAACCGCATCGGGCAAGGGATCGAGTTCGACTATTGTTGCTGTCATGCCTGCTTTGCGCTCAGCGATGCCGGCTTCGAGACGATCATGGTGAACTGCAACCCTGAGACCGTTTCGACGGATTATGATACTTCCGACCGGCTTTATTTCGAGCCGCTGACCGCCGAAGACGTACTGGAGATCTTGCACGTCGAGATGTCCAGAGGCCAATTGCTTGGCGTCATCGTCCAATTCGGCGGACAGACCCCGCTCAAACTGGCGCAGGAGCTTGAGGATTCAGGCATTCCGATCCTCGGCACCTCGCCCGATGCAATCGATCTCGCCGAGGATCGCGAGCGTTTTGCGGCGCTGGTCAACAAGCTCGGCCTCAAACAGCCCAACAACGGGATCGCACGCAGCCGCGAGGAAGCATTGGCGGTGGCCGATCGGGTCGGCTATCCGGTGCTGATGCGGCCATCCTATGTGCTTGGCGGGCGCGCAATGGAGATCGTCGAGAGCCCGGTTCAGCTCGAAGCCTATATCCAGACCGCCGTGCAGGTATCTGGCGACAGCCCGGTCCTTATCGATCAATATCTGCGTGACGCCATCGAAGTCGATGTCGACGCGATCGGCGACGGCACCGACGTCGTCGTAGCCGGTATCATGCAGCATATCGAAGAAGCTGGCGTGCATTCCGGTGACAGCGCGTGCTCGCTCCCGCCGCACTCGCTGGGTGCGGACATTATCGCTGAGATCGAGCGGCAGACGATCGCGCTCGCCCGCGCGCTTGACGTACGGGGACTGATGAACGTCCAGTTCGCGGTGAAGGAAGGCCTCGTTTATCTGATCGAGGTGAACCCGCGCGCTAGCCGGACCGTGCCGTTTGTCGCGAAAGCGATCGGCCAGCCGATCGCCAAGATCGCCTCACGCGTGATGACCGGCGAGAAGCTGGCCGATCTTCCCGCGATCAATCGGCATGTGAAACATATCGCGGTCAAGGAGGCCGTGTTCCCGTTCAGCCGTTTTCCGGGGACCGACCCAGTGCTTTCACCGGAAATGAAGTCTACCGGCGAAGTAATGGGAATCGATATGGATTTCGCAGTCGCATTTGCAAAGGCGCAGATTGGTGGCGGTACCCAGCTGCCCGACGGCGGCACTGTGTTCGTCTCCGTGAAGGCAAGCGACAAGCCGCAGATCCTTCCTGCCGTGCGCACCCTGTCCAGTCTTGGTTTCAAAATCATCGCGACCAGCGGCACGGCCGATTATCTCGCCGCTGAAGGGCTGCCGGTGGAGACCGTCAACAAGGTCCAGCAGGGCCGGCCGCACATTGTCGATCGCATCAAGGATGGCGAAGTTGCGTTGATCTTCAACACGACCGAAGGGTGGCAATCGCTGCGCGACTCGCAGTCGATCCGCGCTTCGGCAGTGAATGGGCGGGTGCCTTATTTCACCACTGCCGCGGGCAGCGTCGCCGCCGCACAAGCGATTGCCGCGCTGCGTGAGCGACCGCTTGAAGTGCGCGCGTTGCAGACCTATTATAATTTAGCTTCGCACGCCTGATCCCGACAATCCGGCTAGGTTGGGGGCGGTTCCGGGGACGGGCCGCCTTAACAGAAGTTTTGACGAAAGGTTTTCTCTGATGGCGACTGTCGAGAAGCTGCCGATGCTGGCCGAGGGCCAGAAGATGATCATAGAGCAGCTCGAACGGCTCAAGGAAGAGCGGCCACAGGTGATCGACGCGATCGAGGAAGCACGCGCCCATGGCGATCTTTCCGAGAATGCCGAATATCATGCCGCTAAGGAGCGCCAAGGCCAGATCGAGGCGATGATCGCCGATCTGGAGGACAAGCTCAGCCGTGCCATGATCATCGATCCGACCACGCTGTCCGGCGACAAGGTGGTGTTCGGCGCAACCGTCACTTTGCACGACGAGGACGACAAGCCGGTCAAATACCAGATCGTCGGTCAGACCGAAGCTGACGCCAAGACCGGCCGGATTTCCTATAACTCGCCGCTTGGTCGGGCACTGATCGGGCGCAAGGTCGATGACGAGATCGAGGTTACGGTGCCCTCGGGCGACCGCTATTACGTCGTCTCGAAGATCGAGTTCATCTAACCCGAAGCACGACGCATGCGCCTGCCGCCGCCCCGCGCCGCGACTGCGCTGCTGTGCATCACCGTAGCAGCATGGCTGATTGCCGAAGCCCTTGGCCTTTCGCCACAGCTTGCCTTCGCCGCAGGATTCATTCCGGCGCGGGTTTACATCAACCTGCCAGGTGCGCTTCCATTGTGGATCACGCCGCTTACGGCCACGCTGATCCACGGCGGGATCATCCATCTCGGCTTCAACATGCTGATGCTGGGCTATTGCGGACGTTTCGTGGAATATGCGTTGGGCGCTCCTGGCGTCCTCATTCTCTACCTCGTCGGCGCCTATGCGGCGGCGCTTTTCCAGTTCTTTCCCGCGCCCACGTCAACCATCCCGATGATTGGGGCGAGCGGCGCGGTATCTTCGCTCGTCGGCGCTTACGCGCTGCTTTATAGTCAGCGGCGCGGCGCGGCTGCACGACAGGGCCGCTTCGGCCAATGGCTGCACATATTATGGCTCGCGGCGGGGTGGGTCTTCGTGCAGCTTCTAATCGGGCTCGCGACCATCGGCACTCAAATGCCAATCGCGATTTTCGCACATATAGGCGGTTTCATTGCTGGCCTTTTGCTTGCGCGGCCATTGCTGCTCTGGCGGTATCGAAACGCTTAAGTCGCTCGGCGGAGGCGCTTTATTCGATGTGTGCTGAAGGGTTCAGGGCTTCAGTTCGATGTCCGGCTCAAGCAGCCGATGCAGATGCACAATGACATATTTCATCTGCGCATCATCAACAGTGCGCTGTGCAGCGCCCCGCCAGGCCTTTTCGGCGGACTTGTAATCCGTGAAATAGCCAACCGTATCGATCTGGTTCAGATCCTCGAATTCCAAACCCTGCGGGTCCTTAACCCGGCCACCGAATACCAGATGCATCTTGCTCATGGGCGCGACGACTCCCGAAATGTCGGGAGCCGCCTATCATGCGAAGCTGGAATTATCCACGCGCCTTCATCATCTGGACGAGCGCGTCGAAGCCTTTGCGCTGAATGATCGCGTCAAAATCAGCCGCTTGAGAAATTGCAAGATTGACACCCCCGACCTTGAGGTTGGTCACCTTATAGCCGCCGCCATCATTTTTCACGCTCCAGATCGTCGTGATCGGCGCTGCTCCTGGTTTCGTGACCTGCGTCACCACATCGGTGCCGCCTGCGGCCGGCATGGTACGGACGACCTTGAGATCGGCATTGGCATATTCGAACAGCCGATCGGCATAAGTACCGATAATGAAATTCGGAAATGCTGCTTTGTAAGCGGCGTGCTGCGTCGGCGTGATGGTCGGGGACCAGCGCCGGATCAGTCGCTCACCAATCTCGTCCACGGCAAAATATTGGGCGAGCATGCTGCGAAACTTCGCCCGAGCGCCTGCCTTGTCGCCGGTCCGCAGCGTCGCGAAACCTTCCTTGGAAAGCGTGTCGACGAATTGCGAAGGATCGGACGTGTTCACCGCTGCAAGGGCAGGGGCCCTCACCGGCACCAGCGCAGGCAAAGCAGCACCTATCGCTGCGGCAATCGCGAGGGTCAGCCTCATTTGTTTCTCCATTATGATGGGGTGCCCTCTAGGGCCACAGCCCTGAACGCGCTTTGAACGTCAGCGCCGTTTCTGGACCGCTCCGGAGGCGGCCCAGCCTATTGAGGACGCCGCCTTCGAGGCGTTATCGAAAAAGGCGCTGACCTTGTTGAGCGCGGCATCGGCATTGATCCCGTAGCCGTCCAGCGTCTCGCGCGCCTGGTCGCGCGCCGCATCGGCGACGCGCCGCGATGTCTCGTTGATTCGTTCCCCGACACCGCTCAGCAGCTCTTCCTCGCGGCGGCTGCGGGGCAGGAGCGCGCCGATAATCACGCCCAGGGCGAGCCCGCCGACCAGCGCCGCCGCGGGATTGTCCTCCAGTGCGGTCGCCGCGCGCTGGCGCGTCTCGCTCGCGCGGGTCCGCGCGCTATCATATGCGCTCGATGTGCGCTCGCGTGCGCTGCCATAAGCGGAAACAGCTTTGTCTTTTGCGCTCGCATAAGCTTTCGTGACGCCGTCTCGGGCGCGCGAGCCAGTGGTGCGGCGGGTGCCTTTGCTCTTCGGGGAGGGTTCAGCTGTTTCGCTCGTACCGTCTTTGACGCGATTGGCCATCATTGGTCCTCCTTCGCAACCGGGGCCGTTGCAGGCGCACGCGGTTTTCGTTGTTGCTTCGAATCGGCAGAATGCGCGGCACGCCCGGAGGTTGCGCCGCGGCGTAAAAACAGCTTGATCAGCAGCCCCAGCGCAGGTTTGCGGCTCAATAGCCAGCCGATCGCAGTCGCGGCGGCGGTCGCGAGCAGCGGCCGGGCACTCAACGAACTCATTAGCTGGTCGGTTAGCGCCAGCCCCTTCTCGCGCAGATCCTTGCCTGTCTCGCTGATGATGTTGGCCGGGCTAAGCTTTTCCTGGATTTCATCGAGCGTGGCGCCAAGCCGCCGCCGTGCATCGATTGCACGCTGCTCCGCTCGGTTGACGCGCTCGAGTGAACGATCGCTCATCGCGCTTTTTCCTCGGCATTCTCCGATGCGGCCTTGGAAAGTTGCTGGATGCCAATGCGTGCTAGCAAAACCGCGATCGCAAGCGTCAGAACAGTTATGACGAGCCCGCCCGCCAGCGGACCGATCAGCGTTGCCAGACTGATCGCGAGCATCACGAGCAGGCAGATCACCGCAGCCAAGGCCAGTAGTGCTGCCGAGGCAATAAAGATCAGCGCGCGTTGGGAAAGCGCAAGACGATGCAGGGCCGCAGCGCGATAGAGTTCAACCTCCGCGCGGATCAACGACCCGGCATCGTCGGCAAGGCGGGAGAACAGGCCGCCGATTGACTCCTGTTCTCCCCCCATGGGGCGCGCTTAGCCGGCCTGAGTGCGGCTGGAGCCGGCAGCAGTGCCCGCGCTCTGGCCCGAAGTTGGCGAGCCTGCGGCCTTGAGCAGGCGCACCAGCACGAAGCCGGCTGCAGCCGCTGCACCGACCGCGAGAGCCGGATTGCGGCGGACCATCTCGCGCGCGTCCCCAAGGAGCTCGTCAACATCCTTCCGTTTTAAGTTCTCGGCAAATTCCGAGACCGCATCGGCCGCGCGATGGACATATTCGCCGAGGTCGGCGCCGAGCTGCTCATCGAGCGATTGAGCCGTTTCGTTGATGAAACGTGAAATGCCGTCCAGCGTATCAGTCGCCTTGGTTTTTCCCTGCTCCGCATATTCGCGCGCCTTGGCTTGTGCCTGGCCACGCAATGCCCCTCCCTGCTCGGCCAGCTTCGCCTTCACCGTCTCACGCACGCCGCCACGACTGCCGCCGCTGCTCGCGCCGCCCTGCGAGCCTGGTTCACCCGTCATGCTCGTTCCGTCATTCATCGCGGTTGCCGTGTCGTCAGCCATGGTCGCTCTCCACAATAAGGAAACCTTCAGCACCTAAACCGCCGGGGATTGGCCGCGTTCCACATTGCCTGACGAATCAGCATGGCGATTTGCCTATCCCCGATTCGATGGATAGAGCGCGCGCATCGTTTCGCAACAGTAGGGATTTCACGCATGACCACCATCATCGACATCCACGGTCGGCAGATCGTCGACAGCCGGGGCAATCCGACTGTCGAGGTCGATGTGACGTTGGAAGATGGCAGCTTCGGTCGGGCTGCGGTGCCCTCGGGTGCGTCGACCGGCGCGCATGAAGCGGTGGAGAGGCGGGACGGCGACAAGTCGCGTTGGCTCGGCAAAGGCGTGAGCCAGGCGGTGGAAGCTGTGAATGGCGAGATTTCGGAAGCGATCTTGGGAATTGACGCAGAGGATCAGTCCGCCATCGATGCAAGGCTGATCGAGCTGGACGGTACGCAGAACAAGGGTCGGCTCGGCGCGAACGCCATCCTCGGCGTCAGCCTAGCGGTCGCCAAAGCTGCTGCCGACGCGCGCGGATTGCCGCTCTATCGTTATGTCGGCGGAACCTCCGCCAACGTCCTGCCGGTGCCGATGATGAACATCATCAACGGTGGCGCGCATGCCGACAATCCGATCGATTTCCAGGAATTCATGATCATGCCGGTCGGCGCGGATTCGATCTTCGATGCCGTGCGCTGTGGATCGGAGATCTTTCATACGCTCAAAAAGGCATTGCATGATAAGGGGCTTGCAACCGCCGTCGGCGATGAGGGCGGCTTCGCCCCCAACCTGGCGAGCGCACCCGATGCGCTCGATTTCATCATGTCTTCGATCGAACAGGCGGGTTACAAGCCCGGCGACGATGTTGTCCTCGCGCTCGATTGCGCGGCAACCGAGTTCTTCAAGGGCGGCGTCTATGATTTCGAAGGCGAGGGCGTGAAGCGCTCCCCGGCGGAGATGGCCGACTATCTCGCGGATTTGGTTGCCCGCTATCCGATCGTTTCGATCGAGGATGGGATGGGCGAAGATGATTTCGAGGGCTGGAAGATCCTGACCGACAAGATCGGCGGCAAGTGCCAGCTGGTCGGCGATGACCTGTTCGTGACCAATCCGGCGCGCCTGCGCGACGGCATCGCACGCGGCCTCGCCAATTCGCTGCTGGTCAAAGTTAACCAAATCGGCACATTGACTGAAACCCTCGAAGCGGTTTCGACGGCGCAGCGTGCTGGCTATACGGCAGTCATGTCGCATCGTTCCGGCGAAACCGAAGATGCGACGATCGCCGATCTCGCCGTTGCGACCAATTGCGGGCAGATCAAGACCGGGAGCCTGGCGCGCTCCGATCGGCTTGCCAAATATAACCAGCTTATTCGTATCGAAGAGGAGCTGGGCGTTGTGGCGCATTATGCCGGACGCAGCGCGCTCAAAGCCCTGGCTTAAGGCGGCCACTGGTCTGCTTCCCTAGGGAAGCAGAACGCGCTTGTTCTCGACTTTAGAAAAAAACGCTCTTCTCATCGCAAGAATATCGACGAGATGCATATTTAGACTTGCCACGTGGAATCATTGATGATTCTGTGGGTTTGTGAGCCGTACCCGTTCCACTGCATCATTGATCAGAGCCGCCGCCGCGCCGGCTGCGGCCATTCTCGTCATCGCGCATTTCGCGGGATTCGCCGTGTTCGGTCCTAATGGCCTGCTCGCCTGGGGAGATTATAAGCGCGCCGTGGCTCAGAAGAGCCAGGAGCTAAAGGTGATCGACGCCAAGCGTTCCGAGTTGGCGCATCGTGTCGCGCTGCTCAATCCCCGCAAGGTTGATCCCGATTACGCGGACGAACTGGTGCGTCGTGAAACCGGGCAGGTTCGCCCCGACGAAGTGATCATTCCGATCCACTGACGATCTATTTCGCGCAAATCCTGACATTGCAATGCGCGTTCCCGTCCCTATAGGGAAGCCACACTCTTCTTCCCCAGGGGGTCTCCAGCTTGGCCAAGCCACCATCCTCTCCACGACGCACGACCAAGGCTGCTCCAGCCGCGTCGCCGCGCAGCAAGCGTGAAGCGGCGCCGCCGCCCGTTCCAAATCGCGAACGGCCAGGCGAGCCGGAGCGCTATCCGGCAAGCAAGCAAGAGATGCTCGATTTCTACCGGCAGATGCTGCTCATTCGCCGCTTCGAGGAGCGGGCGGGGCAGCTTTACGGTCTCGGCCTGATCGGCGGCTTCTGCCATCTCTACATCGGTCAGGAGGCCGTTGCGGTCGGGATGCAGTCGGCGCTTCGGGTCGGCAAGGACAGCGTCATTACCGGCTATCGCGATCACGGCCACATGCTCGCTTACGGTATCGATCCCAAGTCGATCATGGCGGAATTGACCGGCCGCGCCGCCGGCATCTCCAAGGGCAAGGGCGGCTCGATGCACATGTTCTCGGTCGATCACGGCTTTTACGGCGGCCATGGTATCGTCGGCGCGCAAGTCTCGCTCGGCACCGGCCTCGCCTTCAAGCACAAATATGCCAATGATGGCGGCGTCTGCGTCGCCTATTTCGGGGACGGCGCCGCCAATCAGGGCCAGGTGTACGAGAGCTTCAACATGGCGGAGCTGTGGAAGCTACCGATCATCTACGTGATCGAGAACAACCAATATGCGATGGGGACGAGCGTCAACCGCTCTTCGGCCGAAGATCAGCTCTTCCGCCGCGGCGAGAGCTTCCGCATTCCCGGCTTGCAGATAGACGGCATGGACGTGCTCGCCGTGCGCGGAGCAGCGGAGGTCGCCGTTGATTGGGTGCGCAGCGGCAAGGGGCCGATCCTGCTCGAGCTCAAGACCTATCGCTACCGCGGCCATTCGATGTCGGACCCGGCAAAATATCGGTCGCGCGAGGAGGTGCAGGCGGTACGCGATAAAAGCGACCCGATCGAGCATCTCAAGCGCGATCTCGTGGCAGCGGGCGTAGGCGAGGACGAGATCAAGAAGATCGACACCGAGATCAAGGCTCAGGTGGCCGAGGCCGCCGATTTTGCCGAACAAATGCCAGAGCCTGAGCTGGACGAGCTTTATACCGACGTGCTGGTGGGGCAATATTGATGGCGATCGAGATCAAGATGCCCGCGCTTTCGCCGACGATGGAGGAAGGTACGGTTGCCAAATGGCTCGTCAAGGAAGGCGATGCCGTAAAATCGGGTGACATTCTCGCGGAGATCGAGACCGACAAGGCGACGATGGAATTCGAGGCGGTCGACGAAGGCACCGTTCAGAAGATCATCGTGGCCGAAGGTTCGGAAGGGGTGAAGGTCGGCACGGTGATCGCGCTAATCGGTGGCGAGGGCGAAGAAGCCTCGTCAGATAACGAGACCGCGTCGCAGGTGCCGCCATCGAATGCCGAAACCCGTCACGAAGAGGAGACTAGCTCCAGGCAGGCTTCCGTCCAGGCCAAGCCGAAGCCCGAGAAGACCCCCGCGAGCCTCCAGATCGAGCCCGAGGTGCCCGAAGGCACTGAGGTGGTGCGCCAGACCGTCCGCGAGGCTCTGCGGGACGCCATGGCCGAGGAGATGCGCGCCGACGAGCGCGTCTTCGTGATGGGCGAGGAGGTCGCGCAATATCAGGGCGCCTATAAGGTGACCCAGGGCTTGTTGGATGAGTTTGGCGACAAGCGCGTGATCGACACGCCGATCACTGAACATGGTTTCGCCGGCATCGGCACCGGCGCCGCAATGGGTGGCCTTCGCCCGGTGGTTGAATTCATGACGTTCAATTTCGCGATGCAGGCAATCGATCAGATCATCAACTCGGCCGCCAAGACCAATTATATGTCTGGCGGCCAGATGCGCTGCCCGGTCGTGTTCCGCGGGCCCAATGGCGCGGCTTCGCGCGTTGCCGCACAGCATAGCCAGAATTATGGGCCCTGGTATGCGAGCGTGCCCGGCCTGCTGGTGATTGCCCCTTATTCGGCTGCGGACGCGAAAGGCCTGCTCAAGGCGGCGATCCGCTCTCCCGATCCCGTCGTCTTCCTTGAGAATGAGCTGCTTTACGGCCAGAGCTTCGATGTACCCAAGCTCGACGACTATGTCCTGCCGATCGGCAAGGCGAGCATCGTGCGCCCAGGGCGCGACGTGACGATCGTAAGCTACTCGATCGGCGTCGGCGTCGCGCTCGATGCGGCCGCCAAGCTGGCCGAGGGCGGCATCGAGGCCGAGGTGATCGATCTTCGCACGCTGCGGCCGCTCGATCGCGCGACGGTGCTCGATAGCCTCAAGCGCACCAATCGTATGATCGTCGTCGAAGAGGGTTGGCCCGTCTGTTCGATCTCGTCCGAGATTATGGCGATCGCGATGGAGGAGGGCTTTGACGACCTCGATGCGCCCGTGCTTCGCGTGACGAACGAGGACGTGCCGCTACCCTATGCCGCTAATCTGGAAAAAGCTGCGCTGATCAAGGTGGCGGACGTGATCGAGGCAGCGAAGACGGTGTGTTACCGCTGATCAGGCGGAATGGAGGCTGCAATCCGATTTTTGGGCTGTGGCGAGATTGCTTGCGACATCGATCCGGTGTTATCGAGCACCAGCATGACATCCGTGTTCACGAAATCCTGTTTGGCGTCGCAATTTACGCTCACTGGGATGGTGCTGTAGCCAAACATGCCCAGGATCGTGGTGGGGACTGTCGTGGACGCTGAGACCACCACCGCGGAATCGTCGCCATCGGCGACTGTGGGCGTGAAGGATGTCACGCCATAGGGCGGGGTCGTGCTGCCGCTCTCACCGGTCGGGAAATTGAAGCGAAAGAACTTGAGCGCCTCGGCGCGAACGGTGCTGTCGACCGCACCCGTGGTCATTGCCCTGCGGCCTGCCAGAGCGGCGGCATCGCAGGCAAGTTGGAGGCGGGATTGCGCCATATAGGCGCGCGACATATCCACGCCCCCGCCGATCAGCGCCGCCAGGGGAATGATCGCCGCGGCCACGATCGCGAGCGTGTTGCCCGCCACATCCCGCGTCAGCCGCTTGCCGAGTCGCTCGAGCGCGATCATCTTGCCGCATAACGATTTCTTCATCCGTGCAATCCCGCCAGTTTGCCTATGTCCGAGCAATTTGCGGAAGCTTTATTTGAAGCGGGCTAATCGCGTTTGAAGAGACAGGGTCAATGCTTGGTTGATCCGGTTGTTTGTGCTGTCTTTTCAATGGATTATGCTGATTTATGATTATTTCTTTCGATATAGCGGATCCCGAACGCCGCCTCGCGCTTGCCTATGCTCCGCGCGATCGGCGCGCCGCGCTCGCCTTGCTGTGGGCGCTCGATGAGCGGCTGGGTTCGATCGTCGCGGCCACGCGCGAGGCGATGCTGGGGGAGATCCGGCTGGCCTGGTGGCGCGACGCGCTGACGGGACTCGACGAGACCGCGCCCGCCGGCGAGCCGTTGCTCGAGGGGCTCATAGCGGAGGTTCGCGCCGATCGCGTTTCATCTGCGGAGCTGAGTGCCATGCCGGATGGCTGGCTGGCGCTACTTGGACCGATGCCGCTTTCAGCCGACGCCTTGGCTCGCTTCGCCGAGCAGCGCGGGTCCAGCCTTTTTCAGGCAGCGGCATCGCTCCTCGGTGCGGAGCGGATCGACGCGGGGGCGATCGGGGCGATCTGGGCGCTTACGGATCTGGCGCGGCGCATCAGTGATCGCGCGACTGCCGACGCTGCCTTGACCATGGCGCGGGAAAGGGGCGCGTCTCTGCAATGTCGTGGCGCGTCGAAATCAGCGAGGCCACTGGTCGTCCTTGCGGCGCTCGCGCGGGAAGATTGTCGGTACGCGGCACCGCAAGCCCAAGGCGGGCCATCCCGGCTGCTTCGCGCGCTGTGGGCGGGGCTGAGCGGCCGTTGCTGATTGGGGTCGCCGCGATTATGCGGTTGCACGAGGAGGCGGGGCAATGATGCGATTTTTGGCCGGTGTGGTTTCGGCACTGCTGTTGATGGGGGCCGGCCTCTTCATGTGGAAAAGCGTGGCGGAGAAGCGGGAGGACGTGATTTCGTCCGCGCCGGCGCTTGCGCCGTCAGAGGCACCACCCCTGGCCCAGCCGCCAACGGCCGACCGAGATCGTGAGCAGAAGCGGTTCGATCGCTATGACCAGGATCGTAACCAAAGCATCACAAGAGCCGAATATCTTGCACCGCGGCAGAAGGCGTTCGCCAAGCTTGATGTTAATCATGACGGAAAGCTCGATTTCGAAGAATGGTCAGTCAAGACCATAGACAAGTTCACGAAGGCCGATGCCGATCATTCGGCCACGCTCAATCGCGCGGAATTCAGCAGCACGCGGGCCCAGCGCCATTCTCAACCGCGCTGCGCCTGCCGGCCGGAGGAACCGTCCGCGGCTGAGTGATGCATGGATGCCACAGCCGGTAACGCGTGAAAGCTGGGCGTACATCGCACTTGTTTGATGCAATGCAGCATGTTAAGCTTTTAACCAAAGATATAAAGGATGTCCCGAATGGCAGGAACTTTCGGAAAGGGACATTCCGATGGTTAGTGCTGGCATGCGTAAATTCTCGATAGCCACCGCTGTTGCTGCGGTGGCGATTGGTACGGCGGCTCCCGCGGCCACGATCTTCCTCCCGATGGGCATGATCAGCGGCAATGTACCGCGCGGGCTTATTCGCACACACGATCGCATCATTGAAATCTACGGCCTCCCCGATGTGGTGCTGATCCGGGATATCCGCGCACATGGCATCCCGAGCAGTCGCGCAACCGCTGCGACCCCTTCGGATGCGACGATGCAGGCGGACAGCGGCGACGACGGCCGCTTCTTCGGCAGCTGGGCCTCTTGGGCCGCGCTGATCGGGGGACTGGCGCTGATGGGGGGTACTCTGCGGCGGCAGAGCGGCCCCCCATCCGTGATCGCCTGAGCGCGGCGCGGGGCAAGCGCCCGCGGCTCAGCTTGCTATTGCCGTCTCCACGGGGTGCCGGCCGCGCTTCACCATCAACTTGTTAAGCGCATTGACGTAAGCACGCGTCGAAGCAACCAAGGTATCGTGGTGCGTGCCCAGGCCCCGGCTTGTGCGTCCGTCCTCCGATAGCAGGACCGATACCTCCGCCTGAGCATCGGTGCCGCCCGTCACCGCGTGAACCTCATAGCGTTCCAGCATCGACTGCTCATGTGGAACGATCTCACGAATCGCCGCAAAGAGCGCATCGATCGGTCCGTTGCCGCGGGTTGCCGCCGTTTTTTCCTCGCCGTCGACTTCGAGCGTCAGGATTGCGCGAGCGGGGCCCGTGCCGCAGTGGATCTCGACGTCCTTGACCTGGATGCGGTCATGCCCGCGCAGCACTTCATCGTCGACCAGCGCGATGATATCCTCGTCGAACACGGTCTTCTTGGCATCGGCCAGCAGCTTGAATCGCGCGAACGCATCCTGGAAGGCGTTGTCGCCCAGATTGTAGCCGAGTTCTTCCAGCTTCTGTCGAAAGGCGGCGCGGCCAGAATGCTTGCCCATGACGAGGTTCGAGGTGGTGAGCCCCACGCTTTCCGGCGTCATGATCTCGTAGGTCGACGCATCCTTGATCATGCCGTCCTGATGGATGCCGCTCTCATGCGCGAACGCGTTGGCGCCTACTATCGCCTTGTTCGGCTGTACCTGGAAGCCGGTAATCCCGGAGACGAGGCGGGAGGCGCGCGTGATTTCCGTCGATACGATGTTGGTTCTGACCGGTATCACGTCATGACGTACCTTCAGCGCCATGGCGATTTCCTCGACGGCGGCATTGCCGGCACGCTCGCCAATTCCGTTGATCGTGGATTCGACCTGCCGTGCGCCCGCCATCACGGCAGCCAAAGTATTGGCCACCGCCAAGCCGAGATCGTTATGACAATGCGTCGAAAAGACCGCCTTATCCGCATTCGGCACGCGATTGATTACGTCGCGGAACATCTTGCCGTAAGTCTCGGGCGTGGCGTAGCCGACGGTATCGGGCAGGTTGATCGTCCGTGCGCCGGCGGCGATTGCTGCTTCCACCGCGCGGCAGAGAAAATCGGGCTCGGTCCGAGTCGCGTCTTCGGCGGACCATTCCACATCGGGCGAGAGCTTTGCGGCGAGCGAGACCGAAGCCGTGATTGCTTCAAGGACCTCGTCGGGCGCCTTGTTGAGCTTTACCCGCATATGCAGGGGTGAGGTTGCGATGAAGGTATGGATGCGCGGCTTTTTGGCGTGCTGCACCGCCTCCCACGCTCGTTCGATATCGGCGCTGGCGGCACGGGCGAGGCTGGCAACCGTCGCCCGCTGGCATTGCCGGGCAACTTCGCTGACCGCTTCGAAATCGCCCGGGCTCGCAATCGCAAATCCGGCCTCGATGATGTCTACGCCCAATGCTTCGAGCTGGGCGGCGACCTGCAGCTTCTCCTCCAGGTTCATCGAACATCCCGGCGATTGCTCGCCGTCTCGCAAGGTCGTGTCGAAAATTAAAACCGTATCTGTCACGGGGCCGCTCCTGTTTCGCGGGTGATTGCCTGTCCGGGTTCAGTGTCCCTTAGGCGCCGTGGCTCGAAGCCGCATTAGGCGGCCAAGCGAAGTCGCGCGCCTAAGGGCGCGTAAGTCGAAGCAGAAGAAGGCCGCGACGCGATATCATGCATGCGCTTTACCGCAGCTTATCTGACAAAGTCCATATCATTCTCCGCATAGAGAGGATTTGGCACGTTGCAGATTTCGTGGCTTTGCCCGGATCAAGCGCGCCGCCTGATGGGCTTCAACCGAACAGGGCCTTATAGCGATCTCGCAACCCAGCCTTTTGTACCTTACCCATCTGATTGCGGGGTAGGGTGTCAACAAAGACAATACGTCGCGGCTGTTTGAAGCGGGCGAGCTTGTCGGCAATCGCCGCCAACACGGCCGGTTCATCGAGATCGCTTCCGGCCTGCCGGGTCACTACCGCAACCACGGCCTCCCCGAGATCCGGATGCGGCACGCCGATGACGGCGCTTTCCGTCACGCCGGGAACAGCGTCGATCGCAAGCTCTATCTCCTTGGGATAGATGTTGAGGCCGCCCGCGATGATAAGGTCTTTGGCACGTCCGACGATGCTGACCCGCCCGTCATCGGCCATGGTGGCCACATCCCCCGTAATGAAGTAGCCATCAGGGCGCATTTCCTCCGCCGTTTTTTCAGGGTTGCGCCAATAGCCCTTGAACAGGTTGGGCCCGTTGATCTCCAGCACGCCGGGCTCGCCACGCGGCATTTCGACCCCGCGCTCGTCACAAACGCGTGCTGAAACGCCGGGCAGCGGATAGCCGACGGTGCCTGGAATGCGCGCGCCGTCATAAGGGTTAGAGGTAATCATGCCCGCTTCAGTCATGCCATAACGCTCGAGGATGGCATGGCCGCTCTTCGTCGCGAATTCTTCAAAAGTGGATTCGAGCAACGGCGCCGATCCGCTGATGAAAAGGCGCATCTTTGCGCACGCCTCGCGCGTCAGCCCCGGATGCGCCGCCAACCGAACATAAAAGGTCGGCACGCCCATCAATATTGTCGCCGCGGCGAAATCCGCCAGCACCTTGTCCGCGTCGAAGCCCTTGTGGAACAGCACGGTGGATCCGTTGAGCAATGCGCCGTGGAGCGCCACGAACAGCCCATGAACATGGTAGATGGGCAACGCGTGAATCAGCACGTCGCCCGGCTGCCAGCGCCAATATTCCTTGAGCACCAGCGCATTGGAGGAAAGATTGTCATGGCTCAGCATGGCGCCCTTGGAGCGGCCTGTCGTGCCGGACGTATAGAGAATGGCCGCCAGATCATCGGGGCGACGTCCGATCGTCTCGAACCGCATGGGCGGCACCGCAGCGACGGCATCGGCCAAGGTGCCTTGTCCATGCGCATCGAGCGTCAGGCATCGCATATTGTCTGCTGCCGTGCTCAATGCCTCAGCGTTAGCCGGATCGGATATAAACACCGATGGCTCGGCATCGTTTATGAAATAAGCCAGTTCAGCCGGTGTATAAGCTGTATTGAGCGGCACGTAGATCAAGCCTGCTCGCAACGCGGCGAGATAAAGAAGCACATTCTCCACCGATTTCTCGACCTGAACGACTATACGATCGCCCGGCTCGGCTCCGGCCGCGGCCAGAGCCTGCGAATAGCGCGCAGTGGCGGCATCGAGTTGAGCATAAGTCAAGCGAGCACGGTCGCTTTCAACCAGGAATGGCAGTTCGCCAGCCTTCTGGGCACTGTCGGCCATCAACATGTAAAGATTATTTACCATCGCGCCTATCTATCGCGGTGATCGCCCGATGCCCATCCGGCTTGGGCCCAGGTTCATGCGGCCTGCTGAAGGATAAGCGCCTCAACCCCAAATCAGAACCAGCTATGTCCACTCCTGGCGTCGTTGCGTGGCTCGCGTAGCGAATCGTGCGACCGGTCGGCACGCATGCCGGGTATCGATTTGAACCATCTGCCGCCGCCGAGGCACATATGTCCATATTGAAGGGGAGATGAGGCATGAATCGCGCTCGCGTTACCGCCATCGCCGTGCTTGCGGCTACTTCCGCTTTGACGTCTCAGCCATTGCGGGCAAGCCCGACTGGAAGCTGGACCGGTGCCTATTTCGGCATTGAAGTAGGTGGCAACCGCACCAAAGCGGATGGAAGTTATCAAGGCATTTACACACCTCCAACGCCGACACCAACGCCGACACCAACGCCGACGCCAACGCCGACACCAACTCCGACCCCAACTCCGACCCCAACCCCAACGCCAACACCCACGCCGACGCCAACACCCACGCCGACGCCAACACCCACGCCGACAACCTTGAACTTGGGAAGCGCCAAATCAATGACCCAGCCTCATCTGGGGCTGGTGGCAGGGTATGATTTTCAAGCAGGAAGTGTGGTGTTCGGCCTGTCCGGCGACCTCGAATATCTCGGCAACAGGAAGGTTACATTCAGCCGAAATCCTTTGGATTCGCGCGTGAACGATACGATGAAAGTAGATTGGTCGGGCCATATTCTCGGCCGGATAGGATATGATCTCAGTGGTTGGCTGCTCTATGCTATCGGCGGCGCCGCATTCGCTCATTTCAAAGCATCCCACACCGGACAGATTTCGCCGGCCGAACTGTTCACCTGGCGATTGAGCAATAGCCGAGTGGGCTATGATTATGGCGCCGGCGTGGAACGCAGGTTCGGCAATGGCTTTTCTCTGAGGGCAGAAGGTCTTTATGATTACTGGGGAGCGAAGCGATACGACTGGGTTCCCGGCCAGCGATATTCAAATATTGCCGCTAAGATCCTGACATTCCGCATCGGGCTGGTGAAGCGGTTCGGTCCCGCGAGTCCGTAAGCTCATCGCTGCCAATATGTCTGGCTTCATGTGCCGAGCTGCCGGTAGCTTCCTACCTCGCCGCGTGTCGAGGTGAACTACATTGCCGGCGTCAAGATAACCTCGAAGTGATCGCCTCGTCAGGCGATGGCTGCGACTTCAGCGCAGGAGCTACCTGCGCTGAAATGGTCATCGGGCTCAGTTAGATCGCCTGTTTGAGGGCGTCAACGAGGTCGGTTTTCTCCCAGGAGAAGAAGTCGCCCTTGGGTGTGCGGCCGAAATGGCCATAGGCGGCGCTGGGTTGGTAGATTGGCTTGTTGAGGCCGAGATGGGTGCGGATGCCCTTGGGCGTTAGGCGGACGAGCTTGGGCAGGACCGTCTCGATCCTGGCTTCATCGACGGTACCCGTGCCGTGCGTGTCGACATAGAGCGAGAGCGGCTCGGCAATGCCGATCGCATAGCTGAGCTGGATCGTGCAGCGCTTGGCGAGGCCCGCCGCGACGATATTTTTGGCGAGGTAGCGGCTGACATAGGCGGCCGAGCGATCGACCTTGGTCGGGTCCTTGCCGGAGAAGGCGCCGCCGCCATGGGGGCTTGCACCGCCATAGGTATCGACGATGATCTTGCGGCCGGTCAGGCCCGCATCGCCGTCGGGGCCGCCAATCTCGAACAGGCCAGTCGGGTTGACGTAGATCGCGTCGGGATCATTGGGCATCCAGCCCTGCGGCAGCGTGTCGTTCATCACGCCCATCACATAGTCGCGCAGCTTGGCTTGGCCGGCATCATTGCTGAGCGTGGCCGAGTGCTGGGTCGAGACGACCAGTGCGGTGGCGCGCACCGGCCTGCCGCCTTCAAAAGCGAGTGTCACCTGGCTCTTGGCGTCGGGCTCGAGGAAGTCGGCTGCGCCCGAGTGCCGGTCGGCCGCCATCTTCTCCAGAATGCGATGCGAGTAATACAGCGTCGCCGGCATTAGATCGGGCGTCTCGTCGCAGGCAAAGCCGAACATGATCCCCTGGTCGCCCGCGCCCTCATCCTTGTTGCCGCCTTCATCGACGCCCATCGCGATATGCGCGGACTGGGCGTGCAGGTGGCAGGCGAAATCGGCCGTTTGCCAGTGAAAGCCGTCCTGCTCATAGCCGATCCGCTTGACCGTGTTGCGCACGGCACTTTCGACCTCATGCTTGGCTTCAGGCGTAAGATGGCCGCTTGCATCCTGAATGCCCGCACAGCGGATCTCGCCGGCGAGGACGATGCGCTGGGTCGTCACCATCGTCTCGCAGGCAACGCGCGCTTCGGGATCCTTCGACAGGAAGAGATCGACCACAGCATCCGAAATCTGGTCGGCAACCTTGTCCGGATGGCCTTCCGATACGCTTTCAGAGGTGAACAGATAATTGCTGCGCATGCTGATCCTTCCGCGAAGAAACGAGATATAAAGCTTTCCTTATGTCGCCTTAGCGGCTGCGGCGACGGACTGCAATCGCGATCGCGGTTAACGCCGCCGCGAACAGAAACGGCAGAATATTCCCGAGGCGCGCAAATGGTGTCGGCGGGAGCGGCGAGGGCAGGGTTGTCGCGATCGCGCCGGCATGATGCCATGCGATCGAGCCCAGCACGCGTCCATCAGCGCCGATCACCGCGGAGATGCCGGTCGGCGTCGAACGGATGATCGGTATGCCCTCCTCGATCGCGCGCAGCCGCGCCTGCGCCAGATGCTGGGGCGGGCCCCATTCTCCAAACCAGGCATCGTTGGAGGGATTGAAGAGAAAGTCGGGCCGGTGGCTCTCGTCAACGACATGGCCGGAAAAGATAATCTCATAGCAGATCTGGATGCCGGCGCTCGCGAAACCGGGAAGGGCGTAGCTCTGCGGGCCGGGGCCGGGCAGAAAATCGAGATCGCCCGGCACCAAGCGCGAAAGACCGATAGCAGACAAAAGCGGCCGCATCGGCAGATATTCCCCATAGGGAACCAGATGCGATTTATCATAGCGGGCAAGAATGCGGCCGCTCGCGTCAAGCGCAAACAAGCTGTTGTGCGCTGCCATCAAATTGCCGTCGCGATCATAAACCAATGCGTCCCCGCCTGTGAGAAGCAGATCGCCAGAACGGAGCAGGCGCGCCAATCCTGACCGCGCCCACGCCTCCTGTTCAAGATAATAGGGGACGGCCGCCTCCGGCCACATGATGAGCCGAGGACGGCCAGGGGAAGGGCCGGTCAACCGTACCAGCCGTGCCATGTTGCGAGCGGCGAGTTCTTCCGATTGCTTCTCATTCTGGTTGATATTGGGTTGGACCACATGGATCTGCGGCGCGTTTGGTGCCGCCGGAGGTCTTGGAGCGGCGGCAAAGACGATCAGCGTGATCACCGCCGGCAGCGTGAGCGTCAGCGCCTGCCGCCATCGGCCCGCGCCCGCGGCAGCCACTGCACCCGCGGAGATGATGACAATCGCCGATAGACCATAAGTGCCGATCCAGCGCGCGATGCTGGCGACGCCGACAAATGTGACCCCCAGCGGGTTCCACGCAAAGCCGGTGAATATCGTCGCCCGCAGCCATTCCGTTACGAGCCACGCCGCCGCGAATATGAAGCTTAGCGGGATGAGGGAGGGGCGCCCCCAACGCCAAGCCAGGCCAGTGGCGGCGGCGGGATAGACGGCAAGGTATAGCGAGAGCAGCACCACGGCGATCCAGCCCAGCCAATGCGGCATCGCATCCTGAAAGTAGAAGGCGGTCGCGATCCAATTGAGGCCGATCGTGAAATGACCGAGCCCGAACCACCAGCCGCTCCAAAGCGCGCGGGGCAAGGTCGCGGCGCGTTCGATCAGCGCGATAAGCCCGGCAAAGCACAGCAGAGTCATCCACCACCAGCCGAGCGGCGCAAAGCCGGTGGCAGATGCTCCGCCGAGCACCAGCGGGATGAGCCAGCGGGCCACGCTTATCGCCGTGCGGTCACGCGCCAGATGCGATTTCCAACATCGTCGGCGACGAGGAGCGCGCCTTGCCCATCGATCGCCACGCCTACCGGACGGCCTTGCGCCTGTTCCTTCGCATTGAGGAAGCCGGTCAGCACATCCTTGGGCAGGCCAACAGGCCGTCCCTTTTCAAAAGGCACGAAGATGACCTTGTACCCGGAAAGCGGCCTGCGATTCCAGGAGCCGTGGAGGCCGACAAATGCGCCATCGGCATATTGCGGCCCAAGTTTTTCGCCTTGCGCGAAGCTCAGCCCCAAGGCGGAGACATGCGCTCCCAGCGCATAATCAGGCCGGGCGGTATATTGGCGCATATCCTGATCCGGCTCGGGCGCGCGGTGGTCTGTGTAGCCGCCCCAATAATAATAAGGCCAGCCATAGAAGCCACCGAACTGCACTGCGGTCAGATAATCCGGGACGAGATCGCCACCCATCTCGTCGCGCTCATTGACCACCGTCCAGAGCTGCTTGGTGACGGGCTCCCAGGCCATGCCGACCGGATTGCGCATGCCGGCGGCAAAGATCCGGTAATCGCCCGTTTTGGGATCGACCTCCAGCACGGCTGCCCTATTCTGTTCGGCATCGATGCCATCCTCGCCGACATTGGTAGAGGAGCCCACCGCCACATAGAGCTTGGACCCGTCGGCATTGGCGACGACGTTGCGCGTCCAATGCCTGCCGCCTGCGGGAAGCCTAAGGATTTTGACCGGCTTGGCTGCGATATGCGTCTGGCCGGGCGTGAACGGAAACCGCAGCAGCGCATCATTGTCCGCGACGTAGAGCTGGCCGTCGGCCAGCGCCATGCCGAAGGGCGAGTTGAGGCCGCTCAACAGCACCGAGCGCTGATCCGCGATGCCATCGCCATTGCTGTCCCGCAGCAACAGGATGCGGTTGGGCGAAGGCACATTCGCTCCTGCCCGGCTCATCATCCAGCTTTCGATCCAGCTGCGGATGCCGCCGCCCTTACGCGGCGGGGCCGCGGTTTCGGCCACCAGAACGTCGCCATTGGGAAGAACCAGCATCCAGCGCGGATGATCAACCCGGTCGGCGAAAGCCTTCACCTTCAGGCCAGGGGCGGGGGAGGGTGCCGCGCCATCTGGCCAACCGACGGCCTTAGGGACTTTGAACGATGGGACCAGCCGCATGTCCGGTTCCGTAATCTGCGGCGTCGGGCCCACCTCAGCCGTCTCCGGCAGCGTGGCAGGGCCACCTGTCAGATAAAAATATCCACCGATCAATATGGCGAGCAGGAATGCGCCCAATACGCCAAGGCGAATCTTCCAGTCCGGCATCAGGCGTCTTCTTCTTCGGCCATTTCCAGTGGCGGGTGCAGGCGGAGTTTGGTCACGCGTTTTGTATCGCCATCGATGATCTCGAGCCGCCAGCCGCTCTCATGATCGACGATCTCGCCCGGCTGCGGAACATGGCCCGCCAGGACTGACGCGAGTCCGCCGAGCGTATCGACATCCTCCTCGATATCGGCAAGTTTCGGATCGATCGCCTCGGCTACGTCCTCGAGCTCGGCGCGAGCGTCGGCTTCCCAGCAGCCATCGTTGATCGGATAAAAGAGCGCCTCCGGGGCCTCGTCATGCTCGTCTTCGATGTCGCCGACAATTTCCTCGACCAGATCCTCGATGGTCACAAGACCTTCGGTTCCCGAATATTCGTCCAGCACTATGGCAAGATGGGTCCGCGTTGCGCGCATTTCCGCCAGCAGATCGAGAACACCCATGGATTCGGGCACGTAACGCGGTTCGCGGATCAGGCCCGTAATCTTATCGGGGCGCGGCTGGTTGTCGGCCAGGATCGCGAACACATCCTTGATGTGAACCATGCCGACGACATGATCGAGATCCTCCCGGTAGACGGGCAGGCGGCTATGCCCGGCCTCGGCGAAGGCCTTCACCAGCGCATCGAAGCCGATCGCCTCGTCTACGGCGATGATCTCGCCGCGCGGGACGGCAATGTCCCCGACCGTGCGTTCTCCGAAATGGAGCAGGTTGCGCAGCATCTGCCGCTCGATCGGGGCAAGGTCGCCATCATTGGGCGCGTCCCCCTCATGCTCCTCAATCGCCTCTTCGATCTGATCGCGCAGCGTGGGCTCGTCATTGTCGCCGAACAGCAGCGAGCGCAGGCCGTGCCATAATCGCCCGCCGGTATCGGCGCTGGTACTGGAATCGTCAGGCATCTCGCTTGTGTTCGGCCCCGTTCAATTATGCTTCGTCGACGGCATAGGGATCTTCGATCCCCAGCGAAGCGAGTGCATCGCGCTCGATCGCTTCCATCTCCTCAGCCTCAGCGTCGTCGATGTGGTCATAACCTAGCAAATGCAGGGTCCCGTGCACAATCAGATGAGTCACATGGGTAACCAGCGGCACGTTGCGATCCGCGGCTTCGCCGCGGCAAACGGCCTCGGCCAGGACGATATCGCCCAGCAGGGCCTCACCGTCATCACCTATGTTCAGCGAATCGAGCAGGTCCGGCTGAATCATCGGAAAGGAGAGGACGTTGGTGGGCTTGTCCTTGCCGCGATAGCTGGCGTTCAATGCGCGAACTTCTTCATTGTCTGCCAGCTTGACCGACACCTCGACCTGCACGCGCGATTCGATCATGTCGCCATGCGGCGTGTGGCTCAGGGCAGCCTGCACGGCGCGATCGGCGATTGCCTGCCAATCTTCGTTGGTAGGCCAGCTTCCGCCCTGGTCGACGACGATCTCAATCACGGGCGTTTGGCCCTTCATAAGCTTCGACGATTTTGCCGACGATGGGGTGACGAACAACATCGGCGGCGCCGAAACGCACCGTTGCAATGCCGTCGGTGCCTTCCAGGCGGTTGACGGCATCGGCCAAGCCGGATTTGCCGATGTCGGGCAAGTCGACCTGGCGGGGATCGCCGCAGATCACCATCCGGCTGTTCATTCCGAAGCGGGTAAGAAACATTTTCATCTGCATCGGCGTCGTATTCTGCGCTTCGTCGAGAATGACGAAGGCGTCCGAAAGGGTGCGGCCGCGCATGAAGGCGATCGGCGCAATCTCGATCTCGCCGCTGGTGATGCGGCGTTCCACCTGCTCATTGGGCAGCATGTCGTAGAGCGCGTCATAGAGCGGGCGGAGATAGGGATCGACTTTCTCGCGCATGTCGCCCGGCAGAAACCCAAGCCGCTCGCCAGCCTCGACCGCCGGACGTGAGAGAATCAGCCGATCGACCGAGCCGGATATGAGCTGTTGCACCGCCTGGGCAACCGCAAGATAGGTCTTGCCGGTGCCCGCCGGCCCCAGCGCGAAGATGATGTCGCTACTGGACAAGGCTTCCATATAGGTGATCTGCGTTGCCGAGCGTGGCACGATCGTTTTCTTGCGCGTGCGGATCATCACTGATGGCGGCTGGCTCACGTCGGTGCGGATGATGCCGTCGAGCGTCGGCTCCGCCGACATGGCGATCACGGCCTCCACCGCGCCCGCATCAAGCTCCTGGCCCTTCGCCAGGCGGTTGTAGAGGCCGGTGAGCACTTCGCGTGCACGGGCGGCGGCGCCGGCCTCACCTTCGATCTGCACCTTGTTGCCTCGCGCGGCGATGTAGACGCCGAGCCGGTTTTCGATGGCGACCAGATTCTGGTCATATTCGCCGAACAGGCGGCCCAGCAGTTGCGGCTTGTCGAAGGCGAGTTCGAGCCGGGCACGGTCGCCCGCTTGGGCGGGAACGGGTTTACGCGACATGGCGCCTTTCATGAGTTACGATCGGTTGACCGCCCAGACTGTTCGGCCCCCCTGAAACGATCCGGACATCAAGAAGTGTTCCAGGCTCGGCGCCGGTTTCCACCACCACTGACTGAAGCCAGGGAGATTTGCCGATGCGCTGGCCCGGTCGCTTGCCGTCGCGCTCGACCAATATTGTGGTGCCGATGCCGACGCTGCTCTGATTGAACTGCTGCTGTTGCGTATTGAGCAAGGCTTGGAGTCGCTGAAGGCGCTCGTCCATCAGCTCGGCGGGTATCTGTTCGGCCATGCTCGCCGCCGGCGTCCCCGGGCGGGACGAATATTTGAACGAAAAGGCCTGCGCGTAGCGGACGCGCTTGATGAGCTCCAGCGTCGCCTCGAAATCGGCGTCCGATTCGCCTGGAAAACCGACGATGAAATCACCAGAGATAGCGATATCCGGCCGCACCATACGTACGCGATCGATGATACGTTCGTAGTCGGCGCTGTCATGGCTGCGGTTCATGGCCCTGAGAATCGGATCGCTGCCGGATTGCACGGGCAAGTGCAGGAAGGGCATCAGCTTTTCGACGTCGCCATGCGCCGCGATGAGGCCGTCGGTCATGTCGTTAGGATGGCTTGTCGTGTAGCGGATGCGGGCCAGCCCAGGCATCCCGTCCAACGCGCGGATCAAGCCATCGAGGCCATGCTCATGACCTTTATCGTCGATGCCCCGCCATGCATTGACATTCTGTCCAAGCAACGTGATCTCGCGCGCGCCGGCGTCCACCAGAGCCTTTGCCTCGTCGATGAGCGCTGCCCACGGCCGCGAAACTTCGGCGCCCCGCGTATAGGGTACCACGCAGTAGGTGCAGAATTTGTCGCAGCCTTCCTGGACGGTGAGGAACGCGCTCGGCCCCTGCCGCCTGCGTGCCGGCAGGCGGTTGAACTTGGCGTCCGCCGGCATGTCCGTATCGATTGCGCGCTTTCCTGAAGCAGCCGCGTCGATCAGCTGCGGCAGCCGGTGATAGGATTGCGGGCCGACGATAATGTCGACCGCGGGCGCCCGCGCGCCGATCTCTTCGCCTTCGGCTTGCGCCACGCAGCCTGCGACCGCAATCATCGGTTTGCGGTTTTCGGCGCGCTTTATCGCGCGCCCGATATCGGAATAAACCTTCTCCGCCGCTTTCTCGCGAATATGACAGGTGTTGAGGACGATCAAATCAGCAAGTTTGTCCTCGCGCGCGGCCGTCAATCCGCGCGCCTGGAGCAACTCTCCCATACGCTCGCCGTCATAGACATTCATCTGACAGCCATAGGATTTGATTGTGAAGGTCTTCGGGGAAGGCCGGCTCAAACGTGCAATCCTTTAGCGGTCACGATCAAGCGAGACGCCGTAAAGCTCCATCCGATGATCCACCAGACGAAATCCCAGCCGGTGCGCGATCTTCTTCTGGAGCGCTTCCAGTTCAGGATCGACGAATTCAATGACCCGGCCATTTTCCACGTCGATCAAATGATCATGATGGGCCTCGGGTGCCGCCTCATAGCGCGCGCGGCCGTCGCCGAAATCGTGCCGTTCAAGAATGCCAGCCTCTTCGAACAACCGTACCGTGCGGTAAACGGTTGCGATAGAGATGCCCGCATCGATCGAGGAGGCGCGGGCATGCAGCGCCTCCACGTCGGGATGATCCTCGGCTTCCGATAGAACGCGCGCGATAATGCGCCGCTGTTCCGTAATCCGGAGGCCCTTTTCGTGGCAAAGGGCTTCGACGTCTATCTTGCGGGGCATTCGGATCCTTATCTTTGCATGCGGTATGATTCCGCTGGATCACTTACCTATAGAAATTCCGTGAAAGACGGAAGCCGAGGAGTCGTCCTTACCGGCGACGGCGCTTGGTGCCCAATCCGATCTTCTTGGCCAGCGAACGGCGCTGCTCCGCGTAGTTCGGAGCGACCATCGGATAATCGGAAGGGAGACTCCACTTCGCGCGATATTGCTCTGGCGTCATCTGATAGTGCGTCATCAGGTGCCGCTTCAGCATCTTCAGCTTCTTGCCGTCCTCCAAGCATACGATGTAATCCGGCTTTACCGAAGCCCGAATAGAAACTGCCGGCTCCAGCTTTACTTCAGGCGCAGGTGCCGCCTGGCCAAGGCCGCTCAACGCAGAATGAACATTCTGGATGAGAGGCGGCAGGTCCGATACCGCCACGCTGTTGTTGCTGACATGAGCCGATACGATATCCGCCGTCAACGTAATCAAAGTTTCAGTCACTGCATTTTCTTCCGACATATGCCACCCGCTTGTTATAATGTTTAGCGCAGCTTTAGCTGCGCGACGCCGATATCGCGCTAAGTGCGATCAGATGCAATATTGGAACAGCGTTTTTTTGCGCTACTGAAATGCTAAAGCACTTTGGTTAAAGTAAGCGCATCAAATGATTGGCCAAACTGACCACGATAATAACTCGCCCGCCGGCCTACAGGAACAAACCCTAACTTGTGATATAAGTGATAAGCTTCGTTGCCGTCGCGTACTTCGAGGTGGAGATGCGAAGCTCCACGCGCAGACGCGTCTTTGATCACCGAGTCGATAAGCTGTGAGCCGATGCCTTTTCTTTGAATCTTGGGATTTACGGCGATCAGAAGCAGTTCGGCTTCTCCCCCCGCCGCACGGCTCAGCGCAAAGCCGGCACAAGCATTTCCCACAAGTGCCATTTTGAGCCAGACACCCGACATCCCCAAGATGCCAAGGCATTGATCACGCCGCCAAGCCTCGCCGAAGGCCGGATCGAACGCGGATTCCATGATCGGCATGATGAGATCAATCGCTTCCGGGCCCGCATCGACAAGTGTGATCGGATCGGCGGGAAGGCTCATGCTAGGCTCGCATCCGGCGCGCGAACATAAATCGCGCTCGGCTTCAGTTCCCGGAGTGCGGGAGGGAGCAGTCGTGCGTTGGCAGCGCGCGGCAGCGCATCGACCCCCCTTCCAAAACCACGAGCGCGCACGAGATCTTCCGCTCCCGAGCCCAGAACCAGTTCAGAACTGATCAAGGATGCGGCTGCATCGCTAGTCAGCGAAGCTATGCCGGTGGCCGGCATCAGCGGGCGCGCCGTGAAATCCTGGACGAAAAGTTCGCCATGCCCGCCCCGGATGGCTACTCCGAGGGTAGCGGCTTCATCTGTTGCTCCCGCGGCAATCAGCGAAAGTGTCGAATAGCCGCCAACGGGAATGGACCAGGCGAGTGCCAGGGCCCGGGCAGCAGCGAGGCCTACGCGAATGCCCGTGAAGCTGCCGGGGCCGCAATCGACCAATATTGAACCGGGCTGACGGCTACCGAGCAGGTCGCGGATCAAGGGCACCAGGCACTCGGCATGGCCGCGGCCGACCACCTCGTGCCGTTCAGCGACAAGAGCGTCCTGGCGAATAAGTGCGACCGAACATGCGGCCGTTGCCGTTGAAATCGAAAGCTGCACCAGCCCGGCTTATACGATGATGTTCGTTTCCTCGAAATGCGGGCGGGGAAGACGCTCGAATATCGACGCCGGATCGCCGCGCCCCAGTGTCGAGATCATGTTCGACTTGAGAGAAGTTCTTGGGAAGAATGCCTCATCCACGGCCGCGTTATCGAAGCCCGACATCGGCCCCGTATCCAACCCCAGCGCCCGTGCCGCCATGATGAAATAGGCGGATTGTAGTGACGAATTGCGGAATGCCGTGGTTTGAATCAACTCTGCATTGCCAGTGAACCAGCTCCGCGCATCTGCGTGCGGGAAAAACTGCGGGAGCTTTTCGTAAAACTCCATATCCATCGCCAGGATAGCGGTTACGGGGGCTTTGAGAATCTTCTCCGCATTCGTTGCAGACGCCAGCGCAGCCAGCTTCGCCTTCGATTCATCGGTGGTGCACCAGGCGATACGAAGTGGCTGACAGTTGGCCGACGTCGGCCCCATCTTCAACAGTTCGTAAATGGCGCGCAGTTCGGTCTCGGTGACAGGCGTATCGAGATAACCGTTATAGGATCGGGCGGATCTAAAAAGCTGATCCAGCGCGCGATCAGACAAAGGTTCGGCCATTGGTCCCCCTTTTCCTTGGCTTGATCAAAATCTGTACGCTCAAATCGCGCGCACTTCAGTCACCTCGGGCACATAATGTTTGAGCAATGTCTCGATGCCGTTCTTCAGCGTTGCGGTTGATGACGGGCAGCCCGAACAAGCGCCATGCATGGCAAGAAACACAGTGCCGCGCTGGAAGCCGCGATAGACGATGTCCCCCCCGTCGCGGGCGACGGCAGGGCGCACGCGGGTTTCGATGAGATCCTTGATCTGATCGATGATGTCTGCGTCTTCCGGATTGTCTCCGTCGATCGCATCTCCGTCGTCAATCGCGATGGATGATGCATTGCCCTGGAAGAAAAGCGGCGCCCCGCTTGAGAAATGATCGAGCAGGACGGTGAGCACCTCAGGCTTGACTTGCTGCCATGAACTGCCCGGACCCAGCGTCACCGAAATAAAATCGCGGCCGAAGAAGACGCCGCTCACATCCCCGATGCTGAAAAGGGCGGAGGCGAGCGGAGAAGCTTCGGCTTCTTCGGCGTCGGCAAAATCGCGTGTGCCGTGATCCATCACGATCCTGCCTGGCAGGAATTTGAGCGTGGCTGGATTTGGGGTCGGTTCCGTTTCGATCAGCATGACCGCCATGTGGGGGCAAAGCGGCCCCGGATCAAGCGCCTATCATGGTAGTGGCGGGGTTCGAATGCCGTTTAGCCTTTCTTTTGCCGCGATTACGTGGCATGGCGCCCGCCACGTCCATCGTCCTTGGCATCATCCTTGGATGGTTCGGCTGGGTTGGCGCGATCTTCCGCTGCATTGACGCGGAATGCGCCCGTCGCTCGGGACGTATTGCAGGGCTTCCCCTATCGCGCGGGTTGTCGACCAATCCGCTGCTGCATGCCTTAGTGCATGCGGCCCTATGAATATGGAATTTTTCTTGACTCAATTTTCTGAACTCGGCCTCGCCGGCCCCATTCTCAAGGCGCTCACGGCCAAAGGCTATGAGGTGCCAACGCCGATCCAGCTTCAGGCCATTCCCGCTCTGCTGGAGGGGCATGATCTCTGCGGGATCGCTCAGACAGGCACCGGGAAAACCGCCGCTTTCGCATTGCCGTCGCTGCACCGCCTTGCCGCGCAGCCGCAGCCGCGCACGCCCGGCGCCTGCAGGATGCTTGTCCTGTCGCCAACCCGCGAACTTGCCAGCCAGATCGCGCAAAGCTTCGCAACCTATGGCAAGTATCTGGGGCTGACGGTCGGCGTCATATTCGGCGGCGTGCCGATCAATCGCCAGATCCGGCAGATGGGGCAGGGCGTCGACATTCTGATCGCAACGCCCGGCAGATTGCTCGATCTGATCGATCAACGCGCGCTGTCGCTTCGCAAGGTCGAGATCTTCGTGCTGGATGAAGCGGACCAGATGCTCGATCTCGGCTTTATCCATGCATTGAAGCGGGTCGATCAATTGTTGCCAAAGAAGCGGCAGAGCCTGTTCTTTTCGGCGACCATGCCGAAGACGATCGCAGAACTGGGCGACCGGTTTCTCACCGATCCTGTTAAAGTTTCAGTTGCCCCGCAGGCGACGACGGCGGAACGCGTGGATCAGTTCGCGATTTTCGTGAACCAAGCGGAAAAACAGGCGCTGCTGACGATCCTGCTGCGGCGTGAGCCGATTGAACGCGCGCTCATTTTTACCCGCACGAAGCATGGCGCCGATCGGGTGGTGAAGCATCTCATCGCCGCCGGCATCCAGTCGGCCGCGATCCATGGCAATAAGAGCCAGCCGCAGCGTGAGGCGGCCCTTGGCGCATTCCGCAAGGGCGAGATCCGCATTCTGGTGGCAACCGACATCGCCGCGCGTGGAATCGATGTGGGCGGCGTCAGCCACGTCTTCAACTTCGAGCTGCCCAATGTGGCCGAGCAATATGTTCATCGTATTGGCCGAACCGCACGCGCGGGCGCCGCTGGCAAGGCAATCGCGTTCGTGGCCGATGATGAGCGCGCCTATCTGCGCCAGATCGAGAAGCTGACCCGTGTGCGCCTCCAGATCCTGCCGCTCCCTGAAAACTTCGTAGCCGAGAAGGAGCAGCTACCGAAGCCGGCTCAGGCGCAGCCAACGGCGCAGCGCCGTTTCGAGCATGCTCAACGGCGGCATGAGGGCGAACCGGCGCGAGCACGGCGGGATGGCGAGCCCGCGAAACCCAAGCGCCGTTTTCCGCCGCGGCGAAACGGCGTCGGCGCGCATAAGCATGCGGTGAAGAAAACCGGCGCCCGTTAGGCGTTGCTTCAGGCCATTGCGGCTTTGACCGGGGTGAAGAATGGGCGCGGCTGAATAGCCCGCTGCCGGCGCGCGTGCTCGGCGAGGGCGATCTGCACCCCGATCAGCATGAAGACAAAGGGCTGAAAGGCGATGCCGACGAACAGCGCGCCAGCCAGATAGATAAGCTGGCCGTGCTGGAGAGCAGTCGCGAGCGGTGCGATCCATCGATCCTTTTCGCCAGCCGATCTATAGCGTCGCCGGATACGCTCCATGCCGATCAGCCCGCTGAGATGGAGCAGCGCCCAAAGCGTGAAGCCAGGGAAGCCTTGTTCGCCCAGCATTTCGAAATAGGCGCTATGATAAGCGCGTGCCTGATCGGTTTGTATCGATGAAGCAACGCTTTGGTTGTTGGCGCTGCCTGCCTTGTCGCTGAGTTGGATGACCAGCTTGTTTTGCAGATAAGCATTGAAGCCGCCGCCAAGCGGATGATGCTGCACATAATCCCAAGTCCATGCCCAGACGGCCAGGCGCGTTGAGGCGGAGGCATCGCCCTGATAGCCCTCGATCGTGTTCATTCGGCTGGTAAAGCTCTGCGGCAGCAGCGGGATTGCGATCAGCGCGGCCAACCCAACAAGGGCAATGTAGACGGCACGCCGCTTGGTGGCCCGCAACATCAATATACCCAATAGGCCGATACAGATCAGCCCGGTGCGCGCCTGCGTGCCTACCGGGATCAGCAGGCAGGAAAAGATGAGCGCCCCTGCGAACAGCCGAACCTTCCAGTCAGGAGGATAGATGGTGCCATATTTCGCCAACCACAGAATCAGCGGCACGTTGGCGACAGCAATCGCGGAAATGGTGCTGCCTTCATAAAGGCCGCTATTGCTGTCGACGAGGAGGTTGAGCTCGCCATAGCCTCCGCCCGAGGCCAGAGTCTTGATGCCGCCGACGATGATGATCGAAGCGGCGCAGAGCACCATGTACAGCACCAGCGCTTCGATCCTGAGCCGGGTGCGGAGCGTCAGGGGCAGGAAGATGGCGAAAAGCAGCGCCTTCCACACCCACGCCCATTTGTCCTGCGCTTCCAGCGGAAAATCCGCATGGACCGTGGTATAGGCCGCCCATCCCAGCAGGAGAATGAGCAACAGCTGGCGGGGTGCGAGCCGGGCGCCGCGCTTCTCGTCGCTAAGCAGCCAGCCGCCCAGTGCGAGCAGGAAGCAGATCAACGAAACCGGGATCGCATTGAGCAGATAATAGGAAAGGCGCTGGGGCGAGACGATATCGACATAGGCATAGGCCAGCACGAACAGGAATGGCCGCTTGAAGCCGAGCGCGATCAGCCCCGCGAGAAAGGCGATGAGGCCGAGGTCACGCATCCGCCGGCTCGACCATGTCGCGATCAAGATCCTTCCGCTTGAGCAGGCGCAGGCCAGTCAGCGCCAGCAGCACATGAATGAGCGCAAGGGAGAAAAGATCGATCATCGGCTCCGCGCGATAATCCTGCCTGAGTTGATGTCACGTTAAACATCTCCATGGCATGGCCGCGCCCATGATGCGCATACTGCACGTGCTCGATCACAGCCTGCCGCTTCAGAGCGGCTATACCTTCCGCACGCGCGCGATCTTGAAGGCGCAGATCGCACGCGGCTGGGAGGTCGCAGGCATAACCGGCCCGCGCTTCAATAAAGCTGACCCCGATCCTGAAACCGCCGATGAACTGCTTTTCTATCGCACGCCCAAGCCGCGGGCATTGCCGTCGCCGCTGGGCGATTGGCGCGAGGTGAGGGCCTTGGCAAGGCGGCTTGATGCGGTCGTGGAGGCGTGGCGGCCCGATATTGTCCATGCGCATTCGCCAGCTCTGAACGGGCTCGCAGCGCTAGGGGTGGCGCGCGGGCGCAAGCTACCGCTGCTTTACGAGATTCGTGCCTTTTGGGAAGATGCGGCGGTCGGGAACGGCACTGGCCGCGAGGCCAGCCCTCGCTATCGGTTGGTCCGCGCGCTGGAAACGCATGTTGCACAGCGAGCCGACGCAGTGGCGGTGATTTGCGAAGGGCTGCGGTCCGATTTGATCGGGCGGCGGATCCCTCAGGACAAGATCATGGTGTCGCCGAACGGGGTCGATCTGGCGCTGTTCGGTGAACCGCCGCCGCCGGACATCGATCTGGCGGCGCAACTCGGCCTGGTCGGCAAGGATGTGGTCGGCTTCATCGGCTCCTTCTATGACTATGAAGGCCTCGACGATTTGATCGCAGCGATGCCCATGCTGGTCGCGGCGCGGCCAGAGGCGCATCTGCTGCTGGTTGGCGGCGGCCCGATGGAGGAAGCATTGCGGGCTCAGGCCGCGCAATCGGCAGCGACGGATCGCATCCACTTCATCGGCCGGGTGCCGCATCACGAGGTGGAGCGCTATTACAGCCTAATCGACATCCTCGCGTATCCCCGCAAGAAGATGCGGCTGACCGATCTTGTGACCCCGCTGAAGCCACTCGAAGCAATGGCGCAGCGGCGGCTGGTCGCGGCCTCGGACGTCGGCGGTCATCGCGAGCTGATTGAGGACGGTGTCACCGGCACGTTGTTTCCGCCTGACGATCCGGCGGCGCTGGCAAACGCGCTTGCAACCTTGTTCGATCAAAACCAGGGCTGGGATAGGCGGCGGAACATCGCCCGCGCATTCGTGGAAACAGATCGTAACTGGTCGTCAAATGTTTCACGCTACGAACCCGTCTATCGCAAGCTGATCGAAAGGCGATGACCATGGCAAGCCGCAGACCGAAGGGGCGCAAGGTGGGATATATTCTCGCCGGATCGATGGGATTCATGCTGGCGCTCGCTTTGGCATTTTTCGTCATCGCAATGCCGGCGGACTTGTTCGAGCGGCTGATCTCCGCTTCAGGCCTGCCATCGATCATTTCCGCGGCCGCTCCACCCTTGGGCATGACAGCGCGTATGATCGTGGCCGGGCTGATCGCGCTGATTGCGCATGCCGCAGTGATCACGCTCTTTCTGTTGCTGGATCGAGATGCACGTCCGAAGCAGCCGGAGCGCGCGTTAGAGCCCGCCTTCTTCGTGCCGCCCCAATTTGAGGAAATATCCGAGGCAAGCGTTGCGCCGTTTCCCAAGCCTGCCCAGGCCGAGATTGTGGACGTTGCCTTTTCGCCATTGCCATCTCCCGTCGATTCGCGGCCAGCGGATGATGCCCCCATCTTCCTGGATTTTCAGGCGCTGCGCGGCAGCCGGCCCGTCGAAACCAAACCGACGGAACTCAGCGAATGGAAAATGGTCGAGTCCCGCCGCGCTGAGGCATCCCCGCCTGCTTCTAAGCCGCTGCCGCAGGCGGAACGGGTCAAGCCGTTGTCCTCGATCGCAATGCCAAGTCCCGCACGCGCGCATGAAGATGGGGACGATTCGATCGCTGCCCTGATGCGTCGTCTCGAGGCAGGCCTTGAGCGGCGCGCCCAAGCCGGCGCCCAGCCGGCTCAAGCACCGAAAATCGATCGCGGCAGCCAAGGCCTCCATTCCACGCTCGACGAATTGCGTAAGATGGCCGTGCGGCGCTGATACATGTTCGTCGCTTCGGGGGTGTGGGTCTCGCCGGACGGCGGCTGTGGCCACGATCAGTATCTAGCCTCCCGCTGCCGATGATTGCCGCTCTTCAACGGCACGAAGGTAGGCACGGACGCGCTCTTCGGTGCGCTCTCGGGGTTCGCGGCCATTACGTAGATCCGCAACGAAGCGGGGATCGCCCACCGCTTCGCGGCCGAAACGGGTAGGTGACGTTCCTGTCCGGCGGAGATGCTGTTCAACGGCGCGAAGCAAATACATTCTTTTCTCCCAGAATCATCCTATGGGGTAGGAATTATCCTATCGAAGGTGTATTCCTACTTGTCTAGGGAGATTCCTATCGTTAATGCGACCACATGGCGGTTATGGATAAATCCGACGCACGGCTTAATCTGGAGCAGTTGATCCGGGAGCGCGGCGACGATTATGCGTCGCTCTCTCGCCTTTTGGGCCGCAACTCCGCTTATGTGCAGCAATTTATCAAGCGCGGCGTCCCTCGAAAATTGGACGAGGATGATCGCCGCATCCTCGCCGATTATTTCGGGGTGGCGGAGGAGCTGCTTGGTGGTCCGGCAGGGAACGGCCCGCGTACCGTCGAGGCGGTGGATCCAGTAGCTGCAAAGCGTGGCTCGGAGTTGGTGATGGTGCCTTATGTCAGCGCGGCGGCGTCGGCGGGGCCAGGGGCGCTGGTGTTTGAGGAACGCGTGAGCGCGCGGATCGCCTTCCGCAACGATTGGCTGCGTGAGCTGACCGGCGGCAGCCCGACCAGCCTGTCCGTGATCAGTGTCACCGGCGATTCGATGGCGCCGACGCTGGCTGATGGTGACGACATTCTGGTCGACGGCAATGATGGTGCGGAGCGTTTGCGCGACGGCATATATGTGCTCCGGATCGACGATATGCTCAACGTCAAGCGCGTCGCCATGAACCCCTCGGGTAAGCGCTTTGAAATCAGGAGCGACAATCCAGCCTATCCCGTGTGGCGTGATTGCGATCTGAAGTCCGTGTCGATCATCGGGCGCGTGGTGTGGGCCGGCCGCAGGATCAGCTAGGCGGTTTTACGACGCTTCAGTAGCGATCAGCGCTTCCGGTCCCGCAACCACAGCAGCAGTGCCACGCCGCATCCAAATGCGACGCCGGCCAAAATCCCGATTGATGATTGGCCCAGGGCGACGCCGATAATGGCGCCGGCGAGGGTCGATACCGCAATCGGAAAGCCGCCGGCGCGGAGAATTGCTCGATTGTCATGATCCATGCGTCGCTTCATGCCAAAGGGGGACGGGCTGTGCCAGCTGTTTCAATTCCGCACGTTCGTTGCACTTTGGTAATGATGAATAACCGCTTGAGGATAAAGGAAAGCTCGTTATTGGCGACCATAATCGCTGGCATGATTCTTGTATCGCCGGCGCGGGCGCAAAACATAACGGGGGCATCATGTTTGAAGAGTTCGATGGGCCGCTGGTCCACGTTGCGGATCGCGATATTTATGAGGGCGCGACGGATCTGATCGATCATTTCGGGACAGCAGCCGATATCGAAGCGGCGGCGCGAGCGGACGCTTGCCGCGAGCAGGGCAATATCTATCTCTTCGCACGCTGGCGGCAGATCGAGCGGTTGATCCCCGTGCTCGTGAGTGAAGAGGCGATCGGCACTTTGCACTAGCCGCACATTTCGGTCGGCCGGGCAGCGCCGGAATTTCGCCGCTGGCGGCGGCTTGATTGTCCCGCTAGGAGCGGACGAATGATGTCGTCCGTTTCGCGGCAAGCCGCTGTCAGTTACCTGGGCGCCGCAAGCCTCATCATTTTAGCGGCTCCGGTAGCGGCGCAGCCCGACGCGGCGAGCGGGCCGGTGCTTGACCCATCTTCCCCCCTGGATGTCATACCCGATTTCGGCGTGGATTGGCCGGATCTGAATGCGCCTGAAGCGCCTGCGGCCAGCGAAGTTCCGGCCTCGGTTCCGGCGTCGCCTTCCAAAACGAGCGAGCAGAAGGCCAAGCCCCCAACCGCAGATGTGGCAGCCGAGCAGCGCTATACGGTGGCGATCGAAGGGCTTGATCCCGATAGCGCCCAGCGCATCCGCAACCGGTTTGACGCGCTTTCGACCCTCAAGCAGGGGGAAGGTAAGCCTGCCAACAGCGCCCAGATCGATCGCAGGGCACGTGAAGACGAACAATTGCTGCGCGATTTGCTGCGCGCGGAGGGGTTCTACGGGGCTTCCATTACCACTGAAGTCGATTCCAATGCGTCACGCATCGCCGTCATTCTTCGCGTCGAGCCGGGCCAGCTGTATCACTTTGCCGACATATCGATAGAAGGGCTGCATGCCTCGGGGCTTCAACCCGAAGCCGCGCGGCAGGCCTTCAGCGTCAAGCCCGGCGACCCGGTGAATGCCGAGGCGGTGCTGACCGCAACAGCTAATCTGCGCAAATATCTGGGCGACCACGGCTTTCCGTTCGCCAAGGTCGAAGAACCGTCGGTGGCGATCGATCATGCAGAACATGCCGCCAAGCTGACATTGAATGCAGCCCCCGGCGAATTCGCTCGGTTTGGCGGCATCGAGATCGAGGGGCGGCGCAGGCCGTTCGGACCCAAGCATGTTCAGCGCATGGCCCGCTTCAAGCGCGGCGACGTTTATAATACAACCGATGTCGATGATTTGCGCCGGGCTCTGATCGCGACCGGGCTGGTCTCGTCCGTAAAGTTGACACCGGTGCGCACCGCCGACCCCAATGTGGTGAATCTTGTCGTAACGGTCGAGCGCGCGCCCCCGCGCACGATCGCCGGCGAACTCGGCTACGGGACAGGCGAGGGCTTTCGGGCCGCGATCAGCTGGACCCATCGCAATCTGATACGGCCGGAGGGCCAGGTGACGTTCAGTGGCGTCGCGGGCACTCAGGAGCAATCGCTCGGCGCCTCACTCCGTCGCAGCAATTTCCGGCGGCGCGACCGCGTACTCACCGCGCAGATCGTGGCGAGCCATACCCACCGCCAGGCCTATGATGCCAGAACCTTCACTGTAGGTGCAGCGCTGGAGCGGCAAACCAACATCATCTGGCAGAAAAAATGGACCTGGTCGGTCGGTACCGAACTTGCCATCTCCGACGAGCGGGACACGATCGAGGCCACCGGCGCGCCACGCAGGCGAACCTTCTACATCGCCGCTCTTCCCGGACAGCTTTCCTATGACGGATCGGATGATCTGCTCAATCCCACCCGCGGCTATCGTTTGTCGGGGCGGCTTTCGCCGGAAGTTTCGTTTCACGCCGGTACATTCACTTATGCGCGTGCGCAGGTCGACGCGAGCTTCTACCAGCCCGTGGGCGCAAAGGTCGTGCTCGCGGGACGGCTTCGCCTGGGGACGATCATGGGTGCGCAGCGCGACCAGATTGCCCCCTCGCGCCGTTACTATGCCGGCGGCGGCGGTTCGGTGCGCGGCTATGGCTATCAGGACATCGGCCCGAAGGACGTCAACAATGATCCGATCGGCGGTCGCTCCATCAACGAGTTTTCGATCGAAAGCCGCATCAGATTCGGTGATTTCGGCGTCGTTCCCTTCTTCGACGGAGGTAACATTTACACCAGCGCATTGCCGCAGTTTAGCGGCCTGCGATATGGCACGGGCTTGGGCCTGCGCTACTATACCAGTTTCGGCCCGATCCGGCTGGACGTAGGCACCCCGATCAACCGCCGTAAAGGCGATCCGCGCGTTGCCGTATATGTGTCCTTGGGGCAGGCCTTTTGAGCGAAGCGCGCGATCCCGCAGCTCTGCCCCCGCCGTCCCGGCCGACGATATGGAGGCGGATCGCGCGCGGCATCGGCTTGGCCGTACTGGCGGTACTGATCGCACTTTCGCTTCTTCTATGGATGCTCGATACGAGCCCCGGCCACCGCTTCATCGCCGATCGCATCGCCGCCATTCAACCCTCCTCGGGTTTGCGGATCACGGTCGGGCGGATCGATGGTTCGATTTATAGCCAAGCCACGCTGCGCGATGTGCGCCTGTCCGATCCAAGCGGTCTATTTCTCGAAGTCCCCGAGCTGAGGCTTGACTGGCGGCCGCTCGCCTGGTCTGCAAACAAGCTCGATATCCGCAGCGCCGTAACGGATCTCGCCGTGCTGTACCGCATTCCGAAGCTGCGGCCCACGGGCCGCCGGCAGCCGATCCTGCCAAGCTTTGATGTGCGGATCGATCGGCTCTCGATCAGAAGATTGCGCGTCGAGCCCGCCGTCACCGGCACCCGGCAGATCGCGCGCATTGAGGCAAGCGCGGACATTCGTAACCGGCGCGCCCGCATCAATCTTTCGGCTTTTTCATCCGCCAAGGACCGAGTCCGCCTCGTGCTTGACGCCGAGCCCGACCGTAATCGGTTCGATGTGGGTCTGAAGTTGAGCGCGCCTGCCAAAGGAATCATCGGCGCGCTTGCGGGAACTCAGCGGCCGATGTCAGCCCAGATCAGCGGTGATGGCGTTTGGAGCGACTGGCACGGACGCGCGCAGGCCGATGTTTCGGGCTTTCACGTTGTAGACTTGGCACTTGCAGTGAAATCGGGCCGCTATGTGCTGAGCGGGACGTTTGCCCCTGCTCCGATCACGCACGGCAAGGTGCAGCGTCTCACCAGCCCGCGCGTGAGAGTGGATGGCAGCGCTACGCTCAGCGAGCGTAAACTGGATTCGCGATTGTCGTTGCGCTCCGCAGCGCTCACGGTGAAGGCGGCGGGCATCATCGATCTGGCACAGAGCAGCTTCGCCAATCTGAACGTCGATCTCGATCTTCTGAGGCCACCGGCGCTATTCCCGAACATGACCGGCCGCGACATTCAATTGCATGCACGGTTCGATGGGCCTTTCGGTACGGCTGCTTTCAGCTATGTGCTGACGACCCCGCATGTCGCTTTCGATACGACGGGATTTGAAGCGGTGCGGATCGCGGGCAGCGGCCATCTTTCCAAATCGCCGATCGTCATTCCCATTCGCCTGTCGGCGCAGCGCGTGACTGGCGTCGGCAATGTTGCCGGCGGAATCCTGCGCAATCTTGGCGTCGACGGCCAAGTGAAGGTGACGGCCAAGGCGCTCACCGGGGAGGGGCTCAAGCTCAGCTCGGACAAGTTGCAGGGCAAGCTGGCGCTCTTCGTGGATCTTGTGACGGGCCGCTTCGAGGTCACCGTCAGCAGTTCGCTGCGGCGTTATCTTATCCCGGGGCTTGGAATCGTCGACGTGCTCACCGATCTCAAAGTCGCGCCGGGAACCGGCGGATTAGGGAGCCATGTCGAGGGCCGCGGCCATGTCTGGGTGCGTCGCTTCGACAATGCTTTCCTCCGATCATTGGCAGGCGGACTACCTGAGATCGAGACCCGCCTCGTGCGCGACCGTGACGGCATTTTGCATTTCGTAAATCTGCGACTCTCCGGCCCCGACATCAAGCTCAACGGGACGGGATATCGCCGCCGCGACGGCACTTTCTTCTTCAAGGGCAGTGGAAACCAGCGCCGCTATGGCCCGCTCAACCTGCTGCTTGACGGCAATATCAGTCGGCCGCGGCTCGATATCGCTTTGGCTCGGCCCATGGATGCGCTTGGATTGGCGGCGGTCCAGCTGCTGCTCGATCCGGAGCCCTCGGGCTTCATATGGCGGGCGGATGGCGGTTCCTATCTTGGCCCCTTCAGAGGGAACGGGCGCATTATCATGCAGCCAGGCCAGCCAGCGCTGATTGCAATTCAGGCGCTGGATGTTTCCGGTACGCATGCAACCGGCGGATTGCGTGCCGATCCAGGCGGGTTCACCGGCAAGATCATGACTGCCGGCGGCGGAATTGATGGCAGCATCGCCTTCAATCCCGTAGGCAATATCCAACGCGTCGAACCGCATCTCAACTTCGCCCGCGCCCAGCTGGGCGGCATTGCCGATGCGCGCGTCGGACGCGGCAAGCTCGATGGCGAATTCCTGCTCGATCCAGCTGGCACGTCCATAAGCGCGACCATCGAGGGTAGCGGACTTCGGCGCCAGCAGCTCGCGCTCGGACGACTTTCCGCAACGATCGCGATGCGTGGCGGCACCGGGCAAATCAAGGCGCGGCTCGCGGGATCGCGCGGGCGGACCTTCGATCTCACGACCATCGCGGATGTCACGCCGAGCAGCGTGACGGTCAACGGCAGCGGTACGGTGGACCGCAAACCGATACAGCTCACGACGCCGGCGGTGGTGACACGGACGGAGGAGGGTTGGCAGGTCGCCCGCACACAGCTTGATTTCGCGGGGGGGCGGGTCATCTTTTCGGGGCATTTCGGCGGAACAGCCAATGAGGTGGATGCGAGCGTGGATCACATCCCGCTTTCCGTCCTCGACATCGTCGCGCCGAATCTGGCGCTGGGCGGGTCTGCCACCGGGCAGTTGAGCTATCGGATGTCACGGGCCTCGCGGCTTCCGGTCGGCGACGCCAAACTGACAATTCGCGGGCTCACCCGATCCGGGCTGGTGCTGTCCTCGCGGCCGATCGACATGGGCGTTGTTATGCGGCTTACCGAAAACGCTTTTGCCGTTCGCGCGGTGGCGCTGAGCCAAGGCAAGGTGATCGGGCGTGCGCAGGCAAGGGTCGGCACGCTGGCGCAGCAGGGCACGATCGTCGAACGCATCTCGCACGCGCCAGTCTTTGCGCAGCTTCGCTACAATGGACAGGCAGACACGATCTGGCGGCTCATCGGCATCGAATCGATTGATCTCTCCGGTCCGATCTCGATCGGCGCGGACGTCGGCGGGACGGTGAATGATCCCATCATTCGTGGTTCGCTCAAGACAAGTGGCGCCCGGCTCGAAAGCGCCGTGACCGGCACCGTGATCGAGAAAATCGCAGCCAGCGGCCGCTTTGGCGGATCGGTCCTGCGGATCGACGATTTCAGCGGCGCGACGCGTGGCGGAGGGACCATCACCGGCAGTGGCAGCTTCGATCTGGCTGCCGTGAACGGGTTCGGGATGAATCTGTCGCTGCAAACCAATGATGCCCAGATCCTGAACCGGGATGATATCGCGGCGGTCGTGACCGGGCCGCTGACCATTCGATCGGATGGATCGGGAGGCACAATCGCCGGGGATTTGAAGGTGCTGCGCGGCAGCTTCCGTCTGGGAAGGGCTACGGTAACCGAGGTGCCGCGGCTGAATGTGGTCGAATTCAATCGTCCGGGCGATGAGCAGGAGACGCGGGAACGCAAGCCCTGGCAGCTCGATCTCAAGGCCAATGCCCGCAATCGATTGATGGTCAGCGGCCTCGGGCTCGACAGCGAATGGCGAGCGGTGCTCGCGATCAAGGGCACGATCGAGAACCCGGCGATCACCGGACGCGCCGATCTCGTCCGCGGGGGCTATGAATTTGCCGGGCGCCGCTTCGATCTCGATCGTGGCACGATCCGTTTTCTTGGCGAAGCACCGCCGGATCCTGTTTTAGACATTTCCGCCTCGGCCAGCATCCAGGGACTGAACGCTACCATCCAGGTAAGTGGCACCGGACAGCATCCGGACATTCGCTTCACCAGTGTTCCGGCATTGCCGGAAGATGAGCTGCTGTCGCGTCTGCTGTTCGGCACGTCGATCACCAATCTCTCGGCGCCTGAAGCCTTGCAGCTTGCGGCCGCGGTCGCTTCGCTTCGGAACAGCGGCGGAGGCCTCAACCCGATCAACGCGGTACGCAAGGTCACTGGCCTGGATCGGTTGCGCATTTTACCGGCAGATGTGACGACAGGGCAGGGAACCTCCATCGCCGCCGGCAAATATATCGGCCGGCGAACCTATGTGGAGCTGGTGACCGATGGCCAGGGTTATTCCGCCACCAATATCGAGTTCCAGATTACCCGCTGGCTTTCGCTCCTTTCGTCGGTGTCGACGGTCGGCCGGCAAAGCGTGAACGTGCGCGTCTCGAAGGATTATTGAAGGGGCGCGGGTTCCGTATGATGGGCCTGAAAAAGCTTCCCCCGTTCCGCGAACAGCGCCGCGATTAGAGCGCCTACGCCGCACAGACAGAAGCCCGTGACGATCGGCACGGCCGTACCATCGAAGCTCTGGCCGATGACGATTCCGATCGCCGTGGCTATCAAAGTCGCAATGGTGCCCTGAACCGATGACGCGGTGCCTGCAATTGCTTCCATCGGCTCCATCGCCATGGCGCTGAAGTTCGATCCGATGAGGCCAGAAAAGAACATCAGGACGAACTGAAAGAGCATAAAGCTCAGAAGACTATCGCCGAAAATAGTGATGAACAGGAGGTGAACCGCCCCGGTGACGATGTAGCCGATGAGTGCGGTGTGCGAGATCCACCGCGAACCGAACCGCAGGACGATGCGGCTGTTCACGAAGGCCGCAACGCCCATCGATCCCGCGATGACCGCGAAGTAGATCGGAAACGCCTCGGCGGCATTGAAGACTTCGGTGAAGAGTTGCTGCGCGCTCGTCACGAACCCGATCATCGCGCCGAAGGTCATCGTCTGGCCCAGCGTATATCCGATCGAGGAGCGATCGGTGACGACCATTCGTACGGCGAGCAGGATTTCGCGCACGTTGATGTTGCGGCGATATTCGGGATGCAATGTCTCCCCAAGCCGCAGACCGCACCATACCGCCAGCATAGCTGCGAATAGTGCGAGCGCGTGAAAGATGGCTGGCCATGGTGCAAACAACAGGATCATCTTCCCGACGGAAGGGGCAAGTATCGGCGCGGCGAGAAAGACGATCACGGTAAGCGACATGATCCGCGCCATATGCCTGCCGGAATAACAGTCTCGGATGATCGAGATTGGGATGACCCGCGCCGAAGCTGCCGCCATACCCTGTAGGGTCCTGGCCACGATCATGGTGGCGAAGGTGCTGGCAAAGCTGGCAACGAGGCTCGTCGCCGTGTACAGGAGCAATCCGGCGATCATTACTGGGCGGCGACCGAAGCGATCGGCCAATGGCCCGTAAACGATCTGCATCCCGCCAAATCCGAGCATGTAGCAGGAGATGATCCACTGCCGCTGATTCTCCTCGTTGATTCCGATCGATCGGGCGATCGCCGGCAATCCCGGCAACATGCTGTCGATGCCAAGCGCGTTGACTGCCATGAGCGCGGCCATGAGGATTACGAACTCGTGAAGGCTGATCGCCTGGCGGGGATGAGCCTTCGACGAGAAGGGGGACAACATTCGAAACACTCCAAGCAGATCAACGCGTTTGTTACTGGTGCCCGATCGTAAAAATCACCGGACTCGTGGTGGTGCCGTTTAAGGCAAAAAGAAAGCGCTCCGGAAGTTGCCCCCCGGAGCGCCTTCGAAACGATTACGGCTGGATCAGGAGCTGTAATACATATCGAATTCGACCGGGCTTGGGGTCATTTCCCAACGCGCGACTTCCGGCCATTTGAGTTCCAGATAAGCCTCGATCTGATCTTCCGTGAACACGCCGCCCTTGGTGAGGAAGGCCTGGTCGGCGGCGAGCGAGTTGAGCGCTTCGCGAAGCGAGCCGCATACGGTCGGAACCAGCGCGAGCTCTTCCGGCGGAAGATCGTACAGGTTCTTGTCCATGGCTTCACCCGGATGGATCTTGTTCTCGATGCCATCGAGACCAGCCATCAGCAGCGCGGCATAAGCGAGATATGGGTTCGCCATCGCGTCCGGGAAGCGGAACTCTACGCGCTTTGCCTTGGCACCAGCGCCGTAAGGAATACGGCAGGAGGCCGAGCGGTTGCGGGCCGAATAAGCAAGCAGAACCGGAGCCTCATAGCCCGGCACCAGCCGCTTGTAGCTGTTGGTGGTCGGGTTGGTGAAGGCGTTGAGCGCCTTGGCGTGCTTGATCACGCCGCCGATGAAATAGAGGCAGGTCTCTGACAGACCGGCATAGCCATTACCGGCGAAAAGAGGCTCGCCCTTGCTCCAGATCGACATATGGGTGTGCATGCCCGATCCGTTGTCCTTGGCGATCGGCTTGGGCATGAAGGTGACGGTCTTGCCGTAAGCCTGGGCCACCTGCCACACGACATATTTGTAGATCTGCATGCGGTCGGCCGTGGTGACGAGCGTACCGAAGGTCAGGCCGAGTTCGTGTTGCGCGGCTGCAACCTCATGGTGATGCTTGTCGCAGGGCAAGCCCATTTCGAGCATGGTCGAGACCATTTCGCCGCGGATGTCGACAGCGCTGTCGACCGGCGCGACGGGGAAGTAGCCGCCCTTCGCACGCGGACGGTGGGCGAGATTGCCCGCCTCATAAGGCTTGCCGCTATTGGTGGGCAGCTCGATATCGTCGATCTTGTAGTAGGACTCGTTGTAGGTGGAGTCGAACTGGACATTGTCGAACATGAAGAATTCGGCTTCCGGCCCGACAAACACGGTATCGCCGATGCCGGTGGATTGCAGATAGGCCTCGGCCCGCTTCGCGGTCGAGCGCGGGTCACGCGTATAGAGCTGGCCGGTCGACGGTTCGACGATGTCGCAAACCAGGATCAGCATCGGGGTGGCCGAGAACGGATCCACCCACACCGCGTCAAGATCCGGCTTCAGGATCATGTCGGATTCGTTGATGGCCTTCCAACCCTCGATCGACGAGCCGTCGAACATGAAGCCGTCGGTCAGCTCATCCTCGCCGACGACGCTGGCTACCATCGACAGATGCTGCCATTTGCCCTTTGGATCGGTGAAGCGCAGGTCGACCCACTCGATCTCTTTTTCCTTCATTAACTTCAGTACATCAGCCGGTTTGTTGGCCATCGTGTCTGCCTTCCCCAAGAAAAAACCCAAAGAACGAACGGCGGAACTGCGCCGCCCTGACCCATCATGCTTCGGAAAGCGATCTTCAGATCGCGTCCGCGTCCCTCTCCCCGGTGCGGATTCGCACTGCCTGCTCGACCGGCGTGACAAAGATCTTGCCGTCGCCGATGCGGCCCGTCTGCGCGGCGTTGGCGATCGCTTCGACGACGCGGTCGGCGAGGCTTGCCTCAACCACTACCTCAAGCTTCACCTTCGGCAGAAAATCGACGACATATTCAGCGCCGCGATACAGTTCGGTATGCCCTTTCTGCCTGCCGAAGCCTTTGGCTTCGGTCACGGTGATCCCGGACACTCCGACTTCGTGAAGCGCTTCCTTGACCTCATCGAGCTTGAACGGCTTAATGATTGCCTCGATCTTTTTCACCTTGTTTCAATCCCTCCGCCCAGAGCGCCATCTTCAATAAGCGTGCCAAAGGCGATGACGCAAGAAGCCGCAGAAAATCGCGATTTTCGACGCCAACTTTGCTGTAAAACGAGGCATAACGAAGAGTTATTGCCTCAATTTTGAGCAGGCGCGCGTCGCTATTAAAGAGGAAGGCAAGCGACTCGGATAGGGTGGCCGCGACTCACGTGGCATCAAGAATGCAGCGCCGACAGCAGTGTTTGGCCCGCTTCAGCTTCCGCCCCGGCAAGAATCCTATTCTCGAGGTCGCGGTACTGGCTGAGGATTTCGCGGCCGAATGGCGTTACCGTAGCGCCGCCGCCCTTGCTGCCACCAAGCGTGGTAGCCACGAGAGGCTCACGCCAGCAACGGTTCATGGTATCGACCAGCAGCCATGTGCGTCGATAGCTCATGCCCAGCTCGCGCCCCGCCGCCGAGATCGAGCCGGTCCGATCGATCGCTTCCAGCAAATCGGCCTTGCCGGGACCCATGGCTATTTCGTTGCCCAGGAAGATCTGAGCCTTCAGCTTCAGGCGCGCGGCCGCTGGTGCCTCGCTCATGATCGGCGGTTAGGAATAGGGCGGCGCGTCGAGCCCGGCGAGGCTCTTGGTGAAAATCTCGCACCCATCCTCAGTAATGCCAACCGAATGTTCGAACTGAGCTGAGAGCGAGCGGTCGCGCGTTACCGCGGTCCATCCATCCTCCAGCACCTTTACGTCCGGCCGGCCGATATTGATCATGGGCTCGATCGTGAAGAACATGCCGGGCCGAAGCTCCGGCCCGGTGCCAGCCCTTCCGACATGCACCACCTCCGGCGCGTCGTGAAACACCCGCCCAAGCCCATGGCCGCAAAAGTCACGCACCACGCCATAGCGGTGCTTTTCGGCAAAGCTCTGGATCGCATGGCTGATGTCGCCCAACCGGTTGCCCGGCTTCGCCTGCTCGATACCAAGCATCATTGCCTGGTAGGTCACATCAACCAGCCGGCGCGCCTTGATCGGCACGTCGCCGACCAGAAACATGCGGCTGGTATCTCCATGCCAACCATCGACGATCACGGTCACGTCTATGTTGACGATATCGCCCGACTTCAGCTGGCGCGGCCCTGGAATGCCGTGGCAGACCACATGATTGATGGAGATGCAGCAGCTATGCGTATAGCCGCGGTAGTTGAGCGTCGCGGGGATACCGCCGCCGCGCAGCTTGTGCTCGCGCACCAGCGTATCGAGTTCCTCGGTCGTGACGCCGGGCACAACATGGGGAACGAGCGCATCAAGCACCTCGGCCGCGAGACGGCCAGCCTTGCGCATGCCTTCAAAGCCATCGGGGCCGTAAATTTTAATGGCCCCGTTACGAGCGACGGGTTCATCCGGGTGAACAGCGACATATTCGATCATCCGATTCATATATGTCATGCGTCGTCGCTTTGCGAGCTTCGCAATTGAGTTTCGGGGAAGAGAGGCGCTATGGGGAACATATGCCCGAACCGCGTATCTGGACCGCCGCCCTCCTGGTAATCGGCGACGAGATCCTGTCTGGCCGCACGCAGGATGCAAACGTCACGCAACTCGCGAAATGGCTCAACATCCAGGGCATCCGCCTCGCCGAAGTCCGCATCGTTGCGGATGATGTGGCCGCGATCGGCAAAGCCGTGAACCAGCTCAGGTCGGAAAACGACTATCTCTTCACGACCGGAGGCATTGGCCCCACCCATGACGACATCACGGTCGACGCGATTGCCGCTGCTCTGGGTCTGGCCGTAGAAGTCCATCCGCGCGCGCGCGCTGTCCTCGAAGGCTATTATGCGACCCGCGGCGGCCTGAACGAACCGCGCCTGCGCATGGCCCGCGTCCCCCAAGGCGCCGAACTGATCGAAAACGCCCTTTCCGGAGCGCCGGGAATCCGGATCGACAATATTTTCATCCTGGCAGGCGTGCCGCGCATTGCGGCGATGATGCTTGATGCCCTTTCAGGCAAGCTTGAAGGCGGCGCGCCGATGATCTCGCGCACGATCGGCTGCTGGGTGGCCGAGAGCGAGGTTGCCGACATATTGCATGAGACAGAGCGCGCCTATGACGGGTGCCAGATTGGTAGCTATCCATTCTTTCGGGATGGACGGGTGGGGGCCAATTTCGTCGCGAGATCAACTGATGAAGCCCAACTGGGTGCTTGCGTGAACGCGCTCATGATGAGACTTGCGGAAGCGGGATTGGAGCCCGTCGAAGGCGGAATCTAGGAAGACGACCTCCGGCGTATTCGCCTTACCGGCCGGTAAGGCGCTATGGGACTCCCCGCCGCGGCGGGAACCGTCGATCAGGTTCTCAGCCGTTCGATCGCTTGAGCGAGCGCCACATAGAGCTTGCCCATATCCGACGAGAGGAGGGTGACGCCGAGCGGCGTTCCATCCCGCGTCGACAGCACGCGGCGCAGCATTGCCTCGAAGTCATGGATATAGCGGTTCACCTGTTCGCGGAATTCCGGCTCCTCCTCATAATGGCGGGCGATATCGCGCGCTTCGCCATTGTCGAGCAGGCGGACCGCGCGGCGCGTAAACACGCCCCGATCGCCGCGTAAATAGGCAGCCCAGGCGCTATCGGTGACTTCATTCGACAAGATCTTGGTCACGTCGATCGCAGTGGAATTCAGCGATTCGATGAGCAGCGATACCCGGCGCGACAGCGTATCCTGCGTGCTGCGTTCTGCTTCGGTCTTGGCTTGCTCTACCCGCTCTTCGATGGCGCGGCTGGTTTCGTTGATCGTCTGCATCTGCTGCGACAATCTCGTGCTTGCAGCCTGCACCGCCTGAACAGCGCGCTCGGCCATTTCCATCATGGCGGCGAGCTGATGCTGCACGGGCTCGGTGACAGCGCGCTGGATCGCCTCCGCGCTCGCAGTCGAAAGCGCCTCCGCTGCGTCCGGAATGACGGAACCGAGCGTAGTGCGCGCACGCTCGGTAGCTTCGGTAGCTGCCTGGCGAATGCGGTGCAGCGCTTCGACGAGCTGTGTACTGGCGCCGCGGTTGAGGGCCGTGATGCCTTCCTCGGCATCGGCAATGATCTTGCCCAGCTGCTCGGCTTCATCGCGCGCCTGGCTGAGTTGCTTGCCAGCCGTATCGCCTAGCGTAGCAATCGCGTCATTGTGCCGATCGAGCGCTTCGCCGGCTGCATCGACGCTGGTTGCGAAGCTGCGCGCGGCCGCTTCGAGCTTCTGCGTATCGGGAAGCGTGCTGCGCACCGTTTCCTGGCTGTGGATCAACTGCTCCTCGAGCTGCGCGAGCGCGAAGGGCAGGGAGGAGTTGACGTCGCGCACGCAGTCATCGATCGCGGCGCGCAATGCTTCGGCGCGCTTGAGCAAATCCTCGGCCGCATTCGCGCTGCCGCCCAATGTTTCAGTCACGCGGCCGGCATGATCGGTAAGCGACACGATCGCCTCGGCGAGATCGGCGGTATGCTCGGTCGCCGTCTCCTTGAGCGAGGTGAAGCGCGCTTCGGCCTCGCCAAGTTCGCGCTGGAGCTGATGGAGCAAAGTCGCGCTGGTGCTTTCCTGCGCGGAAAGACGCGCGGTGATGCCATCGACTTGGCGGCCGATCTCCTCGATCCGCTTTCCGATAAGCTGGGTTGAATCCAGCCCGGCGCGATCGAGCGCCTCGCGGCCTTGCTCGATCATCGCGAGCATGGCCGAGCTCTGCACGTCCATATTCTGGCGTGCATCCTCGATTCCGCGCGTCGTCTTGTCGACCGCAGACTGGATCGATTGCTCGATCTGCTCCCCGGCAAGGCGCAATTCCTGGCCCGCTTTGCGCGATGTCCCTTCGATCCGGTCGAGTTGGCCCGCCAGCCGTTCGGCAGCGGCACCAGCCGATTGGTCGGCATCACGGGCACGCTGGGTAAGTGTGAGGAGCTGGCTCTGGAGCCCTGCCGCCTGGCTATCGACCACATGGCCCGCACCGCGCAACAGATCGGTGAGCTGCCCCATCCGCGCTTCGGCATCAGGAAGATCCGTCAGCAGCGTTTTCATCTCTTCTCGCGCGGAGGAGGCGGCCGCCCCGAGCAAAAGCGAATGCCGCGCGAGCGTGCTGATATTCTCCCGCATCGATTCGTTGATCTCGGATATTTTGTGCGCGGTTTCGTTGCCCCTGCCTTCCAGGAGAGCGATCTGCTCGGCCATTGCCTTGCTGTTCGCGTCAACGCGCTCGACAAGCGCAGCCATGATCTCTTCGAGGCGGGACGATTCCATCCGCATCGCGCGGGCGGTATGCCCGAAACGGCGCGTCTCGCGGCGGCTGGTCGGCCCCACCAGCAAATAGGCGATCGCCAATATGGCGGCGGGCCCGCTGGCCAGCCCTATCAGGTTCAGCGTCGTGATGAACTCGGCGGTGAGACCGGGGTTTGAACCGAAGATCTTCCAACTCGCACCCGCGATCCAGGCAAGCGCGAGCAGCGTCAGCAGGAGCGCGGGAAGCCTTTCGCCGGATCCGGAGCGGGCGGGAAGAGCCCCGTCTTCTTCATCGCTGGCGGCGGCGGTTTCATCGAAATCCTGGTCCAGCAGCGCCCAAGCATCGGAACGCGCGTCCGCCGCAACGAAGGCGTTGGCATCGGAAGCCGTGTCCTGGCGCCATTCTTCAGCGGGCTTTCCCCCAATCGTCATGCGCAGACTCTATCAGCTTTCGACACAAGAAAAAGGGGCTGCATCTCAATATCTCGTTAAGCAGGCGGGATTTATATACAGCGGATGGTCTACGATCCCGGTGCTCTTCACATCGCTCTGGCGGCAGCCGTCGGCGATGATCCCACGCTGGTGGCGGAATTGCGCGGCGCATTTCTGGAAAGTGCGGCGGCATTGGTCGATCAGCTCAAGCGTTCTCGCTGCGACGCGAACTGGAAGATGGCGGCGCTACGCCTGCAGGGGCTTGGCGGCAGCTTCGGTGCGGTCAGCCTGATGGATGCAGCGATCGAAGCAGCCAACGGCGCGCCCGGCGATCCGGTGGCGCTACGGCGGATCGAGGCGGCGATTGAAGCCTTCGATAGCTGAGCCCGCTTCGAACATTTGATAAATAGAGAGCTTAGCCCTAATCGCCCAAAGGGGTGACTGGGGAGGTCTATGGCGCTCGCGGCGCTGATTTTCGCATCGCAGACAGTGGACGACGGCAGCGATACGCTGCGATCGAGCTTGCAGCTTGCCGGCGCAACCTTGTTGGAGCATCAGGTCAGGCGCGCCGTTCGGGCAGGCGCTGCCCATATCATCCTTTTGGTTGAGCGGATGCCGGCGTCGCTGATCGGCGCCGTCGACCGGCTGCGCCGAGGCGGCATCCGCGTTGATATCGCGCGCAGCGTCGCCGATGCGGCCGACCGTATCCACCCTGACGAGATCGTCTTGCTCATCGCCGATGGCTGCATAGCGGGATCAGAGGTCTTCAATCGGCTTGTTGCATCGCCGCCGCCGGCCTTGATGACGCTTCCGGACCAGCCCGGCCTTGAAGAGTTCGAGCGGATCGGGGCGCAGTTGCGGTGGGCGGGGTTGGCGCTGGTCACCGGTACAAGCCTCCAGGCCACGGCGGCAAAGCTGGGCGAGTGGGATTTCGAGCTGACCTTGCTTCGGCAGGCACTTGCTGAAGGCGGTGCCTTGTTGCCTGCGCTCGGCAGTGGCGAGTTGGGGTCCTCGGAACGCCCGGTTTTCGCGCGCCGCGCCGCCGATCTGGCATTGCTTGAACAGCGGATTATCGATGGATCGGCCGGCTTTCGCGAAGGCTGGCCCGGTCGGCGCATCTTTCCGCTGGTGGAGCGTATTGGTTTTGCACGATTGGCGCGCGGGCCGGCCGATCCTTGGTGGCTTGGCGTCGGGGCCGTGCTGCTCGCCGTGATCGCGATCCCCGCGGCGGCAATCGGCTGGTTCCCGCTATCGCTGCTACTGCTCGTCATCAGCGGCCCGCTCGCGTCGATTGCGCGGCGGCTTGCCGATGTGCGTATGACACGGCTGAGGCATGAGGCGCGGCTATCGCGGGCGCGGCTTGTGGCGGCAGGCGTTTCGCTGATCGCGCTTGGGGTTCGGCTTAGCGATGACGGCCAATGGGGCTGGGCACTCCTGGGCGTATTGGTCATGGGCATGATGATCGCGCTGGCGATCGAATGGCGCACAGCACATCGGCTCGACAACCGGGCCGCCATGCCGTTCATGGCGACGGGCGACGGGCTGATCTGGATGTTCATCCCGTTCGGGATCGCTCAGGCTTGGGGGATCGGGCTGATGGCGGCGGCGGTGTACGCGATCACGTCCTTCGTGGTGGCCCAACGCATGGTGCATGATGCGATCGCCGCAAAAATGCGCGGCACGGGCGGAACAACAGGTTTAGCATCGCCTTAACGCTCTTTGGCTTAGATAAGCGCCATGTCCGCGTCCGATAAAATGCGACCGGTGCCGACCGGAGCGCATGCAGACCGTTTGCTTGCCGACGCCGCGCGCGCGGCCGATGGCGCGCGCGCGCGGTTGACAGGGGCGCTCAACGATCTGTTCCGGACGCCGGAATATCGGCTCAGCGATCGTGACCATGCCGCGATGACGCGGATGCTCTCCACCCTCGTGGAGACCATCGAGATGGACCTGCGCACGCGTCTGGTGACCGTCAAGCCCGTCGCCGACTCGCACGATCTTACGGCCGAGTTCAACGATGAGAGCTTTGCAATCGCGAGGCCGAAACTGGCGCGTTCGCGCGTCATGCGGGATGCCGATCTCGCCGCGCTGCTTTTGCGCCATTGCGATGAGCATCATATCAGCCGCGCCTTGCGTGCCGCCTACCCAAGGGGCGATGCGGGCATTGGCGCGCTGATGGAGCGCCTCGTTCATCACAGCGATCCGGGGATTGCGGATTCGGCCGCCGCGCTGCTCGTCGCGGAAAGCCGGCGGTCCGATGGGTTTGGCGAGCCGGTGCTCAATCGCGCCGACATACCGATCGAGCTTCAGCATCGCATGACCTGGTGGATCGCCGCCGCGCTGCGCGATCATATGCTACACGAGCATGATGTTGATCCGGCGGCGGCCGACCGTGCGCTCGTGTCCGCCGTCACCGCGCTGATGGATAGCTATGACGAGCGCGATGCGATCGATGCGCGCGCGCATGATCTTGCGCTCCGGCTGCTGCGGGCTGATTCGCTTGACGATGCGCTGCTGGTGGCGCTGCTGTACGAAGGGCAGCTCTCGGCCTGGGTAGCGGCGCTTGCGGTTCGGGCGACGCTCGATAGTGCAGCCGTCTGGACGATGCTGGCCGATGCAGACGTCAGCCGGCTCACGCTTTTGCTGCGCGCGATCGGGATGGAGCGGCATGTCGCGCTTGGCCTGCTTGCTGGTCTGTTCGCGGCGCGAACGGGGCCGGGCGCGGCCAATGATCGCCAGCTTGCACGCGCCGCCACTGCCTTTGACGAGCTTTCGATCGAGCAGGCGCGCGCCGCGATCCGGGCGTGGGGGCTTGACGATCATTACAGGCGCGCCATTGCGGGTCTCGACGCCGAAGGAGAGGGGGGGGCATGATCGAGGAAGCGATCCCGCTATTCCCCATTTTGGGAAGGGTCGATGCCGAAGGCAGGTTGATCGAGGCCGATCCACCGCTGGCGGCGCTACACGCCCAGACCGGCGGCAAACCCGGCGGCGTGCTCGCGATCCCGCAGCTCGCGGCACTGGTGCGGCTGGTTGCGCGCCTGCAGGCGGGGATCTCGCGCCCGATTACGGCGGCGGACGATGGCACTGACATCGATCTGCTGGTGCATGCGAAGCCGGACGGCGACCATGTCATGATCGAAATCAGCGATTGGGCGACGCGCCCTGCCCAGCCCAATCTGCGCCTCCGGCAATGGGAGCGCACCGAAGATTTCCGCCGGGCTGAAGCGGACATTCATTGGGCTGTGGATGCCGAGCTCAAACTCCGCGATATCTCGCATAGCGCCGCCGCCGCGCTCGGCGCGACCGTGGCCGGGCTGGCGGGTAATCCGTTCACGCGCCTCTTCGGGCTGTTGGATTCGCCTGATGGTTCGCTTCCGATGCTCGATGCCGTCGCCGTGCAGCGCGGCTTTGAGGGGCAACGCGCGCGATTGCGCGGCACCGATTTCGGCATGCTCATGCTGGAAGGATTGCCGGTTTTCGATGAAAACGGCAGCTTCGCGGGATATAGCGGCAGCGCGACACGGATCGAGGAGGATGAGGCGACCTCGCCAGCAGGCGTGGCGGCCTTGGCCGACGATACGTTCGGTTCGGAAATCGGCAAGGTGCTCAAGGCGCCGCTCGACCGGATCATTGCTAATGCCGATGTGATCAGTACGCAGGCCGACGGCCCGCTGCGGCGCGGATATGCCGATTATGCGTCGGATATCGCATCGGCCGGGCGTCACCTGATGTCGCTGGTCGACGATCTGATCGAGCTGCAGACGATTGAGCAGCCGGGTTACAAGCCCGTGAGCGAGGAGATTGATCTGTGCGATCTCGCGCGGCGCGCAGCCGGCCTGCTCCAGGTCCGCGCTGCCGATAGCGGGGTTAGGATCGATCGGCCGGCCGAGGGCGAGAGCTTGCCGGCAGTCGGGGAGTTCCGCCGCGTCCTCCAGATCCTCGTCAACCTGATCGGCAACGCAATCCGCCATTCGCCTGAAGGCGGCATGATCTGGCTCCGCGCGGAGCAGGAGGGCGACCTGGCGATTCTGATCGTGGCTGATCAGGGCGCCGGCATTGCCAGCGAGGATCATGAGCGGATTTTCGAGAAGTTCGAGCGGCTGCACGGCACCAAGAGCGGGGCATCGGGATTGGGGCTTTATATCTCCCGGCAACTCGCGCGCGCCATGGGTGGCGATCTTGCGGTCGACAGCGCCCCCGGACAAGGCGCGCGTTTCATCCTGACGCTGCCGGCGCGATAAACCTCGGTCTTTTCCTGGCCGTCGAGCGAAATCGAGAAGATCGCACCGGGCGATCACCTCGCGCGAAGATGATCCTGATTTCGCTCGACTGGCTAGGCAAATGGCGGCTCAGCGCTGGTCCAGCGAAACATAATCGCGCATCGTGGGGCCGGTGTAGAGCTGGCGCGGACGGCCAATTTTCTGATCGGGATCCGAAATCATCTCGTTCCATTGCGCCACCCAGCCGACCGTGCGCGCCAGCGCGAACAGCACGGTGAACATGGTGGTCGGGAAGCCGATCGCCGAAAGTATAACGCCGGAATAGAAGTCCACGTTCGGATAGAGCTTTTTCTCGACGAAATAATCGTCTGAAAGCGCAATCCGCTCCAGCTCGCGTGCCGTATCGAGAACCGGGTCGTTCTTGCCGAGCTTGTTCAGCACATCCGTTGCCGCCTTCGAAAGCACTTTCGCACGCGGATCGAAATTCTTGTAGACGCGATGGCCGAAGCCCATCAGCCGGAACGGATCGTCCTTGTTTTTCGCCCGCGCGATATATTCGGGTATGCGGTCGGGCGTGCCGATCTCGCGCAGCATGTTGAGCGCGGCTTCGTTGGCGCCGCCATGCGCCGGGCCCCACAGACAGGCAATGCCGGCGGCGATGCAGGCAAACGGATTGGCGCCAGACGAGCCGGCGAGCCGCACGGTAGAGGTCGAGGCGTTCTGCTCATGGTCCGCGTGAAGGATGAAGATCTTGTCCATCGCATCTTCGATGATCGGATCGATCTCATATTCTTCGGCCGGCACTCCGAAGGTCATGCGCAGGAAGTTGCCGGTGTAGCTGAGCTCGTTCTTCGGATAGAGGAAGGGCTGGCCGATGGAATATTTATAGGCCATCGCCGCGATCGTCGGCATCTTCGCGATCAGCCGGTGGGAAGCGACCATGCGCTGGTGTGGATCGTTGATATCGGTCGAATCATGGTAGAAGGCGGAGAGCGCGCCCACCACGCCGCACATGATCGCCATCGGATGCGCGTCACGCCGGAAGCCGCGATAGAAGGTCGAAAGCTGCTCGTGCAGCATCGTGTGGCGGCTGATGGTATAAGTGAACTTCTCGAACTCGGCTTTGCTGGGCAGCTCGCCGTTGAGCAATAGATAAGCCACTTCCATGAAGCTCGATTTTTCGGCGAGCTGATCGATGGGATAGCCGCGATGGAGCAGGATGCCCTGATCGCCGTCGATATAGGTCAGCTTCGATTCGCAGCTCGCCGTCGACGTGAAACCCGGATCATAGGTGAACGCGCCCGTTGCGCCGTAAAGCTTGCGGATATCGATCACATCGGGGCCGACCGATCCGGTCATCACCGGAAAGCTGGTTTCCTTTCCGCCGAAATTCAACGAGGCGCTTTTGTCCCCCATATTAGACTCCTTCTTAGACCTGTTCTTGTGCTGGCGTTCCGATCCGATCCGTCAATCGTGCAAGGCTTTCGTCACGGCCGAGAAGGACTAGCACGTCGAAGATGCCAGGCGAGGTCGCGCGGCCTGTGAGCGCAGCGCGGAGCGGCTGGGCGATCTTGCCCAAACCCAAACCGGCTGCGTCGGCCACACCCCGAACGGCACCCTCAAGCGAGGGGGAAGTCCAATCCTCCAGCGGCGCGATTGCCCGATGGACGGCAGCAAGCAGTGCCAAAGCGGCGTCATCTAGCAGGAGCGAGGCAGCTTCGTCCATGTTTATTGGGCGCTTGCGAAACAGAAAAGCGGCGTTCTGCGCGAGTTCGTTTAAATTCTTGGCCCGAGGCTTCAGCACAGGCATGCCGCGCTGCAGCAACGCGCGGTCGTCCGCTGTGAGCAATTGGCCGCAATCGCGCTCGATCAACGGCACAATCAAGTCAGCGAGCCGCCCATCATCCGCCTCGCGGATATAATGACCGTTGAGGCTTTCGAGCTTCTTGAGATCGAAACGGGCAGGAGAGCGCCCGACGCCATCGAGCCCGAACCACTTGATTGCCTGTTCGCGGCTGATGATCTCATCATCGCCATGGCCCCAGCCGAGGCGGAGCAGATAATTGTTCACCGCCTCGGGCAGCATACCCAACTCATCGCGATAGGCATCAACCCCCAGCGCGCCGTGGCGCTTGGAAAGCTTGGCGCCGTCAGCGCCATGGATCAGCGGGATGTGCGCATAAACCGGCTCGGGCCAGCCCATTGCCCGGATCAGCGCGAGCTGCCGAAACGCGTTGTTGAGATGATCGTCGCCCCGGATGACATGGGTGACGCCCATGTCATGATCATCGACCACGACGGCCAGCATATAGGTTGGCGTGCCATCCGATCGAAGCAGGATCATATCGTCCAGCTCGATATTCTGTACCGTCACGCGGCCTTGGACCTGATCGTTGATGACGGTCTCGCCCCGTGTTGGGGCCTTGAGCCGGATGACATGAGGTGCACCTTCTGGTGCCTCCGACGGGTCGCGATCGCGCCAGCGGCCATCGTAGCGCAGGGGTTGGCGGGCGGCGCGCTGTTGCTCGCGAAGTTCGGCAAGCTCTTCCGCTGTGGCATAGCAACGATAAGCATGCCCGTTGGCGAGCAGTTCATGGGCGACTTCGGCATGTCGTGCGGCGCGAGCGAATTGGTAGACGACATCCCCGTCCCAATCGAGCCCGAGCCAGCGCATTCCGTCCAGGATCGCCTCAATCGCGGACTGGGTCGATCGCGCCCGATCGGTATCCTCGATCCGAAGCAGGAACTTGCCGCCATGGTGTCGTGCGAACAGCCAATTGAACAACGCCGTCCGCGCGCCGCCAATGTGCAGGAATCCAGTAGGCGACGGCGCGAAACGCGCGATCACTGGCTGTCCTTCGCGGCTTGCGTCCACGCGTGCATGCTCCCAAAGATGCCCTCGACGGGGAGGACGGGCGGCCCCTAGCATAGCGTTTGCAGCGCGGCAAAGGGGGGCTGGTGCACATAGCCGATTGGCTCGAACATTGGCTGGATCGCGAGCGGGATCAGCCCGCCTTGTGGCTGCCAGTTGCGCTGGGGACGGGGATCGGCGCCTGGTTTTTGATCGATAGCCGAAGCGGGTGGATTGCGTTCATGCTCGCTATGTTCGCAGGTGCGGCGGCATCGCTGGCGCTGCTGGGACGCGGCCGGGCGGGGCAGGCGGGGACGACGTTTCTGCTGCTGGCCGGGATCGGCTGCGCGCTCATTTGGTGGCGGGCCGAGTGGGTGAGCGCCCCCCGCCTGCATCGTCCGGCGGTGACGACATTCGCCGGGCGGATCGAGCATGTCGATTATCTTTCCGCGCGCGAAATTGTGAGGCTGGTGATTGCCCCCGATGCAAACGCGGCCTTGCCGCCGCACGTCAGGGTCAATGTCGACCATGACTATGTACCGTCGCCTTTGGAAGCGGGGCAGCGGATCCAACTGCGTGCGCGATTGATGCCGCCGCCGCAAGCCGGGCTTCCGGGCGGTTATGATTACGCCCGCATCGCCTGGTTTCAGGGTATCGGTGCCACCGGCCGGGCACTTGGGCCTGTCGCCATCTTGGCGGCGGCAAAACAGACGAGCTTCTGGCAACGAGTCGATCGGATGAGAGCGGAGCTTACCGCCCATATTCACGAAAAGGTGCCGGGATCGGCTGGCGGTATCGCAGCCGCCTTCGTCACCGGTGACCAGGGAGCAATCGCCGAAGACGATGTCGCGGCCATGCGGACGAGTGGCCTCGCCCATCTGCTTTCGATCAGCGGACTTCATGTGAGTGCAGTGGTGGGCGGGACGATGTGGCTGGTGTTGCGCATGCTGGCGTTGAGCCCCAGACTCGCCCTGCGCGCGCCGCTGCCCGTTATCGCCGCGGCCGCGGCCGCGGCGGCCGGCATTGGTTACACGCTGCTCGCGGGCGCCGAGGTCCCTACGGTGCGGTCCTGTATCGCCGCCATTCTCGTGATCGTCGCGCTCGCCATCGGGCGCGAGGCAATGACATTGCGGCTCGTTGCGGCCGGCGCCATGGTCGTGCTGCTGATCCGTCCCGAGGCGCTGGTCGGCCCGAGCTTCCAACTGAGCTTCGCCGCGGTAACCGCGCTCATTGCCTTCCACGATTATGCGCCGGTCCGCCGCTTTGCGCTGAGCGGCAAGGATCAACCATTCGTCTTCAAGATCGCGCGATCAATTCTGTTGCTCGTGGCAACCGGCATTGCTGTCGAAGCAGCGCTGGCGCCGATCGGGCTTTATCATTTCCACCGATCCGGGATTTATGGATCGGTCGCAAATATCATAGCTATCCCATTGACAACATTCGTCGTGATGCCGGCAGAGGCGGCTTCACTTTTGCTCGATACAGTGGGGATGGGGTGGACCTCTTGGTGGCTTGTAGATATAGCTCTTAAGGGATTGATATCCATAGCGCATATGGTTCAGGCTCTGCCGGGCGCGACGGCTTCGCTTCCGACGATGCCAGTCGGTGCCTATTTGCTGATGATCGGCAGCGGGATTTGGTTTTGTCTCTGGCGGAGTGCGGCGCGGCTGCTCGCCGTCGTGCCGTTTCTCATTGGTGCGGTTTGGGCGGCCTCGGTTTACCCGCCGGATGTTCTCATAAGCGGCGATGGACGCCATGTTGCCATTCGTGGGGATGAAGGAATGTACCTGCTTCGCCCGCGGGCCGGAGACTATGTGCGCGACATGATCGCAAGTGTTTCAGCCGAAAAGCAGGCAGGCGCTATCGATGATCTCTCGGCTGCCAGATGCAATAGCGATCTTTGCGTTGCTGATATGGAGAGAGGCGGCGTCCATTGGCGGGTAATGGCGACGCGAAGCCCTTATCTGGTAAGTTGGCACGACATGATCGCAGCTTGCGAGCAAGCCGATATTGTCGTGAGTGATCGCAGATTGCCGCGCAGTTGCTTACCGCAGTGGCTGAAGATCGATCGACAAACGCTTGAGAAGACAGGTGGTCTTCAGATCAGATTGGATGCGCGCGAGATTGTGAGTGTGCGGACCGATCAAGACGACCATCCCTGGCTGGCAATCAGCCCTGCGTCATATCCGAAGTGATTGCCGTCAGCGCGAATGCAATCGCAGCCGCATCGCCGGAAAAGTCGATACGAATGCCATCCTTGGCAAAGCCCGACACGCGCGCCGCGATCGCGCCGGCTTCAGGATGATGAAACCGGACTTCGCTATCCAGCGGAGGACGGGCATTGGTTTCGAGAAAAGCGCCATTGCCGGAAATGTCGCGAAGGGCAGCCGGAGCAGGCGTCTCGGCAATCAGCATGCACATCCGCCGCCGCCGCCAGGGCGTTACCATTCTTGTTCTGGCGCTGGTCTTTGCCGTCAAAGGATGAACTGCCGCCACGCTACGCCCCATTATTGTCCCAGCTTTGCGTCATGCTACCGGGGCGGGCGGCAATGAAAGGTTACGTGCTATGGTTACCGAAACGTACGCTCTCTTTGCTCTTATTTGTTATCAGGGGGCTACCGGAAAGCAGTTGAAGCCGGATTTTTGAAGGCTTTGGCATGCCTGGTTGGCCTCGGCCTTGCCTGCAAAGGGGCCGGCGCGCAGCCGCGTGAGCGAACCGACCGCGATATAGACAGGGCTTTTTCCCTGGGCGGCGGCGGCTTTGGAAACGTCACTCCAGACCTTCCGCGCAGCGGCCTCGGACCCATAGGCGCCAATTTGAACAAGCCAGCTTTTATCCTTGGGAGCTGCCGCGCTGAGTTCCGTCTTTGGCGCTGAAGCGATCGACGTGGAGGGAGGCGCCGGCGCGGCCTTGGGTACGGCAGCCGCAGCCTTGATTGGAGGTGCTAACGGCTTGGGCGGCGGTGCAGTAGCGGCGACCGTGTGAGGTGGTGGCGTAGGCGCCGCGTTCGGCGTGGCCGGCTTCGGCTTCGGCGCGCCGGCTTTCGGCGAAGGGCTGGTCGGAGGCAGGGTGCTACTGAGCGAAGGCGCTGACGCGATCGTGAAGTTGCCCCCCCGTTCCATGTCGGCAGCCATTGCCGCGCCCGCCTGCCGATCCGAAGCGGAGATATATTTGTCCATCTGCTGAAGGCTTGTGGATGCTTGGGGTAATCCGGCGGCCGCAGCGCGCGTCATCAGCGCATAGGCGCGGGGCCAGTCCCGTTGAACGAGATCACCGTTGAACATGGCAGTGCCAAGCACATATTCGGCACGCGGCTCGCCATTCTGCGCGGCCTTGATGATCCACGGCATCGCCCCCTGCCGGTCGCCACCCTGAAACATCATGAGGCCGAGATTGGCTTGCGCCTGCTCATGTTCCTGCTGAGCCGCCTTGAGATACCAGCTTTGGGCGATCTTCGGATCGGCAGGCACGCCACGGCCCAGCTTATAGGCCTGGCCGAGATTGAATTGCGCGTCTGGATCACCATCGTCAGCCGGCTTGCGCCAGTTGGCGATGGCCTTGGCATAATCGCCGGCCTGCCAAGCGTCGACGCCGTCTTTCACCGTCGCTTGCGCAGGAAACGCCATTATTGCCATCCCGAGGCCGAGCATCACCCAACACCGGCTGCCCATACGCATCCACCACCCCTCCATTCGACCCCGACGCCTATCTTAGAAAGATAGTTAACCGCGCGATCACACTATTAAAGTTGAAGCGTTGAATGTCACGATTTTTCGCCAGTTCCGGCATGCGTTAACTCCTCATTAGGCCTTCCGTGCGACGTTGCGACCGCGGAAGACCATAAGAGGGACATTATGCGAGTATTGGCGTTGGCTTCGCAGAAGGGCGGATCCGGCAAGACGACTTTGTCCGGCCATCTTGCCGTTCAGGCGCAGCGTTCGGGCGCCGGCCCGGTTGTGCTTATGGACATCGATCCGCAGGGCTCGCTCGCGGATTGGTGGAATGAGCGCAAGGACGAGATGCCGGCCTTTGCGCAGACGACCGTCGCGCGGCTCGCCAGCGATCTTGCCGAACTGCGCGAGCAGGGCTTCAAGCTCGCCGTGATCGATACGCCGCCGGCAATTACGGCGGCGATCCAGAGCGTCATCCAGGTGGCGGAACTGATCGTTATCCCCACGCGTCCAAGCCCGCACGACCTGCGCGCGGTCGGTGCGACGGTGGAGCTCTGCGAACGTTCGGGCAAGCCGCTGCTGTTCGTGGTCAACGCCGCGACGCCATTGGCCAAGATCACCTATGAGGCAGCCATCGCGCTTTCACAGCATGGTACAGTCGCGCCGGTGGTGCTGCATCACCGCACCGATTTCGCCGCTTCGATGATCGACGGCCGTACGGTGATGGAAGTCAATCCCAGCTCCAAGTCTGCGCAGGAAGTTGCCGAGCTGTGGGATTATATCGCCGATCGCCTCGAAAAGAATTTCCGCCGCACGGTCTTCAATGGCCCGCGTGCGCCGACCTTCGGCGGTCCGGTTCGCGGCACACCGCAGGGCTTTGGCCGCAGGGTGGTGTCGCAATGAGCAGCAGCCCGATGAAAGCATCCGGCGGCTTCGCCTCGCTCACTCCAGGCCTGCTGGCGCGCAAGGGCGGCGCCAAGCCCGCAATGCGCCCCAGCATCAGCACCAGCCTGGATGATCTCGGCTGGAACGACATGGGACATGAGTCGGCCCAGGTGCCAGCCTATCCCGAACCGTTGAAATATCAGGAAGCGATCGCCGAGGAATTCAGCGCGCCCGTGGAAGCCCCGGCGCCGGTGGTCGAGACGCTGCAGCCGGTCAAGAAAGCGGCATCGCGCGTGACGCGCAAGCCGGAACCGGCCTTCGGCAAGGTTGCCTTCACGTTGCGGCTCGATGGCGACAGGCACCTGCGCCTCCGCTTGGCGACGGCCGTCACCAATCGCTCCGCGCAGAAGATCGTAACCGACGCGCTCGACGCCTATCTCGCGGCGCATCCGGAACTTGATCAGCTGGCGGGCCAGGTGCCGCCAGCCGCATCCGATGGCCTCAACTAGCAGGCCCAGGGGACCAGAAGCATGAATCGGACCATCTTGAAGCTCGCTGCGAGTGCTCTGATCGTCGGCACGGTTGGAACCGCGCCCGCTACCGAAGTCACGCCAAAGATGATGCGGGCGTCGGCCAAGGCCGCTGACCAGGCGATCGCCGCGTTGAAGCAGCGCCAGCAGGCGGATGCGGTGCGGTTTGCCGAGCGGGCAGTGCTCTTCAATCCTGCCGATGCGGACAATCGCGCTTTGCTCGGGCAGGCTTATCTGCAGGCGGGCCGCTTCAGTTCCGCCGAGACTGCTTTTTCCGACGCGCTCCGGCTCGCGCCTGAACATGGGCGCGCGGCATTGGGGCTTGGGCTCGTCCAAGTGGCGCTGGGGAAAAGTGATCAGGCGCTACCAACGCTCGCCAGCGCGCGTGGGCGCGTGCCCGATGCCGATCTTGGGCTCGCGCTTTCCCTTGCCGGCGATCATGCTGGCGGTATCGCTCTGTTGGAGCCTGCCGCGCGTGCCGCGGATGCCACAGCCAAGACGCGACAGAACCTTGCTCTGGCCTACGCGCTGGCGGGCCGCTGGTCCGATGCGCATGTTACGGCCGCTCAGGACGTGCCGGCGAATCAGCTTGCCCAACGCATGACCGAATGGGCCCAGTTCGTCCGCCCGAGCGGCACCAACCAGCAGCTCGCCAAAATTCTCAATGTAAAGCCGGTCATCGATCATGGTATGCCGACTGAGCTGGCACTGCTCGAGACGAAGCCGGCGGCTCCGGCTTCCACCCAGTTGGCTGCTGCCGAGCCCATACCTGCTCCTGTTGCCAATCCGGTCGAACCGATTCAAGCGCCCGCTCCGGTCGTAGAGGCGTCCGTTCCGCAACCCCAAATTCAGCCGGTCGAGGTTCCGCAATCGGCGCCGCTGCTGACTGCCAAGCCGGCCAAACCCTATCTCGTCACCGCTGCTGCAGCGATCCAAACGCCAAATCCGGCCTATGTGAAGCCTCTGGCGGTGAAACGGGCGGCCGCTCCGCGCGTGGCGTCGGGTGGCAGCTTCGTGGTTCAGCTCGGGGCCTTCTCCAGTCAATCGCGTCTCGAAAAGGGGTGGAGCGGGTTTGTCAGCAAGGCTTCGTGGCTTAAGGGCTATGCGCCAGTTTCAACGACCTTCAAGAATCCCGATGACGGCCGTGCGCTTTACCGGCTTGCGATCAGCGGCTTCACCACGCGGATCGAGGCTGTGAATCTCTGCCGCAAGGTGCGGGAGCGCGGCGGTATCTGCTTCGTCCGTGGCCGGGCAGGCGATGCGCCTGTGCAATGGGCGAAGCGGGATATGCCGTCAAAGGAGGCGTACGCCTCGCGCTAAATCCGATCATCAGTTCGTGGCCCAAGGGCGGTCAGCCGACAGGCTGGCCGCCCTTGATCGTTTGGAGCACCTTGCCTTGAACGGGTAGCCCGTCGAACGGTGTGTTCCCTGCGCTGGCGGCAAGCTCTTCGCCCACGATTCGCCAGGGCTTGTCGGGATCGACTATGATCAGATCGGCTTCCGCACCGACTTCGAGGCGGTGGCCGGGAACGCCGAGCAGGTCGGCAGGGGTTGCCGAGAGCAAGGTGAAGAGCCGCGGGATATCCACAACGCCATCGCGCGCCAAGCCGAGCGAGAGCGTCAGCAGCGTCTCCGCGCCCGCCATGCCGGGCGCGGCATCAGCGAAGGGCAGCCGCTTGGCTTCCGGCCCTTGCGGATCATGTCCGGAACACAGCACGTCGATCGTACCGTCCGCGAGCGCGGCGAGCGTGGCCTGCCTGTCAGCCTCCTCACGCAACGGCGGTGAGAGCCGTGTGAAGGTCCGGAAGTTGCCGATCGCGAGATCCGACAGCAGCAGATAGGCCGGAGTCGTTCCGCAGGTCACGCGTAGTCCGCGCGCCTTGGCCGATCTGACGAGATCGAAGGCGGCAGCAGTGGACAGCTTACGAAAATGGAGCCTCGCGCCAGTCTCTTCGGCCAGGGCAATGTCGCGCGCCACCGCGATCGCTTCTGCGCGCGCCGGCGCCGAAGGCAGCCCCAGACGTGTGGCAACTTCGCTGTCAGTTGCAACCGCATGGCGGACGAGGCCGCTATCTTCGGCGTGGCTGATGAGCAACAGATCCAGCGCGGTTGCGTAAGCCATCAAGCGATACATCACCCCCGAGTCAGCAATCCAATGCCTGCCAGTTGCAATCGCTGCAGCGCCGGCCGCTTTCATCAGCCCCAGTTCAGCCAGCTCAAGCCTGTCCAGCCCGCGCGTGGCAGCCGCGATCGGGCTGATCCACACATGCGGCTTGCCCGCTTGTCCTGCGCGCTGGATCAGTGCGGCGTGGTCAAGCGGAGGTGATTGGTCCGGCATCAACCCGGCGCGTGTGATGCCGCCTGCAACGAAGGCGGGGATATCGATCGCGAAGCTGCACAGGTCGACGAGACCGGGTGCAACGAGGCCGCCCTTTGCGTCGATGACATTGGCATTGGGGGGAATCTCGAACTTGCCAATCGCAGCGATCTGGCGGTTTTGGATCAGCACGCCGCCATCGGCGATACCATCGCTGTGGATCAGTCTACCATTGAGGATCGCCAGCGGGGTCATACCCAGCCCGCTATTCCGCGCCGCGCCCGCGTCAGCACGTCGAGGCATGCCATGCGCACCGCCACGCCCATTTCGACCTGTTCGGTTATAGCCGAACGATCGATATCGTCGGCGACCGAGGATGCGATTTCCACCCCCCGGTTCATCGGACCCGGATGCATGACCAGGGCGTTCGGCGCCGCCTTGGACAATCGCTCGGGCGTGAGGCCGTAGAGCGCATGATATTCACGCGGCGAGGGGACGAAGCCGCCCTCCATGCGCTCGCGCTGAAGGCGCAGCATCATCACCACGTCGGCGCCATCAAGTCCCGCTTCGAAATCGACGTGACGGCTTACGCCCATTTGTTCGATTCCGGCCGGCAGGAGGGTAGGCGGACCAACGACACGAACATCTGCGCCCAGCGAGGTCAGCAGCAATATGTTCGACCGTGCCACGCGGCTGTGCAGGACGTCCCCGCAAATCGCGACCGTCAGGCCCGCAATCTGTCCTTTGCGGCGGCGGATGGTGAGCGCATCGAGCAGCGCTTGCGTCGGATGCTCGTGGCGGCCATCGCCCGCATTGAGCACTGGGCAATCGACCTTGTCGGCGATGAGTTGCACAGCGCCCGAAGCTTCGTGACGGATCACGATGACGTCGGCACGCATCGCGTTGAGCGTCACCGCCGTGTCGATCAACGTTTCGCCTTTTTTCACGCTCGATTGCGCAACCGCCATGTTGACGACATCGGCACCCAGTCGTTTCCCTGCTATCTCGAATGAGAGCAGCGTGCGCGTGCTGTTCTCAAAGAAAGCATTGATCATTGTGAGCCCGGCCAGACGATTGTCATGCTTTGCGGCAAGGCGATTGAAGCCGATCCATTGCTCCGCCTCATCGAGCAGCCAGCTGATCTCATGCGGATGAAGACCGGCGATGCCGAGCAGATGGCGATGGGGAAAGGGGGCAGCCGTCGGGCGCGAAGGAGGGCTGGCGGCGGATTCGATCATCAAAGCGCCGCTCTAGTCGTAAGGCCGGGCGATCTCAAGTGTTGCCGCTAAGGGCGCTTATCGTGGCGACGAAACGATTCAACCCAAAAGCTTAAGGGCGTTAACCCGTTCCTATTCCCAATGGCCGTCAATGCCACTTAGCAAGTTCACGAGCGGAATCGGGGATCGCAATGATATCACCTCTGCGCGGCATATTTGCCGCCATGAGCCTTTTTGTAGCTGCTGCAGCGCCTGCTGCGGTGCAGGATTTTTCAAGTCAGTCCTGGCAATGCGCGCCTTTTGCTCGCGAATTTTCGGGTATTCAGCTCTTCGGCGCCGCAGCAAGCTGGTGGACGCAGGCCGAGGGACATTATGCCCGCGGCAGCATGCCACAGGTAGGCGCGGTGCTGTCGTTTCAGGCTACCGGGCATATGCGCTCAGGCCATGTCGCGGTGGTGAGCGAAGTGGTGAGCGAGCGGGTGATCAAGGTGACTCATGCCAACTGGTCGCCGATCAACGGCCGCCGTGGCCAAATCGAGCGTGATGTCGAAGTGATGGATGTGTCGCCGGCCAATGACTGGAGCAAGGTGCGCGTCTGGTATGCGCCGGTCGCCGACCTTGGGACGGCTGCTTACCCAACCAACGGGTTTATCTACAGCCAAGCCCCGAAACTCACCTTGGCCAGCGTCAACTGATCACGGCCGTCTCGCCTATATAAGACTGGCGAGAGCATCGATCGCGCCCTGCAAAATATAAGCGGCGGCCATCTTGTCGACCAGTTCGGCACGCCGGGCGCGACTGGCGTCGGCAGCCAGCAAGGTTCTTGTCACCGCATCGGTCGACCAGCGTTCGTCCCACAACAGGATCGGGAGGCCGAGCGGCTCGAGGTTCCGGGAAAAGGCACGGACGGATTGGGTTCGTCCGCTATCGCTGCCGTCCATATTGAGCGGCAGGCCGATCACGATGCCCTTCACGGCCTGCTGAACAAACAGCGCGCGCAATTTTTCGAGATCGGCCGCGAATCTGATGCGGCGGAGAGTCTGTGCCGGGCTGGCAATGGTCCAGCCCGAGTCGCACAGCGCGATGCCGATCGTCTTGGTGCCAACATCGAGTCCGGCAAGGCGGCCGCCGCCCGGAAGCGTTTCGCGGAATTGCCGCGTGTCGGTCGCGATCATTGAAGGAAGTTTTGCGTTCGCGCTTCGGCATCGGCGCGGATGTTCGCCCAGAACATGCCGAAATCGAACACATGGTAATTGTTGCCCGGCAGGATATAGGCACCATAGCCCTCGGGTGGCGGACCGATATTGAGAAATCCCTGTGGCGTGCAGCGCGCACCGATCTTGCCGACTTCCACCCGAGCATCATTCAATGCGAGGTTGGGGATCAGCGATCCACGGTTCGCGGCGGGCGGGGCAGCGCCATGCGGTGCGCCCGTCAACGGATTGACGCAGAGCATCGGGCTGCCTTTGCGCGGTTTGCCGTCAAAACCAAGGCTATGATCGTAAATGTCCATGACCTGCCTTGGATCGGACGGTTCCGCAAAGCTTTGCCACGAAAGAATGCAGTTTGGCTGTCCAGCTGCTCGGCATGCGGGAAGCCCAAGCGCGGGCAAATCATGCGCAAGTGAGATCGGCCAGCCGACGATATAGGCAGCGACAATCCGCTTTGCGAGCGGCATGCCGGCAACCCGCCGCATCATCAGATGGATGATATGAAGCGCGCCCTGGCTGTGGCCGACGAGCAGGATCGGCTGATCCTTGGGAATCGCGGCTAGGAAGGTGTCGAAGGCCCGCTCGACGTCCGTATAGGCGAAGGCGATCGCCTTTTCCGCGTCGTCCTTGTCCGATGCCAGGAAGCTACCAAGCACCGCTTGACGGTAGCGCGGTGCCCAGATGGTGCCCACATTGTTGAATGCGCCCGCTTGGCTCATCGCGAACAAGCGTTGACGTTCCGCTGCCTCGCGATCGTCATAGGGTGCGTTCCAGCGGTCGCGCTTCAGATAAGTGGTCGGCAGGACGTAGAATATGGCCAGCTTCGGATTGGCTGCCGGTTCGAAACCTTGCGGAGTCCATCGCGATGGATCGTTCGGCAGACCCGGGCGCGACAACCAGGCATCAGGCCTTGTATAATCGGGCGCGGTGTCCTTCGCCGGCGACGTGAAGGGCTGGCCTGGTACGAAGGCCACGCGCATTAGCTGGTCTTGAAAGATGTTCCAGCCGATGGCTGCCGCCAGAGTGAGCATGATGAGCCCTGCTACAACGTACAAGAAGCGCCGCGCCAAACATGCTCTCCCGTGTTGCAGTGCAACACAAATTGGGTTGGATGACAATTGCGTAGCGAACAATCATGTTCCCGTCGACATGCAACAGGCGCGCTTGAAGCCTGTGCGCCGCGATGCTAGCCGCCCTTCATCCGATAGTTGTTCAGCAGGAATGCATGTCCGTCGATAGCGCCACCGTCCGCAAGATCGCCAGCCTCGCTCGCATCGCCGTAAGCGATGCCGAAGCGGAGGCAATGGCTCCGGAGCTCAGCAAGATCCTGGGGTTGGTGGAGCAACTGGGCGAGGTCGATACAAGGGGCGTTGCGCCCTTGGCGGCGGTCATTCCAAACCATCTCCGGTTACGCGACGACGTGGTGACGGACGGTGATATTCGCGATCGCGTGTTAGCGAATGCACCGCAAGCCGAGCATGGCTTTTTCGCAGTACCGAAGGTGATCGAATAGTGAGTGATCTTCCCGAGCTGACGGTGGCCCAGCTTCGTGACGGCTTCCGTGCAGGCAAGTTCAGTGCGCGCGAAACGGCCGATCAATTTATCAAGGCGGTGGAGGCGGGACGCGCCCTCAATGCGTTCATCGTCGAGACGCCCGAACATGCCATTGCTGCCGCCGAATCAGCCGATCGGGAGCGTGCGAGCGGTCAGGTCGGGCCGTTGTCCGGTATACCGCTCGGCATCAAGGATCTGTTCTGTACGCAAGGCTATCAGACCACAGCCGCCAGCCATATTCTTGAAGGGTTCACGCCGACTTATGAATCGACCGTCACCGCAAAGCTCTTTGCGGCGGGCGCGGGGATGCTCGGCAAGCTCAACATGGATCAGTTCGCAATGGGCTCCTCCAATGAGACGAGCGCCTTCGGCAATGTGATTTCGCCATGGCGGCCCAAGGACGGCGGCAATACGCCGCTTGCGCCCGGCGGCTCATCGGGCGGATCATCCGCCGCGATAGCTGCGCGTCTGGTGCCCGCGGCGACCGGCACCGACACCGGCGGTTCGATCCGCCAGCCGGCAGCGTTCACTGGCATTGCCGGCATTAAGCCCACCTATGGCCGCTGCTCGCGCTGGGGCATTGTAGCCTTCGCCTCTTCACTCGATCAGGCTGGGCCGATGGCGCGCGACGTGCGCGATTGCGCTTTGCTGCTTGAGGTCATGAGCGGTTTTGATCCCAAGGATGCGACCTCGCTCGACGCACCGGTGCCGAACTGGGAGGCGTCGCTTTCGAGCAAGCTTGCAGGCAAGCGGGTCGGCATTCCCAAGGAATATCGCGTCGATGGCATGCCCGGCGAGATCGAGGCATTGTGGCAGCAGGGCGTCGCCTGGATGAAGGACGCCGGCGCTGAGATCGTCGATGTGTCGCTGCCGCATACCAAATATGCGTTGCCTGCCTATTACATCATCGCTCCGGCGGAGGCTTCGTCCAACCTCGCGCGCTATGACGGGGTTCGCTATGGGCGACGCGATCTCCCGGAAGGTGCCGGGCTGCAGGACATGTATGCCGCCACGCGGGCGGCAGGCTTCGGCGCGGAGGTGAAGCGCCGGATCATGATCGGCACTTATGTGCTCTCGGCCGGCTATTATGATGCGTACTACACCCAAGCGCAGAAAGTGCGCGCGCTCATCGCTCGCGATTTTCAGCAGGCATGGGAGCATTGCGATCTGCTGCTGACTCCGACCGCGCCGTCGGCCGCGTTCGCGCTGGGCGAAAAGCAGGCCGACCCGATCGCCATGTATCTGAACGATGTCTTCACCGTGCCGGCGTCGCTGGCGGGATTGCCTGCGATGTCGGTTCCGGCAGGCTTGGATGGACAGGGGCTTCCCCTTGGCCTCCAGATCATCGGCCAGCCGCTCGATGAACAGGCTGTTCTCAACGCCGGCTCGGCTATTGAGGAGCGGGCCGGCTTTGTCGCTCGCCCGGAGAAGTGGTGGTAGGCCAACCTCGCTGATACCATAGCAGAAGTGCAACGAGCGGGATCAGCCAAGCCACCCGGCCTTGATATCGGTCGAACACGCCTGCAATCACGCCCGAGATAAGCGCGTTGATCACGATACCCGTCACGACGATCCCGACGATCTTCCAAGCTTGAGCTGGAAGCATCCGCCTGGATCTGGAGAAAAACAAGGCTGCTAGTGCGCCGAACCCGGCGATATACGCAATCAACATTACGGTGCTCATTGCGCCCAGCGGCATTGATCCTTCGGCAATTCGGCTGTCCGAATAGGCTTGGAGTATCGGCGCCATCGCCGAATCGTCCTTCTGCATTCCCGCGATGCCAAGGCCATATTCGCGAATGCCGACGTCAAACAGCTGACGGATCGCGTTCTCGCTTGACGCCTTCGCCTGTTGCAACGGAAATTCGGTCAAGACGCCCCTGATGATTGCATTGGATTGCGCAGCGATGGCGCTTTGTGTTTCGACCGGAGCGGTCTTCATCACGGTTTTGGGCGGCACGCTGCTCCACAGAAAATCATTTTCGCTCATCGGCATGCGTGGCAGGAAGCGGCACAAGGCATATCCCGCCTGGGGGCAATGTTTCCGCAGATATTGCTCGGCGGTGCCGTCGCCGACCAAACGCGCGAGCAGGAACGGGGTTTGGATGGGAGGCCGTCCGCTCGTTTTTTCTACGGCAATATTGACCACCATGTGGCCGATAACCGCGGCTGCCAACACGCCAAAGAGCGATGCGGCTAGCACTTTATCGACGCGAGCCGTCAGCCAGCAATAGCCAATTCCAAGCATTGCGAGCATGGCAGAGGTGGCGAGGTTTGCCTTATGGAAAAGGCAGCTCGCCAGGAGCACTGTAAGCCAAAAACATCTTTCCTTCCCGGACATTGATCTAAAGGCTGTGATGAGAAGCGCTGTGGCGAGGATCGCCAATCCAGCAAAGACATCCGGCATGATGGTCGTAGAAAAGATGCCCAAACCGGCGACGAGGCCGGTTATCGCACATATCGAAAATAGAGCTAATGTGCGCGGCCGGCCCAGATGCCGGGCTGCGAGCATGATCGCCATGATGGACAGCATAACCTGCACGAGAGGCAGTGCCCATTCTCCACCGAGGTGGGTTAGGACAACCAACAAGACTCCGTAATAGGGCGATCGCGACGTGGATGTTCCATCGAGGCTTCGTTCCGCCATCGTCTTCTCGGCGGGACGGGAGGCCTGCCGATTGAGAGGGGAAGCCGCATGGGCCTTGCCTTCAGCTAAGTCCTCGACGGCGCTTTCCACCGGCGCCAGCGCATCGAGCGCCGCGCTGCCGGAATGGAAATACCCGACGCTATCGGGATAAAGCACCGGATGGCGGTTATAGAGCGCCGGCAGGCAGAACAACGGTATCAGCAAAAGCGCAGCGAGGCAGCTGCTCCACGACAGCTTCAGACGCACTATCGACCGATCGGGATGGCGAGGTAGGCCAGCCGCCGAACTTCGCGCCGACCGCGTACGACCGTATCGAGAATGATGCCGCTGAATGCGCACAAGGAGGCGAGGATCGTCAAACCGGTACAGAGAATGGCGGTTGGAAATCTGGGTACGAGGCCGGTTTGCGCATAGGTGATGGCGAGAGGAATGCCGAGAATGATTGCGGCAAGCAGGAGCACCAGAGCAATTGCACTGAAAAACATCACGGGGCGTTCCAGGCGGAACAGGTTGATAATGGTCTTGAGAATGCGCCAGCCGTCACGATAGGTCGAAAGCTTCGAGGCCGAGCCTTCAGGGCGCGCTGCATAGGCAGTCGTTACCTCCGAAACCGGCATCCGCAATTCAAGCGCATGTACGCTTATTTCGGTTTCGATCTCGAAGCCCTCCGATAGAACCGGAAAGCTTTTGACGAAGCGGCGCGAGAACACGCGGTAGCCTGACAGAATGTCGGTGAAGCTGCGCCCAAACAGAGACGTGAGCATCCCGGTAAGCAGCTTGTTACCAAGCCGGTGGCCGCGGCGATAAGCAAGCTGGACTTCCGACTCGCGAGCTCCGACGACCATGTCGAGGTTTTCTTCGACGAGCAGGTCGATCATCCTGGGTGCGGCGCTTGCGTCGTAAGTGGCGTCCCCATCGCTCAACACATAGATATCCGCCTCGACATCAGCGAACATGCGCCGCACGACATGGCCTTTGCCCTGCATTCGTTCCGTACGGACGATTGCGCCATGCTCCTGCGCAACCTGAACCGTCCGATCCTTGCTGTTGTTATCATAGACATAAATCAGCGCATGAGGGAGGGCGGCCCGGAAAGCATCGATCGTGGCGCCGATTGCCGCCTCTTCGTTATAGCATGGGAGAATAATAGCCACCGCGGCATCGGCGGCAGAGGCCCGGCACCGGGCTGAGGAATCGGGTACAGGCATATCCATCGGGCGAGCCGGTCTCTTCTTGCAAGGGGGCGGTAACGCATTTGCTGAATTGTGCGAAGCGCAAAATGCTTCAAAACTCTCTATAGATGGTTGATGCTTGGCTTGGGGTGTGCAAACCGCGCGCATCTTTGATCAGATCGGGAACTGCGAACTGTCATGACGAGCGTGACGTCATATCGAATTCAAGGCGCGACCGGCGAGTGGGAGGTCGTCATCGGGTTGGAGGTGCATGCCCAGATCACCTCCAACGCCAAGCTCTTCTCGGGCGCTTCCGCCAAATTCGGCGCGGAGCCCAATCAGAATGTCAGCCTGGTAGACGCAGCGATGCCCGGAATGCTGCCGGTTCCCAATCGCGAATGCATCCGGCAAGCGGTGCGCACCGGCATGGCGATCGACGCGCCGATCAACAAATGGTCGCGGTTCGATCGCAAGAATTATTTCTATGCGGACCTTCCGCAGGGCTACCAGATCTCGCAGCTCTACCATCCGCTAGTGGGAGAGGGCGCGATCACGCTCGATGCCGACGAAAAGAACGGCATCGATGCGCCGAAGCGGGTCGGCATCGAACGTATTCACGTCGAGCAGGATGCCGGCAAATTGATGCACGATCAGCATCCGACGCGAAGCTATGTCGATCTCAACCGTTGCGGCGTCGCACTGATGGAAATCGTGTCGCGGCCCGACATGCGCTCGCCCGCGGAAGCGGGGGCTTATCTTCGAAAGCTGCGATCGATTCTTCGCTATGTCGGCTCCTGCGATGGCAATATGGAGGAAGGGTCCATGCGTGCCGACGTCAACGTCTCGGTGCGCAAACCGGGGCAGCCTTTTGGCACCCGGACCGAAACCAAGAATGTCAATTCGGTTCGCTTCGTCATGCAGGCGATCGAGCATGAGGCAAACCGCCAAGTCGACGTGATCGAGGCGGGTGGCGCCATCGTGCAGGAGACGCGGCTGTTCGATCCCGACAAGGGCGAGACGCGATCGATGCGCTCCAAGGAAGACGCGCATGATTATCGATATTTCCCTGATCCGGATCTGCTCCCGCTCGAGCTGGAGGACTCTTTTCTGGAGGAGTGCCGTGCGAGTCTGCCCGAACTGCCCGATGCCAAGCGCGCGCGTTACGTGAACGCGCTTGGGCTTTCGGCCTATAATGCTTCGGTGATCACGGCTGATGTGGAGACGGCGCGCTGGTTCGAGGCATTGCTTGTTGCTGGGGCCGATCCCAAGGCTGGTTCCAACTGGCTGACCTCCGAGCTGTTCGGAGCGCTCAATCGGCTGGGCAAGAATATCGACGAAAGCCCCGTCAGCCCTGAACAGGGGGCACAGCTTTTAGGCCTCGTGGCGGATGGCACGCTGTCTGGCAGCCTTGCCAAGCAGGTGTTCGAGATCATGCTCGAGAGCGGCGACGACCCGGCGAAGATCGTCGAAGAGCGTGGCCTGAAACAGACGTCCGACACCGGAGCGATCGAGGCGGTCATCGCCGAAGTGCTATCGGCCAATGCCGATAAGGTCGCTGAGTATCGCAGCGGGAAGGACAAGCTGTTCGGCTTTTTCGTCGGGCAGACCATGAAGGCCATGGCGGGAAAGGCTAATCCCGGGGTAGTCAACCAGCTTCTCAAGAAAGCGCTCGACGGCTGATTTCAAGCAGCTGTGGCGCACTCGCCACGTTCCATTCATTTATGTGTAATCCAATTCGGGGGAGAGTGGCGGCATGCGTGCCTTTCTCCCTCTCGCGCTGCTCATGCTCGCCGGCTGTGTGAGCACGGCAGGAAAAATTGTGACGGCGCCGGTAAAGGCAGCAGGCAAAGCCGCTGACTGGGCCACAACCAGTCAGGACGAAGCCGATCGCAACCGCGGCCGCCAAATGCGCAAGCAGGAGGAGCAGGAACGGAAGGAGCAGCGGCGTCGCGAAAAACAGGGCTATTAAGCCTGATTCGCCACGTCACCCATCGGCGCGCTAGCTGCTCTGAAACGTAGGTTCATCTCCCCCGCGCTGCCGCCAGCCTTGAGCTGTCCCTTGCCCTCCCGGCTTCCGCTGCTATATGCGCGCCGGTTCGTGCGTCCTGCGGGCGTGGCGGAACTGGTAGACGCGCTGGATTTAGGTTCCAGTATCGAAAGATGTGGGGGTTCGAGTCCCTTCGCCCGCACCAGCTTCGCCCATGCGGAGCAGGACAGAACAAGGATTCCTGAGAGGTTGAGTTAAAATGCAGACTGTCGAGACTTTGAACGAGGGCCTGAAGCGCGCCTATACGCTGACGATCCCGGCCAACGAGATCATCGCGCGAGTCGACGCGGAAGTGAAGTCGGTGGCGCCGCAGGTGCGTATGCCCGGCTTTCGCCCCGGCAAGGTCCCTGCCAACCTCATCAAGAAAATGCATGGCCCTGCGCTGGAGCGCCAAGCGCTGGACACCGCGGTGCGCGAGGGCGTGCAGTCGCTGATCAGCGAAAAGCAGCTTCGCCCCGCTATGCAGCCGGCGGTTGAGCTCGATGACGATTACACGCCCGGCAAGGACGCCGAGGTGAAGGTGACGCTGGAGGTTCTGCCCGAGGTTCCCGAGCCGCAGATCGATGCAATCAAGCTCGAACGGCTGACGGTCGAGGTGCCGGAGGACAGGATCAACGAACAGCTCAACATGCTGGCATCGCAGCAGAAAAGCTATGATCCCGCCGCTGAAGGGCATGCCGCGCAGATGGGCGATCTGGTCATCATGGATTTCGTCGGCAAGGTCGATGGCGTGGCGTTCGACGGCGGCACGGGTGAAGGCATGTCGGTCGAGCTCGGCTCCGGACGCCTCATCCCCGGCTTCGAGGATCAGCTTGTCGGCGTCAAGGCAGGCGAGGAGCGCACGCTCAACGTTACCTTTCCCGACGACTATAATGTCGAGACCTTGAAGGGCAAGCCGGCCACCTTCGAAGTCAAGGTGACCGAGGTGAAGACCTCTAGGGAAACAGTCGTCGACGAAGAGTTTGCAAAAAATCTCGGTCTCGAGGGGCTCGAGCAGCTTCGCAACCTGATGAAGGGTCAGCTGGAGCAGGAACTCAACAATCTGACGCGCACCCATATGAAGCGTAAGCTGCTCGACCAGCTCGCCGCCAACCATGACTTCCCGGTTCCGCCCTCGATGGTGGATGCCGAGTTCGAGCAGATTTGGCGGCAGCTCGAGCATGAAGCGAGCCATGAAGAAGATCCGGCCGCGGCGCTCGCGGAAATGGAAAAGGAACGCGACGATTATCGTGCGATCGCGGAGCGGCGGGTTCGGCTCGGCCTTCTCCTGTCCGAGATCGGCCAGAAAAACGGCGTCGAGGTCAGCCAGGCCGAAATGAACCGCCTGATCGCGCAGGCGGCGCAGCAATATCAGCCCAAGGACCGCGAGCGGTTCATCCAATATGTCCAGCAGGAGCCCATGGCAGCCGCGCAGCTTCGCGCTCCGCTCTACGAGGACAAGGTTGTCGATTTCCTGTTCGGTAAAGCTGAGATCACGGATCGCAGCGTGAGCCGCGAGGAACTTGAAGCAGCCATCGAAGCGGAAGATGGCGCCCCCGGCCATGTCCATGGGCCAGGTTGTGGTCATGACCATCACGACCATGATCATGACCACGCGCATGAGCAGCCCAAGCCCAAGGCCAAGCGCGCATCCGCAAAGAAGGCGGAAGCCGATCCCCAAGCGGAGGCGGCCCCAGCGCCGAAGAAGACGGCCAAAAAGGCTGCCGCGGAAACCACCGACGGTCGTGAGAAGGACGCAGGAGCACAGGCCGCCAAGAAACGCGCGCCGGCCAAGAAAAAAGCGGAAGCTTGATCTGATCCATGCTCCGGCGCGGCCTGCCTGCCGATCGGGCTGAGGGAACGGCGTTGAAGGAGCTGTCAGCGGAGCCGCGCATCGCGGTTATCCTGCCTTGCTACAATGAGGAAGCCGCGATCGGCAGCACGGTCGCCGGCTTCCGCGCGGTCCTGCCGACGGCCGATATCTACGTCTATGACAATAACAGCCGGGATGGCACGGCGGCTGCGGCACGGGCGGCAGGCGCGATGGTCCGGGTCGAGCGGATGCAGGGCAAAGGCCATGTCGTCCGGCGCATGTTCGCGGACATCAGCGCCGACGTTTATGTCATGGCTGATGGGGACGCTACCTACGATCCCCAGGCGGCGCCCGAAATGGTGCGCATGCTGGTCGAAGAGCGGCTCGATATGGTCGTCGGCGCCAGGCGCGATCAGGTGGAAGCGGCTTACCGGCGCGGTCATCGCCTCGGCAACGCGTTGTTCACTGGCATTTTGGCCAAGTTGTTCGGCCGGTCATTCAGCGACATATTTTCAGGGTATCGGGTGTTTTCGCGCCGGTTCGTGAAAAGCTTCCCCGTGCTGTCGGCCGGCTTCGAAATTGAAACCGAGATCAGCGTCCATGCGCTGGAGCTCAAGATGCCAGTTGCGGAACTCGTGACCACCTACGGTGCGCGGCCGGAAGGCTCTGCCTCCAAGCTCTCCACTTATCGCGACGGCATAAGGATCCTGCGCACGATCGTCACCCTGTTCCGTTTCGAGCGGCCTGTGCTGTTTTTCGGCGCGATCGCGCTGGTGCTTGCGCTTTGCTCGATCATCCTGGCGATCCCGCTCGCGGTCACCTATTATCAGACAGGGCTGGTGCCGCGCTTTCCCACTGCGATTCTCGCCACAGGATTGATGATCCTGGCGGCGCTCAACGGCATGTCGGGCCTGATCCTCGATACGGTCGTTCACGGGCGGCGCGAGGTTCGCAGGCTGGCTTATCTTGCGTTGCCGGCGCCGGGATCATGGGAGGATAGTCAGTCTTCCGCTGCGCATGCCGAAGCTCAGCGCTAATCATCAAACGGCTTCAATCTAAGATCGAACCGTGCGCTCCATTTGGACTGCTTTAAGCTATGCTCATATCAAAGGCATTTTGCGTATTGATCCAGCTTCCACCGTTCTGAGTGACCATTTCGTATAGCCTGGCATCCTCGGCATAAAGATCGAGGATCTTCCGCCTCGTATCAGGCGTCAATTTAGTCCGAGGGTGTCGCGAGGCATTGATGTGGAGGATGGTCTGGACCCCCAGCCAATCCAGCAAATCAGAGCAAACGCCCGTGCTGTCGAAAGCATAAAGCCTGTCGACGATGACCTTGCCTCGCGAATCCATAACATACTCGGCCTGAGAACGTGCGGGCGACACTCGTGACAGGCGTCCTGGATCGTCTAGAGCGTTTTCAGCTTAGGTAGCGGCGTATCCTGAGTTCCGGAGATAATTGGCACATTCGTGGGGTGGGAAGCGATCGAGCAGTTGGCCGATGTGCATCCATACGGTGTCGACGGAGCGTTCGGC